>Ga0116226_10000013_pt1 | contig 124191 bp, 112 predicted proteins | sample S1TSphfallax_FD_89692 | JGI IMG/M metagenome (GOLD analysis project Ga0116226, IMG submission 89692) | Host-associated microbial communities from peat moss isolated from Minnesota, USA - S1T2_Fa - Sphagnum fallax MG | ecosystem: Host-associated > Plants > Peat moss > Unclassified | place... | reverse complement strand
TGCACAAACTGGAGCGACCCCATTCGGGAGGCATATCAGGGAAATCCGTTACCGGTAAAGTTATCTATTGCTCTAAATAGCGAGGGACTTGCAGATCTCGCCTACGTTGACACGGTCCGGGTACCGGTGGCGAAGGCGATTGGGTCTTCATTCGCGATGAGTCCGCGATCGTAGCAGGCGCATGGAGCTTGTTTTTTCTTCAGAAAATAACACTTCCTATTTCTTGGTTGATGGCGCGCCCTAGTGGATTCGAACCACTGACCCATAGCTTAGAAGGCTATTGCTCTATCCAACTGAGCTAAGGGCGCCCTGACCGGATCGCTTCAATGCGTCCAGTTCTCCAGCCGTCCGTATTTGAAATTGTCGGCGTAGATTTTCGGGGTGCGCACGCGCACCGGCGGCAATTCTAGGTCGTAGGCGATGCCGGCTTTCTCAGCATAGGCGACAGCTTCCTCGCGTGTGGGAAACCGCAGAGTGACCTGTGCCTGGGTGCTGGCGCCGCCAACCCAGCCCATAAGTGCATCCAGAGTCTGGCGCTGGGAGGGTTCCCAGTGCAGCACCCATTCCTGCGTGCCGGCAAGGCCGGACTGCATGGAGGTTTTTGGCTGCTTAAAAATGCGGGCACGCATGACGAGCGGGGGTCTCCATGGGCGTTTCGTGGTCGGAGCGAGAGGATTCGAACCTCCGGCCCCCTGCTCCCAAAGCAGGTGCTCTACCAGGCTGAGCTACGCTCCGAGGCCGTCCGGAACATAGGCGAACACCATCGGGAAGTCACCAGGGGCAGTTGCCACCGCTGGTGCGCCCTGACAGGTAGGGGCCATGGCCGACATGCGATGACCTGGCACTGATGCGGATACTCCATGCCGGCAATTTCGGGTCCCGCGCCAAAGGAGCGTTCCTGCATTCGGTGGCGGCGAAACTGAGCCGCGGGCTGATCCGCGGCGGGCATCATGTGGTCGATTTTTCCGACCGGGACGTGGCAAGGGCGGCCACCCCGTTCGGGTCGCGCAAGCTAGGCGTGATCGGCGCGAACCGCGCGCTCACTCAGCTGGCGCACGAAATGCGGCCGGATGTGCTGGTGCTGGGCCATGCGGATACGGTTTGGGCGTCGACAGTGGCCGGGCTCAAGCGTGCGATGCCGGCGCTGCGCGTGGTGCAATGGAATGTCGACCCGATTTTCGAGCCAGGGAACCTGACGCGGATCCGCTCTAAGCTTGCGGTGGTAGATGCGACGCTGGTGTCGAGCGCGGGGGAGGCGCTGGCGCCGCTGCGTAGGCCGGGCATGCGGCTGGGATTCTTGCCAAACCCGGTCGATTTTTCGGTGGAGACCGGCAAGGCGCACCTGCGTGAAGCGCTGCCGTTCGACCTGTTCTTCGCCTGCGGTCATCCGGCGCGGCCGCTGCGCAGCCTGTGCGGGCAGGCGGTTCATATGGAGCGACTGCTGGCCATGCTGGCGCGACGCGTGCCGGGGCTACGGCTGCGGCTGGCGGGCCTGTGCGGCCGGCCGCATGTGTTTGGGCATGCCTATCAGGCGGCGCTGGCAGAAACCGCGGTCGGGCTGAATGTGAGCCGACGGAACGATGTGGCGCTGTACAGCTCGGACCGTCTGGCCCAGATGGCAGGCAACGGGCTCGCGATCCTGATAGACAGAGCCACGGGGTACGACAGGCTGTTTTCCGATGAGCAGATGGTGTTTTTTGGCTCGCTGGACGAGTTGGCGGCGCAGACCCGGCGGCTGGTGGCCGAGCCAGCCTGGCGGTGCGAGGTGGCAACCGCCGGGCGGGCCCGGTATCACGGGCTGTTCAACGAGACGGCGGTCGCGCGTTACCTGATTGAGGTGGCGTGCGACGCGCACGACCCGAAAAACTACGCCTGGCCGACGCTGGCAGCATGACGCCTTGGATGGCGTTTGCACTCGCCGGATACGTGGCGGCCGCATTCGCGCTGCCGAGCGAGGCGGCCTCTTCGCTGGTTTTTTATGTTGGTACATTACCAGCGGCAGCGCTGGCCTGGCGGCGCGTGCGGCTGCGCGGCGGCGAGGCGCTGGTGCTGGCGCTCATTGTTTGGTCGGGGCTGACGCTGTGCTGGGGCGAGGATGATGGGCAACGAAGCCTCAAGTGTCTGCTGGGGGCCTTGGCGACTGCCGCGTTTGTGCTGGCTCTGCTCATGGTCCTGGATGCGGCCGCGTGGCGGCGGCAGTTCGCTTCACTGCTGGTTGTAGCGGGCGGCGGCAATGCGGTGTTCGTGCTATTGGCCAATGCGCCTGGCTTGCTGCGGGGTGAACGGATCCTTGGCTGGGGGGTCACGAAGCAGCCGATCCTGGGCGGGTCGGTGATGTCGGCGGTCTGCATTACTGCGGTGTTCGCCGGGCTCGATCGGGGTCGGTTGCGCCCTGCTTATGCCGCGGCGGCGCTGGTTATGGCGGGATTTGTCTTGGCAATGCAGAGCCGGGGGGCTTTGGCCGGGTTTGCCGGGGCATTGCTGCTAGCGGTGGGGTGCCGGTGGAAATGGCGGGGAGTGGCGTCTTGTTGCGCCGCAGCGGCGGCTTTTTTGGCGGTGACACCCGAGGCGCTGAGGCGGCCCGTGCTGATTGGGCTGCTGGCGCGTGGCACATCGCACCGGTTGGAAATCTGGGCCGCCAGCTGGGCGCTAATCAAGGAGCGGCCACTCTTCGGCCATGGGCTGGCAGCCAATCTGCCGGTATCTCCCACCGGGTTTCCGCATAGTCTGTTTCTCTCCCTGCTGTTCTACAGCGGTGCAGTCGGGCTCCTGCTTTTCATGGCGCTGGCAGGCCTGGTGACATGGCGGATACTGCACGCGGCGCGAGGAGCCGAGCGCGCCTGGGTCGCGGCGCTATGGATAAATTCGCTGGTGGCGGGGGTCACGGATTTTGGGCAGATAACCAAGGGGCCCGGGCCGCTTTGGCTGATCCTGTGGGTGCCGATCGTGTTGGCGCTGCGCCTGCCGGTCGGCCGACGCGCAGAAGGGCCAGTCCATTGGCCTGAAGCCAGCTGACGGCCTCCCGCCGGTGCGGGGAGAGTATATCGGCCAGGGCCCAGAAGGCGGCGCCGTGATCGAGATGACGCAGATGCGCCACTTCGTGCGCGACAACATAATCCTGGACGAAGGGCGGGGCCATCACGAGGCGCCAGCAAAACATCAGTGCCCCCTGGGCGGAGCAACTGCCCCAGCGGCTGCGCGTGTCGCGCACCGTGACGCGGCATGGCGCGAGGCCGATGCTAGCCGCCTTGGCGACGGCGCGGGCGGCGAGCCGAATCTTGGCGTGCCCGCGCAGGAAATTCGCCACACGCTGCGGCATTTCGGCCGGGTCGCCAGGCACGTGGAGAGCATTGCCCCGCAAAATGGGTGTGCGGCCGTGTGGCGCGTGTCGGATCAGGTGCGGGATGCCTTCGATGGCGATGCTGGCGCCGTCCTGTATGGGCGCCACGTTCGGCAGGGCGGCCAGCGACGCCGCGACCCAGCCGGCATTTTCCCGAAGCAGCGCCAGCCCCGCCGACTTTGCGGTGCGCCTCGGCAAAGTAACCACCACCTTCCCCCGCCCCGCATCGATCCGCAGCGTAATACGCCGCGCGGTTGCATGCCGCCGCCAAAGTATTGTGGGCGTTAGTGCACTAACATCCATATACTATATATGTGCCGACCCGAAAGAAATAAAAGTTCTTTGCTTCCTTCTTTCAAGAAAGAAGATTCTTTCTTGTTTTTTGAAGGGAAGAAGCAAACGAGCTCTATTCCCTGCGTGCTTCTGCAGCCAAAAGCGTGTTTTCCAAAAGGCAGGCGATCGTAAGTGGGCCGACACCGCCGGGGACGGGGGTGATGGCGGCGGCGTGCGAGAGGCATTCCTCGTAAGCGACATCGCCTACCAAGCGGCCGTCCGGCAGGCGGTTAATGCCGACATCGATCACCGTGGCGCCAGTCGCGATCCAATCGCCGCGGACCATTTCGGGGCGGCCGACAGCGGCGACCACGATTTCGGCGCGGCGGCATTCGGCAGGCAGGTCGTGGGTGCGGGAATGTGCGATCGTCACGGTCGCGTTCTGCGCGAGCAGGAGGGCGGCGACCGGCCGGCCGACGATGGAGGAGCGGCCAAGGACGATGGCGCGGGCGCCGGCGAGCTTCACGCCCGACAAGGCGAGCAGCTTCATACAGCCGCGCGGGGTACAGGGGGTGAGCACGGGCAGGTTATCCTGCAGGCGGCCGACATTGAGCGGGTGGAAGCCATCCACATCCTTGGCCGGGTCGATCGCCTCGATCACCGGACGGGCGGCAATGTGGGCCGGCAAAGGAAGCTGGACAAGAATGCCGTCCACGCTCGGATCGTCGTTCAGTTGCTGAACGACGGCGAGAAGGTCGGCTTGCGAGGTGCTCGCGGGCAGGCGGATGGTGCGGGCATCGAGCCCGGCCTCGCGGGCCGCGCGATCCTTGCTGCGAACATAGACAGTGCTGGCGGGATCCTCGCCTACGAGAACTACGGCCAGGCCTGGGCGGTAAGGGAGGGTTTTGGTTCGGGCGAGAAGCTCCGCACGAAGGGAGGCGGCCAGCGCGCGGCCGTCAAGGATGGTTGCGGTCATTTGTCAAAAACCTCCGCCGAGAATGGCGAGCTCGATCTGTAGCAGCACCGGCTCGACCACGTATTGAATAAGTAGGATGGCGATCAGCGGGCTGAGATCGACGCCGCCGAAACTTGGCAAGACGGAGCGGATCGGCCGCAAGGCGGGCTCAGTGACCTTGTAGAGGAAATCGCCGATGGTCCAGACGAAACGGTTACGGGTATCGAGCACGCCGAAAGAGATCAGCGTGCTGATGATGGCCGAGAGAATAAGCGCCCATTTATAGAGGTCGAGCAGGACAAACAGGAGCTTGAACAGGTTTTGGATGATGATCAAACCGGCCTCCGCACAGGTCGCGGCAAGCTAGTCGCGGGATCGCGATGGGGCAAGGCGAGGCAGGAGCGGTCGAAGGGGCGGCTTGACGGCGAGACCGGTGCCGAGCATTTTCCGCCCCCTGCACGGCGGGGCTGTAGCTCAGTTGGGAGAGCGCCTCGTTCGCAATGAGGAGGTCAGGGGTTCGATTCCCCTCAGCTCCACCACCCGCCCGAGCAGGATCTGCCCTAATGGCCAAGGTTGTGCGACCTACCAGCGGGGCCGGCTGCGTCGGCTCATCCAGTAGGCCAAGCCGGCGAGCACGATGACAAGCAGGATGATCGCCTGCACGAGCGTGAGTGTGCGCAAGATCCTGAACACCACGCCGAAGATGAGCGCATGCACGACGGAGGAAACGACCGTCCCGATGAGCCAGCCCAGTCCGGGGTGATAGTAGGCGTAAAACTCCATCGTCGACCTGGCGCTTATTTCGGCTGCCACAATTCGATCTTCGTGCCATCGGGATAGAGGATCCAAACGAACCTGCCACTTGGCTCCTTGTCGTCGCGCCAGAGAACGGGCACGCTCTTCGCGTTGAGCCGCGCGATGAGCGCGTCTATGTTGTCGACCACGAAATCGATCATGAATTCGCGGGGTGACGGCGCCATGTACTAGGTGGTTTCCGGAAACGGCGACCACGCCAACACATGGGGATGGCCCGGGGCGTCATAGGCCAGAATCGCGCCGCCCCAGGGCATTATCTCCAAGCCGAGAACGTCGCGATACCAGTTAGCCAAAGCCTTTGGGTTCTTGCTCTTTATGAAGACACCGCCGACGCCGGTCACGTGGCCGGCCGGGTCTGCTCCTGCCGGAACGGCCGAGAGGCTCTGCAGGCATAATACGGCACTGGCCAGAGCGAGTCGCAACCTCATCAGCGATCCCCGAAATCTGAGGCCTGGCGGGCACAAGAAATCATCCTGTGACCCTGGCGTCAGTCCACCCTTAGCCTACCGTGCGACCGGGTCTGCGGCCATAGCTTTATCCGGGGTCGGCATCGGAGCCGTCGCCACCACCAAAACGTCGGCCACGACGCAATCGCGCCCGTCTGTTCGCCAGGGCTAGCGCGCGAAGGGTGCCTTCTGACGCGAGTGTCAGTTCCGAACGGTTGTCACCCCGACCTTGCCGGCCGCACAGACGGGGCATCGCAGATCGGCGAGCGCGCGGCTCAGCATTTTGGCGGCGCCGTTCGCGGCAATGATGTTTTCGATGGGGAAATCGACGACCGACGCGCACGCCAGGCAGTGGGCCATGCGGCGAAACCCCGGGCGCTGGTCTAGGAGCCAAGCGGCAGACTGGTCGGGGTGTTCCGAGTTCCAGATTTTCATGCTGCGTCTCCAGACAAAAGCTCGCGTGATAATCTACGGGCGGTTTGGCTGGTCGGATGCGGAGTGTAACGAAACACGTGGGGCGGGTGAGCGATGCGCTGCGGGACAGCGCATCCTACGATCGTAGCTAATGACCGAGGGCGCCACCGTCGGATCTGGGGTCGTGGGCGGCTTCGATACGGCCGGAGGTGGGGTGGCGGACGAGCATGCCGGCATGGCCTAGCGTGTCGAGATAGGCGCCATCGAGTAACTCGATGTCGTGCCCCAGCTCTCGCAGCGCGGCGATGCAGGAGGGGTCGAAACGGTTTTCCAGTTTTACGCTGAGAGAGGGGGCACCCCAGGTGCGGCCATAGAGCAAGCGGGGAGCATCGACAGCGTCCCCCAGGCTCATGCCGTAATCGGCGTAGCGGGTAAAAATCTGGGCCTGGAATTGCGGCTGGCCGTCGCCGCCCATCGAGCCATAGGCCATCACCCGCCCATCATCGAACGCGGCCAGGGCAGGTATCAGCGTGTGAAACGGGCGGCGGCCGGGCTCGAGCGGGTTCACTGCTCCCGGATCGAGCGAGAACGAGATGCCGCGGTTCTGCCAGGCGATCCCGGTGCGCGGCAGCACGGTGCCGGACCCATACTCCCAGTAGACGGACTGGATGTAGGACACGGTGATGCCTTGCGCGTCGATCGCGCCCATCCAGACAGTGTCGCCCTGGCCGCCGTTCAGGGGCACCACGGCGGCACGGTTCATGTCGATCGTGGCGGCTTCGGCGTCGAGGCGCCCGGGGGCGAGGTAGTCGGAAGGGGCGTGGCGAAGGCACGCGAAATCGGTGACCACCCTGTCGCGGATCGCGAAAGCGCGCTTGGTGGCCTCGATGAGGCCATGAAAATACGTGGGCGTCTCGGCTCCGGCGATGCCGAGGCGGTCGATGATGCCCAGGATCAGCAGGGCGGCGAGTCCCTGCGTGGGCGGGGGGAAATTATAGACCAAGGCACCGCGCCGCCTGATAGATAGCGGCGCCCGCTCCGCCGGCTCGTAGGCGGCAAGATCGGCCCTGGTGATGGGCGCGCCGAGCAATTCCATGTCGGACGCGATCGCCTGGGCGATGTCGCCCCTATAGAAATCGGCAAGGCCGGATTGCGCCAGACGCTCAAGCGTCGTCGCGAGCACAGGCTGCGTTCTGATCTCGCCGGCACGCCAGGGATGACCCGCGTGCAGGAAGGTTGCGGCAAAATGCGGGGCGGCGTCCAACAGGTCGCGTTCCGCGGGTACACAACGCGCCTCGGAAGCAGAGACCGGAACACCGCGGCCAGCCTGGGCGATGGCCGGCGCCAGCAGTAGTGGCAGCGGCAAGCGGCCGCCTAGCGAGTGGGACAAGTCGAGCGCCTTCCGCCAGCCGCCGACCGCGCCAGCGACGGTCACCATCGCCTCTGGCCCGCGCGACGGAATGGATTGAAAACCGCGCTCCCGGTAGCGGCCGATGGTGGCCAGTGAGCCTGCCTGCCCGCAGGCCTCAATGCCGCGCACCTGGCCGCCGGGCTCGCGCACCAGCCAAAATCCGTCACCACCGATGCCGTTCATGTGGGGGTAGACCACGGCAATCGAGGCTGCCATTGCCACCATCGCCTCGATGGCGTTGCCGCCTTGTGTCAGCATCTCCCGGCCGGCTTCGGCCGCCAGGATGTGCGGGGCCGCGACGGCGGCGCGGGGGAAACTATGGGTGTGCGGCATGGGGGCCTGATCGGAGGTCGGACGCCGCGATGTCAACAGCAAACGACTTGTCCGACGCGTGGGCTGCGACGAAATCGGGGCACGGTTATTGCTCACGCTCCCCGCGCCGACACGTGGCCTGCGGGTTTGGAAGTTTCGATGAAACGCTTAGGACACTACCGTTACCTGCAGCTCGCCCTCGGACTGGTGGTGATGATGACCATTTCAAGCCCCCAATATGTCTGGACGCTGTTCGTCAAGCCATTCCAGACGGAGATGCATGCATCGCTCGCGGCCGTGCAGGTGACCTTTACCCTGGTCGTCGTTCTGCAGACCTTCTTTTCCCCCGTGCAGGGCTACCTGATCGATCGATTCAGCCCCAGGCTGATGATCGCGCTGGGCGCGGCATTGTCGGGTCTGGGATGGGTTTCGGCATCCTGGGCCACAAGCTTGCTCGGCCTTTACGCGACCTATGGTCTGCTCTGCGGGCTTGGCACCGGCATCGTATACGTCGGGATTGTGGGCCTGATGGTGCGCTGGTTTCCCGAGCGGCGCGGCTTCGCGGCTGGGGTGGTTGCTGCCGGCTACGGCTTGGGCGCGATGGTCACAACCTTCCCGGTCTCGCACATGATCGCGCAATCGGGATTTCGCCAAACCCTGCTCGTGTTCGGGACGATCCTGGGCTGCGTGGGCCTAGTTGCAGCCCTTGGCCTTCGGACGCCCAAAGGGAATCAGGTTCCGGGCGCCATAGCACCAAGCCTGATCGGCTTGAGCGACGGCGTGGCACCGCGGGCGATGCTACGAACAAAACTGTTCTGGCTCATGTTTTTGATGATGACGATGATGTCGACCGGCGGCCTTATGGTGACGGCCAATTTCGCGAGTTTCGCGCGGGAGTTCGGGGTGGCCGACGCCCTGATATTCGGCTTCGCGTCATTGCCGTTTGCGCTGACCTTCGACCGGTTGACCAACGGTCTGACCCGCCCTTTCTTTGGCTGGGTTTCGGACCTGATCGGCCGCGAGCAAACCATGGCGGTGGCCTTCACCCTGGAAGCGGCGGCACTCTGTGTGCTGCTTTTCTACAGGCAGAACCCGTATGCCTTTGCCCTGCTATCAGGGGTCGTATTTTTCGCCTGGGGGGAAATTTTCTCGCTCTTCCCCTCGCTGCTCACCGACATTTTCGGCACAAGCCACGCCACCACGAATTACGGCTTGCTCTACATGGCGCAGGGCGTGGGTTCGTTGCTTGGCGGCCCGATGGCAGCCTTGGTGCATGATCGTGCGGGCAGCTGGACGCCGGTATTCTGGATCGCGATCTGCCTGGATCTGGTGACCGCGGCGCTCGCCATGCTGGTGCTCCGGCCGATGCGGCGCCGGGCTTTTGCACGCTGGTGAGAAGATAGCGTCTACTCTTCCGGCTCGGTGGTGAACATCAGCGGGTAGCCTTCCTTACGCGCCATATCCACGGCACGTGTCGCCTTGGTTTCCGCGACCTCACGCGTAAAAACGGAGACGACACAGGCGCCGAGCTGGTGCGCCGTAGTCATCACCTGCTTGGCGCGGCCCTCGCCGAGGCGGAACTCGGCCTTCAGGATCCGCACCACGAAAGCACGCGGGGTGTAGTGGTCGTTGACCAGGATCACCTTGTGCAGCTTTGGCCGTTTGACCTGCAGCTCGGTTTTGGTGCGGCCGACGGTGATGGTGTCAGTCATCAGGGGCCTCCAACAGACGATTTCTGATAGACAAGCATAAGCGACCCGGGCCGCGAGCGCAGCCGTGCCAGCCGCACAATTTTATGCGCCACGATGTGCGAATCAGGTTCCGATAAAAGATGTAAAGCGTCGCGCGGCCCTGGGCGAGGGGAGCCTGTTAGCCCACGCGGCCGGTTTCGGGCGTGATCGCTGCATCGTGTAGTTTCTTGTGGCTGAAGGTAACGCAAATTTCTGCCGCTCGGGCGGGGATGAGATTTTGGACATTTTGCTGATCGAAGACGATGAGCTTGTGCGCGATTGTCTGGAAGTTGCCCTTTTGGAGGCCGGCCTTGAGACTACGGGCAGTGTGTCAGGTGAAGCCGCACTCGACCTGCTCTGCGCCGACCGCCCGCCTTCGGTGGTGGTAACCGATATCAATCTGGGCGCGGGGATGGACGGGCTGGCTTTTATGCGCGAGGCGCGGCAGCGCTGCCCGGGGCTGCCTGTTGTGTTCATTAGCGGCCGCTATGGGGAGTTGCGGGGGATGACGACCAGCGAACGCTTCCTGCCGAAACCCTTCACCACGCCTGCCCTGCTCCGCGCCATCGAGGATGTCAAAGCCTCGTCCGAGGTACGGTGAACGACTAGGCTACCGGGTGAACAGGGTGAGCGTCAGCCACCGGCCGCGCGTGTAGTTGAAGCCGCGCACCTCACCCAGCGCTCGCGGCTCGATCCCCAGCCGGCCAGCCTGTATGGCGAACGCGTCGGCATCGCTGACCAGCACGGCGCTGATCTGACTGTGGCCAAGGCTTTTGGCGGCCGCCGCGCCATCCGGCAGGTTCACGATATCTGTGCCAGCGAGAAACATCAGGCTGGGTTCGGCATAGCCAGCGACCGCGAGGCCGCGGCCCAGCTTGTTCCAGCCGGGCCATTTATCGTGCAGCAGGGCTTCCACCCGGGGCGCGATCCAGAGCGCGCGCAGGTTCGGCAGCTCGACCATCAGGATGGCGGCGTAGAGCAGGGGCGCGGCACACAGCGACGCGACATACCGGCGCTGCCAGGCGAGGGCCGAGACCAGCCCGGTCGCAGCGGCAGCAGGCAGGCTTAGCCAGGGACTGGCGTGCAGGAAAACGGGCAGGGCCGCCGAGCCAATGCCAAGCACAAGGGCGGACGCGGCCAGCAGGATGCGCCCCAAGATTCGCATCCGAGCGGGCACAGCGCCTGCCCCGGGGCTTAGCACGAAGCGCGCGGCCAGCAGAAAGAGGGCGGGATAGAGCGGCAGCGTATAATGCGGCAGTTTTGTCGGCACTGCCTCGAACATGATCCAGCTCGGCACGATCCAGGCCAGCAAAAATTTGGTGGCTGCCTCCCGCCTGCCTGCCCAAGCCGACGGCAAGGCCCACAACACGGGCAGTGTGGAGGGGAAGGCCAGCAGCGGCAGCCACAGAAGATGCAGGCCGGGAAAGCCGCCATGGCTTTCCGCGCCGCCGGCCAGTTTTCGGCCGAGATCGCCGCCCACCGCTTGCGCGAAATACTGCCCGTTTGTCGCGATGCCGATATCGATGAACCAGGGCAGGATCGCCGCCAGTAGCAACGGCACGCCCCAGGCCGGGCGCAGCCTGCCCAACCAGGCGGCACGACGCTCGGCGACACAAAGGGCCAGGGCGGTAAGCCCCGCCACCATAGGCGTAATCGGCCCTTTTACCAAAATGCCGGCGGCACAGGCGAGCCAAAACAGGCAAGCGTGCCAGGGCCCGACGCGCGCGCCAAGCCAGGCGCGGGCTAGAATGGCCATGGCGATGGTGGTGGCGCCGAGCAGGGCCGCGTCGGTCTTGGCGATATGGGTCTCGGTCGCCAGGATCACCGAGGCGGCAAGCATGGCGCCGGCCAGAGCGCCCGCGGCCGGTATGCCGGTGAGCAGCAGGCCGGTTTCGAAGGTAGCGAGCACGGCCGCGATGCCGCCGAGCACGGAGGGGATCCGGTAGGGCCAGATCGGGTTGGCCAGGCTGCCACCCGCCGCCAGCACGAACGGCGCCTGCATCCAGTAGATGCCGATTGGCTTCTTGTTGCGCGCCTCGGCGCCGTTCATGATCCGCAGATAGTTGCCGCTCTCGGCCATCTGCTTAGTGGCCTGTGCGAAGCGGCTTTCATCGCGATCCCCGGGCGGCAGGCTGAACAGCCCGGGCAAGCTGATCGCGAGCGCGAACAGGATCAGCAGGACCCTCAACGCCCGGACATCGAGACCCGCTTGGGGGGCTGGTGCTGGCGGCACATCTGCCTCCAGCGTCGTGTCTATCACACTCGTCTTGGGCCGCATGGCCCGCCCCTATCACGAGCCATCCGCCTGCGCCATTAACCCACCGATGGACCCCACCCGCCAATTCGCCCTGTCGATCCTTCGCAGCGTGCTCGCCCAACATCGCCCGCTTGAGGAGGCGCTGGACCGGCTGCCGGAGTCGGCCGAGCCGCGCGACAAGGCAGCCGCACATCGGCTCGCGGCCACCGCCCTGCGCCGCGCGGGCACGCTGGATGCGGTGATCGAGCCGCATCTGCGCCGCGCACCGCCCGATGCTGTGCGCTGGATCCTGTGGCTTGGCGCGGCCGGCCTGCTGCTTCTCGAAACGCCCGCGCATGCGGCCGTGGGCACCGCGGTTGAGCTCGCTCGATCACAGAAGCTGGAGCCGTTCGCTGGGCTGGTGAATGCGGTGCTGCGCCGGGTGGCGGCGGGCGGCGCAAGCATGCTGGCCGATTTGGACTCGCCGCGACTTGATACGCCCGGCTGGCTCTGGGCTTCGTGGGGCGAGCGCGCACGGGCGATCGCCATCGCCCACCAGCAGGAGGCGCCGCTGGACCTGACCCTGATGCCGGGGGCGGCGCCACCACCCGGGGGCACACCGTTGCCGACCGGATCGGTGCGGTTTGCCGCAGGAACCAGGGTGGCGGAAATCCCTGGCTACGATGAGGGCAAGTTCTGGGTGCAGGACGCCGCAGCCAGCCTCCCGGCGCGCTTGCTGGCGCCGCTTTCAGGCGAGCGCATCGCCGACCTGTGCGCGGCGCCCGGTGGCAAAACGGCGCAATTGGCAGCCTCCGGGGCACAGGTGACCGCCGTGGAGGCTAATGAAAAACGCCTTTTACGCGTCCATCAAAATATGATCAGGCTGGGGCTCCGGGCGGAGGTCGTGCACGCGGACGCAACGACATGGCGCCCAGACGCACTGCTCGACGCCGTACTGCTTGATGCGCCTTGCTCGGCCACCGGCACCATCCGCCGCCACCCAGACCTGCCGCACCTAAAATACCAACAGGATATAGCGGGCTTGGCCGCAGGGCAGGACCGCCTGATCGAAGCGGCGAGTAACATGCTGAAGCCGGGCGGACGGCTGATTTACGCGGTGTGCTCGCTGCAAACCGAGGAAGGCCCGGACAAGGCGATCGCGCGATGGGGCCTGGAGCCCGACCCTTTCAAATCCGAGGAAACGCAGTTCATTCCGAATTTAAACCGGAATGGCTGGGTGCACACAGACCCTTCGCTATGGCCTGACAAAGGCGGCATTGACGGGTTTTTCATTGCCAGATTCAAGAAAGTTTAAAATTTCCTGAGAGCAGTTTGGGGTCGGGGACATGCCGGCCTGCCACGGCGCTTGCCGCCACCGATGCGGGCCGCCTAGAACCACCGTCATGGCTCAGCAACCGATCCTCGTGGCCCCGAGCTTGCTCGCGGCGGATTTCTCCAGATTGGCGGAGGAAGTCGCTGCCATCGAACGCGCGGGCGCCGACTGGCTGCACCTGGACATCATGGATGGCCATTTCGTGCCGAATATCAGCTTCGGCCCCTCCATCACCAAGGCGCTCCGGCCGCACACCGCCCTGCCCTTCGATGTGCACCTGATGATCGCACCTGCTGATCCTTACCTCGCCGTCTTCGCCGAAGCGGGCGCCGACCACATCCTGATCCACCCCGAATCGGGGCCGCACCCCCATCGCTCGCTGCAAGCCATCCGGGCACTTGGCAAGAAGGCCGGCCTCGTGCTCAACCCGGGCACGCCCATCGCCCATGTGGCACCGATGATCGATCTGCTGGACATTATGTTAGTGATGTCGGTGAACCCGGGCTTTGGCGGCCAGAAATTCATCCAGTCCCAACTGCCGCGCATCGCCGAACTGCGCGCGCTGATCGACGCCCAGCCACGCCCCATCCGGCTGGAAGTGGATGGCGGAATCGACCCCAACACCGCCCCCCGCTGCATCGAAGCCGGAGCCGACACTTTTGTCGCCGGCACCGCCATATTCGGCACCAAAGACTACGCCGCCGCCATACGCGCCATCCGAGGCGGCCTCGCCGCGTGAGAGATTCAACAACGAGGACGGTGGGCTCTGCCCCCCACGCCACCGACGCTAGGACCAGTGGCGCTTTGGTGGCTTGCCCCACCAGGGGGAGCACGCCTGGACCGGCAATTCGAGGAAGGCAAGGCGGGGGGCACTGCGCGTCGCGCGGAACAACACGTGCTGATCCCCGCCTCCTTGCCGTCCTGAAAAGATGCCGGTCTGGAAGGGCTCCCCCCAGTGGAGTTCCGGGGCCGAGCCCCTGGCCTTCGCCGACGTGAGCATGTTGCGGGCGTTTCGGCAGCGCATGGCGCGGTTGCCGAGTTTGCGCATGAGTGTGCCGGATGCGCCTTCGGTTCCCGTGCGCGATCCCTGGCTGGGCGATCCGGCGCGCGGTGCGCGGCTGCTGAAGGGCGAGCTCGCCTATTTCGGCGCGGTCCGGGTGTTGAAGCCGGGTGCCTGGGGCGATGCCGAGGGCAGCCCGGTGATGCGCGCCCATGCGCATGGCTTCACTTGGCTGCGCGATTTGCGGATGATCGGTACCGACGCGGCCCGGATGCGGGCGCGGGCCTTAGTTGGCGACTGGATCGAGCAAGGGGGCGCCGACCCGGTGGCGCAGTTGCCCGAGGTGGCGGGTGCGCGCCTGGCTGCCTGGCTAGGCCATTACGATTTTTTCGCCGCCTCAGCGGATGACGGTTTCCGTCAGCGGATGATGTGGCGTTTGGTCAGCGATGCGCGGCTGCTCTCTGCCTCGCTGCCGCCGGAGGAGCAGGATGGCCGGGCGCTGACAGCGCTTAAAGGGCTGATGGCTGCCTCGATCGCCTTGTCTGACCCCGCGCCCTACCAGGCGCGGGCGCAGAAATTTTTGTTGCAGGAGATCGGCCGGCAGGTGCTGCCCGATGGCGGCCATGGCGAGCGCAGCCCGGCCGCCCAGCTCGAGGCGCTGAAAAACTTGATCGAGATCAGGGCAATGCTGCATGCGTCGGGGGCAGCCGCCGTGCCGGCTGCGATCGGAGCGGCGATCGACCGGCTTTCACTTGCGCTGCGCACGCTGCGGCACGGCGATGGTGGGTTGGCGTTGTTCAACGGCACCCGTGACGAGCATGCGACCGTGGTGGAACAAGTGCTCACCCAGGCCGGCCGGGCGAGCCGGGCCCCCGCCTCGCTACCGGATGTGGGGTTTTACCGGCTGACGACGGGACGGACGGTTCTGATCGTAGATGCCGGGGCGCCGCCCGCGCCTGGGATGGAGCGGCTGTCACATGCCGGGACACTGAGTTTCGAGCTGTCGATCGGGCGGGAGCGGCTGATCGTCAATTGCGGCGCGGCGCCTTTGGGCAACGCGGCATGGACCGACGCGGCGCGCGCGACGGCGGCCCACAGCACGCTGGTGATCGCCGATACCAGCTCTTCCGAGCTGAAAACCGTAGGGCTTGGCCGGCGGCCAGAGAAAGTGACGGTGGAGCGGAACGAAGCGAATGGGGCGCATTGGCTGGAGGCGAGCCATGACGGCTGGCGCAAGCCGTTTGGCGCGATCCATCGCCGGCGGCTGTATCTGGCGGAAAGCGGCGGCGACATACGTGGCGAGGATGTGATCGAGGCGGCGAGCCCGCAGCCTTTCACCATCCGCTTTCATCTGCATCCCGGGGTGGTCGCGAGCATGGTGCAGGATGGCGAGGGGGCACTGCTGCGTCTGCCCTCAGGCGGCTGGCGCCTCCGTGCGGAGGGGGCGCGGATGAGTTTGGAGGAGAGCATCTATCTAGGCGGCCCAGAGCCGCGGCGGAGCGAGCAGGTGGTGCTGACCGGGATGCAGGATGGTCCGCAGCATGTGAAATGGGCGATCACAAAACTGGGCTGAAGGGCAGCTGCGGCAGTAAGTGCGTCAGCACGCCGATAAAGCTGCCGGTCAAATTAAGGGTGTAGGCTGCGGATCATTGAAGTCACCAACGTAGATTTTTCGCTGCGGCATTTTTTGCTGCCGCTGATGCGGGGCCTGCGCGCGCGCAGCCATGAGGTGATCGGCGTGTGCGCCGATGGTGCATTGCTGGCGGATGTGCGCGCCGAGGGGTTTCGCGTGGAGGTGCTGCCGCTGGCGCGCAGCCTTTCGCCGCGCGCGCAATTGCGCGCATTCGTGGCCCTCTACCGGCTCTTCCGCCGGGAGAAGCCGGATCTGGTGCATGCGCATATGCCGATCAGCGGGTTTTTGGCGCGGGTGGCGGCGCGTGCTGCCGGTGTGCCGCGCGTGGCCTATACGTGCCACGGTTTTCTGTTCAACCAGCCCGGCCCCTGGCCGCGCCGGGCTGCGAGTTTCGCGATGGAATTCCTGGCCGGCCGGCTCACCGACATATTCATGACGGTGTCGCGCGAGGAGGCCGCGGATGCACGGCGGTGGCGCCTCAGCCGCACGCCGATTGCTGTCGGCAACGGGCGTGATCCAGCGCTGTTCCATCCCGATCCGGTCGCGCGTGCGCGCGTGCGCGGAGCGCTGGGCGTCCCGCAAGAGGCCGTTGTGGTTACCGCGATTTCGAGGCTGGTGCGCCACAAGGGCTATCCGGAGCTGCTGGCTGCGATGCGAGGGGTTGCAGGCGAATTGTGGGTGGTGGGTGAGCGGCTTACCTCGGATCATGGCGAGGATATGGAGCCTTATTTTGCCGCCTGCGGCCTGGCTGGACGGCTCAAGCGCCTGGGCTACCGCAGCGATGTGGCGGCTATCCTGGGGGCCTCGGATATTTTTGTGCTGCCCAGCCATTTCGAGGGCCTGCCGATGTCAGTGATCGAGGCGATGTTGTGTGGATTGCCCGTGGTCGCCACCGATATTCGGGGGCCGCGGGAGCAGGTGGTGGAAGGGCAGACCGGTTTTTTGGTGCCGCCAGCCAGCGTGGCGCCACTGCAGGCGGCCTTGCAGCGCCTCGCCTCGGATGCTTCGTTACGGAATCGGATGGGTGCGGCCGGTCTGGCCCGGGCCCAAAAAATGTTTTGCGAGGACAGGGTGTTGGCGCTGACGCTTGATACACTTGGCGCCTGAAATGAGGGGTGGAATGCGTATTTTGATACGAGGGTGCATGGCGCTGATGCTGATGCTGATGCTCGCGGTGAGTGGCTCGCAGGCCAAGGGAAAGAACGATTCCGAGAATCAGGCGGCGATTTCCAAAACATTGCAGGCAAGTGCGGCCGCCTGGTCGCGCGGCGACTTGGCCGCCTTCATGCGATCCTACGAGGATGGGCCCGCGACCGAATATGTAAAAAGCACGGGCCCGGTAGAGGGATTCGAGGCGATACGCGACATGTATGCCAGCCGCTACGGGAACGGTTCGGGTCACGCGATGGGGAAGCTGTCATTGGAGCTGACAAATTACCGGCAGCTCGGCGCAGCCTATGCGATCGTCACCGGGCGGTTTTCGCTCGCGCGGGCAAAAGCCGATGGCGGCGATGCAAGCGGCGTGTTCAGCCTGGTGTTCCATCGCAGTGCCGCAGGCTGGCACATCATCTACGACCATAGTTCGTAACGACCTGGTTTCAGCGGCCGTGTGACGGAGCTCACACGCCAAGCATGCTATGATAAAGTATCGTGGCGGAGCGCATCTATGCAGGGTGCCGCATCGACAGGAAAAAAAGTTTTTTGCTTCATTTTTTCAAGAAAGAAGATTGTTGCTTTTCTATCCGGTGCTCGCGGCAAGCACCTCAAACACATCTCCATCCATCGGCAGCGCCTCGATATGCGCGCGATGCCACAGCGCGTAAAACAATAGCAACCAGGCCGCCATGCCTTGGCGTTTGCCCCCGGCCGCCTTGAACAGGGTCTCCACCCGGTTCGGCATGGCAATCTCGGCGACCCCCGGCTGGGCCGCGACCAGGCGGCCCAGCCGGGTGCCATCGGCCGCGATCCAGGCGCCGACGGGCACGGTAAAGCCCTGTTTCGGCGCAAACGGCCGCGCTTCCGGCAGGGCGCCGGCGAGCCAGGTGCGCAGCAGGTATTTGCCTCGACCGTCGCGCACTTTCAGCGCATCGGGCAGGCGGAAGCCGGCCTGGGCGATGGCCGGATCGAGGAACGGCGTGCGGCCCTCCACGCCGTGGGCCATCAGGCAGCGATCGAGTTTTGTCAGCAGATCGTGCGGCAGCCAATCGGCAATGTCAGCGGCTTGGGCCACCTGCATGCGGGAGCGGCCGGCGGTGGCGGCCGCAAGTTCGGCCGCCTGCAGCCCGTCACGCCACGCGCCCGGTTCTGTTCGTAACACGCCCAGCCTGTCGAAGGCGCCGCGCCCACGCATCGCCTTGCCACCGAGATACCAGGGGCGCATGGCGGCACGATAGCGGCCATAGCCGCCGAAGATTTCATCGCCGCCCTCGCCTGAAAGCACCACTTTGACGTCCTGCCTGGCGCGCCGGGCGAGGAACCAGCTCGGGATGATGGCGTAATCGGCGGCCGGATCGTCCATCGCCGCCACGATTTTGGGCAAATCCCGCCAAACCATCGCCTGCGTGATTTCGATCGCCTCGTGATGCGCGCCTGCGGCTTTCGCGGTGGCTGCGGCCTGCGCGCGCTCGTCGGCCGCACCCGGCACGTCGAAGCCGGCGGTGAACGCCAGCACGGGCCGGTCATTCAGCCGCGCCATGGTGGTGAGCACGGCCGCGGAATCGATGCCACCGGAGAGGAACATGCCGTACGGCACGTCGCTGCGCTGATGCAGATCGATGCTCTCCATCAGCGCGCTGTCGAGTCTTTCGAGTGCAGCCGCCTCCGATATGTTCTCCGGCGGGCCGGCCGGCAGGGCCGCGATGCGCCGGCGCTCTACCGTGTGGCCACCCTCAATGCGGATCGTCTCGCCCGGCAACACACGGGAAATGCCAGGAAAGATGGTGTCAGCGCCGGAGGAAAACTGCATCTGCACAACTTCGTCACGCGCGGCGGGGCGCACGACGCGCTTCACCAGGCCCGCCGCCAGCAGGGCCTGCGGTTCGGAGGCGAAGGCAACGCCGCCAGCGATGTGCGCAAGATAGAGGGGCTTGATGCCGAACGGGTCGCGCGACAGCGTCAGTGCCTGGCTGGCCCGATCGTAAATTGCGATCGCGTACATGCCACGAAGCTGCGCGGCGAAGCCGGCGCCCTCTGCGCGAAACAGGTGCAACGGCGGTTCGCAATCACTGTTGCTGGCGAAATCCGGATGCGGCATGGCAGCACGGAGTTCGCGATAGTTGTAGATTTCACCGTTGGCAATGAGGGTTGCAGGTCCATCGAAGAAAGGCTGGTCGCCGCCAGGCAGATCGATGATCGACAGCCGCGTATGGATCAGGGCCGCCTGCCCGAGCAACGTGCTGCGCCCGCCATCAGGCCCCCGATGCGCCAGCGCCGCCTGCAAAGCCTGTAATACTTTCGCGTCCGGCAAAGGTTCTGCCGGGCGGAGAGAGAGCCCTGCTATACCGCACATGGAACAAAAGTCTTTTGCCTCTTTTTTTCAGAAAAGACGCAAGAGTTTCCTTTGTTAGGAGAAAGAACCGAAGACCTTTTATTTTCTGGGGTCACTATGCCTTCTCCACTCGGGCCAGGAAATGGCGCCACTCGGCGATAACGGCGGCTTCTGAAAATGTGTTCTCGTAGCGCTGACGGGCGGCCTGGACCATGGCGGCTAATCGCATCGGATTTTGCAATATGCCCTCCAGCCCGGCGGCAAGCGCGATCGCGCTTTGCTGCGCGACCAGCACGCCGGTGCGGCCGGACTCGATCAGTTCGCGCGGGCCTTCGGCCATGGCGGCCACTACCGGGCGGCCGGCGGAAAATGCCTCCAGGATTACATTGCCCAGCGGCTCGCTGCGGCTGGGGCAGGCAAGCACGGTGCAGGCGGCAAGCAAATTGGCGGTATCGCTGCGCCAGCCCAGAAAATGCACGCGGCCGGCGACGCCCGCGTGGTTCGCGAGGCGCTCAAGAGCCACACGCTCCGGCCCCTCGCCGGCAATCACCGCATGCACACCGGGCAAGCGGCTGATGGCGGCGACCAAAATATCGAAACCCTTGTTGCGGTGCAGGCGCCCCATGGCGAGCACCACCGGCGCGTCGGGCGGGCACGGCAAGGCCGCCGGCGCCGCACCCCAAAAATCGGGCACGAAATTCGGCAGGTAGTGCACGCGGCCCGCGGCAAAACGATCCTGGTCGATAATCCATGAGACCAGGCCCATCGTGTTGGCGACCAGATGGTCGCAGCGCGCGAACTGCCGCAAATCGTAATATCCGCCGAGCCGCCCCACCAAAACCCAGGGGCCGGAGGGGGCATGGCGGGCCGCGCGGCCCATCCAGGCCACGGCCACGCGCGGCGCGAAACGGCGCAAGTGACGACCAATCAACGGGCGCGTCCAGCTATCCAGCGCCCCGCCGAACCCGAATTGCGCCGGCGCAAGCCCGGCTGCGCGAAGCCGGGCACTACGCGCGGCGCTGCGCCTGATCACCGGCAACACCTCGTCACCGGCCGCTGAGAGGGCCACGCAAAAACGTTCGAAAAACAGCTCGGCGCCGCCCGAGGCCGCGCCTGCCATCACCTGTGCGGTGCGCGTCACAGCGTGCCAACCAGATCCACGCGCACCTTGGCGACACCATCCTTCTCCAGCAAATCGATCGCCGCCAGAAGCGCCGCGCCGACCGGAAGCTGCGTCATCGGCGCGGCGCCCGGCGGCCCGTCGGCCAGCGCCACGGCGGTGAAGCGGCCCGAGGGGGCATACGCGCTGGCTGGCGTGGGGCCAAACAGGCCGAGCGTGGGCGCGCCGGCGGCGGCGGCCAGATGCATCAGGCCGGAATCGTTGCCAATGAAGATCACGCACCGCCTGAGGCAGGCTGCCGCCTGCGGCAGGCTGAGGCGGCCGACTAGATCGATGGCGCCGGGCAGGGCGTCGAGCACGGGCTGCGCCGTCGCCCGCTCGCGCGGACCTGGGCCACCAAAAACCGCTGCCTGGGCGCCAGGAAGACGGGCGGCAAGCGCGTGAAACAGGGAGACAAAACGCTCCGCCGGCCAGATTTTGCCGCTCCAGTTGGCGGTCGGGCCCAGCCCAATCAGCAGCCCGCCCAGCGGCAGAAGGGCGGTCGCGCAAGCTTCGTCGGTCGCGTCGGTCCAGGCAACCGGCACAGGCGGGTTCTTGAGCCCAAGAACGCCGCCGATATGGGTCAGCCGGTGGCCTGGACGGCGGCCACCCCGCATGACCGCGCGGCGGCGCGCTAACAACGTGAAACCCAGCGCCGAACCGCGCAGATCGACCACGAGATCCCAAACCGTGCCGCACACACGCGGCCAGAGCAGCAGCCAATGGAGGTCATAGCCACGTTTCTCCAGAACGACGATGCGGTCCAGCCGGTGCAGCCGCTGAAAAACCCCCTCCGCCACCGGCCCACAGACAATGGTGAATCGGGCCTCGGGGTAGGTGCGCTGCAGGTGATCGAGTAACCCGGTGGAGAGAACCGCATCCCCAAGTCGGGTCGCGGTGATGAACAGAATGCGCATGCGACCCTGCCTTACCATGCCCCACGCGCGTACCAAGCAGGCGCTTCCTTGTTTCCTGAAAACCGATGGCCTTGTCCGGCATGCAGCGCGCGGCCAACTGCCTTGGCATGACACATCTGGCATTTCTGTCCGGCCGCAGCGTGATCGCCCTGAGTGGCGCGGACCGGGTGGGTTTCTTGAATGGGCTGGTGTCGAACGACGTGGCAGAGGCGGCGCCCGGGCGGGTGGTTTGGTCGGCGCTGCTGACCGCCCAGGGCAAATGGGTCGCCGACTTCTTCATCTTCGCGGAGGATGGACGGCTGCTGCTCGACTGCGAGGCGGCGCAAACAACGATGCTGCTCCAGCGCTTGCAGCGCTACAAATTGCGCGCCGATATCGCACTCACGAGCACTGGGCTCGGCGTGTACGTGGCGTGGGATGGCGAGCCCGAGGCGCAGGGCATGACCGCGGCGCCCGATCCGCGGCTGGAGGCGGCCGGTTGGCGGCTGATCGGCCCGCCTGGCCTCGCGGCCAATGCGGACGCAGGTGCTTACGATCTGCACCGGCTCTCGCTCGGGCTGCCGGACGGATCGCGCGATCTGGAGTCCGAAAAGACCGTTCTGCTGGAGGCTGGGTTCGAACGGTTGAACGGCGTGTCGTGGACCAAGGGCTGCTATATGGGTCAGGAGCTCACGGCCCGCACACGCTACCGGGGCCTGATCAAACGTCGCCTGGTGCCAGTTCGGGCGCAGCGGGATCTGCCACCGCCGGGCACGCCGGTCACGAGTGAGGGCCGGGATATCGGCCATATGCGTTCTTCATCTGGAACGATCGGCCTCGCGACATTGCGAATCGATGCATTAGGCGCAAAGGATATAAGCTGTGGTGCGATCAACCTAGAAGTGGTGGGCCCAGCCTGGGCGCAGGAGCAGGAGATCGCCTAAAAACGCTTGCACGGCGGCTCTGTGAATGCTCAGGGTCCCTCACGGTAGTCATTTGAGCGCCCGGTCCCGGCGCGACGAGATGTTTGGAACCGCATGCGACGTCTGTTTCTCCTTATCATCGCAGTTTTTTGCCTGCCGGCAGCAACGCATTTCCCCGCCCCATCGGGCGCACAGATCATTGCCGGATTGTCGCTCAACAATTTCGAGCAGGGGGTGCTAGGCGCATCCCCTTCGGCGGATACCGAGGTTGAGCCGGTTGCCGCGACCAGGCCGGTCCTGCCGGTAGGGATCAACGTCAGCGGTTTCGGGCGGGCGTTCGGCATGCGGCCCGGGTCGGAATTCGTAAACGGCCTGATGGGCGGCTTTCTCGGCGCCGGCCTTGGCGGTGCGCTGTTCGGCGGCGGGTTCTTTTCGGCCATGCATGGGGGTCCCGGCGTGCTCGGACTACTGGGGCAGCTTTTCCTTGCCTACAATATTTACGTCTGGCTCTACAGGAGTTGCGCCGCCCGCCTGGTCCCTGCGGGCGCCGTGCTTTACGCGCGCCTGCTGCACGGCGGCGGTGCCCCTGCAGCCGCTTCCAGGCCAGGCTTTTTCGGCGGCGGTCGCAAGGGGCGGCCTATCATTCTGGGCAAGGCCGATTTCCGCAGCTTCGAGGAACTGCTGCACTGCATGCAGACGGCATGGTCGGCGCAGGACATGAACGCCTTGCGCACTCTGATGACCCGCGACATGGCGGACAGCTATGCCGAGCAGCTCAACGAACTGGGGCTGCGTGGCTTGCGCAACATCGTGCGGGACGTGCGTCTGTTGGAAACCGAGCTGTGCGACGCGTGGTCAGACGGCAAGCGCGACCACGCGACGGTATCGATGAACTTCTCCATGATCGATGCGACGATCGACACGTATGGGCGGGTGGTCGAGGGCAACCAAAAGCAATTGGTCACGGTCACGCAATACTGGAGCTTTGAGCGCACGTCGCGCGCACGCTGGATTGTCTCCGGCATCTCCCAGATGCGTTAGCCGCCCCTAGCCGACCACCACCTGGATCGGCGCCTGCGCGTCTATCACCGTGATCGGCACTTCCCCCGCTGGGTCGCCATCGGCCTGCGCAGGGATATCGCCGTGGCCGAGGATTTCCACATGCGAGGCGCGGACAAGCCGCATCCCGGGAGCGTTGGGCAGCAGGTTCAGCGGCAGGGCGGCACCATACATCAGCGCCGACCAAGGGCCGCTGCGTTCGAACAGCGCCACCGAAAACCCGGGCTCGCACGGGCGAGCATCCGGGGCGAGCATGTACTGGCCGGCATAGAGGGTGCCTTTGCTGACGATCACGCTGCCAGCCTCGGCTGCCTTTCCATCGATCCTGAGCCGAACCGGCGCATAGTCGTAGCGCACCAACTCGCGCAAGGTTTGCAGCACATAGGCGCTGCGGCCGAGGGCACGCTTCAACCGAATGGGCAGCCGGTGCACCACCTGCGCGTCCAGGCCAACACCCAACATCTGCACGAACACACGGTCGGGCCCGGCACCGCGGGCGATCCCCGGCCAGAGCGATCGGGTGCGACCGAAGGCAAGGGCGGCCGCGACCGCCTGCGGCGAGAGCGGCAGGTTGAGCTCACTGGCCAACACATTCGCGGTGCCCAAGGGGATCACGCCCAGGCGTGCTGAGCTTCCCGCCAATCCGTTGGCGATTTCGGCGATGGTTCCGTCGCCGCCGGCGGCGACAACGAGCTGTCCGGGTATACGAGCGGCCTCGCGCGCCAATTCGGTGGCATGCCCGGCCCGGCTTGTCTCCTCCAGCCGCACCCTGATGCCGTTACCGGAGAGGATATCCAGCACACGCCAAAGCCGGCTGGACCTGCGCTGACCTGCAGCCGGGTTGTAGATGACGATCAATTTGCCCCGATCGGGCGGCTGGGCTGCCGCCCGCTGATATCGTGAAGGAAAAACTATCGGGCCCTACTGTTGCGATTCGGTTGCAGCTTGAAGTCAGCTGTGTGATATGTGAAAGACATGCAAATTCAGCCGTCCGTCACGCAATCTTCACTGACGCGACGCGGTGCGTAGCCTATGTGCTTGGCCTCGCCCCGGAGCCCGACCGTCCGGGAAGCTCGCACGTGACGGTGAGGCACATGAACGCCTTTTCGACCGGCCTTGAAGGCCACAGCCTGCCTCAGCCCGCAAGGCCGACATACCGCTCAGTATTCATCTCCGATGTGCATCTGGGCACACGGGGATGCCGAAGTGATTTTCTCGCCCATTTCCTTGGCTCATTCAGTACCGACCATCTCTACATGGTTGGCGACATCGTCGATGGCTGGCGCTTGCGCAAATCCTGGTACTGGGACGAGATGCATGACGAAGTAGTCAAACTGATCCTGCGTCATGCTGCGAGCGGCGCCAAGGTTCTGTATGTGCCCGGCAACCACGACGAGATGTTCCGCGCATGGCTGCCGCTAGGGCTCGAGATCGGCGGCGTGAAGCTGGTGGGCGAGGCCGAGCATGTGACGGCGGATGGTAAGCGCCTGCTGGTCATCCACGGCGACCAGTTCGACAGCGTAGTGCGCTACGCCAAGTTCCTGGCATTCCTGGGCGATGGCGCCTACACGGCGGCCCTCAATATCAATCGTTGGTTCAACGCGGTGCGGCGTAAGATGGGCTACCCTTACTGGTCGCTTTCGCAATGGGCGAAGCGCCAGGTGAAAGAGGCGGTCAAGGCGATCGACCGGTTCGAGGGTGCGCTGGCCGGAGAGGCGAAGCGGCGGGAGTTCGACGGGGTGGTCTGCGGCCACATCCATCACGCAGAGATGCGCCAGGTGGATGGCGTGCTCTACCTCAACACCGGCGATTGGGTGGAAAGTTGCACTGCGCTCGTGGAACATTATGATGGGCGACTTGAACTGATCGATTGGGTAGCGGTGAACAAGCTTTCCTTCTTCACGCAACAGCGGATGGCGGTATCCGAAGCTGCGTGATACTGCCCAAACATCGGAAGACGGATTAGCTGTCTCGGCGCTCGACGACGTGGCCCAGCTTCCTCCAAATTCGCGGGTGCTTATCATCTCGGACGCGTGGCGGCCGCAGGTGAACGGCGTGGTGCGGACGCTGGCGACGCTAGTGGCCGAGTTGGAGGCGCTCGGCATCGTGGCCGAGGTGGTGGGGCCGGACCGGTTCCGCACCCTGCCCTGCCCCACCTATCCGGACATACGTCTCTCGGTTCTGCCGAGGCGCAAGCTGGGGCGGATCATCAAAGCCTTCGCGCCGGACGCCCTGCATATCGCGACGGAAGGGCCGCTGGGGATCGCAGCGCGCAAGCTCGCCAAGGCCAATGGCTGGACCTTCACCACCGCCTTCCACACCCGCTTCCCCGAATATTTGCGGGCGCGCACGCGGGTGCCGACCCGGCTTTCCTACGCGTGGCTGCGCCGCTTCCATGCCGCTGGGCATGGGCTGATGGTCGCGACCGAAAGCCTTCGCCAGGAACTGGCCGCACGTGGCTTTCGCGATTTGCGGGACTGGTCGCGCGGGGTCGATTTGTCCCAATTCCTGCCTGAGCCACGCGAGGCCTATGAGGGGCTGCCCCGGCCGATTGCCCTCTATGTCGGCAGGGTCGCCGTGGAAAAGAACATCGGCGCCTTCCTCAGCCTCGATTTGCCCGGATCGAAGGTGGTGGTGGGCGACGGGCCGCAGCTGGCGGCGCTGAAGCGGGAGTTTCCTGGCGTGCGTTTCGCCGGCGTGAAGCACGGGGCCGACCTCTCGCGCGCCTATGCGGGGGCGGATGTGATGGTGTTCCCCTCGCTCACCGACACGTTTGGGCTGGTTTTGCTGGAAAGCCTGGCCTGCGGCACGCCGGTGGCGGCCTTCCCGGTGACCGGGCCGAAGGATGTGCTCGTAGGCGGCGGCGACGCGATCGGCGCCGTGGATACAGATTTGCGTGCGGCGGCGCTGCGGGCGCTGGAGAATGGGGACCGTTTGGCCTGCCGGGCGTTCGCGGAGACTTTTTCCTGGCGCGCCTGCGCCGAGCGCTTTGTGACCAACCTGGTGCCGATCCGGCAGGGCCTGGAAGTCTCGATCAACTGCTCCCCCGCTATGGGGTAAGGTGTGGTGCCGTTTGGCACCGCATTTTTTCCACGCCGGTGAAAAGATGCGGTGCCAACCGGCACCACACGCTAAGGCGCGCCCGTGTTGTTTGAGCGGTCCGCGTCGGGCAGCGCATGATCGGGGTCGACGATAACCTTGCTTACCTGTTTTGTCGTAGGCACATCGAAGCTTGCCGTGGCGCCGTGATAGAACGCCTCGACCGGCAAGGTGATCGTCTGCTTCGTACCGTCGACAAAATCGATTTCGATTTTGGCGGGCAGGATCAGCGGATCGAGTGCCGCAATCTCAAGATGCAGGCCCGATTTCTTCTGCGCATTCTTGTAGCTGGTGCTTATCACACCAAGATCGAGCGGTTCGTTCGCAAAAAACCAGCCGCGCCAGAACCAGGAAAGATCCTCGCCCGCCTCGCTTTCCATAAGCCGGAAAAAATCGGACGGGTCAGGATGTTTATAGGCCCAGGCAGCGATGTAGCGGCGAAAGGCGGCATCAAAACGATATGGGCCCAGTATCTGCTCGCGCAGTAGCACCAAGCCCAGCGCCGGTTTGAAATAGCTGACGGAATGACGGTATTTTTCGGTGATCAGATCAGCGGGCGACATGATGATAGGGGCCGCCGCATCGGAGAGCAGCGGAAGGATTTCATCGACCGGGTTGCCGCCATGCTCTGCATATTCCGGGTCGCGCTTCGGCGCATACTCGCCCTTGTTGAACGCGTCTGACGCATACACGTCGATAAACGTATTGAACCCTTCGTCCATCCAGGCGTGGCGGCGCTCGTTGGAGCCCACGATCATCGGGAACCAGCTATGGCCCACCTCGTGCAAGGATATCCAAAAAAGATCCTTTCCCACGTCATGCATGTCGTCGAACACGATGCCGGGATATTCCATGCCGGCGCCATGGCCGCCCAGATTGACCATGACCGGCCAAGGATAGGTGAACCAGCGCTGAGAGAAATGCTCGATCGCGAATTTCACGTATTCTGTCGAGCGATTCCATTTTTGTGGCCCCACCGCCTCCACCGGATACACCGACATGGCGAGCGCATGTCCGCCCTTCGGCAGATTGATGCGTGCCGCATCCCACACGAAGGCAGGCGAAGCGGTGAACGCCACGTCGCGCGTGTGCGACATATGAAATTGCCAGGTTTTCGTGCCGCCTTGCGTCGGGCGCGACTTAGGGTCGGTGACCTCCTCAGGCGTTCTGATCATCACCGTCGCATCGCTGGCGGCGGCCTTCTGAAGCCGAGCGATTTCGGCCGGCGTCAGCACATCCTTGGGGTTTTGCAGGCTGCCCGAGCCGGCGACGATGTAGTTCCACGGTACGGTCACGGCGTAATCGATGTCGCCATATTCCAGATAGAATTCTGAACCGAGATAGGGCGCCGTGTCCCACCCGCGCAGATCGTCATACACCGCCATGCGCGGGAACCACTGCGCGATCTCGTACACATCGCCGTTTTTCGTGGTGGTGATGGCAGTGCGGCCGCCCCATGCCCCAGGCACGATGTAGTGATAGGCGATATGGAGTTTTAGCAAACCACCCCTAGAAACCAAAGGAAGTTTTAACCGAATTTGCATGCGCGTGTCGGAGATGAGTTTATCCGGTGTGTAGGTGGCGCCACCGTCCTCCACCGTCACGCTCTCGATCTGCGCACCATCAGTATACTCATCGGTGGTGCGCGGGCGGTAATGCTCGAGGAAATCGGCGCGCGCGCCATGGCGATAGATGTTCTGGTCGAGTTGCACCCACAGCACATCCAGCGCGTCAGGGCTGTTGTTGGTGTAGACGATCGTTTCGGTGGCGCTCAACACATGCGTCGCGGGATCAATCGCGGCCTTAATGCTGTAGTCGGCACGGTTTTGCCAGTAGGCGGGGCCGGGCAGGCCGCCGGAGGTGCGTGTCTGGCCGGGCGGCGTGGGCAGGGTGAGCGGCGCGAATATCTGCAACGGGTCTGGCGGGGCAGCGTGTGCTCGGGCGGCCGCTAGGCCAAGGACACACAAATAGCCTAGCCCGACATGTCTCATTGCAACGCCTGCCTGCAGATGAAACCGCAGGATAGGCGAGTTGCTGCGGGGCCGGAAGCCCGCTGGCGTTAAGCCTCCTTAGCCTAAGGCGGCCAAAGCGAGGGCAAACACCCCGTCAAACAGAAGCGGCATGGCTATCAGGCAGATCAGCCGGCCCACCTTACCTCCGCGACGATACTGCGCCCTCGCGGCACCGCGTGGCAGGTCTTAGGTCGAAGAAATTTCTGAAACGTTAAGCTGGGGCGGCGCGCGGCCTTCACCGGGCGAGCGGGGAAAGGTCAGGCGGCACCCAGTGCCGGCGCGCCGCAGTGGAAAAGAGTGTCTCGCGCCGCCAATGGGCTAGCAGCCAGTCAGGGCTCCGCAAAGGCGATCGCATCAGCGCATTGCATATGGCAAATAGCGGCGCGGGTGGATGGGCGGCCCAGAACGCACGCGCGGCCTGCAGCGAGGCCTGAGTGATGGTTTCGTGGTAGCCTGTGGTTTTCGTATTCCTCACACCTGTCGCCTCGTTATAGGCGCGTATGATGCTGGGCATGTCACGCTCCGCCACCAGGTCGGGCCGGCAGGCCATCAGCCACAGCGCCGACGTGAAATGCGCGCCGTGCGTCCATCCCCGCTTCGGCAGGCTGCGCGCGATCAGCCCGAGCCCGATCGCCTCGACCTCGGCGTCCGACTCAAAAGGCGTGAAAATGGGGGGCATGACATCGGACATCGGAATGTCCCCTTACACCTTGGAACTGGCGGGCAGGCATTTTGTTGCCGAACCAGACGATAGACCGCCGATGATGCACCGGGCAATCCGGAATGCCAGCAGAATTTGCACACCTTGCCCAGTAGCTGAGCATTTGCTTCACAATCGTGGTGGCGATGCTAACACAGGCATCAGAAAATGCGCCGGATGGGCGCATACTCATCGAGCCCGGACAGCCGTAAGTCGCCGAGGTCTTCGCAAGTTCTATAGACAGGAGCAGGCGTTTCACGATCATTTCGCCTATTTCCATTGAATCTTGACAGAAAAAAAATTTACATCCTATCATTATTCTGCGTGGGGGCGCCGTTATTTGGCGCAATTCAATCGGGGGCGTCACGTGGGCAAGCGACTGAATTTCGTGGTAGCGGCTATGCTCGCCAATGTTGCAGCGCCAGGTTTCGGCGCGGCCCAGACAGCGCCTGGGTCTGGTGCAACGGCCGCAACAGGGTCGGCTCCGGCATCGGGCCGGTCCAATTCGGCACCCCTAGAGTCATCGACCGCTAAGCCGGCGACTGTTGGGAGCGGTTCTACCGAGCAGATCGTGGTGAGCGGAGTCCCGATTAGCAAGAGCGTGCTGCCGACGATCCTGAATTCGAAGTCGCTCTATGGCCTCGACCTGAACGTGATGGATACGCCGCGCAACAATACGATCCTGACGCACGCGCAGCTCGACGCGCTGAATTTCAACGATCCTCACGAATTCTCCTATCTGACATCGAGCGCCTATACCGATGCCGCGTTCGGCGTGCCGGATGTGCCCCGCATCCGCGGGCAATATGCCGATGTGTTCTTCAACGGCATGCGCGACAGTTTTACCGCCAATGGCTATGGCGCACCGCTGAGTTTCAATAGCATCGATACGATCGATATCGTCAAAGGGCCAGCCAGTGTCCAGGCGGGGCCCGGGGCCGGCGTGGGCGGTGCGGTGGATATCAGTACAAAAATGCCGAGCTTCGGCGATTTCAAGGGCGTGGCCACCATGGAATTCGACACCGTGGATCATCGCCGGTGGTCGCTCGATTTCGGCGGCCCGATCGGCGACGGCAAGGCGGCCTATCGACTCAGCTACGCGGGCGAAGAAAGCGATTCCTATTTCGACAATATTCATTTCGACCAGGAGGCGATCTACGGCGTTGTCGTGGCGCACCCGACCGATTCATATACAATTCAATTCAACAGCGAATTTGCGTATCAGCGCTACACGGAATTCGACGGCATCGACCGTATCAGCCAGCAATTGATCAATAGTGGCCAATATCTCACCGGCGGTCCGGTACCGGGGCCGAACGGGTCGCCACTAAACTTTCCCATCGAAATTTATCTCAACCCCAAGGCCGTAGCCCTGCCTGATAAGGTGGATATCGACGAAGCGAAAGGCGATGGCGCGGATGCAATTCGGTACAACGCGCAGGTGATTAACACCTATGAGATCGCCGACGGCATTACGCTGACAAACAACACATTTTTTGATTTCCTGACTCGCCAGAACCAAACGCTCGAGTATTATTCCGACTCCGTTAACGACGGCTACTCGATCGAGAACAAGACATCACTGGAGCTGAAGTTCGGCACGCCCATTCTGGGGCTGGACCTGAAGAACGATATCAATCTCGGGATCACCTATCGCTTCGCGCATGTCCCGGAATACCAGGATTATGGCGAGGAGCCGGTGGAGGATTACGATCTCACAAAGAGCCCCTCCACCTATGTGTTTCCGTTCGCGGATCTACTGGCAACGCCCAGTAACCCCTACGGCGGCTTTACTTATACCGCAGGGCTCGGCCGCACGCAGGTGGCCCTACCGGCGCGGTACGCCGGATTGGAAAATGCAACGATCGATTCTAACTTGCAGGACTTTGCAGTGTTTTTCGAACACCGCATCCAGATTACGCCGCAACTCAGCTTTCTTTACGGCCTGCGCGGGGACATTGTGCAGTTGAATGAATCCGATCCGCTCGGCGGGCCAGGCTACAACGGGTTACCACAATCGCTCTCGACCGGTTGGTATGGGCTGGGGAATGCGAATGCCAGCCTGGTATATGCCTATGCGCCCTGGGGCACCGTTTATGGCACGACGAATTTCGCACAATATGTCGATCCGAACAGCAATGATGGGGCCGTTGGCACCTACGGCGTCACGCCAGCCTCCGTACTACAGCAAGTCACCCGGCTTTATGAGGCGGGCGTAAAATTCAATTTGCTGCAAAAAACCCTATTCATATCCTCGGCACTTTTCGACCAGATGCGCTCAGTACCGACCGGCCCGTCGGGCGCCATCCCGTCACTCGCCCATATTCACGGTTTCGAGGCTGAGTTGAATTATCAGCCGAACAAGCATTTTTATATGACAACCAGCTTCTCCAACATTAATACGCGGCTGGATACGCCTGCCTCCTTCCAAGATTATCCTGCGCAGCCCGGGATCAACTACACGTATATCGGTGATTTTGCGACGTTTCTGCCAAACCAGAAACTCGATGATCCGGGTATCCCTTCGAAGACATTCAACTTTTTAGCGAATTACCATTTGGACTCTGGATGGGGGTTCCAGACGAGCTTCCAGTTGACCAGCCCGATCCAGACGACACAGTCCGGATTATTGAACCTCGCGGAGAGCGATTTGCTGCAGGCAAACAATCAGCCAATCGTTGGGTTCCCGAACGCGATTAGGATCATAAATGCAACAACCGGTTACTACACATCTCCGGTCATTCCCTGGCAATACACGCTCAACGCAGCAATCTATTATGATTTCGGCCGCTACCAGATCAGGTTATCCGGCTACAACATCACCAACCAGCACAATTTTATTAATGATTACAGCTTCTACGGCAATGACTTCATCACACGGGTAACGCCGGCAAGCGTCGACCTGACGATAAAAGCACGATTCTGATCTTATCTGGCCAAGCAAACGGCGCGGCTTGCCAAAGTCGCGCCACTACCTTCGCAACCTACGGCAGGCCGAACGCGTAACCTGGGTTGGGGCCCAAATCGTGCAGGCGCAAGCCGGACATGCCGATATAGGCGTCTATGTCGTCGCTCGGATGGATATGTAATCCAGCGGAGAATTGGTCGAATGTCGCCAGGGGTGTTTTGCCGCTCGGCGTTTTGCCCCAGCCGGCAAGTTGCCCGGTGCCCGCAGCCAGATCGAGGTCGGCCTTGCCGGGCAGAATGGGAATGCTCACGCCGCCTGAAACATCATACCCGCCGCGGGAGCTCACCCCCGTTTGGAGAAATCCATCCGTGTTGGCGAGCACATCCTTAAAGCTATAGGCCGGCGGGGGGGCCGCGCTGGTCATCGCGATCGTCCCGGGCGGACCGCTATGAGTGCTAGCGACGTTCAGGTCGTAGGGGCTGCCGCCGTTCAGCGCCGGATATACGTTCAGGTCGTAATGCTGCTGTCCAGCCGCCGGCGGCGTCTGCGCGGCCACGCCGGACGACGCAAGGATAAAAGTGAATAAACACAGATGCTTTGGGAGTGAGGCTACCATCATCATAAAGTCTCTATACCATAGGACCTTCTTCGCCGGACAGCCCGGCTTATGACGAAGCAGTCAACCTCGTATGCCCAACACTGGCTATCTCCTCTGCTACAATTGTCCAGGTCGCCATGCGCGTGCTACCGCGGCCTCGTGTGTCCCGACCGAAACCGATGTCCAGCCGCCTGCTGAAAAGCCAGGCCTTGCAAAATGCCGGGGCGAGGCTGCTCAGCCTTTATCTTGATCTCGCCCTGCGGAGCACGCGCTGGCGGTTCGAGGGCCAGGCGCATCTGGCGCCGTTTCTGCCTGGGGGTGCGGTGATCGTCGCGTCCTGGCACGAGCGGCTACCGCTGGTGCCGGCGATGTGGGTGGATGCACGTCGTGTGTATCCGGACAGGCCAGTGGCTGCACTCGCGAGCAGGCACCGGGATGGCCGATTTTTGGGGGCGGTGCTCGGGCGGTTCGGTGTGCGCATCGTGCACGGCTCGACCGGACAGCCGAAAGCGGGCACGCGCAAGCGGGATCGTGGTGGCGCAGCCGGCATGCGTGCGCTGATGGCGGCGTTGAAGGATGGGGCGGCTGTTGTGATCACGCCCGATGGGCCACGCGGGCCGCGCCGGGTAGCGGCACCTGGCGTCGCTCAGCTCGCGGCGGTGGCCCAGGCGCCGGTGCTCGCAGCATCAGGTCAGGTGCGCTGGCGGATCACGCTCAGCAGCTGGGACAGGATGGTGGTGCCGCTGCCGTTCGGCCGCGGCGTGCTCGTCTGCGAGGCGCCAATCCTGGTGCCGCTTGGTGAGGCGGCCGAATTTCTGCCGCGTATCGAGGCGGCGCTTACCCTCGCGGCCGACCGCGCCGACATGCTGTGCGGACGCTGAGCGCGCTGATCTGGTCGGCCAGCGCCACGGCCGCCGCACCCGCGCTGCGGCTGATGCTGCGCCGCAGAGCGCGGCGCAGCAAGGAGATCGGGCCGCGGCTTGCCGAGCGGCGCGGGATCGAGGCGATGGCCCGGCCGCCGGGGCGCGTTTTGTGGCTGCATGCGGCCAGCGTCGGCGAGGCGATTTCTGCCCTTCCGGTGCTGTCGGCGTTGCCAAATGATATCTATACCGTGTTCACCACCGGCACTGTCACGAGCGCCCAGCTCCTGGAGACGCGGTTACCGCTGCTGCGGCTGCAGGGCCGCGTGGTGCATCGCTTCGCACCACTGGACGTGCCGGCCTGGGTAAACCGTTTCCTGCGGCATTGGCAGCCCGATATTGCCTGCTTCATGGAAAGCGAGCTGTGGCCGAATACGCTCGCTGCCTGCCATGCCCAAGGTGTGACGGTGGCGCTGCTGAATGCTCGGCTCTCCGCACGCAGTGCGGCTGCCTGGGCGCGCGTGCCTGGCCTTGCGCGCACCCTGCTGCAAGGGTTTGCCTGGATCGCGGCCCAGTCGGCGTCGGATGCGGCCCGGCTGCGGGCGCTCGGCGCACGCCACGTGGAGGCGCCGGGTAATCTGAAATTTTCCGCGCCCGCTCTGCCGGCCGATCCTGACGCGCGGGACCTCCTCATGCGGTTGGCCGCAGACCGCCCGCGCTGGCTCGCAGCCAGCACGCATCCGGCCGACGACTCGATGGTGGCGCGCGTGCACCAGGCGCTTCTGGCGCGCCATCCACGCTTGCTGACGGCGGTGGCGCCGCGCCATCCGGAGCGGGGCACGGCGGTGGCGGCAGCGATGGGGGGTGCGCCGCGCAGGTCGCTCGGCGAGGATTTTGGCGCCGACGACAGTGCCTGGGTCTGCGACACAGTGGGCGAGATGGGGCTGCTTTACCGGGTTTTCCCTACGGTCGTCATGGGCAAGAGTTTTGTGCCCGGCGGGGGCGGGCAGAATTTTTTGGAGCCGGCACGGCTTGGCTGCGCGGTGGCGACCGGCGCGTATACGGAAAATTTTATGGAGGCGCGTGCAGTGGCGGAGGCGGCCGGGGCGCTGACCGTGGTGGCGAGCGAGGGGGCGCTTGTCGACTGGTTGGATGCGCGGCTGCGTGCGCCCCATCGTTTGCCACCGTTCGACCCTGGGGGCGACCTTCCCGCTCTCTTCGCCGCGCGCCTTGCCGATCTGATGGGTAAGGGGAAGGCCGACCTGGCGGCGCCACGTGCGCTATCGATGCAGCCGGCATTTTGGCGCCATGGATCGAGCCGCGCGCTACCTATTCTGCTATACCCTGCTGCGCGGATCGTGGCGGCGGCCACCACGCGCCGCGTGAAGCGGGGCGGATGGCAGGCGCCGGTGCCGGTGATCTGTTGCGGCAATGCGGTAGTAGGCGGCGCAGGGAAGACAACCCTGGCGCTGGATTTGGCCCGCCGCTTGCGGGCGCGCGGGCTTGTCGTGCATCTGCTGACCCGCGGCTACCGAGGCCAGGCGGATGGGGTTTTGCGCGTCGATCCGGCGGTGCACAGCGCGGCGCAGGTGGGTGACGAGGCACTGCTGCTGGCGGCGGAGGCGTCGACCTGGCGTGCGGCCGACCGCGCGGCCGCGGCGCGGCATGCGGTAGCCGCTGGGGCGCAGGTGCTTGTGATGGATGACGGTTTGCAGAATCCAACCCTGGTGAAAACTGTCTCTCTCCTGGTGATTGATGGCGGCTATGGGTTCGGCAACGGGCATGTGCTGCCGGCCGGCCCGTTGCGTGAGCTGGTGGCGGATGCCTCTGAGCGATGCGCGGCGGCGGTGCTGATCGGGCACGATGCGGCAGGCGCCCTAGGCCAGTTGCCGGCAAACCTGCCCATCTTGCGGGCGCGGCTGCAGGCGGAGCCCAGCCTAATCAGCCTGATTGGCAAGCGAGTGGTGGCGTTTGCCGGGATTGGGCGGCCGGAAAAATTTTTTGCCATGCTGGGCGAGGCCGGGGTGGAGATGGCCGCGCGTATCCCTTTCCCGGACCACCACGTTTTTACGCCCACGGAGCTTGCACGGATCCTGGACCGGGCTGCCGCTCTTGGCGCGGTGCCGGTGACCACACCCAAGGATCTGGTCCGCATACCGGTACCGTTCCGCGGCCAATTTCGGGCGGTCGGCGTTGGTCTTGCGTGGGATGACGAAGTCGGGCTGGAGGCGATGCTGGACCGCATCGTGCCGGCTGCCTGCTTCGCATGAGCCTGCTGGAGCGCCTGGAGGCGGGCGCCGCAAAATCGCTCCTGCGCCTGTTCGGCGCGTTGCCGCCGGGAGCCGCGTCGAACCTGGCCGGCGCGGTGGCTGCGTTGATCGGACCCAGTTTGCCAGTTTCGCGCGTGGCGCTTGAAAATTTGCGCGCGGCGATGCCGGAGCTGAATGCGGCGGCACGGCGGCGCGTCGTGCGCGGGGTGTGGGAACAACTGGGCCGCACGGCGGGGGAGTTTCCCCATGTTGGGCGCTTGCCGCAGAACAATGAGGCGGGCCCGGGCTGGGAGCTTGAAGGCGCGGATATCGTGTCGGATCTGGCGCGCGCCGGCGGGCCGGCGATCTTCTTTTCCGGGCATATCGGCAATTGGGAAATCCTGCCGGTGGCGGCCTCCGCCTACGGCGTGGCCTGCGCCTCCTTGTATCGTGGCGCCAAGAACACGGCGGTGGACAGTTTGATCCGCGACGCTCGGGAGAACGCGGTGGGCCAGAAACTGCTGTATTTCCCGAAAGGTGCAAAAGGGGCCAGGCAGACGCTGGCCCATCTGGCGCGAGGCGGGTATCTGGCTGCCCTGGTCGACCAGAAATTGAATGATGGCATCGAGGCGAAGCTCTTTGGCCTGCCTGCGATGACGGCGCCGGCGGTGGCAAGCCTCGCCTTGCATTTCCGTTGCCCGCTGGTGCCGGCGGTCTGCCGGCGCGTGGGGCCGGCCCGACTGCGGCTGACCGTGGAGAAGCCACTGGAACTCCCTGCGAGTGGCGACCGGGCGCGCGACATTGGGGCATTAACGCAGCTCGTAAACGACGTGCTGGAGCGCTGGATACGCGCCGAGCCGCAATCCTGGCTATGGCTGCACCGTCGCTGGCCCAAGCAAATCGTGCAGACTTGATCGCCCAGCGCGCAATCATCAGCCGTATTTGTGCGGTACAGAGCAACTAAACACGTGCCAAGAGCATCGGAATGATGGTATTATTGCGGTAATTGGCCAACACCTTCGCACGGTGCTCGAATGGTGAATACCGCAATCATGTGGATCTGCGCCCACCCGCTTGAATTTGTGGGACTGCTTTGTGCTGGTTGCGCCATACTGGCCGCTCTGCTCCTTCCAAGATCGAGCGACTTAAACGTGCACGACCACCCGCGCTGCTGAGCGCATCACCAAAAGCCGGTCTAGTTAAATAAGGCTGCACCAACGCGAAACAAAAGTCTTTCGTTTCTATGCCTCAAACAGAAGATCGTTCCGTTTACATATCCACCGCCTGGTAGGCCGACAGTGCCGCCATATCCACGATCGTACTGACCGAAGCATCCATGGACACAAGCTGCACCGGGCGCGACATTCCAAGAAGCAGCGGCCCGATCGAACTACCTCCACCTAGCCGTGGCGCCAGGCGCGAGGTGATGTGGGCAGAATGCAGACCCGGCATCACCAGCACATTCGCGTTGCCGGTGAGGCGGCAGAACGGATAGAGCGCGCGGATCGAGGGTTCGAGCGCCACATCGGGCGACATGTCGCCATCGAACTCAAAATCCACCTTGCGGGCTTCCAGGAGGGAAACCGCCTCGCGGATGCCGTGAACGGTGGTGTGCATCGGCTGGCCAAAGGTGCTGTGGGACAGCAGGGCCACGCGCGGTTCATGGCCCAGGCGGCGGGCAGCGGCCGCGGCGCCCATGGCGATATCGGCAAGCAACGGGGGCGTGGGCCGCTCATGCATCAGCGTGTCGGCGATAAAGAGCGTCTCGCGGCCACCGAGCATGACGGTAAGGCCAAATGCAGTTCGGCCGGGCAGTGGATCGATCGCCATATTGATCGCTTCAAGACACACGGAGCGGTCGCGCGTAAGGCCGGTGACCATCGCATCCGCTTCGCCGGCCGCGAGCATGGCTGCGGCAAGAACGTTGCGGTCCTGATTTACCAGGCGTTGCACGTCGCGATACAGGAAACCGCGGCGCTGGGCACGCTCGTAAAGAAGGTCGGTGTAGCGGTTGTTGTTCGATGAGAGTCGGGCGTTGTGGATTTCGATGCCGCCCGGCAGTTGAAGGCCGATGCGATCGAGTGCTGCTTGGATACGATCCTCGCGGCCAATCAGCAAGGGCCTGCCAAATCCGGCATTCTTGAAAGCGATTGCAGCACGAAGAATTTTTTCTTCCTCGCCTTCGGCGAAGACCACGGTTTTGGGGGCGGCGCGCACACTTTCCATGATCATGTCGAGCGCGTTGGCCGTGCGGTCAAGCCGGCCGGACAGTTCGCGTGTGTAACGGCGCAGATCGGCACAAGGCTTGCGGGCGACGCCGCTGTCCATGGCTGCCTTCGCCACCGCGGGCGGGATGCGGAAGATCAGCCGCGGATCGAAAGCGTTGGGGATGATGTAGTCCGGCCCGAAATGGAGCTGGCGTGCGGAGGCGGCGTGCACTTCATCAGGCACGTCCTCGCGTGCCAAGGCCGCCAGCGCCTCGGCGGCGGCGATCTTCATCGCCTCGTTGATCGTGCTGGCGCGAACATCGAGCGCGCCGCGAAAGATGTAGGGAAAGCCAAGGACGTTGTTCACCTGGTTGGGATAGTCGCTGCGGCCGGTGGCGATGATCGCATTCGCGCTGGCCTGGCGAGCTGCCTCCGGCGTGATCTCTGGGTCGGGGTTCGCCATGGCAAAAATCACCGGATGATCGGCCATGCTGCGCACCATTTTTTGGGTGATGGCACCCTTCACCGAGAGGCCGAATACCGCATGCGCGCCCTCCAGCGCGTCCTCCAGCGTTCTGGCACTCGTGGTCGTGGCATGGGCGGATTTCCACTGATTAAGATCGTGGCGGGCGCGGTGGACGACGCCCTTGGTGTCGCAAAGGGTGACATTCTCGGGCCGCGCCCCGAGCGCTTTGACGAGTTCAGCGCAGGCGATGGCGGCCGCACCGGCGCCGTTGATCACCAGGCGGGTTTCGGCGAGGTCGCGGCCGGTGAGGTGGCAGGCATTGATCAGCCCCGCCGCGGCGACGATGGCTGTACCGTGCTGGTCGTCGTGGAACACTGGAATATCCATCAGCTCGCGCAGGCGCTGCTCAATGACGAAACATTCCGGCGCGCGAATGTCCTCCAGATTGATGCCGCCGAAGCCAGCGCCGAGGAAGCGCACGCAGTTCACGAAGTCGTCGATATCCTCGGTCGAGATTTCGAGATCGATGCCGTCGACATCGGCGAAGCGCTTGAACAGCGCCACCTTGCCCTCCATCACCGGCTTGCTGGCCAGGGCCCCCAGATTGCCGAGCCCGAGCACGGCGGTGCCATTGGAAATCACCCCCACCATGTTGCCCTTGGTCGTATATTCATAAGCGAGCGCGGGATCCCGCGCGATGCGCAGGCAAGGCTCGGCGACGCCGGGGGAATAGGCCAGGCTGAGGTCTCGCGCGGTGACGAGCGGCTTGCTGATACGCGTTTCGAGTTTTCCGGGCCGGCCGGAGGCGTGCAGGGCTAACGCCTCTTCGGCGGTGATGCGCGCAGACGCCGCGTCACGATCGGCCATGGGTTAACTCCTGCCGCAGAGAAAATAAATCGAGGCAAAAAATAGAGTCTATGCGCGTTCTTTTCCGAAGAAAAGAACGCGCTTGCTCCCTACCCTTCTGCCCTGGCGCAGGGGTGCTATGCTGACGCCATGAGGCTCAACCCCGAAGGCGCGTCGCCCGCCATGGCGCAGTGGTTCGCGCTGAAAGCGGCGCATCCGGATGCGTTGCTGTTTTTTCGCATGGGCGATTTTTTCGAGATGTTTTTCGCCGATGCGGAGGCGGCCGCCTCCGCGCTGGATATCGCGCTGACCCATCGCGGAGAGCATGGCGGCGCGCCAATCCCGATGTGCGGGGTGCCGGTGGCGACCGCCGATATCTACCTCGCGCGACTGATCCGGCGCGGGTTCCGCGTCGCGGTGGCCGAGCAGATGGAGGAAGCAAGCGCGCGGGCCGCCAAGGGTCCGCTCAAGCGGGCCATCGTGCGGCTGATCACACCTGGGACGCTGACGGAAGAATCGATGCTGGAGTCCGGGCGGCAGAATTTTCTGCTGGCGCTGGCGCCGATGGGTTTCGCGATCGGGGCGGCCTGGCTCGACGTGTCGACAGGGGTTTTTGAGACGGCGTCGGTGTCGGCCGCGACGCTCCCAGCGCTGCTGGGGCGGATCGATCCGGCGGAGATCGTGGCACCCGAGGGGCTTGCGCTTGGGGATTACGCCGGGCGCCGGGCGCCAGCGATGGCGGTGGCGAGCGCGGCCGGGGCACGGGTGCGGCTGGCCGAGGCCTTTGGGGTGGCTAGCTTCGATGCGTTCGGCGTGTTTTCAGATGCCGAGGCCGCGGCGGGGGCGCTGGCGCTCGACTATGTGCGGCTGACGCAGGCGGGGCGGATGCCGCGACTGTCGCATCCCGTGCCGGCTGGCGCGACAGCGCAGATGGAGATGGATGGGGCCACCCGGGCCAGCCTCGAACTGCTTCGCTCACGCGATGGGGGCACAGCGCTGACCCTTTTATCCGCGGTGAATCGGACACTGAGCGCACCTGGTGCGCGGCTGCTGGCCGCATGGATTTCGGCGCCGCTGATCGATCCGACGGCGATCGCAGCGCGGCAGGATTTTTGGGGTTTTTTGAACACCGAGCCGGCCATGCTGGCGGAACTGCGCCGCGTGGTGCGCGGAGCTGCGGACATGGCGCGGGCACTAGCGCGGCTGAGCCTGGGCCGCGGCAGTCCGCGCGACCTGGCGTCGATCCGCGCGGGCCTCGACGTCTCGGCCATTTGTGCGCGGCTGCTCGAGCGGCCAGCGCCTCCCGGGCTGCTGGCGCTTCGTCAAAAGTTGCAGGGCGCACCTGAACTGGCGGCAGTGTTGGCGCGGGCGCTGGTGGAAACGCCGCCCCTGAAGTTGGATGACGGCGGTGTGGTGGCGCCCGGCTTCGATGGCGAGCTGGATGCGGAGCGTGCGCTGCGCGACGACAGCCGGCGGGTGATCGCCACCATGCAACTGGATTTCGCCCAGCGCTTCGGCCTGGCGAGCCTGAAGATCAAGCACCATGCGCAGCTCGGCTATGTGATCGAGGCGCCGGCCGCGGGGGTGGGGGCGTTACGGGCTCATGACGAACTGACCCTGCGCCAGGGCATGGCGAACGGGGCGCGATTTACCCACAAGGCGCTGTCGGAGCTCGACCGGCGGATCACCGAGGCGGCCGAACGGGCGGCGGCGCGAGAACGCCGGATTTTCGCGACTTTGGTGGAAGGGACCCTGGCCGCTTCGGACCACGTGGCGGAAGCGGCGGCGGCGCTGGCAGAACTCGATGCGCTCCAAGCCTGCGCGCGCCTCGCCGAAAGCGGCGATTGGTGCCGACCCCAAGTGACGGACACCAGCGCGTTTTGCGTGCGCGCGGGGCGGCATCCGGTGGTGGAGGGTGCGTTGGCCGGGCAGGCCGGTTTCGTGCCGAACGATTGCGATCTATCGCCGGAGCGGCGGGTGCTGCTGCTCACCGGGCCGAACATGGCCGGCAAATCGACCTATCTGCGGCAGAACGCGCTGATCGCAATCCTGGCGCAGGCCGGGCTGCCGGTGCCGGCGGCCTCGGCCGAGATCGGGATTGTGGACCGGCTGTTCAGCCGCGTGGGGGCGGCGGACGAGCTGGCGCGCGGGCGCTCGACCTTCATGGTGGAAATGATTGAGACGGCGGCGATCCTGCATCAGGCGGGGCCGCGCAGCCTGGTGATCGTGGACGAGATCGGCCGTGGCACGGCAACACTCGATGGGCTCGCGATCGCCTGGGCAGTGCTGGAAGCGCTGCATAATCAACTTCGTTGCCGCACCGTATTCGCGACTCATTTCCATGAGCTGGCGCGGCTTACCGAAATACTGCCGCGGCTGCGGCCGCACATGATGCGCGTTAGGGAGTGGCGCGGCGACGTGGTTTTCTTGCACGAGGTGGCGGAAGGCGCGGCGGGGCGTAGTTGGGGCGTGCATGTGGCGCGGCTGGCCGGCGTGCCAGCGCCCGTGGTGAAGCGGGCGGGCGCGCTGCTGGCTTCGCTGGAGAAGGGGCGCGAGCCGGTGATCGCCGACCTGCCGCTCTTCGCCGGAATGGTGGCTGAAGTGCCGGCGGAACATCCCGTGCTCGAAGCCTTGGTGGATATCGACCCGGACACGCTGTCCGCGCGCGAAGCGCTCGATTTCCTCTACAAGTTGCGCGCATTGGCGGCCGCTGAAAGATAGCTTGCCCGCCATCGGAGGCCCCAGTCTGCCGTCGGGTGGGCTGCCGAGCAGCTCAATACGGAACCTCTCTTCTTGACGCCTGCCCGCTCCCCCAAACCTATGGCCAGGATGACACAGCGGAGAGCCAGCCGTAACGCCAGGTCAAGTCCGGGTGTTGCAACATCGACACTGCAGTTACCATAGCCGAGATGCTCCTCACACCCTTGCCGCAAATTCCGGAAGACGCCGCCACCGTGCTCTCGCAGGCGCTATCTGATTTGCGCGCGGGGGGCGCCGCACCCGCGCGCGAGGCCGTGTTGTCGACATTTCGCCGCCACCTGGCACGCATCCAACAACATGTGCGGGACGAGTTCGAAACCTATCGTATGGCCGGCGTGGAGGCCGCCCAGCGCCTCTCTGCCCTGACCGACGGCGTGGTGCGCGTGCTGTTCGATCACGCAGTAAACGAGATCGCGGGGCCGGCCGCCTTGTCCGACCCGGTGGCGATTGCCGCGACCGGCGGCTACGGGCGGTCGATGCTGGCGCCGTTCAGCGATGTGGACCTGCTGTTCCTGGCGCCCGACGCGCCATCCCCCGCCACGCTGCGGGTGATCGAGTTCATGCTCTACTTCATGTGGGATCTCGGGCTGAAGGTGGGCCATGCCACACGCTCGATCAGCCAATGCTTGGCGGATGCCGAGGAGGATCTCACGATCCGCACCAGCCTGCTGGATACACGGCTGCTGATCGGCGACGCGGCGCTGTTCGAGAATTTCCTTGCCGAAAGTGCGGCCGCCAACGCGCGGGCGGGTGCCGCGAGCTTCGTCGCTGGCAAGCAGGCCGAGCGGCAGGCACGCCACCGCCGCTTCGGCGAAAGCGCCTTCCTGGTGGAGCCGAACATCAAGGAGGGGCGTGGCGGCCTGCGCGACCTGCAAACCCAGTATTGGATGGTAAGGGCCGCCTATGGCGCTTTCACGCCGAACGAACTCGTAAGCGGCACGCTCGGTCTGCTGGATGCACAGGAATTGCGCCGGCTACGCCGCGCCTGGGATTTCCTATGGACCGTGCGGTTTCACATGCATTACGTCGCCGGCCGCTCGGAGGACCGGCTGACCTTCGATCTGCAGCCGGTGATCGGTGCGCGTATGGGCTATACGCGGCGCGGTCGGCAGGATGGCGTGGAGCGCTTCATGCGCCACTATTTCCTCACCGCGCGCGACGTGACTCGCTTGACGATGGTGCTGGAGCCGGTGGTGGTACGCCACGCGATAGGCGAACCGGCGGTGCAGATGGAAACCGACCGCGCGCTGCTGGAGGCCGGCTTTGTGCTGGCCGATGGCCAGATCCTGCCCGGCCGACCAGATGATTTCGATTCCGTTCCGATTTGCATGCTGCGCATGCTGCGGATCGCGCGGGAGCGGCGCCTCAAAATTCATCCGCTGGCGGTGCGCGCGCTGATCCGCAGTGAACGGGGCGCCGTGGCCCTTCGCCAAGATCCTGAAGCGGGGCAGATTTTTCTCGATCTACTCTGCGGTCAGGATCCAGACGGCAAGCCGGATGGGGCGCACTGGCTGACCGTGCTGAACGAGACCGGAATCCTTGGCCGGCTGCTGCCGGACTGGGCCCGCGTGGTCGGCCAGATGCAGTTCGATTCCTACCACATTTTCACCGTCGATGAGCATACGATAGAGGCGGTTCGTATTCTCAACAGTTTGGAACGGGGGAAACTCGCGGATGTGGCGCCGGTCGCGACCGGGCTGATCGAGGATCTGCAATCGCGCCGGGCACTATATATGGCGATGCTGCTACACGATGTGGCGAAAGGGCGTGGCGGTGACCATTCGATCCTCGGTGCGGAGATTGCGGCGCAGGTGGGCCCGCAACTCGGCCTGACGGCGGAGGAGACCGAGACCGTTTCCTGGCTTGTGCTGCATCATCTTTTGCTGAGCCAGACCGCGTTCAAGCGCGATATCGACGATCCGAAAACCATTTTCGACCTGGCCGAAACCATCCAGTCGCCGGAGCGGCTCAAGCTGCTGCTGGTATTGACAGTAGCGGATATGCGGGCTGTTTCAAGCAAGGTTTGGAATGGCTGGAAGGCAACCCTGCTGCGCGAACTATATGCGCGGGTGGCCGAGGTGCTGGCTGGCGGGCTTTCCACCACCGAGCGCGACGTGCGGGTGCAGCGGGCGCGCGATGCCGCGGACGAGATTCTTGCGGCCAGCGGATGGAGCGAGGCCGATCGCGCGTTCTTCCGCGGGCTCGGCTATCCGGGCTATTGGCTTTCCTTCGATCCGGACACGCATGTGCGCCATGCGCGCATGGTGCGCGACGCGGAATCGCGCGATGCGCCGCTGACCGTGGTGACCGAGCCTTCGCATGCACGGTCGGTAACCGAAGTGCTCGTCTATGCGCATGACCATCCGGGGCTATTCAGCCGGATCGCAGGCGCGCTCGCGGTGGCGGGCGCCTCCATCGTGGATGCGCGCATCCATACAATGACGAACGGCATGGCGCTGGATACATTCTGGGTGCAGGACGCAGCTGGCGGCACGTTCGACCAGCCCCACCGGATAGCGAAACTCGCCGTTCTGGTGGAGCAGGCGCTTTCCGGCCATTTAAGGTTGTCGCAGGAGATTCCGAAACTCGCCCAGGCCTTGCTGGGCCGGCGCATGCGCGCGATCCATGTGCCGCCGCGCGTGGTCGTGGATAACCGCGCCTCCAACGCCTATACGGTGCTAGAGGTGAACGGCCGCGACCGGCCGGGCCTGTTGCACGACGTGACTGCGGCGATCAGCGAACAGGGGCTGCAGATCGGCTCGGCGCATGTAACGACCTACGGCGTGCGCGCGGTGGACGTATTCTACGTAAAAGACGTGTTTGGGTTGAAGGTTGAGAACGAGCGCAAATTATCAGGGCTGCGGGATGCACTGCTGGCGGCACTGACACAGACAGGAGACGGGGAACCGCCATTGCTGCCGCCGCCGATGCGCCCGACGCGCAGGGCGGATGCCGCTTGATGGATGCAGAGGTGCGCCGGAAGCCTACCCTACAGATGCACTTGCCATACGATACCGGCTTTAGTCGAACGTATGGAAGCGGCAGAGAAATAAAAGTCTTTTGGTTATTTTCTTCAAAAAAGAACACGCTTTCTTTCGTTTGCTTCAGTGGAGGATAATTTCCACGCGCCGGTTCTGCGGCTCACGCACGCCCTTCTCAGTCGGCACCAGCGGATCGGTTTCTCCAAAACCGCGGATCAGGATTTCATCCTTCGGCACGCCGTCACGCACGAGTTCTGCCTCCACGCTTTCGGCACGTCGCACGGAGAGGCGCTGGTTGTAGTCGGCGCTGCCGGACAGGTCGGTATAGCCGTTTACATCGATCCGCGTGGTCGGCACCTTTGTTGACGCGGCGGCGGCTTCGGCAACGATCTGGCGTGCGCGTGCAGAGAGATCGGCGCGATCCCAGTCGAAGAACACGAGGTAAGTCCGGGTGGCTGGCGGCACGGGCGCGGCCGCCTGCGGCTGGGGGGTCGATGCGGGCGGCGGCGGGGGCGGCGCGCCAAAACTGTAGCGCAGGCCGATCAGGGCCTGGTGATTAAAGTTATTGTTGAGCGTGATGTAGCCGTTATGGTCGAGCGACGGGTCGTCGGAGTAGCGGATGCCGCGCTCATAGGGCGGGGGCGTGATCACACCTATCAGGCGGTATTCGGCGGTGACGGACAGGCCTGGCACCGCAAGCACCGGGTAGTTGAGGCCAGCAATGCCCTGGTAGGCGAAGGCGCCCTCGGTCTCTGAGCCATGGCCGTTGAGGGTGGCCCCTGCGCGGCCGCTCGCGACATTGTCCAGCCCGATCGCCTGGTAGCCGGCGCCGGCGCCGATGAAGGGCACGAACGGGAGGCCAAGATTGAAGTCGTAAGCGAGATTGACGAAGCCGCCATATTTCGGCTCGGTGCCAGTGACTCGCCCAGCCAGGCCGCCCGACAACTTCACGTCGCTCAGGCGGTTGGAGGCATAGTCGCCCTCGATTTCCAGGCGCAGACCGTTGCCGAAGCCGAAGCCAAGAGCGATGTCCCCGGCAGGGCCGGGCTCGAAACTGAAAGTACGTCCGACCGGTCCGCTTGCGCCATAGGGCTTCTCGATTTGGTCCTGCAGGATATCGACGCCGGCGCCAAGGCTAACATAGGGCCCGCTCACTACCTGCGCCGGGCCTACTGCCTGCGCCTGGGCCAAGGCGGGCAAAGCCGACAGGGCTAGCGCGGAGAGGAGGAGGCGACGCGTCATAAAAAAGGGCTGCTCAGAGTCTTTAGTGAGGGGGTTTTGACCGCTTTCGTTTTGACTGGCTAGAGCGATGCGGCAACGCGGCGAGAGAATCGACGAGGTCGTGGCAAACATAACACACGCGTAATGGTTGAACTGGGGTTCGGTGTCTCTCGTCTAATTATCCTGGGTTACCAGGAGGTTAAGCGCCCTGCAGCGGGCGGTGACGCTCAGGGGGTGATGGCCTCGGAAGGGTCGGCGCCCCAAAAATCGGTGCGCTTCAGCCAGCCGCGGTAATCCTGCACCTGCACCTGGCACCACTCACGGCCGGCATCGCAGGCACGCAGGCGGCCAACCACACCGGATTTCAGAATGGCGACCGGGTCCGCCGTGTCGGACGCATCGGATCGCAGCGTGCGATCCTCTGTGCCGATAATGACAAAGCTGCGGTGGCCAGCCAGGAAACCCTGCTGCATCCAGCCCTTGATGCCGTCCATGTCCTCGACCTGGCGCCAGATATCGAACTCCTGCTCGATTTTGACCGGCAGGTCGCGGCGCTGATATTTCCAGAGCACGGGATAACGCTCGCCTGGGCCGGCACGCATATTCACGTCATCGGATTTCAGGGCGGCATAGCGCGGTAGCGGCAGGCCCGATTTGGCTCCGATATTCGCGAGGGCAGCCGGGGGGGGCGGCTTTTTGGGAACCGCGTTAGAGATTTCAGCCGGGACAAACTTGGCCGCCGGCTTAGTGGGTGCCGAGTGGCCGGGCAAACGGGAGACTTGGCGGCGATTCGGCAAAAGGCGGGGCGCTGCATGATGCGGCGCCACGACTGGCACAAGCTTTGGCACGATCTTTTTTTTCGATGACTTATGGACGATCTGGTGCCGGGCCGGCGTGTGCAGGTAGGGCGCCGGGTCGTTGGTTTGCCCGGACGCTGGCATAGTGATGCAGAACGCCGCCAGGCCGACCAGCACGCCGGCCAGCTTCGACCTCTGAACGAGCAGCACCGTCACAGTGAAATGAGCTGTCCTGACGAAGTGGCTTCCAGAAATGCGGCCATCCCGCCAATCTCCACGCCCAGCCACAGCCAATCGGGCTCGATCGCCTCCGCCTTCAGCCCCGCCTCACAGGCCATCATCCGCACCCCTAAATCGCGTGCCGCCTCTCGAAGCTCGCCGAGCCCCGCCACGCCACGTCGGCGGATTACCGCATCCCGGCCTACATCGTCCACGCCTGACCAGTCGTCGCAGAGTGCCCGGCACCCTTGATTGGTCGCGAAAAGGATAACTGGCCTGCCAAGGGAGGCCGCACCGGCGGCGAGCGCCAGGGCGTATTGGGCGCGCTCGTGGGTGCCGGAGAGGAGCAAAATGCCCAGCGCCTTGGATTGATCAGTCATCCTGGAAATCCTTTCTGTAATTCTTGCCTGCCACTGACTGTTTTCAGGCTTTGTCGCCGGGCTCGCCGCCGCAAAGCGGGCAGTGCAGGTCGCGGGCCAGGCGCAAGACGCGAAAGCGCATGTCGAGCGCATCCCAGATCAGCAGCCGCCCCGCCAAGCCCTCACCGATGCCGAGAATTTCCTTCAGCACCTCCGTCGCCAGCAGCGTGCCCATAACGCCGGTGACCGGGCCTAGCACACCAGCTTCAGCGCAGGTTGGAGCAAACCCGTCCGGCGGTGGCGCCGGATAGAGGCACCGATAGCAGGGCAGCCTCTCGCCGTCTGAGGAATTACCTCGCCTGAACGTCGAAAGCTGCCCCTCGAAACGCAAGACGGCCGCGGACACCAGGGTTTTTGATTGACCGTAGCACGCGTCAGCCACGACAAATCGTGCCACAAAATTGTCCGTCCCGTCGCACACGATGTCGTAATCGGCGATCACATCAGCAACGTTCTCCCGGGTGACGCGCAGTCGGTGCACGACCACCCGCACCAGTGAGTTGATCTCCTGCATGGCGACGGCGGCGGAGGTGGTTTTCGCCTGGCCTATCCGGCTGGTGGTGTGCGCGATCTGCCGCTGAAGGTTGGAGAGTTCCACCCGATCGTCATCGGCGATCCCAATACAGCCGACACCGGAAGCGGCAAGGTAGAGTGCGAGCGGCGAGCCGAGCCCGCCGGCGCCGACGATCAGCACACGCGCCGCCCGCAGCCTCGCCTGACCTGCCCCACCCACCTCATCAAGCAGGATATGCCTGGCGTAGCGGTGTATTTCCTCGTCTGAAAAATCCTGGTTCATAAGCCACGCACGTTCTCACTGACCGGCCAGGGCCGCCATAGCGGGTGGCCATAGCCGGGGAATAAAAGTCTTTGGCTTCTTTTCGGAAGACACGGACGACCGTTTTCAACTGGGTGGAGCTCTGAATTGCCAGAAGGTGCGCTCGTCCTGCTATCCGGTGGCCAGGATTCCACCACTTGCCTGGCCTGGGCGCTGGAGCGCTTCGCCAATGTGGAGACCGTCGGCTTCTTCTACGGCCAACGCCATAGCATCGAACTCACCTGCCGCACGGCGATCCGCACCACACTCGGCAAGCGGTATGGCGCGCGCCTAGGGCCCGACCATGTGCTCGATCTCAGCGCGCCCATGGATGCGCTTGGTGCTACGGCAATGACCGGCGAGATCGCGATCGAGATGACGGCGGAGGGACTGCCGAACACCTTCGTGCCGGGGCGCAACCTGGTGTTTTTTGCCTATGCCGCAGCTTTGGCCACCCGACGGGGGATGCGGCATCTTGTGGGCGGCATGTGCGAGACAGATTTTTCCGGCTATCCGGATTGCCGCGACGATACGATCAAGGCGCTGCAAGTAGCACTCAATCTCGGGATGAACCGCCGGTTCGTGCTGGAAACGCCCCTGATGTGGATCGACAAGGCCGGCACCTGGGCGCTGGCGGATCGGCTCGGTATCCTGGAGCTGATCACCGAATACACGCACACCTGCTATCTGGGGGATCGCACCCATCGCCATGCATGGGGATATGGATGCGGAACCTGCCCGGCCTGCCTGCTGAGGAAGGGTGGGTTCGACATTTGGACGGACGAAAAACAACAGGCGGGGGAGACGAAGCCGTCTCCCCCGCCCCCCCCGGCATTTTGTTAGGTACCGGGGTCGATCCAGCCTATGTTGCCGTCGCTGCGTCGGTAAATGACATTGAGCTCGCCGGTGGTGGTGTTGCGGAACATCAGAACCGTCTGGTCGGCGAGATCCATGCGCATCACCGCGTCGCTTACCGAAAGCTGGGCGATCTCGGTTCGCGTTTCGGCGATCACCGTCGCGAAGGCGTTCGGATTGGTGCCCTCCGCCGGCGCGGGCGTCGCCTCCTCCGCCTCGGCGCGCAGAACATAGGCGCGCGCGGTCTGCGGCCGCGCGCGGCCGGCAAGATCGCGATGATGGTCGTTGACGCGGCGGCGGTAGCGACGCAACCGCGTGGCAATGTGCTCGGCCGCGTCATCGAAGGCGGAATTCGCGTCGCCCGCCTCGCCTTCCCCGCGCAGCCTCAGGCCGCGGCCGGCATGGACATTGATGTCGCAGGTAAAGAAGCTGCGGGCGCGGCCAAAGGTGACATGCGCCTCCATCGCATGATCGAAGTATTTCGCGGCGATCACGTCGAGGCTTGTAGCCACACGGGTACGAAGCGCGTCGGAGAGATCGACCTGCTTGCCCGAGACATTGATCTGCATATGGCGAGCCTTTCACCAGCCTTATGGTGCGGGCGGCAGCGGTTTAGACCATCGCCGCCTTTTCCCGCTTGCGTTGCACCGAGCTGGGGATGCGCAACGCCTCGCGGTATTTGGCCACGGTCCGGCGGGCGATGTCCACGCCCTCTTTTCGCAGAGTAGCCACGATCGCATCGTCGGAAAGAATGTCGCCGGGTGTCTCGGCGCCCACCATGGTGCGTATGCGGTGGCGCACCGCTTCGGCGCTATGGCTTTCGCCGCCGGCGCCCGCAATGGCCGTGGTAAAGAAATACTTGAGCTCGAAAATCCCGCGCGGCGTCGCGATGAATTTATTCGCGGTCACGCGGCTGACGGTACTTTCGTGCAGTTGAACGGCGTCGGCGATATCACGCAGAATGAGTGGGCGGAGGTGGCTCACACCGTGGCGGAAAAACGCATCCTGCCTGCGCACGATTTCGCTCGACACTTTCAGGATGGTCGCGGCGCGCTGATGCAGTGATTTTACAAGCCAGTTCGCGGTTGCCAAACGTTCTGCCAAAAAGGTTTTTGTCTCGCGTTCTGCCTGCCGGCTGACCCGCGCGTAAAAGGCCTCGTTCACCAACACGCGGGGCATGGTGTCGGGGTTCAGCTCCAACACCCAGTCGCCGCCGGGGGCGGCGCGCATTAACACGTCGGGGATCACGGGCTGGAGAGAGGCACTGTCCCAGTTCGCGCCCGGCTTCGGATCGAGCGCGCGTATTTCCGTGATCATGTCCTGCAGATCGTCGGCATCCACCTCGCAGAGCACCATCAGGCGCTTGAATTCGCGCCGGCCCAAAAGATCGAGATTCTCCAGCAGCGCCGCCATGCAGGGGTCTAACCGATTTCGCTCGCGCAGCTGCACGGCCAGGCATTCGGCGAGGCTGCGGGCGAACATGCCGACCGGATCGAATTCCATCATGCTTTGGCGAACCCGTTCGATCAGGTCGGGCTCAGCGCCCAGCACGCGGGCAATATCGGCCGTGTCCGTGGAAAGCCGGCCGGAGGGTTCGAGCAGCCCGATAAGATGGGCGCCGATCAGACGTTCGGCACGTTCGGTGAAAGTGAGGCGTAGCTGCTCACCCAAATGCTCGCGCAGCGAGGTCCTGGTTTGCAACGTATCCTCGAGACCGCGCTCATCCGTCTCGAAATTCTGTGACCCGCCGCTGCCCGATGCAGAGGTTGGCAAGGTGAGGCCGTCGGCCGGCCCCATGGCCTCGTAGCCGTCGAACTCATGATCGAGCGGCCCCTCGCCCGCTTCCGGCAGGCTGGCTGCCCCGACAAGATCGGCACTGTCCGCGGTTTCGGCAGGGCGCTCAGGTTGGTCGAGGCCCGGTCGCTCGCCGATGGCTTCGGGACGCTCATCGTGGTCGAGCAGCGGATTGCGCTCGATCTCCTCCTCGACGAAGGCAGCGACCTCGAGGTTGGAAAATTGCAGCAGCTTGATCGCCTGACGCAGTTGCGGCGTCATGACGAGGGATTGGGATTGCCTGAATTCGAGGCGGGGGCCGAGTGCCATTGCCCGTGAGTCTTACCCGAGCCGGGGTCCGTTGTCAGTTACCAGTCGACGGTTGTCAGATATTAAGGGCAGCGGTCCAAAAAAGACCACTGGCGACTGATAGCTGTCTTACAGACTGAACTTTTCACCCAGGTAAACGCGCCGGACGTCGGCATGGGCCACCACCTCCTGGGGCACACCCTCCATCAGGACCTGGCCGTCATGCATGATGTAGGCGCGGTCGATGATTTCGAGCGTCTCGCGGACATTATGGTCGGTGATCAGCACGCCCAGCCCGCGATGTTTCAGGTGGCGCACCAGATCGCGGATTTCGCCAACGGCGATCGGATCGATGCCGGCCAGCGGCTCATCCAACAGGATGTAGCTCGGCTGGGTGGCGAGCGCGCGAGCGATTTCGCAGCGGCGGCGTTCGCCGCCCGAAAGGGCGAGGGCCGGGGTGCGTCGTAGATGGCCGATTCCGAACTCGGCGAGCAGGGCGGCGCAGGCCCCCTCACGCGCATCGGGGTCGGGTTCGACCACCTCGAGCGCGGCCATGATGTTCTGTTCCACGTTCAGGCCGCGGAACACGCTGGCCTCCTGCGGCAGATAGCCGATACCGAGGCGGGCACGGCGATACATGGGCAGCAGAGTGATATCGGCGCCCTCCAGCGTAATGGAGCCGGTATCTGGGCGGACGAGGCCGACGATCATGTAAAAAGTGGTGGTCTTGCCGGCGCCGTTGGGCCCAAGCAGCCCTACCGCCTCACCCCGGCGCACCTGTACCGAGACATTCCGCACGACGGGCCGCTTCTTGTATGTCTTGCCGACGCCACTGGCGATCAGGCCGCCGGCTTCCGGCACCAGGTGGAGCGCGTCGCGTGCGTCGGGGGCGGAGATCGGGCGGGTGTCGACGGTCAATCGGGGCTCTCCTGCCTTGGCGGCGTCTTGGTTGTTTTTGCGGCCTCGGGATCGGCGCCTGTAGCGGGCGCCCCTCCACCGGAGCCGTTCGGCACGACAAGCCCTTCAACGCGGTGGCCCGGCGCCTGGGTCATGGTGGCGACGCCGGTTTTCATGTTCACGATGGCGGCGGCGCCATTGAGCTGATTTTCGCCACGCGTTACGTGGACATGACCGACCACGCGGGCAAGACCGGTATCGGGAAGGTAAACGCCGCGATCGGCGGTGACAATCTCGGTAGGCGTGGTGAGGATGACATGGCCATAAGCCTCGACACGCTGCAGTTTGCCAGGCTGCGCGGGGTCGCTCCCGTCCCCCGCCCCTGCTCTGTTCCTCGCCGGCTTCTTGTCGGCGACCGGCTTCGGGGGGGCGGTGCCAGCTTGAGGCACCGGCGCGTAGGGGTCGACCGTGTAGCCGACAAGAGTGTCGGCGACGACGCGACGGCCGTCGCTGCTGGTGGCCGACGCATTGCCGCGCGCCACCGCCATGTGCTTCGCGGACCAGTATTCCAGGCTGTCGCGGGCGGTCAGCACGTCCTGCGGGGTGGTCAGTCGCAGCGCATGGCCGGTAAGCACCAGAACCGCCGTATCGATGTCATACACACCATGATCGCCCCAGGCCTGGTCGGTGGGTGTGAAAATATGCACATGACCCTCGGCATTGAGGCGGTAGATTTCGTTGCTGCCGGTGTCGTCAGGGCCTCCCGGCGTGTCATTCGGCGTGGCCAAGACAGGTGTGGGCTTGGGTGTCGCCTCCTCCGCGCCGGGTTTGGCGGGGGGCGCCGCCTTCTTCCGGTAATGCGCGATCAATACGTCGGCATCCACCGTCACATTGCCGCGCACGGCGCGCGCCTGATCATGCGCGGTGACGGTTTTGTTCGCCTGATCCCAGTCGATACCGCCTAGGGCGGTCACAGTCACCGGGCCGCCATGCGAGAGGTCGATCCCTTGCGCGAGGCAGGCTAGGGGCGCGGCCAACATGCCCGCCAGCCAAAGCCTGCCTATCCTGCTTTGCTGGCGACCCGGTACGCGATCAATGCGCTCCATTCAGCACCAGTTTCGCGGGCCCGTGGAACTGGATCACCGACCCTTTGTCGACGAGCGTGAAACCCTCGGCGTCGAGCGTGCCGAACGGGCCTTCCGCATGGGTATAATCGTTGCTGGTGGCAGCGCCTTGCTTGAGGTTCATGGTCGCGGTGGCGGTACGCAGGATCGTGCCATCCTGCCGATAGAGCGTCACTGCCTTGGCAAGATCGAGCTCGCTAATATGCTGGATGAAAACGCCGACCTTGGCCCGGAGCAACACCCACGTGCCATTCGCGAGGGTCACGTCACCGACCGGTGCGACGAGATTGAGGCGCTCCGGCCCGTCGCGGTGCGCCGTGTCGGCAGAAACCGTGTAGGGGCGCAACCGAGCATCGACCCCGTGGTAGCGTGGCCTTATCATCTGGCCGGCATCGGGTTCGAGGGCGGCAAGCCGGTGCCATGCGACCCGCCCGCTCGCCAGATTGCGTGAGATTTCGGGCCAGAAGGCGATGCTGGAGAGCAAGGCCAAGGCTACCAAAGGCAGCACATACTTGGCGACGCGCACGGCGAGCCGGCGCCGCACCACATGCTGCCGAAGCGGCGCCGCCCAACTGACGGGAGGCGGCTGCAGAAAGCTTGCGGGGGCCACGCGGTCGGTGATGTCGATCCCTGCCACGGGCTATAGCCTACTCGCCGAATGGCGGCGAAGCGGATATGAGGCCGAACGGTGGGAGAGAAGCGGCAATGCGAACTTCCTCATCATCGATCACATGTATGGATGCAGCGCAGCACCGGGTCAACCAAACCCATGTCACGGAGTGTGGCTGGCACATTGCAAAGTGGCTTGCATGTCGCAGACTGGAAAGGTGCAACGCTTAGCGGCTCGAAAAATTATCGTGCCGCCGCGGGAAAAGGCGTTGCGGCTCAGTGGGCGAAGATATCCGGCTCCTCGTAGCCCAGAAGATCGAGGCGGGTGCGGGCCGGCAGGAAGGCAAAGCAGGCTTCGGCCAGCTCAAGGCGCCCTTCGCGAACCAGCAAATCCTCGAGCCGCGCCCACAGCGCGTGCAGATATAAAACGTCTGAGGCGGCGTAGCTGATCTGTTCGGATGATAGCTCCGGGGCACCCCAGTCGGAAGTCTGTTGCTGCTTGGATATCTCCACGCCCAGAAGCTCGCGGCACAAATCGCGCAGTCCATGGCGGTCGGTGAAGGTGCGCACCAGCTTGGCGGCGATCTTGGTGCATTTTACGGGGGCGACGGTAATCCCAAGCCGGTATTGCAGCACGCCGACATCGAAGCGGGCGAAATGCATGAGCTTCGTGGTGCCCGGATCGCCGAGCAGGCGCTTCAGATTTGGACAGTCGTATCCGCTGCCGCCCAGCAAGGGCGGGATGAGCTGCACCAAATGGGCCGAGCCGTCACCGGATGAGAGCTGCACCAGGCAGAGCCGATCGCGATGCGGGTTAAGGCCCATGGTTTCGGTATCCACGGCAACCACCGGCCCGAGATCGAGGCCAGGCGGTAAATCCTGCCCATGCAGATGAATAGGGCCGGAGCCGTTGAACTGAACTGCCATGATCTCCCGCCTGCCCCCCTCTGGTGCCCCGGAGAAGACTCGAACTTCCACGACCTTGCGGTCACAGGTACCTGAAACCTGCGCGTCTACCAATTCCGCCACCGGGGCACGGCCGCGAGGGAGGCGGGTGAGTAGCCCCAGTCGCCTTGTGCGTCAATCGGTTGGCTGTTGTCGAAGCCGGTGCCGGTTTCGGCACGGATGCGGGGCTGGTTGTAGCGACGGTAAAGCCGGTGCTAGAGCGCTGTAATCTCGACCATTCACAGGTTTTCATTTCTGTTGATTAGTGCAGGCGCCCGACCCCCGCACATGGATGAGCCACCATAACTCAGAGGCCAGAGCCATGTCTTTCTTGCGCTTCACACTAGCCGCCATCTCGTTCAGCGCTCTCGTGATGACGGCGGCGAGAATTCCCGCGAACGCAGAGACGCTCCATGTGGTGCACCGATTCATAACCGGGTACGCCTCACCAACGCCCGCCCCGTTCGGCAGCACGCCCTACGCCGAATTGCTGCAGGCGTCGAATGGGAATTTCTACGGCACCACGGCCATCGGCGGCACCGGGAAATGTACGGGGGGCCCAAGCGGCCCCGTGCAGGGCTGCGGGACGGTGTTCCGGATGACCCCGCAAGGCATGGTGACCACGCTTTATTCGTTCCCCTTTAATGCCAGCAAAGGAACCGCGCCCAATGGGGCCTACCCAAAAGCCGGGCTGATCCAGGGCAAGGACGGCTATCTTTATGGCGTGGCGTCGGATGGTGGTTTGCTCGGCTGCAATGGCCAGTATGGCTGCGGCACGCTCTTCCGCGTTTCCACTGCCGGTGCCTTCACGATCCTGCACAAATTCTGCAGCGTCTATGTCTGCCAGAATTCGACCTAAGGCGGCGGGCCCCTGGCTCATTTGGTACAGACGTCCAACGGCGCGTTATGCGGCACCACGTCGGAAGGCGGCATCGCGAACGAAGGCACCGTGTTCTGCGCCTCGACCAGCGGCGGCGTGAATACACTCTATGATTTTCAGTATGAAAACGGCACCGACGGCTATGATCCCGTCGCGCCGTTGCTGGTCGGAAAGGATGGCGAAACCCTTTACGGCACCACGATTTTCGGCGGCGTGAATGGCGGCAGTGCAGGCGGCGGCATCGTGTTCGCCCTGAAGGGCAGGACGATGAAAATCCTGCACGCCTTCGACAACGTAGAGAGCACCGCGCCCGGAACCTACTACAATCCCGAGAGCGCACTCATCTTCGGCGCGGACGGCAAGCTCTACGGCACCACCTATTCAAGCGGTAGCGGTGGCGGCTGCATTTTCTCTTTGTACACGAACGGCACGGGCTTCAAGATAAACCATGACTTCAACGCAGACAGTTCCTCAAATGCGCCAGCCAATCCGGTGGCTGGGCTGGTTCTCGCACGTGACGGCATGATGTATGGCACCACCTTGTTTGGGTACCTGGAGCAAACCTACGGCTTGGATAACGGGATCGCCTACAGCTACGATCCGGCAAACAACCGGTTTGAACGCTTGGCCGATTTCAAGGGCACAGTAGGAGCGGCGCCGCGCGCAGCTCTGATCGAGGGCACTGACAAGTATTTGTATGGCACCGCTTCGGCGTATGGCGGCAACAATCCCTCCGGCGAGGCCAACGGGGGTTCCGTCGTGCGCCTCTTCAACCCTCTTACGAAGTAGAAGCGTGCTGCCTGGCGGTAGGCGAATTCTGCGGCCGGGGACCGCGGACCACTAGCAGACTGCGGAAAAAAGCGTGAATCTGCCGAGATTTCATGGTTCACGGTGATTTTTGGTCTACCATGCGGGGCTAATTGGTCAGTTTTTCCGCCTCTACGGGAAAGATTGCGGATTTCGGACGGATTCTGGGCATGAATTACGCCGTGGTCAGCAGTTTTGGGATGCGCACCAAATGATAGGCGGCTGCCGTCAGCGTGAATTGCCAGCCGACGCCCGCTCTAGCTCTTTGTTTTTGCGAGCATGTTTATCCGGCGGCTGATCGCACTTGCCCGGATCATGCTCTAATGCAGCTTTACGCTTGGCTCTGGGCGGCGGAACAACGTGTTGACCAGCATGTACCATAGCGTGGAACCGTGACCATGGAGGGCGGCGAGATGCATCGCGTAGAGAGAGCGGTACATCAGGCGGGCGAAATAGCCCTCGATGAACATGTTGCGGCCCACCGCGAAGCCCATCAGGTTGCCAACCGTACTGTAGCGCCCGAGCGAGACCAGCGAGCCAAAGTCGCGATACTTGAACGGCGTCAGCGCGGTACCATCCAGGCGGCGGTTGATCTGGCTTATCATATGGCTGGCCATCTGATGGGCGGCCTGCGCGCGCGGCGGCACCGGCTGGGGGAAACCCTCCCTTGGGCAATCGGCGCAATCGCCGATCGCAAAAATATCCGGATCGATAGTGGTTTGCAGCGTCGGCAACACCTTGATTTGGTTGATGCGATTGGTTTCCAGCCCGAGATCTTTGAGACAATCGGGGCCTTTGACGCCGGCGGACCAGACCACCAGCTCGGAGGGGATGAATTCGCCGTCGGCAAGAACCACCCCGTCGGCGCGCACTTCGGCAACCCTTGCGTTGGTGCGAATCTGCACATCCAGGCTGGTAAGCAGCTCGGCGGTGGCGACGGACATGCGTTCCGGCAAGGCCGGTAGGATGCGCGGGGCCGCCTCGATCAAGATGATTTTTACATCGCGCTCGGGTTCGAGCCGGGTCATGCCGTAGGCCACCACTTCGCGCACAGTGCGGTGCAGCTCGGCTGCCAGCTCGGTGCCAGTGGCGCCGGCCCCGATGATCGCCACATGAAGTTGGCCGGGGCGCACAGGCTCCTTCTGTGCATTGGCCCGCAGGCAGGCATTGACCATGCGCTTGTTGAAGCGCGACGCCTGCTCCGGCGTTTCCAGGGGCACCGCGAATTCGGCGGCGCCGGGGGTGCCGAAATCGTTGGTGACGCTGCCGACAGCGATCACCAACGTGTCGTAAGGGAAGCGGCGCGGAGGCGTAACCTCCCGGCCCTCGTCATCATAGGTGGCGGAGGTTTCGATCTCGCGCCGCATATGGTCGATGCCTTCCAGCGCGCCGAGGCGGCAGGTGAAATTATGCCAGCGCGCCTGGGCCAGATAGTTCAGCTCATGCTGGGAACGGCGGAGGCCGCCGGCGGCGATGGAATGGAGCAGCGGCTTCCAGATATGGGTGCGGTTTTTTTCGACCAGGGTGATACTGGCCTCACCCCGCTTGCCCAGCGTGTCGCCTAGCCTCGTCGCGAGTTCCAGCCCGGCCGCGCCGCCCCCGACCACAATGATCTGGTGCAGCGTGTCGCTCTTGCTGTCCGCGCGCCGCGGAATCGGACGCGGGGTCGCGGCGGCGGGCGCTTCAGCCATCAGAGCCAGGTCCTGCATGTGCAATCTCCAATCTGCGAAGCAGCCTATCCCAAAAGATGCGGAGGCGGGATTGGGGGGCGGTCGGTGCCCTCGAATTGGTCACCCTCGGGCCGGATTTCCCGCAGCGATTGAAAACGTGATTTGTAAAGTGCAACGTCTGCTGGTTAGCTCCTTTTGCGTGTCGACTCTGAAATAATCGATGGAGCATCGTAGTGGTCAAGACGAACATTGCCTATGCCGCAGCTGCCCTATTTGCAGTCTCAGCCCTGCTCGCGGGAACTGCGACCGCCGGAACTGCGGCCATATCGGTGGGGTCGCCGAACGCGCTCACTCCAATTTCGCAACCCTCTGCACTCCCTGCCGGCCCGATCTCCTCAAGGAAAAATTTTATCTGCTGCAACCCGCTGAGCCCAGGCTGCCACCCCTGCCCCTGATGGCCAAGAGATGATGGTTGGCTGCTCCGCAGCCCGCCATGCTCTCTTTCGGCAAACCTGGCGGCTTGGCAACGCAACACTAGGGTTCAACCAGAAGTTGCCCTAGCCTCCCGTCCGGTAGTTCATACGTCGTGACTAAGACGCGCCGGGACAAGTATTGGACGTCGTAAACGTGGTACATCATGCCACCGCGCGACTCGTGCAGACGTTCGTGCACACCAATCAGCGGGCCGAGCTGCGACAGGCTTTGCCGGTAATCGGCGAGCACGGCAGCCGAGAAATAAAACTGCGCGTTGGCGTTCAAAGCGGCCGGATCGATGTGGCCGGAAGCGAGATCGCCCAGCAGCCGAACCAGTTTTTCCGAAGCGGGCGCGCCTGACCCGGCCAGCGGAATGCCGAAGGCAATCGCCTCGATCTGGCGGCCGATCACGCTGGCGGCGGGCGTTGCATCCTCATTCACCAGCACCGCGACAGCCGCGCGATCAGCGGGAAACACCTCGTTGAAAGCGGTGAACCCGGTCTCCTCGCCCGTATGCAGGATGCCGTAGTGATGCCCCGCCTCACGCAGTTCCACGCCCAGCCCGTAGCCGGTATCCGACCCGTCGGCGAGTTTTATCGGGGTTTCCAGCGCATCGTAGGAAGCGGGGGCGAGCAGGGAGCGGTTCATTAGGTTGATGTCCCATCCCGCGAGATCGGACGCCGTCATTGCCAGTTGCCCCGAGCCGAACGACCAGCCTGGCTGATCGAGCGGTGCCCGGCGCGGCGGCCCTAGAGCGTGGCGCTGGTAACCGATCGGGCCGCCGGCGGGGATGCCGTGTGCATCGTAATCGGCGGCGCTGCGCAGGTGCAGCGGCGCCAGGATGCGCGCATTTAGTTGGCTGAAGAATGGCGCGCCACCGGCTTTCTCGGCGATCAGGGCGGCAATGGCGTAGCCGGTGTTGGAATACTGCCACTGCGTGCCAGGCATGAAATCCAGTTTTTTCCGGCCCCATTCCGTAACCACCGCCTCGGGCGTGGTGGGTTTGGCCATCGGCGGCGTCTGGTAGTCCTCGGGGGCAAAATCCTCATAGCCTGCAGTGTGGGAAAGGATCTGGCGGATGCTCACCATCTGTGCGCCGGCAAGATCGGGTAGAAAGCGGCCGACCTTGTCGTTCAGCGACAGCTTGCCGTCCTGCGCCAGAAGCAGCATCAGCGAGGCGGTGAATTGTTTTGAGACCGAGCCGATAGCAAATGCCATGCGGGGAGTGGCTTTGCGGGATGGCAATTGAGCCAGTCCATAGGCATGGGCGTAAATCAGCTTGCCGCCCTTCACGACGGCGATGCTCGCCCCAGGCACGCCGGCGGCGTGCAGCGTTTGCATGACCGCGTTGTCGATGGCAGCGGTCAGGTCAGTCGCCTGAGCGCTCGATGTGAAAACACAGGCAATGCAAAGGAACACTCTTCTTTTACGAATTTTACGAAAAAAAGAAGCAAAAATTTTTCGTTTGTCCGCCGCGTCCCACTTTCCCTGCCATGGCCTGGGTCTATCCGCGGATGGCCGAGCAAGAGTTATTTGGTTCTTTTCCTTAGAAAAGAACATCTTACTGCCGTGCTGCGGTCATTAGCGCCCGCATGGTGCGCACGCTGCCGCCCAGCCCCTCCGCTATCGCCGCGCCGATCAGAAAGTGGCCGATATTGAGTTCGGCGACCGTGGGGATGGCAGCGACCGGCGCCACGTTCTCGTATGTAAGCCCGTGCCCGGCATGGCATTCGAGACCAAGCGTTTGCGCAATGTGAGCGGCTTCAACCAGGCGGGCAAGTTCCTCTGGTCGACCGAGCGCATAGGCGCCGGTGTGCAGTTCGACTGCCGGGGCGCCGAGCGCACTTGCAGCCTGTAGCTGAGCTTGATCGGGATCGATGAACAGAGAGACCCGAATGCCGGCGTCGCGCAGCCTGTTTACCAGGGGATGCAGGGTTTCGAACTGCCCAGCCGCATCCAGCCCGCCCTCGGTGGTCACCTCCGTGCGCCGCTCCGGCACGATACAGCAGGCATGCGGCCGCGCGCCGATTGCGATGCCAACCATTTCCTCGGTCGCCGCCATTTCGAGATTGATCGGGGCTGTGATGACGGCACCGAGGCGAAAGAGGTCGTGATCGTGGATGTGCCGACGGTCCTCCCGCAAATGCAGCGTTATGCCGTCGGCGCCGGCCTCGAGCGCGATGCGGGCGGCTTCAACTGGATCGGGGAAGGTGCCGCCACGGGCGTTGCGCAAGGTGGCGACGTGATCGATGTTTACACAGAGGCGGCAATAGGGGAGCGCTTGAGACAGAGGCATGGTAGCCAAGTGTCGGCCTAACACCGCCTGCTGGCAATCTCCGCCGCCATGCATAGCGCCGCGATCAGGCTGGATGGATCGGCCAGGTTGCGCCCCGCGATGTTGAAAGCCGTGCCGTGATCGGGCGAGGTGCGCACGATGGGCAGACCGAGCGTAACATTTACGCCACCCCACATATCGAGCGTTTTCAGGGGGATGAGCGCCTGGTCGTGATACATGCAGATGGCCGCATCGTAGGTTCGACGCGCCGATTCGGTGAACATCGTGTCGGGCGGGTGCGGGCCCGTCACGGAAATTTCTTCGGCGCGGAGGGCCTCGATAGCCGGCACGATGAGAGTGTGTTCTTCGATGCCCATGCGGCCCGATTCGCCAGCATGCGGGTTGAGGCCTGCAATGGCCAAGCGCGGGGCGGAGATGCCGAAATCGGCGATCAGGGCGCGGTGGGTTGTGCGGGCTGCCCCTATGATGGCCTGGGTGGTAAGCTGATCGAGGGCGGTTCGCAGGGAGACATGGATGGTCACCGGCACCACACGCAGCATGGGCGAGGCGAGCATCATAATTTCGCGGCCGGATGCGCCGGTGAGCGCGGCCAGAAACTCCGTATGGCCAGGGTGCGGGAAGCCTGTCGCTTGCAGCACGGATTTGGCGATAGGGTTGGTGACGACAGCATTCGTCGCCCCTTGCATCGTAAGGCTCACGGCATGCTTGATGCTGGCGATAGTGGCAGCGGCGTTGGCGGGATCAGGCGCGCCCGGCGTGACCGCGCGTGCAAGCTTGATCGGAATAACGGGCACCGCATCGGCGAAGCGCGCCTCGCCTGGGTGGGAGATGATCTTGACGGGGGCATAAGCCGCGAGCCAAGTTGGATCGGCGATTGCAACGAAAGCCGGGCCATTCACGCGGAGTGCTTGCCAGGCTTTTGCGGCGATCTCGCCGCCAATGCCGGCTGGGTCTCCCATGGTGAGGGCGCTGTAGGTCATCCGCATGCATCGCCGTTCTAACACGGTTTCTCGTCTGCATACGTATCACGAGCGTGTAGTTATGGCTGATAGGCCGCCATTGCTAGAGTGGCCATTGAAGCCGAATTCAGACTCGTCGGGCATGGTCGGCATGCCGTGCTGATTGAGCAAAGGTTACCATGCATTCCCTGACCGACGACGAGATCTTGGCGCTGGTCGAGGGGGCGCTCGCGACAGAAACAACACTGCCTCGCCTGCCGCCCGCGCTGCTGGAGCCCTACCTTGCCTCGATCGACCGGCTGTACCGGCGGACGAACAGGATCGCGCTGGTTCTGTTCACGATCGTCTTCAACCTCTTCCTGATATCGGAATTCAGCTCCGCGCCGGAAGTGGTCCCCGTTTCCTCGATGCTCAGGCTGTGGATTTACACGCCTCTCGTTCTGCTTTTCCTGCTGATGGACAAATCATCCCGCCCCCTGTCGCGCCGCCCCTATGAAGCGTTCATGCTGTTGCTGGCCTGTGCGCCGGGGCTGATCTGCGCCGTCATCTGCGTGCAAACCACCTCTACGACAACGCTCTCCGACGTACACGCGACCACGCTGATATTGCTGGGCGTGGGCCTGATCTACCGTATGCGCTTGCCGGCGGTGGCTATTACCGCACTGGTCTCCTTCACTGCATTCCTCGTCGGGCTGCTGCTGACGCCGGTGATTCCGCGCGCCGAATTGCCGACGCTGATTTTTACGGACCTGGCGATCGCCATGGCTGTTGTGTCTTTTAGCGCCCTTCTGGATAGGCGGGACCGTCTGGTGTTCCTGCTGAACCTTCGCGAACAGGTGAGGGCACGGCAACTCGCGTTACAAAACCAGGGCCTGCGCCAGCAGGTGGATATCGACGGGCTGACCGGGCTTGCGAACCGCCGCTGTTTCGATCAGGCCTTGGCGGCGGCCTGGGAAGAGGCGGTGGAGTTGACCATGCCCATCGGGCTGATCATGATCGATATAGACCATTTCAAGCTTTTTAATGATCACTATGGTCATCTTGGCGGTGATTCGTGTCTGCGGCGGGTGGCGCGGCAGGGCAAGCGCGAGACGCGGCAAGGCGATCTCATCGCACGCTATGGCGGTGAGGAATTTGCCGTAATCCTGCACGATACGACATTGGGTGCAGCACTCGGTGTGGCCGAGCGCCTGCGCGCAGCCGTGGCTGAGCTGGCGATCCCGCATGACGGCATTGGCCCGGGGGCCATCGTCAGCATCAGCCTAGGCGCCGCCTCCATGACTCCTCGGCCGGGCGACAAACCAGGCGATCTGATCGGTGCGGCCGACAGGCATCTTTACATGGCAAAGCGCCAGGGCCGGAACCGCGTATCCGCGGGAAACGCGTTCGACGAGCGAACCGACAACATGGTGCAGAAAACGCTATAATCCGCCAGGTTGGCTTCAGCCCAAGCACTGATCAACCAGTGTGCTTAGGGCATGGACAAAGTCTACATTTATAGCGAAACTATTTTGCTGACCGTGTCCACGGCACGATGATTGCACTCTCATAACGCAAGGCATTATCAAGACTTTCGATTTTCACCGACATCCGATTTTTACCGAAAGTAGAAATACGCGATCATACCGTAATCCGTCATGAGCATCAGGCTTATCGCGATCGCGAGCCAAGGTGCATCTTTCCGCCAAAAAGCGAAAGCTCGACAATATATCATTATCGGGAGGGCCGACAGCGCCGAGAGCACCAGTAGAACTAACTCCATCTCGCCGCCTTCGAGGTATGAGCTGTGTGCACCTATCGCATAGTCGGCCATGGCGACTATAAAGAAAGGCAATGCTATCAAGAGACGCGGAAGCCCTAGCGCGAGGAACCACAGGCGATTGTTAAGGCCGGACTCGCATCGAGGTGCGATTGTGTCAAACATCTGAAGTTCAGGCCAGCAACTCGGTAGATGAGCGACTTCGCCAGAAAATCCGCCCGGCGCGTATTTTCGTGCGAGAATGCATCCGAGAAGACCGGCGACAGCGACATAAACTGAAAAGACGCCGGTAAAAAATGGAAAAAGACGACGTAGCAGCGTGATGATCTGTATGGTCACGGCTTGCGCCCCTCAATCCGATAACCCGCATCCCGCTTGGGCTATGCGGGTTATGCCTTCAGATATGCAAAGCGCGGCCTTCGACGGCGAGGGCGGCTTCTTTTACCGCTTCGTTCAGCGACGGATGGGCGTGGCACGTGCGGGCCACATCTTCCGCGCTGGCGCCGAATTCCATAGCGGTTGCAATTTCAGCAATCAGCGTGCCAGCATCAGGCCCGATAATATGGGCGCCTAAAATCCTGTCGGTGGTCTTGTCGGCCAGGATTTTCACAAACCCATCCGTTGCCCCCATGGCCCGCGCGCGGCCATTCGCCGTAAAGGGGAATTTACCCACGTTGTAGGCCACGCCGTCTTTTTTCAAAACTTCCTCGGTGGCGCCGATGCTGGCGACCTCCGGCCAAGTATAAACCACGCCAGGGATGACCCCGTAATTCACATGGCCGGCCTGCCCCGCTATCAGCTCTGCACAGGCCACGCCTTCCTCCTCAGCCTTGTGCGCCAACATGGGGCCGGTAATCACGTCGCCAATCGCGTAGATGCCTGTGATATTGGTGCGGTAGTGCGGATCAGTCTTGATAAAACCACGTTCATTCCGGTCGACGCCGATTTCGGCGAGACCGAGATTGTTTGTGTAGGGGCGGCGGCCGATGGAAACGAGCACCACATCGGCGTGCAGGGTTTCGGCGGTACCGCCCTTCGCAGGTTCCAGGGTAAGATCGACGCCACTTTCGCTGGCCTTGGCACCGGTCACTTTTGTGCCGAGCTTGAATTGCAGGCCCTGCTTGCCGAGGATGCGCTCGAACGTCTTGCCCACTTCGCCGTCCATACCTGGGACGAGCCGATCCAAGAATTCCACGACCGTGACCTCGGCCCCCAGCCTGTGCCAGACAGAGCCGAGCTCTAGGCCGATATAGCCGCCGCCGATCACCACAAGTTTTGCGGGCACCGTGTCGAGCTCAAGCGCACCGGTGGAGGTGACAATACGTTTTTCATCGGCGGCCACACCAGGCAGGGGGGTGCTCTCGCTCCCCGTGGCGACAACGATATGTTTGGCGGAATAGGACTTTTCGCCGACCGTGACATGGCCGGGGGCGGATATCCGGCCTTCGCCCTTCAGCCACGCAACCTTGTTCTTCTTGAACAGAAACTCGACACCCTTCACATTGGCGGTCACCACTTCGGCTTTGCGCGCCTGCATGCGGTCAAGATCGAGTTTGACACCCTCTATCAGAATCCCATGATCCTTGAAAGAGGATTGCACTTCATGGAAATTTTCGGAGGATTGCAGGAGCGCCTTGCTTGGAATGCAACCGATGTTCAGGCACGTGCCGCCAAGGGTTTCACGTTTCTCGACACAGGCGGTTTTGAGGCCAAGCTGGGCCGCTCGGATGGCACACACGTAGCCGCCGGGGCCGCCGCCGATCACAATTACATCGAACGAGTCGGCTGCCCTGGTAGGCGCCTCAGGGTTGGATTGCGGCCTGTTGCTGAGCGCATCTACAGGGTCGGTTGCGGCACCTTGGTTTTCAATGGAACCGAGCACGTCGCCGATGGCGAGTTCGGCGCCAGCAGCCACCGCATGTGCGCCGAGGATGCCGGCGATGGGGGCGTTGACCTCTACTGTAACCTTGTCGGTTTCGAGTTCTACGAGCGGCTCGTCGGCGGCAACCGCCTCACCTGGCTGTTTTAACCAGCGGGCGATTGTGGCCGTGCTGACGCTTTCGCCCAGGGTCGGGACGACGATAAATGTGGTCATTTCGACGCCTTATCGATGATGGCGAGGGGAGATGGTGCGCCGCCAAAGGCGGAACATCCTACTTAGATACCGAGCAGCAGCCTGCGGGGATCCTCGATGCCTTCCTTGACGCGAACCAGGAACGACACTGCTTCCTTCCCGTCGATGATGCGATGGTCGTACGAAAGCGCCAGGTACATCATTGGCCGAATCTCCACTTTTCCGGAGATGGCTATTGGCCGGTCCTGGATTTTGTGCATGCCCAGAATGGCGGATTGCGGCGGGTTGATGATCGGCGTGGACATCAGCGAGCCGTACGTGCCACCATTGGTGATGGAGAAACTGCCGCCCGTAAGTTCCTCCAGCTTCAACTGGCCGTCACGCGCGCGGCGGCCCATGCCGGCAATCGCTTTTTCGATTTCGGCGAAATTGATCAGATGCGCATCGCGCAGCACCGGCACCACCAGCCCGTTCGGCCCGCCGACCGCGATGCCCATATGGACGTAATTCTTGTAAACGATGTCCTCGCCATCGATCTCGGCATTCACTGCCGGGTATTCGTGCAACCCGGCCACGCAGGCGCGCACGAAGAACGACATGAAGCCGAGCCGCACGCCCCCATGCTTCTTCTCGAACGCGTCCTTATATTCACTGCGTAGCGCCATCACCGCCGACATATCCACCTCATTGAAAGTGGTCAGCATGGCGGCGGTGTTCTGGGCTTCCTTCAGGCGCTGCGCGATAGTACGACGCAGGCGCGTCATTTTCACCCGTTCCTCCCGCGCATCGGGGGCGCGGGGCGGGGCGGGTTTTGGCGCCGGTGCGGCCGGAGATTGCGGGCTTACGGCCGGCTTTCTGTCCAAGAAGGCCAGCACGTCTCCTTTGGTGATGCGGCCATCCTTGCCTGAGCCCCCGCCGAGATCGTCAGGTGCCAGATGACGCTCCTCCATCATTTTGGCGGCGGAGGGGAGCGGGGCGTGAGCGCTGGGGGGCGCGGCGGCGGGGCGCGCGACCGGCCCGGCTGGCGCCTCGGGGGCATGGATGCCCGGCGCGGCCGATTTGGCCTCCGCCTGGCGCGGCGCTCCCGCGGCGGCGATGGTGCCGAGCACGGTGCCGACCTCCACCTCGTCCCCCTCCTTGACGGATGGGATTTCCATCACGCCGGCAGAGGGGGCGTTCACCTCGACCGTCACCTTGTCAGTTTCGAGTTCCACCACGGGTTCGTCGGCCGCCACCTGGTCGCCGGCCTGTTTCAGCCAGCGGGCGACAGTCGCTGTGGTAACGCTTTCGCCCAGGGTGGGGACGACGATGGTTGACATACGAGGGGACCTCATCGAGCGCAAAGGAGTTCTTTTCTGAAGAAAAGAACCAAAAGACTTTTATTTCTCCGCGGGTTCTATGATACCGACCTTGGCTGGCATCTAGCCGCCGGCGCCAAAGTCAAAAATCTTTTGGTTCCCGGCGGGCGGACTTCCGCCTTTTCTTTAGACAAAGGACACGCTTGCCTTTCTACACACCAAGTGCCGCCCGAACCAAGGCCGCCTGCTCTGCATTATGCACCTTGCTGAGCCCCGTCGCCGGGCTCGCTGCCGCCACGCGCCCCGCATAGTCCGGGCGCTTCGCCTTATGTTTCAGCGCCGTCAGCACTCGCTCGATCCGGCGGTCGACAAAATTCCAGCTGCCCATATTCTCGGGCTCCTCCTGGCACCACACAACATGTTGCGCCTTCGAATAGGGTTTGAGCGCGAAGGCCAGATTTTTGTCCGGAAACGGATAGAGTTGCTCCAGCCTGATGATGGCGACATCTCTGATTCCCCTGTCGCGCCGCTCAGCCAGTAGATCATAGTAAACCTTGCCGCTGCAGATCACCACGCGCTTCACTTCGGCAGACGGAGCCAGCGTTTCGATTTCGCCGATCACCGTGCGGAAGCGGCTTTCGCCCGACATTTCCTGGAGCGTGGAGACCGCAAGCTTGTGACGCAGCAGCGATTTCGGCGTCATCAGCACCAGCGGCTTTCTGAAATTGCGCTTCACCTGGCGGCGCAGCGCATGGAAATAGTTGGCCGGCGTGGTGAGGTTGGCCACCGTCATGTTGCGCTCGGCGCAAAGCTGCAGATAGCGCTCCAGCCGGGCGGAGGAATGTTCCGGGCCCTGCCCCTCATGGCCATGCGGCAGAAGCAGCACCAGGCCCGACATACGCAACCACTTGGTCTCGCCGGATGCCAAAAACTGGTCGATGATCACCTGCGCACCGTTGGCGAAATCGCCAAACTGCGCCTCCCACAATACCAGCGTCCATGGGTCCGCCAGCGAGTAGCCGTATTCGAAACCGAGCACGCCCGCTTCCGAGAGCAAAGAGTTGAAAATTTCGATTTTTGCCTGTTTCGGCCTGATGTTGTTGAGCGGCAGGTATTCGTTCTGATTTGTCTGGTCGATCAGCACGGCATGGCGCTGGCTAAAGGTGCCGCGTTGGCAATCCTCGCCGGAAAGCCGCACGTGATGGCCTTCGAGGAGCAGCGAGCCATAGGCCAGCGCCTCGCCCGTGGACCAGTCGATCCCCTCGCCAGTCTCGATCATCGTGCGCTTGGCATCGAGCTGGCGCGCGATTTTTGGATTGAGGTCGAAATTGGCAGGCACGGTGGCGAGCGCGTTGCCGACCTCCTGCAGAACCGCGTGATCCACCGCGGTCGCCTGTTCGGTTTCGTCCTGCGCGTCATCGGTTTTCAGGCCACGCCATTTGCCCTCGAGCCAATCCGCCTTGTTCACGCGATAGGATTGCGCGGCCGAATAGGCCTGGTCGTATTTCCTGAACAGCGACTCCCACATCTCCGCCGTATCAGCCGCAGTCACCACACCCTCGCGTGTCAGGCGCTCGGAGTAGATCTCGCGCGTGGTCTTCATGTCGCGTATCGCGCGGTACATGATCGGCTGGGTAAAGGCCGGCTCATCGTTCTCGTTATGGCCGTGCCGGCGGTAACAGACGATGTCGAGCACGAAATCGACTCCGAATTGCTGGCGGAACTCGGCCGCCATGCGGGACGCGAACACCACCGCCTCCGGCTCGTCGCCGTTCACGTGCAGGATTGGCACCTGGATCGATTTGGCGATATCGGTGCAATATAGGCCGGAATAGGCATGCGCAGGCACCGTCGTGAACCCGATCTGGTTGTTCACCACCACATGAATGGTGCCGCCGGTGCGGTAGCCGATCAGCTGGCTCATCGCGAGTGTCTCGTACACCAGGCCCTGGCCCGCGAAAGCCGCGTCGCCATGCAGCAAGATGCCCATCACCGAGCGGCGGTTATCCACGTCGCCCGCCATGTCCTGCCGCGCACGCACCTTGCCCACCACCACCGGATCGACGGCTTCCAGATGTGAGGGGTTGGGCTGCAGGGAGAGATGCACCATGCGGCCGGCGATCTCGATATCGGTGGAGGTGCCGAGATGGTATTTCACATCTCCCGACCCCTGCACGTCATCGGGCTTGAAGCTGGCGCCGGCGAATTCCGAGAACAGCGCGGAAAGCGGCTTCTTGACGATGTTCACCAGTGTGTTCAGCCGCCCGCGATGCGGCATGCCGATCACGATTTCCTTGGTGCCGTCGGTCACCACTTTTTCGATGATCGCGTGCAGCGCGGGGATCGTCACCTCGCCGCCCTCGAGCCCAAAGCGCTTGGTGCCCACATAACGTTTTTGGCAGAACGACTCAAAACCCTCGGCTTCGGTCAGCTGGTTGAGGATGGTGCGTTTATCCTCGGGTCCGAAAGCATGCAGCCAGGGGGCGCCCTCGATGCGCCGCTGGATCCAAGCTTTTTGCTCCGGATCCTGGATGTGCATGAACTCGGCGCCGATCGGGCCGCAATAGGAGCGGCGGAGCGTATCCACGATCTCGCGCAATGTCGCGGTTTCGCGGCCTAGCACCCGATCGATGAAGATCGGACGGTCCCAGTCGGCATCGGTAAAGCCGTAGGTGGCCGGATCGAGCTCGGGATGGGTTTTCGGCACCTGCAGGCCAAGCGGATCGAGCCGGGCTTCCAAGTGGCCGCGCACGCGATAGACGCGGATCATCATCAGCGCACGTATGCTGTCGAGCGTCGCAATCCGGATGGAGGCGGCCGTCTCGCCCACAGGCAGCGGGGCAGCCGCGCCGGCCGGAGCGCCCCCCGCCTCGAAATTGGCGAGGCGCGGCGCCCACGAGGCGCCGCCCGCGTCCTCCAGAACCGCACGCGCCTCATCGTCGAGCGAATCGAACAGGGCGGCAAAGCTTTGGTCGACGGAGGTGGGGGAGTCGACCCACTTGGCGTAAAGATCGGCGATAAAAGCGGCGTTCCCGCCATTGAGTGCAGTAGCTAATACGTCCACGCCGGCCATCGGTCGTGCTCTCCTCAAAGGTCCCTCGGGCCTAACGTCTAGCCCGTCGGTGGCAAAAATAGGCTCAATGGCGGGTGGAGTCGGCCTGAGCTGCGATGTAGAAATAGCATGGCTTGAAGGAAGGCTGGGGGAAGGGAAGCCACTCCCCCCAGATCCCCCGGCGTTTCTTGGGTGACATGTGTCCGAACAGACGCGCCTACCCTTTGAGGGCTTTCACCATGGTGCTCCCGAGGGCCGATGGGCTTTCGGCCACATGGATACCGGCGCTGCGCATCGCATCGAATTTCGCGGCCGCGGTATCACGGCCGCCGCTGATAACCGCACCCGCATGGCCCATTCGCCGGCCGGGCGGGGCCGTGCTGCCTGCGATAAAGCCGACCACCGGCTTGCGCATCTTTTCGCGCGCCAGAAATTCGGCGGCATCGATCTCGCTGGCGCCGCCGATCTCGCCGATCATGATGATGCTTTCGGTCTCCGGATCGGCCAGGAACATTTCCAGCACCTCAATGAAGTCCAGGCCTTTAACCGGGTCGCCGCCGATGCCCACGCAGGTGGATTGGCCAAGGCCAGCCGCAGTGGTCTGCGCCACCGCCTCGTAGGTGAGCGTGCCGGAACGGCTGACGATCCCCACCTTGCCGCGGCGATGGATGTGCCCGGGCATGATACCGATCTTGCATGCATCCGGCGTGATCACGCCTGGGCAGTTCGGCCCGACCAGGATGGTTTTGCTACCGGAAAGCGCGCGCTTCACCCGCACCATGTCAAGCACCGGGATGCCCTCGGTGATCGTGACAATCAGCGGAATGCCGGCATCGATCGCCTCCAGAATGGCGTCGGCGGCAAAAGGCGGCGGTACGTAAATGGCGCTGGCCGTGGCGCCCGTTTTCTCGCGGGCCTCGGCCACCGTGTCGAACACGGGCAGATCGAGATGCGTGTTGCCGCCTTTGCCCGGGGTGACCCCGCCGACCACCTTGGTGCCGTAGGCGATGGCCTGTTCCGAATGGAACGTGCCTTGCGCCCCGGTAAACCCCTGCGTGATGACCGTCGTGTGTTTATCGACCAGGATCGCCATCTCAATTGGCCTCTTTCACGGCGCGCACAATTTTCTCGGCGGCATCGGCCAGATTGTCGGCTGAAATGATCGGCAGGCCGGATTTGGCCAGAATGTCTTTGCCGAGGGCGACATTCGTGCCCTCCAGCCGCACCACCAGCGGCACGTTCAAGGAAACCTCGCGCGCCGCCGCCACCACGCCCTCGGCGATCACATCGCAGCGCATGATGCCGCCAAAAATGTTCACCAGAATGCCTTCGACGTTCGGGTCCGACAAAATGATCTTGAACGCCGCCGTGACTTTCTCGCGCGTAGCACCGCCGCCCACATCCAGAAAATTCGCGGGCGAGCTGCCATACAGCTTGATGATGTCCATCGTGGCCATGGCCAGACCCGCGCCATTCACCATACAGCCGATCACGCCATCGAGCGCCACGTAGTTCAGATCGAACCGCGCCGCCTCCAGCTCCTTCGGATCCTCCTCCGCCTCGTCGCGCAGGGCGGCGAGCTGCGGGTGGCGATACAGGGCGTTGTCGTCGAAACTCATTTTTGCATCCAATGCGACCACCTCGCCCGCGCCGGTGACAACGAGCGGGTTGATTTCAACGATGCTACAATCGAGGGCGATAAAGGCCTTATACATGGCGTCGACAAACTTGCCGAATGCGCCGATCTGCTTGCCGGTCAGCCCAAGCCCAAACGCAAGCTTGCGCGCATGGAAAGCCGAGATACCAGCCGCAGGATCGACCGCCACTTTGAGGATCTTTTCAGGGTGGTGTGTGGCCACCTCCTCCACCTCCATGCCACCCTCGGTGCTGGCCATCACCAGCACGCTCGAGGTGCCGCGATCGACCAGCAGCGAAAGGTACAGCTCGCGCGCGATATCGCAGCCCGCCTCTACATAAACGCGCCGCACGTCGCGCCCCGCCGGCCCGGTCTGCTTGGTAATCAGCGTGTTGCCGAGCATTGCCTCGGCGGCGGCCTTCACCTCATCCACCGATCGGGCGAGCCTTACGCCGCCTTTGCCGGCCGGATCGTTCTTGAAATGGCCGGCACCGCGGCCGCCGGCATGTATCTGCGATTTCACCACGAAGATCGGGCCAGGGAGTTTTTCCGCAGCCTGGACGGCTTCCTCCTGCGTCCAGGCGGCAAACCCCTGCAGAACGCTCACGCCGTAGCCGCGCAGCAGCTCTTTGGCCTGGTACTCATGGATGTTCATGGCTCACTACCTCTGGGAAAGCTTGCTCTTTTCTGAAGAAAAGAACCAAAAGACTTTTAATCCTCCGGCATGGCCGGTGAGTTGACGCGGGCGCCGCGCCGAAACCTTAAGGCGTTCTCAGCCCACCATATCACCCAACCATCACACATCCAGCTTTCGAAAATCTTCGATGAGTTTCTTTACGGCATCGCAGGATTTGTCGAACAACGCCTGTTCGGCCTCGTTCAGTTTGATTTCCACAATCCGCTCCACCCCGCCGCCCCCGATCACCACGGGCACACCAATATAGAGATCGGACAGGCCATACTGGCCATCGAGCCTGGCCGCGCAGGGCAGCACGCGCTTCTTGTCGAGCAGGTAGCTTTCGGCCATGGCGATGGCCGAGGCTGCGGGGGCGTAGAAGGCGCTGCCGCGTTCGAGCAATTTCACGATTTCGCCGCCGCCATTGGCGGTACGGGCGCAGATGGCGTCGATTTTCTCCTGGGTGGTCCAGCCCATCTCGATCAGGTCCGGCACCGGGATGCCGGCGACGGTGGAGTAGCGGATGAGCGGTACCATGGTATCGCCATGGCCACCGAGCACGAAGGCAGTGACGTCCTCCACCGAAACCTTGAATTCCCGGGCGAGAAACAGCTTGAACCGGGCGCTATCGAGCACGCCGGCCATGCCCACCACTTTTGCCGGAGGTAGGCCCGAGCGCTGCTGCAACTGCCACACCATGACATCAAGCGGGTTGGTAATCACGATCACGAAGGCATCGGGGCAGTGTGCCTTGATGCCATCCGCCACCTGGTTGATCACCCCGGCATTCTTGGAGAGCAGGTCGTCACGCGACATGCCGGGCATGCGCGGGAAGCCGGCGGTCACGATCACCACATCGGCCTCGGCGATGGCGGCGTAATCTGCGCCACCGCTGATCTCGGCATCGAACAGATCCACCGCGCCGGATTGGGAGAGATCGAGCGCCTTGCCAGCCGCGACCCCGCCAAACACGTCGAACAAGACCACGTCGCCGAGTTCCTTAAGGCCCACCAGATGGGCCAGCGTTCCACCAATGTTGCCGGCGCCGATCAGCGCGATCTTGTTGCGGGCCATAGCTGTCCTTGTGCAGTGCAGTGTAGGACCTTGGTGCTAGACCCAAAGGGCGAGGGCTTCAAGATTGGCGGGAGCAGAGCTGGGGGGCGGAGGTGGTTCTGAGCTTGTTCGCTAACTCAGTCTGGAGGCCGGAGTTTTCGTTAGCCTTGTCAACGTCGATGCCGCCTCATGCTTGATGACGGCGACTTAGTGAGCCGCGAAGTCCGGCCCTAAGCTACTACCGAAACAGGGGAGCCTGTCAGATTTTCTATTTTTCCAGTTTGGCAGTGCCAGCGCCAGAAAATCTGGCCTCGGCTTTCAAGCCGCAGCATTGACCTTCTTGGCGTCGCCCAGCATGCCGTGCACGCGCAAGTGGTGCCTGAATTGATAGTAGCTCAGCCCCAGTTGCCTTGCCGCCTCGGCCTGGTTGAAGCGGCAGGATTCCATCGCTGATCGCAGCAGCCTGGCCTCGTAGGCACGGGTGGCGGATTCAAAACCGCCGGTGGCGGTGGCGTCGGGCGGCGGCAGCGGCTTTTGCGGGGCGGCCTGGCCATGCGGGGCATGGGTGGAGGCGAAGGGGTCGATAATAATCGTGTTCAGTTTCTTTTCGGTCTCGGGCATGCGATAAACGCTGCGTTCAACCGCGTTGCGAAGCTCGCGCACGTTGCCGGGCCAGTCATGGCGGGTCAGCGTCTCCATCGCCTTGTCGGTAAAGCCGGGAAAGAAGGGGCGCCCGAGTTCGCTGGTCATGCGGGTTGCAAAATGGTCGGCGAGGCGGGCGATATCCTCGCGGCGGCTACGCAAGGGCGGCACGGTGATCACGTCGAAGGCGAGCCGATCCAGCAGATCGGCGCGGAATTTGCCGGCCGCCGCCAGCTCCGGAAGGTGCACGTTGGTGGCGGCCACCACGCGCACATCCACATGCAGGGTTTCGCCGCCGCCGACGCGCTCGAAACTGCCGTATTCGATGATGCGCAATAACTTTTCCTGCACCGAGGCAGAGGCGGTGGCGATCTCGTCGAGAAAGATGGTGCCCTTGTCGGCGAGTTCGAAACGCCCCGGCCGGCGGCGCTGGGCGCCGGTAAAACTCCCCGCCTCGTGCCCAAACAGCTCGGAATCCAGCAAAGTGTCCGGCAGCGCAGCACAATTGAGCTTGATGAATGGCGCCGACCAGCGGGGCGAGAGGAGGGCCAGGCGGCCGGCCACCAGTTCCTTTCCCGTACCACGCTCGCCAATGACCAGCACAGGGCGGTTCAGCGGGGCGGCCTGGGACACATGGGCCAGCATGTCGAGAAAGGCTGGGGCCTGGCCGATTGGGGTAGGGAGTTCGGCTGGATTTGCCAGTCGCGCCATCAGGTGGTTCCATTTGCCAGAAAATGGCTGAAACACCCTAGCCTCGGATGGCGTGGTCTCGCAAGGAGAGCGAACAAATGCGCTATTTCAATGACTTGAGACTCTGGCACGAAGGCTGCAGAAGGTTCATCAAGCCTGAGCCGGGTCTTTTCCGTGACGATTCGGTTTTGCATCGCTAATCTGTTCTTAGCCAAGGAAGTTTAGGCCATGGGAATATTCTCTCGCCTCGCCGATATCGTGAATTCCAACCTCAACTCCCTGCTTGCCAGCGCCGAGGATCCGGAAAAGATCATCCGCCTGATCATCCAAGAAATGGAGGACACGCTGGTGGAGGTACGATCATCCGCGGTGCGCAGCATCGCCGAACGCCGCGAACTGGAACGCCGTGCCGAGTCCCTACGTCGCGAGGAGCAGGATTGGGAGCAGAAGGCCGAGCTGGCGCTTACACGAGGCCGGGAGGATCTGGCACGCGGCGCCTTGATGGCGCGCACGCACAGGGCTCAGGCGAGGTCCAGCGTGGAACAGCAGATCGCCGTGATTGTGGGCGCCCTGTCGCAGCAGAACGAGGATATCTCGAAATTGCAGACCAAGCTTGCAGACGCCAAATCACGCGAACAAAGCCTGGCCGCCCGGCGCACAACGGCGGGTAACCGCCTCAAAGTGCGGGAAAAGCTGCATGATGATCGGATCAATGATGCGTTCTTCCGGTTCGAGGCCGCCGAACGCCAGCTCGACCAGATGGAGGGCCGAGTCGAATCCTACGATCTGGGCCGGGCACCCGGCCGTGGCCCCTCACTTGAGGAAGAGCTGGCTGGGCTGGCCGCGGATGCGGCCGTGAATGACGAGTTAGAGGCTCTGAAGGTGCGGCTGGGCAACCGCCTGCCCGTGCAGGGCGCCGGCGAAATCAAGCAGGGCTAGGCAGGCGCCATGATCAGCACCGGCGTTTGCATCATGGCGTTGGCGATGTCACCGGCGATCATAGCGGTAACCGGCGGGATGATCCTTGGCCATCGCAAGCAGATGATGAAGTTGCGGATGAGTGCCGCACCGGAGGCCCAGCACCTCCGGTCGCTGATGGATACCGCCCAGCGGATGGAGCAGCGGATCGGCTATTTGGAGCGTGTGCTGGACAACGAAGCGCCAGGCTGGCGCAGCAGGAGTGAAGCGATATGAGTGCCACGATGTCTTACCATGCCGCGCCAGCGATGCGGGATGCCTGGGTGAGTGGCGTATGTGCCGATCTGGCCGCGCGGGCCTCGGTGCCTGTATGGCTGCCGCGGGCAGCCTTTGTGATCTTCGGAATCATGCACTGGCTGCTGGCGATGATCATGTATTTCGTGCTCGCCCGCGTCATGCGGCCGCGCATGGTCGGCCGGGCTGGGTCGCGCTGTGCGCCGCCGCCAGCGCCCCCGCCATCCTACGCTTTTAGGGGCGTGCAGGAGAGGTATCGCACGCTTGACGAGCGGCTTTCCAACCTGGAGGCAGCGACCGTGCGAAACGAGGCGGAACTGCGCCGCGCCTTTAGGGACCTGGAGCGCAAGTAACGCGCGCCCGATCATGCCGGTATTTTTCAGGGGCACGCAGCGTATCCTGTTTATCCACGTGCCAAAGGCTGGCGGCACATCGATCGAGGCTTTCTTCGAGGCGAACGGGTTCAAAACGGCCTATCTGGATCGCGGCGGGTCGCCTGAATCGCTGAATGCGATTCGCCGCTGCTCGCCACAACACATGCATGCGGCGCTGCTGCAGACGCTGTTCGATCCGGGCCTGTTCGACTATGTGTTCATGGCGGTGCGGCACCCGGTGCAGCGTCTGGTTTCAAGAGTCGTGATGGAGCTGGGCACGGTGGCCACCGTGGCGCGGTTAGAGGCGTGGATCGCCGCGGAATTGCCAAAAGTGTTCGCTGATCCGCTCCACCTAGACAATCATTTGCGGCCGCAATCCGATTTTATTGTGCCAGGAACAGACGTCTTCAAGCTGGAGGACGGGCTGGGCGAGGCCTTCGTGGCGCGTCTGGAGGCCGCCACCGGCATCGATTTCGCCCAGAAACGCGTGCCTCGCAAAATGCATGCGGGCATCCCCACGCCTGATTTCACCCTCGTTCGGCCCGAGCTGCAGGCGCTGGTCAAAAGTTTTTATGCGCGGGATTTCAAGACGTTTGACTATCAATAACCATTTTGTCGCTAGCCTCGCGCAATGACAGAGAGCGCACTCCTGGCCCTGGACGCGGCGGCGCGGGATGCCCGCCGCCCGGTCGAGTATCTGGAATTCAGTGGCAGGTCGCATGCAGCGCCGCCGCCTCCGGCCTTCATTTTCGGTAACCTGCCGGCCTATCTTTCGCGCGACCTCTTTGGCGATTTCGAGGTTCCGGCCGCAGGCTGCTACATCCTTCGGGATGCACAAGTAACGTATGATGCAATTATCCTTCTACAGGGGCAGCCACTCTGGTCGGAGGCACTGAACCATCCCCGATATTACGTGCCCGAGGTGCTGGCCCGACATGTTCCGCATCTGGCACGTCTGCCAGTGCGGCGGATCGCGGGCCAGGCCGCGATCATCCACGGGCCGGGCTACAAAATTTTCGGCCATTGGTTGATCGATTTTCTGCCGCGGCTTTACGTGCTGCGGCGTGCGGGTTTCGATATCGAGAGGTTAACGTTCATCCTGCCGCCCGAGCTGCCCGAATTTGCCCAGGAATTCTTGCGGCAGATCGGCATTCCGGCCGGGCATATCGTGGTGCTGGATCACACGGCCGAACTCGTGCAGCCCGACGAGCTGATCGCGCCTACGGTCTTGCGGCTCCGCAACCGCTTCAACCCGCTGCTGGGGGTAGCGAGCCGATTCTGGATCGACCGGATTTCGCTTCCCAAAGCACCTCAGGCGCAGCGGCGCATTTTCATTTCACGTAACCAGACCGAAGGCAACCGCGTGGTCACGTCGCGCCGGGAAATCGAGGCGCGCGCGACCGGGGCCGGGTATGAGATTGTGCTTCCAGAATCGTTGGCGCTTGCGGAGCAAATCGAGCTTTTCCGCGGCGCCGGGCGGATCATCGGGGAGTATGGGTCCGGGCTGCATGGCGCCCTTCATGCGCCGGCGGGTGCGGCCATTTGCGCGCTGCGCGGCACGTCGCACCATCCTGGCTTTGCGCAATCGGGCCTCGCTGAGCGATTCGAGCACCATATCGGCTATGTTTTTGGAGATACGCCGGAATTTGCCGAGGATCAGCAGATAGAAATCACCCCTGAGGCGTTCGATAGGGCCTTGGCGGCGATGGAGGCTTGGGGGCCTTCATGAGACTATCTGCCAGCTCGTGCAACAGACCGTTTAGCGGTGATGTCAGGCAACACTGGCGCACCCCAATCCGCTGCCTCGCCAGTGTTCTGCTCCGCCAGCGTAAAGACGCCACCCAACGAACCGTGCAGGCGCGACGCACCAATCCCAGTGATCGGATCGATCCGTAATCGCAGCAAACCGCCCTCCGCCACATCCAGAACCAGGTTGACCGAGATAACCGACGACTCCGCGGAGACCGTGCGCAAATTCTCGACCGAAAACGGATCCTCGCCGAAGGCCCAGTAGATCTGCAGCGCCTCATGCGACTCAGCGATGCAAGAGAGCCGCAATTGCACCTTTCCCCCACTGCCGCGTATCGCTGGCAAAACAATCTGTGGATCATCATCGAACGCGTCGACGTCGATCCATTGGTCAGCCACGGCGATCGTACATCGCAACGGCTCCAGTGGAAGGCGGCACAGCTGAAGGATGCGCGTGGTGCCAGGCTGATCCCCGCGCACTCGCCGGGCGCTGCTTCTATCTCCCTGGTAACGCCGCGCCTCTTCGAGTAAAACGCGACCGGCAAAAACCTGGCTCTGCAATTCCTGCACTTGGCCCAGCAACGCCGTGACCGTACTTGTTTGATATTGCCCGCGTAACAGCTCGCCCATCTGGTCGGCCATCTGGTAGATCAGATTGCTGACACGCTCATTGGCCACGGGCATGCCCCTAAAAACCCGTTCGGGCGGCGCCGGATGGAATTTTTCCAGCTTGATCAGCCGCGCTTGCAGCGCCTGCAACGATAGCTCCGCCCCCGACCAGTTGTAGCTAATTCCCCCCATCATCTGCTCTAGCCCGGCCCGCATCAACTCGTCGGGCAACTCGGTGGTGCAGGCCTGATCGCGCCGCATGCAGAACGGTACGCTGGGTTCCAGATGCGCATGGTAGCAGCCGATACAATCGAGACCAGCGACCAGTGGCCACACACGGCCGGCCTGCCAGACCCGCGTCAAAGGATGCACAGCCCCATAAAACACGGTGGCCGGGATACCGCTCGCCTGCGCAAGATGGGCGGGGAACGAGTCGATGCCGACGAAAAATTGTGCCCCAGCGATCACCGCCGCCAGTTGCGAAACCGAAAGCCTGCCCTGAAGATCGACAAACTTGGCAGCCGGCGCATCCTGCGAGTGAGCCGCCAGCCGTCGCTCCCGCCCGACCAGCACCACTGTGTCGAAAAGCTGGCCGCACAAGGTCAGCAGCCTGGACATGGTCAAAGGCGACAGCGCGCGGCCTTCATGGCTGCGTTCGAATTCGAGATGCACCACCACAACTGCACCCTGCATCGGCGGCATGCGTGCCGGCGGCCGCAGCCGCCTCAGGCACGACGCGAGCGCCGCCCGCGCGTCGGCCCCTGCGGGCGCAATACCCAATGATCCAGCCAGCAGAGCATGAATGTTGAAAGGTAGCGAAAAATTAGTCTCCCGCGTCGACCGCATTGTGGCAATTCCATCCACTGCGAAAGTGCTCCGCAGCTTCATGATGTCCCGCTCGGACTGAATCTGGATGTCCGGCAGATCGAGCCAGCCCAGAAGCTCCGGATGGCTGGTGTTCACGACCACGTTCGCACGCTGCGCCGGAGTCATTCTCTCGATCCGCGCCAGAAGATGCGGCAGAGCGCAGAGCACATCGCCCATGCCATCGCTCCACAGATCGAATACCTCATAACGGCCTACCCGGCCGGCCGCAAAACTGTCCCGCCAATTGGCGAACAAGGCGGCGCGATTATGCTCCAAGATCGAGGATTTCACTGGCCCGGGCAGACTGTTGAACGACGTGCTGCGCCAGTGCTGATGCGGCATGGCGATAAAGCCGACCGAATAACCGAGCTGCTGGAACCGCAGCGAGAGATCCGCGTCCTCGCACATCGCCCAGGCATAATCGGCATGGAAGCCGCCCGCCGCCTCCAGAGTGCTGCGCCGGCAAAGCAGAATGGACCCCTCGCCGTAGGTTAATCCCTGCACATGGAACGAGCCGGGCAACACGCCATTGCCGAACAGTGGATTGATATAGCGCGGACTTTCCTCCGCCGCCACGGCAGCGAGCATGTTGTCTGCCTCCAACATGCGGAGCGCCTCAGCCAGCCAGGCCACATGCGGAAAAGCGATGTCGTCGTTCAGGATCAGCACAAAGTCGCTCGGTGCCGAGGCGATATTGCTGTTGTGGCCGCCACCAAAGCCGTTATTCGGCACATCCGTGACCAACCGGCAGGTGACATCGGCAAACAACGCATCCACCTCTTCCATGCGCTTCGTCACCTCGGTGAAGCAGCAGGCGGGATCGTTGTTGCGCACCACGATATGGCTGGTCATTCCGGCCTGTGCGGCAAGCTCATTCAGCCAGGATGGCAAATGCGTGAGCTGACGCAACACATTTTCGGGCCTGCCCAATGTTAAAATGGATACCAGAATTCGCTGCCTGCCAGCCATGGAGCGCACTCCGAACACTTTTAGAAGTTGTAACGAACGGCCATTGCCGGAAGGTTAAAATCAAAAGCGTAAGGAAGAATGTTCTTTTCTGCTCAAAATAACTAAAAGACTTTTGGTCTGCCGCGGGCTCCACGTTCGCGGCCATGGGCGGTATCGTTCCGCCCTCGCCAGCTGAAACTAGTGCAAAACGTCCCCGCCGCGCACCCAGCCAGAACCGGTCACGCTGCGTATCTGCAACCAGCTCTGCATCCCCACCCGGGCTTGCTGCTCGATCACCACGCGCATGCCGCGATTGAGGAATGCCCGCACGCCCGCGTCGTCGTTCGGATTGAGCCTCACCGGTAGGTCTTGCACCAGCACGATCCCGTAATGCTCGCCGGGCGAAAGCCGCATCAGCATGTCGGCTTCGTCGGGCGCCTGCGCGCGCACGCCCTGCGCCGGATGCTGCGCCGCGCGCGGATGCAACAGTTCCTGCGGCGGCAGCCGGGCCATCAGCAGCAATACCATCACGGCCGCCACCGCCGCCGCGACCCAGCCGAGGGAGGCCAGCAGCCGTGCCTGGCCTCGCCCGCGCAAGGAGCGCCCGACTTCGAAGGCCGCCTCCTGCAGCGCACGCTGCAGGTCGGCGATCTGCGTTTGTGCGCGCCGCAGTTCCGACTCCGCTTCCATCCGCGCATTGCGCGCGATGCCCAGCTGACGCTCCAGGGCCTGCTCCCGCGCCCCTTGCGTGAACGACCCGGCGGGGCTGGGGGGCGCCGCCGGTCGCGCGCGGTCCTTCAGGCGCATGCCGACATCGGTCAGCGACAGGCGATGCGCGCCAAGGTGCTCCATCAGCTTGCGCCGTGCCGCTTCCGCCTCGCCCGGCTGCTCGGACCCCAGCATCGAAAGAAGCTTTTGCAGCCGCGTCACGAACGCCGCATCGTCGAATGGCTCAGCCAGGATCGTAGTTCCAGTCCCGTAGGTGTCGGTCGTTGAGAAGCCGCGCGAACTCAGCACCGGGGCCCCGGTCTGACAACTGGCTGGCCGTCAGAAGCTGGGGCGCCCGGCAGGGTTGCCCGGGCTGAGTTGCAGGATTAGAGCCCTTGGCAGCGCGGGAGGATAGATGTGCAGAAACCAGGGGTGAAAAAAGTGGTGCTCGCCTATTCCGGCGGGCTCGACACGAGCGTGATCCTGCGTTGGCTGCAAACCACCTATGGCTGCGAGGTGGTGACCTTCACCGCCGATCTTGGGCAGTCGATCGAGGATGGCGGCAGCGAGCTGGAAACGGCGCGCAACAAAGCTGAACTCGCGGGCGTGCGGGAAATCTTCGTCGAGGACCTGCGCGAAACCTTTACCCGCGACTTCGTGTTCCCGATGTTCCGCGCCAATACAGTGTACGAGGGTCAGTATCTGCTCGGCACTTCGATCGCCCGCCCGCTGATCGCCCAGCGCCAGATCGAAATTGCGGAGGCCACCGGCGCCGACGCGGTCGCCCACGGCGCCACCGGCAAGGGCAATGATCAGGTGCGTTTCGAGCTCGCCTACTATGCGCTGAAGCCCGATGTGCGGGTTATCGCCCCGTGGCGTGAATGGGACCTCACCAGCCGGACCCGCCTGCTGGAATTCGCCGAAGCCCACCAGATTCCGATATCCAAGGATAAACGCGGCGAAGCGCCATTCTCTGTGGATGCCAACCTTTTGCACTCGTCCTCCGAGGGCAAAATCCTGGAGGACCCGGCCATCGCGCCCGATGAAATGGTGTTTCAGCGCACCATCAGCCCGGAGGCGGCGCCCGATCAGGCCACTATCATCAGCATCGATTTCCAGCATGGCGACCCGGTCGGGATCGACGGGCAGGCCCTGTCGCCGGCGGCCCTGCTCACCCGGCTCAACGCGCTCGGCCGCGCCAACGGCATCGGCCGCCTCGACCTGGTGGAGAACCGGTTCGTCGGCATGAAATCCCGCGGCATCTACGAAACGCCTGGCGGCACCATCCTGCTCGCCGCCCACCGCGCAATCGAAAGTATTACGCTCGACCGGGAAGCCGCCCACCTGAAAGACAGTCTGATGCCGCGCTATGCGGAGCTGATCTATAATGGGTTCTGGTTCTCGCCGGAGCGCCACATGCTGCAGGCGTTGATCGATACCAGCCAAGCCTCGGTCAGCGGCACCGTGCGGCTCAAGCTCTATAAGGGCAATACCGTTGTCATCGGGCGCGAGAGCCCAAGCAGCCTCTATTCCACCAAGATCGTCACCTTCGAGGACGACCAGGGCGCCTATAATCAGGTCGACGCGCAGGGCTTTATCAAGCTTAACGCGCTGCGCCTGCGCCTGGGCGCGCAAGCCGGCCGTCCAGGCGGCGCGTTATGAGCAAAGCCTACGGAACCGGACCGGCTAATTTCGCTTAAGATTTGCACCGGAAGCGGAAGATTTCTTGCCAGGAACAGGCCGGAAGGGCAGTGTAGCTTCGCGGTAAGTGGCTGACATGTAACAACATGTTACCTACAGGTCGCGTCACAAGGTAGCGTATGGGGGCGAAGTCCAGGCATGCTGACGCGCGATCCCAAACGCCTTGCCCGGCAAAACACGCTCGGTATCACCCACGCGCCCTCCACCCGTGTGCTGATCGATCTGTCGCATGCCGCCGACGGGTTTGTCGGTGTGGCCCAGGATCTGCGGCTGATCTTCGCCATGCTCTGCGATCTGGAGGGCGTGCAGGCCACCGGCTTGTTGATGCCGGCCGCACGGCACGACCTGCCGCGCCTCCATGAACAGAGCGCCGACGGCCCGGCCCTGACCGCAGCCGTGCTGCATTGGATGGAGCGGAACTGGGAGCATGGGGCGCCAGGCGCGGCCCCCGCCGAACTGCTCCGCCATCTTCGCACCCTTCGCCAGTTGCTGCGGATCAAACACCATCTGCTGCCGCTGGCCGACCGCAGCCAGCTCAACGCCATCTGGCGTGTGCTGTTCGCAAAGACCCTGGCGCCTGAACAGCGCGACCTCGTGCTGGCGCAGGAATTCGTTGCCACCGACCTCTCGGTCGCTAGCATCATCGATCGCTGCGTGCATCCGCCGGTGCCGCTGCGCAAGCGGCTTGATGCACGCGCCTTCGATGCTGTGCTGTTCTGCATGCCTAGGCCGGTAAGGCTGCCGCGCGGGGTGCGCCAGTTGATGCGCTTCCACGATGCAGTGCCGGTGACCGACACCGACACGGTGGGCCACTGGAAAATGGCATTGGCCCACTCCCGCCTGATCCGAGCCTGCGATCCGGACGCGATCTTCGTGTGCAATTCGCCGCAGAGCCGGGAAACGCTGCTTGGCTTGGACCCAAGCCGGGAGACGCATGCGGTGGTAATCCCCTGCGCAGTGGCCCCCCCACATAGCAGCCTGCGTGGCATCTCCCCGCGCGCCGTGATCGAGCGCCATCTCACCTTCCGGGCGCTCGGGCCCGGCCGGCGCGAGGCCGAACCGGGCTGGGCGCCCCCCACCGATACGATGCGCTACGTGCTCTCCGTCTCCACGCTCGAGCCACGCAAGAATTTCCCAGGCCTGATCCGCGGGTGGGAGAGGGTGATCGCCCGCAGCAATCCGAACTTACGCCTCGTGATCGTGGGCGAGGCCGGTTGGCGCGAAGAAGGTATTCTTGCCGATATGCGCGCCGGCGTAGCCAGCGGGCGCATACTGCATCTGCAACATTTGCCGCAGGAGGATCTGCAGGCGCTTATGCGTGGCGCCGCATGCTTTGCTTTCCCATCGTTCAACGAAGGGTTTGGCTACACGCCGCTGGAGGCGATGCAGGCCGGAACGACCTGCGTGGTGTCCGATCTCCCGGTGTTTCGCTGGATTTTCGGTGATGCCGCGATCTACGTGGATCCCTATGATAGCGACTCGATCGCGACCGGGATCGAACGCCTCACCACACGGCCGGGCAGCTTCGATCTTGCGGCACAGCTGCAGAGCCGGAGCGACCGGGTTCTTGCGCGGTTCCGGCCTGCTTCGATCGCCCAGGCCTGGGAGGCGCTGCTGCAGTCTCTGGGAAGAGGGAAGTAAGCCCTTCTATCCTGAAGCACGGCGGAGCCCGCCTTTTTTCTGTCAGGAACAGGGCTGCCCGTGCTCCGGCTAGAGGCGAGGGGTGTTGCAACACCGGCCGGTCTGCGCCATGTGCGGAGAGATGAAACGCGCCCATGGGCGCTTCAAATAGACACTGCGCCCCATTGGCGGCGCATGGAGGCTTTTATGGGTGGTTTGAGCATCTGGCACTGGATGATCGTGCTGGTCGTGGTGCTGCTGCTGTTCGGCACCGGCAAGGTCAGCACCCTGATGGGCGACTTCGCCAAGGGCATCAAGGCATTCAAGAAGAACATGGCTGACGACTCGGATGTGAGCATGGAAGGCACCGCCGACCACCCCGCGGGTTCGATTGCCGCGCCGAACGCACCGTCCGCAGCGCATGCCCCGCGTGAAACGACGACGGTTAACCACGTTTAAATAATTACTAAGCCTTGCCTTAATTGCTCGAGATCCCAGCCCGCGCCGTCAATGACATCATCCGCGCCGGGAAGCGGATGGATGCGCATGGCTGGGTGCCGGCGACGGCTGGCAATATCAGCGTGCGCTTCCGCGATGGTGACGGGGCAGGTCGGATCGCGATCACCCGCAGCGGCGTGCACAAGGGTTTTTTGGACACAAACTCGGTGATCGAGGTGGATTTCGCCGGCAGGCCGCTCACGCCCGGCGACAAGCCGAGCGCCGAGACCCTGTTGCACTGCCAGATTTTCGCGGCGTTCAACGATGCGGGGGCTGTCGTCCATGGCCATTCCGTGGCCGGCACCGTGCTGTCGATGGTCGAGCCGGGTGAGGCCATCATTTTTGAGGGCTATGAGTTATTCAAGGCGTTCGCAGGGCAGACGACGCACGAGACTCGGCTGCCCCTACCGCTATTCGCCAACGACCAGGACATGGCGCGGCTCGCGGGCTTTATCGCGCCACATCTCGGCACTACCAAGCTGGGCTATTATATTCGCGGCCACGGGGTTTATGTGTGGGGCCCCCACATGGACGCGGCGCTGGCGCGTCTGGAAGCGTTAGAGTTTTTGCTGGAGTGCGAGTTGCGCCGGCGGCAGCTACCTCCCCGCCAGGAGTTTTCATAGAATGAGCCGCCTGACCGTAACGCCTGATACCACCCCTGGCACGCCGGAAGTGCGCACCGAGGATCCGGCGCTGATCGCCGAAGCGCTTGCCCGGATCGGCGTACGGTTCGAACGCTGGGAGCTGCCGGTCTCGGTGGGCCCCGAGCAGGAAAGCGAGGCCATTTTGGCTGCCTTCCGGCCGCATTTGGACCGACTGATGGGCGAGAGCGGGGCGGGCACCGCCGATGTGATCAAGCTGCGGCCAGGCAACGAAAATTACCCCGCGATGCGCAAAAAATTCATCGATGAGCACACGCATACTGAGGATGAAGTGCGGTTTTTCGTCAGCGGCGGCGGCAATTTCATTCTGCACGTGAACGGCCGTGTGTATGACGCGCATTGCTCCAAGGGCGACCTGATCAGCGTGCCAGCCGGCATCAAACATTGGTTCGATGCCGGCGAGGCGCCGAATTGCACGGTGCTCCGCGTGTTCACCGACACTACCGGCTGGACCCCTTATTACACGGGCGACCCGATCAGCGCGCTGTTCCCCGCCGCCTGATGGGGGCGGTACTCGGCCGCCCGGCAGCGATCCTCACCGACGTCGAAGGCACCACGACCCCGATTTCATTCGTGCGGGACGTGCTGTTTCCTTACGCCCGAGCCCGGCTGCCCAATTTTCTGGCGGCGCATGGCAGCGCCCCCGAGGTGGCCAACGCCGTGGCGGACGCCGCCCGGCTTAGCCCGGACGACGATGTGGTGGCTGCATTGCTCGGCTGGATAGATGCGGATGCCAAGGTAACGCCGCTCAAGATCCTGCAGGGCCTGATCTGGGATGAGGGATATCGACGCGGCGAGCTCAAAGGCGTGATCTACGCCGATGTGCCACCGGTGCTGCGCCGCTGGCACGCTTCGGGGGTGCGGCTCTACGTCTACTCTTCGGGCTCGGAGGCGGCGCAGAGAAATCTGTTCGAATTCTCGGGTGCGGGGAATCTAGCCGGGCTATTCAGCGGTTTTTTCGACACGCGAGTAGGCGGCAAACGCCAGGCGGCCAGCTATTCGGCTATCGCGCGGGCAGTCGGGCTGCCGGCGGGCGAGTTCCTCTTCCTCTCAGATATCGGCGAGGAGCTCGATGCGGCCGCCGCCGCAGGGATGATGGGTTGCCAGCTCGTGCGGGCGGCGGATGGCACGCGGCCTTGGGCTGGCTGTGCGCAGGCGGGGGATTTTGAGTCGGTGCAGGGGATGCTGGAGTAGGAAGGCGAGCACATTTTTTAAAAAAAAGAAACAAAAAACTTTTGTTTTTATAGCGTATCTTGCGACCAGCTCGAACCAAAACAACAAAAGTGTTTTGCTTCTTTTAGAAAAAAGGCCTTTCTTCGCTATACCCCTGAAAACCAATTATATCCCCGATCAGACCAAAACCCCCGCGGCCGCGTATCCGTGACATAGATGGCCGTCACCCACTTCGGATTCTTAAAACCAAGTTTTGTGGGTATCCGAATTTTGAGCGGAAATCCGAATCTGGCAGGCAACACCGCGTCGCCGGCGGTCACCGCGAGGATCGTTTGCGGGTGCAGGGCGGTGGCCATGTCGATACCCTCGTAATATCCGTCGGCACATTCGAAACCGACATATTTGGCACGCGTGTCGGCGCCGATGCGGGCCAGGAAATCGCCCAAGGGCACGCCGCTCCATTGGCCGACATAGCTCCAGCCTTCCACACACACATGCCGCGTGCGCTGTATCTGGCGAGGTAGGGCCAGAAGCTTGTCCACCGTCCAGGGCTGCTTGTCGGCAATGCGGCCGGCAAGGCCCAGGCGGTAGGTGGCTGCATCAAGGACTGTTACGTCCTTCACTGGATAATAGGCGTTGTAGCGGAATTCCTTCGCGACATCCGACGGCGCGTATTCTTTCGCCAGCCGGCGCTCGCTGAACAGCCAGGCCTGCACGCAATCATTCCAGGCGGAGACAGCGTGAAGCGCCGATTGAACGGCGTTGGTATCGCTGATGTCGCAGCCGGTGAGCATGGTCAACGCGCCGAGGCTGAGGCCGCCGCGCAAAAGGGCACGGCGCTCTACCACGTGTCGCAAAGCGGGTTCGATCCCGATGCGGGTCATTTGTGCGGCACCGCGGTGGCGCGGCCGAGTGTCATGGCCACGAAAGTCTTGGGCACAAGCGCTACGAGGGTTACGTGGATGAGGATGAACAAGACGATGGCGGACATGAACAGAAAATGCACGACCCGCGCGACAGGAAATCCGCCAAAGACCCAGGTGAGCCAGCCCAGCTGCACCGGCTTCCAGATTGCGAGGCCCGAGAGAAACATCATCAGGAGGGCAAACATCACGCCCCAATAAAAAGTCCTTTGCACCGCGTTATACTCGCCAAGCTTGTGGCCGAGCCTGAATGTCGCCGCAGCAATAAAATCCCTCAGGAAAGAGCGTGGCGTGAGCGGCAGGAAATCGCGGCGAAAATGGCCGGTGAGCAGACCGTTCGACACAAAAAGACCAACACCGAACAGCAGAAGCCACATGCCTGCGAAATGCCAAGCGATGGCATTGCCGGTGCCCCAATCGTTGCTGGTGGTCGTGGCGAGGTATTTGTCGCCGCCGAGGGTGATCCAGTATGGGAATTCGAACGGGAAGATCGGCACGTTGTCGTAGATACGCCAGCCGCTGCCGATCATGATGATCACGGCCATGGCCTGGCACCAATGCGCGACGCGGGCGATAAGAGAATGCCGCTGTTCCTCGAAATCTGTCTGCAAAGGGGCAGTTTGGGCCGTGGCAGTCATGGCTGCGTTACTCCAATCCGGCTTGATGCAGGGTGGCTTGCCCTTCCGGGCCAGCCATGAAGGCCAGAAGGGCGGCCGCGTTGGCGCTCTGGCCAAGGGTGACAAGGCCGCCGGCGATCGGTTCGGGGGGCACGTCGAGTCGGGCAACCAAGTGAAGGCCACCGGTTTGGGCAATCGCTTCGGTCTGGTGAACGAGGCCGACAAGATTCGTCGTGTTTCGGACGGCCTCGATAATATCGGGCGTGTCGGCGAAGCCGGTGATGCGGGGCGGATACTCGCCCGGTGCAGCTTCGTGCAGCACCGCCTGGCCGTCGAAGCCTGCGGCCGTGGTGGAATCGGGAATTGCGATATCATGGGTGGTCACCAAGGGCCGCAGGTCAGCGGCCAGGGGCGCTGCGATTGCGCTCTGGCCTATCAGCACATAGGGGTCGTGGCCGATCGCAGTCACGCTGTTGGGCCGAACTTCGCCGGCGGCGGCCAGCGCGTGTACTGTTGCCGCATCGGCCACAACGACGTCGGCGCGGGCGCGATGTTTTATCAGGCCGATAATCCCGTCGGGCGACGAAACAAATATGTGCACGGGGCTTCTCCCGGCCGCGGTGAAGCGCTCGGCGACGCGGCGCAGGGGGGCCTCCAGGCTCGCCGTGCAATAGACCACCACGTCAGGCGCCGGGCTAGTCCAGGCCAGCGCGGCAGTCCCGAGGGCGCTGCTCGCAAAGACGACGCAGGCCATGAGAAGCCCGATAGAGAGGCCGAACTGCCGCATGGGGGCGCCTTGTGCTGGTGGGTGGAGGTCTTTCTCGATCGCAGCATCCGTTAAATTAGTGTTCGCGGCCTTGGCGACGCTGGTTACCTATCGAACGGTGTCGGGTTCGGCCATACGGAAGGTGACGATTGTGCCACTCAACATTTTGTGCGCCGAGTCGAGTTGTCCACAAGTTTTTGTACATGGCCTGTTGAGGCCGGCAGGCAGATGCGTCTAGGCTGATCACATTATCTAGTGGCCATACAGCCTCGGAGACGCAATATGGAGTGGAACGACGATACAATCGAACGGTTGCGTGCCCTATGGGCGGAGGGGCTTTCGACGGCTGAGATCGGCCGCCGGATGGGTGTGTCGAAAAACGCGGTGGTCGGCAAGGCGCATCGGCTGAATCTTACAGCCCGGCCCTCGCCGATCCGCAGGGACGGCGAAAAATCGCCGCGCCGCCGCCAACCGAAGCGCGTGCATGGGGCCACGTTGCCGGCACTGACGGCGGCGATGGCCCCGATGCCGGTGATCGAGGCTCCGCGTTTGGCGGAGCGCTCTGCGCCGCACGTATTGCGCGCCATCCCCGCGCCACGGCCGGGCGCGCGGCTCACGCCCTGTTGCTGGCCGATCGGTGAGCCGGGCACAAGGAGTTTTCACTTTTGTGATGTCGATGCGATTGCCGGAAAACCGTATTGCGAGGAACACGCCTCCAAGGCGTACGTCAAACTGCGCGATCGGCGGGACGAAGTCGCTTAGCCGAGCTAAGCTGTTTCTATTCGTCGGCACTCAGCAGCGTCGCATTACCCCCAGCCGCCGCCGTATTGGTGGAAATCGTCTGTTCAGTCGCGAAACGCCGCAGGTAATCCGGACCGCCGGCTTTCGGCCCGGTGCCAGACAGGCCTGAGCCGCCAAATGGCTGCACGCCCACCACCGCGCCGATCATGTTGCGGTTGACATAGACATTGCCGGTGGAAAGGCGGCGCGCGATGCGCTCGGCCGCGGCGTCGATACGGGTATGGATGCCGAGGGTGAGGCCATAGCCGGTGGCCTCGATGTCATCGAGCAACACATCGAGACCGGAGGCTGGGTAGCGCACCACATGTAGCACCGGGCCAAAAACCTCCTGCTTCAGATCGCTGGCCTTGTTCAGCTCGAAAACATGCGGCGCCACGTAATATCCGCGGCCAAGCACCTCGCCGGCGTAATGCTGGCGCGCGCCACCACGCATCAAGTTGATATGGGCGAGCAGACGGTCGCGCGCTTCGGCATCGATCACCGGGCCGATCTGCACGGAGGGATCGCGCGGATCGCCGATTTTCAGCTCGCGCGCCGCACCCGCCAGCATCTCGAACACACGGTCGGCCACGTCCTCCTGCACGGCCAGGAGGCGCAGCGCGGAACAGCGCTGGCCAGCCGAGCGGAAGGCACTCAGCACGGCATCGTCCACCACCTGCTCGGGCAAGGCGGTCGCGTCGACGATCATAGCATTGATGCCGCCGGTCTCGGCGATCAGCGGCACTATGGGGCCATCTTTTGCCGCGAGCGCCCGGTTGATCGTCCAGGCCACCGGCGTGGAACCGGTAAACACAACGCCCGACACATCGGGGTGGGCAACAAGGCGGGCGCCGATATCACCAGCGCCGGTCATGAAATGCAGCGCGGTTTTCGGCACGCCGGCTTCGTGCAGCAGGCGCACCGCTTCGGCCGCGATGAGCGGCGTTTGTTCGGCCGGTTTTGCGACGACTGTATTACCCGCGGCGAGTGCGGCCGCGACCTGGCCTACAAAGATTGCCAGCGGAAAATTCCACGGCGAGATGCACAGGAAGACGCCGCGGCCGCGATAGCGTAGCACGTTGCTCTCGCCGGTTGGGCCATGCAGGATCTCGCCGCCGGCAAACAACGATCGCGCCTGTGCCGCGTAGTAGCGCAGAAAATCGACTGCCTCGCGTAACTCGGCCACGCCATCATCCAGCGTTTTGCCGGCTTCCGAGGAAAGCAGCGCCAAATAGCGGCCTTGGCGAGCTTCCAGCAGATCCGCCGCCCGCTCCAGCGCATCGGCCCGCGTGCCCGCTTGCGTGTGCGACCAGGCGGCAAACCCCGCCTTGGCGGCGCGTATCGCGGCATCGGCCATGTCGGGCGTCGCCTGCACGACATGGCCCACCGACCTCACTCCGTCGATCGGCGAAATAGCGATGTGCGCCTGCCCGGGTTGCACGGCGCCGGCGATGATCGGCGCGGCCTCGCCAAGCAGATCATGTGCGTGCACGCAGGCTACCAGGGCCTTGAGTGTGGCCGCATGACCGAATTCGTGGCCGGCGGAATTTTGCCGGGTGGGGCCATAGAGGTGCGATGGCAGCGGCAGCGATGTATTCCTGGCACGATCTGCGCTCCCAACGATCGCGGCCGGCCGGCGCAGCAGCGCCTCGACAGGGACATCGGCATCGGCAGCCACCGAAACGAAGGATGAGTTGGCACCGTTTTCCAGCAGGCGGCGAACCAGATAGGCGAGCAGGTCGCGATGCACGCCGACCGGCGCATAGGTGCGCACGCCGATGCCAGGATGGGTTTCCAGTAGCGCGTTGTAGAGCGCATCGCCCATGCCATGCAGACGCTGGAATTCGTAACCATCGATGCCGCCGGCGCGCTCGATCACGCTGGCGACAGTGAGGGCATTGTGGGTGGCAAATTGCGGATAGATGCGGTTCCGCTGGGCGAGCAAGCGCTCGGCGCAGACAATGTACCCGAGATCGGTCATCGCCTTGCGGGTATAGACCGGATAATTGGCCAGGCCGCGTTCCTGCGCGCGTTTCACCTCCGTATCCCAGTAGGCGCCCTTCACCAGGCGGACCATGAAGCGGCGGTCGAGCGTGGCGGCGAGTTCGCCTACCCAGTCGATCACCGCTTCGGCGCGTTTGCCGTAGGCCTGCACCGCGAGACCGAACCCGTCCCACCCGGCCAGCTGGCGATCCTCGGCGACTGCGGCGATCACATCGAGAGAGAGCTCTAGGCGGTCGGCTTCCTCGGCGTCGATAGTGAAATTGAGGCCGCGTATGCAGGCGGCGCGCGCCAAATCGCGCACGCGCGGCACCAATTCCTGCATCACGCGAGCGGCCGAAATCGCCTCATAGCGCGGGTGCAAGGCCGAGAGTTTAACGCTGATGCCGGGGCGATCGGGCAGCGGCTTGTTGCCAGCGGCCTTGCCGATCGCATCGATCGCGGCGGCGTAGCTGGCCTGATAGCGCGCGGCATCCTGGGCGGTGCGGGCGCCTTCTCCGAGCATATCGAAGCTATAGCGAAACACCCGGCCCGCGCGCGAGGTGGCGCGCCCCAGCGCCTCGTCGATCGTTTGTCCGAGCACGAAATGGCTGCCCATCACGCGCATTGCCTGGCGAAGTGCGCCGCGCACGGTAGGTAGCCCGAGTCGGCGCACCACGCCGCGCAAAATGCCCTCGGGCGTGTCCGTGGGGCCGATCAGCCGAGCGGAGAGGCCAAGCGCCCAGGCGGACGCGCTCACCAACAAGGATTCGGGCTGGTGCGAGCCGCCATCGGCGAAGCCGCCCTGCCCCAGCTTGTCCTCGATCAGCCGGTCGGCGGTCGCGTCATCGGGTACGCGCAGCAGGCCTTCGGCCAGCACCATCAAGGCGAGGCCTTCGGGGGTGGAGAGAGAGTATTCCCGCAGCAGCGCCTCGATACCGCCAATGCCGCTCGTGCTATCACGGATGGCGTTGATGAGGATTCGCGCTTGCGCATCGATGCGGGCTTCGCGCGCGGGGGCGAGGCTGGCGCCGGCAAGGAAGCGGGCGGCGAGCAGCGCGTCGTCGGGGGCGTAGTCGGGACGGAACGGGATCATGGATTGAGTATGTTCTTTTTTGGAAAAAAGAACCAAAGACTTTTGTTCCCTGGGGCTTGCGGCTAGTGCCATGCCCCCAAAGTTCGTCGTTTTCCACTGCGAGCGTGGGGGATCAGCGGGCTCCTGACAATAAAGAGCAAGAGCATTTTCCGATCGCGTCGGGTCAGTGCAGTCGTTCGGAAAATGCTCTAGCTCTTTGTTTTGGCGAGCATCTTTATCCGACGGGTAACCCCATGCGGTCGGATGATGCTCTAGTGTTCCGACTCCGACCGTATTTCAATCAAACGAATTTCGGAATCGGGACACTAGATGCCGGCCCAGGCTGGAGCGTGGGAAGCGGCGGGAAAATAAAAGTCTTTTGGTTCTTTTCTTCAAAAAAGAACATACTTGCCTCCTGCCTTCAGCTTTCGAGTCTCGCCCTTTGCCGCTTCATCTGATCAAACTCTCGGCCGGCTGCCAGAACCTGGACACTTTACGCGATTGGCAAACACGGCATGGCGCCGCCCATCCGCCTCTACGCCATCGTACGCGCAACTTTCCAAGGCGGGCCAAGGAGATTTTGGACGGCGGTTCGATCTACTGGGTTATCAACAGGGTGGTGACGGCACGCCAGGCCATTCTTGATATCAGGGAGACAGTGCGGGACGATGGGTCGGCCTGCGCGGACCTTGTTCTCGATCCGGCGTTGGTTACGGTTCAGGGCCGGTTCATGAAGCCGTTTCAGGGGTGGCGTTATCTGAATGCCGCCGATGCCCCGTTGGATGAGGCAGGCAGCGCGACATTCACCGCCGATTTGCCGGAGCCACTGCGACGGGAGTTGCTGGCTTTGGCGCTGCTCTGACAAACCTGGATGACGCCCCCCAACGCCCGGGGGGGCCTCATGTGCGGCGACGCCGCAGCCCCGGGCAACTACTGTTTGCAATAAGACAGGCTTGGCGTGTAGCAATCCCTTTTATGGTTGTCGCACTCTACGCTGTGATGCATTACCCGGGGGTCGCGCCGTCTGGCGGGACTGGGATACACTGCCGCCCTGGGGGCCGAGGTGTCGCTGTCTGCATTCGGATTGGGCTGATCCTTTGAAGCGCCAGGCAAATCCACTCAGTTACGCACGCGCCGACATGCCTGGCGGCAAGCAGGCACTATTGCGCCTGGTCGAGCGGTCGCACGGCATCGAGCGAGCATTTCTGCGGTATCAGGCCTGGCGATCCGGCTTCGATTTGTATCAAGGCGATGCGATGAACCGGCTGCTTGCGGCCTGCGACATCAAGCTGGATACACGGGGGGAGGCGTGGCCGCCGCCCAGCCTGCGGGATCGCCCGCTGTTGATGATCGCCAACCACCCGTTCGGCGTGCCGGACGGTGTGGCGGCCTTAGCGCTGGCCGAACAGCTTGGCCGGCCGGTAAAAATCCTGATCCACTCCGATTTGCTGCGTATTCCCGAGATGGCACGCTTTGCTCTGCCGATCGATTTCTCGGAAACGCGCGAGGCCCTCCGGATCAATGCGGCAAGCGGTCGTGAGGCGATCGCGCGCCTGCGGGCCGGGGAGACGATCGTAATTTTTCCGGCCGGTGGGATTGCGACCGCGGGTTGGCCGTTGGGCCGCGCAGGCGATCTGCCGTGGAAGACGTTCGCCGCCAAGCTCGTGCACAAGGCGGGGGCGGATGTCGTGCCCTTGTTTTTCCCAGGCCAGAACAGCTGGATGTTCCAGACGGCGAGCCAGGTAAGCATGTTTCTGCGCTTGTCCCTGATATTGCCGGAAGCGTTGCGCCGTATCGGCAGCGATATCGAAGTGCGTGTCGGCGCTACCATTCTCTATGAGGAAATGGCATGCATGACAGATCGCAGTGAACTTACGGCGATGTTACGGCGCAGGGTATTCGCGCTGTGTGCCGAGGAAGAGCTTGCAGAACGTGTGGGGCGAATTCGCGCGATGGGGGCCGGGCGGAACAACGGGAAGACCCAATCGGTCGCGTATACGTAACCCCTGGTGTGGTGCAGTGCGCTTTGGCATGCACCAAATTGGCGGGTATGTGGCATCAGCTCAATATAATGAGGAATCGCGCCGGGGGAGCTAACAGCACCGAAAACCGCCACCCGCGCCGTAGCGTGCAGCCTGACGTTGGCGGAAGAAGGCCTCGCGCGTCATCGCCTCCACGTCAGGATGGCGGGATTTAACATGGGCGCGATAGGCGTCGTAATCGGGCACGCCAACCATGAGATCGGCTGTTTCGCCGAGGCGCCGGGCGATCCGGGAAAGATCAAAGCTGCGGCCGAAACATTGGCAAATCATTTCCAGCCTCCCTTGTGGTGACGGTCGCGGCAGACAACGCCTTCAACATTTCCGAAATGCCGACACCGAGCATGGTGAGCACCACCGCCATGAACGAGGCGGTGAGCGCGCAATCCACATAATCGTTGGTTAGCACCCGGTGCATGTCGGCTACCGATTTGGCGGGTGCGAGGATTTTGCCCGACGTGAGCGCCGATGAAAACTTGTCGGCATGGGCTAGAAAACCGATCGCAGGCACGGGCGAAAAAATCTTTTCCCAGCCGGCAGTGAGCGTGCAGACCGCAAGCCAGGCGGTGGGCACAAGGGCCACCACCGCGTAACGCTGCCGCTTCATCTTGAAGAGAACCACCGCGCCCAGTGTCAACGCAATTGCTGCCAGCATCTGGTTGGAAATACCGAAAAGCGGCCAAAGCGTGTTGATGCCACCGAGCGGATCGACCACACCCTGATAGAGAAAATAGCCCCAGCCGGCCACAGCCAGCCCGCTCGCCGCGATATTCGCGGCCCAGGACTCGGTACGACGCAACGCCGGCACCAGCGATCCGGCCAGATCCTGGATCATGAAGCGCGCAACACGCGTGCCTGCATCAAGCGTCGTCAGAATGAACAGCGCCTCGAACAAAATGGCAAAATGATACCAGAACGCCATCAGCGCCCGACCGCCCACCACCCCCGACAATATTTGCGACATTCCGACTGCAAGAGTAGGCGCCCCGCCTGCACGCGAAAGAATGGTCTTTTCGCCTACATCGGCTGCTATCTGGGTCAGCGCATCAGGCGTGATCGCAAAACCCCAGGATGAAATCTTGGCCGCGGCATCAACGGCCGTAATGCCGATCACCGCGGCGGGCGCGTTCATCGCGAAATAAGCGCCGGGTTGCAGCACGCTAGCCGCAATCAGCGCCATGATTGCAACACCGCTTTCAACTAGCATCGCGCCATATCCGATCATACGCGCCTGCGCCTCATTCTCCAGCATTTTTGGGGTGGTGCCGGACGCGATCAGCGCGTGGAAGCCAGAGACCGACCCGCAGGCGATGGTGATAAACAGGAACGGAAACAGCGATCCGGCGAAAACCGGGCCGGTGCCATCAATAAAACGGCTGATCGCCGGCATGCGCAGTTCGGGCATCACGATCAGGATGCCGACCGCCAAGGCCCAGATCGTGCCGATTTTGAGGAACGTGGAGAGATAATCGCGCGGCGCCAGAATCAGCCAGACCGGCAGAATGCTGGCAACAAAACCATATCCCATCAGCGTGAACGCCCAGCTCGTGCCGGAAATGGTGAACCGTCTGGCCCACTCCGGATCCGCCGCCACCACACCGCCGAGCCAGATCGCGGCGATCAGCAGGCAAAATCCGATCAGCGACATCTCCAGAACCCGATGCGGGCGCAGGAAACGGCCATACAAGCCCATCAGGATCGCAATCGGGATCGTAGCGAACACGGTGAACGAGCCCCAGGGCGAATTGGCCAGCGCCTTCACCACGATCAGCGCCAGCACGGCGAGCAGAATCACCATGATCGCCAGCACACCCACCGAAGCGACCGTGCCGGCCAGGGCGCCCATCTCCGTGCGTATCATGTCGCCGAGGCTCCGGCCGTCACGCCGGACGGAAATGAACAGGATCAAGAAATCCTGCACCGCGCCCGCGAAAACCACGCCCGCCAGAATCCACAACGTGCCGGGCAGATACCCCATCTGTGCGGCCAACACCGGCCCGACCAAGGGGCCCGCGCCGGCAATGGCGGCGAAATGATGGCCGAACAGCACGAATTTATTGGTGGGCACGTAATCCAGCCCATCATTATGTGCGTAGGCAGGGGTCTGCCTCGTAGGATCGAGCCCGAATACACGGCGCGCCAGGAACAAGCTGTAGAAGCGATAGGCGATAGCGTATACACACAAGGCGGCAATAACGAGCCAGAGTGCGTTCACCGTTTCGCCGCGGGATATGGCGACCACGCCCAGGCTTCCGGCGCCCAGTGCCGCGATCGCGGGCCAGAGGAATTTCACTTCGTTTTCTCCCGAACCACATTTTAGAGCAGAATGTTCTTTTCTGAAGAAAAGAACCAAGAGACATTTACGGCCATCGCCGGTTACAAAATCCGGGACTTGGCCGGCCAGGTTTCACCAGCTGGCGGCGGCATGATCGTCTTCGGCGCGAGCATCGACCCAAGTTGCCCCCCCGTTCAGAAAATGCTCCTTTTTCCAGAACGGCGCCGATGTTTTTAGCCAGTCGATCAGGAAACCGGTGGCGTCCAGCGCGGGCTGGCGATGGGCGGCGGCGGTGAGCACGAGAACGATCCGCGCGCCGGGATGGAGGCGCCCGTGGCGGTGAATGATCGTGCAGCCAAGCAGGGAGAAGCGCGATTTCGCCTCGGCTGCTATCCGCGCCAAGGCCCGCTCGGTCATGCCCGGATAATGCTCCAGCGTCAGGGCCTCGATCGGCCGATCCCGCGTGCTGCGCACTACGCCCAGAAAACTCGCAACCGCACCCACCTCGGGACAGCGGGCGAGCAAGGCCTCGGTCTCGGCCGACACATCAAAATCCGCTGCCTGCACGCACACCCGCATCGTCAGCCGCCGGTGATGGGTGGGAAGAAAGCGACTTCATCGCCTGGCGCGACCATGGTATCGGCGCCGGCAAAATCCTGGTTGACGGCGCACCTCACCAAGTTCTGAGCCTGGAAGGCTGCTTTATAGCCTGGCCCGCGCTCGCACAGATGCTCGATGAGCCCGCCTATCGTGCGGACCCCGCTGGGTAGAACCAGCGCCTCCTCGCCGGTGCCTGTGCGTTCACGCAGCCAAGCGAAATACAGGATGTGGACAGGTTCACTCATTGTCCAGGGATATAGCGCCATCGCGGGCAAACTGAAGCAGCCCTGGTCCCTACAGGTCGGAATTATGGGGCACCCAGTCGAACCAGGGGTTTTGCCACAGATCCATCATGACCTTGTCGTAATCATGCCCCAGGCGCCACAGCACCACTGGAAGCGAAAGCTGGTCGCGGTAGCTCCATTTGCGAATCTCCGCCCACCAGGCCTCGTTGGTGCGGGCAACCTGTGCGCTGCGCGGGTCTCGGGCGATCAGTGTGGCCGCCATCAGGCCGGCATGTTCGGGAAAGCCCTCCGCCCGGTAGGAACCGACCTGTTCGGCGAGTGGCAGCCCAAAGCATTTTTTCTGTGCGGCTGCTTGGGGAAGCTCCTCATAAACGCAATCCCATCCGGGATGAACGAACATGGACCAGCCGGTCCGCCCTACATGGCCGGCAAAGTCGGCGGCAAACCCCGGGTCCTTGATACGGAGTGACCCATCCACCCAGATCACCGCATCGTAGCGGGGCCGCCGGCCGAGCGGATCGAACCGCCAATGGAGCCGGCCGCCCGGAAACACGCGGTGGCTCAGCACCTTGAAATATTTGGCGCGCATGCGCGGGTGCAGACTTGGGTTGAGGCCGGAGCGGATGATGTGCCAGGCGCCTTCACGCCTCGGGAGCCGGCGCTCTGTGAAGCATAGGAAATCGCAGTCGGCCGTCTGCGGCACCGGCTGCTTCAGAATGTCGTAATCGCCGTATATCGCCGTAAAGACACATATTCTCATGAGCGGCTGGAAATGCCCTTATCCCGCAAGCCGGCGGGCGCATCCACCAGGCGAATTGCGCCGTTATGTTGTGGTAGTCGGTGCGCCGGGGTGTATTTCCGGCACCTTTTTTTCAGCAACGGGTGGGACTCATTTGGGTCCCACCCAGATTGCGCGGCGGCAGCACGGTTCATGGCGCCGGGCCGTCATCCCAGGCCAGGATTCGATACCGCCAGGCCGGGCCGCTCAATGTGCCATCCAGCCGGAACAGGACACGCCTCGTAAATGCGGCGCCGTTGGGGCCGCTGGCACGCGCTTCGATTTGCAACACCACGGGCCCGCGGGGATCGGCATCCTCCACCGACAGGCCGGAGTCGTGCTTGGCCTTGTCCATCGCGGCCAGCACTACCGGGCTTGCGTATTTAAGCCACGGGCCCTGCTCCAGCGCCAAGGTGAGGTAGGGCCGGGCCGCCTTGGCGAGCGCGGGCGTCATGCCGAGCACGAGCTGCAAATCGTCCAGCCGCTGAAATTCGGCGCCTTCCGGACCCCACAGGCGGCCGGCGCTTTTGTATTGCTGCACCAGCGGTGAATCCGGGCTGCCGCCAGCCGGCTGCTGAGATCGCCAGTCGGTGACAGCATTGGCGACCGTCGTCGCCGTATCGCGATCCGCGCCGAGAATGCTGAAAAGGGCCTGCAGATAGCCGGGGGGGACCTGATTGACATCCATCTTACCGCGCTCGTCAGTCACCGTCACCACGACGCGGCCGGCCGGCTCGTCCAGCGTTCGCGTCATGGCACCCGGGGGCCAGTAGTCGCCGCCGCCATCGAGCATATGCCAGATCGTCTCGTAGACCGCGCCGTCGGCGGCCTCCTGCAACTGCGCGCCACCCCGCAGGGCGGAGGCGAGGCGCGTTTCAGAGCGCCCGGCCCCGGTGACCTGGGCGCCGAGCAGGGCGAGAAGCGTCATCGCCCAGAGCACGATCAGCAGCGCGAACCCGCGCTCGCGGGCAGGCGACAGGCTGTGAGGCCCCATGCGAAGGTTAAAAACTGCCATTCGGATCCAGCATGGTCGCGACCTGCATGTCCGGCCACCGGTGATGGCCGCTCGAGAGCACAAAATGGATCTGCACGATCGAGGGCAGGGTCGACTCGCCCCAGCTCTTGGACCATTTGCCGCCATCGCCGGCTGCCTGCCGATAGGCGAGGTCGATGCGCTCCATGCCGTCGGCGAGCACCACCTCCCGCATCGCCGCCTCCGAACTTAGTAGCATGGCGGTCGGGTGGGGTTGCCAGCGCAGGACCAGCTGATGGTGATCATTCACGCCTACGGAAACTTGTGCACGGCGATAGGGCTGGGCCTGCGGTTCGTCTGGTAGCAGAGTCATGAACACCATACGGTGCTCCTGCCCCGTGAACGGCTTGTCGTCCGCGGCATCGGGCGCGCTGGTCTGCTGGATCAGCCGGCGCAGTACCCGATCCATCCGCTCGAGCGACGCCGCGTTATCGGCCATGCGCGTCTCCAGACCCCAGGCCGAAATACCAAACCGGGTTGCCTGGGCGAGACCCGCCAGCACGAAGCCGAGCACAACCAGCGCCACGATCATTTCGAGCAGCGTAAAACCGAATTCAGATATCAATTTGCAGTCGTTCGTTGTCAGACAGCGCCTGGCGTGTCTGTGGCGCTCTGACAACCGACGACGGGCAGCTGATGACTGCGTCACTATCCGTTCTCCGCCGTCTTTATGTCGAGGCGGCGAGTGGCGAGGGTTACCTGCCGCTGGTGGCCGGCGACCTTCCAGCTTTCGATGACCACGACGTCATACAGCACGGCGATGCTGGGCTTGATGTCGTTGGCCCTGTCCTGATCGTTCAGTTGCATGGGGCGGCTGCCGGCCTGCCGGATGCGCAGGTGCCAGGTAAAACCTTCGCCATCCGCGCCGCTGGTTTCCTGGATGGCGATCGGGGCGCCATGACCGATCGGGTCCAGATGGGAGCGCGCGAGCGATACGGCCTCGTCGTATTTGGCGGAAACGGCGGTGGCGTCGAGGCCAGTGACCGTGCCGCCATAAAGCACGCCGATGGCAAGTGCGGCGATCACGAAAGCGATCAGCACTTCCAGCAGGGTGAAGCCCTGATCCTTCAGGGAAGCCTCAGTGTGCATCGGCGACACTCACCTTACCGGTCAGCCACTCGACCGACACGTCGATCCGCCGGCGGCCGCTGCCCAGAACTACGCTGCCGCCGGTGGAGCTGCCATCTGCGGAGAACCGGATCAGGCGCACGGCGCCCGGGCCGGGCAGCGCGGGCGGCAGCACGGCCATGTCGATGCCGGGGTCGACCAGACGCGGCGGCGCGCCGTCGGTAGCAAAGACGTGGCGCAGCGGATCGATCGCCACGCTCACATCGTGGTCGCCGGCAATCGCTTGAGCGCGGGCGGCGCGCAGGTTTTGGGCCAAGGCGCCGGCGGCGGCTCGTATTTCGAGGCCGCGGCTGCGTGCGGGGCCGCGCCCGATCAGGACGCCGAGCACCACGGCCACAATTGCCAGAACAACCAGAACCTCGATCAAGGTAAAGCCCGCGTCGCGGCGCATGGATCGATCAGCTTCCGCTCAGTGCCAAACAGTATGCTGCTCAACCACCGTTGCACGGCCATGGCAACTGACAATGCTTCCATGCCTCCCCCCCTTTCAGGAGCAGGCGGGTGCTGGCATAGGGTCCGGACGAGTGAGCCTGGTCACCAAGCCCGGCTGATTGTCCGGGAGCCATACGCCATGTTCCAACAGCTGCTCACACCGGTCGGTGGCAGCCTGCCTCTCTCATTTCTGGTGGCAGCCCTGCCAGTGTTCGCCGTGCTGATCATGCTGGGCGTGCTTCAGCGGCCGGCCTGGCAAGCCTCGCTCGCAGGGCTGGTGGTAGGGCTGATCGCAGCCGTCGCAGTATGGCAATTCCCTGTTGAGATGGCGTTTAACGCGACCGCCGCGGGCATGGTGTTCGCCGTCTGGCCGGTGATGTGGATCGTGTTCTCGGCGCTGCTTCTTTACAATGTGGCGGTTCACTCTGGCCGTTTCGATGCGTTTCGCGACTGGGTGTTCATGCACCTGCCGCAGGACCGCCGCGTGGTTCTGATCGTGATCGGCTTCTGTTTCGGTGCACTGTTGGAGGGGGTTTCCGGTTTCGGCACGCCGATCGCCATCACCTCCTCGCTGCTGATCCTCACGGGTTGGCCGGCCATCGAGGCACTCACCTTCACCCTGATCTTCAACACCGCGCCGGTGGCCTTCGGGGCGCTCGGCATACCGGTGACGGTGCTCGGCAAGGTCACCAGCCTGCCGCCGGCCCTGCTGGGCGCGATGATCGGGCGGCAATTGCCATTCTTCGCCCTGCTGCTGCCGTTCTACGTCATGTTCGTCTACGGCGGGCGTCGCTCGGTGGCGGCCCTCTGGCCGCTGCTTCTGGTGGCCGGCGGCAGTTTCGCCGCCTGCCAGTTCGCGACCAGCAATTTCGGCGATTATCAGCTCACCGACGTGTTTTCATCGCTCGGCTCGCTGGTGGCCTCAATTCTGTTCCTGAGGATATGGAAGCCGGCGACCGATCCCGCTTTCGCTGTGGTGAATACGCTGGATGGGGCCCGCAGCAAGGTCAATGTGTGGCAGGGCTGGCTGCCCTGGCTGGTGGTCTCGATCGTTGTGGTGCTGTGGACGCATTTCAATGTCCCCAGCAATTTCCAGCAACTCATCTCATGGCCTGGGCTGAACAACAAGGTGTTCATCACGCTGTATCAGAAGCCGTATCCTCTGGTTTGGAGCTTCCAGCCTCTGGCGTCCGGCACCGCGATCCTCACGGCGGCGGCGATCACCTCGGCGCTGGTCGGCGTGAGCCCACTAGGTTTCCTGGCCTGTGCGTGGCGAACCGCTCGGCAGATCTGGGTGGCCGTGATTACGGTGGCGCTGATCCTAGGGCTTGCCTACCTGATGAATTATTCCGGGATGACCTACACGCTTGGCAAAGGGGCCGCATCGATCGGGCCGTTCTTCCCGCTCGCCTCGGCGTTCCTGGGTTGGGTCGCGGTGATGCTCTCGGGCAGTGATACCTCGGGTAATGCGCTGTTCGGCAATCTGCAGGTGGTAGCGGCTCACCAGCTGAACCTCAATCCGGTGCTGTTCGCAGCAACAAATTCCTCGGGCGGCGTCATGGGAAAGATGATTTCGCCGCAAAATATCGCGACGGGTGTGGCCGTGACCAATCTGAAGGGCCAAGAGGGCCGCGTGTTTGCCCGCACCTTCAAGCACAGCGTGATCCTCACTCTTTTGTTAGGTTTGATGGTGCTGGTGCAGCAATATGTGCTGCCCGGGATGGTCCCTAAACCCTAGAATGGTGCCAGCGCCTCGACGCCGGCCATGGCCGGTTTCGTGAAACCCGCGGAGAAACAAAAGTCTTTCTGTTCTTTTTTTCAGAACCCAACATCGCCCCTTAAGCCTTTGCTACAATTAGATTATCCTCCCTACGCGACGCTCACTCAAGAAAGACCCGGCCGGCCGGCAGCTGTTACTTTTATTTCGATAATCCCTATGGCATACTCATGTCGCTACACACGATCTCGGTTTTTGTCATATGTCTCAACCCAATACGTCCGCGACCGACCAGGAACGCTATAGCCGTCGGCTGAGCGATAAGATCCAAACGGCCTTTGACCACGCGTGCGATGAGGGCGAGTTACAAGTGGCGTCCGATCTGCTGCAGACCCTTGAACTGGTTCTGTTGCGTGTTGCCCCGAAGCCGGATCGCCGCGAAGCGATCGTTGCCCCACTGATGGCTTCGCACGAACGGCTGTGGCACTTGCGGGCCAATAGCGGCATGATGGCCGAACCGATGGAAGCCGAGGAGACCGTGGCGGAAGGCTGAGTGCCGGGTTGCCTGCACCTTTCCTCTCGATCGTTCCAACTGGTGCGGTGCCAAGGGCCACCTCACCCTACAGCTGATCGGGCTGGAGGAGCGGCGTGATACGCCGCTCCTCCAAAAAACTCTCGGGTTCTGGCTCAGCGGGTTCGCGCGCGGTATTACGCAGATGCATCTGCCTCGCCTTTTCAGCGCGGAACAGAAGTTGCCGCAGGATATCGATCAATCCGTCATGCGCCTCGACGGCCATACGGTCCATGCTCTGACCCACCCCTGCTATGTTGACGCTGAATTCGCCGACCGGCTGCATGGAGTGCGTAACGGAAAAGGTATACTCGCCGCCGCCATTCAATTCCAGCTCCATCCGGGCCAGATAGACATTGTAGTTGTTTAAACCGTCGCACGGGACGAGCCGATCTTCGATCATGAGCATCCTGCACACCTCGCCTTAAGTCTCGTTGCAGAGGGAAAAAATTGCGTGAAGTTCTTATCGCGACGTCTCGCGGCCATCATGCAAGCGACGGGTAGGTAACGCCGGTGAGCGTTTCGGAGGCGGCCCATAGCTGCCTCCAAACCGCCCTGTCTGTCGCCAGTGGGGCCAGTTTGGCCGGGGCCGGGGCGCCGCGGATTTCAAGGATGCCGTCCGGGCCCCAATATTGCCCGCCGACGACATCCGCCATGGTGGCGGCGTAGAGACCGGGCAGGGCGCCGGCCAGAGCGCTATTGCCCAGCAGACCGATCCCCATCTGCGCAATCCGGGCGACGAGAGACGGCATGCCGATAGCCGCAATAAAACCGGTGGTCGCGACACCAGGATGTGCGGCGACACTTATCAGCCGAGAATTTTGGGCGCGTGCGCGGCGGTCTAGCTCGAGGGCGAACATCAGGTTAGCGAGCTTTGATTGCCCGTAGGCGCGGCGGCCTGAATAGGGATTCTCGGTTTGCAGATCCCTCAGCGCAATCGCCCCGCGGCGGTGGGCGATGCTGGCGATGGTGACAATGCGCGGCAACGGTGCGCGTAGAAGGGCCGGAATGAGCCGGCCGGTGAGGGCAAAATGGCCGAGATGGTTGGTGCCGAACATGCGCTCGAACCCATCCACTGTGACGGCCCGCCGGTCCTGCAGCCCGAGACCGGCATTGTTGAGCAAGATGTCGATGCGTGGGAGCGTGTCGGCGAGGCGCTCGGCGCAATCCCGGACAGAGGCAAGGCTCGCAAGGTCAAGCGAGGCAACGCCAAGTTTGGCGTGCCGGGCCTGCCCGCGGATTTGTTCGGCGCAGGCCTCCCCTTTGGCGGTGTCACGCACGGCGAGCACAACCTCCGCCCCCTTGGCGGCAAGTGCCTTGGCCGCCACGAAGCCTATCCCGCTGGTGGCACCTGTAACGACGGCGTATTTGCCGGAAAGGTCAGGGATTTGCTCGGCGGTCCAACCGGTCATCTGCGGCTCCAATCGTCGAAGGTGGGGCGCGCAGGTATCTGGGTTTTGTCCAGACAAAAGGCGCCAGCGTGAAGACTTAATGGAAAACGACCCTCTTGCCGATTGGCGGAGTTAGGATTTCAGCCTCGCGCATGACAAGCGTACCGCGCACGATGGTGGCAACCGGCCAGCCAGTGACGCGCATGCCGGCAAACGGTGTCCAGCCACAGGGCGAGGCGATCAAGCTATTCTCGATGACGCAGTGGCGCTTGAGATCGACGAGGGTGAAATCGGCATCGAAGCCGGCGGCGATGCGCCCCTTGGTAACAGCGCCGAAGACGCGCGCGGGGCCAGCGGCCATCAGATCGACCATGCGGCCAAGGCTGAGCCGGCCGGCATTCACGTGATCGAGCATGATCGGCAAGGAGGTCTGCACGCCTGTGAGGCCGGCCGCGGTATCCGGCCAAGGCCTTTCCTTGGCGGCGCGGCTATGCGGGGCATGATCCGAACCTATCGTATCGACCAGGCCCTCACGCACCGCGCGCCAGGCGGCCTCGAAATGGCGGCGCCCGCGGATCGGCGGATTCATGACCGCGTAGCCGCCCAGCTGCGCGTAGCAATCTGGCCCGATTTGCGTGAGGTGGTTCACCAGCACCTCCGCGGTCGCGATCGCACGGAAATCGGCGAGGTAGGCGAATTCCTCTTCCGTTGAGACATGAACGATATGGGCGGGGCGACCGGTCGCCTGGGCAAGCGCCAAAATTCGGCGTGTCCCGAGAAAAGCGCATTCCTCATCGCGCCACTCCATATGGCGGGCAACATCGTCGCCGGCCTGGTAGCGGGTGCGGCGATCTTGCAGCCGGTATTCATCCTCCGAATGGAAGGCGATGCGCCGGCGGCCGGCACGCATCACCGCCTCTATGCTCGCATCGTCCTCCACAAGAAGATCGCCGGTCGAACTGCCGGCAAACAGTTTGATCGCGCAGACACCGCTGCCCTGCTCGAGTGCCACGAGTTGACCGATATTCTGCTTGGTGGCGCCGACATAGAGGCCGATATCGCAATAGCTGTGGCCTTCGACATAGGCCTGTTTCCAGCCGAGCATTTTCTGGTCGACGACGGCCGGGCTGGTGTTCGGCATGTCGAACACCGTAGCGAAACCACCGAGCACGGCCGCCTTTGTGCCCGTCGGGATCGATTCGATAGCGGCGTCGCCGGGGTCGCGCAGATGCACGTGGGGGTCGATCAGTCCAGGGAGAACATGCAGGCCCGACGCCTCGAAGATGGTCTCCGCGGTGGCATCGGAGGCGGCGCTGAGTGTGGCGATCCGGCCGCCGAGCACGCCGATCGATGCCTCCGCCTCACCCCAGGGAAAGACGCATAGGCCGCCGCGAATAAGTAAATGGTAATGCGCGCCCATCAAACTCGCTTCCTGGCGGGGTGGCCCAGAACCTCCCGCACGTTGCACCGTTGCCAGCTAAGTCATCTTTCTACAACCAGCCTCATGGTGCAGTGCACAAAATGATTGCCTAGCTGAACGCGTTCGTGATGCACTGCCTCAAAACTGCAATAGTCGAGACCGGGGAAATTCGTCAGGAATGGAATCGGAGATCTTTATGGAAGGCCATTGATTGAAGGAGACCAAAGCGTGGTTCAACTCGTTCTCGTTTATTGCCTGATGGCGGACGCGAAATCCTGCATCGAAAAGCGCCCGGTGACGGAATTCCCGCTGAGCGCCATGGAGTGCATGGTGAGCGCCCAGCCGATCGCTGCGACGTTCCTGCGCGATCATCCCGATTATACGCTCAACTCCTTCCGATGCGAGATTAACAAGCCGGACGAAAAGCAGGCCTGATCGGCCCGCGGTCGCCGGGACGTTCGCTCGGACGACTGTTACTTGCCCTACCTCTCGAGGCACATGGCGACGCCCATGCCGCCGCCGATGCAGAGCGTGGCAAGTCCTTTCTTGGCATCGCGTTTCTCCATCTCGTGCAGCAGCGTGACCAGCACGCGGGCGCCCGAGGCGCCGATCGGGTGGCCGAGTGCGATCGCGCCGCCATTCACATTCACCTTGGCCAAGTCCCAGCCGAGATCCTTGTTCACGGCGCAAGCCTGGGCGGCGAAGGCCTCGTTGGCCTCTATCAGGTCGAGATCGGCAGCCGACCAGCCCGCCCGCTTCAAGGCGAGGCGCGCCGAAGGGATCGGCCCAGTACCCATGATCGCGGGATCGACGCCGGCGGTCGCGAAACTCGCGATGCGGGCGAGCGGGGAAAGGCCGCGTCGCCGCGCCTCCTCAGCGCCCATCACCACCACCACCGCCGCGCCATCGTTGATGCCGCTGGCGTTGCCGGCCGTGACCGTGCCGGTTTTGCTGAAGGCCGGACGCAGCTTTTGCATCGCCGCCATATCGGAGTCGTGGCGAATATACTCGTCGGTATCGACAACCACATCGCCCTTGCGGCCTTTGACGGTAACCGGCGCAATCTCGTCCTTAAAACGGCCGGATTTGCTGGCGGCCGAGGCCTTGTTCTGCGAGGCGACGGCGAACGCATCCTGCGTTTCGCGGGTGATCTGGAATTTTTCGGCGACGTTTTCGGCGGTGGTACCCATGTGGTAGCCGTGGAAGGCATCCCACAGGCCATCTTTCAACATGGTGTCGATGAACTCGAGCGAGCCCATCTTTGTGCCGGCGCGCAGATAAGCGGCATGCGGGGCTAGGCTCATGCTCTCCATGCCACCGGCGGCCACGACCGCACTCTCGCCGGTACGCACCTGCTGGGCAGCGAGGGCCACGGCGCGCAGGCCGGAGCCGCAAAGCTGATTGATGCCGAAGGCGGTTTTTTCGTCGGGCAGACCGGCATTACGCGCCGCCTGGCGCGCCGGGTTCTGCCCCTGGCCGGCACTCAGCACCTGGCCAAGGATCACTTCGTCAATCTGGCCGGATTCAAGCCTGGCGCGCTCGATCGCAGCGCGCAGGGCCACCGTGCCGAGATCGTGGGCGGGGACCGTCGCGAAAGCGCCGTTGAAGCTGCCGACCGGCGTGCGGGCGGCCGAGACGATGACGACATCCTCCATGAGCAAATTCCTTATTTTGGGGCGAGATCCAAGGCTGACCGACAGACCGGGATATAGGCGGGAGCGGGTGGGCGGACCAGCCCGGATACCAAAGGGCAGGGGCGTGCACCTGGCAACCATCATTTTGTCGCCTGCCACAGCAACGCCCGGGAGGCGGTAGCGATAGGATCGCGACGAGGCAACAAATATGACAGCGGCCGCGGTAACCTGGGGAATTGCAGCGGCGGCAACGGGCGGGGTGATCCTGCGGCCCTGGAGCCTGCCGGAGGCGGTGTGGGCGGTGGCCGGTGCATTGCTGCTCGTAGCCGCCGGATTGCTGCCCCTGGGTGCGGCGGAACAGGGCGTCGCCAAAGGCACGGACGTGTACCTGTTTTTGATCGGCATGTTGCTGCTGGCCGAGGTGGCGCGGCGCGAAACCTTGTTCGATTGGCTGGCAAGCCATGCGGTGAGGCATGCGCGGGGATCGGCTGCGCGCCTTTTCACCCTGACCTATATGGTCGGCACGCTGGTAACGGTGTTCATGTCGAACGATGCAACGGCCGTGGTGCTGACGCCGGCCGTGGCCGCCGCCGCGCGGGCCGCGCAGGCGAAGAACCCCCTGCCCTTCCTGCTGATTTGCCCCTTCATCGCCAATGCAGCGTCGTTCGTTCTGCCGATCAGCAATCCGGCGAACCTGGTGCTCTTCGGTGCCCACATACCGAGGCTATCGGACTGGGTGGCGCGCTTCGCGCTGCCGGCCACGCTTTCAATCGCCGCCACCTACGCGGTGCTGCGGCTGACCCAACATGCCGCATTGCGCCAGCGCATTGCCCTGACTGTGGAAACGCCCGGCCTGCGTGCCGCTGGCTACGTTGCTGCCGCGGGTATTTTCCTCACCGCGGCGGCGCTGATGACGGCTTCGGCGCTGGATTGGCAGCTTGGCCTGCCAACCTGCATTGCCGGCGTGCTCACGGCGTTCGCCGTGCTCATGATGAACCGCAGCGTACCCTGGAGTATAGCGCGCGACATCTCCTGGGGGGTGTTGCCGCTGGTCGCGGGGCTGTTCGTGCTCGTGGAAGCGCTTGAGCGCACCGGGGCAATCCTTGCGCTCGGCGCGGCGCTGCATGACGTGGCCCAGCACTCCACGGACGATGCAGTTTGGGCCAGCGGACTCGCCCTGGGTTTTGCGTGCAACTTACTCAACAATCTGCCAGCCGGATTGATCGCGGCGGATGCTGTGCGGGCAGCGCACAGCCCGCAGGATGTGACCGGCGCGGCACTGATCGGGGTGGACCTTGGCCCGAACTTCTCTGTTACCGGATCGCTTGCGACCATCTTATGGCTCAGCGTGTTGCGGCGCGAAGGGCTACCGGTGAGCGCCGGCGCATTTCTGCGCATCGGGGCCATGGTGATGCCGCCGGCGCTGCTGCTGTCGCTCGGCGGTCTGATGCTGAGCGCATATTTGTGGTAAGCTTTTTACGCTCCAGCCATGGCCACGATCATGGGTGGCCATGGCGGAAAACAAAAGTCTTTTGGTTCTCTTCTTCAGAAAAGAAAAACTTCCTTTATTCTTCAGCCTGCTTCGCGGCTGAGCAGGGCGCGCTTGCGATCGATACCCCAGCGGTAGCCGGAGATGTCGCCATCGGTTCGGATAACACGGTGGCATGGGATGGCGACGGCGAGCGTGTTTCCGGCACAGGCCTTGGCGACCGCGCGCGCGGCGCCGGGGCAGCCGATCGTGCGCGCGATATCGGAATAGCTCATGGTCCTGCCGCACGGGATATCACGAAGTGCCGCCCAGACTCGTTGCTGGAAGGCGGTGCCGCGTATGTCGAGCGGCAGATCGAGATTTTGGCCCGGTATCTCGACCAGGCCGACGATCCGGGCGACGGTGCGCTCGAACCGGGCTTCGGCGCCGCGCAAATCAGCGTTCGGGAAATTGTCCTGGAGATCGTGCAACAGTTTTTCGGGATCGTCGCCGAGGGAGATGGCGCAAATACCTTTTTGCGTGGCGGCAACAAGGATAGCGCCGAGCGTGGTCTGGCCGAGCGCGAAGCATATGGTCACCCCCTTGCCGCCGGCGCGGCGAAGCTTTGGGGTCATGCCCAGGCGCGCGTTGGAAGTTTCGTAGAAGCGGCTGGCACTGCTGAAACCAGACTCGTAGATGGCTTCGGTAATCGTTTGCGCCGTGCCCAGAGCTGCCTGCATCCGCTTGCTTTTTTCGGCGGCGGCGAAGGCTTTTGGGGTGACGCCGGTGATCCGGCGAAAGATGCGATGGAAGTGAAAAGGGCTCAGTCCGGCCGCGGCCGCCAGGCGTTCAAGTGGCGGAGCCTGCTCGGACTCACGGATTAGGGCACAGGCGCGCTCGATGGCGGCGAGATGCGGGTTGGCATCCGATTGCTGGTTGGGGCGGCAGCGCTTGCAGGGCCGAAAGCCTGCGGCCTCCGCGTCGGCGGGTGTCACGTGAAAAGACATGTTCTCCCGCCTGGCAGGCCGTGACGCGCAGCTGGGCTTGCAATAGATGCCTGTGCTGGCGACGCCGAACACGAATGTGCCGTCGAATGCGGGGTCGCGCCGGTGGACTGCTTCCAAGCGCGCGTCTTCGGTATGCATTTCCATAGGCGCACCATCGCGCGATCCCAGCCGCAAAAACATCCGATTATTGCTGGGCCATCCGATTTAACCCCCCTTAATGACAAAGCCGTGCGGGGAGCTGGGCCGTCAAGACGAGACGTTGCGAGCGCAAGAAGCGGAGTGAACTCTCCCAGCCCGGACAATACGCCATCCTTGCGCGGAGCAAGCCGAATTTTGGAAAGTGATCATGACAGACACTCTGGCGGATGTCGCGTGCCTGGTGGCGGCTTTCTCCTACGCCCTTGGCGGCATGTACGGCCGCCGCTTCAAGAGCCTCCCGCCACTCCAGGTTGCGACAGGTCAGCTCACCGGCGCGACCTTGATCATTCTGCCGGCTGCGACCCTGATCGACCGGTTCTGGGACCTGCCCGTTCTCGGCCTTGCCGGTTGCGGGGCGCTCGCCGGCATCGTGCTGCTGTGCACGGTGCTGGCCTACATCCTTTATTTTCGGATTCTTGCCGTGTCCGGCGCCACCAATCTGATGTTGGTGACATTTATGCTGCCGCTCAATGCGCCGTTTCTTGGGAGCCTTGCTCTGGGAGAGCCCATCGGGAAGGCGGGACTCGCTGGGATGGTATTGATAGGTTCCGGTTTGCCCGCCATCGACGGTCGGCTACTTGGCCACTTCCGTCGGCGGCAAAGGCCAAGGCGCGCTCCGCTGGCGACCCATCGCCGTTCCGGCAGGCATGCCAGCGCCGACCGCATCTGATAGGCATAGGCAAGCCGGGCCCCCGCTCAACCGCGTCCTCCCGGTGCACTTGCCGCCCCCGCCTCAGTCAGGCCGACCGTGCGGGTTTTGGTGCGCAGCGTGACCCATTCCTCGGCGGAGGTGGGGTGGATACCCACCGTTCGGTCAAAATCGGCCTTTGTGGCACCGGCGGTGATGGCGATCCCAATCGACTGCATCATCTCGGCGGCGTCATCGCCGATCATGTGGGCGCCGATGATACGCTGGCTCGCTTGATCAACCAGCAACTTCATCATGGTGCGCCGGCGGCGGCCACTGAGCGTATGGCGCATGGGGGTGAAAGCAGCGACATACACATCGGTGGGCGCGCCTGCGGCGGCTTGGTCCTCCGCCAAGCCGCAAGTGGCGATGGGTGGGACGGAAAACACGGCCGTGGGGATCGCCTGAAACGACCAGCTGCGCGGTTGGGCCGCACCAAAAAGCCGGTCGGCGAGGTGATGGCCCTCTGCGATGGCGACCGGGGTGAGGTTCATCTTGTTGGAAACGTCGCCGATTGCAAAAATATGCGATTGGCTGGTGGTGTTCTGCGCGTCCACGCTGATGGCGCCGTTGGCCATGCTGGCGACACCCGCTTCCTCCAGGCCAAGATTTTTGGTGTTTGGCACGCGGCCGACAGCGAAAAAGACGATGTCGCTGTCAAAGGTTCGACCATCGGTCAGATGCAGGCGCTTGCTACCGTCGGGCAGTTTTTCGACGCGGTGGAGCATGACGCTGGGGTGCAGGCGTACGCCTTGTGCCTCAAGCGCCTCGACCAGGGCTTCGCGCAGATCGTGGTCGAACCCGCGCAAAGGGAGGCGCTGACGGTAAAGCAGGTCTACCTTGGCGCCCAGGCCGCGGAAGATCCCGGCGAATTCGACGCCGATATAGCCGCCGCCCACAAGGGTGACACGCTTCGGCATATTTGGAAGAAAGAAGGCCTGGTCGGACACGATGCCGAGATCGGCACCTTCAATTTCCGGCCAGGCCGGATGCCCGCCTACCGCGATCACGATGTTTTTGGCGGTAATCTGCTTGTCGCCGACCTGGAGCGTGTGGGGATCCGTGAAAGTGGCACGATCGAAAAACCAGGTGACGCCTGAGTTTTCCAGCAGTTTTACGTAGATGCCGTTCAGGCGTTTTATTTCGGTGTTCTTGGCCTCCATCAAGGCGGCCCAATCGTGCTGGCCGGGCGCGGTATTCCAGCCGAAGCCGCGGCTGTCGGCGGCCCAGGCGGCATATTCAGCGGCCTGGACCATGAGTTTCTTTGGCACGCAGCCGACATTGACGCAGGTGCCGCCCCAGTGACGCTCCTCGGCGATGGCTACCCGGGCGCCGTGGGAGGCGGCAATGCGGGCACAGCGAACGCCGCCGGAGCCGCCGCCAATAACGAAGAGGTCGTAATCCATGGGCCACCAAATTGGGTTGCGCCGTGTGTAGCGGCGCTGCCCCGTGCTGTCTAACCGGTGGGGACCCCGCGGCGGTCTCCGGCTCCTCGCGTTACTACGGGGAGCCGGGGACGGGACTGCATCCTGTGCAAACGGATGCGCCTTTCGATTTAGTTTGCCAGGCCCCAAATCTGCAGTTGACCATAGCTCGCGACATAGGCTTTGCCGTTGGCAACGACAGGCACCAGGTTCGCATTGCCTGCCGGGTTTGCCCATTGGCCCGCCGCCACGATCTGCAGCCGGGGCAGCCGGCCGCTTGCGGACAGTGTGGTGCCGGGTTTCCAGGCCGGCGGCAATGTTGGACCGGAAGCCCCTGTCCAGCCACCATTGGCGTTATAATACCACCACCCGCCATACGAATTGGTGTGCCACATCGTGCCCGATGCATCGATCACGATTTCCACGCCATATGCGCCAAAGGCAGCCGCCCCATTTAGCAGCACTTCGTAATTCGCAGGCGCGTTCGGGCTCTGTGGACCAAACGACCAAACCCGGCCCGCTTTGTCGGTCACCACCCCGCCCGAAGAGGGCGTGATAAGAGTTCCGTAAGCCGACGGTGTCGCATAGGTCGGGCCGCCGGACTGGCCCGTCCAGCCGCCATTGCCGTTGTAGCTCCACCAGCCCCCGGCCGCATTCATGTGCCACATCGTGCCTGCCGTATCGATCACGATCTTGACCGCGTAGGCGCCGAAGGCCGGCGATCCGTTGATCAGAACTTCGTTGTTTCCCGATGCGGTGACCGGCGCGAAGGACCACATGTTGCCGTCGCCATCGGTGAGTGAACCGCCGGCAGAAGGCGTGATTGAGATGCCGGCCGTGCTCGGCACGGCCACGTTTGGCTCGGTCGACTGGGCCAACCAGCCGGAACCGGTGAAACTATACCAGTTATCATAGGTGTTCATGTGCCAGGCTGTGCCGGTCGAATCGATCACGATGTCGGCTCCGGAAGCGCCATAGGCGGAGGCGCCGTTCAGCAAAATCTGCTGGTTGCCGGGCGTGTTCGTGTTCTGCGCGCCGAGCGACCAGGCGCGGCCGGCCTTGTCGTAAATCGTGCCGCTGCCGGTGCTCAAGCTGCCTGAGAGTGCCTGCAAGAATATCTGCCCGTTGCTGGAGCGAGAAAGGCCCCAGATCACGGCACTATTCGCCGTGGTGCCGTTGGTGGAGACGGTGGCCATGAAGCCCGGATCCTGCCCATCGAAGTTCGGAAGTTCGGGTGCGGTGCCTTCGGGCGTGAGCGTGCCAGAGGCGCTGGTCGGCACAAACCAGGTTTGCACCTGCGTGCCGCCGGTGGACACAACGCGCTGCTTGCCGTCTGACCCCAAATAATAGGCCGGCCCGCACCAGCAAAGCCCGGCGTTGACGGAGCTTGGCACATCAGGGCCGTTCGCTACGTAACCGCCCAGATTGGCGGCAAGGTTGTGCAAGAACAGGCGACCATCTTTGCCTTGGCTGACACCGAATGAGGGGCCACCAGAAAGGCTCGGCACGACCATCAGACCGCCGGAGCCGCGATCTGCGTCTTCCGAATCAAGAAAAGCGAAATTCGCCGGAGTGAAGTAATCGGAGACCGAGGACAGGTTGGGCGGCATGCGCACGACACTGTCGGGCAAATTATTGGCGATAATGCCGTCGGAATTGCCGGTGACGACATAAACATTGCCGGAGGCATCGGCCGAGGGACCATACCCCGACATCCAGATCGATGACAGGAAGAATGGTCCACTTTCGCCAAAGGGATTGTTGGTGGACTGCGCGGCCGTTTGTTGCTGCGTCAGTTCGCTGGCTGCAAGCGGCGTAAGTGTGCCGGTTTGCCAGCCCATGAGCCAGCCGCGTGTGATATTATCGTTCTGATCGCAAAAGCTGCCGAAGCCGGCGTAAATGTTTGAATTGGCCAGCAGGAGCGCGGGGCGCTGGCGCTGGGTGCCGGGAATGAAGTTGAACGTCGATCCATCGCTCAGCCTGCCGCTGCCGGTGATCACGACGGAGGGAATTTTCTCCGAGAGATCAACCAGGTTCATTTCATGAATGCGGTAGACGGCGGCGCTGTTTTCCCAGGTGTAGGTAATGAAATACATCACCTTGTTCGCCGGATCGATCACCGGCGTGGAGTTGATCCCAACCGTCGATGCATTATTGGCACACTGACCTGGAAGATTCTGAATTGAGACAGGTGTGCCGAAGTTCTTCTGCAGCAGAATCGCGCCGGTGCTGGCGTCGATGGCAAAAACATTGTTGGCCTCGTCGGCGATATAAGCCACGTCATGCGGAAACTGGCTGGCATATCCCCAGGACGACATCGTAGCCGCCGAAATCACCAGCGGCTGGGCATCCACCTGGGTCGGCAGGGATACCGCATGGAGCTGGTGGAATGCGCTGGAACTAACGGCAGCCGGGGTGAGTGTTGTTTCGGTGTTGTTCAGGCCTGTGCGCTGCGCATCGTAATGGTAGGTGATGATGTCGAAGGCACGCGCGACGGTGGACAGCGCAAGCGCCACGACGGCGGTCAGCAGAAGAGAAGCGAGCCTCTGGCCCGAACGTTGTAAGTGCATGTGGGGGGTCCTGGAAAGGATGAACGGGCTCCCTGGAGCAGCTAAATGTGGCCCATTGGCTGCTAAGATGTCCGGCCGGGACGGCTTAGGGGATATCTGGCGACCAGGCTGCGGGCGCCGATTTCGCGCGCATCACCGCGGCCGCAACCATGGCAGTATGGCTGGTGAGATGGCCCTGAACCTGCACAAGCTCGCCCGCGTAGAGCTGAGGGACGAGATCATGCGCTTTTGCGGTGCGCAGATTGATTGCCATGGTCCGGCCCGTGCGCAGTTTGAGCTGAATGCCAGATCCGATGATGCCTGTGATCTCGCCGGTGACCCTGGCACCGCCGAGCGGGGCGACGGGCGCGGCGGAGGGTATAAGGATCGCCTCCGCCACGGCCGGCAAAGAGGATGTTGCGATAAGGAAGATTGCGGTTCCGGCACGCACGCGCCGCGCCACAGAAATGACGCTCGATCGAAATATTCTCATGATGCTCAGCTCGATACGATGGTATTCACTTTGCTGTGAACGTCTCGAAAATTAAAGCTAGGCCCTAGAGAGTCAAGCCAAATTTACATAAAATGATACGATCTGGGAAGTTATCGCTCGAAAGGGATCGTAAAAAGGAATTTTTGCTCATTATCTAGATTCTGGTCGGTAGCGCCACCGCCGCAGTCTGCCTGCGAGGAGAAATGCGAGAGATCTGCGCTTCAGCATTGAATTCGCTGACCAAAATAGCCCGCGTTCATTGTTGCGATCGTGGACCGCGTCCGCGCTAAGGCTGCGGACCTGGCGCCCAGAAAATGTGACCAAGGGGCAGGGCAATAGGAAGAGACGCGCCGCAGAGGGGCGGCACATCCTATGGAAGTGTCATATTCCGCCCAGCGCAAGGTATTTGATCTCGAGATAGTCCTCGATGCCGTATTTGGAACCTTCTCGGCCGAGGCCCGAGGATTTTACGCCGCCGAAAGGTGCGACTTCGGTGGAGATGATGCCTTCGTTGATGCCGATGATGCCGGCTTCGATCGCTTCTGCCACGCGGAACACGCGGCCGACATCGCGAGTATAGAAATAAGCGGCCAAACCAAACTCCGTATCATTGGCCATCTCGATGGCTTCTTCTTCGGTGGCAAAACGGAACAGCGGCGCCACCGGGCCAAACGTTTCGTCCCTAAAAATGTCGGCGGTGCGCGGCACGTCGGCGAGAATGGTTGGCTCATAAAAATTGCCGCCCAGCGCGTGGCGCTTGCCGCCTGTCACGATGCGGGCGCCCTTCTCCAGCGCGTCGGCGACATGGGCCTCCACCTTGGCCACCGCATCGCCATTGATCAGCGGACCTTGCGTCACCCCCTCCTCCATGCCGTTGCCGACTTTGAGCCCCTGCACGGCGGTTTTCAGTTTTTCTGCGAAGGCATCGAAAACGCCGTCCTGAACCAGCAGACGGTTGGCGCAGACGCAGGTTTGGCCGGTATTGCGGTATTTGCTGGCCAGCGCGCCTTTGACCGCCTCATCCAGATCGGCGTCGTTGAACACGATGAAGGGGGCGTTGCCGCCGAGCTCCATGCTGGTTTTCTTGATGGTAGGGGCGCATTGGGCGAGCAGCTTGGCGCCGACGGCGGTGCTGCCGGTGAAGGTGAGTTTGCGGACCAGCGCATTCCCGGTCATTTCGGCGCCGATCTCGGTGGCCGGGCCGGTGAGAATGTTGCAAATGCCTGCGGGCAGACCGGCACGCTCGGAGAGCACGCCCAAAGCGAGGGCGGAGAACGGGGTTTGGGTGGCCGGACGGATCACCCCCGCGCAACCGGCGGCCCAGCCGGGCCCGGCCTTGCGGGCGATCATCGCAGCCGGGAAATTCCAGGGCGTGATGGCGGCGAAAACGCCAATGGGTTCTTTCTGGACGATGATGCGGCGGCCGGCGAGGTGCTGGGGGATGGTGTCGCCATACACCCGCTTGGCTTCCTCGGCGAAGAACTCGATGAAGCTTGCGGCATAGGCGATCTCGCCGCGCGCTTCGGCCAACGGTTTGCCCTGCTCGGCGGTCATGATCAACGCGAGATCTTCTTGATGCGCCATCATCAGATCGAAGAGTTTGCGAAGGGGTTTCTGGCGCTCCTTGGCGGTGAGCTTGCGCCAGGCCTTTTGGGCACGATAAGCGGCCTCGATGGCCCGCCGCGTTTCGGCGCGGCCCATGCTGGGGACTTCGCCTACCACTTCGCCATTAGCAGGATTGCGGACGGCGACGGTTCGGCCGCTATCTGCGTGCACCCATTTGCCGTCGATCAGGTTGGACTGGCGCAGGAGCTCGGGGTCGGCGAGATTCAGCATAAGTCAAACTTTCATTGAGTTAAGGCAGACGCTTCTTTTCTGAAGAAAAGAAACAAAAGACTTTTGCTCTGGCGCTGGTGCCTACTTGCTTGCATGGGCTCAGCGGAGCGTGGCGCCCTGGCCGTTGCAGCACTGGGCAACCGCGGCCGGGCCACCCGTGACCGCGGTGAGATAGAGTGTCACGTGGCCCAAAACCTTGTTCTCAAAGATCACTTTTACCGGCACGGGCGGCGCGCCTGCCACCAGGTTGGCGAACCAGGCAGTGCCGTAGCGCGGCTTGCGCAGATCGTCCTCGTCCTCGTTTCGGACGAAACCGCCGAGTTGCAGGCCCTCAAAGTCGCAGCGCAAGGCCTTGCCGGCAAAGATCGAACGGTCGGTTGGGGCCAAGACCTCGTCGCCCGTCTGGTGTGCGGTTTGGCGGGAGAGGCGCCTTCCGTCGAAAGTGGTAACGGTGCCGCTGCAGGTGCCGCTGTCGCCGACCTGGTGCATCAGCAGGGCGAGCGCGCTGAGAGTGTCGATGGTGTGCTGCGTCTGCGCGGGCGGGATCGGCGAGCGCTCCTGCTCGATCGGCGGCGACAATTCCCGGATAACGGGATTACCCTCCACATACTCGATGCGGGTGGCACGGGCGGTGCCGCGCAGATGGCCGAAACCGGTGAACAGCCTTGGCGCCGCTGCACCGCCCACGAAATCGCCCTGGGCCTGGGTGTCGTTATCCGTGTGGACGAGCATGCCGATCATGCCGGCCGTGTGGTAGGTGATGTGCACGGCGTAGCCGATGGGTGTCAGGGTGAGGCTGCCAGCAAGCTTCAGAACCGTGAGACCGTGGGAATAGCCGGTATATTCGGCTGAAAGCGTGCCGATGGCGGCGGCGAGGGCCGGCAAGGGCAGGCAGAGCATGAGGCCAATCAGATATTTCTTCATGCGGCATCCCTGCTTGGCTTTGGGTTACGGTGCAACGCGGTGCGGCAAAAACCGGCTTTCACACGCCTTTTCAAGCTACCGCGAGGCGGCGAGGGAGACCAGGGCATAGCTTACGCCTCGCCATCTTGGGGGTTCAGAGTTTCTCAACGGAAGGAAGGCCATACAAAAAGGCCTTGTTCCAACGGACTCGAAGTTCATGCTGAACCCCACTCCGGGGCCCTTCCTTGGATCGATGCCGAGCCCGGATATGGGCGGCGCGCGGCTTGCCTGGCGGCTAGATCTGGCTTGTTCGGCCATGGCTTTGATGGCGGGCGCAGGGGTTTGGGTGGGCGCCTGGCTTGCACGGGGCAACAGCGGCTTGAGCGGCGATGCGATCGTTGGTGTCGCCGAGATCAGCTGCATGGCGACGTTGTGCGCAGCCCTTGCTGGCATCTGGCTGATCAAGGTGGCAGCAGGGTGGCCGAGGCTGGCCGTATCGATCATTATCGGTGCGATTGGCCGCACGCTCTCGTTGCCTGCCCAGCCCAGGGCCGTTCACCTGTCGCCTTGGCAGAGTTCAGCGCACGGGATTGCCGGGTTGATCGAGGCTCTGGCGCGGCACGTGAGGCGCCATTGCGCACCGCGGTCACCTTCTTGGGCGCGATCCGAGTTTTATGCAGCGGATGTTCGCGAGGGTCGGCTACACGCTCAGCAGATCGTTCGGGCGCTCTTCCAGGACGCGGAGGGCCTGGGACATGCGTCAGACAGCATGGAGCAAGCCGGCATCCGCCTCACCGAGGATGCGCGCGTGGCATGTTCTGCCTGCGGTGATGTGGAAGACGCCGTCTCTCGGGTGACCGACAGGGTGGTCGCCTTAACCACTGCCGTTGCCGAGACAACCTCCGCGGTGCAGCGCATATCGGCGACGGCTGTGGCTGTGTCGGAGCAAGCCTTTGCCGGGCAGCGTTGCATGGTGGGGCTGGACGAGCGGACAGCAGAGGTGCTGGCGCAAACCGAGCATATCGCGCATTCACTGCGGCGCATCGGTTCGCTTCGGCGTTCGGCAAGCCAGCAGGCCGCGCCAGACGGGGGAGCAGGCTGCGACTTCGCCCCCCTCGCGGCCGGGGTGCAGGAAGCGGCTAGCGCATCGCTTGCAGCCATCGCGGCCCTGCAAGTCGATGTGGCCCGAATTTCGAGCCAGGCGCTGCAGGCTTCGCGGCTGGTGCAGGCGATTTGCGAGCAGGTCATGGCGCATGACGTTTGCGGTCTCGCGCTGTCGGATGCCGTCGCCCGGCAAGGTGAGGAGATCGCCGATATCCTACAGACATTGAATGAGGCGAGACGCGGCTTTGTTACCTTGAAGGCGAGCGTGGAGGCCGTTTCACGCCACGGCGCCGACAGCTTGGCGGCGGCAGAGACACTGCGCGAGGCAGCAAGCCAGTTGCCTGGCAAGGCCGATGCAATCGCGGCGATCCTGCGGGAAATCCCGGATTTCATTCCGCCCAGCGCATTCGGACTGTAGCCTTGGGCTAGGCATTGTCTATGCAGGCCTGATCAGAGGCACGCCACGGGTTGCCAGTGTCAAGCCGCCCGCCTAACTTGCGCCACGCAGGAAGGATGGCCGAGCGGCTTAAGGCGCACGCTTGGAAAGCGTGTGTGCGTGAAAGCGTACCGTGGGTTCGAATCCCACTCCTTCCGCCAACTCGGAACAGAACTGCGAACTCCGGGCGTAGCCGGTTTTACGCCGCTTGAGGCTACAAGTGTTCGGAGTAGATCCCCCTTCGAACCCATGATGCGGACCTCTTTGTCTGCGACCTCCACTCGCTGGGCCAGGGCGCGGAGGTGTTCGCGGCGATAGCCGCCGCCGCTGATCCGGATGCGCTCGCGGGCGGTTATTGCGAATTTCTGGACCATGGCGGGCGTGATCGCCTGTTGGCCTGCGCTTTCGGCCATCGCCTGGGCGCGGTCGGCGTCGGCCTGGGCTTGGTCGCGGATAGCTTTCAGGCCGGCGATGCGCTCCTTCAGGGCCGGGTCATTAAGGTCGGCAACACCGCTTTCGATGGCGTCGTAAAGGCGCTTGAGCCGTAGATCGGTCTCGGCGGCGCGCTTGTTCAGTTCGGCGATGTGCTCCCGGCGGCGCTCGGTGCGTTCCTGGCGGCGGTCGAGCACCGAGGCCAATATTTCTTCCAGTCGTTCCGGCTGTAGCAAGCGGTTCTCAATATGCCCGGCGACAAGGTTGTCGAGTTTCTCCATCGCGATTGAGCGTCCCTTGCAGCCGGTTTCCCCCTGCTGGGCTTTGATGGAGCAGGCGTAGTAGCGATAGCGGCCGCCCTTGCCGGTGCGTAGCGTCATGGCGCCGCCGCAATCGGCGCAGAAGCAGATGCCGGTAAGGAGAGTGGGGCCGCTGACAACGCGCGCCGGCGTGACCTTTGGGTTGCGGACGCGAAGATGGGTTTGCACGGCGTCGAAGGTGGCCTGGTCGATGAGCGGTGGCACCTCGACGGCGATCACCTCGCTGACCGGTTTCAGTTCCTTGGATTTGCTACGCTTGTTGAACTCATGGCGACCGATATAGGTCGCGCGGGTCAGGATGCGATGAACCTGGCCGATACCCCAACGGCCGCCGTCGCGGGTGAAGATGCGCTGGCGGTTGAGGTGCGCAGTGATGTTCTTGACGCCCATTTGGCCAGATGTGCCATCGCCTTCCAGGGCAAGCCGGTAAATCAGCCGCACCGTGTCGGCGTGCAGCGGGTCGATTTCCAGCTTCTTCTTCACCTTCGCGCCGCGCTGCTCAGCCGCAACGACGCGATAGCCGATCGGCGGCAAAGAGCCATTCCAGAAACCCTGCCGCGCATTCTCCTTCAAGGCGCGCAGCACGTGCTTGGCGTTTTCCTTCGACTGGTATTCGTCGAACAGCGCCATGATCTGCCGCATCATGACGTGCATGGGATCGTCGCCCATTTCCTGGGTGATCGATACCAGCCGGACGCCGTTCTTCGCCAGCCTGCGGACGTAGAATTCCAGTTCGAAATGGTCGCGAAAGAACCGGCTGAACGAGTGGACAATCACCACATCGAAAAGCGCCGGCATGCTTGTGCCAGCTTCGATCATGCGCTGGAATTCGGGGCGGCGGTCGTTGGTAGCGGATGCGCCAGGTTCTACGTAGGTTTCAGCGAGCTGGTAGCCGCGCGACTGGCAATATGCCTCGCCTTGCCGCTTCTGGTCCGGAATGGAGACATCATGCTCGGCCTGCCGCGACGTCGAGACGCGCAGATAAAGGGCGGCGCGCAGCGGCAAGGTCATCGCAGGTATCTCCTTACTTCATCGGCACGGCCCGAACAGTTCGTCAAAAAGATCACCGAACCACGCTTCAAAAACGTCGATCTCGGCATCCGTGACTGGCACACGGATGGGCCAATCGTCGATGACGCGCCAGGACTCAACGTCGTATTTGACCGGGCGGCCAAGGCGCGGCCACGGATCCGGCACGACATGAAGATCGCGCGGCAATTCGCCGAATGCAGCGCGGCCGCGCGAGGATAAGAGGTGCCGAGACATTTTGCCAGAATGGTGCGAGCGGACATAAAGTGGAACGACCCAATCCTAGCCGCGGCTACGCTTTTTGCCATTGCTCATCACGCCTCTTGCTTGGTTCGTGGCGAGACAGCCAGCCCCAGAAACACGAGAACCGCCTGGTTGAGCCGCAGAATATCCTCGTCGTCTAGGCGGCCGACACGCGCGCCAACCTTCGCCTTTGGCACGGTGGTTATCTTGTCCACCATCAATCGGCACGTCGCTCGCAGGCCGTTGCGCTCGTTGGGCTGCACGGGCAGACGGAACAGCGGCGCGGCCGTCTCCTCCGTCGTAAATGCGCAGATCGTGATGGAGTCGGTTGCATCAAAACTATCGTCCTGAACGATGACGGCGGGGCGCGGTTTGCCGGCGTAATCCTTGCCGCCGGCGACGGTCCATATTTCGCCTCTCCTTAAACGTTGGGCTTCACTCATCGCCCCAATCCGCGACGGCGTCGATGAACGCCTGGTCTTCCCGCGCATGAGCACTGGCGGCGATCGCGGCTGACTGACGATGTGCTTCCGACCGGAAAGCGGGAGACCGCACGTCCGGCACCCAAATCTGGATCGGTCGAAGACCCTGCTCCCGCAGCCGCGCACGATGTTCTCGCACCTTGATGCGCGAGGGCTTGGCGCTTGATGCCGAGGCCATGACAATTCTCCAGTCAAGTTACATGTAACCTATCATGGGTCAGCGGGTTTCGCCAGTCCCTTTACCGGACTTCGCTGCCGGGACGCCCCCTCCTCTTTCCGGCCCTTTCCTGTCCCAACGGTGCGGATGGCGCTCCGCGCATTGATATCATTGACGTTTTTGTCGATGCGACTGGCAGGCGGTTTTTGGCCGCTCGCAGAAACTCTCAATGATCCCAACCACATACGCGGGCCAACTGGCCAAGCTTTTGTCTTGCCGTCCAAGCTTCGTCCCGTCAAAATCGGCAGAAACCGCGATGGGTGGCGTAACTCCCCTTGATTCCATTGGCTTTTCCGGAAAAGCGGCACCGTTGCGTTTTCGGCGGAACGCTGTAAGTCATTGATCGACCAAGGCAAACCGGCCGAAGGCAGGCGTTGCTTTTATCTTGCCGTCCAAATTGTCACCCGCTCCCTTGGCGCGAAGTCGCCGTATGTGGCCACTCTCCGCTCTCGGTTGGCGGGCATCGCCCGTTGATGGCATGTTGATTTCCCCAACTGCGAAGCGACGGAGTGAGGAGAGAGGTGACGGAACACGACGATCCTGACGCCGAGCAACCGGCATCGAAGCGGTTCGATGTTGAGTTATTTATTGTTCACCCGACCATCGATCCGGCGGAAATCAGCACAACGCTCGGATTGGACGCAAAATTTGCACATCGCGTCGGAGATCAGCGGAAGACTCCGGCGGGCACCCAACTGCCGGGCGTGTATCGCGATACGCGATGGCGACATAGCCGCCGCTACAAGACGGGCGATCAATGGTTTGCCGATAAAGTCGTAG
>Ga0116226_10000012_pt1 | contig 124633 bp, 97 predicted proteins | sample S1TSphfallax_FD_89692 | JGI IMG/M metagenome (GOLD analysis project Ga0116226, IMG submission 89692) | Host-associated microbial communities from peat moss isolated from Minnesota, USA - S1T2_Fa - Sphagnum fallax MG | ecosystem: Host-associated > Plants > Peat moss > Unclassified | place: USA... | reverse complement strand
TTAGCGATGCAGTTCGCGCCTGACTTCATCAGCAAGTTCAAACACGGTCTTATCGGAGAAGCGACCTGCGGCCGCGTCGGCAAGGCCAAGGCCGACTTCACGTCTCAAGACAGCCAATTTTTCGGCCTCAAGATCCTTGTCGTGCTGAAGCAGACGAATTGCCTCACGAACCACCTCACTCGAAGATGTGTAACCACCGCCGCTAACCTCACCTTCCACGAAATCGACCAGTTCGTCCGGAAGGCTGATATTCATTGTGGCCATTTGTGTTCTCCCATTGCAAAGCTCCCCAAAGAGATGGGAATTGGCAAAGTTTGTCAATGTTGGGGTCGGATCAAGTGGTTTCGATCCCCGAAATAAACGGGATGAGGCGTTAAAAATGCAGTGATATCGAGTTCGCGGAAAGGGTTCATGCTTCGCCCAATATCCTGGCAAAACTTCGGGCAGGTGCCTAAAAACTTGTCACAAAAGTTTTTTAAAAGGGTCGGCTCGTCACCACGAGCGCCAGAACCGAACGTCTTTTTTGGCCCGCTTTAGTGGCACAAAAATTGCGGTGTAAACCTCTGGGGCGCTGGGCAGGCTGGGTGGGCGGCATGCACGAAGCAATTATCGATAAATTTGCCGATCGCACGGTGGCCAAAGCGGCGTCCGTTCACACCAGCTTGTTGGGCTTTTTCATCGCCGCGACGATGGCGGGGCTCTCCGTGGGGCCTGCCGGCGAGCGAATGATGAAGGATCCGCAGCCAGAGTAATCACCACCGCGGAAACAGTGGGCCGATCTGTATTTTTTGGGGAGACATGGTGTGAAAACAAAACACATAACTCTGGCGGGAGCCTCGCTCGCAGTCTTGGCCTTTGCTCATGCCCCTGTCGAAAACGCGCAGGCCCAGGAGTCCACCCTGCCCGGGCCTGGTTCATCAGGCGTGATCGAGGACGTCGTGGTCACGGCGCAGAAGGTCCAAACCGACCTGCAGAAGACGCCTCTCGCGATCACGGTTCTGAGCGGCTCTGCTCTGGAGCAGGACCATGTGGTCGCCCCAAAGGACCTCGACAACATCGTCCCCGGCCTGGTGGTCAATACGACGCCCTCGAACCCGCTGGCCATCAGCATTCGTGGCGCAGGGTATGAGGGCACCGAGAATACCTCGGCGCAACCGGGGGTTTCCTTCAACCAGAACGGCGTCTATATCGCGAGCCCGATTTCGCTGAACGCAAACTTCCTCGATGTTGAATCGCTCGAGGTGCTGCGCGGACCGCAAGGCACCGTGCTCGGCCAGAATTCGGATGGCGGCGCCATCAACGTGACGACCAAACGTCCGCAGCTTGGCGTATTTACCGGCTACGCCGATGTCAGCGGCGGCAGCTACGCCTACGACCGGGCCCGTCTTGTCGGCAACATTCCGATTGGCGAGACGGTGGCGGTGCGGTTCGCGGGCCAGCAGGAAGCGCACGACGGATGGGCGCAGGCGACCCAGGTGCCGGGCACGAACGGAAAATATCCGTTGAGCAACGAAAGCAGCGTGAACGCGCGGATCGATGTGCTGTGGAAGCCGACCGATCCGTGGACCGTGGAAGTGTGGGCCGAGCATTACGCCAACAACACAAATGGCGATGCCTATCAGAATATCCTCGACCCGAGCACGGACCCTCGCAAACTGACGCAGGATTGGCCGTCCAAGATGCATCAGGAATCCGACAATGTTGCGGTGACTCTCGGATATGATTTCGGCGCGGCGACAGCGAAGTTCATCGGCAGCTATCAAGAAGCGAAACTATACGGATCGGAGGATCTGGACAAGTTGAGCTATACAACGGCGCTTCCGATCCTGGGTGTACACGATATTGATGTGGTGAATGATCGTAACGGCCATAGCTACACAGCCGAGGTTGATCTGACCTCCAAACCCGGGACGAGTCTCGATTGGATCGCGGGCGCGTTCTATTTGGCGCAGCGCTATAATGAGGCGGTGTTGGAGTACCAATATAACAACAGCGCCGCCAATCAAGCCGCTTATGCGGCGGGTGGGTTCAATTTTTATGCGCCGCTCGGTTTGCCGGTTAACCTCAGCTCCTCCAACCCTTATTTGGGGGAAACCGCCGGCTTCACCGGACCTGTTGCATTCGAAACCCGCGACACTCAACGGCTCAACTCCGGATCGGTGTACGCTCAGGGCACGTACCATATAACCGACACGCTCCGTTTCACCTTGGGCGCGCGCGGCACAACGGATCATCAGGATGGCGTGATTCAAGACTTCTTTGGCCTGACCGATCGCAACAACGGTCAATCTCTTGCAAAGCTGAAAACCAGCTTCAATCAGGTCACCGGTCGGGCCGAGCTCGAATACGACATCCGGCCCCTGAATACCGTTTATGCCTTGATTTCGAACGGCATCAAGCCGGGCGGGGCGAACCTCAATCCTCAAGCGGTCGATATTCCGCTGGTGTTCGTTCCGGAAAAAGTCGATGCCTTCGAACTGGGCTCCAAGAACGAGTTTTTCGACAAGACGCTGCGGCTCAATCTGTCGGCTTTCTACAACAAGATAAGCCATTACCAGGTGGACAGCGAAGACCCGATCCCATTTCAGGGCGGGCTGACCAATATCGGCAAGGCGCATGTGGATGGACTGGAAGCGGAAGCGACCCAACTCCTTCCGCATAATTTGCGCTTGGGCGGCAATTTTACCGTGCAGCAGAGCCGGGTCGACAGCCATGAGCAATTGCTCGACCCCGCCGTCGCCGAGCAAATCGATATCGCCAATGGCGGACCCTTCAACGGTAACGACGTGTCCCAGCGCTTCGCGGCCTTCAGCGCTCCCGGCAGTGACGTCTACGGTCATCAGCTCCCGAAGGTGCCCCCCTTTACCGGCAACATTTCACTCCAGCACAGTTATGACTTCCGCGACGGCGGCGCGCTGATATCAGGCATCCATTTTATCTACCGGAACCCTTACTACTTTCGGATTTACAACAGCCCCGCCACCGATCTGGTGCCAAGCCAACGCCAGATCGATATGAACTTTACCTATTATGCGCCTGACGCGAAGTGGCATGCCGATTTCCTTGTTGTCAACCTCACCAACAGCGACTCGGTGAACTCACGCTATACGGACAATTTCGGTACGTTCATTACCGCTAATTATTATGTGCCTCCTCGGCAACTCATCGCGCGTGTCGGCTATAGCTTCTGAGCCGATCATGACCCATCTCGACCTAAAAACCCGGCCGACGGACGAGATTTTACCGTTGCCTAAGCTCATGACTTTGGCACTGCAACATGTTTTGGCGATGTATGCCGGGGCGGTAACAGTGCCGATCATCGTTGGAACGGCGTTGAAGTTTGCCGACGATCAGATCGCTTATCTGATCAGCTCCGATCTCCTGGCCTGCGGCATTATCACGATCATCCAATGCATCGGGATTGGCGGTATCGGCGTTCGCCTGCCCGTCATGATGGGAGTTACCTTTGTCGCGATTGGTCCGGCGATCTCCATTGCGGCTAATCCTGATTTGGGCCTGCCCGGTGTGTTCGGCGCTACAATGATTTCCGGTGTCATCGGTCTGTTCATTGCGCCGATATTTAGTCGGCTTTCATTTTTGTTTGCGCCAGTCGTAACAGGCACGGCAATGCTTTTGATCGGACTGTCACTATTGGGCCCCGCCATCAACTGGGCGTCCGGCGGGGGAGCGGACGGGAGCGGCGACATGCCATCGATCGGCATCGCACTCCTGGTCATTTCCACGATTTTGGCGACGGCGCGATTTGGCGGGGGATTTCTATCGAATACGGCGGTCCTCGTCGGGATAGTTTTCGGCTATATGCTCACCTACATGCTGGGTTGGATTACCTATACCAAGGTGATCGAAGCGGATTGGTTTGCTGTCGTTGAGCCTTTGCATTTTGGACCGCCGCGATTTGACATCGCCGCCATCCTGTCAATGATCATTGTCATGCTTGTTACGATGGTGGAATCCAGCGGCATGATGTTTGCCCTCGGCCGCATCGTCGAAGAACCATTGACGGAAAAATCGCTGGCGCGCGGATTGCGGGCGGATGCTCTTGGTGCGCTCATTGGCGGGTTGTTTAACAGTCTGCCCTACACGTCCTTTTCCCAGAATGTGGCTATGGTCAGCATGACAGGCATACGCAGTCGTTTTGTTTGCGCGACGGCAGGCGTTTTTTTGATTGGGCTTGCCTGTATCCCAAAACTTTCTTTCTTGGTTACCTCGATTCCGCTTCCAGTGCTTGGTGGGGCGGCTTTGGTCATGTTTAGTATGGTTGCTGCGAACGGAATCGAGACGTTAAGTCACGCAAACCTCGGCCGGAATCGGCAAAATTTGTATGTGGTTGCTTTAGCCTTGGCTGTGGGCATGATCCCCACCTTGAACAAAGGATTTTTTGACCATTTGCCACCAAGCATATCAACTTTCTTGCATAATGGCGTTCTGCTCGGGATCCTGACGGCAATCATTCTCAATTTGGTGCTCAACGCTGGCAGCACAAACCGAACGAACGCGCATTAAAATTAGGTCCCGTCGAATGATCGACCGTCGACGGCCCAGCTAACCTCATCACTTTACCCCTCAGCCCTGAGTTCAACGTGCCTCGCTCGCTGCTGCTTAAAAATGCGGATCTGTTGGTGACAATGGATCCCTCCCGTCGTGAAATCGCGCAAGGGGGACTCTATTGCGTGGGGTCCGAGATCAAAGAGGTGGGGCCAAGCTCGTGCCTGCCGACGACAGCGGATGAAGTGATTGATCTTTCCGGACATATTGTTTGCCCGGGTCTGATCAATACCCATCATCACATGTTTCAGACTCTGACACGAGCCGTTGGAGCAGCGCAGAACGCGACGTTATTTGGCTGGCTGAAGACGCTTTATCCGATCTGGAGCGGATTAACACCTGAGATGATCCGGGTATCGACGACGACGGCGATGGCGGAGTTGTTGTTGAGCGGCGTGACCACGTCGAGCGATCATCTTTATCTGTTTCCCAATGGAAGCAGCCTTGGGGACAGCATTGAGGCCGCCCAGACTATCGGCATGCGCTTTCATGCAGCCCGCGGTTCGATGAGCATCGGGGAAAGCCAGGGAGGTCTTCCACCGGACAGTTTAGTCGAGACGGAAGCCGTGATCCTGACGGATTGCCAGGATTTGATCGAAACCTATCACGATCCTCGCCGATTCTCGATGCTGCGTCTGGTCATCGCGCCTTGTTCTCCTTTCTCGGTGAGCGAGAGTTTGATGCGGGACTCAGCGGAGCTTGCCCGTCATCACGGTGTCTCCCTTCATACTCATTTGGCCGAAAATGATGATGATGTGGCCTATAGCCGTGAGCGATTTGGCAAAAGCCCGGCCCAGTATGCGGAAGGTCTCGGCTGGACGGGGCCGGATGTCTGGCATGCCCATTGTGTCAAACTCGACCGAGAGGGCATTGACTTATTCGGGCGCACCGGTACCGGGATTTCCCATTGTCCGTGCTCAAATATGCGGTTGGGTTCGGGGATTGCGCCGATCCTGGAAATGCGGGCGAGCGGTGTTCCGGTGGGGCTCGGGGTCGATGGATCGGCATCTAACGATGGCGCCCATTTCTTGAGCGAAGCACGACAAGCGATGCTGCTCCAGCGCGTCCAAAATGGAGCTGGAGCAATGTCGGCGCGAGACGCGCTCGAAATTGCGACATTGGGGGGCGCAAAGTTACTTAATCGAGATGATGTCGGCTCCCTTCAGCCGGGTATGGCCGCAGATTTGGCTGTTTTTAATCTTGATCAGCTCGCCTATGCGGGGGCACGAAGCGACCCATTAGCGGCATTGATCTTTTGCGGGGCGACCAGAGCCGCTTTTACAATAGTGAATGGCAGAGTGATCGTCCGGGAAGGGGTCCTTACGACCGTCGACGAAGGAAATCTTGTCGAGCTGCATCAGCGATTGTCGACCAGACTCTTGAGCGGTCATTGACCCGAACTCCAAATGAAAAGGCGCTGGTAAGCTGTTCCGAAATGTTCAATCGGGCAAGGCATAGGCAATCAGATAATCGCCTGCCGGCGTCATCATGCTGTGGTGGCCGCCGGCCATGATCACCACATATTGTTTGCCATCGACCTCATAGACCATGGGCGTTGCCTGACCGCCGGCCGGAAGGGGATCCGACCACAGGGTCTTGCCGGTCCTGACATCGATGGCGCGCAGAATGTCGTCGGTGGTGGCGGCGATGAAGATCAATCCGCTGGCCGTCGTCACCGGGCCGCCATTACTCGGCACCCCCATTTCAAAGGGCAGCATCGAGGGAATGCCAAACGGCCCATTGCGCGCAGCCGTGCCAAACGGATGATCCCAGAGGGTTTTGCCGCTCGCCAGATCGAGTGCGCGCAGTCCGCCATAGGGTGGCTGCTTGCACAAGACGCCGGTCGGCATCAGCCAGCCCTGATTGGCTGAAATGCCATAGGGCAGATCGGCCTGAGGGCGGTTATTGCCGGGACCGGGACCCTTATAGCGCGGATCGCCCATGTAAAACACGCCCAGGGCATCGTCGACCGCGCGGGGCACAAGTTTGGAATAGCTGGGATATTCATTATAATTCAGGACGATCACGCCGCGCCTGACATCCACCGACAGGCTGCCCCAGTCGGAGCCGCCATTATTACCGGGATATTCGATCCAAGGCTTGTCGACGCTGGGCGGCGTGAAGATCCCGTCATAATGGGCCGAGCGGAACTGGATGCGGCACAGCATCTGGTCGATCGGCGTAAGACCCCACATTTGGCGCTCGGTGATATCCGGCTGCTGTGTCGTACTGTAAAGCGAGCGTCTTTGCGTGGCCGCGCGTTCGGAAGGCTCCACACCGCCCTGCGGTGCAGCCACCTCAATCACTTTGGTCAGGGGCTCGCCGGTGCGGCGATCGAGGACGAAGATATCGCCAACCTTCGTCGTTTGCACCAGTGCCGGCACCAACCCGTCGGCGGTGGGGAAATCCACCAGGCTGGGTTGGGACGGGGTGTCGTAATCCCACACGTCATTCTTGACGAACTGGTAGGTCCAGCGCGGCTTACCGGTCTTCACATCAAGGGCGGTGAGAGAGGACCCGTAGGTCCGTTCCCCGGGGGAGCGCGTCGAGCTGTAATAATCGCCCGACGGGTTGGCCATCGGCAGATAGATCAACCCCAAGCTGTCATCTGCGACGGCGGTCGACCACATATTTGCCGTTCCCACGGTGTAGGTTTTACCCGGCGGAGGAAGCCTGGTGATTTCCGGCTGCCCCATATCCCAGGCAAATCGGAGGGCGCCGGTGACCGCGTCGTAACCATGGATGACGCCCGATGGCGCCCAACGGCGCTGACCGTCGATGACCTGGTGGCCGGTCACCACCACGTCGCCGACCATTGTGGGTGCCGAGGTTACCGACACCATGCCAGGCGGAACCTCTCCCATCGCCTCGGTCAGGTCCACCGCGCCGTCCTGACCAAACGCCTTGCAGGATTGGCCGGTGGCGGCGTCGACCGCGATCAGTTTGCCATCGAGGGTTCCGGCAATGATACGCTCGGCGCAGGCTTCACCCGGGCTGGCATTCGGTTGCTTATAGTAGGCGACCCCCCGACAGGCTGAATTGGGCGGGGCGTCGGCGGCGGGTGTCTTGGGGTCAAACAACCATTTTTGTTTCCCGGTGGCGGCCTCCAGCGCAAAAATCTTGTGGCGCGCGGTGCAGCCATAGAGCACATCGCCGATCTTGAGTGGCGTCAATTCCACGCCGTAATTCTTTGGAATGTCGCCGGTACGAAACACCCATGCCTGTTTGAGCCGGCCGACATTTTCAGGGGTGATCTGCGCCAGATCGGAATAACGCTGCGCGCCCGGACCGCCGCCATAGGTCGGCCAATCGGCTGCGGCCGGCGCGGTCGCCTGATCGAAATAGACCATACCCGCAGGAATGGCAGGCGGGGGTAACGTAGCGACCTTTGGCTTAGCGAGCGGCACGGCGATGGCCAGCCCAACGGCCGAAATCACCGCCAGGCCGGCGCCAAAGGTCCGGCCGGTCGGTTTGCCGTTGGCCCAACGGGGCGGCATCACCAGAACCGCGATCACCAGAAGAACAAAAGGTCCGGCGAGGCGCGGCAGCAACGCCCAACCGTCAAGACCGGACTCGAAGAGCGACCAGACGAGGGTGCCCACAAAAGCAAGCCCATAGACATAAAGCCCCTCGACCCGGCCGATGATGGTCAAGGCGCCTGAGATGATCATGGTTGCGCCGACCAGCCCGTAATAGGGACTGCCGCCCAGCGATATCAGTTTTACCCCGCCGATCGCGAGAACAGCGCCGATGAGGATCAGGATCACACCGAAGACCCGCATCGACCATCGGCGAAGCCATGAAGGATCGGGCAGGGACGGCAGTATGGGCATGGATCAGTCCGATCAGCGCTTGGAGGATTGGGACAGGGGAATGACTCTGCGTAGCGCAGCTTAGACAGCGGCTGCGCCGAAAGCAGCGGTCGGAAACTACGTAATCCGGGTGTTCAGCGTCATTCATCTGGCCCGGTGAAGCGGGCTTTGAACCGCGTTGATCATGACTTCAAATCGCACACCCGATCGGCATATCCCGTTGCGCTTTCCCTCTTGCGACTATAGCATCAGTATTCACGCCGATCAGGAACGAAAAGCGATTGTAATGGGTCCATATGACCTGATGATCGCCGGGCATGCACCCAGTTGCAGCCTTATCCTGCTGACAGATAGTTTGGGAGAATTTGACTGCGCCATCGCGGCGTCAACCTGTGGGGGGTATCGAGGATGAAGAAGCTTTGGATGTTACTGGCGTGTGTGGCCGCGCTGTCCGACCGAGCCAGTGCTACGGAACAGATCGGTACCGCCAAGGTCCCAAAGGATTCTTTCATCTATGTCTGCCAGCTGATCATTGATGGGCGGAACGGTGAGGTGGTCTATCAGATCGGCCCGCCTCAAGTGAACGATACCGTCGGTTCCTGTCATAAGGTCTTGGCGGGTGAGTTTCTTGCAGCCGGACTGGTTATTCGCGACGGAAAACTCGCGTCCAGATAGGGCGAGGAGCATAAACCCGGTGAGCACAGATTTTCCCATCGATGGGGTCAGAGCGAAGTTTCCGGCGCTCGAGCGGGCCCATCCCTTCCTCTATTTCGACAACGCCGCCGGCGCCCAAGCCCCGCGCACTGTGCTCGATGCCGTCGCCACGCATCTTCTCGACCATAACGTCCAACGCGGGGGACGTTACGCAAAAAGCCGGACCGTCGACCATGTCATAGCCACTGCTCGCGAGAAGGTCGCAATCCTTCTCAATGCCAGGGACGCCTCGGAAGTGGCCTTCGGCATGAACGCCACGTCCTTCATCCGCCTCGTCAGTCTGGCGATCGGGCAAACCATCACGGCCGATCGCGACGAGATCATCGTCACCGACCTCGACCATGACGCCAATATCGCCACCTGGCTGTCCCTGCGGGGAAGCGGAGCGCGCTTCGCCTGGTGGCGGATGCGCGATGACGGCTGTCTGCATGTCGAAGACCTTGTCCCCTTACTGTCAGACCGCACTCGCCTGGTCGCCTGCACCGCGGCGTCTCATGCGCTCGGCTCGCTGGTCGATGTGGCGGCGGTGGCTGAGGCCGTTCATGCGGTGGGCGCCGAATTGTTTGTCGATTGCGTCCATTTCGGGCCGCATGGGCTGATCGATGTTCAGGCGTGGGATTGCGATTATCTGGTCTGTTCCGGCTATAAGACCTTCTCGCCGCATATGGGTTTCTTGTGGGGCAAGCGCGACAAGCTCATCGCTCTGCCGACCTTCCGGGAAGATTTTATTCCCGACCTGCCGCCCTTCAAGATCGAGGCGGGAACCTTCGTCTATGAGAATGTCGCCGGCATGAGCGCGGTGGTCGATTATCTGGAGGCGCTCGGACGGGAACTGGTCCCCAAGCAAAACACCCCCGATACCGCGTCTGATACCCCCAGGGCCGCCATTGCGATCGCCATGCGGGCGATCCAACTTTATGAACAAATCCTGTCGCGCGCCCTGCTTGGCGTGCTTTCGGACCGCGGGGCGACAATCTTCGGCGTCAGCGACCCGGCGGCCGTTGCTGCCAGGGTGCCGACCATCTCCTTCAATCTCGGCAATCATCATCCCGCTGACGTCGCGCAACGCCTGGCCGATGCCGGCATCGGCATCAGGGATGGACACATGTATGCGCCAAGGCTGATGGCCCGACTGGGCCTGCCGCTTGAGCGCGGCGCAGTGCGCGTGTCGCTGGTGCATTACAATACGCTCGACGAGATCGACCGTTTCGCGGCGGCGCTTCGGGCGATTTAGCGCCGGTCTTCCCCATAGGTGAATTCCGAGCCTTTTTTCCGCGATTCAATCTTTTACGCTGATGACGCGGTTTTTTTCGATCAAGCCATGAGTCCTTGACCAGATCGGCATGCGCCGCTTTGGAGTCTCGCGCCGATTGGTATGAGGGGGATATGACAGTGCTCCAAACCCCGAAGTCCCCAATGACGGCAAAAGGCGGCGTCTGGACGGCTTCGGTCGACGGGTCGACCGTCTCGATCGCGCTTTCGGGCGACTGGGTGGCGCGCAGGGACGGGGTGGAATTTGACGCCGCCGTGAAGATCATCCGGCCAGGGGTAAGTCTCGTCGCTTTCGACGCGGTCAAACTTGGCCATTGGGATAGCGGGCTTATCGCCTTTCTGTTCAATCTCCGCAGGGCTGCCGCTCAGACAGGCGCCGCCTTTCAGGATGATGGCCTGCCGGCACCCGCCCGGCGCCTGCTCAAACTGGCCGAGGGCCCGGCCGAGCCGCGGCCTGCCGTGCCGCCGACGCCTCTGCTGGAACGAGTCGGACTGAGAGCAATGGCGCTCTGGACGGAAAGCGTCGACGCCGCAGCCCTTTGCGGAAATGTCCTGCTCAGGGGGGCGGCAACGCTCCGCGGGCGGGCCTCCATGCGCACGCGTGACCTCGTGAGCGAAATGTTTGATGCCGGTCTCGCCGCACTGCCGATCGTCACGCTCGTCAGCGCGTTGGTGGGCGGCATTCTGGCGTTCATTGGCGCGACCGAGCTCAGCAAGCTCGGCGCCGGTTCCTATGTGGCTAATCTGGTCGCCATCGGCATGGTGCGCGAAATGGCCGCGATGATGACAGCCATCATCATGGCCGGGCGCACCGGCGGAGCCTACGCCGCCACCGTCTCGGCGATGCAGGGCGCGGAAGAGATCGACGCGTTGCGGGCCATCGGCATATCTGTTTTCGATTATCTGATCCTGCCCAGAATGCTGGCTCTCACGGCCATGATGCCGATCCTTTACCTCTATAGTTGTGGTGTCGGCATGGTTGGCGGACTTTGCGTCGGAGCCGCGACTCTCAAGGTAACGGCGGTGTCCTTCTTCGTGCAGGCGCAACGGGCCCTGACCGGGGCCGAATTGGCGATCGGCCTCACCAAGAGCCTCTGTTTCGGCGCCTTTATTGCCATCGTCGCCTGTAGCGTCGGCCTGCGTGCCGACCGGAGCGCGACAGCCGTGGGCAAGGCCGCGACAAAGGCTGTCGTCGTTGGCATCGTCGGCGTGATCACGCTGGACGCGGTGTTTGATCTCTGCGCCTCGGTCCTGGGTGTCTGAGGGGAGATGGCCAGTTCGACACGGCCAAAACTTCAAGTCGAGGGTCTGACCGTCGGATTCGGCGGGACGATCATTCAACAAGATGTGTCCTTCAGCGTCACAGCCGGCTCGGTGTTCGCGATCATGGGGAGCAGCGGATCCGGCAAAAGCAGCCTGATGCGGGCGATGATCGGCCTGCTGCGGCCGATGGCGGGATCCATTCGTGTCGAAGATGAGGATTATTGGGCGGCCACCGAGGCCCGCCGCGCACAGATCGACCAGGGCTTTGGCGTCCTTTTTCAGAGCGGCGCCCTCTGGAGCTCGATGACTGTGGCGGAGAATGTGGCGCTGCCCCTGCATCTCTTATCGGCGCTCGACGACGCGTCGATCAGGCAGCTGGCGGAAATCAAGCTCTCGCTGGTCGGGCTTGAGGGGGCGGGAGACGACATGCCGGCCGAACTGAGCGGGGGCATGGTCAAGCGCGCCGGCTTGGCGCGGGCGCTGGCCCTTGACCCCGAGATTCTGATGCTGGACGAGCCGTCTTCGGGACTGGACCCGATCACCGCCCGACGACTCGACGACCTTATTCTGGAACTGCGCGACGGCTTTGGCATGACCATCGTCCTGGTGAGCCACGATCTGCCGAGCCTGTTCGCGATCTGCGATGATGGCGTCTTTCTGGGGGCGGAGTCGCGGACGGCGATCGCACACGGGGCGCCAAGGCAGCTGCGGGACGACTGTAATGATCCGACCGTCCACGCCTTCATGCGCAGGCAGCGGCCGCAATGAAGGACCTGAAGCCCGCGCTCGTCGGCGCCTTCGTGCTGAGCGGGATCGCGCTCTTCATCATTGGCCTGATGCTGTTCGCGGGGACGCGCCTGTTCAAGCGCGAATTCCAGTCCGTCACCTATTTTCCGGATTCGGTGGCGGGGCTGATGGTCGGCGCGCCGGTGACATTCCGCGGCGTGCGGGTCGGCTCGGTCACCAAGATCGGCGTCACCATCAATCTCAACGATCTTTCGGCTCGCATCCCCGTTCATATGGAACTTGATAAGGCCGCCGTGACTCTCGCGAATCCCGACATCAGCGGCGACAAGGCCATATTCGCGCGCCTCCGGGCGGCGGGGCTCGACGCCCAGCTCGGTATAGAAAGTCTCGTGACCGGACAGCTCCGCGTGGATCTGAATCTTCAGCCCGGTGCCGATATGACACTGCTGGGCGGTGATCTGGCTGGAGAAAACGAAATTCCCGCGCATCCTTCGGCGCTAGAGACCCTTGAGGCCGAAATCGCCGAGCTGCCCTTGAAGGAGATCGCGGAAAACGCGAACAAGGCTCTGCTCTCCATCAAGGGGGTGATGGATCAATTGGGGCCGCGGGTCGGACCGGTGTTTGACAGCCTGACCCAGACATCCGAGTCCGCCCATCGGACGATGGAGGCGGCTCACCTGGCCGTCACCCATATTGACGGCCTGGCGCTCGATGGAAGCGCGCAGCTGAAGGATAATGGCGACGCCCTGAGGCGCGTTCTGGCGTCATCGGATAAAACCGTTCAGGACGCCGATTCGCTGATTGCCTCGCTGAACGAGATGACCGCGCCCAACTCCCCACTGAGCACGGGTCTTGCTGAGGCCATCCGCGATCTCGCCGCGAGCGCGAATTCGCTGCGGACCTTCAGCCACCGAATCGAGAGCAATCCCAGTGACCTGTTCAAAAAGGGAGTCGCCCAATGAGGCCATCCTTGATGCCACTCTTCCCACCGGCCTGGGCGCTGGTCAGCGCGGCACTGCTGGTCTGCTCGTGCGGTACTTTTCCTCTGCCGAAAGTTTATCTGCTCGGTGACCCGGTTGCGGAGGCGCCCGGTATCACCAACGAGGCCGGCTTGCCCGACATCGAATTGATGACCGTTTCGGTTCCAGACTATCTCGACTCAACCGACATCATCAGGCGAACCACGCCGAACCAAGTGATCACCAGCGAGACTGGCCGTTGGGGCGAGCGTGTGTCGCTCGGCATCACCGACGCCCTTGCGGCCGACCTCGCCCGGCAGCTGCCGGGCGTCGTCATTGAATACCGCGGCGCGCAAGGCGCTCCCTATCGCTTGGAGGTCGAGGTTCAACGCTTCGAGATCGGAGCAGATGGAAGCTGCACCGTCACCGCCCGTTGGCGTCTGACCTCGAAAGGCGTCAAAACGCTTTCGGCCAGCGAGCAGGGAAGCTTCACCGAGGCGGCCTCCCCCGGCTCTGACGCCGCGGCCGCCCAGGCCATGACTTCACTTATCGACCAACTCTCCCGGCAGATCGCTCTTACAATCCGAGCCTCCCTTCCGCTTCACACCCGGTGAGGACCTGCTCCGGACGTAGCGGCCAATCGGTTTGGCCCAGATCACCACCCGGGTACCGGCGTCATGGAACACATTGTCATTGCTCAGCAGGCGATCGCCCGCCGAAAATTCGGCCGCTCTTCATCGTGGGTCGGGCACCGGAGAGCCATGGTCGGAAGAAGCCGGGACCATTTCCGCTTCGACCAATGAAAAGGGGATTGTTCCGGCCGCATTCATCCCTTTGAAAAATTCCCCGAGATTGAAGGCGCGTCCCGCCGCCTGACTCTGATGCGCATAGTCGCTGATCAGGCGTTCGAATTCGATCTTCCCGGTGATGTAGCTGGTTCCATAGCCCGGCTGCAGCAGATAGAGCAATTGTTCGAAGGCGACCAGATCGCTCGACGGGTCGGACCAACCGCGCGGGGTCCATTCGGCATGAAAACGCCCGGCTTCCAACAGGGTCAGCTGATTGGCCTGAACATAGAGCGACGCAAGGCCACGGGCCGCCCGATTGGCCAGCATGATCCAGACGATTTCACGACCGCGCGGATTATCATCATAGAGGCCGGCCTGCATCAGCGTCTCTTCCATGGCGGTCGCCAGCCCCTCGGAGCGGCTGTCGAACATATTATAGAGGGCAGGCAACCGTCGGATCGGACTCGGGTTTGGTTCCTGCTTGATCCGCGCCAGTTCGATCCAGTGATAATCATGGGAGAACAATCCGAGCGGTTCGCGAGCAACTGCCTGATAGAAGAAATTGCGCTTTTCCGGTGGGACGAATCGCTCGATCTGCTGCGCCATCGCATCGCGGTAATAGTCGCGCTCGGGGACGATGCCCGATTGGATGAGAAAATCCGTCAGCTTCTTCATGCGGTTTTCGACCAGCCTGCGCCAGGCCTCGGGCGTGTCGGCAGATTCCAGCGGCGGTAGATTGCGATTGCGGAATTCCTCAAGCGCCAGACTGGCCCGCGCCCGCTCCAATTCGCGCTTCAGCAGGGTCACCTGCTGATCCCAATCATAGGGCACCAGATGAACATTGCGCGCATACCAGCTATAATTCTCCTTGCCGATTCCCGAGGGTCCGGTCTTTTTTGGCGCCTCGGCGGCAAGCCAGGCGATGAAAGCGTCGGTCGCCGCGCGCGCGTCGGCGACCGCGGTCACAAGCGGGCGGCCGGCGCCCATGAGACTGGCATGTTTGCGCCCCTCGAGCGTCCGCATGTCGAGGGTCCCTGCCGCCAATGACGCCAGCACCTCGCTCTGTTCGCGGAGCGGATTGGCGCCATAGACCCACAGATCCCGCGCATTGCTGGCGGCAAGATTGGTCTTGGCCTGTTCCAGCAGCACCGGAATGGCCGCCAGCTGGCAGGTCAGGCTGCGCTGATCGGCCTCCGACAAAGGAAAGGAATAGCTGTACAATTCGATCAGTGGCGCGGCCGTCGGCCCTTCATGCTGGGGCACGTCGCTGCGTTCGCCGAGCAGGGTGGCGTAGAAAGACGGATCATGGGCCCAGGGCTGGCGGATCCGCAGATCGAAGTCCAAGCCGTTCATCTCGGCTTCGATCAAGCGGTAATCGACCGCTTGACCGGCGGACCAGCCTTGGCGGTCGATGGCGTGGAGCCGGTCGCGAAAGCCGGGCAGGGCCGCCTGTTTGGCCGCCATCGCGGCGGCGCTATAATCCGGCACGCAGTGACGGACGACCGGTTGCTCGAAACGCCGCCAATCCTCCGCCAGGCTGACCAGCGATCCGTAGTCGCCGGCCGCATGACACGCCGCCGCGCCGGCGATCGCCAGGCCCATCATCATCGTCCGCCAGGGTGCCATGATCGATCTCACTCCACTTTGTTTCCGGTCATTCGGGCGAAGGAAGCTGCTTCCCCCGTCTTGAGGTCGCGCCACTCGGCCAGGGCCGGCGTCGCTTCTTCCTTGAGTTCAATGAACATCGCCTCTTCCTGGGAGGTCGGCGCCGAATCGCTTGATCCCACCAATTCGCCCAGCGCCGCCACCATGTTATTGAGGCGAACCGGGAAATTCAGCGCATCCTCGGAGGCGTGGGAGCGTGGCTGAATCAGGATCTCCTCGATCGCGGTCATCTTGCGGTCGAGCGCATCGGCCGCCGCCGCGATTTTGCCGGCTTGCGGGCCGGAGGCACTCTGCCCGGCGGCCAGAATGGTTGCGCGGGTGGCGCGAATATCGAGGATTGCCTCATGCATTTCGCTCAGGAACGCATTGATCGCTGCGTGAAGCGAGAATTGGCGGGCAAGATCCTCCGCGGTCGCTGTGCCGCGTGGATCGGGCAGGAGTTCAAGGGGTTGGGTCTGGCTGGCGCCGTCGACGGTCAGCCTGACCTGATAATGACCAGGCACGACAATTGGGCCGGCGACACTGCCGGCCCACAAGGGCGCATCCTTGATGGCCCGAGCATTTTCGATGCGCAAATTCCACACGAAGCTGTTCAACCCGGCCAGATGGGGCAGTTTAGCGGGCTTCGCGCTATCGCCCTCTTCCTCTTCGTCACTCTCTTCAGTCTTGGCGTCCTCCGCCGCTTCCGGGAAGTGATGCAACACCGCCCCTGACGCGTCGAGAATATCGAGGCTGATGCGTTGATCGAGAGGATCGTCCTTTTCCTTGTCCTTCTTGTCCTTATCCTTTTCTGCGTCCTCGGGAGGACGTTTGGTGCCGATGTCTGCCGACAGGCTATAGAAAATGACCGCGCCGGTCGGCGGATTAGCGCCGCCGAAATAGCGCAGGCCGCCGCCGCCATAGACCGCCCGCGTGGCCGCTTCGGAGCGGAACAGGTGGGCGGGCTCGGTCGGGATCGAAAGCGACCATTGGCGTACCGGCGTGAGGTCGTCAATGATCCAGAAGGCGCGCCCGTGGGTGGCGACCGCCAGGCTGGCGCCATGCACCACCAGATCATGCACCGGCACCACCGGCAGGTTCAGCTGCAAGGACTGCCAATGGGCGCCCTCATCATAGGACATCATGATGCCGGCCTCGGTACCGGCATAGAGCAGACCGGATCTGGCCGGATCGCGGCGGATCACATGGAGATAGGCGTCGGCCGTCAGCCCGTCGGTGATCTTCGTCCAGCTCTTGCCATAATCTTCGGTGCGGAATGCATAGGGTTTGAAATCGTCGAGGCGATGGCGATCGGCCACGATATAGGCGATGCCGGGATCATCGGGGTCGGGTTCGATCATCTGCACGGTGGCGAAGTCGGGCATCGCCTTGGGGGTCACATCAGTCCAATGGGCACCGCCATCCTGCGTGACATGAACCAGCCCATCATCGCTGCCGACCCAGATCAGATCCTTGTTCTTCGGCGACTCGGCCAGGGCGAAGATGGTGTCATAGATTTCGACGCTGGTATTGTCCTTGGTCAGTGGGCCGCCCGAGGGCAGCTGCTTCGATTTGTCGTTGCGGGTCAGATCGGGCGAAATCACCGTCCAGCTGCGGCCCTGATCGAGCGAGCGGAACAGCACGTTCGCCGCGAAATAGAGCGCATGGGGCGCCGCCTTCGAGATCATGATCGGCGCCGTCCATTGGAAGCGATAGCGCAGATTTTCCGCCCCCCACCCCATGCTGTTGCGCGGCCAGGGGGTAATCTGCACGCTCTGATGGGTGCGGCGGTCATAGCGGGTCAGCTCGGCATCATAGCCGCCGCCATAGACGATGTTGGAATCCGCCGGGTCGGGGATGATATAGCCGCTCTCGCCGCCGCCGACCGGGTTCCAATCCTCGATACCGACGCCACCTGATTGGCCGGCGGTGGCGATCGAGATGCTGCTATTGTCCTGCTGAGCGCCATAGAGCCGGAACGGAAATTGGTCATCGGCGGCGATGTGGTAAATCTGCGCGGTCGGCTGGTTCATCTCCGAGGTCCAGGTCTCGCCGCCATCGACCGAAATATTGGCGCCGCCGTCATTGCCATTGATCATGCGCTTTGGGTTGGTCGGATCGATCCATAATTCGTGATTGTCGCCATGCTGGGTGTGCAGCACCTTGAAACTCTTGCCGCCGTCGGTCGAGCGGTAGAGCGCGGTATTGAGCACATAGACGGTCATCGGATCCTTGGGGTCGGCGAAGATCGTGTTGAAATACCAGGCCCGCTGCTTGTAGCTGTTCTTGTCGCTGATCAGCGACCAGGTCTCGCCGCCGTCATTGGAGCGGAACAATCCGCCTTTCTTGGCTTCGATCATCGCATAGACGATCTTGGGATCGGCGGTCGGCGCCACATTGATGCGGCCGAGAATGCCCTCGGGCAGACCGCCGCCGCTCAGGCGCCGCCAATGTTGGCCGCCATCAAAGGATTTATAGAGGCCGCTGCCCGGCCCGCCGCTTTCCATGATCCACGGCTTGCGATAGGCCTGCCACAGGCCGGCATAGAGAATCTTAGGGTTGCTCGGGTCGAACTGGACATCGGAGGCGCCGGTTTTGGCGTCGACATAGAGGACCTTCTTCCAGCTTGCGCCGCCATCGGTCGAGCGGAAAATGCCGCGTTCAGGATTGTCGCCAAAGACGTGACCGAAGGCCGCGACCAAAAGAATATTGGGATCCGATGGATCGACAATGATCCGGCCGATCACCTGGCTGTCACGCAGGCCGATCGACTGCCACGTCTTGCCGGCGTCGGTCGATTTGTAGATGCCATTACCGGTGACCACATTGCCGCGGATATTGATCTCGCCGGTGCCGGCATAGACCGTCTTGGGATCGGACGGTGCCACCGCCACGGCGCCGACAGCGGGCGAAGCCGCGGGGAAATCATCCCACAGCGGCTTCCAGCTGGTCCCGCCATCGATCGTTTTCCACAATCCGCCCGAGGCGGCGCCGAAATAATAGACATTGGGTTCGCTGACCACGCCGGTCACGCCGGTTGCCCGTCCGCCGCGGAAGGGACCGATCAGACGATATTTCAGTCCGTCAAGCGGCGAGGGATCGGCCGCGTTGCCGGCTGTCGAAAGCGAACACAGGGCGAGAATGACCAAGGCCATCTTCTTTCCAGGCGAAATCATCTCCAGCACCCTCCTGAATGAAGGGGAGTTGACCCGCTGGCCCAGAGTACTTTTGACACTTCCCGACTCCCCCTTTTCTTCCTTTACGGCAGATCCTCGCCTTCGTCGGACAGGGAGATCTCGCCGCTATTGCCGTCCGGCACCTTGATCGGCTTCAATCCGGCTTTGGCCAGTCCGCTGTTCAGGGTTGGCAGATCCTGCTGCAGATGGGCCTGCCAGATTTTCGCCTGCCCGGCAATCGCGCCGGCCAAGGATTTGGCCGTCGTCACCTGAACATCCGTCGGCCGGCGGTCGGTGGTTTCCAGATCCTCTTCAAGGTCGGTCATCTGGCCGGACAGGACGGGAAGCGATTCGCTGGGCTGGCCCCACTCCGCCGCCTGGCTGAGGGCGGTGGACAGGGCCTGGTTACTGGTCTTGAGCGCTTTGATCTGCGCCACCACTGCCTGGGATTGGCGGAGGGTCCGCCGCGCTTCGGCGAGGGAATCGCCGATTGCGCGGGACAGAGCGAGCGAAGCTTGCAGGTCGGCCCCATCAGGTTTGGTGCGTGGATCGAGCTCCAGGCTGAGCGTCTGTCTGCCCAGCTCCTTGCCATCGACCAGCAGGGTGACCTGGTAGCTTCCCGGCAGCGCCCAGGCGCCGGCGGCCTGAACCGGCGCATCGAGCCCGGCGGTCGCCGCGATCGAGGCTTTGAAGGCGATGGCGTTCGGCCGGGTCCAGCGCTCATTCCAGACCAGACGGTGCAAGCCGGCGTCAAGGGGAGCCAGCTTGGCCGGCTTCACCCATTCATCGGCGAAATAACGCTCCTGATTGACGGCGGGCAGCGGTTTGTTCGAAAGGGTCTGGACCAGCGTGCCGGCCTGGTCGCGGATTTCGATTGCCACCGATTTGGCCGGCGCTCCCAGCCAATAATCGATGATCGCGCCGGCCGGCGGGTTCTGACCAACCGGTTCTTCGGGCGGCAGGGGTGTGTCCTTGTTGTTGTTCGGGCGTATCCGGATGGCCGTCGCCGGCGCGAAGAGGCGGGCGTGTTCCGAGGTGAGCTTCGGGTCGAATTCCCGCAGGGGAGCGATATCGTCAAGGATCCAGATCGATCGTCCCTGGGTGGCGGCGATCAGGTCGTCGCCATGGATCGCCAAGTCGCGGATCCAGGCGGTCGGCAGGTTCTGCTGCAGGGGCGACCAATGGCCGCCATCGTCGAAAGAAGCGAACACCCCGGTTTCGGTCCCGGCGAACAGCAGGCCGGCCCGCTTCGGATCAGCGCGCACCACCGAGGCGAAATGACCGGCCGGCAGGGTCTTGCCGATGTCCCGCCAGCTTTTGCCATAATCGCGGGTGGCGAAGATTTTCGGGGCAAAATCGTCCTGGCGCTGATTATCGACCACGACATAGGCAGTGCCGTCCTGACTGTCCGACAGGTCGATCGAGGCGATTTTCGCCCAGGCCGGAACCGTGGGCGGGGTGACATCGGTCCAGTGGCCGCCATCATCCTGGGTCATCTGCACCAGTCCGGAATCCGTGCCGACCCAGAGTTCCCCGGGATGACGGGCCGAGCTGATCATCGACCAGATCCCGCCATAGCCGCAGGCTCTCGCGTCGGCCACGGTGACATCGCCGTCACAATTTTTGGCGTCACGCGTCTTGCCGGTCAGATCCGGGCTGATACTGGTCCAGGTCTGGCCGCGATCCTTTGACATGAAGACGGATTCGGCACCGACATAGAGGGTGACCGGCCCAGTCCGCGAGATCGCCATGGGCGTGATCCAGACATAATGATGATCGACGCTAATCTGGCGTTTGCCGTAATTGGGCGCGAGATAGGGCGCGATGTTGGCGACCTGCCCGGTGCGGTCGTCATAGCGGCTCACCCGTCCGCCGAGTCCCGTGGCATAGACGATCGACGGGTCTTCCGGGTCAGGGATCACGAAGTCGCGCTCGTCGCCGCCGGCCGGCCGCCAGTCGCGGAAATTGGGGGCGCCATAGTCGCTGCGGCTGGCCAGCATGGCCGTGCCGGAATCCTGTTGGCCGGCATAGATCCGATAGGGGAACTGGGTGTCGGTCGCCAGGTGATAGAATTGCGCGGTCGGCTGATTATACCAGCTCGAGAAGGTCTTGCCGCCATCCACGGTGATCACTGTCCCCTGGTCCGAGGCGGTGGCCCAGCGATTGGGATCCTTCGGATTGAGCCAGATGAAGTGATAATCGTCGCCGCCTGGCGCGCCCTTGATGATCTCGCAGTGCGCGCCGCCCTGATCGCAGCGGCGGATCGACTGTCCGACCAGATAGACCGTGTCGGGGTCGTTCGGCGCAACCGCGATGTGATTGGCGTAATAGCTGGTGAACGCCTGCTCGTCATTGACCCGCGTCCAATGGCCGCCGGCATCGTCGGAGCGATAGAGCCCGCTGGCGGCGCCCGCCGAGATGACCGCATAGAGCCGGAGTCCGGTCGGGATCCGGGTGGCGGCGACGCTGATCCGCCCGAGCGGGCCGGTCGGCCAGCCTTCGCCGATCAGCTTATGCCAGCTGGTCCCGCCGTCATCAGAGCGCCAGAGCCCCGAACCGGGACCGGCGACCGGCGCGTAATAGCTCATCCACGGCAGCTGGCGCGCCTGCCAACTGGTGGCGAAAATGACGTTCGGATCAGCGGGATCGGCGGTCAGATCGACCGCGCCGGTGTCATCGTCGATCTTCAGACTATGCAGCCAGGTCTTGCCGCCATCTGTCGAGGTGAACACGCCGCGCGCCGGGCTGGGGCCGAAAAAATGACCGACAGCGGCGACCAGAACATGATCGGGGTTGTGGGGATCGACCCAGATCCGGCCGATATGGCGGGTATCCGCCAGGCCAAGCGAGGTCCAATGCTGACCGCCATCGCTTGAGCGAAACACCCCGGCGCCGCCCGCCACATCATAGCGCGGGGTCGGCTGGCCGGTGCCGGCGTAAATGACATCGGGATTGGAGGGAGCGACAGCGATGGCGCCGACCGGCGCGGTCGGGCCCTTGTCGAATAAGGACGTCCAGGTCCTGCCGGCATTGTCGGTGCGCCAGACCCCGCCGCCGGCCGCCGCCATGACGAAGCTGTCGGGCATTTGCACCGAACCTTCCACCATTTCCGCCCAGCCGCCGCGAAACGGCCCGAGCAGACGCCAAGGCAGTTCGGACCAGGGGGCGGTGGGCTCGGCCGCTCCGGCGATGAGCGGAAACAGGCCGATCACGCCAATGAAAGCGCGAAAACCGGGGCGCAGTCTCGATCTCTTCATTTGGCTATTGTCCACTCTCAATTGCTGCGAGTTTGCTGGACTTAAAGCTGGCCCAGTGCGCCAGGACCGCCTCCAGCTGCTTGTGCAGCGAGTCGAACATCGCCTGATGCTGTGTGGTCGGCGCCGTATCCGCGTCGTCCTGGCTGGCCAGGAAGCTGGCATAGAGCTCGTTGAGCTTGCCGGGGAAAGCGAGATTGGCCTCGGAGCCCTTCATATTGACCTGCATCAGAGTCTCTTCGATATCGTTCATTTCAGCCGCGACCGGCGCGCGCTGGCCAGCCTTTTCCGCCAACTTTTTCGCCAGTCTTTCGCGGGCGCCGCGCACCTCATTGACGGCGTGATGCAGCCGGTCGATATCGGACAGCGCCGCCAATTGCAGCGCGACCTTGGCTTTGATCGCCGTCTCTCCACCCTTGGAGCGTGGATCGGCGACCAGGGTCAGCGGCTGTTCAACACTTTTGCCGTCGAGTGTCAGCCGGACGCTGTAGGCGCCTGGAATGGCTCGGGGCCCGCGCGGCGCGGTTCCGGAATAGAAGGCGCCGGGAATCTGTTCCGGATCCGCCATGCGCAGATCCCAAACCAGGCGGTTCATGCCGGCCTCGGCCGGAATGAGATCCATCGGCACGATGCGATCCGGCCATTCGGGCGGCTGGATCTCCTTGGCCGTGCTGCTGCTCGACAAATGGCGGATGACCGCGCCCTGCTGATCGACAATATCGACCGTGACCTCGCTTTTGGGCTTTTCCCGGAAATAATAGTCGATCAGAGCGCCGGCCGGCGGATTGGTCCCGACCGGACGTCGGTCATTGACCTCGTCGGGATAGGACAGGCGCAGCGCGGTCTCGGGCTTGTAAAGCACCAGCGTCTGTTTGGCCGTCTCAGGGGTGATCTGGCGAAGGGGTGTCAGATCGTCGAGAATCCAGAAGGACCGTCCATGGGTGGCGACCACCAGATCATCGCCCTTGACCACCAGATCATGGATCGGGGTCGCCGGCAGATTGAGCTGCAGCCTCTGCCACAGCCCGCCATCATCGAACGAGACAAAGACGCCGAGTTCGGTGCCGGCATAGAGCAGGCCTGGCTTGGCGGGATCCTCCCGCACCGCATGGACGACAGCACCCATCGGAAGTCCGTCGGTGATCGAGGTCCAGCTTTTGCCGTGATCCCGGGTCTTCCAGGCATAAGGCTTGATATCGTCCAGCCGGTGCCGGTCGACCGCCAGATAGGCAATGGCCGCATCACTGTGCGAGGGATCGATCATGCTGACGGTGCCCCATTCCGGCATGTCCCTTGGCGTGACGTCGGCCCAATGCGCGCCATCGTCGCTCGACAGATGGACCAGCCCGTCATCCGAGCCGGCCCACAGCATGCCCTTCGCCACCGGGGATTCCTGCAAGGCAAAGATCGTATCGTAATATTCTACGCTGGTGATGTCCTTGGTCAGCGGACCGCCCGACGCGCCCTGCTTGCTCTTGTCGTTGCGCGTCAGGTCGGGACTGATGATGGTCCAGCTATTGCCGTGATCGGTCGATTTCCACACCACTTCCGAGGCCACATAGAGCGTATCGGGGTTGTGGGGCGACAGCATCAGGGGGGAGGTCCAGTTGAAGCGATGCTCCAGTTCTCCCGCCGGATGACCGGAGGCATCGAAAGGCCAGGCGCTGATATCTTGCACCTGTTCCTCGCGCTTGTCATAGCGGCCGATGGAGTTTTCGGCGTCGCTGTAGATGATCATCGCGTCGCGCGGGTCAGGCACGACGAAGCCGCTCTCGCCGCCACCCGCCGGATACCAGTCGCGCGGACCGATCACCCCCTCGTCGCTGAAGCTGGCAACCGCCAGATTGCTGTTATCCTGCTGGGCGCCATAGACCCAGTAGGGAAAGCGATTATCGACCGCGACATGATAGAACTGGGCGGTCGGCTGATTATCCTGGGTTGACCAGGTTTCGCCCTGATCGAGCGAGATGCTGGCGCCGCCGTCATTGGCATTGATCAGATGGCGCGGGTCTTTCGGGTCGATCCACAAGCCGTGATGGTCGCCATGAGTCGCGGCGACCAGATTGAAAGTCTTGCCGCCATCGGTCGAGCGCAGCATGCCGGTATTGAGCGCATAGACCGTGTCGACCGCCTTGGGATCGGCGTAGATCTTGGAGAAATACCAGGCTCGCTGGCGGATGCGGCCATCCTCGCTGACCCTCTGCCAATGGGCGCCGGCATCATTGGAGCGGAACAACCCGCCTTCCTTGGCTTCGATCATCGCATAGACGCGCTTGGAATCGGCGCCCGAGACAGAAATGTCGATGCGGCCGAGACTCCCGTCGGGCAGGCCATTGCCCTTGAGTTCGGTCCAGCTGGCGCCACCGTCCTTGGAGCGAAACAGGCCGCTGCCCTGCCCGCCGCTCGAGAAATTCCACGGCTGGCGACGGACCTGCCACAGCGCTGCATAGACGATCTTGCTGTCATGCGGATCGAAGGTGACATCGACGGCGCCGGTATCCGCGTCACGATAGAGCACCTTTTGCCAGCTCTTGCCGCCGTCGGTGCTGCGGAATAGGCCGCGCTCGGTATTGGGGCCGAAAGCATGGCCGAGCGCCGCGACCATGACGATATCCGGATTGTGCGGGTCGACGATCAGGGCGCCGATCTGGCGGGTGTCCTTGAGACCGATATTTGTCCAGCTCTTGCCGCCATCGACCGATTTATAGACGCCGTCGCCGGTGGTGATATTGCCGCGCAGTGCGCCCTCGCCGGTGCCGACATAAATGATCTTGTGATTGGACGGCGCAACCGCGATGGCGCCGATCGAGGCGTTCGGCTCGGCGTCGAAAATCGGCTTCCAGCTCGCGCCGCTATCGGTGGTTTTCCAGACCCCGCCCGCCACGGCGCCGAAATAGAACAGGCCGGGTTCGCCAGACACGCCCTCGACCGCCACGGCCCGGCCGCCGCGGAAGGGGCCGATGCCGCGCCAATGCATGGCTTTGAACAGGGACTCGTCGAGGGGTTCGTCGGCCCTGGCCGGCCGGGGCAATCCGGTCAGCAGGGCCAGCAGGGTGGCGCCGGCGAGAAAGGAACGGCCCAAACGGCGCGGCAGCAAATCAATCATTGGAAAATCCCCCCTGGGATGTATCTTGCGCGCCCGAACGGGCCATGGCACAGGATGACCAGGGAACGGTGGCAAGACAAGACCCGTCATGTCAACAATTTGGGGGAGCAGGATTAAATTGGTGGGAGCGGGAGCAGGTAACCGAGCATTGAGTGTGGCCTTTATATCCGCCTGGATTGTGCCGATCGCCGCATTTGCCGCCGAGTCTGGAACAGCGCTCGAAGAGGTCGTGGTAACCGCGCAGAAATCGGCGCAGGACCCGCAGCAGATCGGTGTCGCTGTCTCGGTGATCAACGGCGACAGCCTGCAGGCGGCGCGGATTCAACAGCCGCTGTCTTTGGCATCGGTCGCCAGCAGCCTGTCGACAATGAATGCCACCACGGACGGAACGCCGCTGTTTCTTATCCGGGGCGTCGGGCTTGACGATTTCAACACCAATAACAGCAGCGGCGTCGGCACCTATCTCGATGAGGTCTTCGCCAGTTTTCCGGGCTTTTTGACCGAGACTCTGTTCGATATTGATCGTGTCGAGGTGCTGAAAGGCCCGCAGGGTACGCTCTATGGCAAGAACACGGCGGGCGGGGCGATCAATATTATTTCCCGCCAACCGACCGATCAGACCGAGGGCTATGTCGACCTCGATTACAGCCGCTGGGATACGCTCGACGCCACCGCCGCGATCAGCGGACCACTGTCCGACCGGCTCAAGGTGCGGCTCGCCGGAACCATGACCAAACAGGGCGAGGGATATCAGACCGATATCGACACCGGACAAAAATATGGCCGGCTCGATCGCGGCGGCGCTCGTGCCCTGTTTGATATGAGGCTGTCAGACGATGCCACCCTGCAGCTCAATCTGCACACGGCTTATGATCACTCGTTGCCGTCCTCGCCATCGACGCCCAATGTCGAAGCTCTGGCGCCGCCCAGTCCCTTCCCGACCAATGGCTTGCTGAACAGCCCTCCCGGCGGGACCCTGGTCCGGGTCGGCGGATTGCCCCTCTATAAGGATGAAAACGGCGCGGGTTCGGTGGCCAAGCTGAACGTGCAGTTTACTGGCATGACCCTCACCTCGATCAGCGCCTTCGACGGTTTCTATTCCCACAGCCGCGAAAATTATGACGGCTACCCGGCCGCCGACAATAATTGGACCAAGAATTTCCAGCAGACCCAGGTCAGCGAGGAGATTCGCCTCGCGTCCGATCAGGGAGGCTTGGTCGATTGGATTTTGGGCGCCGACTATTCGCAGAACTGGTATCGCTGCCGGGATTCCCTTGATTGGACCTTCGTTTACGGGCTGGCCAACAGCATCACCGACTCCGGCAAGGCGATCACCGCGACGAACTTTAGCCAAAGACAGCAATCCGAGGGGCTTTATGCCCATGCCGAGACCCATCTGTCGGCGCGCTGGACCCTGGTAACGGGGGTGCGCTATTCCCGCGATTCGATCAAATTCAACGGGGTGACCCTCGATCCCACCGGTGAATTGACTTATGCCGCCAACGGATTTTCCGGCCCGGTCGTGCCTGACACGGTGCTGGCAGCACTCGACCAGACACGTCAAAGTCAGGATGTTTCCTTCCGGCTTGAAGCCGATTATCATATAACCGACAAGGCGATGCTCTATGCCAGCTTGGCCACCGCCTACAAGGCGGGAATCTTTTACGGTCAACCCGCCCAGGTGCAGGTGGATTGGGGCTATGTGCGGCCCGAGCATGTGGTGACCAGCGAATTTGGCGGCAAAAGCCGCTTTTTCGGCGATTCCTTGCAAATCGACGCGGCTATTTTCGATAGTGTTCTGTTCGATCGGCAATCGAGCCTGTCGCTCTGGGCTGGGCCGGTCGGCACCCAGCCGCTGATCGCCGGGCTGGGCAATGTTCCGCGCTCAAGGATTGACGGCGCCGAGACTGAGGTCGCGTGGCGCCCGCTCAGCGGCTTTGAGATCCGCGTGGGGGGCACTTATCTCGATGCGCGGGTGACCGAAAGTCTGACCAGCGATAATGGTTTGGCGCTCTTTACGCCGGTCAGGGTCGGACAAAGCCTGCCGGACGCCCCGGCGCTCAGTGCCAATGGTGCGATCCTCTATAGCACCGCTTTAAGCGGCGATCTTACCTTCTATGGTCAGGTGAGCGACCATTATACCGGTTCGGAACATCCCTATCTCGGCGATCCAACCAGCTTCGGACGCGCCCATTCCCTTGGCGCGCGGTTCGGACTCAAGCAGACCGCCCAGCATTGGGATGTCAGTCTCTGGGGCACCAACCTGACCGATAGCAGGCCATTGACCTATGCTTTCGCCGGCAGCGAAGGCCAGCGTGTGTCCTTCTATCAAAAACCCGTCTCCGTCGGGGTGAACCTCATTTATAGCTTTTGATCGCCACCGACAGACTGCTGCAACCAGGCGATGAAGGACCTTATGCGGTAATTTTCCTGCACCTCCTTGCGGCAGATCAGGCCCCAAGCGCCCGGCAGGACCGCGCGATGGTCGACCGGCCGCACGAGGCGGCCGGACGCCAATTCCTCGTCGACGAAGGGACCATTGACCAGCACGATCGCCTCATTGTCCATCGCCACTTCGAGCGCCAGGGCGAGAGTGTCCACCGTGATATAGGGGATGGTCGGCTTGAAGGGGATGCCCGCCGCCTCGAACCATAATTCCCAATGGCGGAATTCGGTGCTGATGGTGACGAGCGGATGGTCGAGCAGATCCTGGACGGTGCCGTCAGGGCCGATCTTGGCCGCCAGGCGTGGGCCGCAGACCGGAAACAGCGCGCAGTCGAACAAAGGAACCCAATGGAAGCGGCTGTCCGGCGCGACGTCGCAATAAACCAGCCCGACATCGGAATGGACATCCTCGAAACGCCAGGCCTCGCCGCAGGTCTTCAGCACCAGTTTGATATCGGGATGGAAACGGGTGAAGGAAGATAAGCGGTGCGCCAGCCAGCGGATCGAGACGGTGACATAACTGTGGACCCGCAGCGATTTGTTATGGGCGTGGCGATGGGTCGCCTCGATGCCCTCGATCAGGGACAGGAAGGCTGCGCGCACATAGGGATAGAAGATGCGTCCTTCTTCGGTCGAGGCGATATAGCGGCCATCCTGGGAAAACAGCGCGACGCCCAAGGCTTCCTCGATCTGTTGCACCTGATGGCTGACCGCCGGATGGGTCAGGCATAGCTCATCGGCGGCCTCACCGATGCTTTGCAGACGCGTCGCGGCTTCAAACCCTTTCAGCGCCTTCAAAGGCGGCAATTTGCGTAAATCGATGTGATCAGCCAAGAGCCCGGCCCTCCTGCGATCATCTTACAGGATCTTGCGCCATTTCCAGATGGAGTTGATCGCCGAGATAGGGGTGTTGCTCCGCCACGCTCTCATTCAGCACAACGCCCAGACCCGGTTCGGTCGATGGAATGACATAGCCCTCCTGCCAGACGATCGGGGTCTGCAGAATATCGCCGTGAAAGCCGCGCCACTCCTCGATACCCTCGAGAATCAGGAAATTGGGCGAACAGGTCGCCAACTGGATGTTGGCCGCGCCGACCACCGGACCGCAATAGAGATGGGGCGCGATTTGGACATGATGGGTTTCCGCCATGCCGGCAATCTTCTTGGCTTCCAGCAAGCCGCCGACCCGCCCGAGATTCATCTGCAGAATGGCCGCGGCGCCAGTCTGCAACAGGCGGGCGAAGTCATATTTGGTGGCTAGCCGCTCACCAGCGGCGATCGGGATCGAGGTGGCGCGCGCCACCTTGGCCATTTCCTCCGGCGCGTCCGGCGGGACCGGCTCTTCGAACCACAGGGGGTCGAAGGGCTCCAGCCGCCGGGCCAGGCGGATCGCGCCGGCCGCTGTCATCTGACCGTGGGTGCCGAACAGCAGATCGGCCTTGTTGCCGACCGCTTCCCGTAAGCGAGCGGCGAATCTCTGGCAAAGATCGAGAGCTTCGAGCGACAATTGGCGACCGTCGAAAGCGGAATAGGGCCCGGCGGGATCGAATTTCAGCGCCGTGAAACCGCGCGCGAGATAGTCGGCCGCCCGTTCGGCCGCCAGATCGGGGTCTTGATAGACGTCAGTCTGGTCGTCGGGGCGGGAATAGATATAGCTATAGGTCCGCAGCCGCTGATGGACTTGCCCGCCCAGCAGTTTATAGACCGGCTGTCCGGCCGCTTTGCCGATGATATCCCAGCAGGCCATCTCAAGCGCGCTGAGCACGGCCATCAGGGTCAGATCGGCATGCTGGGTAAAGCCGCTCGAATAGACCCGGCGCCAAAAGACTTCGATGTCATGCGGGTCCCGCCCGGCGAGGTAGCGGTGGCAGACATCCTCGATCAACCGCGCAACCAGATGGGGATCGAAGGGGACGCAATAAGCTTCACCGATACCATCGATGCCACACGATGTCGTCAGCTTCACAAAGACAAAATACCGCCCGCCCAGATGGGGCGTCGGATTGCCGACCACAAAGGTCTTGATGTCGGCAATTTTCATGCGCGGTAAAACCCGTTGATGACTTTCTCGGCGATGATCTGTTCCGTCGCCGGATTGACCAGATCCACGCGGGTCCGACCGCTCAGCGGTTCCACCCAGTGACCCTCGATGCAGGATTTAAGCATGTCCGATGGCTCTCTGCTGATCCGCCGCCAGGGATTTCAACGCCAGGAGGTAATGGGCGGTCGCCCAAAGCCCGGTCGGAGCCAGAATCAGCAGCGCCGAGCGCAGTGAAACAGCGTCGGCGCCGGCGGGACCGGCGAAGACGTCGCTCAGCATGCCAACGCCCGCTGGCGCCACCACCAGACTGAGCACATTGGCGATCAGCACAAGAAGCGCGATGACGGTGGCGCGCATGGTGGCCGGTGCCAGATTCTGCACCACTCCCATGACCGGCCCAATATAGAAATAGATCGCCGGCATGAACAGCCACAGCATAATCTTGGCGGTGACGATCGAATGGGTGGCGAAGATCATGAAGGACGGGGGTGTCCCTAAGGTGACGCCGGCCGCCAGCAGCCAGACGACCGATCTGGGATTGGCGAAGGCCGGGCGTGACAACAGCCAGGCGGTGCCCAGCGTGGCGCCGATGCCGGCCACCAGATGCATCGGCCCGAGGATCGCGCCGGCCTCGCTCACGCTGAAACCATAGGCCCGTTGCAGATAGGTCGGGATGAACCACAGGATCCCCCAACCCCACAGCCCCATCACGCCGCTTCCCATCATCAGATGCAGGGCGGATTTCTGGCGGAACAGGAAGGACAGAGTCTCCGGGAAGCCAGGCTGGACCTGGGCTAAGTTACTGGGATCATTATCCAGCCGCCCGCGCGCCGGCTCAACGATGGTGACAAAGACCACCAGACCCAGAATGACGCCGGGAATGGCGAGCACGATCAGGGCCGTCCGCCAGCCATAGGCGCCGCTGAGCGCGCCGGCGCCGTCGGCGCCCAGCCAGGCCCCGATTGGCGCGCCAAGACAGAACAAAGTCATGGCCATGGGCCGAGCGGCGGCGGAAAAATAATCACCGACGATGGCATTGGCCGTCGGCGTTCCGCCGGCCTCGCCGACGCCGACGCCAATCCGTGCCAGAATTAACTGAAGATAGCTGGTCGAGAGGCCACAAAATCCAGTCATCACCGACCAGAACAGCAGGGACAACGCCAGGATATTGCGCCGATTGCTGCGATCGGCCAGCCAGGAAAGCGGAATGCCCGCACTGACATAGAAAAGTGCCAGAGAAACCCCGGTCAACAGGGCGACGCCCGTGTCGGTCAAATTGAAGTCAATCCTGATATTCTCGAGGATCGTCGACATGACATAGCGGTCGCAAATACTGATGGTGTAGGCCAGGCACATGATCAACAGCACGTACCACCTTGTGGCGACAGATCGGATGGAAATTTTCTGGTCGATCGTTGTGTCGGTCACAGATCCTGCCGAGTTTTCGCGTTTGGCTCATGACAGTTCGTCGAAAGACCGGGGTTCGCAAGTGAGCAATTTTGATTGATCGGTAAAATTTTTTCAATTGTTGGCCGCCTGTCCTTGGCTATCAGATCAGCGCGGTCAATTTCACGGGAACTGGCGCAGTCATGATGAAAATCGGATTTATCGGCCTCGGCAATGTCGGCGGCAAATTGGCGGGCAGCCTGATCCGCAATGGCTATGATGTCACGGTGCGGGACCTCGATCCGATCATCGTCGATCGCTTTGTTCAACAGGGCGCACGGGCGGCATCCTCGCCGCGCCAGCTTTGCGACACTGTCGAGCTGATCATCACCTGTCTGCCATCGCCTGCCGCCACCAACGCCGTCATGGAAGGGCCCGACGGCGTGATCGAGGCGCTGCGTCCGGGGCAGCTCTGGCTGGAAATGAGCACCACCGACGCGGAAGAGATCAGACGCCTGGGCGAACTGGTCGAAGCAAAGGGGGCGATGGTGCTGGATTGTCCGGTCTCGGGCGGCTGTCACCGCGCCGACACCGGCAATATCTCGATTTTCGCCGGCGGCCGGCGCGAGGCGTTCGAGCGAGCCCTTGATGTTTTGACGGTGATGGGGCGACGCATCTTGCACACTGGCGAGCTCGGCTCGGCCTCGCGCATCAAAGTCGTCACCAATTACCTGTGCACGGTTCATCTGGCGGCTTTGGCGGAAGCCCTCACGGTCTGCTGCGTCGATGGCATGGACATGAATGTCGCCTATGAGGCGATTCGCATTTCGTCGGGCAATAGTTTCGTTCATGAGACCGAATCCCAGGTCATTTTGAATGGCAGCCGCGATATCAGCTTCACCATGGATCTGGTCATCAAGGATGTCGGCCTGTTCGATCAGATGGCGCGCAAACTCGAGGTGCCGCTTGAGATCTCACCCCTGGTGCTGGATATTTTCAAGGACGGCCAAAGGCGTTACGGTCCGCGTGAATTATCGCCCAACATCATCCGCCGTCTGGAGGAGGCCTGCGACGTGAAGGTTTTGGGTCGGGGTTTCCCCGCGGAAATGGTGGATGACGAACCGGAGGAGCGCGGTCATGAAGTCGTCGCCGCACGCTGAGCTGAGCCTGCCGATCGGCGAGACCGGCCTCGATATTCCGCTGGAGGATGGCAGCTCGGCCTATTTCAATTATTATTGGCTGCGCGACAATTGCCCGAGCTCGTTCGACCATCAGACCTGCGAACGGGTCTTTGATATATTCCACAGCAAAACCGCGCCGCGCCCGCTGAGCGCGGTGATCGCCGATGGCGCACTTGAGATCGTCTGGCTCGACGAGAACCATATCACACGCCATCGGCTCGATTGGCTGGCCAACTACGCCAAGGGGGAGCCGCGTCATGATCCGGCCGATTTGCCGCGGCAACCCTGGCATGCCGGCCATTATCAGCAGATTGCCCGTTTTTCCCAGCCTTCGCTGCTGGCCGACCCGGACGCGGTGGTCCGCTGGATCAGGACCCTGCTGGTCGAGGGGATCAGCATTGTCGTCGACATGCCGGACTCCGACCAGGGCTTGACCGATCTCGCGCATCTGATCGGTCATGTCCGTCCGACCTTCTTCGGCGAGTTTTTCGACGTGAAGACCCATATCAATCCGAGCAATCTGGCCTATACCGCCAAGGCGCTGGAGCTTCATACCGATACGCCGGCGGAGGACGAGGCGCCAGGCGTGCAGTTTCTGCATTGTCGCGCCAACAGCGTCGCGGGGGGCGAAAATCTCTTTCTCGACGGCGTCGCTGTCGCCAATGATCTGCGCGTAAGCGATCCAGATGATTTTTCCCTGCTGAGCGAAACGCTGATTCCCTATTATTGCGAACATGAGCATTATGACATGCGCGCCCGCCACCCAGTCATCGAGCTCGATCGGCATGGCCAGGTATCGGGAGTCACCATCAGCCAGCACATGGCCGATGTGTTCGACCTGCCGCAGCGCTTTCTGGATCGTTATTATCCGGCTTTCTGCCGGTTTGGCCGGATGCTGCAAGAGGAAAAATATGTCATGCGTTTTCGGCTCTCGGCTGGCGAATGTATCGTTTTTGACAATCACCGTATCGTGCATGGCCGCACCGCCTACAGCGCCGACAGCGGAGATCGCTATCTGCGCGGCTGTTACACCGATCGCGGCGAGCTGCGCAGCGCCTACCGGGCCCTGCTCGGCAGCGGGCGATTCAGATGAAAGCTGGCTCGGCCCCGGAGGCGTCGGAGCAGTCCTTGCGCGTCGATCTGGCCGCCGCTTTTCGCCTCGCCGTCGAATTTGACTGGCATGAATCGGTCGGCAATCATTTCAGCGCCGCGGTTTCCGCGAATGGACAACGCTTTCTGATGAATCCGCGCTGGCGGCATTTCGCCAGCATCCGTGCCAGCGATCTGGTGCTGCTCGATGCCACTGATAGCGAGACGATGAGCCGCCCAGACCCGCCCGACGCCTCGGCCTGGTGCATCCATGGCGCGATCCACGCGCAAATGCCGGCGGCGCGGATCGTGCTGCATTGCCATCCGCCCTACGCCACCGCGCTCGCCTGCCTCAAAGATCCCCGCATGCTGCCGGTCGACCAGACCACCGCGCGTTTCTTTGGCCGGGTGGCCTTGGATCTCGGCTATTCGGGTATGGCTGACGTCGCGGCCGAGGGTCAGCGGCTCGCCGCTTCCTTCCAGGATCGACCGATCCTGCTGATGGGCAATCACGGCGTGACCGTCACCGCGCCCACCGTCGCCGAAGCCTTCGAGCATCTCTATCTTTTCGAGCGGGCCAGCAAGACCTTGCTTTTGGCTTATGGCGCCGGACAGGAGCTGTCGGTGCTGCCCGATGCGGTGGCCGCGAAGACGGCGCAGGAATGGCGGCCCTATGACGACATGGCCTTCGCGCATTTCGATGCGCTGAAGGCCATGCTGGACAAGAAGGATAGGTCCTACCGCGACTGAAGCAGTACGCCTTCGCGTTTCCGCCGGCGGATCAGGCAAATGCCAACGAGACCGGCCGCGAACAAGGTAAGGGTGGCGGGTTCGGGGACCGGAGCGACCTGGGTCTGGGACGAATATTCGAAGTTGGCCGATTCGAGGGAATTTGCGACATTCTGGCTGAGCGCGACCTCATTGAAGGTCAGCCCGGCGGTCAGGTCAATCAGCACATATTGGCTGCCATCGAGAGTGATATGCGCAGGCGCCATGCCAAGCACCCTTCCTTCAGTGAAATCAACAGCTGATGGACCGCTAAGCGGAGCGTTGCGGGCTGACTGTAAGGTCCCGCGACACCCCGTCGCGATTGAACCATTGAATCAGGCTCTCGCAAAAATTACTTACGATTGGCCATCTGTTCCATTCGCCCGTTTGGCCGCCAGCGTGCGACGGCGCAGATTTTCCGTCAATTCCGTATCATGATCCCGATGCAGCGTTCCCATCAGGCGATCCCAGAGGGTGAAATGGGTCGCATAGTTGCAATTGAAGTAGCGGTGATGCTGATCATGATGGGTGACGCTGATGAAAGGCGACTTCGGGCGAACCAGCGTTCCGCCATATTCGACGCCGGCATGACCGATGGTGCCGGTGATCTGGTCATAGAGCTTGTGCGCCACCAGTACATAGGGACTGATTGGCAGCAGGAAATGCGCCAGGATCCAATAGGACTGGATGAACAGATTATCGACGATCAGGTCACTGTTGTTCGACCAGGCGACCGGGGTGACGCTTTGATGATGCCAGCGGTGCACCCAGACGAAAAACGGCTTTTGATGGATCAGCCGATGGCTCCAGTAGAACCAGGTGTCAAAGACCAGCATTGACGCGATGAAGGACAGGATCACCGACCAGGGCGTCAGCGGGAGAGCCTGAAAGCCCCAATGGAATTCGGTATAGGCTGTGTCGCCGAGCGCGAATTGAAAGGCGATGAAGGCCAGGGATTTGATACTTTGCCGGCGGTCGCGCTTGATCAAGGCGGGCGAAAGTTCACGGTCACGCTGGATTTTGTCGGGTCGGCCGCGTTCTTGGCAATTATAAAGCCAAGTAGTGGTAAAATAAGCTGTTAATAATGCGCCATACATCAAGACTGTAATAGTTAAAATGTGAAGAATAACATCAAACATAGGGTGCTCTCCGCTATGGGGATACGGAAATTTCCCAAATCCTGAACGTAAGTGATTTTTGTGTTAACCAGATCTGGTTTCGCCCTGATATAGGGCGCTAATCGCAGACTTTAAAGGGCAGGCGCCTGGCGATGCAAAAGCATCGCCAGGCGCCTGCGCCAATCTGTGCAGACGGTCGATCAGAGCATTTGCGCGGCGGTTTTGCTTTCCATCTCGCAATCCTTGGCTTGATGGCTCGCCCGAGCCTGCTTGGCGGCGTCGAGATGCTGCCAGGCCGACGCGATGCTATCCGCCGAGGCTTTGGAGCTGGCGAGAATTTTCTCGGTTTTTTCGATCGACTGGGTGCAGGCCGACACAGGCTTATGATGGACCACCGGCGTTGCGGCGGGCGCCGCCGGCGCCTCGGCAGGCGCGGTCGGCGCAGCCGGCGCGGCGGCGACGGGCGCGGCGGCGGGCGCGGCGGCGGCGGGCGGCGCGGGCTGTGCCGTCGCGGGGGCGGTTTGATCAGCGGCAAAAGACGCTCCGCCGGTCAAAAGAGCGGCGAGGGTGAGAGCGGTGAAGGTGGATTTATTCATTTCGGTCTCCTGATCAGTCGGCTGGATCCTGTCGGGCGGGGGTCCGCCTTCAGTCTCAGCCGCTTGCGATAATCCGAAAATTCCCAAACGCGGGCTGTTCGGAATGACCTCATTACCCAAGCGGAATATGCCTTTTTTATGGTGAGGCCAGATTAAACTTTGTTAATCCTGCGGACAGGTTCCTGTCACACGCAAGGTCGCATAGTGTCGCCTCGAACAACGGCCCGACCCCCCGGGTCCTCTGGAAAGGATGCATCATGCACTATCTCCTGCCTCACATCGGTCGCCGCCGCGTCGCCGCCTTTTCGGCGATACTGCTCACCGGCACCATCCTCAGCGGTTTCGCTCGGGCGGAACCGGCCACCGGTCCCCTGCAACTGCCGCCGGTCGTCAATCAGGCCGGTTTCTCCGAGCTGGTCAGCAAGGTCCGCCCCGCCGTGGTCAATATCGCTACGACCGAGTCGCCACGTCCGACCCGCGACGAGGCGATGCCCGACCTGCCGCCCGGCATGCAATTGCCCGACCTGTTCCGGCATTTCGATCGCCGTGGCGCCGAGCCGGATCATGCTCTCGGTTCAGGTTTTCTGGTCGATGCGGCCGGATATATCGTCACCAATAATCACGTCATCGACGGCGCCCACAAAATCTCGGTCACCCTCGATGACGGCGCCTCCTTCCCCGCCAAGCTGATCGGCCGCGACGCCAAGACCGATCTGGCGTTGCTCAAGATCGAAGCGGGGAAACCGTTACCCTATGTCGCCTTCGGCCCCTCCGCGCAGGAACATGTCGGCGATTGGGTGATCGCGGTCGGTAACCCGTTCGGCTTGGGCGGCTCGGTCACGGCCGGCATCGTGTCGGCGCACGGCCGCAATATCAATGAAGGGCCTTATGACGACTTTCTGCAGATCGACGCGCCGATCAATCCGGGTAATTCCGGCGGGCCACTGTTCAACCAGTCCGGCCAGGTCATCGGCATCGACACGGCGATCTATTCACCCAATGGCGGCAGCGTCGGGATCGGCTTCGCCATTCCTTCCGATCTGGCCTCAAAAGTGGTGGCGCAGTTGAAGGAACATGGCACTGTCGAGCGCGGTTGGCTTGGCGTGCAGATGCAGCCGCTCACTCCGGCCTTGGCGAAAGCCGTTGGTCTGTCCAAGGACGAGGGTGTCCTGGTCAATGAGGTGCTGCCCGACTCACCCGCGGCCAAAGCCAAGCTGGCCCAGGGCGACGTGATTCTCGCCTTTGACGGCACGCCGGTGAAGACGCCGCGCGACCTGGCTCTGGCGGTCGCCAATGTTCATGCCGGCTCGGCCGTCAAAATGACCTTGTGGCGCGATGGTCATGAGCGCACCACCGACGTCACCATCGCCTCGGCTGCCAAGGCGCAGCATGAAGCGAAGGCCGATCTGGGCGAGGGTGGGCCGTTGGGACTGGCCTTGGCGCCGCTCACCAGTGACGCACGGGCGGAACTGGGTCTCAGCCCCGCCACCAAGGGGGTGGTGGTCGCCAAAGTGACCGAAGGCAGCCCGGCGGAAGATAGCGGCATGCAGCCGGGCGATGTCATCGTGCGGATCGGCGATCAGCAGGTCGCGTCGCCGAAAGAGGCGGCCAGCCGTCTGCAAGAAGCCGAGCAGGCCAAGAAAACCGCCGTACCCTTGCTGGTCACCCGGAACGGGACGACCTATTATATCGCTCTGCAATTGGCGCAGGGCTGATTTTGAGGCCGGGCGGCGTTGTGCCGCCCGGTTCTTTTCGAGGCAACATGAAGATCCTGCTGGTCGAGGATACGGAAGGCGTCGCCCAATTCGTCCGCAACGGCCTGAGGGAGGCCGGTCACACGGTCGATCATGCCGATAATGGGCGTGATGGCCTCTTTCTCGCCTCCACCGAAAGCTATGACGTAATCATCCTCGACCGCATGCTGCCAGGCGGCATCGACGGGCTGGCGATCATTGAGGCGCTGCGGCGCACCGGCAACCGAACGCCGATTCTGATCCTGAGCGCGCTTGCCGAGGTCGATGAAAAGATCAAGGGATTGCGTGCCGGCGGTGACGATTATCTCACCAAGCCCTTCGCCTTCGGCGAGTTGGCGGCGCGGCTCGACGCGTTGCTGCGCCGTGGCCAGGGCGCAAGCTCTGAGGCGGTGCTCAGCGTCGGAGATCTGCGGCTCGAGCCCCTGTCGCGCAAAGTCACCCGCGCCGGACAGGCGATCCCCTTGCAACCGCGCGAATTCGCGCTGCTGGAATTTCTGATGCGCCATGCCGGCCAGGTGGTGACCCGCACCATGCTGCTGGAAAATGTCTGGGATTATCACTTCGATCCGCAAACCAATGTGATCGATGTGCATATCAGCAAATTGCGCCAGAAAATCGACGCGCCGTTTGATCGCCCCCTGCTGCATACCCTGCGCGGCGCCGGCTATCGGCTCGACACCGATGCATAGACTCTTCCGCTCGACCGCGCTCCGGCTGGCGCTCGCCTATGCCGGGATCTTCATCCTGTCTTCCCTGCTGCTGGTCGGCTTCCTGTGGTGGCGGACGGCGGACTATCTCGACCGCGAGGTCGATGCGGTGATCGTCGCCGATACCCAGGCGGTCGCCGACCGGCTGCATGATTTTGGCCTCGCCGGGGCAGTGCAGACCATCAAGGAGCGGGTCGGACGGGCAGGGGACAGCCACGCCATCTATCTGCTGACCGATCCGAACTTGACGCCGATTGCCGGCAATCTCGATGGCTGGCCACTCGAGATCGGCCGCCGGCCGGGCTGGCATCAGATCCAGCTGGCCTATGATAATCGCCTGCATGCAACGCGTTTTCTTTATGTCGTGCTGCCGGCCGGTTTTCAATTGCTGGTCGGGCGCGATGTCGAGGACCGCATGGCGATCCGCAGCGCCATCCTGCATGGGCTAGGGTGGAGCACGGCCATTGCGCTCCTGCTGGCGGCCGGCGGCGGCCTGTTGCTGCGGCGCTCGATGCTGCGCCGGGTCGACGCGATCACCCTGACCACCAAGGCGATCATGCGCGGAGACCTCTCAAGCCGCCTGCCGGCCCGGGATTCGTCTGACGAGTTCGATCGGCTGGCCCAGACCATCAATCTGATGCTGCAGCAAATCGAGATCCTGATCGATGGCGTGCGCAATGCCTCCAACGCCGTCGCCCATGATCTGCGCACGCCCCTGAGCGAAGTGAAGGGCCGCCTCGAGGCGCTGCTGCGCACCCGGCCCTCGGCTGAGCACACTCTGGCGGAGATCGTCGTGGCGGTATCCGACCTCGACCGGGTGATCGACATTTTCAATGCCCTGCTGCGTCTGGCCGAGATCGAGTCCGGCGCCCGTCTGGCAGGGTTCCGCCCCTTCGATTTGCGGCAAATCGCCGCGGAGGTGGTCGAACTCTATGCGCCCGTGGCGGAAGAGAAGGAAATAAGCCTCAGTCTGGCTGAAACCGATGAATTGGAAATGGTCGGCGATCCGTTTCTGCTGGCCCAGGCGATCGGCAATCTGGTCGATAACGCGATCAAATACGGCCGTACCGGCGGCAGCGCCAAGGTCACTCTGGAAAAGCGCTTTGATGCCATCCGCATCACCGTCGAAGATGACGGGCCGGGCATCCCCGCCAGCGAAAAATCCCTCGCCGCCGAGCGCTTCTTCCGTGGCTCGTCCAGTGCCGCCACTCAAGGCGCCGGGCTGGGCTTGAGCCTGGTCGCCGCGGTTCTGCGCCTGCATGGCGGGACTCTGACCCTGTCGGACGGCAATCCAGGGCTGATCGCGACCATGAGTTTGCCAATGGGTGATCCAATGGGTGATCCAATGGGTGATCCAAAGGGTGATCCAAAGGGTGATCCAAAGGGTGATCCAAAGGGTGATCCAAAGGGTGATATTGTCGCAACTTTGCCACAAACTGCCATTATTTGACGTTGGTGGATCGTCAATGAGAGAGGGGGCAGTGTAGAGCGATGGTAAGTGATAAGGGATATCAGCGCGGCCTTTCCTATGGCGAATTGGCCTGGATCGTCATTCTAATCAGCGTTGGACTGGCCTGTCTCAATTTTCGCGATTATGGCATTACCAATGACGAAGAGGTGCAGAACATTTATGGCAAGATGGTGCTGTCTTATTACGCCAGCTCTTTTCACGACCTGTCGGCGCTGTCCTATAAGGATCTGTTCTATTATGGCGGCCTGTTCGATTTTGCCGCCGCGCTGATCAATCTGATTTCGCCCCTCGGCGAATATGAGACGCGCCATCTGCTCGGCGGCCTGGTCGGTGTCCTCGGCCTGATCGGCACCTGGCGGCTGGCCCGGCTGATTGCGGGCGAGCGCGCCGGTTTTCTGGCGCTCTTGCTGCTGGCGCTGACGCCCTCCTTTTACGGCCCGAGTTTTAATAATCCCAAGGATATTCCCTTTGCCGTCGGCATGGTCTGGACGCTGCTGGCGGCCTGCAAGATGATGCCGTCCCTGCCGCGGCCGCCGTTTCGCCAAGTCGCCTTTTTTGCCGTGTGTCTGGGGCTGACCCTCGGCGTACGGGTCGGCGGCGGACTGGACGGGATCTATCTGGTCACGGCGGTCCTGCTTTATCTTGTCTGGCGCGCGGCCGAGACCGGCTCAGTGCGGCTGGTCGGTCGGGAGGCGCGAATGGCGGTGCTGGCGCTGCTGCCCGGTCTGCCGATCGCCTATGGGGTGATGGTGCTGTTCTGGCCGTGGGCCTATCAATCGCCGCTCAATCCGTTGGTGGCGATCGCGCATTTTTCCCATTATGGCATCAATCTCGATACCCTGATGGATGGGGAATGGCTCCCGGCGCAACGCTTGCCGGCGCTCTATCTGCCGCTCTATCTGCTGGTGAAGATGCCGGAAATCGAATTGGCCGGAATCGCTGTCGCGGCTGTTCTGCCGCTCGGATGGCTTTTACGCCGTCGGGCCGGGGCCGACAGGGCGCGCGTTCTGCAGATCGTCCTGGTGGTGATCGCCGCTCTGTTCCCATTGGCTTTCTTCATCATCGAACGTCCGACCATCTATAACGGCATCCGCCATTTCGAATTCGTCCTGCCGCCATTGGCCGTGCTGGCCGGTATCGGATTGCAGGGGCTCTGGCTGTATTTCGAGCGTGGCTCGGCGCTGCGCGGCAAACTCTGCGGCATCGGCTTCGGCGCTGCGGCCTTGATCCAGGTCTGGATCATGGCCAGCCTGCATCCCGACGAATATGTGTTTTTCAACCAATTGGCCGGCGGGGTGAAGGGGGCCGACGGCAAGTTCGAACTGGACTATTGGGGTAATTCCCTTGCCGAGGCGGTCAGCGACCTGCGCCAATATGTCGAATTGGAAAATGGCGGCCGGCCGGTCGGCAAAATCTACAAGGTTGCCGTCTGCGGCAATCATCTGGCGGTGACCTACCATCTGCCGCCCTTCCTGCGCTTCACCCAGGACGCCAGCAAAGCCGACTTCTTCATCGGCTTTACCCAACATGGCTGCGATCAGGCGGTGCCGGGTCGTGAAATCGCTGCGGTCGAGCGTTTCGGCGCCGATCTGAGCGTGGTCAAGGATCTGCGGCACGCGGTCAACTAGGGACTGATTCAATGGTTTAGAGAATGATTCAGACATTGGATTGACGCGGAGTCGCGTCAATCCAATGTCATTGCGCTCCAAGCAATCCGCGCTCGCGCAGGGCATCCCGGGCAAGATCAAAATCCTCGTCGCGCACGACGACTCGGATTGGAAAGACGGCGCTGTAGATAGCCCCGATATTCTCGTCAAAGGGGAGGAAATCGATCTCATATTCGGCCAGACAGGCATGGATGGCGGAGAGCAGCACCCGGTCGGTGGTGCGGGTCACTTCTTTCAATCGTCGCTCCTCACAGGGCGCTGAGATCATTCACCAGATCGACAGCCCGATATCGTCTCATTCTGCCACGCCTATTCCCCGCCCGCCGGAAATGCCCGTTCATGCAGGCGATTGACGTCCACGCTCGGCCGGGGCGCGGCCTGCGGCGGAGGGGGCTCGGCGCTCACGCTGTTCTTCGCGGCGAAGGGCGGATCGTCGAAGGATAAGAGCTGTTCGGCGACCCCTGGCAATTGGGCAGCCAGCGGCGGCGTCTGGCCCTTATTATCGCCCAGGCCGCGCGGTTCGCGGCCTTTGACATAGACCGTGCCGCCAACCGTGACAAAACCCTCGCCACCGCTACGACGATTGAGAAGCTGTGCGCTCGGGCCGCGACTGGCCGGTTCCGCCGAAGGGGCCGGAACCGGCTGAGAGCTCTCGGATTGCTGCCCCGGCGCGGGCCGAGGTTCACTGTCATAGCTGAAGGAGATCTGCGCCATATAGTCGTTCGACAGGGAGGTCAGCCGCAGATGATAGGAACGGCGCGACGTCATGATCACCGCGCTGCTGTCCAGCCCCCGGCTTCGCGCTGAGATGAAAATATGCTCGACGTCGTTGGGGCCATCGCCCTCAGGGGCTTGATCCAGCGTCCAATTGGCCACATCGCCGACTTTGATCATCCGCACATGCTCGCCAGCCTGCAAGGCAAGATCGCAAATCTGCAAAGCCGCGCATTCGATGGGATGCTGCTGGGGGCCGAACGCGAACAGGGCGATGCTCGCCTCGCTTTTTTCCACCGGCATGACGTCGAGCGTGGCTGGGTTGGCAGGGGGCGCCGCTGATCTGGGCGCCGGTGGCGGTGTCTGGGCAGGCAGGGCGACTGCAACCAGCTCGGTCGGCTTGCTGGGCGGCAGCTGAGCCTCCATGGCCCGTCGCGGGATCGTTGTCCAGGGCACGGCGCAACTGGTGACGGCGGGGTAGAAAGTACGGGAAGTCGGACAGAAATAGGCGCTGTCCGCATCATTCGCCGCGGCCTCGGCCTGGCCGCTGAAACAGAGGAGGGGGGAGCCGGCAAGAAACGCAATAAAACGCCAATTCGCCTGCATGATGGGTTCCCCCCTATGCCAGTTTCGTCGGCGTCGCCCTGCGGACCAATACCGTCGACTCTATAATGATACGATACAGTGTCGTTGCGTTTATCGCAAGGAGAATCGGCGTTTACCAGCCACCGTTATCAATCGATCCGGAATTATTTGTGAGATAATGCACGCCGCCTTTGCAGCTCGGCGTGGCGCTTCCCACCGGCGCCGACTCATCATAGATTACATAAGTAACCTTATAGCTGAACTTCTCGGTCTTGCCTTTTCCCTGCTGATTGGCTGTGCAGCAATTGAGAACAAGATACATCATATAGTTATTGCAGCCCGAATCCGGTAAATTAGTAATAATATTGCATGGCTTGAATACTAGAGAACTATCAAATCCCGTCGCAGAGCTAAACGTTGCTGAAAAATCTTCGAAATAACCAATGCTCGAGTCAATTATAAAAGTAAGCAAATATGCGCTTGTATCAATCATATAACCATCACTGGTCAACAGCGCTGAGCTGGCCTTCGATGGTATTATGTCCGGGAGTGGGGTCGGCGGCGACGTAAGTACAATATTAACAGTGGGAAGGCGTACTTTTGTATTGTCACAGACTTTCGCCATAATCATGCTCCTTTGCTGGGTAAAATATTATTGAAATGATATGTTAATGCAATCAGCGCTATTGATGATCGGGTGATATCCACTGCGGCAGGCGACATGGAGACTCTTTCTTGCTTCATCAGGTCGATCGAGGGGGCCAAGGATTTGTGCGCGGACCGCATCAAATACAATGCTATGTGGTTCTGGCAGTCTAGCGATTTCCCGCTCAATCCGCCGTTTCAGATCCAATGACTTGGCCGGTTCGGCCTGAGCGTCATAGGCCTGTGCGGCAAGATATGCCAACACGACTCTGTTCGTTATGAGTGACAGACTGAGTCTTGGACCATGATCCTCGCCCGGCGCTTCCCCTAAATGAGCGATATCCGGCTCTGCCAGGGCTATGGTTTTTCCATATTCGCCCTTCGCATTCCAGAAGGCGGCTTTCGCCATGTGCAGCTGGGCCTCTATCTCCAACGCCGCCTTGGCGCTTTTATCGATCGAGGCGCTCAGCTTTTCCGAATGCTCCTTCGCGCGCTCGAGAATTGGGCCGGCTTCGTTTATATATCCGGCATAGACCGCGCTTTGTAATAGCTCCAGACTGGTGGCGGCCAGGCGGACAAGTAATCCAACGTTATTGGGATCAAAGTCATATAAATTCTGATTTTCTTTTTCAATATCAATAAGTTCGTTATAGGATTCGATATATTTTCCCATATCAATTTTTAGCGCGGCGACTTTGCGTCGAGCTGTTATCAAGGCGATGGATAATTCCTTGTTTCCTGGAGATTGATTGAGGGATTTTTGAATCAGACCAATTTGATTTTCTCTTAAGGTCATCGCATCGTTGAGCTTTCCAAGCAAACGCGCAACATCCGACATCCATGCCAAGCTATCGGCATACTCGAATAGATATCCCTGATTTTCGGGAGATTTTATGGATAAATCGGAAAATATCTTCTTCGATTTTTCAAAATAGGAAATTGACTCTAATAAAGTCATTTCATTAAAAAATATTACTCCAAGGTTTTTCTCGGCTTTTCCGTAATCAAATAGGCGTTTATCGCTAATTTTTACATCTGAATTATCATAGTATTTCAAGGCATCCATAAAATATTTCTTAGATTTTTCAAAATCAGCACGCATATAATAATAATAGCCTAGAGAATGGAGACTCAATGCATATTCATAAATACGAGCGGGATCATTGGGCGCTTTTTGCAGTGCGGATTCTGCTGACTGAAAAGCCAACATATAGCTCTCGAGCGCCTGACTTTGTTGGCCGCGCTGATTTTGTTGATTGCCGAGGCTGGTGAGGACGCGGGTCTTTTGGCCGATCGCAGTAGAGTCCATGTCGTCGGGCGAAAGACTGGCAAAATAGGCCAAGGACCGCTCGGTAGCCGAATCCAACACATCAAGGCGACCTACTGTTTGCAGCTTGTCATGCAGATCGGTGATCATAAATTCGATCAGCCCTTCGGCCTGGGTGCGCCGCTCCGCCGCGATCGCGGTCGCCTTCACGGCGATGTTTCGCTGCTGGACCGCCACCACCGCCAACCCCGCAAACGCCATGGACGCCAGCACCGACCCACTGGCGATCCAGCCATAGACCCGCTGCCGCCTCTGGGATTCGCGCTGCACCAGTTCGTCCAGTCCCAATCCCAACATGCCCGCCAGTACTTTCAGCAGCACGATCCGCTTCGGGTCCTTGCCGGGGCGCAGATCAGCGGCGATCGGTTCGGCAGGGTCGGCGGTCAGTGCGCCGCTGGCGTCGAGTTGGAAGCGCAATGCGCTGGGCAGGCACTCGGCTAGCCCGGCGTCCGACTTGGCAAAGGGTTCGCCGGCGGCGATGACGGCAATGACCCGATCGGCGCCATGGCTGCGCTTGAAGGACAGCACTTCCTGATTGACCCAAGCCGACTCCGCTGCCGCCGGCGAGCAGACGACCACCATGAAACTGCTCTGTTCGATGGCGCCGACAATCTCGCGGCCAAGATCCGACCCGGCCGGCAATTCATCTCGATCGCGGAAGCATTTGCCCAAACGGCGCGGGATCACCCCGGTGCGGGTTGCGCGTCCGACCAGTCTTTGCGGCACGACATAGCGTTCGATCGCGTTTTGCAGCCAGGCCGCGATTTTTTCGTCGCGGTGGCTATAACTGATGAAGGCGGCGTAACCGGAGCGGAGGGCGGCGTTTTCGTCCTGCATTGTCTCGGTCATTCCTCAGGGCGGCAATCGCAGTTTGAATAATATCGGGAATGTTGCTGAAAAGATAACCGCCTATTATCGTGACCGCAAATAAAAATAGAAATGTCAACGCACCATTAGCTTTCACTTCCGGGGTCTGACTTGACCAACACCGCCCGCGTCATCGAGCAGGTTATTGAGCATGAACGGCAGGGGGCGCTGCTGGCCGCCTACGATCTGCTACAGACCGCTTTGCGCGATGAGCCCGCCGACATGGTCCTGCGCCACCGCGCCATCCTGCTTCTGGCGCGCGGCGGGGCCACCGACGAGGCTTCGCGACACTATGCCAATTATGGCCTCAATCAGGTAAGTGATCACGAGGACATCATCGCTCTCGGCGGGCGGTTGCTGAAAGATCGCGCTCTGGCGTCGATCGGGGCGTCGCGCCTGGCCTTTGCCCGCGCCGCGATCGACAAATATCGTCAGGCTTTCGACCTGCGCCAATCCTCCTATCCCGCGATCAACATTGCCATGTTGCAGGTTTTGATCGGCGATTTTATCGCGGCGCGCGAGGGGGCGCAGTGGGTGCTGTCGCGTGTCCCAATCGCGAGTTGCGACTATTTCGATTGGGCGACCCGCTCTGAGGCGCATGTCATACTGGGAGCCGGCGATCAGGCCGATGCAGCGTTCGCCCAGGCCATTGCCTGCGATCCAACCAATCTGGCCAGCCGCGCCTCGACCTTGCGGCAATTGGAAATCCTCGGCTTGGCGCTGGGTCAGGATATGAGCTGGCTGCAGTCTCATCGGCCCGCGGTTGCTCTGCATTACTGCGGTCATATGTTCGAATGGCCGGAGGACTCCGGGGCAATCGTCACAATTTCCAACAGTCTGCGCGCCGAGATGGCGCGGCATAAACCCGGCGCGGCGTTCGGCGCGCTCGCGGCCGGCGGGGATTTATTATTGGCCGAGGCGGCGCTCACCCAGGGTGCCGATCTGCATATCGTGCTGCCCTTCGAGGAAGAGGAATTCCTCCGTTGCTCGGTCGCGCCCTATGGCGCCGAGTGGCTGGCGCGCTATCGCGAGTGCCGCCGCCGCGCCGCCAGTTTCCGAATTTATCTGCCGGAACCCTATCTCGGCGACGAACACGCTTTTTCCTTGGGATCGAGCTATGCCATGGGTCTGGCGATCCGCCACGCCCAGGCCAATCGCGGTCCGGTGCGGCAACTCTGTCTGTGGGATGGTGTCGCCAGCGCCCATATCGCTGGCACCGCCATCGACCAGCAGATCTGGTGTTCGACCGGGCTGCCGCAGACCATCGTCGATTTTCCCTTCGCGCTGCGCCAGCCTTCAATAGCGGTGGCGCCGCGCGAGCCGCTCATCGCCGACCGGCGGCCACGCGCCATTCTGTTCGGCGATGTCAGCGGTTTCAGTCGTCTCAGTGAGCGACAGGTGCAGCTATTTTTCGGCTCGGTAATGGTATCCCTGGCCGGGATTTTGCAGCAGGAAGAGTTTTCGCCCGAACTGGCCGAGGGCTGGGGCGATGGTCTGCATCTGGTGTTCGCATCGGTCGGCAAGGCGGCGCGCACGGCGCTCGTCCTGCAGGCTGGATTCCGGGCGATGAAACTTGAGGAGCATGGCCTGCCGGGCGATCTGGCGCTCCGCATCGGCGGCCATTATGGTCCGCTGACGCCGATGACGGCCGGCATCACCGGCGCCAAAGGCTATGTCGGCGTTCATAATACCATCGCCGCTCGCATCGAGCCGGTTACCCTGCCGGGCGCGATTTTCGTCAGTGAACCCTTCGCCGCCATGCTGGCGCTCGAGGATGCCCAAGGTCAGGCCGAGCGATGCCAGTCGGGTTATGTCGGGATGACCGATCTGCCGAAATCCTTCGGCGCCATGCGGTTATTCTCCCTGCAGGCACCGTGGTGATCGTGCTGTTCCGAAAATCAAGCATTCAGCACGCGATTGCGCTGCCACAGCGGGCAATGGGCGCCGGCCAGCGCGGTCTCGAGGCTGTCGGCGAAGGCCGCACGTTCGCAGGGCGCCAGTTCGCCGGCGATCTCGATGGCATTGCCGCGCAGCGACAACCGGACGGCGCGCAGTCCGAAATCAGGGTCGATGTCGCGTTCCAGGGTCAGTCCGTAAAGCGGCAGACGGCGGATCACCAGCGGTCGCCGGGCGCGGCCGGTGGTAATGGTCACGCCATTTCCATCGACGCGGATATGTTGATGACCATGTCGTTCCGGCCGCTTGGCGTGGAGGGCGAAGCACAGCAGCAGCGCAGTACCGATCAGGAATGGCGCAACCGGCCACAGGCCCGACCGCACCAGTCCGATCGCCATAGCCGACGTCACCAGCAGAACCGTTGCCATGATCCTCTGCGCAGTGCGGCGGCTCAGTGAGCCGCGCGGACTCAAGCGCGCCTCGAAGATTGCCGGCCGGGCCGACGGCTCAGGTGACGGAGCGGTCAAGGCTTAATCCGCCGGAGTGGGGAAATTTTATCAATCGCGCGATCCACATTGGCTGTGATCTTCCCAATTGTCGGCAAACGAAAGAAGATCATAAATCACGGCGCGTATATCGGCCAGATGTTCATGCCTTCCAGGACCTGCGTGAAAGTACCCTATGAAAGGCTGAGGAGAGCGAGGCTATGGCGGGCGATCATCGCTTCCTCGTCGGTGGGGATCACCCAGATCGCAAGGCGGCTGTCATCGGCGCTGATCCGTCCCGCGCCCTGCTGATTGCGCGCCTCGTCGATGAGTCCGCCCAACCATCCGAGCTTGGCCGCGACCAGACTACGGATGCGCGGGGCATGTTCACCGATGCCGGCGGTGAAGACGATGCCGTCGAGGCCGCCGAGCGCTGCGGTCAGCGCGCCCATTTCGGTAACGATATGATAGACGAAGGACTCGACGGCCTGCGCCGCCGCCGGTGTGGGACTGTCGAGCAGCACCCGCATGTCGCCGCTTTCACCCGACAGGCCGAGCAGGCCGGAATGGCTATAGAGCAGGTCGCTCAGCGCCGCCGCCGACAGTCCGCGCTGCTGCAGCAGAAAAAGCAGTACGCCCGGGTCGATGGAGCCGCAGCGGGTTCCCATGATCAGACCGTCCAGCGCGGTGAAACCCATGGTCGTCTCGACCGACTTGCCGGACTCGATGGCGCACAAGCTGGCGCCATTGCCGAGATGGGCGACGATAACTTTGCCGTTGGCCAGCTTTGGCGTGAGGATTTTCAGCTGTCGGGCAATGTAATCATAGGACAAGCCGTGAAATCCGTAGCGCCGCACGCCAAGCGCGGCAAGATCGCGCGGCACGGCGATCCGGGTCACCACCTCGGCCTGCCCATGATGGAAGGCGGTATCGAAGCAGGCGACTTGGGGCAGTTTGGGCCTTATCGCGCGCACCGCCCGAATGGCCGCAAGATTATGTGGCTGATGCAAGGGCGCCAGCGGTTCCAGTTCCACCAGTTGCGCCATGATTTCGTCGTCGACCAGCAGGGGGGCGCTGAAATGGGCGCCGCCATGGACCACCCGATGGCCCGCGACGGAAAGGGACTCTTCGCCGAGATGCGCTTCGATCCAGTCGAGCAGACCGCCCAGTAAATCCTCGTGGCTCATGCCTGGCCCCGAGCGCCGGTCAATCAGTACCGCGCCGTGATCATCGACCGCCCGCAGATGCGGCGAGCAGGGGATCTGTTCGATCTGGCCCCGCACCATAATCCGCGGATCGGCCTCGCCGATGGCATAGAGGGCGAATTTGATACTGGAGGAACCGGCATTCAAGGTCAGCACGGCGCCGCTCATGCTGCCGAATCCCGTCCCAATTCCGCCGGTTCGACAATCGATCCCTGCACGACGAGTCTGCCCTGGGTTAAGCGCTGAGGCATAACTGTCGAGGCAAATCGCAAAACTGTCGTTGATGCAGATCAAGTCCGGGATTGTTTCGCCCAGCACCGATAAGGTGACGGAACTGTAGCGTGACGGTCTGATCAGTTTGGCGGGGGGATATTAAGGCGATCTCTGGATCGCAAAACGTCATTCGGCGGCGACCTGAGTCGCCGCCGAATTCCCAGGACCTTACAGGGCCTTGAGATTGACCGCCGAGGTCTTGCCGCGCTTGGCGTCGCGCTCTTCGTCGAACGAGACCTTCTGGCCGTCATTCAGACCGCTCAGACCGGCGCGCTCGACCGCCGAAATATGGACGAAAACGTCCGCGCCGCCATTATCCGGGGCGATGAAACCAAAACCCTTAGTGCTGTTGAACCATTTAACAGTGCCGTTCGACATTTGAGACGTCCAATTATAAGTGTGGCGCGGCGCTCCATAGCGTCGCACATCAAGTGCCGAGCGATTCAGTTCATTCTGCAGCAGGATTGATGAGCGCACTGTTCCGCTTTTTGCCGTCGATTGCAAGAGAACAAACGTTCGGGTGACACGTTTTCGCCATTCCAGTGCGAAAACTGGCTGATTCCCTGGAGAATCAAATCCCCGGATTTTGGCTGCGATCCGGGGCATGACGAAGCTGGTCACTTTGTTCGCGTCAATCGGGTCGCGTCAGTTGGGTGGGGGAGGTGGTCCGCGATGATGGAAGTCGCCTGGTCCACCGACCTCCCGTGGATGATCGAGAGCGCGGTCGGCCAGTTTGGCGCGGCCTTCAGGCGAGATTTTTGTCGCCGCTTCGAGGAAGGCGGCCTCAAGGGCGTTTTCCATGGTCAGCTTCTGGCTACGACCCTCGCTCAGAACCTGCTTCAGCGCCTCGACATCAAACGGTTGGGCGATCAGGGCTGCGCGTATGTGGTTGGCAAAATCAGGATTGATGCGCCGGGCGTCGGTCATGGCCTTGAAATGCTCAGCAAAGCTTTTCTCCATGATCACCTGATCGGCGGCCGGCAGATTGGCCTTGAGATAATTGACGATGTCATGGGGGTCCGGTGGATGGGGATGCATGAAAGGACGATGCCGCACCGCGACTACGACAAAGAACACATTGATGGCGAGCGAAATCGGCAATAACCAGCGCCACAGCTTACCCCAGACGGTCATGATTCCTCCGTAATCAGCAAGGGCGATAGTATCAGGTTGCTCAATTGCGCCAGCGGCCAGTCATTGGAATAACCGCGTCCGACGCTGACCCCCATCACGACGGCGATGATCATCGGCAAAGCGAATTGCAGGACTGAAAACCAGTTTGCCCACGGCCATGATTTCTGTCGTTTCGGCGACCTCCGTGCTGTTTCTCGCAATACCGCATCCATCAACCGGTCCAGACGGTCATCGGTGATGACCGGTTGCGGGATACAATCCCGGATCAGGTGTTCTAAATTGTCCCCACTCATAGGATATCTCCTATCGTCTCGATGCCATTTTTCATAAGTGACTTACGCAAACCCCGTCGTCCCCTGACCAACAAGGCTTCCAAGGCGGAAACCGACATTTTCAAAATCCGCGCCGCCTCGGGCCCGTTGACCTCGCCGAAATAACACAAGGACAAGGCTTCCTTCTGTCGCTCGGGCAACTCGTTCATCGCCCGCAGCAATGTCTCGCGGCGCTGCCTGATCTGCGCCGTCTCTGACCCGATTGGTGCCTGATCGACCGGTTCGCCAGCATCTTCGAGGGGGGCCATGGGCGCCCGCCGCCGCCGATCGAGGGAGGCATTCAGCACCACCCGATAGAACCAGGTCGAAAATGTCGCCGCCCCATCCACCTGCCAACGTGCCGCCAGCTTCCAGACCTTCAGGAAGGATTCCTGAACGACTTCATCGGCGTCATCGGCGCTCCCCGTCACACGCTGCGCCAAAACCAGCATGGGTTTTCCATGACGCTGCATCAACTGGCGGAGAGCCCCCTCTTCCCCTCGGGCAATCGCTTGCAGAAGATCATCATCCGCGCTGCCCTCGGCCAGGGGACGGCGCTCATTCATGCGACCCAAAGATAATCCCCTTCAGCGAGGTCCTGACTGTTGCACGGGGCTAGAGGTCGAACCATGCGGCAAAATCATCAGGCGATGTCAAAGCGGATGCCCTGGGCCAAGGGCAGGCTATCGCCGTAATTGATGGTGTTGGTGGCCCGGCGCATATAGATCTTCCAGGCGTCCGAGCCGGACTCGCGGCCGCCGCCAGTGGCTTTTTCGCCACCGAAGGCGCCGCCAATCTCGGCGCCGCTCGGGCCGATATTGATATTGGCGATCCCGCAATCGCTGCCCGCTGCCGACAGGAAAATCTCGGCTTCAGAGAGCGACCCGGTGAACAGGCTGGAGGCCAGACCCTGTGCCACGTCATTATTGAGAGCAATCGCCTCAGTCAGATCGCGATAGGAAATCACATAGAGAATCGGGGCGAAGGTCTCCTCCCTGACGATCTCGGTCTGAGCCGGCATATCGACGATGGCGGGCGCAACATAGAAGGCGTCCGGAAAGCGATCGATCAGCAACCGATCGCCGCCATGAACCACCCCGCCCTGGTCGCGGGCGGCGATCAGCGCCGCCTGCATGGCGATGAAGCCGCGCTCATCGATCAACGGTCCGACCAGGGTGCCGCTTTCCAGCGGATTGCCGACCGGGATTGTCTGATAGGCGGCCTTCAACCGCTGCAGAAGAACAGGCTTGATAGCTTCATGCACGATCAGCCGGCGCAGGCTGGTGCAGCGTTGTCCGGCCGTGCCGGCGGCCGAGAAAACGATGCCGCGCACAGTCAGGTCAAGATTGGCTGTCGGCGTGACGATGGCGGCGTTATTGCCGCCCAGCTCCAGCAGGCTGCGCCCCATGCGCGCGGCAACCACGGGCGCCACGGCCCGGCCCATCGCGCAGCTGCCGGTGGCGCTGATCAGGGTCAGGCGACGGTCGGCGGCGATCTGCTCGCCGGCGGCGCGAAAGCCCAGGACCAGTTGGGCGAGGCCGGCAGGCGCCATGCCGAAACGCTTGACCGCCCGCTCGAACAGGCCAAGGCAGGCCAGCGCCGACAGGGGGGTCTTTTCTGACGGTTTCCAGACCACCGGATCGCCGCAAACCAGGGCGAGGGCGGCGTTCCAGGCCCAGACGGCGACGGGGAAGTTGAAGGCGGTGATGACGCCGATCGCCGAGAGCGGATGCCAGGTTTCCATCATGCGATGATCGGCCCGTTCGGTGGCGATGGTCAGTCCATAGAGCTGGCGCGACAGGCCAACGGCGAAATCGCAGATGTCGATCATCTCCTGTACCTCGCCACGGCTTTCCTCCAGGATCTTGCCGCATTCCAGGCTGACCAGCCTGGAGAGCGGCTCCTTGGCGGTGCGCAACTCTTCGCCCAGCAGGCGAACCAGCTCGCCGCGCTTGGGCGCGGGCATCAGGCGCCATTGGCGGAAGGCCTGATCGGCAGCCGCGATTTTGCTATCGATCGCCGCCCCATCGTCGCTGCGCAGCACCGCCAGCAAGTGTCCGTCGATCGGCGAACGGACCGGCATGTCGCCTTCACCAGACGGGGGCGCAGGCAGCTGCAAGGTGGCAAACAGGGCGGCAATGTCGATCATTTATGTCCCGATGCGGTCATTTTGAAGATCCCCTGGGCGTTGCCGGTATCGAAGGCGAGATCGAGACGGCTGATCTGACTCTCGGGCTCGGCATAATGGTCGCGGCTGATGAATTCGAAAAACGACCCCGGTACGAGGCGCTGCGACAGGCCGCCATCCCCTCGTCTGAAATCGCGCTGCACAGGCGTTGCCCGCAACGCCGTCTGGCGCACGCGGCCGCTGGTCGAGACTTCAATGCGGTCCTTGATCGCGCGGCCTTTCTGCCGTTGCTGCTCCGCGACCGCCTCGACATTGTTCACCCGGTCGGTCGCATGATTGAAGACATTGCCCTCGGTGGCGATCCAGGCCATTTCCGCCGATTCCGCCAACAGGGTCGCATAGTCCTCCTCGAATGGGATGTCATGCTGGCGAGCGAAACAGCCGACCAGATCCGACAGCAGCTCGGCGGCCTCGGCGATCGTCACGGTCTCAAAGCGCGCCAGCCGGCTCAGTCGCTGCTGAGCCCTGTCGGTCAGCGGGTCGCGACTGGTGCCGGTCACCCGCGCCACAGCGGTCTGGAATTCCGGTGAAAAACGCTCGGGATGCAGTTCGCTGACGAAATATTGCGGCAACTCGGCGGCAAAGTCGCGGTGGCAATAGGCAAAGCCGGTCATGCCGAGCCGATCGAGCGGATAAATCGCGGTTTGCCGATAGCCGAGCGGTTCGAGCAACCGGGCGAAAGCCTGCCGGCCGGGTGGCAAGGCGCCAAACCCAGCGCCAACCGTCCTGAGCGCCCCATGATCCAGCACCAGCTTGCGGCCATCGATCCGCTGTTCCGTCCAGTAGTGACCGGCTTCGGGCACGCGCCGGGATAGATCGTCGAACAGGGCCAGCCCCAGAGCCTGCGCCATCAGCGGGCCAGTGACGTGATCCGCGACCTGCAGGGCCGGCGCAATCTCGACGTCGCTCAAGAGCGCGTCGATCGACGCGGCGGACAGGGTTGGCGCGAGGATAAGCGGCAGCGCCGGCGGTTTTTCCGCCATGTCAGGCTGCCGCCCGTGCGGCCTGCGGTTGAAAAATGCGGCCGAAGCGGTTGGCGAGGAAGTCGGGTAGAGGGGCGTCTTCCTGGCGGATGAAGCCATGCTGGGGCAAATGGCCGGAGACGAACAGATCGACCATGGCGCAAAGGCCGGCGGCGGTGGTCGCCTGGATCGCGCTGCGCCGCTGATTGCCGTAGACCTTGAGCGAAAAGGTTTCCTGGCGGAGCCGCCCGGCCTTTTCACCAATCGCATTGACCATCATGACCACCACATCCTGATCGGTTTCCGGGATCGCCCGCTCGAAAATCCGCCGCAGCGTCGCCCGGTCCTCGCGCAGGCCCAGATCGTGGAGCAGCAGCTTGACGATCGCGCGGTGACCATGATAGCGGATCGTCTTGTAATCAAGAGTCGCCACGCGGCCGGTCAAAGTTTCGCACAGGGTTCCGAGGCCGCCCGAGGTATTGAAAGCCTCATAGTCGGTGCCGTCGAGGGAAAAAGACTCCAGGCCCTCAAGCGGCAGGAGATCGGCCGGTTTGCCGAGGCTTAACGCCTCGCAGGGATTGCAATATTCATTGATCAGCCCGTCGGTCGACCAGGTGAGATTATATTTCAGCGCATTGGTGGGATAGAGCGGCAGCGCGCCGACCCGCATATGCACGCCGACAGTCTTCTCGAAGCCGAGCGCCATGTGGTGGCCGATGATGCCGATGGCGCCCGGCGCCAGTCCGCATTGTGGCACAAAGACTGTCTTGGCGTCGTTCGCCAGAGATTGAATATGTTTGGTCGTCTCGACATCCTCGGTCAGGTCGAAATAATGCGTGCCGGCTTGCTTGGCGGCCGTGGCGATGGCGATATTGAGATAGAACGGGCAGGCGCTGACGACGATGTCCTGACCGACCAAGGCGGCGCGCAAGGCGTCGGGGTCGGTCACATCGAGGGGCAGGAAAGCGACCGTGACCGGATCGGTCACGGCCAGCCGCCCGGCGTCCCGGTCGGCCAGGGTGACGCGGAAATCGCCACTGGCGTTGAGGTCGGCGGCGATCGCTGTACCGATATGGCCGGCTCCGATGATGATGGCGCTTTTCATGGCTCGAATCCCCTGGTTGCTGCTCAAGTCTGCGGCTAAAACCTGTTGGAATATAGGATAAAAATGATCAATATGGCGATATTACCTAGTGATACGCAGGTAATCGCCAGCATTGTGGAGAGTCGCGTGAGCCGCCGCATCGATGACCAAAAGGATGCCGAGTTGCTGGCGCTGCTGCGCACCGATGCGCGACTGCCGGCGACCACTCTGGCGCTGAAATTGGGCGTCTCGCGCAGCGCCGTGCAACAAAGGCTGGCCCGCCTCGAGCGCGACGGAATCATTATCGGCTATACGGCGGTGCTTGGCGAAAAGGCCGCCCCGCTCGGCATGCTTCAGGGCCATGTGCTGATCGAGGTCGGCGCCCGCGATTTACCCCGTCTGGTGACCAGTCTGAAAAGCCGGCCCGATGTAAGGCGCTGCTACACGGCGAGCGGTCAGTTCGATCTGCTGGTGATCATCGAGGCCGCCTCGACACAACAGCTTGACGCGACCCTCGATTGGATCGGCGCCATTCCCGGCGTGCGCCGCACGGTCACCTCGCTGCTGCTGTCGACCAAATTCGAGCGATGACCCGGGCGCAGTCAGGGATTAGCCTATCCGCTAAATCATTGAATCAGGCCTGCGCCGAATACTCCGCCAAGCGGCCGAGCAGAAGCTTGATCATATCGTCCCGCATCGGATCCCTGGTTTCGCGCACCCAGCAGGCGGCGAGCGGCAGCTTCTGCATGGCGGCGACGGCGAGCGGAATGAAACGGACACCGGACACCCGCATGCGCGCGGTCCAGCGCGGCACGATGGCGATGCCGATCCCCGCGGCGACAAGATTGACGATGGTGTGTTTCTCCTGCGCCCATTGGCCGATCTGTGCGCTGAGGCCTGCTTCGGCGAAAAGTTGCATGGTGAGGTCGTGGCTGTGCGGTCGCGAGCGCCGTTCGGGGACGATCATCGCCTGGTCGGCCAGGTCGGTGACGGTCAGAACGGCGCGATGGGCCAACTCGTGATGGGCGGGAAGGGCAACGACCACCGTCTCGTAGAACAGGAAGCGCCAGTCGAGGTGGCTGTCGGGATGGTCGGGCGGACGCAAAATCGCCAGATCGAGTCGGCCTGATAATAGCTTCGGCAAGAGACGGATGGTTTTGTCCTCGAGCAACTGGACCGCGCAGCCGGGCTGTTCGCGTCGGAAATCCTGTAATAGCTGGGGTAATAGTCCGGCGGCGGCGCTATCGATCGCGCCGACCCGCAAAAGGGCCGCGCCGTCCCGGGCGCCGGCGCGAAAACGCGCCGCCAAGCCGTCGGCCTGCGCCAAAAGCAGCCGCGCCTCGTCCACCAGACGTCGTCCGTCGGCGGTCAGAGCGACATTGCGGGTGGTGCGCAGCAAAAGCGCCGTGCCGAGATTTTCCTCCAACAGCCTTACATGCCGGCCCAGCGAGGAGGGCAGCATGGCCAGCCTCTGGGCCGCCTTGCCAAAATGCAGCTCCTCGGCGACGGCGACAAAACAACGCAGCTGGTTCAGATCCATGACGCGGCTGATTATATCATTTTTTTGTATAAACAAGAGAGGTTTCGGCTTGACCCAGGGCTGGACTAAACTCCAAGGCAAGAGCTGCGGCGGCAAGCCGCCGGCGATCATCAGGTGAGGACAGGGTTCAATGGGATCCGAATTGGAGAGGCGCACCCTGCGCCGGGTCAGTCTGCGGATTGTACCCTTGGTGATGATCCTTTATTTCGTCGCCTATATTGATCGGGTCAATCTGGGTTTCGCCGCCCTGACCATGAACAAGCAGCTGAATTTCAGCCCGTCGGTCTTCGGTTTTGCCGCCGGGATTTTTTTCTTCGGCTATTTCCTGTTTGAGGTGCCGTCCAATCTCTTCATGCAAAAGCTTGGAGCGCGGGTTTGGATCGCGCGGATCATGGTCAGCTGGAGCATCATTTCCGGCTGCATGGCCTTCGTGCAGGGCAGCACCAGCTTTTATATCCTGCGCTTTCTGCTCGGCGCCGCCGAAGCGGGCTTTTTCCCGGGCATCATCCTTTATCTCAGTTTCTGGTTTCCCGCCCGCCGGCGGGCCGGAGTCACGGCCCTTTTCATGGCCGCCGCGCCAATTTCGACCGCTCTTGGATCGCCGCTGTCAGCCGCCCTGGTTGGCCTCGATGGCTGGCTCGGTCTGGCCGGCTGGCAATGGATGTTTGTGATCGAAGCAGCGCCCGCGTTGGCGCTCGGCCTCGTGGTTTTCGCCTTCATGACCGATCGCCCCGAGGCGGCCGGCTGGCTGCGTGAGGATGAGCGGCAATGGCTGGTCGCTGAAATGGACGCCGAACGCGCGGGCCAGAAAGCGGCGGCCCATCGCTCGGTGTGGCGCGGCCTCTCCGATCCGCGCGTCATCGCCCTTGCACTGATCTATTTCGGTACCTCGGCCGGGCTTTACACCCTGGGGATTTGGTCGCCACAAATCATCAGCCAATTGGGCGTGACAGGGATGACTGTCGGATGGGTGACGATGATCCCGCCGACCATTTCCGTGCTGGCCATGGTGCTGTGGGCGCGCCATTCCGATCGCACCAATGAGCGCACCGGGCATGTGGTACTCGCCTGTTTGCTGGCGGCGATCGGCCTGGTCTATGCCGGCCAGGCCGCCGGTCTGGTCGGCGTGGTGCTTGCGCTTTGTCTGGTCAATATCGGCATTTCCTGCGCCAAGCCGCCGCTCTGGAGCATGCCGACCCTGTTCCTGTCGGGCTCGGCGGCGGCGGCGGGTATCGCCACCATCAACGCCATCGGTAATCTTGGCGGATTTGCCGGCCCCTTCATGATCGGCTGGATCAGAGAGCTGACCGGCAGTTTCACCGGCGGTTTGCTGTTCGTCGCCGGCCTCCTGGTCTTATCCGCCATCCTTACGATTTTCCTCGCTTTTTCCTCGCGTCCATCTTCGGAGACCCATCATGCGTAATTTCAAGATTGCCGCCATCCCCGCCGACGGCATTGGCAAGGAAGTCGTGGCGGCGGGGTTGGAAGTCCTCGACGTCCTGGCCGAGCGGGATGGCGGTTTTCACCTGGAGGTCGAGAATTTCGATTGGGGATCGGATTATTACCACCGGCATGGCGTGATGATGCCGGCGAATGGCCGCGATCTGCTGATGCCCTTCGACGCGATCTATTTTGGCGCGGTGGGCGCGCCTGATGTGCCCGATCATATTACCCTGTGGGGATTGCGCCTGGCCATCTGCCAGCCTTTTGATCAATATGCCAATGTTCGGCCGACACGAATTCTGCCGGGTATCAAGAGCCCGCTCGGCGGGGTGAAGCGCGAGGATCTCGACTGGGTCATCGTGCGGGAGAATTCCGAAGGAGAATATGCCGGCCAGGGCGGACGATCCCATCGCGGGCTGCCCGAGGAAGTAGCCACCGAAGTCAGTATTTTCACCCGCGCCGGTGTCACCCGCATCATGCGATTCGCCTTCCAGTTGGCGCGCTCGCGGCCGCGGAAATTTCTCACCGTGGTCACCAAATCGAACGCTCAGCGTTTCGGCATGGTGCTGTGGGACGAGATCGCCGCCGAGGTGGCGGCTGAATTCCCTGACGTGACCTGGGACAAGATGCTGGTCGACGCGATGACCATGCGCATGACCCTGAAGCCCGCGACGCTCGACACCATCGTGGCGACCAATCTCCACGCTGACATTCTCTCGGATCTCGCGGCCGCTCTGGCGGGATCGCTCGGTATCGCACCAACCGCCAATCTCAATCCGGAACGGAAGTTTCCCTCGATGTTCGAGCCGATCCATGGCTCGGCCTTCGACATCACCGGTCAAGGTATCGCCAATCCGATCGGCACATTCTGGAGCGCCTGCATGATGCTCGATCATCTTGGCGAGGCGGCCGCATCCGCGCGACTGATGCGGGCGATCGAACGGGTGACCGCCGATCCGCTGCTTCACACGCCCGATCTCGGCGGGCAGGCGACCACCCGTCAGGTAACCGACGCAGTGATCGCCGCTTTGCGGGCCGATAACCAATAAAAGTCTTGGCTCGCCGGCATGATCCGACTTGGTCGGATCATGCCGGCGACTGACCAAATATCCCTATTGACTCGCTGTGCCCCAAAAAATACTAATCTAGTAGATACATATTTTATTTATACATCGCAAGAATGTTAAATAAATTTTGGGGTGACGATGACGATTGGAAAAAATTCCGCCAAGCGCGGCGGTCGATTGGTTTTTTCGCTGGTTTTGACGGCGGCGGTGGCGGCTGGCGAGGCGCAGGCGGCGTCCGACGAACAGATCCAGCAATTGGAAAATGCCCTGCAGCAGCTGCGCCAGCAGCATGAAGCGGAATTGCAGCGCCTGGAGCAGGAGATCGCACTCTTGCGGGCACGCGTCGCCGCGTCGCAACCCGCGGCACCGCAATTGGGCGAGCAGCCGACCCATCAATTCGCCGCCGAGTCCGGCGCACCGCCGAAACTGGTGGAATCGCCGACCCATCAATTCGGTCTCGCCAGCGAGGATGGCCAGAATTCGATCGCGCTCCTGGCCCGCCTGAATTTCGATGGTGGCGATTATCTCAAGGTTTCGCCCGATGGCGGGGCAAAGGGCGCCGGTCCAGGCAGTCCCGGTCATCCCCTCGATAGCGGCGTCGACGCGCGCCGCGCCCGGCTGGGTATTGGCGGTACTTTCATGGGCGATTGGGCCTATCGCCTGATTTATGATTTCGGCAATTCGGCCGACTCGGTAACCACCGGCGTGTCGGGTGCCGTCACCTCGGGGGTGGAAAATGCCTATATAACCTATAACGGCTTCAACAAGGCGGCCAACCCGGTGCCGGTCGCGGCCGATCTAGGTTATCTGGACATTCCCTGGACCCTCGATGAAGCCACCAGCTCCAACGACATCATGTTTCTCGAGCGCTCATCCTCCCAAGTGATCGCTACCCAGTTCGGCGGCGGCGATTTCCGCTCCGGTCTTGGCTTGCGCTCGAACAATAAGCGCTACTGGGCTGGTGTCTATGTCACCGGGCCGCAATCGGGTGCGCCGCACACGGGCGCCAATGGCGAAAATTTCTCCAGCCTGGCGCGCGCCAGCGCTCAACTCCTGCAAACCGACAGCGCGTCGCTGCATCTTGGCGTCAATGTCGGCCGTCTGTTTAATTCGCGGCTCAATTCCAGCAGCATCGGTGCCAGCAGTATCAGCACGACCGGCAGTAATTCGGCCCTTTCGCTCAGCGACCGTCCCGAGCTGCGCATCGATCCAACGGTTATTCTGAATACGGGATCAATTCCGGCTCATGCCGGTACCGTCCTCGGTACTGAGGGCGCCGCATCCTATGGCGGGCTATTTCTCCAGGGCGAATATTTTCATTACAGCCTCGACCAGAGCCCCCATGGCGTCAATCCTGGCGACGGCGCGGTCGATCTGGCGTCGCCGACCCTGAATTTCCAGGGGGGCTATGTAGAGGGCAGCTATTCTCTCGGTGGCCGGCGTCGCTACATCCCCGAAACGGGAGCCTATTCGGGCGTCGTGCCCGAGCATCCCTTCAGTTTGTCTGGCGCGGGTTGGGGCGCGCTGGAATTGGCCGCCCGCTTCAGCACTGTGGATCTGAACGACAAAGTCTCGCCGGGCCGGGCGCCGCATCTCACCGGTGGCATCGATGGCGGCGATCAGATCGGCTATGACCTTGGTTTAAACTGGTATCCCAACGCCAATATGCGATTCATGCTGGATTTCATCCATACGGATGTCGACAAGCTTTTCAAATCGACCACCAACGGCACGGCGCCAAACACTCCTGTGGGCGCGCATATCGACGCCCTGGCGGCGCGCAGTCAGTTGGCCTTCTGAAGGAGTCAGCTTTCGGCTTGACCTGCGTAGTCCGCTCTCTTCCAATGGCGCCCGCTCAACAATGAAGCAGGAGAACAGAATGAGTGTACTGGGATTGGCGCAAGCGCAGCATCTGGCCGAGCAGGCGATGAAACTCGCCAATGAAAAATTCAAAAAGCCGATCTGTGTCGCCATCGTCGATCAGGCCGGTATGCTGCTCGCCTTTGCCCGACAGGACGGCGCCCCGCTGCGCTCGATCCAAATTTCGGAAGGCAAGGCCTATTCGGCGGCGCGCATGGGAGTAACCACCCAAGCCTTCTTCGAGCGGCTGGAGCGTGAACATCTTGATGCCCGGGCCTTTTGCGACGAGAAACTGACCCCGCTGCCCGGCGGCGCGCCCCTCAAGACCGCAGCCGGTGTCCTGATCGGCGCTGCGGGTGTCAGCGGCCTGACCTCGGCCGAGGATCAGGAGATCGTCAATCTTCTCGCCGAGATCGTCCTTAACGCGTGACCCTGAAAGGCCGATCGGGCTTGATCGCAAGGGTCGTCACCATGCCGACCAGCAACAGCCCGATCGAGCCATAAAAGGCGACCGCCCAATCGTCGCTGCGGTCGAACAGCAGCCCCGAGAGGGGCGGCGCCAGGGCGGCCGCCAGGGCCGAACCGACATTCATCAGACCGCTGGCGGTGCCGGCGAAACCGGGCGCGATGTCGCCGGGAATTGCCCAGAACGCGCCGATCGCCAGTTCCAGGAAGAAAAAACCCGCCGCCAGGGTAAGAGCGACATGGTTCAACTCATGCACCTGTAGACTGGCGAACAGGCTGAGGATGGCGCCCGAGAAGGAGAACCAGATCAGTCCGAGCCGCGCCACCTTCAGACTGCCGAATCGTTTGAGCAACCAGTCGCTCAGCACTCCACCAAAAGCATCACCGACCACCCCGGCAAAGAAAACCGCTCCGGCGAAGCGCCCTGATCCCTTGAGGTCGAGGCCGAACCCATGCAAAAAATATCCTGGCAGCCAGCTCAGCAGCAGCCACAGCGTCCAGCCATAACAGAAATAGGTGACCGTCACCGGCAGCATCCGGCGCAGCAGGGGCAACCAGGGAATGGTCGCACGATGATGGTCGAGCTTTTCCGGCGGCAAAGTCGGCAACTCGGAGGCGGTCATTTGCGGATGTTCGCGCGGGATGTCGCGGTAATAGAAATACCAGACGCCGCCCCAGATCAGGCTGAACAATCCGTCGATGACAAAGGCGCCGCGCCAGCTCACCCAGCCGATCAGGGCGGCGACCAGAGGGGGGGTCGCGGCAGTGCCGAGGCGGGAGAAGGCATGGGTCAGGCCCTGGGCGAAACCGCGCTGCAGATTGGGCACCCAGGTCTGGATGGCGCGTGACGCGGTAGCGAAACTGGCTCCCTCGCCGACACCGACTAACAGCCGGCAGGCGAACAGAAAGGCGAAGCCGGTGGCAAATCCGGTTAGAATGGTGGCCCCGGCCCAGATCAGCGAGCAGGCCAGCAGCACGCGGCGCGGTCCGAAACGGTCGGCGATCATGCCGCCAAAAAATTGGATGATCAGATAGGGGATGGCGAAGGCCGAGAACACCGTCCCGAGATCTTGATTGCTGAGACCGAAATCCGCCTTGATGACGCTGCCGGCGGTGCTGATATTGACCCGGTCGATATAGGTAATGAAATACATCAGGCAAAGCAGGGCGAGGATTTTCGTCGACACGCCCGATCTCGTCACGATAGACCCTGCCACCCAAATGACCCCGACAAGCGTGACCGCGACAAGATCGACTCTCCACTCAGCTTTTTAGGTTACGCCGCCCGGCTGTTGCCCGACAGGAAATCCATCGCCGCTTGCACCCCTCCGCGCTTATGTGGCACGCCGGCGAGCGCCAGTCCCATCTCGACGCCGGCCAGGGTTCCCATCAGCGACAGATCGTTGAAATCGCCGAGATGGCCGATCCGGAATACCTTGCCGGCCAGTTTACCCAAGCCCGTGCCCAGCGACATGTCATACCGCTCGAGGATCGCGGCGCGCAGTTTGTCGGCGTCCGATCCCTCTGGCAACAACACCGCGGTCAGTACGCTGGAATATTCAGCCGGTTCTTGGCACAACACCTCAAGGCCCCATCCTTGCACAGCCCGCCGCGTCGCTTCGGCATGGCGGTCATGGCGGGCAAAGACATTGGGTAGCCCCTCCTCATTCAGCAGATTGATGGCTTCCTGCAGGCCGAACAGCATATTGGTTGCCGGCGAATAGGGAAAATAGCCCTTGGCGTTATTCACCAGCATATCCTCCCAGTCCCAATAGGACCGGGGCGTCTTGTTATCTCGGCTGACCGCCAGCGCCTTTTCGCTGAGTGCGTTGAAACCGAGGCCGGGTGGCAGCATCAGCCCCTTTTGCGAGCAGCTGACCGTGACGTCGACGCCCCACTCGTCATGGCGATAGTCCAGCGAACCCAAGGAAGAGATCGTATCGACCATCAGCAGCGCCGGATGGCGGGCGCGGTCGATAGCGGCGCGGATCAACGGAATGCGGCTGGCGACGCCGGTCGAAGTCTCGTTGTGGACCACCATCACCGCCTTGATTTGATGGGTCGTATCCGCCATCAGACGGGCCTCGATGGAAGTCGCATCCGCGCCGCGCCGCCAGTCGCTGGGGATGAAGTCAACGACCAATCCGAGCTTATCGGCCATTTTACGCCAGAGCGTGGCGAATTGCCCGGTCTCGCACATCACCACCCGATCGCCTGAAGCGAGGCAATTGACGATGGCGGCTTCCCAGGCGCCGGTGCCCGACGACGGATAGATCACCACCGGCCCGTTGGTACCGAACACCGGCTGAAGATCCGCGAAGAGTTTCGTCATCATCTGCCCGAATTCCGGCCCGCGATGGTCGATGATCGGCCTATCCATGGCGCGCAACACCCGATCGGGGATATTGCTGGGACCGGGGATCTGCAGAAAATGGCGGCCGGCGCGTCGCGGCATGGCGTTCTCCCTCATGGTCGAAAAATCATCAATCCAGACTTAAATCCCAGGCTTAACTCCCAGATTTAACTCAGGGCGGCGAGCCGGTCAATTTGAGACCTGTTAACGCTGTGTGACGGACTGCGCCGGCAGCGATGCGGCAGGAAAAATTTTTCGCTAAACCTGTCTTTAATACTCCCGCTGCAGAATACGCTCCAGTTCCGCTGTCGATCTGGCCCTGATCCGGTCGCTAATCCGGCTGTTTGTCACGATGACGCTTGAAATCTGCCACGATCCGGTATGGAACTATTACCGAATCATCCTCCGAAGGGTTGTATCGTAATGGAGTTCGGCCTGATGAGACCATCCCTCACGGTGAAAATCCTCTTTCCGTCTCTGACTATAGCCGTCCTGGTTGCCGTGGGGATCTTCGGTGTTCTCGAGAGCGAACTCGATGAGCAGGCGCGTATCGATTTTACCGGGCGGACCGAACATTTCGCCTCGGCCCAGGCGGCTGCGCTGACCGACGCGGTATGGAGTTTCGACCAGAATTCGATCGATCGCCTGTTCAATGTCTGCGTCGGCTATCCGGATCTGGTCAGTGCCCGGTTGGTCACCGCCGATGGCGACGTGCTCGCCCATTATGAGCGGCCCGACCCGCCTGGGAAAGCGACGCCGACCGACGACAACAACCAATATACCATGTCGAAAGAACTGGTGCGGTCCGATAATGGCGAAGGACTGCGTCTCGGCAGTCTCGAGGTCACAGTCGACGAGACCCAGCTTAACCAGAGTTCGACCAACCGCCGCCGTTCCGATGCGGCGACCCTGGTGGCATTGGCGATTCTGCTGGCGGTCAGCATGACCACCACCGTGCATTGGCAGGTCGGACGCCCTCTGACGCAGCTGCGGGAATCCCTGACCCGCAACACCCGCGAACGCGAGAAGAAGCCGCTGCAATGGCGGTCTCGCGACGAGATCGGCGAGGTGGTGGCAGCCTATAACGTGCTCCTGGCGCGCCAGGCCGAGGCCGAGGAGAGCTTGCGCAGCTATCAGCAATCCCTTGAGCAGATGGTCGAGAATGCCACCAGCGAATTGAAGCTCAGCCAGAAGCGTTTCAAGGATTTCGCCGAGTCCTCGTCGGATTGGATGTGGGAGACCGACCAGTCCAATAATTTTATCCGCTTCATCGGCGCCAACGCCGTCTGTGACAAACTTCGCCATGAGGGGATCGGCTCCAATCTCGCCGACCTCGCCAAGGGTGGCGCCAACAAGGGGGAGGTTGCAGCCTATCTCGCCGGCCTAGAGCGCAAGGACCCGATCCGCGAATTCGTCTATACGGCGCGCTTTCAGGACTCGAGTTGGGCCGAGATCTCCGTCAACGGCATTCCGATCTATGATGATGACGGCAATTATATTGGCTATCGCGGCACGGCGCGTGATCTGACCGAGCGGGTCGAGGCAGAGCGCCGGATCAAGACGGTGCAATCACGTCTGATGGGGGCCATTTCGGCGATCGCCGATGGGGTCATCCTGCTGGACGACAAGCGCCGTATCATTGTCTGCAATGATCAATTCAGCCAATTGGCACAATCGATCGGCGTGACCGCCGAGACCGGCCTGAGCCTGAAATTGCGCGCCGGCAAGGCGAAGAATGGCGATCAGACGCAGATCCTCGCCGATTGTCTCAGTGCTTGGCGTGAGCAGTTCGATCTTTGCGACGCGTCACCTCTGACCCTGCAATTGCCGGATGAACGGTGGATCCGCTCGACCGCCTTCAAGACCGAGGATGGCGGCGTGGTCGCCCTGTTCGCCGACGTGTCGGCCCAGATCGCTCGCGATCGCGAACTGGTCGCGGCGAAAGTGGCGGCGGAAGTCGCCAACAAGCTGAAATCTGAATTCCTCGCCAATATGAGCCATGAAATCCGCACGCCGATGAATGCAATCATCGGCCTGTCGCATCTCGGCCTCAGCACGGCGCTGGATCCCAAGCAGCGCAATTATCTTGAGAAAATCCTGTCCTCGGCCAATGCGCTCCTGGGCATCATTAATGATATCCTCGATTTCTCGAAGATCGAGGCGGGCAAGATGTCACTCGAGTCCGAGGATTTCGATCTGTCGAAACTGTTCCGCAGTCTGGATGCCATGCTGGCGGTCAAGGCCGGCGAGAAGGGTCTGAAGCTGATCTTCGATATCGACGCGAAAGTGCCGCCGGTGGTGTCGGGCGATCCACTGCGCCTCAGCCAGATTTTGCTCAATCTCGGCAGCAATGCGATCAAATTCACGCCGCAGGGCGAGGTCCGCTTTCGCGCTGAATTTCTTGGCCGCAAGAAGGACTCGGTATCATTACGTTTTTCCATCATCGATACCGGGATCGGTATCTCGGAGGAGCAGCAGGCTTCCCTGTTCGCGCCCTTCAGCCAGGCGGACGGCTCGATCACCCGGCGCTTCGGCGGGACCGGGCTCGGGCTGGCGATCTGCAAGCGGCTGGTTGAGCTGATGAATGGCCGTTTTGGCGTCAGCAGTAAATTGCAGGAAGGGTCGACCTTCTGGTTCGAAATCGACCTTCAGGCCGGGACGATCGCTGCGCTGCGGCCGTCGGCTCGCACCGCTTTCCAGCAGATCAAGGCTCTGGTCGTCGATCATCAGGGCAATGCGCGGCAAATGCTGAGCAGCCACCTTGAGGCGTTCGGCTGCGAGGTGACCCAGGCTGCGTCGGGCGCAGCGGCCCTCGAGAGTTTTGCATCAGGAAATTGTGATTTCGATGTGGCGGTGCTGGACCGTCGGCTTCCGGATATGGATGGTCTTGAGGTCGGCAGCCGTATCAGGCAAGCCGCCGGTAATACGGGCCGGCCGGTGATCATCATCGTTACCGCCGACTCTGCCGGAGAAATCGAAGCGGCGGTCGAGCAGATGAACTTCGTCGGCCCTCTGTTGAAGCCGGTCAGCGCATCGACAGTTCTCGACGCCATCCTCAGCGTGATGCCAGAATCCGATCTGATGCGACCCTCTTCCTCGGGGCAGACCCTGGTCCCTATCCCCGGCAGTGACAAGCCGCGCCTTGATGGCGTTAAAGTGCTGGTGGTTGAAGATAACGATATCAATCAGTTGTGCGCCCGGGAATTGCTCGAACAGGCCGGTGCCGAGGTGTGGATTGCTGAAAATGGCCAGGAGGCCATCGATCTCCTCGAACAAAAGCCGATCGATTGCGTGCTGATGGATGTGCAGATGCCGGTCCTCGATGGCTATTCGGCGACGCGCAAACTGCGTAAGAAGAAGAATTTCAGCGAATTGCCGATCATCGCCATGACGGCTAACGCCATGAGCGGCGACCGCGAGCGGGCTCTCGACTCCGGGATGAACGACTATGTTTCGAAGCCGGTGGAGCCGGACGAAATGCGGGAAGCGGTCCATCGCTGGACGCTCGGAGGCGGCGGTCGCCGGGCGGCGCTTTCGCAGTCTGCTGCCGAAAAGGAGAGGCCGGTGGCGGGCGCCCCAGTCGCCGAAAGGCCGGTCATGCCGGCGGCTGAAGTGATGGCGGAGCCGCTCGATTTTCCTGCCGCGCTTCGCCGCGCCAGCGGCAACCGCGCGTTGCTGATCAAGATGATGCAGCGTTTCCAGGCCGATGCGCCGAATTTTGCCCGGGCCTTCGATGAAGCCCGCGCCGCCGATGATCTCGAAAGCGTGTTGCGGCTTGCCCATAGCCTGAAGGGCAGCGCGGGAACCATCGGTCTGGTGGAATTGCAGGCGATCGCCGGCCGTCTTGAGACCATCTTGCGTGACAAGGGCAAGGAGGAGGACCTCCAGCACGCCCATCGTCTGACCCTGCAAGCCCTCGATCGTTCCACTCTGCTGATCGATGGTGTGATCAACGGCCAGGTCAGCGGCGTCGTTGAACGTGATCACCAGACTCCCGGCGAATTGTTTGTCCGGCTGACGACCTTGCGCCAACTTCTACAGGATGCCGATACGGATGCGGCGCGTCATTGTCGCGAGTTGATGGGCTATCTGCCGAAAGATCAGGCGGTGTTGGCCACCAATCTGCTTGATCTCGCCGAATCCTACGATTTTCCGCGCGCCTTGAACGCTATCGAGCGGCTGATCGAGGCGACCGGCACGAGCAGCCTCGCGGGCGCTTGATCACTCGAGCCCGCGTTCGCGCTTTATCGCGTCGGCGCTCGGGTCGCGCCCGCGAAAGCCGCGATAGATCGCCATCGGATCATCGGTAAAGCCCCGTCCGAGCATGGAGTCGCGGAATTTCTGACCATTGGCCCGGGTCATGCCGCCATTCTCTATGAACCATTCATAAGCGTCGTCATCGAGAATTTCGCCCCACATATAGGCGTAATAGTTGGCCTCATAGCCATTGGCCCAGATATGCAGGAAGTAGGGGGTGCGATAGCGCGGCGGCACTTCCGGCAGGTCGACGCCGTTTTTCTTCAGGGCCGCGGTCTCGAAACCATTGATATCTGTCTGTTTTGGGGCAGTGGGAGCGAGGCTGTGCCATTCCAGATCAAGCAGCGCCGCGGCGACATATTCTGTGGTCGCATAGCCTTTGCCATAGGTGCGGGCTTGCTTGATTTTGTCGATCAGACTTTGCGGCATGGGTGCGCCGCTGCGGTAATGTTTGGCGAAATTGGCGAAGACGCTCGGCTCCAGCGCCCAATGCTCGTTGAATTGCGAGGGGAACTCGATGACATCGGTCGGCATGTTGAAGCCGCTCTGCGAGGGGTAATATTGTACCGAGAACATGGCGTGCAGCGCATGGCCGAATTCGTGGAACAGGGTGGTGACGTCGTCGAAGCTGAGTAAGGTCGGCTGGCCCTCGTCCGGTTTGGTAAAATTATCGGTATTGACGATGATCGGCTTCCGCTTGTCCAGGCCCGACGGCACATTCAGGGTTGTGCACCAGGCGCCGCCATTCTTGTTGGACCGGGCATAGGGGTCGAGCATGAAGAGCGCCAAGGGACTGCCATCTGCATCGAAAACCTCGAAGACCCGCATGTCCGGGTGATAGGTCGGAATGTCGTGGCGCTCAGTGAAAGTTACCCCGTACATTTTGCCCGCAGCAAAGAAGACACCGTCCCGTAATACCCGGTCGAGTTCGAAATATTCCCGTACCTCATTGGCGTCGACGGCATATTTGGCTTTGCGGACCTGTTCGGCGTAGAACGCCCAGTCATAGGCGGTCAATTTGAAACCGCCGCCCTGCTGATCGATCATTGCCTGGATTTCCTCCGCCTCGGCGCGAGCCTTGCGGAGCGCGGACGGCACCAGATCGAGCAGTAATTTGCGCGCCGCCGCAGGGGTCTTCGCCATCTGCTCCGACTGGGTGAAGGCGGCGAAATTGGGGTAGCCCATCACCTCGGCTTTCTGCGCCCGCAATTGCGCCAGAGTGGCGACCAGGTCCCGCACGTCGTTGGAGCCGTTATGTTCGCCGCGCGTTGCCGCCGCCTCCATCAGTTTTTCCCGGAGCGCGCGGTTCTTCAGGTGCGCCAGCAGCGGCTGCTGGGTCGTGTTGCGCAAGATAAGCAGATATTTGCCAGATTGATGATGGTTGGCCGCCGCCGACGCCGCGGCGGCAATATCGGCGTCGGACAATCCATCGAGCTCTGCCTTGTCCGCCACCAGCACGGCGCTCTCGTCATTCGCCGCCAGCAGTTTGGTCCGATAGTCGTTCGACAGTTTGGCGATTTTTTCATTGATCGCCGTCAGCTCGTTCTTCTTCGCCTGATTGAGCAGCGCCCCGGCATGAGCGAACCTTTGATATTGCCAGCTCAGCAGAAATTTCTGCTTTTCGTCGAGTCCGAGTTCATCCAGACGATCATACAGACGGCGGATACGGTTGAATAATTTGGCGTTCAGCAAAATGGCGTCGCTATGCGCCTGCAGCTTGGGAGTTTCCTGGTCATTGATCCGGTCCAACACGTCATTGGTGTTGGCGCTGACCAATTGCTGGAAGAGGGAATTAGCCCGTCCGAGCAGAACACCGGTGCGGTCAAGAGCGACAATGGTGTTCTCGAAGGTTGCTTCTTCTCGATTTTCGGCGATCGCATCGACCTCGACCCGTTCCTGGGCCATGCCGACCTCAAGCGCGGCCTGAAAATCGCTGTCCTTGATCTGAGACATCGGCTCTGCCCCATAGGGCAGGGACGAACGATGAGCAAAGGGGTTTTCTGCATTGAGCACGGCGGAACTCCCCGTCCCGGCCGCCGCCTGCCCGATGGATCCGCTCGTGATCAGCAACGAGAGGACGATCATTGGCAGCCGGCGGGCGGAGCTTGTCATGAATTTCCCCTGGAACTGACAAAAACTGAAACTTCAATCTAAAGTGCGATGACTTTAGATCGGCGTGAACAGGCGCCACTCTAAACCATCCGGCTCCAGGCTGTCGGTTCAGATCCGATCTGTCAACCGGCGTCGGACGCGCCTCTTTTTGCACGCCGCCTGCCCATCGGCGTCCTCCTTCGCCTTTCGGCATCATTTTCAGCATCGATAATAGTGCAACGAGGGGTCAGGGAAACCAGACCCCGGCGATCCGGTGAGTCCAACGCACGTGGGAGGATGTGACGTCGATCGGCGCCGCATCGCCGCCCGCCAGGGCGTTCAATCGGTCACCATGGCGTTCGACCAGGGCAAGAAACGGGTCGCCATCAGTGAGGCTGATGACCGCGAGGTCGCCGGCCCGCGGCGGCAGGACGGTGTTCACGAACAGCAGACCGCCGACCGGCACGCGGGGTTCGAAACTGGTATCGGGCATATAAAAAGCATAGGCGCCTGGAACATTGGCCAATTGCGGCGGCGCCGGCAGCGAGAGTGCCGTCGGTTCCTGGTGCGGAATCACGATCAGCCCGTCTTTGCGCTTGGCCTGCAGGATTGGTAAGCCGGGGCCGGGCGGCGAGGCAGGTGGCGGTAATTCGCCCAGCATGTCGCGCACCGTGTCCCTGTCCATCAGATCTTCCGGCGGGACTTTGAGGGCTTTGGCCAAGGCCACCAGATGATCGGCCCGCACCCGGCGGCTACCATTCTCCAGCTTGCTGATCTCCGAGCGGCTCAAGCCCACCGTCTCACCCAATTCGGCGAGGGACATGCGTCTACGGCTGCGCCATTCACGAATCCGATTGGGTGTTTCCGGAGGGGTCATCGTCGAGCCATTACCACGCGTCATGATGCAACAAATATTTCCAGAGTGGGTGCATGAGGCAACTGCAACCCAAGAGGGGCCGCACCTCCGACAACGGACCGGAAGCTACTCTCCTGCCATGTTTTTCGTCAAGAGAAGTTGTGTTTCCGACGGCGGAACGACAGAGATCGCTCACGCATAAAGATGTAGACAAAAATTTCCAAAAAGGATATATAAGGAACAGTTTTGCAGCGGGGGTCAGGCATGTATGTCAAAAAATCCAAGCCCGTCGGAGTGGCATTTGTCGCTGGGCCAACCATGACCACCACTGCTTCCGCTGTGTGGCGGAGACTGCTGCTATGTTCAATGATTGCACTCATCGTGATGATCGCCGATCCCGGACTTGCCCAGACCGGGAGCAGCGATATTTTCAGTTCAGTGCAAAGCAAGACCAGCGACATTTTCACCAATGTACGGAATATTCTTATGGTCGTTGGCGCCCTCGGCGTCCTCGGCCTCGCGGCCTCGGCTTTCTTCGGCCATTTCAAATGGAGTTGGGCGGTCAGCCTGTTGGGCGGCCTCGCCCTCATCGCCTTCGTCAGCCAGATCATCACCTATTTCGGCTTGACCGCTCCAACCTCGACCGGTCAGTGAGACAGCCATGAAGACGCTGATTTTGCGGGTCGTGTCCGAACCGCCGCAGATCTTTTGGGCCCCCATTCTGCCGGCTGCGGGCAATGTGCTGATCAACATTACCGCGATGTTGTTCGGCATCATGGCCTTCAATGTGAATCCTTTACCCTTCTTCCTGACCATCCTGGTCGGGCATGGCTTGATCGCCGGATATGCCGCGCGCGATCCCCATCTCTCCAGTCTGATATCAGCCTGGATGGTGACGCGGCGGAAAACCCGCAATCTGCTGGAGACGCGGGGTAATAAATATGTGCCCTGACGCGACAGCGATGCTGGATATGGCGGAGAGTACCGGGGCTCTCTTGAGCCAAGGGCTGTCACCCCTGCGCCTGGGGCTCAGTCTCGCCGGCATGGTGGTCGGGGGTGGCGCTTTCACCGCTTTATCTGTTCCGGCGGTGGCGCGCTTCGTCCTGCCGCCGCCTCGCGATACCCGCCTTGCCGATCATCTGCCGTTTGACCGGTTGCTGGCCGATGACCGGACCTTGTGCTGCCGTGATGGAACCCTGCTCCAATGTTTGACCGTCGAAGGACGCGATATCACTTTTCTCAGCGCCAGCGAGCGTGAGGCGCTATTCCGTCTTCGCAAGAACTGGCTTGATGCGATGGCGGAACTCGGGGTTACGCTGCGAGGAATGCTGTTGCGTGAAAGGCTCGCCCTGACCCGAGACGACCAATTCGATCAGCCGATCCTCGCTTCCCTGGCGCAGAGCTGGAATTCCTCTTTTCGCACCTCATTTCATAATCGCCAGCTTTTGGTCCTGTCCATGCCGGGAAAGGGGCGGACCGCCCGCACCCGTTTGCAGGAGGCGGTCGATACGACCTTGCAATTGCTTGCGCCCTATCAACCAAGGGTGATGGCCGGATCGGCCGGCGAGCAGGGCGGACTGCTGGCCTTCTGGGCTTTTATCGCCAGTCCGGTATCGCGTCCGCGTCCTGCCGGGGTGCGCCATGAGATTTCCGAGGTCATCGCCACAGAGTCGGTCGAATTCACCGGCGAGCAAGGGCTGATTCGCTTCCGGCGCGGCGACCAGGAAAAATTCGTCGCGGCCGTCGGGATCCGCCGGTTCGGCGATTATCTCGATGAGCAAATGATCGCCGACCTTGCGGGGCTCGATGGGGAGTTCGTCCTGCTCAATCTGGTTGAACCTTGGAGCCGTACGATCGCCGCGCTCAAGCTGACCCAGGAAGCCCGCATGAGCATGGTCACCCGCTTCAGCAGCGCCGCGAATGACCAATATGATGCCGCCATGCAGATGATCGAGGGTCTCGACGAAAACCGCGCCAGCCTCGCCAATTACGCCCTTACCCTGTTTCTCATCGCCGATAGCCCCGACCAGATCTCTCTGCTCGACGGCGAGGTCCGCAAGATTTGCGCCGCTTACGGTGCCGCGTCGGTGCGGGAGGGCGCGGCAGCCCAGGCGAGCTGGTTTTCCCTTTTCCCCGGTTATCAACCCTGGCCGCGCAGCTATCGACTATTCACGTCGAACATCGCGTGCCATCTCACCCTCGATCGCGCGCCGGCAGGTTTGCCGGCCTCCGATTGGGGCGAGGGGCCACTGGCCATGTTCCGCACGCCGGGCGGCACCAGTTACGCTTTTCAACTGCATGTCTCCATGGATAAGGATGCGGTCGCTCATGCTGTTTGCATCGGTCCAACCGGCAGCGGGAAAACCACTTTGATGAGTTTTCTTGCCGGCATGGCCCTGCGTCACGACCGCTTGCGGGCCTTCATCTTCGATCGGTATCAGGGGGCCTATGTCTTCACCACCGCCGTGGGCGGCCGCTACATCAATCTCACGACCGGCAGCACAGCTCTGAATCGCTGCGGCCTCAACCCATTCCAATGCAGCGATACGCCGGAAAATAGAGCCTTTCTAAGGTTGTGGCTGCGCGCCATAAGCGGCTGCGAGGATGCCGACTCCCTCGAGGAAATCGCCGCTTCAATCCAATCCCTGTTCGATAGTCAGGTTCCGATCGATCAGCGCTCACTCGCGATTTTGCATGAGCCCTGCTTCAGCAATGCTTTGCCTCTCAAGCGGGAATTGGCGAAATGGGTCGATTCTGCCGCCTATGGAGCGATGTTCAATGCGCCGCAGGATACGCTCGACATGCGATCCGCCCGTCTGGTCAGCTTCGATATGACGGATATTTTTCGCGATGAACTGCTGACCCAGGCGACCCTGTCCTATCTCATGCATCGGATCCAAGCGACCATTGGCGAGACCAATGCTCCGGCCTTCATTTTCATCGATGAAACGGAACCGATGCTCCGCAATGCGCAATTTCGAACCTACTACCTCACTATGCTGCAGGAATATCGCAAAAGGGGCGCCGCCGTGATTTCCGCTTTTCAGCGTCCCGAGGCGATTGCCCAGGCCGGAATGAGTGAAGCCATCCGCGGCCAATGCCAGACCATGTTCTTCTTCCCCAATCCGCAGGCCAAGGCCGAGGATTACGCCGATTGGTCGCTGACGGAGTCGGAATGGGCCTATATCAAAGGTGACTTGCCGGTTGCGCGCCGGCTCGCCCGATCGGTGCTGGTCAAGCGTGCGGGCGGCGAATCGGTTGTGCTCGATACGGATCTCACCCCCTTGGGGCCGTCCTTGAGGATATTCGCCTCCGGTCGCGAGTCCGTTGCTCTGGCGAGCGACCTGCAGCGGCGATTTGGCGAAGAGTGGCTGGGGCATTATCTTGCGCCGCGCTGATCTTATTCTGCTGGCGTTCGGCCTCACCCTGGGCACGGGCGGTGCCGTTAAGGCGCAGGGCGTCGTGGTTTTCGATCAGTCCGCGATCGCCAGTGCCCAACAGACCCTCTTGGCCTTGAAGCAACAGTTGGATCAGCTCAAGACTCTCGTGGGCACGGCGCAAAATCTTGCCGGCGCGGTCGGTCAAGCCGGCGTGCCAGCTCTGCCCTTTCAGACCAGCCTGTCACAAAACGGCCTTACGGCGTTCAGCGCCCAACTCACAGCCGGTCTGACCGGTGGCGGGCCATCCGGCGGCAACTCGGCTTTACAACCCGTGCTGGCTCAGATCGCCCAGGCCAAATCGGTGAGCACAACGGCACCGGGCGATCCCAGCGACTTTGCCGGTCTGCAGCAATGGGTCGGCAATGCCCTGACCAACAGCCCGACCGACGATGCGACCGCCAAATCCCTTGGACGGCAGGCCCGTAGTCTGGTCGCCGGCGAAGCCGCCGCCGATGGCTATGCGCTGGCTCTGACCGCCCGCCAACAGGTCGCCACGCGTCTGAATCAGGCCCAAAATCTGGCCGGGCAGATTGCCGCCTCGACCACCTTGCGCGACGACATCGCCGCCAACAGCGCCGTCATGCTGGCGATCCATGATGAAATGGCCGAAATTCAAGGCTTATTGGCGGCTTCGCTGGCGGTGCAGAGCAGCGACCAGATGGCGACCGGCGACGGTAGCGCACCCTCGAGCGCCCAGACGAGCACCCAGACGAGCGCCCAGACGAGCGCCCAGGCGCCGACCGCCGCGGGGAGTCCCTGAGATGGGCCGGGCTGTTCGTCCGACCTGGATGTTCATCCTTCTGCCGGTCGCCACTCTCTTCTTGATACCCGGCGTCACGATCGCCGGTGTCTGCGCCGGCCAATCTGTTGCGCCGCCCTGCTGCCCGTCACCCTGTCCCATCTACGACCCGACCCGGTTGCCCACTTTGCAGACTCTGGCCCAAGACGCTGTCCTGACAGCCGGGTTGGAGCAACAGTCCAATCAGACTCTCTCTTCCATTGCGGCAGCCGTCGGATCCAATCTCGGCGGCTGGCAAATGTCCCTGTCGGGCAATTTTCTGGCCGGGCCCGTGGGAATATCGGCCTTACCGGCTGACTCTTTGGTTTTGATCAAACAGAGTCTGTTCGAGCCTCTGCCGCCTGCCTCACGTTCGGCGTCGGACCTTGCCCGGCGTGATCAATCCCGCGCCATGTCAGCCGCCACTGAGCGGGTCGCGGGGTTGTCGCTCAGTTTGCAGCACGCTGCCGGCCTGCCACGCACCGCCGCCGCCAGCGAAACGCAGCCGCCGGCAACAGATCTTCAGGGCGCCCTGGCACGTCTCGCCGGGACGCGCCTGATCCTTCTCGCGGACCTCATGGCACTCGATCAGCTCTGGACCGCAGGTCTCTCGGAGAGCGTGTCCAAAGCCGCACGGCTTTATCCTGTTCCGGCGGTGAGCAGCGCCACCGCGCCGCCCATTGGTACCCCGATACCGGCCAACGCGATGGCGGCAATGACCAATTCGGCGCCAACGCCCTCGGCTAAACCGGCGCTGCAGCCACAATGGAACGCGGCCGAGGCAATTCTTGCGCGCTATCCCGCGCTCCAGCGGACCGTGACAACCGCTTCTCTGGCGCAGCACATCCAAGGCAACGCTAGCGCCACTCTGGCCGATGCGCTCACCCAAGCCGGACTCGACCCAGTGTCGGGCCTGCCGCTCGTGCAATCCTCGCTGCTGAGCCGTGATCAGACCGGCTGGCAGGATGCCGCGAGCAAGATCAGTGCCGCAGAACATGCTGCCAGCCAGCTGCTGCCCCAGCTTGTCGATCAAGCGGACTCTGGAAGCGCGTTCAGGCTGCAGCGGAGCATGGCGGCGTGGCTCGATGCCCGTAAACAGGCGGTCTATTGGCGTGCGCTGTCCGCCGATGCCGAGGCAGAGATTTCGCTGCTCGACCAGAGACTGGGCGAGATCAGCGATCAAGTTGGCTTTGACATAACCGGGCAGGCGGCTCGCCAGGCCGGGATTTCGCATTAGGGTGGCCATGCTCAAACATTTCCTTCGCTTTCCCCTTTGCTTCCTTCCCTGCTTTGCCGCCTGCGCTGCGGACATTGTTTGGGATCCTACCGAGATCGCCCGTCTGGCCGAGCAGGCAGCGCAAATTTCCCTGCAATATTCCGCCCTGATCGATCTGCAGCAAACCCTCGGTGGCCTGTCGACCGGATTGGGTCCCATGGGGGTGCGGGGATCCGACGGCGCGATGGGGATGGCCGCCTTGGCATCGCTGCGGGCGCTCGCGCCACCGCTTCCCCTGCCCGATCAAGCGGCTCTGGCGAGTCGGTTGCCGTCCACCGGCCGGAGCGCTGCGCAACAGAACGACAATCAAGTTTTTTGGCAGCAGGCAGCCCGAAATGCCGCGGCGGATGGTATCGCCCTCAGCAGTGTCTTGCGGCAAGGTCTCGCCTCCGCCATGCCCCAGGTGCAAAGGGTGCTCAGCCAGGCTGGGTCTGCCCCGGATTTGCGGGGCGACGTGGCGGCGAACAGCGCGATATGCCTGCTGGTATTCGCGGATTTGGCGGCGGTCGAGGCCGCTTTGGCCGTGTCGTTGCAGGAGCAGACGGCGGCCACCCTATGGAAAATGACGGAGTGAAAACACCCGTGCGAGAAACACCAGAGTGAAGGAGCGTGTGATGGGTCATAGAATTATTCTTCTCGGCGTGCTGATCGCCAGCCTGGCCGCCTGCGGCAGTGTTTTCGCACCCGATCCGGTTGCGATCGGTCGTGATCGCGATGCCCTGAAACAAAGTCCCTGCGCCTGCGACGAGATCCGTCAGGATTTCACTGGCTGGTCGCGTCCCACATGAATTTTTCCTGGTTCCGCCTCGTTCCTCAAACCACCCGTGCGGCGGTCGACCGCACAGCCGGGGATCGTTTGGGGATTTATCCGGCCGAGCGGGACGTTCCGGCGCTGGAGGGGCGTCGCTATCTTTGGATCGCCCGAGCCTTTGCCATCGGCATGTTTCTCAGCCTTTGTCTCAATGTTGTTCTGGGCACGGCGATCGGCGGTCTGGCGCCGATGGTTCGGGTAGAGCCGATGTTGCTGACCTTCAAGGATCGCAGTGAGCAGATCGTCAAGATCGAACCCTTTCAGCGCGGCAGCTCGGGTTTCGAGCTCATGACCGAGATGCTGGTGCGCGACTATGTGTTGTCGCGTCATGAAATCCTGCTCGACGAGCCGGAAATGCGGCGGCGTTGGGGAGGCCGCGGCTTGGTCGCCTTTCGTTCCTCGCCCGAGGAATATGCGCGTTTCGTTGCGGAGACCGCGCCGCATTTTGAGGAACTGCGTCAGGGCCGACTGACCCGCACAGTGGCGATTCATCGGGTCAGCAAGATCGCCGACGGTTTCTGGCAGGTCGCCTTCTCCACCCAGGACAACAAACAGGGGACTGGGAAAATCGGCGAAGACCATTGGGTGGCGTCATTGTCGGTGGCCTATGTGCCGCGCGAGATCAATTGGGAGGATCGCTATATGAACCCGCTGGGATTCATTGTCACCGATTATGCGGTGGTCTCGGAACGATGAGCCGGGTTCGCGGTCTTCCCTTGCTTCTTTTGCTGGCGATCGGCATGGCTTCAGCGGGCCAGGAGCCTTCGCCTGCCAATCATGTCTACAGCGGCGGCAAGCCATTGCCGACCGTTTCGCCACCGCAGATTCCGGCGCCCCTGCTCAACGGCACCGAGCAGGCGATCGAGCAGCAAAGCCGTGGCGAGTTTCCGACGATGGACCGCTCGCCTGCCTTGCCGCTGGGCAGTCTGCAACGCAGCTGGGATCGGCCGCAGCCGGCCAATGGCCAGACGGCACCCGGAGTCATTCACTATCTCTGGCAGAGTGATTTCGTCATGGCGGTGCGAACCCGAGATTTCATGGTCACCACCCTGATGCTGCCACCCTGGGAGCGGGTCAGCGATTTCTATGTCGGCGATCCGGTGGTCTTCGAGGTCAAACGGGTCAAACCGAATGTGTTGGCGGTCCGGTCGCGCAATGCCGGCGCCGACAGCAATCTCACTCTGCTGGGTGGCAGCGGTAATCTCTATAATTTTTATCTCCGGTCCGAGGCCTGGAACAGCGCCCAGGTTACCGATCTGGCGGTCTATGTCGATGCGGCCAACGGGGGCGAGGAGAGCGGTGATACGGCGGATCCCGCCGTTTCCCGGGTCGGCTCGCCCGCTGTCCCCGACTATATCCGCCATATCGTGCGGCATCCCGACGATATCCGCTTCGATATGAAGATGTTCGCCAGCCGCCCGGGTGACGGCGATATCGCACCTTTGCGCGTCTTCGAGGACGGACTGTTCACCTATTTCGATTTTGGCGACAAATCTGATGTCATCGCCCGACCCGTGGTCCATGAAGTGGTCGATGGTGTCGATGTGGCGGTCAATAGCCGTACGGTCGGCGTCAATGGGTCGATTCTGGTGGCGGAGGCGGTTGGCGATTTTACCCTGCGCAATGGCAATCGGGTCGTCTGCGTCAAACGGGTTGCGACCCGCAGCGAGGGCAATTGATGCTCCGGCGAGCCGCCTTTATGGCGGGGCTGGCGCTGATTTCCGGGGTCGCTGTGGGGCAGAACGGGCCAATGGCGGAGCAGACCCGACTCGCGATCCGGTTCGAGCCCCACTCCAGCCGACTGGCACCGGAGCAGGCGGATCGCTTTGCGCAGCTGGGCGGGATCCTCCGCAATAGTCCGGACGCCATGCTGGTGGTTTTGCTGCCGTTCGGTCAGGAGGCGCCAAATGCGCGTTTTGTCGCGGCTCGTGCCGCCGAGTTGCAGCGGCATTTACAGTCGTTCGGCCTCAGCGCTGTAACGCGCCGGACGTCGCAGGCGGTCGGCGATGAAGAATTTTTATTCGTCGCCATTGATGCCCCGGCCGCACTTCCGGCACCGCAGCCGGAGCCCGCATCGTCGACCGCGCCCCTATCCTCGCCCGCTCCACAGGCGCCAGTGCCGGCCCAAGCGTCCTCTCCGACCATGTGGCGGGCCGAGGCCGGACGGACATTGCGCGACCTGCTCAATGACTGGGCCGAGCAGGCCGGCTGGACGGTGGTGTGGCAATCTTCTTTTGACTATCCGCTTGAGGCTTCGGCCAATTTCAGCGGTGACTTCGCCGACGCGGTGGGTCAATTGGTGCGCGGCTTTGCCGAGGCAAAACCGGCACCCTCGGCGCGACTGCATCGCGCCAATCAGGTCGTGATCATCGAGTGACCTTCATCCTCTCCCCATTCTGTGCATTGCGGATTTAACCCGACCGGAGTTAGGTTGGGTTATGCGAACCCTCGCCCCCAAACTCGGCCTTGCCGCTTTGCTGCTGCTTGGCGTGACCATGTCCGTGATCGCCTATCGGTATTCCGTGCCGGAGGCTGCGCCGGCGCCAGCGAAACTGTCACTGGCCGCTCCAAAGCCGGTGCCGGCGTTCAGCTTTACCGATCAGGACGGCAAGAGCCTGACTCTGGCCGATTTCAAGGGCAAGCTGGTCGTCCTTGATGTCTGGGCGACCTGGTGCGCGCCCTGCCGCGCGGAGTTTCCCCGACTCGACCGCCTGCAGGCTGAGTTGGGCGGCGCCAATTTGGCAGTCGTCGCCCTGTCGGTCGATCTCGGCGGACGCAAGCAGGTCGACCGTTTCTATGATGAGATCAAGATCAAGAGTTTGGCCGAATATCTCGACCCGGCGGGTGAATCGGCAAAAATTCTCGGTCTGCGCGGCCTGCCGACGACCCTGATTCTCGATCGTCAGGGTCGGGAGGTCGCGCGCATCGAGGGGGAGGCCGCCTGGGATGGTCCCGATGTCAAAGCCCTGCTGCAGACCCTGATGGGGCAGGGGTAAGGCGATGGGACGCGCCTGGCTGTGGCCGGTCCTGCTTTTCGGCCTGCTGGTTTCCCGGTCGGCCGAGGCACAGATGAGCATCGCTCTCAATACGCTCGATCTGGTCGATGCCAAGATCGATTATCAGGCCGACTACCGGCTGCAATCGGGCAAGCAGATCTATGTCGGCAAACTGGTTCACGCGCCGCACCGCGAAAGATGGGAATTCACCAGTGGCGGCGCGCCGCAAATTCTGCTGCTGCGCCGCGACCTCGATGAGGCGAGCATCCTTTGGCCCGAGCGGCACTGGTATATGTCGGCCAGTTTCGCCATGGTCAGCGGTCTTTTGGGCGGGCTTGACCGCGAGGTGTTGCAAGGGCGCGAAGCCGGAATCGAGAAGGTCGCCGGCGAGATGGCGACCCGCTATCACGTCGATCGCGGGGCTTTCGTGGGCGATCTTTGGCGCAGTCGTGACGGTATTCTGCTGAAAGCCGCCGGCCGCGTGACCTACAATGGACAACCGACCGATGGAGAGCTGGTCTTGTCCAATCTGCGGCGGGCCAAATCCGATCCAGCCCTCTTTGTCCGCCCGGACGGCTTCCTCGGGATCCCGCTTAAAATGGGCAAATAAATCGCGTGGCTACCAGTGGCGGATGCGTCCCACATCGACATGGACAAAACCCGAGTCGGGATATTGTCCGACGCCGCCGGCTTTCAAAGCGCGAGCCGCGCGTCCGAGGGTCGTGATACTGACCCCCTCCAGCCTTATATCGATGGCCTTGCCTTCCATATGCAGGCTGTGTTGCGCGACGCCGTCGCCCCGGGCAGCGAGCCAGGCATTGGTGCTCGGCGAGCGATATCCGGAGATGACCTGAAAGGGTTTCTTGGCCGCCATGCGGTGGTCCAGCGCGCAGATCACGTCAATGACGCGTGGATCCATCGTGTGGATCCTGCCGGAATAGTGATCGCGCAGCAGATGATTGACTTCTTTGAGAGCGGCGGGCTGGTAACGGCCCTCGGTCCAATAGGTGGTTTTGAGGGTTTCGCCGGTGTGAATATTGTGCAAAGCAACGGACCGCTCCAGCTTTCCGTGCAGCGCCGCTGCGACCGGACTCTGGATCAGAAGGGGTGACGCGCTGACGGCTGCACCAAAAATTAAAAACCCTCGTCTGCTCAGCATGGGCAGCACGACACGAACTTAATTGCCGTCATTGATTGTCCCCAAGGCGACGTTCAAATCTTCTTGCTTGTTTCCTTCATAACACAGCCCTACGGCACACGACAACCGTCGCAATTGACGGTTTTGGGGACCAGCTTCTGGCTGTGATCGGGCAGCAAGGGTGATCGATTGGCTTTGCTCAGAGCCTGCGCCAGATGCTCGTCCCGCTCATAAATATCGTCGCGGGTCTGCAGAACCCCGTCGCCATCTACCCACAAGGTCCAATAGAGCAACCAGACCGGCAGGCCGCGGGCCAGAGTGACTGTATGGGTGCCACCCTTTCCGATCTCCTCCTCCAGTTTCTCCCGGCTCCAGGCCTTGTCGCGCAGCACATAGAGGGCCAGATCCTCGGGGCGCTCGACCCGCACGCAGCCATGGGACAGGGCCCGGTCATTCCGCGCGAAGGCGCGATGATTGGGCGTATCGTGCAGATAGATGTCGTCATTGTTGGGCGTGTTGAATTTGATCCGTCCCAGTGCGTTGTCCGAGCCGGCGCGTTGCCGGATCGGCCAGGGGATCGAGTTCATCTCATGCCAGTTGATCCCGACGCCCTGACTTTCCGGGCTGCCTGGCGGGAAGCTGTCCGACACCAGTTCCAGATCGTTGGCGATAAGATATCCCGGATCCTTTTTCAGTTTCGGCAGCATCTCGTGGCTGGCGATCGATGCGGGAATCCGCCAAATCGGATTAAGCACGATCGAGGTCATTCTTGCGCGCAAGGCCGGCGTCGGATGGTCGGGATCGCCGATGATGACCTTCATGCTCATCACCGCCACTCCATCCTCGACCACTTCCATCTGCGCCGCCGGAACATTGACGACGATATGGTCATTCTCGAGGCGAAGCGGTAGCCAACGCCACCGCTCCATATTCACCGTCACCTGGCGGGCCCGGTCGGCGGCCGAGACATTCAGCGCGCCGATGCTGCGCGGCCCGAGCACCCCGTCGTCATTCAATCCGTGCCTGCGCTGAAAAAGCTGCACCGCCGCCTGCAGCGTGTCGTCATACTGCTCCGAGCCAACGTCGCTGCCGGCCGGCAGGTCGCCGCCGGCGAGAAGGCGGCGACGCACTTCCACAATGCGCGGGTCGCTGGCGCCCGGTTTTAGGGGAGGACCTGCCGTGACCTTGGGCCAATCACCAGCGGCGGCGATCTGCCGCAAATCGGCCAGCGCCTGTTTCAGCAATTGATAGCCCTTATAGGGAGCGGCGAGGCTGGGCAGGACGGCCGGCAGATCATTGACATGATCCTTGAGGAAGCTCACGGGACTGAAGGTGGGGATCTCGAGGAACCAGTCGTCTTCGATGTCGGCCGGATCGACCCTTTGTCCACGCATGGCGCCGGCATAGCGCAGCAGTCCGTCGGTCATCAGCAGATCCATCTCGGCTTGCTGCTGGCTGCTCATAGCCTGACGACGCGCCGTTATGGCGCCGATATGCAGCGGATGCAGCGGCAATCCGTCCTGATCGGCGCTCGACAGAATTGGCAGAAGCCTGTCGGCGATGGGCCCGCCCCAAGCCGGACGCCAGAGACGCGTTTCGTAGAATCGCCGCAGCGCCTCGGCATCAAGCATTTCGGCGTCGATCTTCAAAATATCGCCCGATTCGGAGAGTCGCCGGTGAATTTCCGCACTGACGCCCTCGCCCGGTGCCCCATTCCCACCAACCGCCCAAGCCTCCCGGCCCCCGCCCAGACCACCGGCCAGGGCAAAGCTGAACAGCGCCGCGTTCAGCATCGCAACCGGAGACCAGGATGGGCGCAGAGATAACTGCAAAGACATGCCTCTAATAGAGAGAAAAGAACCAACTGAAATTATACGAATGATAGACCGAAGATTAACGCCAAAAGATTAAAAATCGGCGCTATCGACAGCGATGATCGGTCGCTGTTCAGCAAATTTCAGGACGGGATGACCGTCGGCGCGAGCGGCTCCGCCTGATTATTGCGCAGCCGGTCCATCAGCCCACCGGTCGGCAGGGAGGAAATCAACGCCGTCACCAGTGCCGCAAGATAGGGCATCGACTGCACCATCAGCACCAGCGCCCACAAGCGGGCGTCGAGATCCTGCCAGCCTTTGGCGAACAAAATCAAGCCGGCGGAGAACCATTGCGACAGCATCAGGATCGTCTCGTCGCGCGCCATCATGAAGGCCTGGGTCCAGGCTGCCTTATCCGCCATTTTCGGCGTGCGCAGGAAAGGGATGGTCTTGGTGAAGATTCCCTGCCACATCGCCCGGCCGATCGAATAGGTCAGCCCCATGCCGGCGATCGCCGCACCAACACGCTGACGGATATTACATTTGACCCGGGTCGAATAGAGAATGAGGTGATGGATGATTTTTGCAACGAAAACGCCGATCGTCGGCATGACGAAGATCGAGAGGGGAAAATCGAAGGTGCGCGGCGCGAAGACCAGACCGACGGTCCAGAATACCGAAAGCAGGGTGAACAGCAGATAGAAAGCATCCGCGAACCACGGCAGCCAGCCGGTAATGAAGTGATATTTCTGGCCGGCCGTCAGGCCGGTATTGCGGAACGGCATCAAGGCGCGCCAATGGCCCTTGAGGATCTGGCAGGCGCCATAGGCCCAGCGATAGCGTTGCTTTTTATAGGCGGTGAAGTCATCGGGCGTCAGGCCATGGCCGAAACGATAATCGAGATAGACCGACTCATAGCCATGTTCGAGCAGCCGCAGCCCAAGTTCGGCATCCTCGGTGATGGTCCATTCGGCCCATTTACCGGTATCGATCAGCGCCGCGCGGCGGATCAGGGTCATGGTGCCGTGCTGGATGATGGCATTGTCTTCATTCCGCGCCACCATGCCGATATCGAAGAAACCGGCATATTCCCAATTGATCCATTCCTTGAAGAGATCATTCTCCCATTCGCGATGATCCTGCGGCGCCTGCACCCAGCCGACCTTTTCGTTCTCGAAATAGGGCACCAGCACGCTCAGCCAGTTGGACTCGACCTGATAATCGGAATCGATCACGCCGACGATCTCGGCATCGCGCGAGGTCTGGGTCAGGGCGAAATTGAGTGCCCCCGATTTGGCGCCCGGCCATTTTCCCAGATGATAGAAACGAAATTTTTCGCCCAAGGCGGCGCAATGGGCCTGCACCGGTTGCCACACTTCTGGATCGCGGGTGTTATTGTCAAGAACCAGCACCTCGAAATTGGGATAGTCCAGCGCGTTCAGGCTGTCGAGGGTCTGTTTTACCATCTCGGGCGGTTCGTTGTAGCAGGGCAGATGCAGCGACACCTTCGGAAAGCGGGTTGGCGGTGGGGAGGTTTCGGGAGTGAAATGGCGCTTCATGCTGCGGGTCCAGGTCAACTGGGTCAGCTCATAGCCACCGATCAGTACCACCACCAGCAGGATCATCTGCGCCGGCAACAGCACCGAATACATCAGTTCCGTCGAAGGAGCAAAATCGCGGATCACCGGCACCGACATGGTCCAGATCACCAGCGATGCGGCCAATTGCACCAAGACACCGAAAAAGATCTTGCCGCGGAATTTCAGATGGTTCCACTTGAACAGGAACCAGATCACCGGCAGCAATGCCAAAGCAGTCGCGGCGAAGGCCATCAGCGGCCATTGTTTTATCTCGAGCACCGGTTCGATCATCGAGAATTTGGGATCGCGGTCAGCGTCCCATACCCCCCAATGAGTGCCGACCGACCACTCGATCTGGCGCTTCCAGGGCTGATCGAAGGCCTCGGTAACATTGTAATCAATATTTTCCGCTGTGGCCGCGTTGAGAAAGCGGCGCAAAAACAGCGCCTGATTGATCACCGACGGTTCGGCCCGGCCGCGTCCCTTGCCACCCGACGGCCAGCCGACCTCGCCGAGAAAGACATGTTTGTTGGGATAGAGTTTCTGCAGGGCGTGATACTCGTCGATCACCTTTTTCACCGAGTCCTCGACCGGAACTCCTTCCCAATAGGGCAGGATATGCACGGTGATGAAGTCGGCCGCTGCCGCCAATTCGGGGTGCGAGAGCCAGACATAGGACGGCTCGGCAGTCGAGACCGGCTGCCGGATGCGGTTCTTCACTTGTTTTATATAGCGGATCAATTGCGGAACGGTCACCACACCGCGATAGATTGTTTCGTTACCGATGATGACCCGGTCGACATTGCTGTTGTTATTGGCCAGATCGATCACAGCATTGATGCCCTCCTCATTTTCGGCGAGGAGTTTCAGTTCGGTCGATTGAGCCTTCTGCTCATCGCCAGACAATTGCCCCGCCGGCTTGTCGAGGGCCAGAGAGGGATCGGACGCCATACCCTCGATTTCCGTGCCGGCGGTCACCCGCAATCCATGCTCGGCCGCCAGGGCCGGAATGATCTGAAAGCCGTGCAGAGCGGAGTAGATGCGGATGGCGCCAACCGTCTTGGCGACCATGGCGACGTCGGCGGCCAGGGACTCGGGCGGCGGGTAGCGGTTCTCGAAAGGATTGTCATCCTTGCGATAGGGGGCCAGCGAGATACTGCTGATCTGGCCTTCCCACGGCACGCCGTTACGCGGGCGATTCAACAACCACCAGCCGCCGATATTACCGAGAACGATCACCAGAAGAATGACGAAACCAGAAAATCGGCGCATCTGTTGCCTAAATCCGCGAGGTGCCCGCTGCCCGTCCGGCCAAGACGGTCATCCGGAACGGCTGTTCATGGGATATTGAAGTGATCGATGAAATATAGCTGAAGCATTTCAGCCCGTCGAGTGGCCGTCCGCCGATAAGATCTGGCTTCTGCCCCCTCGCTTGCGGTAAGCCTTGCCAATCACAGCGCCAGATGGAAATTCATGTCCTCACTTCTCAGCCGGCTCTCCCAAGAAATCGGTGCGGCGCCGCAACAGGTCGACGCGGCGGTCAAACTCCTCGATGGCGGCGATACGGTGCCCTTCATTGCGCGCTATCGCAAGGAGGCCACCGGCGGTCTCGATGACGGTCAGTTGCGCCTGCTGGCGGAACGTTTGACCTATTTGCGCGAACTCGATGAACGCCGTGTGGCCATCACCCAATCGATCAGCGAGCAGGGCAAGATGACCGAGGCGCTGGCCGCCGAGATCAAAGCCGCCGACAGCAAGGCGCGGCTGGAGGATCTCTATCTGCCCTATCGCCAGAAGCGCCGCACAAAGGCGCAGATCGCCCGCGAGGCGGGACTGGAGCCCCTGGCCGACCTGTTGCTGAGCAATCCCGGTCAAGATCCTGAACAGGCAGCGTCTCACTATGTTGATTCAAATAAATCTATCGATAACGTGAAATCCGCGCTCGATGGCGCAAGACAAATTCTGATCGATTGTCTGTCGGAAGATGCGGATTTGCTCGGTGATTTACGCGAGTTGCTTTGGAATGAAGGCATTCTTTCGTCCCGAATGGCTGAGGGTATGGCCGAAGCCGGGGAAAAATTCACCGATTACTTCTCCTACCAGGAAAAAATCAAGGCGATTCCCTCGCATCGCGCCCTTGCCCTATTCCGAGGACGCAACGAGAACATACTGCTTTTGAAGTTAGAAGCCCCCGACGATGGCGGCGACCGCGATCGGCCGGGTGTTTGCGAGCAGAAGATCGCCCGTCGCTTTACTATTGAAAACCGCGGCCGGCCGGCTGATCCCTGGTTGGCTGAGACAGTGCGCTGGGCCTGGCGCATCAAAATCCATCTGCATCTTGAGCTCGAATTGCTCGGCCGCCTCAGAGACGAGGCCGATGGTGAGGCGATCGCCGTATTCGGCCGCAATCTGCGCAGTCTGCTGCTGGCGCCGCCGGCCGGGTCGCGGGCGGTGCTCGGGCTCGATCCGGGGGTCAGGACCGGCGTCAAAATGGCGGCGGTCGATAAAACCGGCAAAATCCTGGCGAGCGGCGTCATTTATCCTCACGCGCCCCGCCATGATTGGGAGGGCTCGATCGCCGCCATCGCCGCTCTGGTGCGCAGCCATGCCATTGAGCTGGTGGCGGTCGGCAATGGCACCGCGTCGCGGGAGACCGATAAGCTGGTGGCCGATACCCTGGCGCGCCATCCCGAGCTTGGCTTCAGCCGGGCGATGGTTTCGGAGGCCGGCGCCTCGGTCTATTCCGCCTCGGAAGTCGCGGCCGCCGAATTTCCCGATCTCGACGTGACGATCAGGGGCGCCATTTCCATCGCGCGCCGGCTGCAAGATCCCTTGGCTGAACTGGTCAAGATCGATCCCAAGGCGATCGGCGTCGGGCAATATCAGCATGATGTCGACCAGCAGCGTCTGGGCCGGACGCTCGACAGCGTGGTCGAAGACTGCGTGAACGGGGTTGGCGTCGATCTCAATACCGCCTCCGTACCATTGCTCGCGCGGGTCGCCGGCCTGGGACCGGTCCTGGCCCGCAATATCGTGGCTCATCGCGATAAATTCGGCCCGTTCCCCGATCGCCAACATCTGCTACGCGTCGAAAGACTGGGGCCAAAAGCCTTCGAGCAAGCGGCGGGATTCCTCAGAATCATGCAGGGAAGTCATAAGCTGGACGGATCGGCGGTCCATCCCGAGGCCTATCCGCTGGTCGATCGCATCGCCGCCGCCCATGGCCGCACGGTCGCCTCGCTGATCGGCGATCTGTCCTTTCTGCGCGGTTTGGCGCCGGCGGATTATTGTGACGACCGCTTCGGACTGCCGACCGTCACCGACGTTTTGAAGGAACTCGAAAAGCCCGGCCGCGATCCGCGCGGCAGTTTCCGGACCGCTGCTTTCAAGGAGGGGGTGGAGACGCTTAAGGATTTGAGATCGGGCATGACCCTTGAAGGCGTCGTTACCAATGTCACTAATTTTGGCGCCTTCGTCGATATCGGGGTGCATCAGGACGGTCTGGTCCATATCTCGGCTCTGGCTGACCGCTTCGTCAAGGATCCGCATAGTGTCGTCAAGGCCGGCGATGTGGTGAAGGTCAAGGTGCTGGAGGTCGATCTGAAGCGTCAGCGCGTCGCTTTGACCATGCGTCTGGCCGACCGGCCCGGGCCACTGAGGCCGGAGCCAGTTCAGGTCGCGCGGGCAAAGCCGCAAGCGCCGGCGCCGAAGCAAGACATCGGCAACAGCGCTCTCGCCGAGGCTTTTGCCCGGGCCCGGCAAAAGTGATCAGGGCTGCCCGCGCGCTGCTTCCGGTCATCGTGCTTCTGGCGTTGGCTGGACCATCGTGGGCCGCGGACCTTGATATTGTCTTCATCGGCACCTTGAGCGGCGGCGGCGCCAACAAGGCGCAGGATCAGCTCGACGGCTTTCGGCTGGCGGTACGCCATCTGGGCGGCCGTCTGGGCGGGATGGAATTCACCCTTTCCGTCACCGACGATCAGCGCACTGGGGTGTTAGCGCAGCAGGCCGCCGACCGCGCCTGGCAGAGTAACCATCTGAAAATTCTGGTGGTCTCGAGCAGCGGCGCCATTCTGCAAAATCTGGTCGAGCAAGCGACTGGCCATCGCGCGATCCTGCTTAATCTGGGCCTGACGCCGGCGGCTCTGGCCGGGCGCGAGTGCAATGCCAATCTCTTTTCTCTCGTGGTGCGGGGCGACCTGATCGAAGAGATGACCGGGCAATATCTTCAGGGCCAGGGCTATCATCGGCTGGCTATCCTCGACGCCGACCAGTCGGCGCAGGATCTGGAGGCTTTCCGGCGCGGATTCAGGGGGCAGATCATCGAGATAAAAAGCCACCGCGGCAGCATGGATTTCTCCCCCGAGCTGCGACAATTGGTTGCCGCCAAACCGGATGCGGCCTATTTTCTGCAGAAGGGCGGCATGGCGGTGGAGCTTTTGCTGCAATATGCTGCGGCCGGTCTGAAGGATCAGATCCCCCTGTTCGGTCCTTCTGACCGGCTGGATGAGACGATTCTCGCCGCGAGTACGCCGGCGGGTCTCGATCTCTTCAGCGTCGGTCCCTGGAGCGACGATCTGGACTCGCCCGCCAATAAGCGGTTGATCGCCGATTTCGAACCGGAATACGGTCGTCAAGTGTCGGCCCGGGCGGCGGTCGGCTATGACGCCGCCATGCTGATCGACGCGGCGATCAGGGCCAGCGACAAGAAGATGAGCGATATCGACGGTCTGCGCGCTGCTCTGAAGCGGGTCGATTTCCCCAGCACGCGTGGCGCCTTCCGCTTCGACAATGACCAATTTCCGCTGGTGAATTTCATGCTGCGGCAGGTCGCCGTCGATCAGCGCGGCCGGCTGATCAATGAGCAGCGCGGCATTCTGGCCAAGGATGTGAGAGACAGTCTGGCCCATGACTGTCCGATGCGGGCGGCCGAGCCGCCACCGGCCGTGAAGCATTAGAGCGCGATGACATTAGATTGACGCGAATCCGCGTCAATCTAATGTCTGAATCGCCCTCTAAACCATTGAAATAGAGACTGATTCAGCTCATAGATTTAATCGCAAAGCGATTCAATCTATGAGCATCAGGCTCTAGCCTCCTGCGGAAAGGGGGTGCTTCTGACGATATTCCGCGAGTTTCGCCAGGCGGAAGGCGTCGGCCGCGCGCTTGGCGTCCAGTTTCTCCTGTTCGCTGCGGCCGAGCGGATCGGGTTTGCTGGCCGGCTCTTCCGCCGGCTTGGCGGAGACTGGAAAGCCGATGCCGAGCGGCAGGCGGACCCCGTCCGGTTGTTCCAGGCTGGCCAATTGCACCACAGCGCCAGTCGGGTGATGCAACGATGCCTCCCAGACCGAGAGCAGCTTCGCCTTATAGGGAGCCGCCAGTTCCGGAGTCTGGGAATGATAGTGGGCGCCCGCCTGCGGCCAATTGCCGTCCTGGCTATGCAAGTCATTGAGGAAGCGGGCGGCATAGGCGACATTGCTGCGCGGATCGAATGCTTCATCAAGGGTGGCGAAAGCATCGGGATGAGCCAGCAGATTGACCTGCATGCAGCCGACATCGATGTTTTTCACGCCGCGCGACCGCAACTTGACGACCTCAAGAATGGCCTCCTGCTTGCTGGGCAGAAACCGGCCTTCGCCCTCGGCCATTACGGTCCAGGGCCAGGCAAGATTTGCCTTGTGTTCCCCGTCCCAACGACCGGACTCGACCAGCGAGATGGCATGCAGCAGCTTTTCCGGAATCGCCTGGCTTTTTTCCTGACGGGCGGTTTCGATCGCGCAGACCTGGGAGTCATCCTCGGCCGCGGCGGGCCGCGCCAGCGTAAGAGTCATGATGGCGACGAGCCAAAGAAAGACGAAGGGAGTTCGAAATCGGGTCATCATGATCCAGCACAGGGTGAACGGGCTGAATATTCTAATGCGAGAAGTGTGCCAGATTAGTCATGCGTCAGGCGCATGGCTTCTATGAGGAGGTATGTTTATGTTAAAAATCAATGTGTTATAAAATTTTAGAGCTTTTTGAACCGGTTGGTTTCCGACGTAACAAAATTTCTTCTTGCGTCGCAGCAAAATGAGGCCTACTTTTCGCACTGCAGCAAATCGAAAGTCCTTGACGATCATTTGCTGTCTTTCTTGGACGTTTCCTCCCTAAACTCAGGCCGGTCCTTCGGGACCGGCTTTTTTTCTGTCTTTTCAACGGGTTAGCCGTTGACGAGTTCGCGCCGCTATGGAGCGAACTATGGAGGCGGCTATGGAGGATTCCCTATTCGTTCTCGGTCCATGACCCGGAGACCGCCGCCCCCTCACGCTCCCAATGAATGGCCCGGCCCGGCCTTGGCCGGGCCTCCTTTCCTGCCCGCCAAGGGCGGGCAGACAGGCCCGCGAAGCGGGCAAACGTACCCCCCAAACAGGGCCGAAGGCCCCCTTAATTACAGATACAGAAGGGGGGCTCCAAAAAAGTTAGGAAATCTGCGCCTCTCGAGAGATCCAAGTTAGTGCCAGGAACTAACATGGTTAGTGCCAATGACTAACTTGGAGGTGAGGAGATGGGGGCGAAAGAGAATGCGATAGCGGCGGTCCTCCGAGGGGTGGCGGCGGCGGAGGAGGAGAGGAGGCAGGCCAAACGGGTCGGGCAGGCCATGCTGATAGACGGAACGAAGTTCCGGGAGACCGGGGAGGTCGTGCCGCTCGACAGCCTACCCTTCGTGGCACGTCGGAAGACCAAGCACCCATTCGGAGAGAGGTGGTTTGCGATGAACCAGAACACCATTCAAAAGGTCGCGACGGAATGGGACCTTAAAGCGCCGACGCTGCGCGTCTGGCTCTACCTGCTCGGCAGGCTGGACTATGAGAACTGGCTAGGGATAACGCAGAAGAGCGTTGCCGAGGCCCTCTCGATGCACAAGGTCAACGTCTGCCAAGCGTTCGCCGACCTTGAACGCCGGGGCATGATTGCTCGCGGCGAGCGCGTTGAGGGCGGCGGGTTCTTCTGGTCGCTCAATGAGCAGGACGCCTGGAAGGGCACGGTCAAGAACCACGCCGCAGCGGTCCGGGACCGTGCCAGGCGCAACGGAGCCCGGTTGAGCGTGATAGAGGGCGGCAAGGCGCAGGACGGCCACCTTGACGCCTGGGGAGGCGTCGCCAGGGCCGACGAGCCCGCCAGGAAGCCACCGGCCAGGAAGGCGCAGGCCAAACGGACGGAGCCGGACAGGGCGGCGGACCAGCCGGACATGTTCGAGGGCATGGACTGACGGCGAGTCAAGCAAGAATCGTGCCAGGAATCTGGCGGGGGTGTTGAACCGGACGGGATCGGGACGCAGATAAGGGTTCGCAGGCATGCCTGCGAACTCACTCCGGGTTAATCGCGCTTCGCTCGATATAACCCCCGTTCGGAGGGGGCCTGGCGGCCCCCTTCACCCCCGCGAAAGGCCGCGCCGAGGCGGCCCGAGGAGGCTCCCGATGGTCGCCCGAACAGAGCCCTACCGAGCGGTCCTGCGCATAGCCAAGGTCAAGGCCGGAAGCCTCGACCGGCTATCGCGCCACGACACCCGCGCCCAGCCCGTCGAGAACGACGACCCCGGGCGGGGCGGCGTGGTGTGGCTCACCGATGCGACGGACCCCGCGAGCGCCGTCCGGCAGGCGATAGCCGGGCTCGACAAGCCTCCCCGGGCGAACGCCGTCCTGGCCACGCAGGCCGTCATCACCGCGAACCACGAATGGTTCGGCGAAGGGGCCGAGCGCCGGGCAAAGGCCGAGGCCTTCACCGAGGCGGCCATGGCCTGGGCTCGGGCGAACATGCCCGGCCAGATTGTCGCCGCCTGCCGCCACGACGGCGAGGCAGCGCCGCACCTCCACATCTGGTCCGTCCCGATCGTCGAGACGGCTATCGCCGTCAATAGACGCCGCCCGGAACTCGGGAAACGGCCATGCCGCCGCCTCGACTACAATGGCCTGTATGGCAACACCCGCGAAAGCGCACAGCGCCTGCGCGGCCTACAAACCTCGATAGGGGCCGCACTGGCCCCGCTCGGCCTGGCTAGGGGGAAGCCCAAGGAGCAGACCAACGCCACCCACAAGACGACCCGGCAATGGAAGGCCGAGCAACTGGCCGCGCTTCGCCGGGCGAAGGCGTGGGAGGCGGCAACAAAGGCCGTGGCGGTCGGGGAGATCGTCGGCCTTGAAGGGCCGCCGACCGACCGCCTCCCCGCCTTCGCGCCGACCGTGGCCGCCGACAGGCGGGAAGCGCTCGCCAAGGCCATAGAGCCCGACAGGGGGCCTATCCTGGCTTGGATAGCCGAATGGGCCGAGCGGCTGCGCAAGGCCGCCGAGGAACGCATAACCCGCATCGCGGGCATAGCCGTCCAGGAGGCCGTCAGGCTCGTCAAGGTCGCCGAGCAGGCGAGCGGGCGAGGCCGTCACACTCCAAGCCTGCCGAGTCGCCAGCCGAGGCCGGCGCAAAGGCAGCGGGAGAGAGACTAGCCGCGTCGCCGCCGCCTATCGGGCGCGGCCGCAGCGAGCGGCCAAGGAACGAGGAGAGCGACATGGCCGACACACAAGCCACCACCGAACGCCGCCCGGTCTTCATCCTGCGCGGGACCGCCCAGCGGATCGTCCAGGGCACCGACAAGAAGGGCCGCCCGTGGATTGGCCTCAACCTCGTGCGGGACGGCAAGAAGACCATCCAGGCGGTGGCCTTCGGCCCCCGCGCCGAGGCTTTGGCCGCCGTCGCCCAGGAAGGCTCGCCGGTCCTGGTGGCGGGCTCCTTCGAGCCGGGCAAGCCTTTCGTCGGGCGGGACGGCAAGGAACATTCCTGGTCGCGGCTGGTCGTGGCCATGTCGAACCCCGCAGGACTCGGCCAAGCCGCATAAGGCAGCGGACAGAGCGAAAATCCCGCAGACGGGGCACCCTCACCGCGCCGCCCTCCTATCGCCTTCCAGGGCATTCCATGCTACTGGTCGGGGGTGGATTGGGTTTGGGGGCTTTGGGATGGACCTGTTCTGTTTCGCTTCGCGCAGCCTTGAAAATGTCTGGCGCGGTGTCCGCGCCAAGCGATGGGCGGTATCCACCGCGTCGGACGCCTGCATGAGGGGAAGGGCGACCAAAGCCGAACGGTATTTCAAGCCCGGCGTTCGGGGGCTGCTCTACTGCAACGAGACCCATACCTTCATGGTCCCGTTCCTTGCCACCTCATTTGCCGACCAGAAGAACGTAGAGGCGAACGTGTGGCAGACCGCTTGGGCGTTGCCATTCTCCATCCAACCATTGGGGGATCCGCGCCGCCAAGTCGCGCAGGATGACGCTTGGTACCGGTGGCCGCTTCTGATCCGGCGCAAGGCGAAGAACCCGAACCTGAACAGCGTATCGGCGGCCCTGAACTTTACCGGGACCACCGTCTTCGCGCCGGTCGATATCACCGACGAAGATTGGGATATGATCCTGCGGGACCTGGCCATCGAACCGCAGGACGCGCCATAATCCGAAGGCGCACAAAAGGAACTTTGCTCCGCAAAGTTCCGGCGGCCTGCTGGCGGCCAGAAATGCTCACCAGCGGAAAATCCGCAAGGCGCACCTAAGTACTTTTGCGAGCAAAAGTACGGGCGGCCTGCCGGCGGCTGAAAATCCCAGCCCGGGTCAGGGCACCGGAAACGCCAGAGCATCAAGAGACGGCTTCAATGCCGCAGGCGGGATAGCCTCGCCATAATCGGCCTCGGCACCCTTGCCGAGCGACCAGCCGCCGAGCGTCAAGACGTGCTCCCTGGGGATATTCGCGGCCCGGCAGGCGTCGCGGAAGTTGTGCCGCAGGGCGTGATGGCGCATACCCGGCGACTTGACCCCGAGGGAGGCCAGGTGGGCATCCAGTGCCTTGCGCAGGGAGCCGTAATAGCCCTCCAGGCCGTATCGCTTCACGCCCGGCAAAAGCATGCGCTCGCCCGCCTTCCGGCGAGCATTGGCGAGGGCGATCAGGTCCGCCTCTATCCGGGCATGGATCGGGATCACGCGCTCGGAGGCGTCGTTCTTGATCGACTTGCCCAAGGCTCGGTCCCTGCCGCCTTCGGCGGACGGGGACCAGGCCCGGATGTGAATGGCCCAGACGCCACCGACCTGCGCGATATCGATGGTTTCGAGTTGGGCTATCTCCTCGGCCCTCATGCCCTGGAACAGGCCCAGGGCGAGCAGCCAGTCCACCGCCGAAACGGGACGCCAGCCCTTCGGAAACATCTTCGCCAGTTCGGCGCGGTTGAACGGGCGGCGTCCGCCCCCTTCGTCTTCTGGCCGCGCCTTCGGCGCGAGGCCAAGGGCCGGATTGGCGTCCATCCACCGCTCGGCCACCGCGAAGGTGAACAGGGTGCCCACCGCCCGGACATACTTGCGCTGCGAGGCAATGGCGAGGGGGCGGGCGGTGATCGCGTCCCGCACCGCCCGCAGGGTGTCGCGGTCTATCAGGGCCAGCGGCGTGGCCTCGCCCACGACCTCGCGCAAGGCGGCGAAAGCAGTGGTATAGTTCGACTTCGAGCGGGGATCGAGCGAGGCTAGGCGCTCGGCCTCGAACAAGGCTATCAGATCCGCCAGGGTGCGCGTCGGGCGACGCTTGGGGGCGGGTGCCAGCACCCGCCGAGCCTCGACCGCATAGCGCGCCTCGGGCGTCGTCGGTGTCGGGTCTGCGAGGCGGGCGGCGACGGCCTCGGCCAGCACCGGCAAGAGGTGCGGGGCGGGTGCCTGGCCCAGTGCGCCCGCGACCCACTCCACCAGCCTGCCTGGATCGGCGGGAAGGGGCTCTCCGGTCCTCGATACCTCTGGATCGTGTTCCAGGGCTATCAGCGTCTCGGCGGTGTCGGCGAAGGCCTCGATCTCGGGCGGGGTCATTGCGGCCACAGGGATAGGCCCGGACGCGCCCAGATCGCGCCTGGCCTGTTCCCAGGAGTCCTCCAGTTCGACCAGGATGCGCATGGCGCGGCGCAGGCCCTCGGCGCGGTCCCGCGTATGGGTCGAACGCTCGACCGTCTTCGACCGCTTGGCCCAGTCCGGGTGCGCCCAGACATCCTTCGGCACCTGCTTCAAGACGCCGACGAGCCCGGCGCGGTTCCACACCACACCGGGCGGGAAATCACGGTCCTTCATGCCCTAAACTCCATAGCGCAAGCCTCAAACTATGGAGGATTCTATGGAGGTCGCTATGGAAAAGTCAAGGATTCCAGGGCTTTCAAGGCGTTAAGAAGGCCAAGACACTTCCTCCCTAAACTCAGGCCGTGCCTTCGGGCACGGCTTTTTTTCTGTCTGACAGACGAAATGGCCCGGTTTCTCGGAGTTGTCCGGTCGGCCTGATTTATTCGCCAATACCCGCATCTCCGACCAGCCATATTTCGGGGACAGGCTCCTTGGCGAGAGCCCGATGCTCATGGATTGGATCGCTTTGCGATTAAATCTATGAGCTGAATCAGTCTCTCATTCAATGGTTTAGAGGGCGATTCAGACATTAGAATGACGCGGAGTCGCGTCACTCTAATGTCATCGCACTCTAGCCCGCTCGCACATTGGCGACGAATTGGGTGACCCCGGACCTCAGTAATTCAGAGTTGTGGGCAAGAATATCAGCCGCCGAGGAAACCTGTTCAGCAGTGGCTCCGGTGCCGTTCGCCGACTGGATTATGCCGTTCATATTGCTTGAGACTTCCGCTGTTCCAGTGGCTGCGGCGTCCACATTGCGTGCGATCTCGGCGGTTGCGGCAGATTGTTCCTCGACCGCCGCGGCAATGCCCGAGGAAATCTGCTTCACTTGTTCTATCACAGTGGCAATTTTGCGGATCGCGTCAACCACCCGCCGGGTCTCTTCTTGAACCGCCGCGACTTGTCCACTGATTTCGTCAGTGGCTCGGCTCGTCTGATTGGCAAGATTTTTTACTTCGCCGGCCACGACGGCGAATCCCTTGCCCGCATCGCCCGCTCGCGCGGCCTCAATGGTGGCGTTCAGCGCCAACAAATTGGTTTGTGAGGCGATGTCGTTGATGAGTTGCACAACCTGCCCGATCTTGTCGGCGGCGACCGAGAGCGAATGAACCATGGAGTTGGTGCGAACGGCGTCTTCGGATGCGACGTTGGCAACCCGCGCCGCTTCGGTTACCTGCCGAGAAATTTCCGCTATGGACGATGTCAGTTCTTCGGCCGCCGATGCTACTGTCTGGACGTTGGCCGATGCCCGTTCGGCCGCCGCTGAAACGTTGGATGCCTGGGAGCTGGCTTGTTGAGCGGCGACCGCGAGTGATTGAGATGTCTCCTGCATTTCGGTTGCCGAGTCTGAAACAGTCTTGACCACTTTCATGACATCGGTCTCGAGAGCGTCCGCCAATTTTCGCATCGCGTCCTTGCGCTCTTCTTCGGATTGCCGCCTTAGCTCGATCTGGTCGTTCTCCAATTGTTTGATCCGCGCCAGTTCGTGCTTGAAGAAGTCGACTGCTTTGGCCATGGCGCCGATTTCATCGCCGCGATCGATAAACGGCACCACGACTGACAATTTGTTGTCGGCCAAATAGCCCATCACCTTGGTCATGGAAGTGACTGGCCCGGAGACGCTGCGGACGAGGACAAAGCCCAGACCAAGGCATAGCAAGGCTGCGGCGCCAATCATAGCGAATATGAGCAGTCGGGTGGCCTTGTAGATCTCCTCGCCGCGATTGGCAGATTTCTGGCCTTCCAGCACATTGAAGGTCGCATCCTTCTCAATCGCCTCGACAGCTTCATGGTAAGCGGTGCGATTATCGCCCAAATAGAGACCGGACGCGCCGTCGTGGTCATTCTTACGGACCAGCTCAATGACCTGTAAGGTGGTCTTCTGGTAGGCGGCCCAAGCCGCATCGAATTGTTTGATGAACGTCTCGTCATCAGTCCCTTTGGTGATCAAGGATTGGTACTGGGCTCGAGCCTTGGCCAGGGCGCCGCCGGCTGTCTTGAGTGCCTCGACGTTAACCTCATATTTCAGACCCGGGCCGCTGACGATTACTATGCCCTCCTTCGTGCGATATTCCTTAAGCGCCGATATCATCTGGCTGTTTACGCCGGTACTTGGCAGCCACTTATCCCGCACTTCGGCCGACTTGTCGTTGACAGCTCCCAGCCGGTCGACGGCGGTGCCGCCGAGCCCGATGACAATCAGCAGAACGACAGCGAAAATCGATGACACCTTGGCCATTATCGACATGTCGCGGAAAACATTCATGTTTTTCTTCCCCCTGGGGTCTGTTCCGTGTCTATCAGCATCATGGTGCGTGTTAGTGGCCGATTTTCATCTCAGATGGCTCCCAAATGCGATGAAATAAATGGAAAATAACGTCTTCTTATGTCTTGTTGGCAGTCGTCAGTTAAAATAAAGCCGATTGAGGGCGCATAGTCATTGAATAAAAACCCCTTATGAACGCTGTCTTTGGTTATAAATTTACCGCAATCAGGCTCATGAAATTAGGTGATAATATTTTTTTATTTATTTTGAACGGGTTATCTGTTGGGTATTTAAATCTACTATGGATCCCGGTTCTAGAAATCTCCTGATATGGTCCAGTCTGCCTGCCGCGAGCGAGCTGGGTTGGAGACGACCAAGCCGCTCAAGGTCGCAAAGACATGGTCGCACGGAGACAAAGGAATTTATGAATGAATTATCAGCGCGACTTAAATATAGTACAATTGATGACAGATTTATTGATTTTCGCGCCAATTCGGCTCCCGCCAGAAATTCATGATTACGGACTCTGAATAATTTCCTGATTAGAAATGAGGTTTGCCGTGCGTCAGCTCTCCGTCACCCAGCGTATCGCCTTGATCATGGTCATCACAGCGATCGCAACTGGCAGTATCTCGGTCTTCCAGATCTTCAATTTGCGACAAAATCTATTTGCCGAGCGCGAGCAGAAGCTGCACGACATGACTGAAAGTACCGTAAAACTGATGAAGGCTTATGACGATGAGGTCGCCGCTGGCCGGCTTACCCTCGATCAGGCCCAGGATGCGGCAAAAACGGCAATCCGGTCAATGCGCTGGGGGGATGGCGATTATTATGGCGTCTATCGTTATGATGGCCTGACCCTGGTCCATGCCAACCGAAAGAATGAGGGCGTCAACCGGCTGGATTTGAAGGATCCGCTTGGTGTGCCGGTGGTGGCCGGCTTGATTGCCGCGGCACAAAGGGGTGGAGGCCTGGTCCGCTACAGCGTGCCGCGCGTCAATGGCGCGGCGGGCGATGCGCCGATGGCCAAAATAGCCTATTCGGCCGGCTACGCGCCCTGGCAATGGGCGGTTCAGGCCGGAGCCTATATCGATGATATCGATGCCGTGCTGTGGCGGCAGGCGTCGCTCATCGGCGGGATGGTGGCGGCGATTCTGCTGGTCGGCGGATTTGTGACCCTGGTCATCGCCCGCAGCATCACCCGCCCGCTGCATACCCTGTGCGATTCCATGGAGAGACTGGCGGCCGAGCAGGACGGGGTGGTCATTCAGCATATCGAGGATGGCGGGGAAATAGGCCTGATTGCCCGCTCCCTTCTGATGTTCCGTGAAAAGATCGCGGCAGCGGCTGCCTATCGCGCTGAGCAGGATGAAGAGCGTCTGCGGAGTGATGCGGAAAAGCGCGCCCTGGCGGCCAGTATGGCCGATCGGATTGAGGGAAGCGTCAAGCAGGTGGCCGACAGCATCGCGGCGACCGCTGATGATTTGCGGACAGCGGCCGATCATCTCACCACGGTGACCGGTCAGGCGCATACGGACGCGACCGGCGCCGCCGACGTCGTTCGACACGTGGTGGGCCATGTCGAAATGGTGGCCGGGGCCGCTGACCAGCTGGGCATGTCGGTGCGGGACATCAGCCGGCAGGTTCAGGTGTCCAGCGGCGCCACGGCTGAAGCGGTGACCGAGGCCGAGCGCGCCGACCGGCTGATGCACAGCCTTGCTGATGCCGCCGGCCGAATTGGCGAAGTGGTCGGACTGATCAATGATATTGCGAGCCAAACCAATCTTCTGGCCCTCAACGCCACCATCGAAGCCGCACGGGCCGGCGATGCCGGCAAGGGATTCGCGGTGGTCGCCAATGAGGTGAAAAGTCTTGCCAACCAGACGGCGCGGGCGACCCAGGAAATCACCGGTCAGATTGGCGCTGTGCAAGCGGCGACCGATCAGGCGGTGGCGGCGATCGGCGGAATCAATGGCACCATCGGCCGGATCAACGACATCGTTGCAAGTATCGCCGGAGCGATCGAGCAACAGCAAATCGCGACCGGCGAGATCACAGAACATGTCCAGCGCACCGCCGAGGGAACGCAGCGCATCTCCTCAAGCTTGCAGACTCTGGCAGCGTCGAGCAGCCAGGCGCGTGAGCGATCCCTGTCGGTGAGCGAGGCGTGCCAAGGCTTGTCCCGCCAGTCCGATCGTCTGGATACGGAGATGCGCGACTTTCTGGTAACGGTGCGACAGGGTTAGGGGTAAGGCTCACCCGCGGCTTGACTGGTCCCTGTCGACCACGCCAACGAACCGCCAGGGCAGGGTCTGTCCGGCATGGAAGGGTATGATCGTCTCGCTGCCAGCGGCAAGCTCGGCGGGGATCTCTTGGGGGGCGCGGGTGAGCGCGATCCTGGTCTCATTGAGCGGAAGACCATAGAAGCGCGGGCCGTTTTCCGACGCGAATCTCTCCAGTTGGTCAAGCGCGCCGGCCGCTTCGAAAATCGCGGCATAACTCTCGATCGCAAAAGCCGCATTGAAGATGCCGGCGCAACCGCAGGCAGACTCTTTGGCAGTGCGGCCATGCGGGGCGGAATCGGTGCCAAGGAAGAATTTCTCGCTTCCGCCCGTGGCAGCCTTCAGCAGAGCCTGCCGATGCAGTTCGCGCTTGGCGACCGGCAGGCAATAGAAATGCGGTCGGATACCGCCGGCGAACATGGCATTGCGATTGATCGCCAGATGGTGCGGCGTGATGGTGGCGGCCAGGGTGGCGGGACCCTGTTCGACGAATTGTGCCGCCTCTTTGGTGGTGATATGCTCGAACACGATCTTGAGCGCCGGAAAAGCCGCCGTGATCCGATGCAGTACCCGGTCGATAAAAACCGCCTCGCGGTCAAAGATGTCGACATCAGGGTCGGTGACTTCGCCATGCACCAGAAGTGGCATGCCGAGCTCCTCCATGGAAGCGAGCACGGGAAGGATCCTCTCTATATCGGTCACGCCATGCCGGGAGTTGGTCGTGGCATGGGCCGGGTAAAGCTTGCAGGCGGTAAAAACGCCGCGGAGGAAGCCCTCGCGGACTTCCGCCGGGTCGATGTCGTCGGTCAGATAACAGGTCATCAGGGGCTGAAATTCCGCTCCGGACGGCAGAGCTGCGAGGATCCGTTGCCGATAGGCCGCGGCCGCGGCGACGGTGATCACCGGGGGCGACAGATTAGGCATGACAATGGCGCGGCTGAATTGCCTTGCGCTATAGCCGATCACGGCCTCCAACATTGCTCCGTCCCGCAAATGCACATGCCAGTCGTCGGGTTGCCGCAGGATCAAGGTCAAGGAGTCAGATATCATAGGATCAAGCCCAAAAATGACAGTGTAGGGGGCGCCGTCCAGCCGATCGGCGACAGGCATCGGATTTTATAGAGAATACTGCCGGTAATGGCCGAACACCAATTCCATGCTGGCTTCGAACAGAATAAACGAGTTATACAGATCTTGTCTTTGAGCTTATCGCACCAAGTTCGAATTTCGGCTTTTCGGCCGGTGATGTGACTCCCCTAATGGAGATCCGATGTCGGTTTCACCCTCGTCACACACAGTTCTCATCATTGATGATACGCCAGACAATATTGACGTCATTGCCGGTATTTTGCGGCCTTTTTATCGTATCAAAGCCGCACTGAATGGCGAGCGCGGTCTGGCGATCGCTGCCGCCTATCCGGTTCCCGACATCATACTGCTCGATGTGATGATGCCTGACATGGACGGCTATGAGGTGTTGCGCCGGCTGCAAGCCGACTCGCTGACCCGGGCGATTCCGGTCATCATCATCTCGGCCCTGGCCGAGCAGGAGGATGAATATAAGGGGCTCGAACTCGGCGCGGTCGACTACATCACCAAACCGGTCGTTCCGCGCATTGTCGAAGCGCGTATCCGCACCCACCTGTCGCTGCACAGCCAGAGCCTCGAACTTGAACGCAAAGTGCAGGAAAGAACCGAGGAATTGCATCGGACCCGGCTTGAGGTAATCCGCCGCCTTGGCCGCGCGGCGGAATTTCGTGACAATGAGACTGGATTTCATGTGATCCGCATGAGCCATCATGCCCGGTTGCTGGCGCTGGCCGCCAATTGCGGCGAGGATTGGGCCGATCTTTTGTTCAATGCCGCGCCAATGCATGACGTTGGAAAGATCGGCATTCCCGACCGAATTCTTCTGAAACCGGGCCGCCTTGATGGCGCCGAATGGGAAATCATGAAAACCCATAGCATGATCGGCGCCGAGATCATCGGTCAGGACCAGTCGGAATTGATGCGGCTGTCGCGGATCATCGCACACAGCCATCACGAAAAATGGGATGGCAGCGGCTATCCCGAGGGTCTGAGCGGCGAGGAAATTCCCTTGGCGGCGCGGATTGTCTCGGTCGCCGATGTGTTTGACGCCCTGACCTCGGAGCGACCCTATAAAACCGCCTGGTCGGTCGAAGAAGCGAGCGCTTATATCCAGCGAGAGCGCGGCAAGCATTTTGACCCCAGCCTGGTCGATCTGTTTGAGGAGGTTCTGCCCGATATGCTGAAGATTATGGCCATGTATCGTGACGGCCCCTTGCCCTATCGCACCGCCGAACCCGCCTAATCAGCATGTCGCAACTGAGGACACGCCCTGGGGCTAACCATGAAACTACCGAGGACCTCGTTGATTAGGAGAGTCACTGCAGGACTGCTCGCTTTAGCTCTCTGCGGGGCGCTGCGAGCCAGCGAAGCCGCCGATCCGGATCTCGGTCCGGGACTGCGGGCGATCAAGGCCGAAGATCTGCGCCAGGTGATATCACGCCTCTCATCGGACGATTTCGAGGGCCGGGAACCGGGAGGGCATGGTGAAAGCGTTACGGTCGATTACCTGGTCGACCACTTCAAGCAGATCGGCCTCGCACCGGGAAATCCCGACGGTACCTACCTCCAGGCGGTGCCGCTGACCGGCCACATCGCTCGCCCGACCTCCAGCATTGGCGCCAGCCCGGATGATTTCGTCGCCTGGTCCTATGTTCGTCAGCCGGAGATTGCCGTCAAACAGTCCGAGCTGGTCTTTGTCGGGTACGGCATTCAGGCCCCCGAATATGGCTGGGACGATTACAAGGGAGCCGACCTCAGGGGCAAGACCCTGATCATGCTGATCAATGACCCGCCGATCAAGGATCCCAAGGATCCGGACCGACTGGACGACTCCATGTTCAAGGGCAAGGCGATGACCTATTACGGTCGCTGGACCTACAAATATGAGATCGCCGCGAAAATGGGGGCGACCGCCGCCCTCATCATCCACCAGACCGGGCCGGCCGGTTATCCCTATTCCGTGGTCGTCAATTCCAACGCCCGCGAGAATTTCGATATTCGGACCCCCGAGGGCAATTCGCATTTCCCGACCATCGCCGGATGGCTGTCGGAGGCGCGCGCCCGCAGCCTGATCAAAGCCGCCGGCTATGATCTCGATACACTTCAGACAGCGGCGCTCAGCAAGGATTTTCGCCCGATCCCGCTCAAGAGCGCGGTCTCTTTCGATCTCAAGGAGAGCTGGCGGGACGTCGAGTCGCACAATGTGGTCGGAAAGATTGAAGGATCGGATCCCGCCTTGCGCGACCAGGTCCTGGTGATTTCCGCCCATTGGGACCATCTCGGTTGGGACGCCAGCCTGCCGGGTAGCAAGCATGACCAGATCTTCCATGGCGCGCGCGATAATGCGTCGGGGATCGCCAGCCTGCTCTCCCTGGCCCAGGCCTTCAAAGCCATGCCGCCCAAACGGACCGTTCTGTTCATTGCCACCACCGCCGAGGAAAAGGGCTTATTGGGAGCCGAATATTATGCCCGCCATCCGCTCTATCCGCTGCAAAAGACCGTGGCGGACATCAATATGGACGGTATCAACACCTTCGGCCGCACCAGGGATGTCGAGATCGTCGGCAATGGCAATGGCAGCCTTGAGGATCTCCTGACCAGCGCGGCGGCGAAGGAAGGAAGGGTCACCCGACCGGATTCACGCTCCGAAAAGGGCTATTTCTTCCGTGCCGATCAGTTGGAATTCGCCCGGGTCGGTGTACCGGTGCTCTATATCAAGCAGGGTGAAGACGCGATCGTCGATCCCCAGTCCTATCACGAGCGGGTCGATGCCTTTACGGCGACGCAATATCATCGGCCGGCCGATCAAATCGGCGCCGACTGGGATTTCTCGGCGGCGGTCGAGGATGTCGGTTTGCTGTTCCGCGTCGCCTATCCGGTCGCCATGGGACAGGTGACGCCGTCCTGGAAAGATGGCTCGGAATTCAAGGGAGTGTATGACAGGATGATGGCTGAATCGCCCTCTAAACCATTGAATTAGAGACCGATTCAATCTATTAGCATCAGGCTCTAGCCCGGCAGTTCTGTCGCCTCGAGGTCACACTCCTGTAGCACCACTCCGTCCCAGCGGCATTCAATGAAGCTGGCGGCCGAAAGATCGCAGTGATCGAAGTGGGAGCCTGAAAGATCGCATCTTACGAAGCGCGCGCCGAACAGGCTGGCGCTAGCGAAGGACAGACAGGGCATCAGGCAGTCGATGAACATGGCGGCGCTCAGATCGTTCGGCATCACAGCGCCCGCTTTGAAACGGCATTCCAACAGAATTGCGTCTTTGAGACTGGGAACAGCGCTGACGTCGAGATCGAGATTTTCCACCGTCGTGACTGACAGATTTCCCTTATCGGCAATGTGCGATAGAAGCTCGTCCCGGGTACGAATATGAAACATTAGGGTTCTCTGGCTCTGACAAGAGCGAAGCCTAGTTTCAGATCCCCCCGATGGGAAGGGAAAACGCTGCTGCCATATTTATTTCATCTCACAGCGTTACTGTGCAGCGCAGCATGATTTATTAGTTATTTTCTTAAAATTTTAATTTTTCTTCACCATCAGGGCCTTCGCGACGATCATCCGCAGCCAGGCGGCGCGTGACAAACCAAGCGCCGCGGCCCGGGCATCCATCATGGTCAGCTGCTCGTCTTCGAAGCGGATCAGCACCGCTTCCTTATCCTTACGCTTCTTATGGTCTTTTTTGCTCTTTTCCTTTTCCTTTGCCTTGGCCTTTTTGCCGCCCTTGACGGGTTCAATCTCGGCCGAGTGAGCGGGTTCGGTCGCGACCGGATGCTGCGCGCTGTCGATGAAGGATTGCGGCGACTTCTTGACGGATGCGATTGGCTTGGCGGGGCTGGACGGGCGGCGGGTGATGGTCATGGCGATGATCCTGTTGGTTAGGCCGAACCGATCGCCGCCAGGCGATCGGCAAGACGCGTCAATTCGCTGCAGGCCTTGCGGTCGAGCGGTGTGGCTTCGAGCACGGAAAGGCCGATGGCATTGGCGTTGGGGAAGGATTTGCGTCGGCCGAGGGGCGCATCGAGATAGGCGATCTCGGGATGTTCGGCCAAGGTGACCGCCGCCGCGACATTATCCGGCCCGACCGCGTCGGCGCAATTCAGCAGGGCGAAGGCGCGCAGCCTCTCATTGAAAGATTTTGCCTCGGTGATCAGGGAGGCGACCTTGTCCAGCGTCCAGACATCGAAACTGCGCGGTTGAAACGGAACCAGCGCGACATCGGCGACCGTCAAGGCCGCACGCAAAGCCTGGGTGTCGCGGCCCCCCGTATCGATGAAGATATCGTCGAATTTTTTCTTCAACGCCAAAACCTGGCTCCGCACCGCATTACCGGTCAACTGAATCGCGGAATAGCCGGTCTGTCCGAGGCGTTCGGCGCGAATCGCCGAGAAATCCGATGCGGTCCCCTGTTCGTCGGCGTCGACCAGCAGGACGTCGCGCTTGCCGCGCAGCACCCGCTCGACCACCAGATTGACCGTAAGAGTGGTCTTGCCGACTCCGCCTTTTGTTTGAACGACCGCGATGATCATGATCTACGCCTAGGTTAAAAACCGATATCGTTTATATATCGCTTCGATATGTTTTTCAATAAGGATTCCAGATGATTCCTTGACTATTTCGGTCCGTGGCGCTTTTTGAGGGATGTCCGGAGGTCCCATGCAGATACGCCCTTACCGATCGACTGATGACGACGCTCTGTGGTCAGCCCTCGCGCCGTCCATCCAATCCGGCGAGACCTTTGCCCTGCCGACCGACCTGAGTCGCGACGCGGCGCTGCTTCTTTGGGCCGGCGCCGACCGGCAGTGTTTTGTTGCTGAGCGCGACGGCGTCCTGCTGGGCAGTTATTATATCCGGCCCAATCAGTCGGGCGGCGGCGCCCATGTCGCTAATGGCGGCTATGCCACGCGGCCGGAGGCACGCGGGCAGGGGGTCGCCCGCGCCATGTGCCTCCATTCCCTCGCGCTCGCCGCCGAGCAAGGCTTTCGGGCCATGCAGTTCAATTTCGTGGTCAGCAGCAATATCGGCGCCGTGACCCTTTGGCAGCGCTGCGGTTTCGAGATTGTCGGCCGCCTGCCGGAAGCCTTCCTGCATCCGCGTCTTGGCTATGTCGACGCTTTGGTCATGGTGCGGCGCTTGTGACCTCGGGTCACGGTTCAACGTTTGTGACCTTGGGTCACGGTGCAGCGCTTGTGACCTTGGTGATCTGCCCCACATCACCCGGCCCCTGCCAACCGCCGCCCAAGGCCTGCAGCAGCGCGACCGCCGTGGTCAATTGCGACTGGTGTATCGTCAAAGCTGATTGCTTGGCGGTGAGAGCGGCAGTCTGCGCGGTCACCACGCTGGTGTAGGCGACGGTGCCGGCGCGATATTGATTGGTGATCAGTTTTTCCGCTTCGACCGCGGACTTCACCGCGCGTTCCTCGACCTCGGACTCGCGCCCCAATTGGGTGATCGACACGAGGTCATCCTCCACCTGCTGCAGCGCGGTGAGCACGGTCAGCCGGTAATTCGCCACGTCGCTGTCGTAGGTCGCTCGGGCCTGCGCCACCTGGGCGTCGCGGGCGCCCCAATCGATCACTGTTTCGGCGAGGGACGGTCCAAAGGACCAGACATTATTCGACGCGCGCAGCAGATTTCCGAGCGAGCTGGCATTATTGCCGGTCGAAGCCGACAGGGTCAGGTCGGGATAGTAGGCGGCAACCGCCACGCCGATCAGGGCGTTGGTTGACGCCATCTGACGTTCGGCGGCGGCGACATCGGGCCGCCGCTCCAGCAGTGTCGACGGCAGGCTGATCGGAAATTCCGGCGCCGGCGCCAGGCCGTCGACCGCTGCGATACTGAAGTCAGCCGGCGCCTTGCCGAGCAAGACGGCGATCGCATGTTCCAGCTGGGCGCGGGTAACCCGGACGGCGAGCGCCTGTGCGCGGGTGCTCTCCAACTGGGTCTCGGCCTGATCGACATCCGATTTACCGGCCGTGCCGGCATGATATTGATTGCGCGTGATGGTCAGGCTTTTGTCATAGGCGATCACGGTCGAATCCAGCAGCCTTTGCAGCTCATCGGCGCTCCGCAAGGCGAAATAGTCGCTCGCCAGCGCCGCCTGGCTGGTCAGGCGGGCAGCCGCCAGCTGATCGCCGCTGGCGTCAGCGGTGGCCTGCGCCGACTCGAGGGAACGGCGCAGCTTGCCCCAGATATCGAGCGCCCAACTCGCCGAGGCGCCGACCGAATATTGCGTCCCGACCGCATTGCCGCTGAACCCGCCGATAGTGTTCGACTGTTTGGCGCGGGTGGCGCTGGCTGTCACGCCGACCGTGGGAAAGAGCGCCGCATTGGCGCTGTCGGCGGCGGCCATGGCCGAGCGATAGGCTGCCTCGGCCTGCACCACGCTCAGATTGGCGGCTGTGACCTCGCGTTCCAGTCCATCAAGGATCGGATCGTTGAAGCGCGACCACCAGGCCGGATCGTCATAGACCTTCTGCGGCGCGCTGACCTTCCAATCTCCGATCTCCTTGAAAGCGCCTGAGACCGGCGCGCTCGGCCGCTGATAATCGGGGCCGACGGCGCAGGCCGAGAGCAGAGCGGTAGACAGAAGGACGGCGTCGAGCTTGGTGCGGTGGCGCATGGTCATTAGGCAGTTCCTGGCAGAGGCTGAATGCGCCGGTGGCGCAGGCGGTCAAGAGTAAGATAGACGACGGGTGTGGTGTAAAGTGTCAGTATTTGGCTGACCATCAGTCCGCCAACAATCGAGATACCGAGCGGTCGACGCAGTTCGGCGCCGTCGCCATGGCCCAGCGCCAAGGGCAGGGCGCCGAGCAGGGCGACCATGGTGGTCATCATGATCGGGCGGAAGCGCAGCAGGCAGGCCTGATAGATCGCCTGCTCGCTGTTCATTCCCTCATTGCGCTCGGCCGCCAGGGCGAAGTCGATCATCATGATGGCGTTCTTCTTGACGATACCGATCAACAGGATAACGCCGATCAGAGCGATCAGCGAGAATTCGGTATTGCAGGCCATCAGCGCCAGCACGGCGCCGACACCGGCCGAAGGCAGGGTCGAGAGGATGGTCAGCGGGTGGATATAACTTTCATAGAGAATTCCCAGCACGATATAGACTGCCAGCAATGCCGCCAGGATCAGATAGGGCTGATTGTCGAGGGATTGCTGGAAGGTTCGGGCGGTGCCGGCGAAGGTGCCATGCACGGTGGTGGGCATATTGATTTGTCGCTCGGCTTCGGCGATGACACCGACCGCATCGCTTAGCGACGCGCCCGGCGGTAGATTGAAGGAGATGGTGGTGGCGGCGAAGTGGCCTTGATGATTGACGGCGAGCGGCGTGGTCCCCGGCTGATAATGGGTAAAACTGCCGAGGGGCACCATGGTTTCGCTCGCGGTGCTGACCGCGGCGCCCGCCGAAGTCGAGCCGCGGCCGCTATTGGCCAAGGCATTATTGGCGGCGTTGCGCGCTGAATCGGCGGCCACCGTTGCGGCGCTGCTGCTGGTGGCGCTGTTCAGGACCACTGTCCCCGCCACCGCATTGCTGCTCTGAGTCCCCTTGGCGGCGCCCCCCGAGGTGCTGACCCACAGATCATTGAGGGTCTGCGGGCTCTGCCAATATTGCGGCGCGACCTCCATCACCACGTGATATTGATTGAGGGCGTTGTAGATGGTCGAGACCTGGCGCTGGCCGAAAGCGTCATAGAGGGTATTATCAATTTCGGTCGCGGTGAGATTGAGCCGCGACGCGGTGTCGCGATCGATCACCAGATCAGTCTCCAGGCCCTTGTCCTGCTGGTCGGAATTAACGTCGGCCAACAAGGGTGAACGGCGGAGCACATCGGTCAGCAGCGGCGACCAGTGGCGCAGATCGTCGAGACTGTCGGCCTGCAGGGTATATTGATATTGCGCGTTGGAACTGCGCCCGCCGACCCGCACATCTTGGACCGCCTGGAGGAAGAGGGTGGCGCCCGGAACATGGGACAGCTTGCCGCGCAGCCGTCCGATTACCTGGTCGGCGGTGAGGCTGCGTTCGGTCAGCGGCTTCAAGGAGACGAAAACATTGCCTGTATTGGTCTGGTTGCCGCCGGTGAAGCCGACCACGGTATCCACATCCGGGTCCCGGCTGACGATCCTGACGAAGCTTTCCAGCTTTTCGCGCATCAGTTGGAACGAGATGCTCTGGTCGGCAAGAATCCCGCCATTCAGCCGCCCGGTATCCTGCTGCGGAAAGAAACCCTTGGGGATCACCGTGTAAAGATAGACATTGAAGACAATGGTGCCGACCAGGATCAGCAGGGTCGCAAGGCGATGGCGCAGCGCGCTCCGCAGGGTACGGCCGTAGAAGGCGGTGACGCCACCGAATAGTCGCTCGGTCCACTGAAACAGCGGTCCGTGCTGGCTGCTGGGCGTGTGGCGCAGCATGGTGGCGCACATCATCGGCGTGGTGCTGAGCGATACCACCAGCGATACGCCGACGGCAACCGACAGGGTGACCGCGAATTCGCGGAACAGCCGGCCGACGATGCCGCCCATCAGCAGGATGGGAATGAACACCGCGACCAGGCTGATGCTCATGGAGAGGACGGTGAAACTGACCTCGCGCGCGCCGAGCAGGGCCGCCGCGCGCCGCGGCATGCCGGCTTCGATGTGGCGGACGATATTTTCCATCACGACGATGGCGTCATCGACCACGAAGCCGGTGGCGACGGTCAACGCCATCAAGGACAGATTGTCGAGACTGTAATCGAGCAGATACATGACCCCGAAGGTGCCGATCAGCGAGACTGGCACCACCACGCTGGGAATCAGCGTGGCGCGCCACTCGCGCAGGAACAGGAACACCACCAGGATCACCAGACCGAGTGAAATCAGCAGGGTCTTCTGCACGTCCCGCAGCGATCCGCGGATGGTCGTGGTGCGGTCGACCGCCACTGAAAGATCGATGGCGGTGGGAATCGAGGCGCGCAATTGGGGAATGAGCGCCGTCACCCGGTCGACCGTCGCGATGATATTGGCGCCCGGTTGCCGAAACAGCACGACCAGCACAGAGGGTTTTCCATTGGCCAATCCCATATTGCGCAGATTCTCGACCGAGTCGATCACCTCGCCGATATCGCTGAGCTTGACCGGCCGGCCCGAGCGGTAGGCCACCACGAGATCACGATATTGCGTCGCCTTGCTGGCCTGATCGTTGGTGTAGACCTGGAAATGCCGCGTGCCTTCCTCAATCGCTCCCTTCGGCGCGTTTGCATTGGCTGACGCCAGCGCGGCGCGGACATCCTCAAGCCCGATGGTATATTTGAACATGGCGTTCGGATTCAGTTCGACCCGCACCGCCGGCAGGGAGCTGCCGCCGATATTGACCTGCCCGATACCATCGACCTGACTCAGTTTCTGCTGCAGCACATTTGAAGCCCAGTCATAGAGCTGCCCCTGGGTCAGGGTCGCCGAGGTCATTGCCAGGATCATGATCGGCGCATCGGCCGGATTGACCTTGCGGTAGGTGGGGTAACTGCGCAGCGACGAGGGCAGATCGGCCAGAGATGCGTTGATCGCCGCCTGGACGTCGCGCGCCGCTCCATCGATATCGCGGTCGAGCCCGAATTGCAGCGTGATGCTGGTGTTGCCGACCCCGCTGGACGAGGTCATCTCGGTCACGTCGGCGATCTGGCCGAGATGTCGTTCAAGCGGCGTGGCGACGGTGGTCGCCATGGTCTCGGGGCTGGCGCCCGGCATGCTTGCCTGCACGCTGATGGTAGGGAAATCGACCTGCGGCAGAGGCGATACTGGGAGGAGAAAATAGGACATCCCGCCGGCCAGGGCGATGCCGAGGGTCAAGAGAACGGTCGCGACCGGACGGGCGATAAAGATAGCTGCGGGGTTCATCGAGCGGCACCAAATCGAGAGAGAAGGCGGAAAGATTTGAACACACCCCCCCACGAGGCGCGGTCAAGCAGCAGAAAGACAACAGGTGTCGTATAGAGCGTGAGAATCTGGCTGACGAAGAGCCCGCCCATGACACTGATGCCGAGCGGCTGACGCAGTTCGGCGCCATCGCCATGGCCGACCGCCAGTGGAAGAGCACCGAACAGGGCTACCATGGTGGTCATCAGGATCGGCCGGAACCGCATGCTGCAGGCCTCGAAAATGGCATCGAAGGAGGACAGGCCGCGCTGGCGTTTTGCGTCGAGGGCGAAGTCGACCATCATGATAGCGTTTTTCTTGACGATCCCGATCAGCAGCAGGATGCCGATCAGGGCGATCAGAGAGAATTCGGCATTGAAGGCCATCAGCGCCAGCAAGGCGCCGATCCCCGCCGACGGCAAGGTCGACAGGATGGTGATCGGATGTCTGATGCTCTCATAGAGGATGCCGAGCACGATATAGAGGGTGGCGATCGCCGCGAACAGTAGAAGCGGGGCATTGCCCTGGGTCTGCTCGAAGAATTTCGCCGTGCCGGCGAAGTCGCCATGGATCCCGACCGGCATATGGATGTTCCGTTCCGCTTCGGCGATCGCCGACTCGGCATCGCTCAATGATTTGCCGGGCGCGAGATTGTAGGAAATGGTGGCGGCGATATAATGGCCCTGATGATTGACCGCCAGCGGCGTGGTGCCCGGCTCGAAATGGGCCACGGCGGCCAGGGGGATCATGGTCTCGAACGCGGTACTGACGGGAGCGCCGGTCGAGGTGGCGCCGCGTCCCGTGGTGGCCAGGGCGTTCATTGCTGCATTGCGGACACTGTCGCCGGCGACGGAAGCGGCCGTGACATTGGCATATTTGTTCAGGCTGGTCCCTGAAACCGCATTGGTGGCGTGGGTGCCGCTGATCGCGCCGGCGGCGGTGCTGACATAGAGATCATCGAGCATATCGGGGCTTTGCCAGAAGCGCGGCGCGACCTCCATCACCACGTGATACTGGTTGAGCGGGTTGAAGATCACCGAGACCTGGCGCTGCCCGAAAGCGTCATAAAGTGTGTTGTCGACCTGCGAAATCGACAGGCCAAGTTTGCTGATGCTCGCCCGGTCGAGCACCAGATCGGCCTCAAGCCCGCCGGTCTGCTGGTCGCTATTGACCTCGGTGAGGATGGGATTCTGGCGCAGCGCCTCGGTCAGCTTGTCTGTCCACTCGCGCAGCAAGGGCAGCTCCTCGCCCTCCAGGGTATATTGATATTCGGCATTGGACTGGCGGCCGCCGCCGGGGCCATTCTGATTGCCCTGCAAATAGAGTGTGGCCCCGGCGACCTCGCCCAGTCTGGGGCGAAGACGGGCGATGACCTCGTCCGCGGTGCTGTCGCGCTCGCGCAGCGGTTTCAGACTGACCAGGACTCGCGCCGAGTTGGTGGCGTTATTATTGCCGCCGGAATAGCCGATCACCGCCCTGACATCGCGATCAGACCCGACGATATCGACAAACTGCTTGAGCTTGTCGCGCATCGACTGGAAGGAAATCGATTGGTCGCCCTGCACGCCGCCCGACAGCGTCCCGGTATCTTGCTGCGGCAGGAAACCTTTTGGGATGACCGCGAACAGATAGAAATTGAAAATGACCGTCAGCAGTAGAGTAAGCATGGTCAGCCAGGGATGGCGCAGCGCGGTAACCAGCGTTTCGCAATAGAATCGCCGCAGTCCTGTTACCGCGTCATCGCTCCATCGCATCAGAAGCGAGGGGTTGCTCCTCTGATGATCGCGCAAGAGCAGGGCGCACAGCATGGGAGTCGTGGTCAGCGACACCAGCAGGGAGACGCCGATCGTGGCCGACAGGGTGACGGCGAAATTGCGAATGAAACGGCCGGCCAGTCCGCCCATCAGCAGCAGCGGCAAAAATACTGAAACCAGCGACAGGGTCATCGAGACCACGGTAAAGGCAACTTCCCTGGTGCCTTGCAGCGTCGCCTGGAGCGATTTCATCCCGCCCTCGCGCAGCCTTACGACATTTTCCACCACGACGATAGCGTCGTCGACGACGAAGCCGGTACTGACGGTGAGCGCCATCAGAGTCAGATTATTAAGGCTGTAGCCCACCCATTTCATCACAAAGAAGGTGCTGATCACCGAGACCGGCACAGCGATGCTGGGAATCAGCGCGGCGCGGGCATCGCGCAGGAAAAAGAACACCACCATCACCACCAGCGCCAACGAGATCAGCAGGGTGCGCTGCACTTCGCGGACCGAGGCGCGGATGGTGGTGGTCAGATCGATCGGCAGACTGATATCGATATCGGCGGGGATCGAAGCCTTCAATTCCGGCAGGGCCGCCTTCACCCGGTCGGCGGTATCGATGACATTGGCGCCGGGCGTTCGGGTGATCTGTACCAGTACCGCCGCCCGGCCATTAGCCAACCCGACATTGCGGAGATCCTCGACCGAATCGAGGATTTCGGCGACGTCGGACAGTCTGACGGAATGGCCATTGCGGGTCGCAACGATCAGCGAACGGTAATCCGCCGCCTTGCGGGCCTGATCATTGGTATAGATCTGCCAACGCAGCGCGCCGTCCTCCAAGGCTCCCTTGGGGGCATTGGCGTTGGCCCCGGCCAGAGCGGCGCGGACATCCTCCATGCCGATGCCATATTTGAACAAAGCCGAAGGGTTGAGTTCGACCCGCACCGCCGGCAGTGAACTGCCCGAGACCCGAACCTGACCGACACCCTCCAATTGCGACAATTTCTGTTGAATGACCGTGGCGGCGGAATCATAGAGTTGAGCCGCCGTGAGAGTTGCTGAGCTCATCGCCAGGATCAAAACCGGGATATCGGCCGGGTTGATCTTCCAATAGCCCGGGTTGGAGCGCAGGCTGGCCGGAAGATCGGCATGAGCGGCGCTGATGGCCGCCTGGATGTCGCGCGCCGCGCCATCGATGTCGCGTCCCAGGCCGAACTGCAGGACGATACTGGTCGAACCAACCGAACTGGTCGAGGTCATCTCCGTCACGTCGGCGATCTCGCCAAGATGGCGTTCGAGCGGTGTCGCGACCGTGCTGGCCATGGTCTCCGGGCTGGCGCCTGGCATGTTGGCATAGACGACGATGGTGGGAATATCGACTTGGGGCAGGGGTGATACCGGCAGCAGAAAATAGCTGATCAGCCCGGCCAGGGTCATGCCCAGGGTCAGCAGCGTGGTCGCCACCGGGCGCCCAATGAAGAGCGCCACCAGGTTCATTGTGGCCTGCCTTCCTCTGCCGGCGCGCCGACACCCGTTTCACTGCCGCGGAGGCGGGCGGCAAGCCGGTCGAACGCCAGATAGATGACCGGTGTGGTGAACAGGGTCAGGACCTGGCTGAAGATCAGGCCGCCGACGATGGCGATGCCGAGCGGATGGCGCAGTTCCGAGCCGGTTCCCGCGCCGATCATCAAGGGCAGGGCGCCGAGCAGAGCGGCCATGGTGGTCATCAGGATCGGCCGAAAGCGCAGCAGGCAGGCCTGATAGATCGCCTCGCGCGCCGGCAGACCGTGGTTGCGTTCGGCGTCGAGCGCGAAATCGATCATCATGATGGCGTTCTTTTTGACGATACCGATCAGCAGGATGATTCCGATGATTCCCATCACGCCAAGATCGCTGCCGGCCGCCATCAGTGCCAGCAGGGCGCCGATGCCGGCTGAAGGCAGGGTCGAGAGAATGGTGATCGGGTGGATATAGCTCTCATAGAGTACGCCGAGCACGATATACATGGTGATGATGGCGGCGAGGATCAGCAGTACCTCATTGCCGAGCGTGCCCTGGAAGGCCAGCGCCGCGCCCTGGAAGCGGGTAATGACGCTGGCCGGCAGCGTCATCGCCGCTTCTTCGCGCTGGATCGCATTGACCGCCTCGCCGATCGACACCCCAGGAGCCACATTGAAGGAGATGCTGGCGGCGGGAAACTGTCCGAGATGGTTGATCTGCAGCGGTGACGTCATCTGTTTTACGGTGGCGATGGCCGACAGGGGTACCTGGCCGCCGCTCGAAGACGGCAGATAAAGCGTGTCGAGGGACTTGAGCGACCCTTGCACCGACGGATCCCCCTCGAGGATCACCCGATATTGGTTGGATTGGGTGAAAATGGTCGAGACGATGCGTTGGCCGAAACTGTCATAGAGGGCGTTATCGACGGTCGCCGGCGTTATGCCGAAGCGCCCGGCCGTATCGCGGTCGATCTCGATATAGGCCGACAGCCCGGCATTTTCGGCATTGCTGGTGACATCAGTCAATTCGGGTACGCCATTGAGACGCGTGACCAGCTTCGGCACGATCGCCGCCAGTTCATCGGGATTGGCGTCTTCCAGCACGAATTGATATTGGGTACGGCTGACCGTCGCATCAATGCTGAGATCCTGCACCGGCTGCAGGAACAGCTCAATCCCGGCCACTTTGGCGGTATCGGCGCGGATCCGCCGGGCGATCTGGTCGGCGCTTGCCTTGCGTTGGTCCTTGGATTTGAGATTGATCAGCAGCCGGCCGGTATTCAGCGTGGTGTTGGTGCCGTCGACTCCGATGAAGGAGGACAGGCTGTCGACGTCCGGATCCTTGAGCACTTCGGCGGCGAGAGCCTTCTGGCGGTCGGCCATGGCGGCGAAGGAGATCGATTGGGACGCTTCCGAGATCCCCTGAAGCAGGCCGGTATCCTGGATCGGGAAAAAGCCTTTTGGGATCGCCATATAGAGCATAACCGTGACGCCGAGGGTGCTGATCGCCACCAACAGGGTCAGATTGGCGTGATCGAGCACCCAGGTCAGGCCGCGCCCATAGGCGGCGATCAGGTCGTCGAACCACTTGGTCGCCTGGCGGTTGGCGCCAGACATGGATTGATCGGCGTGCGGCCGCAACATCTTGGCGCAGAGCATCGGCACCAGGGTCAGGGACACGACAGCTGAAATCAGGATGGTGACCGCCAGGGTCACGGCGAATTCGCGAAACAGCCGCCCGACCACATCGCCCATGAACAGCAGCGGGATCAGCACGGCAATCAAGGAGATGGTCAGGGAGACAATGGTGAAGCCGATCTGCTCGGAGCCTTTCAACGCCGCCTGCAGCGGGCTATCGCCCTCTTCGAGATAGCGGGCGATATTTTCGATCATCACAATGGCGTCATCGACGACAAAGCCGGTTGCGACGGTCAGGGCCATCAGGGTCAGGTTGTTGATCGAATAGCCGGCCAAATACATCACGCCAAAAGTGCCGACCAGCGACAGCGGCACCGACAGGCTCGGAATGATGGTGGCTGGAATATTGCGCAGAAACAGAAAGATCACCAGCACCACCAGGGCGACGGCGAGGCCGAGTTCAAATTCGACATCGGCCACCGACGCGCGGATGGTGGTGGTGCGGTCGGTGAGCACCTTGACTTCCACCGCGCTCGGCATCGATGCCCGCAATTCCGGCAAGAGAGCGGTAATGCCGTCGACCACGGCGATCACATTGGCGCCCGGTTGACGCTGTACATTGAGAATCACCGCAGGCGATAGATTGGTCCAGGCGGTCAATTTGGTGTTTTCCGCGCCGTCGATCACTTTTGCCACGTCGCGCAGGAAGACCGGAGCGCCATTCTTATAGGCGACGACGATCTGATTGTAGTCGACAGCCGCCTTCAGCTGGTCATTGGCATTGATGGTATAGGACCGCGATGGACCGTCGAAATTTCCCTTGGGCGTATTGACATTGGCATTGCCGATGGTGGTGCGCAGATCGTCGATATTGAGTCCATAGGCGGCCAGGGCGCGCGGATTGGCCTGGATGCGCACGGCGGGACGCTCGCCGCCGCTGATACTGACGAGGCCGACGCCGGGCAGCTGCGAGATCTTTTGCGCCAGTCTTGTATCGGCCAGATCCTCGACCTGGGTCAGCGGCAATGTCGCCGAGGTGATGGCCAGGGTGATGATCGGCGCATCGGCCGGATTGACTTTGGCATAGACCGGCGGCGTCGGCAGATCCGAGGGCAGCAGATTGCCGGCGGCATTGATCGCCGCCTGGACTTCCTGTTCAGCGATGTCGAGATTGAGATTGAGCCCGAACTGCAAGGTAATGATCGAGGCGCCGGCTGAACTGGTTGACGACATCTGGCTGAGATTGGGCATCTGACCCAATTGCCGCTCGAGCGGCGCGGTGACCGATGAGGTCATAACCTCGGGGCTGGCTCCGGGATAGAAGGTTTGTACCTGGATGGTCGGATAGTCGACCTCGGGCAGAGCCGACAGGGGCAGGAACTTGAAAGCCACCAGGCCGACCAGCAAAACCGCCACCATCAGCAGCGAGGTCGCGACCGGTCGCAAGATGAAGGGACGCGACGGACTCATGACGGACACTCCCGCACGGACATTGGCCGCCCTCGAGCGCCCGGCGTCTCAGGGTGATTTATAATTAGCGTCATTGGGGCTTGGCGGCGGGATCGGCCGTGCCTGGCGATTTTTTTTCGCCCGGCTTATCGCCTGTCCTGTCCCGATGCGGGCGACCGGATTTTTCGCCCGCCTTCTCGCCCGTCTTGTCGCCATCCGCCGGGTTCGCCGCCGCCGGAAGGGTCACCGCTGCACCCTCGCGCAGCTTGTCGGAACCATCCACCACCACCTTGTCGCCCGGCGCCAGACCCGAGATGACGGCGACGCGATCGCCGGATTGCGGCCCCAGCTTGATGGGCCGCACGGTGACCGTGTTGTCGTCCTTCACCAGATAAACATAGGTGCCGGGAGCCCCGTTCTGCACCGCCGCCGACGGAACATTGATCGCGTCCTTGAGGGTAGTCACCAGCAATTCGACATTGACGAATTGTTGCGGGAACAGAATCGCCGGATCATTGTCGAACAGGGCGCGCAGTTTGACCGTGCCGGTGGTCGGATCGATCTGGTTATCGATGGTATCGAGTTTTCCGACCGCCAGTTTCGTCGTATGGGCGCGATCGAAAGCGGTGACCGTCAAGGTCTTACCTTGATTGACCTGTTGCAGGACTGACGGCAGCTGATCCTCGGGCAGGGTGAAGACCACCGACATGGGGGTCATCTTGGTGATCACGACGATGCCGTTGGTGTCGGAAGTCTGGACGTAATTGCCAAGATCGACCTGCCGCAGGCCGACCCGGCCGCCGACCGGCGCGGTGATATGGCAATAGACCAGATTGAGTTTTGCCGTCGCGACCTGAGCCTGATCGATCAGCACCGTGCCCTGGTCCTGCTGCACCAGGGCCGCCTGGGTGTCGACCTGCTGGCTGGCGATGGAGTCCTGGGTCAACAAGGTCTTGTAGCGGGCCAAATCGAGCTCGGCATTCTTGAGCAGCGCCTGATCACGCAGCAATTGCCCCTGCGCCTGCTCCAGCGCCTGCTGATAGGGGCGGGGGTCGATCTGAACCAGAAAGTCGCCCTTCTTGACCATCTGGCCTTCCTGAAAGGCGATCTCGGTCAATTGTCCGGCAATTTGTGTCTTCACCGTGACGGTCGCGAGCGGTGTCACCGCACCCAGCGCATCGAGCGTGATGTCGAGGTCAGCCTTACCGACGGTCGCGGTCACCACCGGCATCGGCCCGCTCAGGGCGAAACGTCCGCTGCGACCACCGCCGCCCGGCTTGGCGGAGTCGGGTCGCGGGTGAAACACCACCCAGGCGATGGCGCCGGCAATGGCGATGATGGCGGCGCCCCATATCAGCCGACGCCGCAGCGAGGACGGTTTCGCGACGCTCAGGGCTCCGGGCAAACCTGGTTCATGCATGTTCAAAGCGGCCTCTTCATCCATATTCTGGTCATTTTTTTTCGCCGTCCGGACCATATCGGGCGCTGTTTGCACTCTTGTGACTGGTAAACCCTGTTTTGTATCACTCTGTTTCGCCGGCTTTGCGCTGAATCCTGTCGGTTGGTGCGACGAAAAGTCTGGCGGTCTGATCAGTCAAACTCTCGACCCAATTGCGCATGAAGGGCGTCAGTGCGCCAAGTTCGAGCTGAAATCGCTGCCGCGATAGGCGCATCATCGTGCAGTCGGTCAAGGCGACCGCTCCCCACGCGCGGGGCGTATTTTCGATCAGCGCCAATTCACCGAACAGATCGAAGGGCGCCAGGGCAAGACTGGCAGGATCCGCCTCGCGTGGCATTGCGGTCAGGACAACCCGACCGGACAACAGGATATAGGCGAAATCGGGCGCATCACCCGCGTGAAAAATGGTTTCGCCGGCGCGAAAATTGGCCTCTTCGCGCTCGGCCACGGCCATGCCGGCATAGCCGACGCGGGAAAAATGTCGCCGGACCCAGAGCGAATCGCCGCCCGGCCCGTCGGCGCCGATCGGCTCCGGCGCGATATCGAAGCCGAGATAGCCGAGTTTAGTCTCAAGCACCTCAAGTCCGAAAGGCTTGGTGATATATTCATCGGCTCCGGCGGCAAGCGCGGTTTCGATCTGGGTAACGCTTCGCTCGACGGTGCACAGGATCAGTTTGACCCGCTCGCCGCCAGGAAGCCGGCGCATTTGGCTGACCAGTGCGATGCCGTCGGCATCGGGCAAAGTCCAGTCGATCAGGGCAAGATCAGGCAGGCTTTCGGCGCATTTCAGGAGCGCAGACGCCACCGAGTCGGCTTCCGCCGTGCCGATCCCCAAACGCGCCAGCATCACCGCCGAAATTCGCCTGAAGATAGCCGATTCATCGACCACCAGGCATGTGACCATCGTCATTACCCCATCCCGATTTCGATCAAACAATAGGCAATGAAGGGGGGTCTTGTGAACGCCTATTCGTCGCCGCCGCCGCCCCACCGCGAAAGTAATGGTAATGGCTTTCGGTGCGCTAACGTCCTATCGTTCGAAATGAAGGGAAAACATCTGCGATCAGCAGGGTAGGCATCCTTCTTTATCCAGGGGACGGGGCGGCCAATGGCCAAATTGCGCAAGGTCCAGGTCGGGCCGGGGGTGGTATGGGTCGAAGCGCCCGACGCGGACTGGTCGATCCTTTGCGGCTGTCCGGCCGACGTGATCAAGACCCTGAGGCGCCATGGCCTGATCGCCGATCATGAGGTGCAGGGTCGGCGGGCCGAGACCGGCCCCAACGCGATTCTGTTGTCGGATGTCATGCTGCAGAATGGCGCCTTTTGCAATCTGGCCGAATTTCCGGTTTTGCAGATGCTCTATCGGCAGGGCATGATCCTGCCCGATCATCCCAATAATCGCGGAAGGCGACCCCTGCTGATCGGCAATGCTCAGCAGGTTCAGGCCCAGTTGCACTATATTCACCGTGGCAATTACGGGCTGATCGGCGAAGCCGAATTGTCCGCCACCGGCATTCCGGCCGCTCTGATCCCGGAAATTCTCGCCTTCAAAAAACGCTTCGCCTTCGGCCATATCCGACATCCATCCGAATTGCTCGATACGGTGATACTGGACGATGCGCCGGCGGTTTTGCGCGGTGGACTGACCGTCACCCGGCGGGCCCTAAACCTGTTCGAACTCCGTCTGGGTGACGAAATGGTAGAGGTCGATCTGTCCATTCCACCCGGCCAGACCTTCATGCCGCCCTATGAACTGCCCAAGAGTTGCGCCGGTCGCGATTATTTTTCCGTGATCCATTGCGGGGACGGCAATGGATGGGATCCCGAGCGGCCGAGCATGGGCAGCATTCTGACCTATCAGGGAAGGGTCTATCTGATCGATGCCGGACCGAATGTGCATCATACCCTTGATGCGCTCGGCATTGGCGTGAATGAGATCGTCGGCCTGTTTCACACCCATTGCCATGACGATCACTTCGCCGGATTGACCACGCTGCTGCGCGCCGATCACCGTCTGAAATATTATGCGACGCCGCTGGTGCGCGCCTCGGTGACCAAGAAACTCGCGGCGCTGATGGGCATCGACGAGGCAATGTTCGCCGATTGCTTCGAAATTCATGATCTGCGGTTCGACCAGTGGAACGATATCAACGGCCTCGACGTCATGCCCCTTTTGTCGCCGCATCCGGTCGAGACCAGTATTCTGCATTTCCGCGCCTTATCGCAGAACGGTTATCGCAGCTATGCCCATTGGGCCGATATCGTCGCCAGGGATGTATTGCACGGCATGGTGGGAAAGCCCGGCGAAGAGGGCATTTCGGAGGAGTTTTTCCAGCGCGTGATGAGAGATTACGCGCGACCGGCGGATCTGAAGAAGATCGATATCGGCGGTGGCCTGATTCACGGCTCAGCAGCCGATTTCGAGGATGACCCATCGCCCCGGATTCTGCTGAGCCATCTCGACCGTCCGCTCAGTGACGCGGAACAGCGGATCGGCAGCTTCTCGGGTTTCGGCAGCAGCGATGTGCTGATCGCGAGCCGTCAGGACTATGACTGGCGGGATGCTTCCGACTACCTGCGCGACTATTTTCCCCGCGCAGCGCAGGCGGAGTTGGCCACCTTGCTGAACTGCCCGATTCGCACCGATCGCCCGGGAACGATGATGCTGACCGCGGGCGAGCCAATCGAAAAAGTGATGCTGATCGTCAGCGGGACCGTGGAAAGAATCGTGACGTCCGGGATCAGCGGCGGCGGTTTCACGGCGGGCAGTCTGATCGGCGAGAGGGCCGCTTTGGCCGGCCGGCCGGCAAGCCATGGCTACCGATGCCGCAGTTATGTCAAATCTTTGTTGATTCCAGTGCCGATGTTGCGGGAGTTTCTGAACCGTAACGGCCTTGAAGATATTTTGCTGGCGCGCGGCGAGGCCCGCGGCTTTCTGAGGTCGACCGATCTATGCGCCGAACCGCTGGCCGAAACGGCCTTGACCAGACTGGCCCAGGATCTGAGCCGTCAGCTTGCGCCGGTCGGCCAATTGATCGATCCGGCGGGCTGCCTGGCGCTGGTCGCGCGCGGCAGAGTTGCCCTGAAGAGCGGCGGCCGGATCGTCGAACAGCTCGGCGTGGGCGCCGTGTTCAATGAAGAGCAGGCCATGTTCGGATTGCCCCGCCGGTGGCAGGCCTTCGCCGAGCAGGAGGGTGAATTATCCCTCCTGCCGGCGGCCTCGATCCGGGAAGTGCCGTTGCTCCGCTGGACCCTGCTGGAAATCATGGAGCGCCGCTCCGCCGCCGACCAGCTGCCGATGCATCTTTGACAGGGTGGTCGGTCGCTCAGTTCCCCAGCATGATGACATTCGCCGGCTGCAGTCCAGCGTCATTGGCTTCCGTGCCCATCGTCATTTCTGTCTTGCCGGCGGTTTTGACCAAAGCTGTATCCGGCATGGCCGGCGGGTCAGGCTGCAGCCGATTGAAATGGCCCTCGACATAGGCGCCGGCTTCGACCGCCAAACTGTCATGGGTAATGTCGCCGAGAATACGCGCGGTTTTGGCCAGCTCGACGGCCCGGGCCGTGATCTGCCCGGTAACCGCACCGAGCACGCGCACTGTCTCGGCATTGATCTCGCCCGTAACGCCGCCGCTCTCGCCGATCACCAGGGTGACGCACCGGACATCGCCAACCACTTTGCCATCGACATGAACTTCGCCGTCGCTGACGATGTCACCGGCCAGGCTGCAATTGCCGCCGATGATCGACGGAGAAGCGCGTTGTGTCACAGGTTTATTGGGTTTTGAGAACATTTTGCCCCGCCGCTATGAACTTCATGGGATTGGTCGCCTGTTCCGCCATCCGGACCTCGTAATGCAGATGCGGTCCAGTGGTGCGCCCGGTCTCCCCGACCAGGCCGACTACGGTACCCCGACCAACATGGGTACCGAGCAATACCAATATTTTCGACAAATGCGCATAGCGTGTCTTCAGGCCATTGCCATGGTCGACTTCCACAATATTCCCATAACGGTCGCGCCAACCAGCCCAGACGACTTGGCCGTCGCCGGTCGCGGTGACCGGGGTCCCCGGTGCCGCGCCGAGATCCACACCTTCATGGATACCGGTCATGGCGTTGATCGGATCATTGCGCGAGCCAAACGGACTGGTGATTTCATAATCCGCCAGGGGTGAGGCGAGTGGCAGGCTCTTCAGCACATTGGCCAGACTGTCGAGACGGTCGGCATGGCTGTTGAAAAGCGAGATCGGATTGAAATCGTCGGGAAGGGACGACGTGGTCGCCGCGGCACCTCGCTGCGGCGCGGCGATAAAGGGCCCGCCGCGGCCAAAATGTCCATCGCCGACCATGGCGACGGCGGCTTTGGTGTTGACCCCGACCGACGCCAGGGTCTTTTCCAGTTCGCCGATGCGAACAGCGGTCAAATCGGCCGAATGACGCAGGAAGGCGCCGTGACTTTCGCGCAGGCGATCCAATTCGCTCGATAATTGATTGACCCGACGCTGCAATGTGTCGCTATCGGCGGCAGCGGCTGGCTCCAGACGCGCGGTCTGCCGCAGGCTGTCAGCGCTTTCCGGCAGAGGGGCCACGATACGCTGCGTGTCCGCTCGCGCGTCCTGACGCTGTGTGTCCGGGGTCGGCACTGCCACCAGCTGGACGCTGCCGTCCGAGCGGCATTTTTTCGCGTCGGGGTCAAGATGCGGCATGCTGGCCGCCGTCCGGCGCGAGGTGGTGACGCTTTTCTCGGTGATACGCAGCAGGCTGTCCTGGATATCGGTGATCTCGCAGGTGATACCCGAGAAAATCAATTGAAATTCGTCGAGTTTGCCGAAGGCGGCCTGATAATTCGTTTTCATGTCGTCGATTTCGGCGGCACGCACCGCGATTTCATGATCACGCGACGCTAATTGAGTGGCCCCATGCAAGAAGGCCGCGGTTGCCAGAAAGGCCCATACCATGCATCCCAGCAACCCGCCCGCGGCGATCAATTGATGGATGGTCCTGACCTTCAGGCAAACCACCCTGCGGTGATCCTTGAAAATGATATGGCGCTCGGGAAAATGGCGAAGAATAAAACCCACGACTGGCCCCGCCACGCGCCAAAAAAATGTCTGCTCACTTGCCAAAGCCAATGTCCCCCTCGGTGCTTCGCTCAGTCGCGGTCGTCGCGGGGTTCTGTCCCGCACCATCGTCCGTTTCGGTTGCGCTCACCACACTGCCCCCCGTTCTGGCAATTGATCAGCCCTTCCGCCAGCAATACCGGCGGATGGCCAAAGGTATCCCGTTCGGGGGGATGATTTGAAGCCAAAATTTACAGAATCTTTAGATTTGTCATAAATCCGTAGGATTGCCGCCAGGCTGGCGGACGTTATGATA
>Ga0116226_10000011_pt1 | contig 124746 bp, 103 predicted proteins | sample S1TSphfallax_FD_89692 | JGI IMG/M metagenome (GOLD analysis project Ga0116226, IMG submission 89692) | Host-associated microbial communities from peat moss isolated from Minnesota, USA - S1T2_Fa - Sphagnum fallax MG | ecosystem: Host-associated > Plants > Peat moss > Unclassified | place... | reverse complement strand
GAGCCACGGGGGCTCCGGCTCCCAGATCGGGGGAGGTTTCGCCGGCTTTGGCGGCGGGGTCCGGCCGGAGGTCTTTGGGGCCTCGTCGGGAGGTTCGGGGGCGTATTCGGGCTCCCGGTAGGTCCCATTCTGGACCGCCTCGGCGATCCGGGAGATCGCTTCCAGGATGGGGAGGAGAAATTCCTCGACCGGATCTTGCTCCGGTTGGGTTGCTCTGCCCCGGAACAGACGCCCGGCCAGCCGCCGCCAGAAGCCCTGGCGGAACAGGCCGATCAGTTGGGCGATGACGGGGAGCGGGGTGGGAGGCGGCATGGGGGTTATGTAGCGCAATGGGCGGGTGTTGTCAAGTAGAAATAACTCTTTATCTAACATCGCCCTACGATGTGCTGGGTTTGGAACCCTGCTTCGGCGGGCTTAAGCCCGATCGGTGCTAAGTCAAACGCATTTCATCCCTCTCACCGACCGTCATGCCCGCGAAGGCGGGCATCCAGGGGCGAGCGAATCAGATTTCCGCCCACCGGCAACGCGACCCAGGCCTCCTGGATGCCCGCTTTCGCGGGCATGACGAACTTGGATTTGCGGGAGCAGTCGAAAAATCACCGCCTATGGGGTCAAGCCCTGTCATGACGATAAAGAAACATTTTTCAGCAACAGAATTTGGCCTCCCCTCGTGCAAGGGGTCGCATCATCGGTCAGTCGTTACGCCGCTTGGTCTCAGGGGCGCAGGGGTTCCAGGATCGAGACGTAGTTCGCGACCGCCGCGCCGCCCATGTTGAACACGCCCGCCCGGTCGGCGCACGGCAACTGCATCGCGCCGGCCTGACCGGTCAACTGCATCGCGGCAATCGCGTGCATCGAGACGCCGGTGGCGCCGATCGGGTGGCCCTTCGCCTTCAAGCCGCCGGAGCGGTTGACCGGCAGCTTCCCGTCCGCCGCCGTCCACCCCTCCAGCACCGCGCGCGCACCCTGCCCCGGCGCCGTCAGCCCCATCGCCTCGTACTCGATCAGTTCGGCGATCGTGAAACAGTCGTGCGTCTCGACGAACGACAGATCCGCGAGCGCGATGCCGGCCTGCGCGAGCGCCCGGTGCCACGCCAGCGCCGCGCCTTCGAACGCGATCGGGTCGCGGCGCGACAGCGGCAGGAAGTCGTTGACCTGCACCGCCGCGCGAAACCTAACGGCGTTCGGCATCGCTCTCGCCGTCTCCTGGTCCGCCAGCACCAACGCGGCGGCGCCGTCGCTGACGAGCGAACAGTCGGTGCGCTTGAGCGGGGGTGCCACGAACGGATTTTTCTCCGACTCCGCACGGCAGAACGCGAAGCCGAGATCCTTGCGGAGCTGCGCGTACGGGTTGTCGACGCCGTTGCGATGGTTCTTCGCCGCAATCGCCGCCAGCGCGTCGGACTGGTCGCCGTGGTGCTGGAAATACGACTCGGCGATCCGCCCGAACACGCCGGCAAACCCGGCCGGAATTTCGCTCTCCTCGCGCCGGTAGCTGGCATTGAGCAGGATATCGCCGACCTGCGCGCCGGGCGTGGCGGTCATTTTCTCCACGCCGAGCACGAGGGCGAACCGGCCGCGCCCGGCCGCGATCCAATCCCGCGCGCCATGCACGGCGGCCGAGCCGGAGGCACAGGCATTCTCGTAGCGCGTTGCCGGCGTGAAGCGGAGTTCCGGCACGCTCTGGAACACCAGCGAGGACGGAAAATCCTGCTTCTGAAACCCGTTGTTGAAATGGCCGACGAAGATCGCGCCGATCTCGTGGGCCGCGATGCCCGCATGGTCGAGCGCGGCCGCGGCCACGCGGCCGATCAGGCTTTCCGCGTCGGGATCGTCGAGCCTGCCGAACGGCGTGTGCGCCCAGCCCACGATGGCGGCCTCGGTCATGTCGCGCGCTCCCGGTGTTTCCGGGCAGCATGGTAGAGGCGCCGGCGGCGGGGAGGAAGCGCCCGCCTTTGCCCGCGTTGGCGCCTCCTTATTGCGGCTGGGTGCCGTTGCGGATGGACCCCAACTACAGCGGGTCCAGGGCGGCGCCAGAATCTTGCTTGAGCCGGCCCGCGCCCTTTTCGATCCACAAGCTGCCGCCCAGTGCCAGTGCCGCGCAGAGGCCGAGCACGAGCGCCGGCGCCTCCGGCGCACCCGTGGCGCGGACGGCAAACGTCGCGAGCAGCGGGGCGGTGCCGCTGAAGACCGTGAACGCGACATTGTAGCTGAAGGCGACGCCGGTGAAGCGCAGGCGCGTCGGGAACAGGTCGGCGACGACGGCCCCGAACGTGCCGGTCGCCAGTCCGGCGACGGCGGCGGCGGCCATCAGCAGCGGGACCAGCGGCAGCGCGTGGGCGACCGTGGCGGCGTACCACGGCCAGCATCCGGCCAGCAGCAACGCAGACCCGGCCATCATCAGATACCGGCGCGGCACCTTGTCGCCGAACCAGGAGACCGCGAGCAGGCTCACCGTCAGCGTCGCCACGGCGGCGTTCTGCGCGCCCGCGACCAGCTTGGGGTCGTAGCCGAGCCCGCGCAGGTAGCCGGGCATATGCACGAACAGCAGCCCGTTGAACCCGGCGGTGGCGGCGGACACCGCGACACCGACCAGCCCCGGCCGCAGATGCGTCGCCAGCACCTCGCGCAGCGGCACGCGCGCGACATTGGCCCGCATCTCGGCGAAGGCCGGCGTTTCCTCCAGCGCCTGGCGCAGGCGGAAGCCGACCAGGCCGAGCGCGCCGCCCAGCACGAAGGCGATGCGCCAGCCGGTGCCCGGCAGCAGGTCGGGCGGCAGGACGGTGGCGACCAGCAGGCTGACCAGCGTCGCCAGCAGCACGCCGGAATTGACGCAGGCAAACACCACGCCGCACACGAGGCTGGCGCGCGCGGGCGCGGTCTCGGCCACGTAGGTCAGCGCGCCGGGCAGTTCTCCCCCGAGGCAGAACCCTTGCACCAATCGCAACGCAATCAGCAGCAGCGGCGCGGCGAGGCCCCAGGTCGCGTAGCTCGGCACCAGCCCCATGCCGAGGGTTGCGATCGACACGGCGAGGACGTTGCCGACAAACACCCGCCGCCGCCCCAGCCGGTCGCCGAAATGCGCGAGCACGAAGCCGCCGAGCGGGCGGGCGAGGTAGCCGATCGCAAAGCCGCCGAAGGCCAGCAGTTGCGAAACGACCGGATTCGAGGCCGGAAAGAACGCGGCGCCGATGCTCGGCGCAAACACGCCGAACACGACGAAATCGTAGAATTCGAGCGCACCGCCGAGGCTGGCGAGCAGGATCATCCGCCATTGCGCGGGCGTCGGGCCGGGGCGTTGCATTCAGGTGACGACTCCAAACGGCAGGGGAACGGTTATTGCCAGCATCGCCTGCCGTTTGGAAAGCCGCCGACGATCGTCTGTCTTCCCCGGTTGCGGCCCGGGACCGGCGCGGACAGGATGCGGCATGGATCAGGAAACGCCACCCGCCGAGATCGTCGGCGCGCTGCGCAGCATGGGGCTGCTGGCCGCGAACGCGCCGTCGCCGCCCGGCCGGCCGCTGACCGGCGGCGTCTCCTCCGACATCTGGCTGATGGAGCTTCCGGGCGGACCGGTCGTGGTCAAGCGGGCGCTGGCGCGCCTGAAGGTCGCGGCGGAGTGGCGGGCGCCGGTCGGGCGGAATTTATATGAGGCGCGGTGGATGCGGCGGGCCAACGCAGCCGTGCCCGGCTCGGCCCCGGCGCTGCTCGGCCAGGACGATGCGAGCGGCGCGCTGGCGATGGCGTACCTGCCGCCCGACACGCATCGCGTCTGGAAAACGCTGCTGCTGGAGGGCCGCGCCGACGCTGCCTTCGCCGAAGCCTTGGGTGGCACGCTGGCCCGCATCCACGCCGCCACCGTCGCGGACCCCGTTGTTGCAGCCGAGTTCCCGACCGACGCGATCTTTTTCGACATCAGGCTGGAGCCGTATCTGCTCGCCACCGCCGCGCGCCATCCCGATCGGGCGGACGCGCTGCGCGCGCTGGTCGCGGACACGCAGGCCAACAAGCGGGCGCTGGTGCATGGCGACGTCAGCCCGAAGAACATCCTGGTCGGTCCCGACGGCCCCGTCATCCTCGACGCGGAGTGTGCGTGGTGGGGCGATCCGGCGTTCGATCTCGCGTTTGTTCTGACTCACCTGCTGCTGAAATGTCTGTGGGCGCCATGCGCGCGGGGAGATTTCCTCGCGTGTTTCGCGGCGCTCGCGCGCGCCTATCTGGCGCAGATGCGGTGGGAGCCGGTGGCGGCACTGGAAGGGCGGGCGGCGCGGCTGCTGCCGGGATTGTTGCTGGCGCGCGTCGACGGCAAATCGCCGGTCGAATATATTACGGAGGATGCCGACCGTGCGCGGGTCCGCCGAGTCGCGCGTGCCCTGCTGGCGGCGCGGCCCCGGCTGCTCGATGATGTCGCGACGGCGTGGCGGGAGGAGTTGGCGCGATGACCGAGACGGAAATCGTCTATCTGCATGGCCGCCGCATCTGGGACAGTCGCGGGCGGCCGACGGTGGAGGCCGAGATCATGCTCGCCGGCGGCGCGGTCGGCCGCGCCATCGCCCCCGCCGGTGCCTCGACCGGCTCGGCAGAGGCGCTCGACCTGCGCGATGGCGGCGAGACGTTTGGCGGATGGGACGTGGCCCGCGCCGTCGCCAGCGTGAACGGCGAGATCGCGGTGGCGCTGGTCGGGCAGGACGCGGCGGACCAGGCGGCGCTCGACAATGCGCTGATCGCGCTCGACGGAACGGAGACGAAATCGCGGCTCGGCGCCAATGCGATTCTTGCCGTGTCGATGGCGGCGGCGCACGCGGCGGCCGGGGCGGCCGGCGTGCCGCTGTATCGCCATCTCGGCGGCGAGGACGCGGGGCTGCTGCCGCTGCCGCAAATCCAGATTTTCGGCGGCGGCGCGCACGCGGGCCGGCGGATCGACATTCAGGATTTCATGGTCGTCTGCCCGGCCGCCAGGAACTTCGCCGAAGCGCTGGACTGGACGGCCGAAGTGTATCGCGCCGCCGGCAGCCTGATGAAGCAGGCCGGCAAGCTGCACGGCGTCGCCGACGAGGGCGGCTGGTGGCCGGATTTCGCGGCCAACGAGGACGCGCTGGAAACGCTCGTCCGCGCCATCGACGCCGCCGGGTTCGAGCCGGGCGAGGAAATCGCCATCGCGCTCGACATCGCTGCCTCCGATTTCGGCAAGGGCGGCATCTACAAGCTGGGCCTCGACGAGCGCGAACTGGACAGCGACGGCATGATCGCGATGCTGATCGGCTGGCTCGACCGCTACCCGATCGTCTCCATCGAGGACCCGCTGGCCGAGGACGATTTCGAGGGTTTTGTCCGCTTCACCGAGGCCGTGGGCAGGCGGGTGCAGGTGGTCGGCGACGATTTGCTGGTGACGCACGCGGCGAAGATCCGCGAGGCGGGGGCGCGCGGCGCCGGCAACTGCGTGCTGCTGAAACCGAACCAGCGCGGCACGCTGACCGAGACGGCCGCCGCCTGGAAAGCCGCAAAGGACCTCGGCTACGCCGGCATCGTCTCGGCCCGCTCCGGCGAGACCGAGGACACCACGATCGTCCACCTCGCGGTCGGCTGGGGCGTCGGCCAACTGAAAGTCGGCTCGATGGCGCGCGGCGAGCGGACGGCCAAATGGAACGAGGCGCTGCGGATCGAGGAAGCGATGGGGCCGAGGGGGCGGTTCGCGGGTGGGGCGGTGTTGGCGCGGGGGTGAGAGGCGGGGTGCAATGCCGATCACGAAGGTCTTGATTGAAGGGGCCGCAAGGCCTTCTCGCATTCCTCTAGTGCTTGAATTGCGCGAAGGTTCAAGTCCGAGCCGTCGGGAAACCGTTCAACCCAAATTCGTAAATTCTCGATAAGAGTCGGGTCCGCACAAAGTTCTGCGGCCTCGAAAAGCGGTGTCGTAGCAGTTTGGCCACGCAGCGCCTCTTGCAACAAAGGTAACGCAAGCGCGCGATCGCGCTGGGCCAAGCCGCAGATGGCCTCCGCTCGGACATCTTCGAATTCGTCGCGTGCAGCATGAAGGAGCGCCTCCCTCACAGGGATCGTATCTATGCCGCTGTAGGCAAGGATGAACGTCGCCCAATCGCGGTTTGAGCGATCAGCGTCAAACATCAGGCAAATGACCTGTTCAAGATTGGCCGCGGCGAATTCGTTGCCGCACAGCGGCGCATTCCCGGCGGCTGCTGCTTTCAAGAAGTCTGAGGTTGGCTCGTAGTCTGGTGTACAGTCATCAGTCATCATTTGACATTATCGCATTTCGGCGGCGCGGGAAATCGCCCGGTCCACAATGGTGTCAACCGTTACCGCTTCTACTGTGTACGCCAGTAATAGCCGCCGTCCAGCGGTCACGATGGCCTCGACTTTGGCCGGATCGCACGCAGGACGATGCAGGCCTTGTCGTGCATGCGATGCCCTATCGGGCCGGGGCGTATCACGAACGAACGCCGTTGATGCACGAGATACGCACAGACGGCATCGACCTGTGACACCGGAGGCGGCCGCGTATCTCGACAAATCGAAGGAATTCCGGGCGCGCGCCATTTTGTGGAAGTGGTGGGCGAGATGGTGAGCGCGGCACAGTCTGGTTCCGCCGACGGAACCTGATATGCGGCGCAAGTCACGGTTGAGACGTTTTGCCGCTGCGTCACATCTCTGTTCTGATCCACTGGTCGTCAGCTTACAGCCGTTTCAATCAGCATAAGCTTTCAAGAAGCGATCAACTCCCGACGCCACGCGTCGCGGAATTCCTTCCGTTATCGCTTGAGGGCCAATTCCCAGCATAAGCTGGTAATTGGTCACACCTTGCCACATCCCGAGCAACATCTCCGCCGCACCGTCCTGGTCGGTGATCGTAAGACCCGAAGCCAGGGGACTTGCGAGGATCGCCGACAGATTCGCGAGCGTCCGCCCTGGTCCGGCGTCGTAGAACATGCGTGCAAGATCAGGATCACGGCGCAGTTCTCCCGATAGCGAGCCATAAAAATCGACGGCGCTGGGACTGGTCAGGAAAGTCATGATCCCCACGCCAAAAGCAATCAACACATCGCGTAACGACCTTTGCTCAAGGGCGCCATCGCGGATCTGTTGCGCCGCCTCGATTTTCGCCATCTCACGGCGGACGCCTTCCTGAAACAGCGCGCGCTTATCGGAAAAATGCGCATAGACCGTTGCCTTGGAGACGCCGGCCTCGGTGGCAATCGTATCAACTGTGACCGCCTCCACACCCTGCGCCAGGAATAGGCGCCAGCCAGCCGCGACGATGGACTCGACCTTGGCCGGATCGCGCGGACGGCCAAGCGGGCGTGGGGCGCGGTCTGATGGCGGGTTGGACGACAATCTTGACCCCTTCGCCGATTTATTATACGAACACGTCTGTTTAATAACAACAGGGCTGCTAACCATGCCTGATGCGCCGCCAGTCGCCAAGGGAAAAGCTGACTACGGATGGGATGCACCGGGCATCATGCTTGGCATGGTGGCAGTTGGGATTGCCGTGTTCGCGACGGGCATGGCACTCGCGACGCTGCAGCCTTTCTCGTTCTCACAAATGATTGGCGTCGTGCTCGCGGTCGCGGGGGCCGTGCCACTCCTGCTCGGACTTGCGATGTTCCAATATGGACTCTTCGGAAAACTCAGAACACGCGACGCAATGCTGAACGTCGTGAACTGGCGCGGCGACGAGGCGGTGCTCGATGTCGGCACTGGCGCAGGCATGTTGATGATCGGTGCCGCCAAACGCCTGACGCGAGGGGGCCGCGCGATCGGCATCGATATCTGGTCGGCGAAGGACCTGAGTGACAACTCCGCCCTGGCGACCCGTCGCAACATTGCGATAGAGGGCGTGGCAGATCGCACGGAGGTGCTGACCGAGGACACGACGCGGCTATCCTTTCCCGATGCGACCTTCGATGTTATTTTGTCGTTACTGTGCCTCCACAATATCGAACCAAAGACCGATCAGGCCGTGGCTTGCACGGAAATCGCACGAGTGCTGAAACCGGGAGGCCGCGTGGTTATCGGTGATTACGTCCCCACCCACGGCTACGCTCAGTCGCTTCGGGACGCCGGGCTGAACGTAACCCGGTCACGCTCGGCCTTTGGCGTGGCGGGCGCGCTGATGTGGTTGCTCGTTGCGGACAAGCCGCTTGAGACGGTGGCGGCCATCGGCAAGCTGCGCACGATGCCAAAGCCTGCCTCGGTCGAGGTGCGCGAGGCGATCGAGATGCCCGACCGGGAGTCCGCGTGAAGCATTGGTGAGCTGACTGGCGCGCCGGTTTTGCGATACTCTCCGCGCAATGCACTGGGAGAACCGGCCATGAGCATCGCCGTTTCCACGACATCGGGTCCGCGCGCGCCTTGGGTCGCCGCGCCGACCCGCGCCCGCGTCGCATTCCTGCTCATCATCCTCGCCGCCGCCGTGGTCGGCGCGTTGGCCACCCAGCCGGACATCTCGGCGCGGGCGGTCGCAGACTCCGGTGCGGAGCTGACGCGGCTGTTGCGGGCGATGGCTGCCATCAAGGTGCTGATGGCGGCCGGCGCGGCGGCTGCCGTGCTCTGGCGGCTCGCGGCGCCGGTTTCGCTGGCGGGGTTCGCCGCGTACGCCGTGGCCGGCGCGGCGATGGCGGCGGGGCCGGGGCTGATATGGGGCATGGCGCATGTCGCCGCCGGCGCGGCGCTGCTGCACGCCGGCCTGCTCGCGACCGTCGTCCTGCTGTGGCGCGATCCGGCGGTCGGCCAGCGCCTCGCTTCGTTGGTGGCGGCACGGCGCGCGCGCCGGATCGCATGAGCGACCTTGCCGGAAAGATCGCCTGGATCACCGGCGCCTCCTCCGGCCTTGGCGAGCGGTTTTCGCGGGTGTTGGCGCAGGCGGGCGCCGTGGTGGCGCTGTCGGCGCGCCGCGTGCAGCGGCTGGAGGCGCTCGCGGCCGAGATCACGGCGGCCGGCGGGCGGGCGATGGTCCTGCCGCTCGACGCCACGCGCGTTGCCGACATCGGGGATGCCGCCGCACGGATCGCGGCGGAACTCGGGCCCCTCGACATCCTCGTCAACAACGCCGGGATCAGCCGGCAGGCGCGGCTGGAAGCCTTCACCGAAGCCGACTACGACGCGGTGCTCGACACGAACCTGAAAGGCCCGTTCTTCGCCGCGCAGGCGGCGGCCAAGCAGATGATCGCGGCGCGGCGCGGCGGGCGGATCGTCAATATCGGCTCGGTCGCCTCGTTCCGCACCATCGGGCACCAGGCGCCCTATGCGATGGCCAAGGCGGGCATTGCGATGATGACGCAGTGCATGGCGCGCGAATGGGGGCGGCACGGGATCAACACCAACGCCATCTGCCCCGGCTACATCAAGACGGAAATCGCCGGTGATTTCTGGGACAGCGAGGCCGGGGCGAAGCTGGTCGCCTCCCTGCCTCGCCGCGCGCTGGGCGAGCCGCGCGACCTCGACGCGCTGCTGCTGCTGCTCTGTTCCGGCGAGGCCGCGCGCTTCATCAACGGCGCCGCCATCGTTGCCGACGACGGGCTGATGGCCGGCTAGCGACAACGCTTCCCGCCATGGCGTGCGGCGTGCGACGATCCGGCGTGCTTTCGTGGAAGCGCCGTGGACACTACCGACGCGCAAATCGAGGCCGCCAGACACCGTGTCGCGGAAAGCCCGACGGACGCGGAGGCGCTGTTCGCGCTCGGCAACGCGCTCTGGCACGGCGGCGCGCAGGACGAGGCGGTCGCCGCGTTCGCCCGCGCGATTGCCGTGCGCCCGGACAACGCGGAGGCGCGCAACAATCTCGGCAACGCGCTGCTGGAACTCGGCCGGCCCGAGGAAGCGGTGCGGCACTATCGCGCGGCGCTCGCGATCCGGCCGAAACATGCGCCGACGCTCTACAATCTCGGCAACGCGCTGCTCGCCTGCGGGGAGGCGGAGGCGGCCGAGGCGCGGTTTCGCGCGGCGCTGGCGTTGCAGCCGACGCACGCCGGCGCATGGAACAATCTCGGAAATCTGCTGCGCGCGCGAGGCAACATCGCGGAGGCGGCGGAGTGCTACCGGCAGGCCGTCACGCTGCGGCCGGACGCGGCCGGGTCGCACAACAATCTCGGTTCGGCGCTGCTGGCGCTGCACCGCGCGCGCGAGGCCGCCGCGTGTTTCGCCGAGGCGGTGCGGTTGCAGCCGGATTATGCCGATGCGTACAACAATCTCGGCGGCGCGCTGCTCGCGCTCGACCAGCCGGAGGACGCGGCAATCGCGTTCCGGCGCGCGGTGGACCTCGATCCGTCGCAGGCGCAGGCACGCTTTGGCGAGGCGCTGGCATTCCTGTCGCTCGGCCGCTTCGCCGAGGGGTGGGAGGAGTACGAGAGCCGGTGGCTCGACCCGCGATTCAACGAGGGCGTTCGCGCCTACCCGACGCCGCGATGGAACGGCGAGAGCGTCGCTGGGCGCACGGTGCTGCTGCATTGCGAACAGGGACTCGGCGACAGCATCCAATTCGTCCGCTACGTGCCGCTGGTGCGCGCCCGTGGCGCGCGCGTTGTGCTGGAGGCGCCGGCGCCGCTGCTGGGACTGTTTGCCGGGCTCGCCGACGAAGTCGTGTCCGACAAGGCGGATCTGCCGCCGCACGATTTCCACTGCCCGCTGCTGAGCCTGCCGCGCCTGTTCGGCACGGACCTGCATTCGATCCCCGCCGACGTGCCGTATCTGCATCCCGACCCGGCGCTGGCGGCGGCGTGGGCGCGTATGCTTGGGCCGGCGACGAAGCCCCGGATCGGCATCGCCTTCTCTGGCAGCGAGGAGCACCCGGAGGACGCGCTGCGCTCGATCCCGCTCGCGCGGTTGCGTCCGTTGCTGGATTTGCAGGATGCCGAATTCCATGTCGTGCAGAAGGACATCCGCGCCGAGGATGCGCGGACGTTGCGGGAGATGCCGGGCGTACGTGCGCATCACGATCGCCTGGAAACATTCGCCGACACGGCGGCGCTGCTGACGCAGATGGATCTGGTGATCAGCGTCGACACGTCGGTCGCGCATCTCGGGGCGGCACTGGCGCGGCCGGTCTGGATTCTGGTCCAGTTCAACGCCGATTTCCGCTGGCTGCGCGGCCGGACCGACAGCCCGTGGTACCCGACCGTGCGCCTGTTCCGCCAGTCTCAGCCGCTCGCGTGGGAGACGGAGATCGACCGGATCATCGAGGCGGTGCGGTCATTCAGCCGGGATCGGCGCGGCGATCATTGTATCTGATCGAGCACGGAGGCTTTCAGCGTGAGCAGGTCCTCCGACACCGCTGTCGTGTCCAGCAGATTGCTCGATCCGACATAGACGAGGGCGCGGTCGTCGGCGGACGCCACCGCTTTCACCGACGAATCGCTGGTGACGCGCGCCAGCACCCGCGCGCACTGCTGCAACGGCGGCAGGATCGCCGTGGCGATCGTCTCCAGCCGAAGCTGCCAGCGATCCTCGCCGAGCGATGCCAGCGGGTCGTCGGCCCGGCCGTTGTCGCGGAAGATCGACCCCGCCGGAATGACCAGGTCCGCCGCCGAGGGCGATGCAATATCGAAGGTGCGGCAGATCAGCAGCGTTCCGGCGAAGGCATGATGGCAAAGCAGAAGGATCGCGATTGCGAAGGCGGCCGGGAGCGCACGCCCTTCAGCGGACGAACGATGCCCGGCCACCTGCGTCGCCCGCTATTGGGTGATCGAGTACGTGAAGCCTGGTGACGCGGCGTTGAGGGTGGCGTTCAGGGTCGCGCCGCTGCTGGCCTGGGTGACGCTGACGCCGCCGGCGCCCAGGTAGTTCGTCGAGCTGCCATTCACCGTCAGATTGAGCGTGGTGTTGGCGGCACTCTGCGTCACGCTGACCGTGCCCTGTGCCGAGCCCTGGCCGACCACGTTGTTCAGAATCACGCTCGCGCTCGATCCGGTGGCGGCCGAACCGGCCGTCAGAGTGTAGTTCACCTTCGACACGCCCGTTGCCATCACGGTGGAAGACTGCGTGGCCGCCGCCGACATCGTATCCGAAATGGTGTTGCCGCTGCTGCCCAGCACCACGTCGACGGTCTTGGCGCCACCGCCGTCGATCGTGTTCGAAATGCTGTTGCTGCTGCCGAGCACCGTCAGCGATTCGGTGTACGACAGCACCGGCGTGGTCTGGCCGATTGTGTCAGTGACGGTGTTGCTGCCGCCGATCAGGTTCTGGTTGATCGAAATGGCGCCGGACGCGGTGACCGTGTCTGTCACCTGGGTGTTGTTGCCGGCGCTGATCCCGAGCGAATAGCCGATCGTCGTGCCCGCGTTCAGCGTGTTCGCCACCGTATTGCCAGTGCTGGAGGTTATCGTCTCGGTCAGGCTGGTGTTGCCGCCGCCCGTCACCGTATTGCCGACCGTGTTCGATCCGCCGGTGACGGTCAGCCCATAGGTCAGGCTGCCACCGGTCACGTTGATCACGTCGGTGACGTTGTTCTGGTTGGCGGCACTTGGCGTGCCGCTGGTGTTGGCAACCGCGATCGTTATCGCGGGGCTGGTGGGCGCGCCGCCGATCGTCAGCGACTGCTTGTTGTAGCCCTGCTGGCCCGCGCCCCCGCTCAATGTCCCGTATGTCGCGCTCAGCGTCCCGGCGGTCCCGGCGGTCACCGACCCGGACAGAGTGTTGTTGCCGCCATATTGCTTGATCGCGATGCTGGTCCACGGGCCATTGACCGAGAAGGCCGTCCCCGGCGTTCCCGTGCCGCTGATGCTGTTGCTGGCGTTTACCGTGTCCTGCGTGATCGCCAGCGAGCCGATGGTGCCGTTGCTGCTGTCGAGATCGATGTAGTTGGAAGCGGACGCGGTTGCCTCCATCGCCAACAGCGCGGTCGCGGCGAGTATAAGTTTCCTCATGGCGTCGGCCCTCCTCGTTGTATTGTTTCGACTCGGGATGCGGCGCGCGCGGGTCGTGTGCCGGATCGGTTCCTCAGGTCCACCAGTTTTCCCGAATTCCCTGTTTGATCAGTGCGCCGAGCGCACTGTGAACCGCCGCGCGCAGGGCCAGCCCGACCGGTTCGTTCTCCGCCCCGCCAAGCTCGAATTCGAGGATGGACGTGGAGTAGATTTTGGTGACGTGCCCGGCGACACGCAGCGACGTGATGGATTTCGTCGCCGTGGTCTGCCCGAGGACTTCCCCCGTCTGCACCGCGACCGCGCGAAGGCTGAACGTGACCAGGTCCGTGACCCAGGTTCCGTCGCCGCCCACCCCATTGATCGCGAGGCCGCCGGCGGCTTCCTTGGTCGATCGGTCGTAGGCCACCACCTGTCCGATCAGCAGAACCTCGGCAACCCGCAACGTGGCGAGCCGGCGCTGCGGCACGGGCGGCGGCCGGGGCGCTCCGCCCGGTTTCGCCGGCGCTTCGGCCGAGTTCGCTGCCGGCGGCGGGCTGTTCAATGCGAGTGTCGCGAGTTGCCGTTCGCGCAGCAATTCGTCGACGTGCTGGCGCTCCACCAGCGTGATGTAGCCAGGGCTCAGCGACCTGATCGCCTCGATCAGATACGGGGTGCAGTCCAGCGGGACCGCCGTACTCAACTCCTGGGATGCCCCGGTCGGCCGGCGTTGGCCGGTCGTGTCGATGCAGTTGTAAACCCCGGCCGTCAGCGCGCGCTTGGGCGGCGGCGGCAGCGTGATCGGCTCGTCGGCCTGAACGGTCGGCCTGGCCGACGGAATCCCATCCTGGATGCATCCGGTCAGCGTGAGCAAGCAAGTGGTGACGACGGACCATCCGGTTGCTCGCAAGCAGGATCGCACTAGGGCGTGCTGACTGGTATCTGAAGGTTCGTCGATCCCGTCGGCGTCGTGATCGTCACGTTCAGCTCTCCGTCCGAATTGACATAGGTGATGCTGACGCCACCGGACTGAATGGTGCCCGCCTGCCCGTTCGTCGAATTCGCGATCTTCTGTGCGATCGATTCGGCGACGAGGCCGGTCAGTTGTGACGTGATCGCCGAGACGAACTCGCTGTTCGTGCTGCTGGACGAAGCCGCCTTCGCCGCCGCCGCGTTGGCGGCCTGCTGCGCCTTCAGGCTCGCCGCGTATTGCGCGTTGGTCAGCGGCGCGCTGTTGGTTCCACCGAAGCTGGGCGATTGCAGCGAATAGAGCAGATCCGTCGCCAGCGCCGGCGCCCCGCGCCCGCAAGCCAGAAGCACGAGCGTGCCGGCCGCGACCTGCCTAGCCCCGATGCCCTTGTGGCGACGGGTCGCTGCGTCGCTCGATGAGTGGTGTCCCATGCCAAAGTCCATTGTTCGTCAGGTATCCCAAGACCGCCGTGACGCCCGACGAGGCGGGCGGAGCCGTCTCGCGAACCTGCCGCCGACACGGGGCGGCTGTTGTCGTGCGTCCCCTTACGAAGATATCGCCGAACGGTTGTTTAGCGAGTTCTGCGGGCTGTTGTGTTAATAAGAGCGCCCGATCAAGTCGGCGATTGGACCGAACATAATATCACTGCCCAATATTTATGGGCATTCAATTACCCCGCGAGTCGCCGGACGATGGCCCGCAGCGCGTCGGGATGGCTCGGCAGCGTCACATGCGGGCCGCGCACCTCGACCACTTCGGCGCCGTCCTCCTCGACGAAACAACTTTCCGTGGCGACCACGCCGTCGTCCAGCGCCACGATCATCGTCGACGGCACGGGCAGTTGCGTCAGCAGCCGGGTCGGGCTGACGTCGCCGCTGTAGTGGCCGGCGAACAGGCGCACGATCGGCTCGACGCTGCTCGCGGTCGGCAGCCGGAACGGGCTCGCGAGGGTGACGACGTGGCTGATCTCGGCCGGCCAATCGTACGCCAGGTTGCGCGCCAGGATGCCGCCGAGGCTGACCCCGATCAGCGCGACCGGGCCGTGCGCGCGGTGCAGATCGCGCAGCCGGGCCGCCAGGCCGTCCAGCATTCGCGGCGTCGGGCCCCAGTTCACGCCGAGGCCGGCCGCGAACGTGCGAAATCCGCAGCGATCCAGGAACCGGCGCAGATCGGCGGTGAACGCGTCGCCGGTCAGGAACGCGGGAATCACGAGCACCGGCCGCCCGCCGCCGTCCGGCAGCGACTCGGGGGCCGGCGGCGGCGGGTGGTCGGTCAGATACGACCAGCCCTCCGTCAGCAGCCGCCGGGCCGGCGGTCGGCGCGAACGGTCCGGGTCGAAGACGAGGGACAGGTCGAGCAAGGCGCACTCCCGATCGATGTCAGCGCGGCTCGCCCATCGTGATGACGTGCCGCGAACATTGGATCATATTGGCCGCAAGACGTCGGAGAAAACCGCCGTGACACATCCCAGACTCGTCCGGACGGAGCGCCACGGCGATGTGGCGCTCATCGTTCTGGACCATCCGCCGGTCAATGCCCTTTCAGCCGCGCTGCGGCGCGAATTGCTGGCCGCGATCGAGTGGATGGTCGGGGAACCGGGCCTGCACGCCGCCGTGCTCGCCTGCGATGGCAACACCTTCGTCGCCGGGGCGGACATAAGGGAGTTCGACGCACCGCCCGTGCCGCCGCTGCTGGGCGACATCCTCGCCGCACTCGATTCCTCCCCCCGCCCGGTGGTGGCGGCGATCCACGGCACCGCGCTCGGCGGCGGCCTTGAACTCGCGCTCGCCTGCCACGCCCGCATCCTGGCGCCGGACGGGCGGGTCGGCCTGCCGGAAACGCGGCTCGGCCTGATTCCCGGCGCCGGCGGCACGCAGCGGCTGCCCCGGCTGATCGGCGCCCCGGCGGCGCTCGACATCATCACCACCGGCCGGCACGTCGCCGCCGACGAGGCGCTGGCGCTCGGCATCGTCGACGAGATCGCGACCGACATCCGCGCCGCCGCTTTCGCCCGGGCGCGCGCGCTGGCGGCCTCCGGCCAGGTGACGCGCGTGCGGGACCGGACGGTGCCGGCGTTCGACCGCATCAGCTTCGACAAGGCGGTGGCGACCGTGGGTGCGCGGGCACGCGGCGCGCTGGCCCCGCCCGCCGCAGCCGAGGCGGTCGGCTGGGCCTCGTCCCTGCCGTTCGACGAGGCGGTCGCCCGGGAACGGGCACGATCGCTGGAGCTGCGCACCGGCCCGCAATCGCGGGCGCTGCGCTACCTGTTCCATGCCGAACGGCAAGCCGCGCGGCTCCCGAGCGAACCCCGGCAGGAGCCGCGCACCCGCGCCGTCCGCCATGTCGGGGTCGTCGGCGGCGGCACGATGGGCGCCGGCATCGCCATCACCCTCGCGGACGCCGGCTTCAAGGTCACGCTCGCCGAAGCCTCCGCCGACGCGCTCCCCGCCGCGCAGGCGCGAATCGCCGCCGTCTACGACCGGCAGGTCAACAGCGGCCGCCTCAACGACGCCGCGGGCGCCGAGCGGATGGAGCGGATCGGCTACACCGCGCATATCGAGGCGCTGCGCGACAGCGACCTCGTGATCGAGGCGGTCATCGAGGATCTGGCCGCCAAGCAGGCGGTGTTCCGCGCCCTGTCGCACGCGGTGCGGCGGGACTGCGTGCTGGCGAGCAACACCTCCTACCTCGATCTGGAGGCGCTGGCCGATGTCGTCGACGCGCCGGAGCGGGTGGTCGGGCTGCATTTCTTCAGCCCCGCGCACGTGATGCGGCTGGTCGAGGTGGTGCGCGCCCGCCGCAGCGCGCCGGAAGCGGTCGCCACCGCCCTGTCCGTCGTCAAGCTGCTCGGCAAGCAGCCGGTGCTGTGCCGCAACGGCGAGGGCTTCATCGGCAACCGCCTGCTGATGCGCTGGCGGCAGGTGTGCGAATTCGCCGTCGAGGACGGGGCGCTGCCGCACGAGGTCGACGCGGCGATGGAGGCGTACGGGATGGCGATGGGCTATTTCGCCGTCTCCGACCTCGCCGGCCTCGATATCGCGTGGGCGATCCGCAAGCGGATGGCGCCCGCCCGCGACCCGCGCGCCCGTTACGTGCCGATCGCCGACATGCTGTGCGAGGCGGGGCGGTTCGGCCAGAAGACCGGCGCCGGCTGGTATCGCCACATCGACGGCAAGCGCCAGCTGGACCCGGAGGTGACGGCGCTGATCGAGCGCGTTGCCGCCGAAAAAGGCATCGTCCGCCGCCCGATCGCGGCCGAGGCGATCCAGCAGGGCGTCCACGCCGCGATGGTCAACGAGGGTGCGAAGCTGCTCGCCGAGGGCATCGCGCAGCGCCCGTCCGACATCGACGTCGTGCTTGTCCACGGCTACGGTTTCCCCGCCTGGCGCGGCGGCCCGATGCACGCGGCGGATGCGATCGGCCTGCCGGAGATGCTGCGCCGGGTGGAAGCTCTGCACACCGCAAACGGCCCGGGCTGGGAGCCGGCACCGCTGCTGCGGGAGTTGGTGGCGAGCGGGCGGAGTTTTGGGGATGGGAATTGAGGGGAGAGTACGTCGCTATTGACGACACGTTCGACAGCGACACGTTCGTCGAGGACGCCCGGCCGGGCGAGTGAAGCTTGCCTGGTCCAACCTCGCCCAAAAACGAATTACTGGCGCTGCGGCGCTTCTCGGTCGCACGATGGGGCCGCGACGTGGCCCAGCGCGCCGATCCAGCGATCCAGGCGTTCTAAAACCCGAACATGTGGTCCAGCGAAAACCCGCCCCGGTCGTCCATCAACCCGTGGTAGCCGAACAGCCGGCAGGTCATGTCGCGGATCAGCACGTAGCCGCGCGGCCCCGCCAGGGCCATGTCGGTGCCCGAAAAATGCTCGTCGGGAAACACCAGCATTGAGCCGGAACAGGCGATCTCGATCCGGGCCGAGGCGATCTGCCGGCCGCTGCCGTCATGCAGTTGCAGATCGGTGTCCGAGTGCGGATGCCACGGCCCGGATGCCGGGTAGATCAGCGCCGAGAAGCTGCGCCGGCCCTCGCTGCCCAGTTTCAGGAACAGCCGCGTCGACAGGCCGGGCGGCGGGCCGGAATAGGATTGCGGCTCGTCGCGATAGGTCATCAGCGTGTTGAAGATGTGCGCGCCGAAACTGCTCTCCGCGACGTGGCCGCTGGTGCGCTCCTCGGCGCGAACCAGCGTGTGCAGCCAGCCGTCCGCCGTGCCGCCGTCGCGGAAATCGTAGACCAGATCGGCATGGCCGCCGTCGGCGAGCGCGCCCTCCGGCAGCAGGTCGTCCAGATCGACGGCAACCGCGTGGTCGCGCGGCAGGCAGCCGAGGAACCGCTCCGCGACCCGCCGCCCCTCGCGATCGAAAACGTCGAGCCGGATCGGCAGCGTCGTCTGCCCGGTCGCCATCGGCGTCGGCTGGATCAGCGTGCGGAAGCGCCCGCGCGGCAGCACCGGCACCGGCAGCAGATAGCCCCGGCCCAGTTGCGGCGGCAGGCCGGGAATGCCGGGGTCGGGGCGAAGATCGGCCCGCTCGACATTGGCGTGGGCGATTCGGGTACGGCCCTCGCGCACCACCTCGTAGCGCGGCCGCACCACATGCCGCCCGGCGCGGAACTCGATCTGCGCCGGCCAGCGCAGGCCGGGCAGCAGCTCCGACACATCGAGCGCCTCGGTCGCGTACGGGGCGATGGCGCGGGGCAGAGTCGCCGGACGCTCGGCGCCCATCCGGTCGAGCGCCAGCGCGCCCGCCGGGATCGGCGCCGCGTGGCTGTTCTGCACCCAGAGGATCACCCGCTCCCCCGGCGCCGGAGCCGGGATGCCGGCATAGCGGTCGGACGGCCAGGCGTTGGCGTCGTGCGTCACCGACAGGCTCGCATCATTTCCCGCGCCGAATGTATCCAGCGCGTATTTGACCACGTCATGCCCGGCCGCGCCGATCGCGTGGATGAAGAGCTGGCCGGTGAATTCGGGAAGCCCGAAGCGGGCCCGCACTTCGCCGCTGTCGATCTGGATGCCGGCGGGGCCGCTCGGCACTTCCTCCTCCCAGGTCGCGATCGGCCGGCCGGCGGCATCGAACAGCCGAAGCCACAACCGCACCTGTGTGGCGCCGTAGGCCGCCCAGTAGTTGGCGGTGACGAGGCGGGTGGAGAGGCCGTTGGCCTCGCGGAAGAACGCATGGTTGGTGGCGAAGTTCAGCCGGTCCAGATAGCGGCGCGGATGGGTCAGCATGGCCGGCGGCAGCCGTGCGTCGTCCAGCGTCGCGACGATCGCACCCTCCGGCAGCAGCGGCCGCAATCGCTCCGCGATCCGGGCCGCGTCGAACGCGGCGATCAGCACGCCGCCGGCACGCGCGCGGGGCAGATCGGTCAACGGCCGCGCGATCTGCGCGGCACGGATGCCGCCGACCGCCTGCACGTCCTGGACATACAGCCCCTCGACCGGCGGCGCGTCCGGGTCCAGCGCCAGCAGCGCGGCGGCGACGTTGTCCGTATCGACGATGGCGATCGGGCCGGCGGCGGCGAGTCTCGCGTACATCGCCGCAATCGCCTCGGCCGCGAGCGGGTGGGCGAGCGCCTTGTAGAGCACGTTGCCCCCGGCGCGCGCGTCGAACGTCGTGATATCCAGCATCGCGTCCCCTCAATAGCCGAAGCGCCGGCACATCGCCGCCGCCGCCGCCGCCGTGTCGTCCAGCGGTTCGACCGGCCATGTCTCCAGCCGTCCCTGATACGGCCGCGCCCGTCCGGCGTCGATGACGTCCCGCAGAAACATCCCGATCCGCCGCGACGCGCCTGGCAGTTCGGCCAGCAGCACCGGCGCCCGCGTCGCCACCGCTTCCGACACCATCGAGACGCTGTCGACCGTCACGACGATCGCATCCGCCAGCGCCAGCATTCCGAAATACGGGTTGTCGCCGGCGCCGCCCCAGATCTCGGCGCCGAGCGGACCAAGGACGCGGGCGAACGTCGCGGTGACGGCGGGATCGGTCCGGCGGGACGGTGTCAGCACGAGGCCGACCCGGTCGCGCGTCATCATCGCGGCAAGCTGGCCCGCGAGCGCCGCGGCCTCCGCACCGCCCAGCCGGAACCGGCCGTTGGCGCCGCCCACCAGCACGGACACCAGCGGGCGCGGCAGATGCGCGAATCGGGGCGCCCACTCCGAGGCCGCCGCCGCGAGCCTGGCGGGGCTGACGCGATGCATCGCTGTCCGCGCGACGAACACGTTGGGGCCGGTCAACTCGTCGTGACGCCCGGCGATGATGAAGTCGAATTTGCGCGGATCGATTCGCGGATGCTGCACGATCACGCCGCGCGCCCGCGGCCGCAACGCCGCGAGAACCGCCGCCGCCTTGCCGCCGCAGCCGACCAGAAGCTCCGGCAGCGCCTCGTCCAGCCGGGGCGCGACGGAGGCGAGCGGGCGCGGCCAGAACCTGCCGGGGATGTGCCGCCACACGCCGCGCGGCGTGATCGTGCGGATGTCGGCGGTCAGCCCGGCCGCGTCGGTCAGCCCGAGCGCCTGCGACTGCATCCCGGCAAAGGCCTCCGCGACGACCCAGGTGGACGATGGCAACATTGGCCCGCGTTGTCCGGCGACGACACTCCGGCGTCAACCATCCGCCGCGCAATGCTCGTCCGAAGCGCCCTTTTGCCCCAAGTAACCGAAGATGTTGCAAGGTGATTATGGTTGAGACAAGCCACAGTCCGGATGAAAGGCTTCTTTAAGCAGCTTTGGTTGAAATGTGTCACGAAACCAGCTAAAGGCATCGGCTATGGCCTCAAAGCTTGCCGAAAATCTTGCTCTGGCCGGCATTGACGATGGCACCCGTGCCATCCTTCGCGAAACATGGCCCCTGATCAGCGAAAGCGTGCCATTCGCGTTGCAGAGCGCGCTGGCCTCGATGGCAGCGAGTTCCGCCGGCAGCAACGACGAAGCCTCCGGCAAGCCGACTCGGTCGCAGCTCGACGCGGCGCGGGAGCGGCAGACCAAGCACTGGCAGGAACTGTTCGCCGCCAATTTCGACGAGGCGTATTCCGACTCGGTTCGTCAGACCGCGATGATCCATGCCCAGGTCGGCCTCGACCCGCGCTGGCTCGTCTCCGGCCATCTGACGACGCTTACCGAGCTTCACTCGCTGGTGGTGCTGACCCACGCCAACGCGATGATGACCTCCAGCGCCCGCACCCGGCTCGACCGGGTGATCCGCGCGGTGGATCAGGCGGTGCTGTTCGACCTGCAACTCTGCATTTCAGCCTATTTCGAGCAGGTCGCCTCGACCGCCCGCGAGACCCTGAAGCAGGTTGCCCAGCGGCTCGGCGCGACGCCAAGTGTGCTGGCAGCCGACCCGAACGTGGCGCAACGGGCGGAGTTGCGGCGCGCCGCCGCCAACATGTCGCCAGCCTCGCAGAGGTCCCCCGCCCCCGAGGCGGCGGCGCCGGCCGCGTCCGCCAAAGATGCCGGAACGCCGGCCCCGGTTGCGGCGCCGACCAAGCTGGATGCCTGAGCCGGCGGCGGAAAAGGCTGCGCCCGGGAAAACGATTGACATTGCCGCGCCGCAGCATCATTCTTCGTTCGCGCGCCATGCTGTGGTTTTGTGCGCTGCCATCCTGCGGTTTATCGGCCACCTTTCAAAGCGTGTGTCCGATCGCGGGCGGAGCAGTCTCCCGGTAGCTCTCGTTCCTCTGACATCTGCGCCGGTTCGCGGTGCTGTCCACCGTGATCGATCCATGTCCCGCCGCTCGCGGTGGGGCACGCGGTCGTACGCGAAAGATAAGAAATGACTTCCTTTAACGACCTCGGCCTCTCCGCTCTTCTGCTGAAGGCGGTCGCCGCGGCCAACTATACCGAGCCGACGCCGATCCAGGCGCAGGCGATCCCGCCTGGCCTCGCCGGGCGCGATGTTCTCGGCATCGCCCAGACCGGCACCGGCAAGACGGCGGCGTTCGCGCTGCCGATCCTGCAACGTCTCGCGGCGGCGGCCCGCCCGGCCGGCGCTGCCCCGCGCGCCCTGGTCCTCGCACCGACCCGCGAACTCGCCGGCCAGATCGCCGAGACGTTCCGCACCCTCGGGCGCCCGCTCGGCACCCGAGTTGCCCTGCTGTTCGGCGGCGTGCCGAAGGGCCGGCAGGCCCGCCAGTTGGCCGGCGGCGTGGACGTCGTGGTGGCCACGCCCGGCCGCCTGATCGACCATATGCAGGACCGGGCCATCCGCCTCGACCACATCGAGGTGCTTGTGCTCGATGAGGCCGACCACATGCTGGACCTCGGCTTCATCATCCCGATCCGCCGGATCGCCGGCGCCGTGCCGACGAAGCGGCAGACGATGTTCTTCTCTGCGACGATGCCGAAGGAAATCTCGGGGCTTGCCGACGCGATGCTGAAGGACCCGGCGCGCGTCTCGGTCGCCCCTGTGGCCGCCACCGCCGACCGCGTCGAGCAGTTCGTGATCTTCGTCGAGCAGAGCCGCAAGCGCCATGTGCTGACCGGGCTGCTCGGCGAGCAGGCCGGCGGGCGGACCCTCGTGTTCACCCGCACCAAGCACGGCGCCGACCGCGTGGTGAAGCACCTGTCCGAAGACGGGATCTCGGCCGAAGCCATCCACGGCAACAAGAGCCAGCCGCAGCGCGAGCGGGCGCTCGCCGCGTTCAAGTCCGGGCAGACTCGCGTGCTGGTGGCCACCGACATCGCCGCGCGCGGGATCGACGTGACGGCGATCAACCACGTCATCAACTTCGATCTGCCGAACGTGCCGGAAAGCTACGTGCATCGCATCGGCCGCACCGCGCGCGCCGGCGCGGCGGGCGTCGCGATCAGCCTGTGCGACGGGAGCGAACGCGCGTTCCTGCGCGACATCGAGAAACTGATCCGCACCCGCGTGCCGGTGATGTCGCCGACCGATCGGCTCGCCAAGGCGGCATGAGCCATCAGGCGCAACTCTCTCCGCCATCGCGGCGGAGAGAGTTGCGCCGATGTTGCGGCTAAGCCGCGCGCGTCAACCGCTGCTGCGACCCGAACGACCGTTCCATCGCGCCCGCGTACCACTCGATGAACTGCATCACGCCGCCTTCGTGCAGCGGTGAGTAAGGGCCGGGCTCAAAGGCGGGCGAGTTCACGCCGCGCTGGTTTTCCTCGACGATGCGGCGGTCCTGGTCGTTGGTGGCGTTCCAGACGTGAGTCAGTTCCTCGATCTTGTAGTCCACGCCTTCCACCGCGTCCTTGTGAACCAGCCACTTGGTCGTCACCTGCGTGTGGGTGGCATTCAGCGGCAGCACGCGGAACGTCACCGCATGGTCGCCGAGAACGTGGTTCCAGGTGGTCGGATAGTGGAACAGCAGCAGCGCGCCGATCTTGTCGGCCGTGACCGCATCGCTCAGCCGGCGGCCGACGGCGGCCTTGCCGGACATCGTGTAGCTGACCGAATCGCGCACCAGCGGCATCCGCGCGGTGCGGAACTGGCCGGTCGGGTTGATGCTGAACTTGCTCGGCAGCCCGACCGCCTCGCACTTGTCGACATGCGACAGGATCATCTCATCGATGTCGCCGCCGACCACGCCGGTCACCGTGGGCGCTTCCGGGAAGGTGCGGCAGAGTTCGGGATGGTTGGGGCGGCAGTGGTAGCACTCCCGATTGTTCTCCCACACCAGCTTCCAGTTGCCGTTCTCGACGATGGTGTTCTCGTGGGCGATCTTGGCGTCGGTCAGGTGATGCGGTGCGAAATAGGGCTGCATCAGCGCGCGGAACTCCGCGAAGTCGGGCGGCTGGCGGGAGATGCAAACGAAGATGTAACCCTCGGTGGTCTCGCACGAGACCGGCTTGAGGCCATGCTCCGACGCATCGAAATCCGCCCCCATGTCGCGCGCGTAGGACAGGCGGCCGTCCAGTTCGTAGGTCCAGCCGTGATAGGGGCACACCAGCTTGCGCGCCTCGCCGTGGTCGGTGGGGCAGATGCGTGAGCCACGATGGCGGCAGGAATTGTGGAACGCGCGGACCTGCCCCTGCCGGTCGCGCAGCACGATGATCGGGTAGGCGCCGACCTGCATCGTGAAGTAGCTGCCCGGCTTGGCGATCTCGCAGTCGTGGCCGGCGAACAGCCAGTCCTTGTACCAGATCTGTTCAAGCTCGACCTGGAACAGGTCCGGGTCGGTGTAGAACGCACGCGGCAGCGTGTGGCCGTGCTTGCGTTGGCGGAGCTGGTTCAGCAGGTCGGCGTGCGCGCTCATCGTGTCGTCCCTTCGTAAAGCAGAGAAGTATCCGCTGAGCGGATGCCCCGTCATGCTCTACGGGAGCGACGATGAATTTAAGCCGGCATAGCCGGAAACGCCAGCGGACGCATCGACGCAGCGAAAAATGGCATGACGCCATGCGCGATGATGCAGGGCGGGTGTCACTGGTTCGGTGTTGCTCGACGACGTGGAGACTGTCGGGCGCGACCTCAACGCGCATCACTCGTTCAGCTAACCTTCGCTGATGCCGACGCACTCCTTCGTTGGCCAGGCTACAAATCTCGCCTTAGCTCGGCCGACTCGCCGCAGCGTTGTCGGATGCGTTGACCGGCTGGTCCCGCAGGTAAATCATCCACGCCATGGCACGCCTGATCTCTCCCGCACCAATGGCTTCCCGCATCTCCCTGATGATCATTGCGTCATCCACCGCGATCGCGCCGTCTTCGAGCAGCGTTGGCTCGCTCGGGACGGGAGTGACGAGGTGGCTGCCACGCAACCGCGTCACGCAGTGCGGTTCGGATTGATATCGAGACATGACGAGGCTCCCCTTCTCACATCGCGCGGCATCCCGGCCGTCCGCAACCGCGACGGGCTAATGCCGCTGCCTGTAACGAGGTTCCCGGCAAACGCACTCCTCTGTAAAAAAGGGAAACATAATGCCTCGTGGCGACAAGTCGAAATATACGGATAAGCAAACACGCAGGGCCGAGCACATCGCGGAAAGCTATGAAGAAAAGGGCGTGCCGGACGGCGAGGCGGAACGGCGCGCCTGGGCGACGGTCAACAAGGACAATGCCGGCGGCAAGAAGCCGGGCGGATTGGGACGCGGGCCGTGAATGCCTGAGTCTCAGGTCGCCCCCGGGTCCCGCGCCGGCAGCACACCGACGCGGCGCAGCGCGTCCCGCAGGTCGTTGCTCAGATAGGGTTTCGCGACCACGACGATGCGCCGATCCTGCGCGAACAGCTTTTCCAGATGTGGCTTGTCGTAGCCGCTGGCGATCACCACCGGCAGGTCGGGGCGCAGGGTGCGCATTTCGCGGGCGAGGTCGTCGCCCGAGCGGTCCGGCAACCGCATGTCCAGAATGACGGCGTCGATGGACTCGACCGAGTCTTGCAGCCGGGCGATGGCCTCGGCGCCGCTGGCGGCTTCTTCCGCCTGGAACCCGGCATCGACCAGGGTCTCCACCGCCATCATGCTGACAAGCGGTTCGTCTTCGACGACGAGAATGCGAGAGGGCCGCCTAGCGTTGTCCAGCACATCCCTGACCTTTGACGCGAGTTGACTGTAAGTGAACGGCTTGGTGATTAGTTGCACGCCGGGGTCCAGGCGGCCGCCATGGACGATCGCATTGCGGGCGTAGCCCGTCGCGAACAGAACTTGCAACCCCGGCCGCATCGCGGTGGCATCGTTTGCCAGTTGTCGACCGTTCATTCCGCCCGGCAACCCGACATCGGTGAACAGCAGCCGGATGCCCGGCTCGCGTTCCAGCAGCTTCAGCGCCGACGCCCCATCCCGCGCCTCCAGCACCCGATACCCCAGATCGCGCAGCGCATCGGTCGAGTAGGCGCGGACATCGTCGTCGTCCTCCACGACCATGACCAGTTCGGCGGTGGCGCCCTTCGGCGCCTCGTCGCGGCGCTGCTCCGGCTCCTCCACCGCGTTGGCGCCGACGAGGCGGGGCAGGTAGATCTTGACGGTCGTGCCTTCGCCGACCTCGGAATAGATTTTGACGTGGCCGCCGGACTGCTTGACGAAGCCGTAGACCTGCGACAGCCCAAGGCCGGTGCCGTGGCCGACATCCTTGGTGGTGAAGAACGGCTCGAACACCTGGTCCAGCAAATCCTTGCTCATGCCGGAGCCGGTGTCGCTGACCGCGATCAGCACGTATTGGCCGGCGGTCACTTCGCTGGTGATGCTGGTGTAGGCGTCGTCGAGATACGTGTTGCAGGTCTCGATGGTCAGCTTGCCGCCGCCCGGCATCGCGTCCCGCGCATTGACAGCGAGATTGAGCAGCGCATTCTCAAGCTGGTGCGCGTCGGCGTGGACGGTCCAGACGCGGGCGGCAACGACCGTTTCGACACTCACATGGTCCCCGAGCGTGCGGTTCATCAGGTCGGACATGCCGAGGATCAGGCGATTGACGTCGATCGGTTTGGGATCGAGCGGCTGGCGGCGGGCGAAGGCGAGCAGCCGGTGCGTCAATGCGGTGGCCCGGTCGGCGCCGCGCATCGCCTGATCGGCCGAGTGGCGGAGGCGCGAGGCGACGGCATCGTCGGCGTTTCCGATGTTGCGGCGGATGGTTTCGAGATTGCCGACGATCACGGTGAGCAGATTGTTAAAGTCGTGCGCGACGCCGCCGGTCAGTTGGCCGATCGTCTCCATCTTCTGCGACTGGCGCAGCCGTTCGTTGGCCGCCCTCGCATCCGTGACGTCACGGCCGACGGCGTAGATGATGCCGGCCTCGATCACCGCATTCCATTCGACGATGCGGTACGAACCATCCTTGCGCCGCATCCGGCATTCGATCTGTAGCGACGGGTTGCCGTCGGCGAGCGACGCGAGCGCCGCCTGGTTGGCGGGCAGATCCTCGGGATGCACGAGATCGAGCAGCTTTTGGCCGCGCAACGCCGCTTCGTCCCAGCCCAGAACCTCCGCCCATGCCGGATTGGTCGCCAGCGCGGTCGAGTCCAGCGTCGTTGCCACCATGAGCTCGCGCGACAGGCCCCAGAGCCGGTCGCGCTCCCGGGTACGGTCGGCGACGACGGTTTCGAGCGTCTCGTTCAGCGTGCGCAGGGTCTGCACCGCTTCCTTCCTGATCCGCGCGAGCGATACGTTCGCACCGACGCGCGCGACCAGTTCCTGCGCGGAAAACGGCTTCGTCAGATAGTCGTCCGCACCCGCGTTGATCCCCTCGACCCGCGCCTCCTCACCCGCCCGGGCGGACAGGAGCAGGATCGGGATGTCGCGGTACCGTTCGTCGGCGCGGATCGCGGCGAGCAGGCCAAAGCCATCCAGCGTCGGCATCATCACGTCCGACAGCACGAGTTCGGGGGGATTGCGCTCGATCGCCTCGAGCGCGGCCTGGCCGTCCGCGACGGCCTCCACCTCATAGCCGGCGTTGCCGAGCAGGCGGCGGACGTAGTCGCGCATGTCGGCGTTGTCGTCGGCCAGCACCAGGCGCGCGACCGGCGCGGCCAGAGGCGCCTGTCCGTCGCTGTCCTGGTCGGCAGCAACGGGGTCGTGTTCCACCCCGGCCGGCGCCAGCCAGCGCGAGACTTCCTCGATGTAAGCCTTCGCGCGCCTCATGTCGCTGGCGCCGGCGCCGGTGTCGCTGACACGCTCGGGCGGCAGGTGCGCCTTTCCGAACGGAATGGAGACGATGAAGCTGCTGCCTTCACCCGGCGTGCTTTCGACGCTGATATGTCCGCCGTGCAGCGCCACCAGTTCCTGAACCAGCGCGAGCCCGATGCCGCTGCCCTCATGCGTGCGGCCTGTGGTGCCCTCGATCCGATGGAACCGCTCGAACAGTCTCGGCAGGTCCGTCGCGGAGATGCCGGTGCCGGTATCGCGAACGGTCAAAACCGCGTGCGAGCCATCTTGCGAGGTGCCGACGGAGACGGTCACGCCGCCCTGCATCGTGAACTTGAACGCGTTGGAGAGCAGATTGAGGACGATCGTCTCCCACAGGTCCGGATCGATGAAGACCGACGCGGGAAGCGGCGGCGTTTCGACCGTGAACAGCAGGCCGGCAGACTCCATTGCGGAGCGGAAGCCCGATGCCAGCTCCGCCGTGAGCACCGCGAGGTCGGTCGGCCTGTATTTCGCGTCCATGCGCCCAGCCTCGATACGGGAGAAGTTGAGCAGCGCGTTCACAAGTTTCAGAAGTCGCAGGCTGTTCCTGTGGGCGATCTCGACGTGGAACCGCTCGCGTGAGGCGAGTTCCGCGGCAGACTGCGCCAGCAATTCCTCAAGCGGCCCAAGTATCAGTGTCAGCGGCGTTCGGAATTCGTGGCTGATGTTGGAAAAGAAAGCGGTCTTGGCACGGTCCAGTTCCATCAGCGCCTCCGCGCGATGTCGTGCCTCGGCGTAGGCGCGGGCATTGGCGAGGCTCGCGGCGATCTGCACGGCGACGAGGGCCACGAACCCTTCATACGCCGCATCGACCCGGCGAAACGGGTTGACGGCGGTGATCAGGAAACCGGCCGCTGCCTCCTCCCCCTGCTGCACGATAGGGCGCAGCAGCGCCTGGCGCGGCGGCTCGGCCCAGCCGCCGGTCGGCAGCGGACCGAGCGCGGCGAGGTCCACGAGGCGCACCGGCGACGAACCGCTGGCGAGCGTCGCGACCGGCCATGGCGACATCGCGCTCGCACTGATGGTGGCCGGAGCGGCGCAGATGTCCTCCGGCAGCCCCGTCGCGCAGAACAGCCGGGCGGAGGCGCCATCCGGTTCGAACAGGTAGGTCAGCGTGAACGGCAGGTCGCGGCTGTCGTCCCGCAGGCCGCCGCGCAGCGCCTCCGCGACCTCCGATTCGCTCTTCACGGTCGAAAGCCGGGCGGTGAGGTCGCGCAGGATCGTGAGCCGCCGCTCGCCGATCACCCGTTCGGTTTCCTCGGTGACGACGCAGAGCATCCCCTCGATCTCGCCGCTGTCGGTGCGCAGCGGGCTATAGGAGAAGGTGTGATACGTCTCCTCCGGGTAGCCGCTGCGTTCGAGGAACAGCAGCAGGCCCTCGTCCCAGGTCGCCGTTCCGGTCTCCAGCACATGCTCGATGCGCGGGCTGACGTCGTTCCAGATTTCCGACCAGACCTTTTCGGCGGGGGCGCCGATGGCCCAGTCGCTCTTGACCCCGAGCGTCGGCTCGTAGGCGTCATTACAAAAGAACGTGAGGTCCGGACCCCACGCCATCCACATCGCATAGCGCGAGGTGAGCAGGATGCTGACGGTCGTCTTCAGGCTTTGCGGCCATGCGTCGGGCGGGCCGAGCTTTGTCCCCGACCAGTCGTAGTTGCGCATCCGCGCGCCCATTTCGCCACCGCCGGAGAACAAGTCGGCCGTCCACGCACCAGTTCTTCCGGCCTGGGTGCCATGCATGACACATCCTCCAACATCGACGCACATCGCGCGGCGCCTTGACTGTACCACGAGCCTTTGTTGCCGGAGAGTCAACTGCTTGCCATCAATGCTCCCCGTCGCCCGGCCCGCGTGCTACGGGGCCGGTCGGTATTGGGGGCGAGGGCTGCATTGGACGCGATCACGACGAGCCTGCTGGTGGCCGGCTGCATCTTCGGCGGTGGGTTGGTCGGGCTCACGCTGCACCGCGTGCTGCCCGAAGCCCACCTGACGAAAGAGACGCAGGACGTGGTCCGACTTGGGACGGGGATGCTGTCGGTGCTAGCCTCCCTGGTGCTCGGCCTGCTGATCGCGACCGCGAAAACCTCGTTCGACACGACCGACGGGGAAATACGGAGCTACGGCGCGGACCTGATCCTGCTCGCCGAGACATTCCGCGACTATGGCGACGGTGCGAACGGCCCCGCCGCGACGCTGCGCGAATATACGCAACGCCTGCTGCAAGACGACTGGCCGCCCAAGGGCGAACGCCGCTTCGTCGCCGAGGATGTGGAGGCGGGGGCGCTGATGGAGCATGTGCGCGAGCGGATTCGCGCGCTGACGCCGGACAGCCCCGGCCAGACCTGGCTGCGCGACCAGGGGTTGCTGATCAGCACGTCGTTGTTGCGGCAACGCTGGCTGCTGATCGAGCAGGCGGAGCCGAGCGTGCGGGGGGTGATCCTGGCGGTGCTGGTGGTCTGGATCACGCTGATCTTCGTCAGCTTCGGCCTGAACGCGCCGCGCAACGGCACCGTCGTCGCGGCCTTCTTCGTTTGTTCGCTGGCGATCGGCGGCTCGATCTTCCTGATCCTCCAGCTCGACACGCCGTTCGACGGCATCATCCGAATCTCAAGCCGGCCGATCACCACCGCCCTCGCGCACATGCCCGAGCAATCGGCCCAGAAAGCAAAAAGCCCGGAGTAACGACCCCGGGCTTTGCGCAGTAGAGGGCCGGTTAAGCAGAGATTCCTCGGCTGACCACCGAATGCCCATGCCGGCGGCAAAGCCCCCTCCCCTTGTGGGAGGGGGTTGGGGGAGGGGTCTCGGCGCTCCGAATCTGGTGCGGCTTCACCCCTCCCCCCAGCCCCCTCCCACAAGGGGAGGGGGAGCATTCGTTGGCGACGTCAACGGAGTCTGCTTAGACTACATCTCGCTGTAATCGCCGTTGTGCCAGATGTACCAGACGTAGTCGGCCTTGGTCACGTCGCCCTTGCTGTTGTAGCTGAGCGGGCCGAGCACGGTCGGCCACGGGCCGCCGGACTTGATCGCCTCGGCGACCTTTTTCGGGTCGGTCGACTTGATCTTGTTGGCGACTTCCGCCCACAGCTCGACGGCGGCGTAGGTGTACAGAACGTAACCTTCCGGGTCGATGCCCTTGTCCTTGAACTCCTTGACCACGGCGGCGGCTGTCGGGCGGCTGCGCGGGTCGGAGGGGAACGTGAACATCAGGCCCTCGCCGGCGGGGCCGCTGATCTGCCAGAACTCCTTGGCGGTCAACGAGTCCGGCCCGATCAGGGTGGCCTGGAGGCCCTGTTCCTTCGCCTGCCGCGCGATCAGCCCGATCTCGGAATGGTAGCCGCCGAAATACACCAGGGTGATGCCGGCTTCCTTCAGGCGGCTGACCAGCGCGGTATAGTCGTGCTCGCCGGGCACGTAGGCGAGATACAGCGTCTCCGTCTTGCCGGCGGCGTTCAGCGCCTTCTTGGTCTCGTCGGCGATGCCTTTGCCGTACGTGGTGTTGTCATGCAGGATCGCGATCTTGCGGTCCTTGAATTCGGTGGCGAGCGTCTTGCCGGCGACGGCGCCCTGCTGGTCGTCGCGCCCGCAGGTGCGGAACGTGTTCCAGGAGCCTTCCTCGGTGAATTTCGGGTTGGTCGAGGCCGGGGTGATCTGGAGAATTCCCTCCTCGGTATAGACCTTGCTGGCGGGGATGGAGCTCGACGAGCAGAAATGCCCGGCGACGAACTTGACGCCTTCGCCCGCGAACTTGTTGGCGACCGAGACGGCCTGCTTCGGGTCGCAGGCATCGTCGCCCTTCAGCACTTCGATCTTCTGGCCGAGCACGCCGCCCTTGGCGTTGATGTCGGCGGCGGCGAAGTCCGCGCCGTCGGTGAGCTGCTTGCCGAACGTGGCATATTCGCCGGTGATCGGGCCGGCGACGCCGATCTTGATCTGCGCGCTCGCCGGCGAGGCCGCGACCGCCCAGGCCGCGGCCAGCGCGGCGGCGCCGACGAACAGTATCCGTCTGGTCATGAGAGTACTTTCCCCGTTGTGTCATACCGCGCCTGGCGCGCGGCCGCTATGCAGCCTATTCGCAACTGACACGGGCTGGAAGCCCCCGCGCCGCCGCGCGGCTTGACGCCGCCGGCCGGCGTGACCTGATGCAACGGCTGGAAGCACAGGCTTGGGGGACTGCATCATGGGCGGCACATCGATCGGCGTCATCGGTCTCGGCGGCATGGGCGGTGGCATCGCCGGCCGGCTGCTGGAGACGGGGCACGATGTCCATGTCTTCAACCGCACCGCCAGCGCGGCGGCGCCGTTCGTCGCGCGCGGTGCGACGCTGGCCGCGACCCCGGCCGCCGCCGCCGCCTCGGGCCTCGTCATCACGATGGTCGCCAACGATGCGGCGCTGGAACAGATGGCCAGCGGCGAGGCCGGCTTTCTCGACGCACTGCCGGAAGGCGGCGTGCATGTGTCGATGAGCACGATCAGCGTGGCGCTGGCGAAATCGCTCGCCGAGCGGCACGCGGCGCGCGGCAGCCACTTCGTCGCCGCCCCCGTGTTCGGCCGCCCGGAGGCGGCGGGCAGCGGCAAGCTGTGGATCATGACATCCGGCGCCGCCGCGCCGAAGGCCAGGGTGCGGCCGATCCTGGAGGCGCTGAGCCAGGGCATCGAGGATCTGGGCGAGTCCCCGGAAGCGGCACCGACCGGCAAGATCGCCGGCAATTTCCTGATCGCCGCCGCCACCGAGGCGATGGGGGAGGCGTTCGCGCTGCTGGAGAAAAGCGGTGTCGATACGAGGGCGTGGCACGGGATGCTGGCGCGCTCGATCTTCGCCTGCCCGATCTACGCCAACTATGGCCGTTTCATCCTCGACCGCGCCTTCAGCCCGCCGGGCTTCAAGCTGACGCTGGGTGCCAAGGATGTGGGGCTGGCACTGGCGGCGGGGCAGGACCGGCAGGTGCCGATGCCGTTCGCCTCGGTGCTGCGCGACCGCTTCACCACCTCGATCGCGCAGGGACGCGGCGACCTCGACTGGACCTCGATCGCGCTGAACGCGGCGGCGGACGCGGGGCTGGCGGCCTGACTGGCCCCCTCAGGCCGCCTTTGCGACCAAGCGGTTGCGTTCACCGCTGCCGGTGAAGGCGGCGCGGTTGCCGGTGTCGAGGTAGCTCTCGCACGGCAATCCCTCGGCGAGCACGAGGTCGTGGACCGGAAGCTCGACGTGCCAGTATGTCACCGCCGGCACGGGCACCTGGGCGATGGTGGCGCCGTTGAGCAAGTAACGAACGGGGATCAATACTTCGCCGACATGGACGGCGTGATCGGGCGAGAGGAACAGGTCGCGCGCCGGCTGCCCCGGCGCGAAGGCGTGCGTCTGCACGCGCACCGGCCATACGTCGCTCGGGCACGGATGGCGCAGGCAATCGACCTGGCGGTGGCCGAGCCAGACGATCGGGCGCAGCGCACCCGAAGCAGTGACGACCCTTTCGCCAACACGAAGCTCTTCGATCGCGACGGTGCCGTGGTGCGTCGCGATGCGGGTGCCGGCGGCGTAGCAGGCGGCGACCGAGGATACACCGAGCGCCAGATCGACCGCGCCCACCGCGTTGATCTCGCCCGCGCCTTCGACGGTTGCGGGCTGGCCGACGTCGGTTGCGGACGCCTCCAGATCGGCCTGGATCTCGGCGGGTGTCAGCGACGGATTGGCTTGCAGCATCAGCGCCGCGACGCCGGCGGCCTCGGGAGCGGCGGCGGAGGTGCCGCCAAACGGGGAGAAGCCCGAGACCGACGTGCCGGAATCCACCGGGGCGAGAATGTTCGGCTTGGCGATCACCTGCGGCGTGGCGAGAGTTTCATAGGCGGTGCCGAGGATTTCGGGATTGCCGGTGCTCGAATAATACTCGGGATCGTCGTTGGTGCTGCCGAAGGCCGGAGTTTCGGGGAAATCGACGGCGCCGACGGAGGTCACGTCCGGCAGCATCGCGTGGCCCATCACGGTGCTGGCGTTCGCCGCCGGATCGTCGATTATGCCGCCCGGGCCGGTGCCGCCGCCCGACTGGCCGAACAGGATGTATTTGAACGTCGTCCCGGCGGGCACGTCGCCGGTGATGGCCAACTGGTATTGGCCGGACACGCTCGGCGTGAAATCGAGCGTCGTTTGCGTGCCGTAAGTATAGGGGGAACTGGCGACCAGTCGGCCCGACATGTCGTACAGTTCGGCCTGCAACGTCGCGCCGAACCCTGCATAAGGTGCGTACCATTGCAGATCGAACACCGAATCGACGCCGGCGGTCAGCGTGACCGTCTGGTACGGCGTTCCGTTGTCGAACAACTGCGCCGGGGCCGACGTGCCATTGTATAAAGTTTCGGGTGTGGCCGTGAACGTCGACTGATAGGCGGCGGCGCCGGTGTTGCCGGCCGAGGCGAAGTAGCTCACGCCCTCGGAGACGGCGCTCTCGATCGTGTCGTCGATGACGCCATCGTTCGTGAAGAACGGCTCCTCGAAGTAATACTGGTCATCGACGATCACGTTGCAGCCGGCCTGTTGCAGCGACGACACCGCATCGGCGAACGAGTAGGTCGAATATCCGCCGGTGGCAAAGTCGATGCTGGCGCCGGGTGCCACCTGATGCACCAGTTCGGCCATCGCGAGACCTTCGTTGTCGTCGCCGGAGCCGTACGCATCCGACAGAACGGTGACGGCGGACGTGCCGTTTGCGGTTTCCGGCAGCAGGCCCGCCTCGGCGGCGGCGTTGGCGACGTCGGCGGTGCCGATGCCCGGCGCCTCGTCGAAGCTGTCCGAGATGATGCCGATGCGCACGCCGGCGCCGGTCAGTGGCGTGCCGCCCGGCGTCGTCATTGTCTCGCGGACAATGTTGGCGCCCATCGCGCGGTCGCCGGCGTCGATCAGGTAGTCCACGCGCGGCTGGCTGCCGACGAGTTGCACCATCGTGCCGCCGTTGCCGCCGCTGCTGGCGGTGAACGTCGTGCCGGCGGGGGCGTCCAGGGTCAGCATTGCAACGATGGCGCCGTCGTCCGACACCGACAGAAGGCCCGTCGCAGCGTTGTAGCTGGCCGCATCGGCGGTGATGGACGTGAGATCGATCAGGTCGCCGGTCTCGAAATTATGGATCACGCCGGTGAAGTTGGCGGGATTTGCCAGCAGCAGGCGGCCGCCGACGTCGGTGAATCGCACATCCTCGCTGCTCGGCGCCGAGCCGGTCTGAAAATTCAGCGAGCTGAACAGGCCGATCTCGAACGTGCCGGTGCCGCCGAGGGTGCCGCCGGATTGCACTTCCATCGCGGCGCTGGCCTGGACGATCGTGCCGTCGTTGACGAAGTCGCCGCCGCTGCCGATCGTGACGGTGCTCTGATTGTCCAGAACGCCATTGAGCCGCATCACGTCGCCGCCGGAGTCGGTGACGTCGGCGCCCTCAAGCAGCGTCAGGCTGCCGTACTGGGCCGTGATGGTGAAATTGCCGCCGCTCGCGGTGGCATTGAGGACGCCGTTGAACGCGGCGGGACCCTCGGCCAGAAGGACCGCTTGCGCGTCGGCGGTGGTGCTGTCGAGGGTGGTCGCGACCCCTAGCAGCGCGCCGTCCAGCGATAGCGCGGCGGAGTCGAGGTCGATGGTCCCGGCGTCCAGCGTGTCGCCGTAGCCGAATTCGACGGTGCCGTCCGTGACGACGGCGGTGTCGTCGGGCAACGGCACGACGCCGCCCTCCCAGGCGCCGGCGGCGGTCCACGGGGCCGTGCTACCGTTCCATATCCGAATCGTCACCCTCAGTCCCCCGCCGACTTTGGGGATGAGGCTACGGTGACGGCCTGAATTTGTAAAATTGTCGGGCCATGGAAGGCCGGGCCTGGGACCGGGCCAAACGCCAGGGAATGACGCGACCCGGAAAACCCGTTAACTGGGTGGCAGACGGTCCAGACCGGACCACCGCACGCCACCCGATTGTTCGGAGATGAGCCAATGAACGACCAGCCAGTTTACACGCCCCCCAAGGTCTGGACCTGGAACAAGGCGAACGGCGGCCAGTTTGCCAGCATCAACCGCCCGATCGCCGGGCCGACGCACGACAAGGTGCTGCCGGTCGGCCGCCACCCGTTGCAGCTCTATTCGCTGGCCACGCCCAACGGCGTGAAGGTGACGGTGATGCTGGAGGAGCTACTGGCGCTCGGCCACACCGGCGCCGAATACGACGCCTGGCTGATCAGGATCAACGAGGGCGACCAGTTCGGCAGCGGCTTCGTCGACGTGAACCCGAACTCGAAAATCCCGGCGCTGATGGACCGCAGCGGGCCGGAGCCGATCCGGGTGTTCGAGTCCGGCTCGATCCTGTTCTATCTGGCCGAGAAGTTCGGCGCCTTCCTGCCGACCGACGCGAAAACGCGCGCGGAATGCATGTCCTGGCTGTTCTGGCAGATGGGCAGCGCGCCCTATCTCGGCGGCGGTTTCGGGCATTTCTACGCCTACGCGCCGTTCAAGATCGAGTACGCGATCGACCGGTTCGCGATGGAAGTGAAACGCCAGCTCGACGTGCTGGACCGGCGGCTGGCCGAGTCGCCCTATCTCGCCGGCGATGCCTACACGATCGCCGACATGGCGGTGTGGCCGTGGTACGGCCAACTGGCGCGCGGCGAGGCCTACAATTCGGGGGAGTTCCTGCAAGTGCAGGACTACAAGAACGTGCAGCGCTGGACGGCGGCGATCGGCGAGCGGCCGGCGGTGAAGCGTGGCCGGATGGTCAACCGGGTCACCGGCGATCCCACGATGCAGCTACCCGAACGCCACGACGCCAGCGACTTCGACCGTGTCCCGAAAGCGGGCGGCGGCTAATCCGCCGTCGCGGCGTGCGGGGTGGGGTTGCGCCGCTCCGCCACCGCGTCGCTGAACACCTCGAAGATCCGGCGGGAGACGGCGTCCTCCTCGAAGTCGTATTCGGGGTGCCATTGCACGCCGACCGCGAAGCCGGGGGCGTTGATCACGCGAACCGCCTCGATCGTGCCGTCGGGGGCGAACCCTTCCGCGACGAGGCCGGGTGCGAGGCGGTCGATGCCCTGGTTGTGCAACGAATTGACCGGGATTTCGCGGGCCTCCGCGATCCGGTGCAGCCAGCTTCCCGGCGTGATGCGGATCGCGTGCGCCTTGCCAGTGCGCACGCGCGGGTTGGGGTGCAGCGGCGTGGAATGGTCGAAGCGGTCGGGCAGATCCTGCAAGCGCTGGTGCAGCGAGCCGCCGAGGGCGACGTTCATCTCCTGCAAGCCACGGCAGATCGCCAGAACGGGCACGCCGGCGGCGATGGCGGCGCGGATCAGCGGCAGCGTCACACCGTCGCGTGACGGGTCCTCCGGCGTGCCGGGCGGATGCGGCGGGCCGCCATACAGCGACGGCTGCACGTTCGAGCGGCTGCCGGTCAGCACCAGGCCGTCGAGCCGGCTGAGCAGGGCAGAGACATCGGCGGCATGGCCATTGGCGGGCAGCAACACCGGGACCGCGCCGACAATTTGGTCGACGGCGCGCACATAAGTGTCCGACGCGCCATGGTTCGGCATTCCATACAGGCCGAACTGCTTCTTGCAGCAGGTGATGCCAACCAGTGCCTTCATGCGTGCGCCTTCCAGATAAAACGATCTTCCCTCATCATGGCAAAAACATGAAGCGCAATTTGTGCGCTGCGGCGCAGCGTGGCCGCGTTATTGGTAGTAGGTGTCACCGCCCGGCTGCAATTTCGGGTCGATGAAGGTAAACATGTCGGGATTGAAGGTCCCGCCCAACTCGACGTTAAACAGGCTGACCTGGGTCTCCTGCTGGCGCGAATCCATCACCACCCACTGCCGCAGCGCCAGCGGGTTGTCGGCGAACACCAGCGTCAGGCTCCCGTCGCCGGGGGAGCGGGTGCGAACCAGCGTGATCTGGATCTGACCGGGCTGCCGCTCGATCCCGGTCACCGTCACGTCGCCCGAGAGTTTCAGGTTGTCCTGCAACAGCAGGCCGAGCGGCGTCGCGCCGAGCGGGATGTTGCTGGTCTGCCGCAATTCCCGGTCGTAGTAGACCAGCAGGCCGTGTCCGGCGACCAGCAGCAGCGGGCTGGGCTTGTCGTACTGGAAGCGCATCCGCCCCGGCCGCTCCATCCAGGCGATGCCGCCGCTGGTGCCACCGTCCGGCGCGACTTGCAGGAACCGCGCCTTCAGCGTGTGCAGGCCGTTCAGATACGCCTCGATCCGCGCGATGTCCGCCTGATCCTGCGCGGTCAGCGCCAACCCCGCCGCGACGGCGGGGCCGGAGACGAGGGCAAGGAGCGGCAGGGCCAGCAGGGTGCGACGTTTCATGACCCGAGTCTGGGTATGCCACCCCCTAAAGTGAAGCGCGCGCCGCTCATGAGTGCCTTACGGCATGAACCTACGCGCGCGGCACGCCCTTGCTGGTGGAATACTCGAAATGCAGTGCGGTGTCGGGAAACACGATCGGGTGGATCGCGTGTGCCGCCATCGCCGCCTCCGAGAAGCCTTGCAGGATCAGTTTCAACTTGCCCGGATAGGTCGCGACGTCGCCGACGGCGAATACGCCCGGCACGCTGGTCTCGCAGGTCGCGGGCGCGACATGGACGTGGTTGCGCTCCAGCGCCATGCCCCAGCCGGCGAGCGGGCCGAGATCGGTGGACAGGCCGAAGAACGGCAGCAGCACGTCGGCCGGCAGGTGTTTGGTGGCGCCGTCCAGGTCCGCGACCTCCACGGTAGCAATCTGGCCCTCCGCGCCGTGCAGCGCGTGGAGCTGGTAGGGGATCACCATTTCCACTTCGCCCCGCGCCGCCGCCGCCTCCAATTGCGCGGAGCTTTCGGGGGCGGCACGGAATTTCGCCCTTCGATGCACGACGGCGATGTGCGCGGCGATCCCGCGCAGGGCCAGCGCCCAATCGACCGCCGAATCGCCGCCGCCGGCGATCACCACCCGCTTGCCGCGCAGATCGTCCCGGCGTCGGACGAAATACTGCACGGCACCCGTCGCCTCGAACGCCGGCAGCCCTTCCAGCGGTGGCCGGTTCGGGCCGAACGCACCGGCGCCGGCGGCGACGATCACCGCCTTCGCGCGCACGATGTCGCCGCGATCGGTCCCGAGCACGAACGCCCCGACCGTGCCCGCCAGCCGCTCCACCCGCCGCCCGAGCAGGCGCCGCGCATCGAACGGGGCAATCTGGCGTTCGAGCTGCGACACCAGTTCCCCGGCCTCGATCGCCGGGTGGGCCGGAATGTCGTAGATCGGCTTCTCGGGATACAGCGCGGTACACTGGCCACCCACTTCCCCCAGCGCGTCGATCAGCACGCTGGAGAGTTTCAGCATCCCGCACTCGAAGACGGCGAACAGCCCGACCGGGCCGGCGCCGACGATGGCCACGTCGGCCTCGATCTCATTCGACATGGCCACAGTCTAGCGTCGCGCGCCGCTCACGGGAACAGCGTGAGTTGCTCGGCGATCGGGCCAAGTGCAAGCGCCGGGAAGAAAGTCAGCCCGCCGACGACCACGACGGTGCCGCCGAGCAGCCCCATGAACAGCGGGCCGGTGGTCGGCAGCGTCCCCGCGCCGGCCGGCACGCGCCGCTTGGCGGCGAGCGAGCCGGCGATACACAGCACCGGCACGATCACGACGAACCGGCCCGCCAGCATCGCCCCCGCCAGCGTCAGGTTGTAGAACAGGCTGTTGGCGTTCAGCCCGGCGAACGCGCTCCCATTCGTGGCCGCCGCCGAGGTGCCGGCGTAGAGGATCTCCGAAAAGCCGTGACTGCCGTCGTTGCCGAGCCCGGCGAGGCCCGCCGGCACCACGCTCGCGACCGCCGAGAGGCCGAGGATCGCGGCCGGCACCGCCAGCAGCGCCAGCATCGTCATCTTGACCTCCGCCGCCTCGATCTTCTTGCCCAGATATTCCGGCGTCCGACCGATCATCAATCCGGCGACGAACACCGCGACGATGGCGAACAGCAGGATGCCGAACAGGCCGGAGCCGGGGCCGCCGACGATCACCTCGTCCAGCATCATGTTGGCCATCGCCACCAGACCGCCGAGCGGCATGAAGCTGTCGAACATCGCCTCCACCGCGCCGTCCGACGATGCCGTCGTCACCGTGCCGAACAGCGCCGATTGCGCGACGCCGAAGCGGACCTCCTTGCCCTCCATGTTGCCGCCCACGGCCACCTGATCGATGCCGAGGCCCGACAGGGCGGGGTTGGGATGCGCCTCCGCGCCGTACATGACGAAGAGGCCGACCAGGAACAGCGCCGCCATCACGCCGAACAGGGCAAACCCCTGCCGCCGATCGCCGACCATGCGGCCGAACGTGCCCGTGAGCGCCGTGCCGACGAGGAAGATCAGCAGCATCTGCGCCATGCCGGAGAGCGCGGTCGGGTTCTCGAACGGATGGGCCGAATTGGCGTTGAAGAAGCCGCCGCCGTCGCCGGCGAGCAGCTTCACCGCCTCCTGCGAGGCGACCGGGCCGACGGCGATCAGTTGCGACCCGCCTTCCAGCGTCGCCGCCGCGACCGGGCCGGCAAATGTCTGCGGCACGCCCTGCCAGACGAAGAACAATGCGGCCAGGATGCAGACCGGGAGCAGAAGATACAGTGTCGCGCGGGTCAGATCGACCCACACATTGCCGATCGTGGCACTGCCGCGCCGCACAAACCCGCGCACCAGCGCGATGGCGACGGCAATTCCGGCGGCGCCGGACAGGACGGACTGCACGGTGATGCCGAGCATCTGCGTCAGGTGGCTGAGCGTCTGCTCGCCGGCATAGCCCTGCCAACTCGTGTTGGTGGCGAAGCTGACCGCCGTGTTCAGCGCCAGATCGGGCGCGACCGGATCAAACTTCTGTGGGTTCAGCGGCAGCCACGCCTGCGCGCGCTGCAACGCATAGAGAAGGGCAATGCCGAGCAGATGGAACAGCAGCAGCCCGAATGCATACGACACCCACCCCTGCTCGGCCGCCTCATCGACGCCACCGAGACGGTACAACACCCGCTCGACCGGCCGCAGGACCGGCCGCAGCCATGTTCGCTCGCCTTCCATGGCGCTGGCGATGTAGTCGCCGGCCGGGCGGATCAGGGCGACGATGATCGCCGCGAATACGGCGATCTGCGCACATCCCTGCCAGGTCATGGCCGATTCCCCTGGTGGGGCTGGTCACGCTGGGTGAGCGCGGCGCAGGCGGTCACGAAGGCCGCCAGGGCGGCAAACGCGGCGGCCAGCAGTCCGAGCATCAGGAGATCTGTCATGGCGTGGACCCGTGGGTGGATGTGCGGGGCCGCATCTGACGCCCCTCTCCTCCGGCGGCGCGATACAGGACCGATACGGGAAAGCGGCGCGGCGCATAGGGGCCGCATACCGAACCGGCAGGAAACGCAGCCTCCGGGCCGGGCAAGGCGACTTGACGATAGCTGAGCTAGTCTGACTTAATGTGGCTAGGCTTGGCACGAGCCCCAACCATTGGGGCTGGAGAGGAAACGGACAATGAATCTGAGACACCTGCTTTTCGGTGCCGCGATGCTTGCCGCGACAGCGGGGGCGGCGTCGGCCGCCACGATTACGATCGCGACCGTGAACAACGGCGACATGATCAAGATGCAGAAGCTGTCCCCGAAGTGGGAAGCGGCAACCGGCAACAAGATCAACTGGGTCGTGCTCGAGGAAAACGTGCTGCGCCAGCGCGTGACCACCGACATCGCCACCAAGGGCGGCCAGTTCGACATCCTGACCATCGGCAGCTACGAGACGCCGATCTGGGGCAAGCAGGGCTGGCTGGTGCCGCTCGATTTCCCCGCGTCCTACGATCTCAACGACGTGTTCCCCGGCGTGCGCGACGCGCTTTCGGCCGGTGGCAAGCTGTATGCGGCGCCGTTCTATGCGGAAAGCTCGTTCACGCTGTATCGCAAGGACCTGTTCGCCAAGGCCGGGCTGACCATGCCCGCCACGCCGACCTATGACGAGATCGCCAAGTTCGCCGACAAGCTGACCGACAAGGCGCATGAGCAGTACGGCATCTGCCTGCGCGGCAAGGCCGGCTGGGGCGAGAACATGGCGTTCGTCGATACGCTGGTGAACGGTTTCGGCGGCCAGTGGTTCGACATGAAGTGGAACACCACGATCGACACGGCGCCGTGGCACAATGCGCTGACCTACTATGTCGATCTGCTGCATCGCGATGGGCCGCCGGGCGTGACCAGCAACGGCTTCAACGAGAATCTCGCGCTGTTCACCACCGGCCATTGCGGCATGTGGGTGGACGCGACCAGCGCGGCCGGCCTTGTCTACGACAAGTCGTCGAGCCAGGTGTGGGACAAGACCGGCTTCACCGCCGCCCCGCACGGCGTGACCAGCAACGGCACGGGCTGGTTCTGGGCCTGGGCGATGGGCATTCCGACGACGTCGAAGAACCAGGAAGCGGCCAAGAGTTTCCTGGCTTGGTCGACATCGAAGGAATACGTCGATCTGGTCGGCAAGACCTTCGGCTACACGGTGCTGCCGCCCGGCACGCGCATCTCGACCTATGCGAACGAGAACTACATCAAGGCGGCACCGTTCGCCGAGACGGTGAAGAAGTCGATCCTGACGGCCGACATCACCAAGCCGGGGATGAACCCGGTGCCGTATGTCGGCATCCAGTATGTCGCGATCCCCGAGTTCCAGGCGATGGGAACGCAGGTCGGGCAGCTTGTCTCGGCGGCGCTCGCCGGACAGACGACTGTGGATGCGGCGCTGAAGCAGGCGCAGGACAGCGTGTCCAGCACGATGGAGCAGGCCGGCTACAAGTAAGCAGCCGACGGACCATGCGGCCCGGCGCGCGATGCGCCGGGCCGTCGTCCGGTTTCAGCGGAGTGCCTTGGGGATGAGTCTGGCCAATACGGCAATTGCCATACCCGCAAAGCCGCGGCGAGCGAAACGCAGCGGCGCGCATGTGACCACGCTCCCGCTGCTCGCACCGTCGGTCGGATTGCTTCTGGTCTTCTCGTTGGTGCCGCTGGCGGCGACGATCTATTTCAGCCTGATCCGCTACAATCTCCTCAATCCGGCGATCCACGGCTTCGCCGGCATTTCCAACTACCGCTATCTGCTGCGCGACCCGGCGCTGTACCATTCGCTGCTGGTCTCGGTGCTGCTGGTCGTCGAAGTGCTGGTCATCACGATCGGCAGCGCCGCCGTGCTGGCTTCGCTGTTCCAGAAGAAATTCCCCGGCCGCTCGGTCGCGCGCGTGCTGATGATCTCGCCGTTCTTCGTGATGCCGACGGTCAGCGCGCTGATCTGGAAAAACCTGCTGATGCATCCGGTGAACGGGCTGATCGCCTGGATCACGCGCGGGCTCGGGCTGGGAGTGATCGACTTCTTCGCCGACTGGCCGGTGACCGCCGTGGTCGTGATCGTGGCGTGGCAGTGGATGCCGTTCGCGTTCCTGATCCTGCTGACCGCGCTGCAATCGCTCGACGAGGAAACGCGGGAGGCGGCGGATCTCGACGGCGCGGGCCCGATCGCGATCTTCTTCAACATCGAACTGCCGCACATGGGCCGCGCCATCGCCGTGGTCACGATGATGGAGACGATCTTCCAGCTTGGCATCTTCGCCGAGATCTACGTCACGACCTCCGGCGGGCCGGGCGACGCGACGACCAATCTGACGTTCCTGATCTACGAGCGCGCGCTGCTGGCCTTCAATGTCGGCGGCGCCTCGGCGGCCGGCGTGATCGCGATCATCCTCGCCAACATCCTGGCGACGTTCATGGTCCGCATCGTCGGCAAGGAACTCGACACATGAACCAGCGCGCACGCTATTCCCCCGTTGCCGGCACGTTCGCATGGCTCGCGGCACTGCTGATGTTCTTTCCGATCTTCTGGATGGTGCTGGCGAGCTTCAAGACCGAACTCGGCGCCATCGCGACGCCGCCGCAACTGGTTTTCGTGCCGACGCTGGAGAATTACGACACGATCCTTGAACGCGCCGACTATCTCAGCTTTGCGCTGAACAGCGTGATCATCTCGGTCGGCGCCACCGTGCTGGCGCTGCTGCTGGCGGTGCCGGCCGCGTATTCGATGGCGTTCTACCCGAGCAAGCGGACCAAGGGCACGCTGCTGTGGATGCTGTCGACCAAGATGCTGCCGGCGGTGGGCGTGCTCGTGCCGATCTATCTGTTTGCGAAGTCGCTCGATCTGCTGGATACGCGAACGCTGCTGGTCATCATGAACATGCTGATGAACCTGCCGATCGTCGTCTGGATGCTGTTCACGTTCTTCAAGGAAATGCCGAAGGCGATCATCGAGGCGACGCGCATCGACGGCGCCTCGCAATGGCAGACGATGTTCCTGGTGCTGCTGCCGCTGGTGCTGCCCGGCATCGCCTCCACCGCGCTGCTCAACATCATCCTGTGCTGGAACGAGGCGTTCTGGAGCCTCAATCTCACCGCGCACGACGCGGCGCCGCTGACCGCGTTCATCGCCAGCTTCTCCGCCCCGCAAGGGCTGTTCTGGGCGAAATTGTCGGCGGCCTCGACGCTCGCGATTGCGCCGATCGTCGTGTTCGGCTGGTTCAGCCAGCGCCAGCTTGTCAGCGGCCTGACCTTCGGCGCGGTGAAGTAGCAGCATGTATCTGCAAAAATACGATCTGACCGGCCGCACCGCCGTCGTCACCGGCGGCGGACAGGGGATCGGCTTCGCCTGCGCGCAGGCGCTCGGCGAGGCTGGCGCGCGGGTGGTGATCGCCGAGAAGATCGCCGAACGCGCCGGCAACGCCGTCGCCCAACTGGCGGCGCTGAACATCGACGCGGTCGGCGAGACGATCGACGTGACCGAGTCCGCCTCGGTCGAGGCGCTTGCCGAAAAATTCGGCGACACTGCCATCCTGGTCAACAACGCCGGCATCGCGCTCAGCAACGTCCGTGCGGAGGACACCAGCGATGCGCACTGGCGGCTGCACATGGCCGTCAATCTGGACGGCGTGTTCTATTGCTGCCGGTCCTTCGGCAAGCGGATGCTGGCGAACGGCCGGGGCAGCATCGTCAACATCGGCTCGATGTCCGGCTTTATCGTCAACAAGCCGCAGGAGCAGGCGTTCTACAACGCCAGCAAGGCGGCGGTGCATCACTTGACCAAATCGCTCGCCGCCGAATGGGGCACGCGGGGCGTCCGGGTGAATGCGGTGGCACCCACCTACATCGAAACGCCGCTGACGAAATTCGGCATGGAGAACAAGGCCATGGCCGACATCTGGCTGGAGATGACGCCGATGGGCCGGGTCGGCCAGCCGGAGGAAATCGCCTCGGTCGTGCTGTTCCTCGCCTCCGACGCATCGAGCCTGCTGACGGGCAGCATCGTCGTGGCGGATGGCGGGTACACCTGCTGGTGAACTGACCGCCGGCGGGCTCACAAATTGTCAGGGCGGCGCCTTTACGCTCGCGTGTCGTTGCGGTCACGGGTATTTTCGTCCGTGACCGTATTGATCGGTCGGAACCAAACAGGATCACGCGGAAGGCCGGTCGTCACCACGACTCCGTCGGAGGTATCCCGTGTCAGCAGCCGAAGATCCCAAACAGACCGAGCAGCAGCAGGTTGCCAAGCTGGAGCAGGCCGAACAGGAACTTGTGCGGCAGGCACAGGCGTTCGGGGCCGAGCATCAGAACCGGATGAACGCGATCGCCGCGCTGTACCGCGATCTTGCGATCATGGGAATGCCGAACGTGCCGGCGATCACGGCTGCGGAAAGCCAGGCGCTGACGCTGCTGGAGGGATGGTGCCGAAAGTATGCGGAGTGGCAGACATATTTCGCGGGCTTCGAGAATGTCGCCCGGTACCTCGGCAACGCCGGCCTGCCCCGCCTCTCGCTACAATTGGCCGAAATCCAGGCGGACTCCGAAGGCGCGCGCCAGACGTATCTTCAGATGTGCGGCCAGATGATCCAGCATCGGCAGAAAATCCTCGGCATTCAACAGGACGCGGTCACGCAAATCGGCAACACCATCCGCGGCGTCGTCGACAACCAGCGGGCGGTTTTCGAGAATTTCCAGACACGCTGGAGGGCGGAAACATTCAACCTCTGCCCGATATGCGCTTCGCTGTTGCAAAGCCGCTCCCTGCCGTATTGCTGGAACTGCAAGCATGTCGTCGTCCGCTTCTGACTTGCGTCAGTCGCCGTCCCCGTCTCGCACCGCGACGGTGAACCCCATGTCGTGCAATTCCGTCCGCACCGCGTCGCTTGCCAGCAGCGATGCAAAGCGTTGGACCGCCGGAAGATCGCGGCGGGACGACGGGATGATGAAATCATAGTGCTCCGGCTGCACCGGCAGGAAGCCGAGCCCGTACTGCCGCGCCACGGTCTCGATCGCGAGGCCCCAGTCGGCGCGCCGCTGCGCCACCGCGACAGCCACCCCGTTGTGCGATTTCGCCTGGAACATGTAGCCGGCCGGCCTCTCCCCGCCGAGAAGGCGGTCGAGCAGGATGCGCGTGCCGCTGCCCGCGTTGCGGTTGACCATCAGGCACGCCGGATCGTCCCGGACGACAGCCAGCGTCGCCGCGACCGTCGGGCAGGTGGCGAAGCGCGCATCGTCCGGGCGAAACACGATGCCCTGCTGGCGGCCGTAGCCGGGCAGCAAAGTGAGTCCCTCGGTTAGGAACGGCGTGTTGTAGGCGCCGCTTTCCGGGTCGAGCAGATGCACGCCGGCGATGTCGCACTCGCCGCGCCGCGCCACCGCCAGCCCGCCGGTGCTGCCGACATTCAGCGCCTTCACCCGAATGCCCTCGCGCTCCAGATGCGCGATCAGCCGGTCGAGCCCGACGCAGTGGCTGCCGATGATCACGAGGTCAGGCGGCGCCCCACCCGCGCCGAGCCGCGTGACCGAAAGCGCCGTGCCGGCCGCCACCTGTTCGGCGAGCGCCGGCACCGCGAAGAATCCGTCCGCCTGCGCGAACGTCGTCACCGCGCCGGAGCCTTTCGTGATCGGGTAGGCGGCCAGGCCGCCGTCGGTGCGCCGCACCAGCGAGGTCAGCACGTATTCGGTCCGCCCGCGCTCCGAGCCGATGCGTAGCGGCAGCGTCGCCGGCACGATCTCCGGCCGCTCCGCCGCGCGCCCGCCGAGCGCGAGGATCACCGGCGCGATGAATTCGTGGAACGTGAACATCGCCGAGGTGGGAAACCCGGGCAGGATCGCCACCGGCTTGCCGGCGCTGACCGCGAGACACAGCGGCTTGCCCGGCTTCAGCGCGACGCCATGCACGACCACGCCGGGGTCGGTGAGGCGCGAGACGACGCGGTGCGCGATGTCGCCCGCGCCCTTCGAGGTCCCGCCGGACAGCAGCACGATGTCGCCCTGCGACAGAGCCCGATCCAGCCCCTCCGCCAGTGCCGTATCGTCGTCGGGGAAGATGCCGAGCGGGATCGGCGTGCCGCCGAGTTCGCTGACGGCGGCGGCCAGCACGGCGGCGTTGCTGTCGTAGACCTGCCCGGCCCGGATCGGCGTGCCCGGTGCCACCAGTTCGTCGCCGGTGGAGAGGATCGCGACGCGCGGGCGGCGCCAAACGCAAACCGACCCCAGCCCGACGGCGGCCAGCATCGCGATCTCCCGCGAGGTCAGCACGCAACCGGCGCGCAGCACGGTCTCCCCCTGCGCGAGGTCGCTGCCGGCAGCGGCGATGAACTGGCCGGCGACGGCGGCACGCGCAACCTCGACCACGACGCCGCCGTCCGGCTGTTCGATCGCCTCGGTGTGTTCGACCATCACCACCGCGTCCGCGCCGCGCGGGATCATGCCACCGGTCGCGATCACGGTCGCCGTTCCGGGCGCCACGGCAATCGTCGGCTCCCGCCCGGGCGTCAGCACTTCCGGGTTTAGGCGGAGGCGGCGCGGCGTATCCTCCCGCGCGCCCTCGGTGTCGGCGGCGCGCAGGGCAAACCCATCGACGCCGGCACGGTCGAACCCGGGCACGTCCACCGGGGCGGCGACGTCCCGCGCCAGCACGCGGCCGAGCGCCTCGGCCAGCGCGACGCTCTCCTCGCCGAGCGGCGCCAGCGACAGATGGGCGCGGAAGCGCGCCTCCGCCTCGTCGCGGCTGACCACGTCGAGGAACTGGTCCTGCCGCGCCGCCTGCCGAACCGCCGCCATCAGGTCGGTCACGCGGCACCGGCAAAGCGATGCACCGGCACGACGGCACCGGGCGGGAACCCCTCGGACTGCTCCGGGACAAGCACGAAACCATCGACCTGCGCGGCGCCAACCAACCCGCCCGCGCCGACCGCGCCGATCGGGTCGGCAAGTCCGTCGGCGAGGCGGACGCGAACGAGATCGGCGTAGCCGACGCCGGAGGCAATTTTCCGCCGCAGCGTCGCCGTCGCCGGCACTGGGTCGGGCTGGCCCGTCATGCGCCGCAGCAACCGCCCCGCCAGCAGCGTGTAGGACGCGAGGGCGGCGAGCGGGTCGCCGGGCAGCAGCAGCACCGGAACCTCGCCACACCAGCCGAACCCGCTCGACGTGCCCGGCCGGATGGCGACGCGGTGCAGGTCGATGCGCCCGCCGGCCTGGGCCACGGCGGCCGGTGCCGTGTCGTCCGGCCCGTCCCCGCTCCGCCCGGCGATCATCACCAGGTCGGCCTCCGCGCCGGCAACGGCGTCGACCATGGCGGACTGTGACGGCGCCGGAACGCAGTGCGCGATGGCGCCGTTCTCCGCCAGCAGCGCGCCGAGCAGCAGCGTCAGCACATCGGGGCCATGGCGCGGCGGGGCGACAACGACGGTGACGCGCGGCGCCTTGCGCACCGGCAGGCGGGGGATCGGGCGATTGGCGAACAACGGCACATCCAGCGCCCGCAGCCGGTGGCCGGCCGGGAACGCAATGGTGCCATCGCCGACCTGATCGCGGTAGCTGGCGACGCCATCGCCGGCTGCGATCGGAGCCACCGCCTGGCTGCCCTCATCCACCGCCTCCCACGGCAGCACGGCATCCGTCCCCGGCGGCATCGCATTGCCGGTGGAAACCGGCACCAGCCCGCCGGCCGGCGCGATCGGGTTGTAGGCGCTCGCCCCCTCCGTCGCCGCCGCGCGCACGGCGTAGCCGTTGCGGGCGGCGCGATCCTGCTCGGGCAGGACCGGCGCCGAACCGACTGGCGATGCGAGCACGCGCCCGAGTGCATCTTGCGGCTCCGCCCACTCGCTCGCGGTCCAGGGAACGGCGTCGAGCCACGCCCACGCCTCCGCAAGCCCGGCCGGAGTCACCCGACGCCGTCCGGGTCGTCGGCGGTGCGGGTTTTCGGGCGGGGTGGCCCGGCATACGGGTCCATGCCGTGCCGCGTCTGCGCCACCACCCGGCAGTCCGCGCACATGCGCAGCCGGGCGATCACCGCCGGATCGCTGAACATCCAGTGCTTGCCGACAAGCTGCGCCGCCACCCGGTCGATCGAGGATTTCACCCCGAACGGCTTGCCGCAGCCGACGCACAGCGCCGGCTCCTCCTCCCGCAGCAGCACCGGATCGCGACGGCGCGGGCCGAAGGTCGCGCGCGGCTCCAGCGTGATCACCTTCTCCGGGCACGTCGTCGCGCACAGGCCGCATTGGACGCAGGCATCCTCGACGACCGACAACGCCGGGCGGTCCTGGCCGTCGCGCAGGGCGGAGGTCGGGCAGACCGAGACGCAGGACAGGCAGAGGGTGCAACCCTCCGCGACCGTCACCCGGCCGACCGGCGCGCCCTGCGGCAGCGCCACGGCCTCGGCGCGGACCGGTGCGGCGGCTTGCAACGCATTGAGCGCCTGCATGGTGATCTCGCGCTTGTCGCCGAGCGCCAGGAAACGGGCGGCGGCCGCGCCGGGCCGCACCGGCATGTCGCGCAGCGCGGCGCCGAGCGCGAACGGGTCGTCGGTTTCGATCAGGGCCACGCGCCCCTCGCCGTAGCCGAGCCCGCCCAGCAGCGCGTCGAGCAGCGCGATTTCGCGCAGCCACGCATCGCGATCACCGGCCGAACGGGCGCCGACCAGCACGCGCAGCTCCGCCGCACCGTAGGCGAAGGCGGTGGCGAGCGCATCGAGCCCGAGCACGCGCGGTTCGCCGAACGGCAGCACGCGGGCGGGAAGCCCGTCGCCGGCGCGGGCCAGCGCCTCGATCAGTTTTCCGCCATGGGCGGAATCGTGCAGCAGCAGCACCGGCGGCTCCGCTCCGCCGCGATCGTGATACGTGGTCAGCAGCGCGCGCAACCGGGCGGCGGTGGCTTTCGCATCGGGTGCGCTCCACAGCATCGCGCTGGTCGGGCACACGGCGACGCAGGCACCGCAGCCGGCGCAGATGTTGGCATCGACCGCGACGACATCGCCGGCGGGCGAGATCGCGCCGGTCGGGCAGGCGTCGAGGCAGCGCGAGCAGCCGGTGCGGCCATTGCGCGAGTGCGCGCACAGCGTGGCCTCCGTCTTCACGTAGCGCGGCTTGTCGAACACGCCGGTCAGGCCGGCCGCCGCCAGCAGCGCCTTCTGCACGGCGAGCGGGTCGCGCGGGTCGGCGCGCAGATAGCCGTCCCGCTTGGCGTGCGCCGAAAACAGCGGCGCGCCGCCGCTCAGGTCGAGGATCAGATCGCAGCGGGAGACGGCGCCGTCACGTGGGGCCGCGAACTCCAGCATCCGGCGCGACGACGGCGCGGCGCGGGCAAAGCCGTCGACGGTGATTTCGAACGCGCCGAGATGGCCGCGCGCCTGCCGGATGGTTCCTCGCACGACCGGAAAGTCCCCGCCCACCGGCGGCGCCACCGGCTCGTTGCCGGTCAGCAGCACGGTGATGTCGAGCTGGTCGCGCAACTGCTCCGCCGCCTCCAGCGCCACGTCGTCGCGGCCATAGATCAGGGTGACGCCGGTCGATTGCTGGGTGACGGTCGCGGCCTGCGGCGGCTCGGCCAGCGCCAGCGCCTGCGCGACCAGTGCCGCGATCTTGGGCAGGGCGCGGCCAGCCTCATCGGACCAGCCGGCGGCCTCGCGGATGTTGATGAAATCGAGCCGCCCGCCGTCGCCCGCGTCCGCCTGCGCCTCGCGGAAAGCCGGCGCTTCCTGCGTGCAGGTCACCAACACCGGCCCCCGGCCGAGTGCTGCGCGAAACCGGCCGATCTCGGCACGGCAAAGCTCGTGCGCGGCCGGCGGCCCGCCGCAGTGTGCGCCAAGAGCGGCAGGATCGTACGGCATACTGCCGCGACATGTGCAGGTCAGGATTTGCGGGGCGGACACGGCTTCGGGAACGATGGCCTCCAGGCGACGCCGATGGGACAACGGGCGCTTGCGAGCGGACAGGTTGCCCCATATCAATTTCGCATGGCTGTATCCGAACCTCCGTTTGGCGTCCACTGATGGTCCCCTCCGTGGCCCTTCCGCCAGGGTTCATTGCGGTTGGCGCCGCCGACCCGATCGGGACGGCGGTGGCGCAGGCCGCCGCCGGCGCCGATCCCGGCTCGGTCTTTCACGCGGAGATCGCCGGCCGCTGCGTGTTCGCCGTGGTGCTGGCCCCGGAATTCCCGATCGAGGACGCGGCTGTGCGGTCGCTCGGGGCACAGGCGCTGCATGACGCGCTGGCGGGTCTGGCGCCGGTCGGGCTGCCGATCCTCATTATGGATGATCACGTAAACGTGAACGGAGCCGTGGCCGCCACGCTGGGCGTTCGCCGCGCGCCGGGCGCGAAAGGTGCGGTGCCGGACTGGCTGGTGCTGTGGGTCGACGTGGCGATCGACCTGCAAGACGCCGACCCTGGGCTCAACCCGCTATCGACCTGCCTCGCGGAGGAAGGTTTCACCGCGTCCGGCATCGAGGTGATGGCGACGTTCTGCCGGCATCTGCTGGCCGGGGTCGATGCCTGGTCCGACGCGCACGACCGGCGGCGAGCGGCATGACCCGCCTGCCCCGCACGATCCGGCTCGACAGTTCCGACCTGTCGGTGTTCGAACGGGCGGCACAGCCGGGCGAGTGGGCGGTGGCGGGCGGTTTCCTGTTCATGGGCGACGAGGCGGAGGTGCTGTCCCAGGCCGAGCACAACGCCTTTGCCTGCGGCTTTCTCGGCACCGACAGTTTCGGCTGGTCCACGCTGGTCTCGGTCGCGTCGGCATCGGCGGCCGACATCGAAGGCGTGATCGCGACTCTGGCGGGCTATTTCGAGCGCGAACTCGGCGCCCCATCGCACGCGGCGGCGCGGGCGGCGGCGGAGCAGGAGGTGATGTTCGCCGCCAGCCTGTGCGACCACCCGGTCGGCACGCTGCTGACGGTGGTGCGCCGCTACGAGGACGACGGGGTTGTCGAGCGTTATGCGACCGTCACGCCGCACGACCAACTGGCGGCGGCCCATTCCGCGCCGATCGACGTGCGCGCGCTCGCGGAGGCGCCATGACTGAGGTCGCACGGCGGATGATCGGCGTGGTTGCCGAGTGGCAGGCGGTGGACAATGCCTGGATCGACCATCGCTGGCGCGTCACCGCGATCCTGGACGGCGTGCCTGACCTTGCGGAATGGACCTGCATCGAGGACACCCCGCGCCTGCGCCGCTATTTCGCCGGGGCGGCCGAGCTGGCGCTGTATCCGCGCGAGACGGACACGCTGAAGCACAATCTGGAGAGCAGCGCGCCTGCGGTCTACGTGTTCCTGCGCAGCGTGCCGCAGCCGCCCGGCATGGCGCTGCTCGGCGCGACGGTCTGCGTCGGCGAGGCGCACGCCCATGCCGATACTGGCTGCGACCTGGTCGAGGCGGTGCCGATGCCGCCGGGCATCGCCGCCTGGACCGCCGATTTCGTGGCACTCCATCATCGCGAGGTCGAACCCTTCCGCCGCAAGCGCGAGGGCGTGGCGGAGCGCGACGGCCGGGGGGCGCGGCATTGAGCGGATTTCTCGCACGATGGGCACGCCGCAAGGCCGCCGCCGCGCAGCCGGCACCGGCGCCCGTCGCGCCGGTCGATGAATCCACCCTGCCGGCGCTGGAGACGCTGACCGGCGACAGCGACATCACCGCTTTCCTCGCGGCCGGCGTTTCTCCGGCGCTGCAAAGCCAGGCGTTGCGCATCGCCTGGCGCGACGACGCGCGGATCGCCGGGTTCCGGGGGCTGGCGGATTACGACTGGGATTTCAACGCGGAAGGCTACGGCAGACTGGCAGCGGCAGACGACGTCGCCGCGCTGTTGCAACGAATCCTAAGCGGAGATTCCGTGGCTGACGAACGGTCGTCAGTGCTGGCAGCGAAGCCCCCTCCCCTTGTGGGAGGGGGTTGGGGGAGGGGTGGGGCCGAACTCGGATCACGCCCCAGCGCCCCCTCCCCCCGGCCCCCTCCCACAAGGGGAGGGGGAGCAATCGTTGGCAACGCCAATGGAATTTGCTTAGGCCCGTCCGAGACCCCGGCGGAAACGCCGGCCCCGGCGCCCGTCGCGCTTCAGCCGGCGGCGCCGCCGGTGTCGGAGCCGCCGCCGGCCGTGACCGCCGAGCAGCAGGAGGCGACGCGCCTGCCGCTCCGCCGCCACGGCGGGGCCCTGCCGGCATGATTGCACAATCCCCGTCACGCGATACCATCGCCGCCATGGCCAACGCATGGATCGACGAGACCGAGCAGGCGCGGGCGAACCTGTATCGTCTGCTCGCGATCACGATGGCGCGTCCGCCGGACGAGGGCGTGCTGACGGTGCTCGCCGGCCTCGACGGCGATGCCGGTGAGATCGGCGCGGCGCTGCGGGCCACCGCCGGGGCCGCCGGAAACCTGACGCCCGAAATGGCGCGGCGCGAGTACGACGCGCTGTTCCTGGGCATGACGCGGGGCGAGGTGGTGCCGTATGCCTCGTTCTATCTGACGGGCTTCCTGTACGAGCGACCGCTGGCCCGCATCCGGGAAGACATGGCGGAACTCGGCGTGGCGCTGGCCGATGGGCGGTCCGACCCGGAGGATCACATCGCCACGATCATGGACGTGATGGCGAGCCTGATCGACGGCGCCGCCACCGCGCCGCAGCCGCTGGCACGGCAGCGGGATTTCTTCCGTCGCCATATCGAGCCCTGGGCCGGCCGCTTCTTCGCCGATCTGGAGCAGGCCGAGTCGGCCCGGCTGTACCGCCCGCTGGGTGCCATCGGCCGCCTGCTGGTGGCGCTCGAGCGCGAGGCCTTTGCATTGGAGAGCGCATGACATCCCGCCCCGACAAACCGGCTGCCCGGGTCGACCGCCGAAAAATCCTCGCCGGCGGCGGGCTGGTTGCCGCCACCGCCGCCGTCGCGTCGGCGTTGCGCCCCGAGGCGGCCGAGGCATTCCGGGCGACGCCCGAGGAAAAGGCCGCCCGCTACCAGGGCGACAGCCCGCATGTGCAGCGTTTCTATGCGCTGAACCGCCGGTAGGAATTCGCCGATGCTGACCAGACGCCGCCCCCCTGCCGCACCCCGTTCGCAATCCGCCGTCGCCGCACCGGCCGCGCTCGACCGGCGCGGGGTGCTGCGCGCCTCCGGCCTCGCGGCCGCGGCACTCGGTGCGCTGGGGACGCTCGGCGTCTCAACCGTCAAGCGCGCCAAGGCCGGCGAGGTGGTGCCCGGCGTGGCAGAGGAAACGCGCAAGTCCGTCTGCACCCATTGCTCGGTCGGCTGTTCCGTGATCGCGCGGGTGCAGAACGGCGTGTGGGTGGCGCAGGACCCGGCGTTCGACAGTCCGATCAACATGGGCGCGCACTGCGCCAAGGGCGCGGCGGTGCGCGAACTGACGCACGGCGACCGGCGTTTGAAATACCCGATGAAGCTGGTCGATGGCGCGTGGCAGCGCGTGACCTGGGATCAGGCGATCGACGAGATCGGCGACAAGCTGCTCGACATCCGGCAGAAGTCGGGGCCGGACTCGGTGTTCTGGCTCGGCTCGGCCAAGTTCATGAACGAGGCGGCGTACCTGTTCCGCAAGTTCGGCGCGATGTGGGGCACCAACACGGTCGATCATCAGGCGCGCATCTGCCACTCCACCACCGTCGCGGGCGTCGGCAACACGTTCGGCTACGGCGCGATGACCAACAGCTACAACGACCTCGCCAACGCAAAGGCGATCATGGTGATGGGCGGCAACCCGGCGGAAGCGCACCCGGTGTCGCTGCAACATCTGCTCCGCGCCAAGGAGATCAATCGCGCGCGGCTGATCGTGATCGACCCGCGCTTCACCCGCACCGCGGCGCATTCCACCGACTACATCCGCATCCGCCCCGGCACCGACATTCCGGTGATCTGGGGCATCCTGTGGCACGTCTTCCAGAACGGCTGGGAGGACAAGGATTTCATCAGCCAGCGCGTCTACGGGATGGACGACGTGCGTACCGAGGTGGCAAAGTGGACGCCCGACGAGGTGGAGCGCGTCTCCGGCGCGAAGGGCGAGGAACTGCATCGCGTCGCCGAGATCATGGCGAAGAACCGGCCCTCCACGCTGATCTGGTGCATGGGCGCCACGCAGAAGACCGTCGGCACCGCCAACGTGCGCGCCTACAGCATTCTGCAACTCGCACTCGGCAACATGGGCCGCAGCGGCGGCGGAACCAACATCTTCCGGGGCCACGACAACGTCCAGGGCGCCACCGACATGGGCCTGGATGTGACGACTCTGCCGGCGTACATGGGCCTCGACGAGACCGCGTGGCGGCATTTCTGCCGGGCCTGGGACGTCGATTACAACTGGATGGTCGGCCGCTTCGCCTCCAAGAAACTGATGGAGACGAAGGGCATCCCGTCGACGCGCTGGTTCGACGCCGTCACCATCGACAAGAAACTGCTCGACCAGCCCGACAATATCCGCGCGATGGTCGCCTGGGGCCACGCGGCGAACTCGATCACGCGCGAGCCAGTGATGCGCGACGGCATCGACAAGCTCGATCTGCTTCTGGTGGTCGACCCGCATCCGACGACGTTCGCGATTTCGACGACGCGCAAGAACGGCGCCTATCTGTTGCCGGCCTGCACGACGTTCGAATCCGCCGGCAGCGTCACCGCCTCCAACCGCTCGCTGCAATGGCGCGAGCAGGTGGTCAAGCCGATCTTCGAGTCCAAGCAGGACATCGAGATCATGTATCTGTTCGCGAAGAAGTTCGGCTACGCCGAGCAGCTTTGCAAACATATCGGCGTCGTCGACAACGTTCCCGTGGTCGAGGACATCCTGCGCGAGATCAACGTCAGTTGCGCGGCGACGGGGTACAGCGGCCAGTCGCCGGAGCGGCTGAAACTGCACATGCAGCATCAGGCGGATTTCGACCCGGTGACGCTGCTGGCAACGACCGGGCCGAACAAGGGCGAGTATTACGGCCTGCCATGGCCATGCTGGGGCACGCCAGCGGTGAAACACCCCGGCACGCCCAATCTGTACGACCTCTCGCTGCCGGTGATGCGCGGCGGCAGCGGCTTCCGGGCGCGCTGGGGTGTCGAGCGCAACGGCGTCTCGCTGCTGGCCGACGGCGTCTATCCGGTCGATTCCGAGATCAAGGGCGGCTACCCCGAGTTCACCATGGCGGTGCTGAAGAAGCTCGGCTGGGACAAGGATCTGACCGCCGCCGAACTGGCGACGATCAACGCCATCGCCGCCAGCAACGGTACGCCGGACAACAACGACAAGGTCAGTTGGCAGATCGACCTGTCGGGCGGCATTCACCGGGTCGCGCTGATGCATGGCTGCGCGCCGTTCGGCAACGGCCGGGCACGCGCCAACGCCTGGAACCTCGTCGATGCGATCCCGATCCACCGGGAGCCGATCTTCACGCCGCGCCGCGACCTGATCGCCAAATATCCGGCGCTCGACGATCGCCGCGACTACCGGATGCCGCAACTGGGCAAGAGCCTGCAAGCCATCGACCACGCCGCCAATTTCCCTATGATCCTGACCTCCGGCCGCCTCGTGGAATACGAGGGCGGCGGCGACGAGACGCGATCCAACCGCTGGCTCGCCGAGATCATCCAGGAGGCGTATGTCGAGATCAACCGCGTGGACGCCGCGCGCCTCGGCGTCAAGGATCGCGGCATGGTCTGGGTCTATGGCGCGTCGGACAATTCGCGCGCCTATCTGCGCGCGCATGTCAGCGACCGCACCGGCCCGGGCGTCGCCTTCATCCCGTTCCATTTCGGGGGCGTCTGGCAGGGGCAGGACGAGCGGCACCGCTACCCGCCGGGACTCGACCCGATCGTGCTCGGCGAAGGCGTGAACCAGCTCACGACGTATGGCTACGACGCGATCACGCATATGCAGGAAACCAAGGTCACCCTCTGCCGCGTCGAAGCGGCGGCGTGACGAGCGGAGCGACGCGACATGGCGCGAATGAAATTCCTCTGTGACGCCGAGCGTTGCATCGACTGCAACGCCTGCGTCACCGCCTGCAAGAACGAGCACGAGGTGCCGTGGGGCCTGAACCGCCGCCGCGTCGTCACGCTGAACGACGGGCAGCCGGGCGAACTCTCCGTCTCGATGGCGTGTATGCACTGCACCGATGCGCCCTGCGCCTCCGTCTGTCCGGTCGACTGCTTCATGCAGACCGCCGACGGGATCGTGCTGCACAACAAGGACATGTGCATCGGCTGCGGCTACTGCTTCTACGCCTGCCCGTTCGGCGCGCCGCAATATCCGCAGACCACGAACTTTGGCAGTCGCGGCAAGATGGACAAATGCACCTTCTGCGCCGGCGGCCCGCAAGGCAGCAACTCGCCGGAGCAGTTCGAGCAATATGGCCGCGACCGCCTGTCGGAAGGCAAGTTGCCGATCTGTGCGGAGATGTGTGCCACCCGCTCCCTGCTCGCCGGCGATGGCGCGACGATCGGCGCGATCTACAAGGAGCGCGTGCTCAAGCGCGGCTACGGCTCAGGCGCGTGGGGCTGGTCCACCGCCTATCGCGACAGCCCGACGGTGGTGTGACCATGATCTTTCGTCTCGTCCCCATCCTGATGGCGGCGTTGCTGCTGATCGCGGCACCGGCGCGCGCGATTGAAATTCAATCCAACCAGCCGAGCGACGATACCGCCGCGCTGTTGCAGAAGCTCGACGTGTCGCGGATGCCGGACCGCACGCAGGGCTTCGTGCATATCCAGGACCAGAAGGCCGGCGTGCTGATCCAGCCGGTCGGGCGGATCTTCCGCGATGTCCACAGCATCGGCCAGTTCTGGCTCGACGCGGCGTTCATCATCGTCGCGGTGCTGTCGATGGCGGCGCTGTATTTCCTCGTCGGTTCGATGGACTTTCATCGCGACGAGAAGGGCCGCACGATCCTGCGCTTCACCGGCTTCGAGCGGTTCATCCACTGGCTGGTCGCATCATGCTTCATCGTGCTCGGCCTGACCGGCCTGAACCTCGTGTTCGGCCGGTCACTGGTGCAGCCATGGCTGGGCGACGACGCCTTCGCGGAGCTGACGCATCTGGGCAAGCTCGCCCATAATTTCCTCGCGTTTCCGTTCATCGCCGGCCTCGCGGTGCTGACGGTCCAGTGGCTGAAACACAATCTGCCGGACCGGACGGACATCGTCTGGATCAAGATGGCCGGCGGCATGTTCGGCGGCCCACATCCGCCGGCGAAGAAATTCAATGCCGGCCAGAAGATGATCTACTGGGCGGCCGTGCTCGGCGGCGGCGCGCTCGTCGTGACCGGGATTGCGCTGATGGTCCCGTTCGCGCTCACGGACATCCTTGGAATGCAGCTCATCCAGGTCGCGCACTCACTGATCGCGGCGGCGATGATCGCGGTCGTGATCGGCCACATCTATCTCGGCACGCTCGGCGTGCGCGGCTCGTTCGAGGCGATGTCGACCGGCCGCGTCGACATCAACTGGGCGCGCGAGCATCACCCGCTCTGGGTCGCGGACGAGGCGGCGAAGGGCAAGCTCGGGCCGAACTATCTCTAGCCGCTACGGCCGGCTGGTGGTGCTGGCGAACGCGACTTCGGCGCTGTCCTGCGCGAAACGTGTCAGCACCGCCTCGGCGGCGGCCGCGCCGATGATCGCGACAATGACGGCGAGCAGAAACATCTTCACGGACCAACTCCAGACTGACCGGCACAAGTCAATGGTAGGTGTCGGGCCGTGACATGACAAGCGCCGCCCACCCGGTATAGTCACGCCATGGCGCAGCTCACCGACGACTGTTTTGCGTTTGGTGGCAAGCTGATTTCGCTGCCCGAGGCACTGTCCTTGATCGCGGCGCGGTTCTCCTGTGTCGCAGGGTCGGAAACTGTGGCACTCGCCGCCGCCGACGGGCGCGTGCTGGCCGAGGATCTGGTGGCGCCACTGGATGTCCCGCGTGAGGACAACTCGGCGGTGGACGGCTATGCGGTCCATTTCGACGATCTGGCGCGGGACACGGAGACCGACCTGCCGGTCGCCGGCCGCGCCGCCGCCGGCCATCCGCTGGCCCACGCCGTCCCGCGCGGGTCTGCGGCCCGCATCTTCACCGGGGCGTTGATGCCCGAAGGCCCCGACACCGTCATCATGCAGGAGGATTGCACCGCCGAGGGCGCGCGCGTGCGCATCCGGCCGGGGATTCGCCGGGGTGCCAACCGGCGGCTGGCCGGCGAGGATGTGCGGGCGGGCAGCGTCGTGCTGCCCGCCCGCCGCCGCCTCGGCCCGCCGGAGACCGGGCTGGCCGCCGCGTTGGGCTTTTCGGCCCTCGTCGTGCGCCGAAGGCTGGCAGTCGCCCTGTTTTCCACCGGCGACGAGGTGGCCGAGCCGGGGGCACCGCTGGGGCGCGGCCAGATCTACGATTCCAACCGCTTCATGGTCGCAGCCCTGCTCCGCCGCGCCGGCGCGGTCGTAACGGATGGCGGCATCCTGCCGGACCGCCCCGAGAGCATCCGCGCCGCCCTCGCGGACGCCGCCGCCTCGCACGATCTGCTGCTGACCTCGGGCGGCGTCTCGACCGGGGAGGAAGACCATGTGCGCGGCGCGATCGAGAGCCTGGGCGCGCTCGCGTTCTGGCGCCTCGGCATCAAGCCGGGGCGGCCGGTCGCGGTCGGCGAGGTGCGCGGGACGCCGCTGGTCGGCCTGCCCGGCAATCCGGTGGCGGCGATGGTGACGTACATGGCAATCGCCCGCCCGCTGCTCGCGGCGCTCGGCGGCGAGGCGCCGCGCGCGATCCGGCGCCTGCCCGCCACGGCGGCGTTTTCCTACCGCAAGAAGCGGGATCGCCGCGAATATGTCCGTGTCCGCCTCACCGAAACCGCCGACGGTCTGGTCGCGACCCGCTTCCCGCGCGAGGGCGCCGGCATCCTGACCTCGCTGACCGAAAGCGACGCCCTGGCCGAATTGCCGGAGGCGATGACCGAGCTCGCGCCGGGCAACGCCATCGCCTGCCTGCCACTGGCGGCGCTCTATGACTGAGGAATTCCTGATCGCGCCGAACCCGCTCGACCCGCGACTGACACGCGGCGTCGCCGGCATCGACCATACGGGGGCGGCGATCGAGACCAAGGTGCCGATGGAGCGGCCGATCACGCTGTACCTGAACGGGCAGGAAATCGTCACCGTGATGACGATCGGCGATTACCCGGACTGGCTGGCACTCGGCTACATGCTCAACCAGAACATGCTGCGGCCGGACGACGAGATCACCGGCATCGACGTCGACGACGAGATCGACGTCGTCGTTGTGCGTACCGCGCGCGCGACCAACTTCGAAGCCAAGCTCAGGAAGAAAACGCTGACCTCAGGCTGTGCGCAGGGCACCGCGTTCGGCGACGTGATGGAGCGTTTCGACACCATCCGCCTCGACCCCGCCGCGCGGGTCCGCACGTCCTGGCTGCTCACGCTCGCCCGCAAGATCAACACGCGGCCGAGCCTCTATCTGGAAGCCGGCGCAATCCATGGCTGCGTGCTGTGCGAGGAAGATCGGCCATTGGTCTACATGGAGGATGTCGGCCGCCACAACGCGATCGACAAGATCGCCGGCTACATGCACCGCAGCGGCATGACGGCTGCGGGAAAGATGCTGTACACGACAGGACGACTCACGTCGGAGATGGTGATCAAGACGGTGCAGATGCGCCTTCCGGTGCTGGTCAGCCGCTCCGGCTTCACCGCGTCCGGCGTGGACCTTGCGCGGCAGGCGGGTCTGACGTTGATCGGCCGCGCCAAAGGGCGCCGGTTCATGGTCCTGTCCGGGCCGGAGCGCGTGGTGTTCGACGCCGATCTCGGCACCGCCAGGGATCTGCCGGATCGCGGCCGCGGCCATCGCAGCGCGGAGGATGACTGAGCCGGAAGCGCGGCTTCAGCCCCATGGCAGCGTCGTGTCAAGCGCCGTGTTATTTTCACTTGACACGACGCGCCGCTTGCGATACATAGTCCCCATGCCGCCTCCCACCCCGCTCCCCGTCATCGCCCACCTGATCGGCCTGTTCCGCCAGGGATTCTGGCGGCGGCTGGCCGGGCGGTTTTTCGGGCGCAGAGCCACCCAACAAGCGGAAGATCCGGTCGAGGAGTTCCTCCTGCCGATCCTGGAGGCGATCGCCAAGATCGCCGCAGCGGTCCAGGACGGGACCTACCGGGAGCCGGAGTACTCCCCCGAACCGCCCGACGAGGCATCGGAAACCTCCGGCCGGAAGCAGCCGCCGAAGCCCCCGCCGCAACCACCGCCGATCCGAGAGCCGGAGCCCGAGTGGCTCTACGGGCCGATTCCCGCCAGGCCCCGAGCGCCCTGGCCCCCGACCGCCCCGGAGCCGGCGGAGCGGCCATCCGCCACATACCGAACACCCAGTCCGCCCGCGCGGCAGCGCCCATGGTGGCCGCCCGCCCGCTCCGCCGCCCGGCCACCGCGCCCGCCGCCCCGGGTTCGCATCCGATCAAAAAAAGCCCGCCCGGAGCCTGTGAAGAAGCACGCGCATATTGTTCCATGTACGTAACAATATCGCGCGCTAATCAGAGATTCCTCGGCCGGCCAACGAATGCCCATGCCGGCGGCAAAGCCTTCTCCCCCTTGTGGGCTAACGGATTCACTCATCTCGCCTGTGCGGAATGCGCACGGTAATAAGCCCCAACGTCCCCTCTCCGCCCGCGCTTGCGGGGGGAGAGGGTCAGGGTGAGGTGGGTGGTCGGGCCGCTACCATGTCGCAAACTTGTAGCGCCAATCGACAACTTCGGAGTTTCCCCCACCTCACCCTGACCCTCTCTGCCCCCAGGGGCGGAGAGGGGACGAAGCGGCGCATTCCCTCGACAAATTGGCATCAAAGAGATGTGTGAATGCCGTAGCCCACAAGGGGAGGGGGAGCATTCGTTGGCCACGTCAACAGAGTCTACTTAGCCTAGCTGTGCGAACAGGGGCACGCCCGCCGGCACTCGGCTCCAGCGAAAGCGTGACCCAGGCCTCCTTGATGACTAAAGCACCGTCCGGCTGCGTCCGGCGATAGCGTGGTAGATCCACAGGACGATGATCGCGCCGATGATCGCGACGACCATGCTGTAAAGATTGAAGCCGGTGACGCCCATGCCGCCGAACGCGGTGAACACGAAGCCGCCGACGACGGAGCCGACGATGCCGAGGAGAATGTCGACCAGTAGGCCCTGTCCGGTTCCCTCGACGATGCGGCTCGCAATGAAGCCGGCGAGCAGGCCAAGCACGAGCCACGCGATGATAGACATCCGATCCCCCAGGTCAGCGGGACCCATCGACCCGCGCAGGCTCAACGTTCCCGCGCCGCCATCGGTTCCCGCCCCGTCGGCGTCGCGACACACCTTCGCGGCGTCCGATGGACCGATGTGACTGGGCGGTGGCCCCAGGCTCGCTCCTCCGGCAAACTATCGTCATGCTCGTGCCCCTGCCCGACCTCTCGGCGACCGAGGCCCTGGCTGCCCGCGTGGCACGGGTCGCGCGGGCGGGCGATGCGATCCTGCTGGAAGGGCCGCTCGGCGCCGGAAAGACGGCGTTCGCGCGGGCGTTCCTTCGCGCGGCGGCGGGTGATCCCGCGCTGGAGGTGCCGAGCCCCAGCTACACGCTCGTCCAGACCTACGAGTCCGCCAATTTCCGCGCCCACCATTTCGACCTGTGGCGATTGGACGGCCCGGGCGCGCTCGCCGAACTCGGCTTCGATGAGGCGCGGGCCGACCTCGTGCTGGTCGAGTGGCCGGACCGGCTCGGCGATGTGCGGCCGCCCGATGCGCTGAGCATCGCCTTCGCGCATGGGCCGAACGAAACGCGGTTGGCCACGCTGTCCGGCTGGCCGGACCGGATCGGGGCGCTCGGGTGACGCCGCATAGCGCGATGCTGCTGGCAGCCGGCCTCGGCACCCGGATGCGGCCGCTGACGGACCACACCGCCAAGCCGCTGCTGCCGCTCGGCGGGCGGACGTTGCTCGATCACGCGCTGAGCCGGCTGGCCGCCGCCGGCGTCGCCACCATCGTCGTCAACGCGCATTGGCACGCCGACCGTGTCGCCGCGCATCTGGTCCGGCACTGGCACATGCCGCTGCCGCCTCTGCCGCTGCTGCGTGGCGAGCCGGCAGGGCGGGCGGGCGCCGGCCCCTCGCCCACGATCCTGCTGCGGCAGGAGGACCGGCTGCTCGAAACCGGCGGTTCGGTGCGCGCGGCGCTGCCTGATCTCGGGCCTGAGCCGTTCTTCGTCGTCAACGGCGATTCGTTCTGGTTCGACGGCCCCGGCGCGTCGGCACTGGCCCGGCTGGCGGCGGCGTGGGACGACTCGCTGGACGCGGTGCTGCTGCTGATCCCGACCTACCAGGTGCAGGGCCAGATCGGCTCCGGCGATTTCTTCCTCGATCCGCTTGGCCGGATGCGCCGCCGCCGCTTCGCCGAGGTTGCGCCCTACCTCTATGCCGGGGTGCAGTTGCTGCACCCGCGCCTGTTCACGGGGGCGCCCGCCGGCAGGTTCAGCATCAATGTGCCGTGGGACCGCGCCATCGCCGCCGACCGGCTGCGCGGCGTCGTGCATGACGGGCTGTGGTTCCATCTGAGCACCCCGCCCGATCTCGCGGCGGCGGAGGCGACATTGCAGACCGGCATGGTGGGCGACACCCGATGAAACTGCGCACGATCCCGGCGAACCTGCCGTTCCTCGACACGCTGGCCGCGCGCTGGCTCGCCGCGCACGCGGACCCCTCGCGCGGGATGCTGCTGCTGCCGACACGGCGCGCGGCGCGGGCCCTGGCGGAGGCGTTCCTGCGCGCGACCGGCGGCCGGCCGCTGCTGCTGCCGCGCATCACCGCGCTGGGCGCGCTCGACGAAGCGCCGCTCGCGCTGGCCGGCGCGCTCGATCTGCCGCCGCCGGTGGGCAAGCTGGACCGGCTGGCGCATCTGGCGCGGCTGGTCCTGGCGCGGCCGGCCGAGCATGGCGGCACCGACAGCGCCGATCGCGCCTGGATGCTGGCGCAGGAGCTGGCGGCGCTGATGGACGAGGCCGAGCGTGCCGAACTCGACCTGCCAACGGCGCTGGCCGGCGCGGTGGATGCCGCCTACGCGGAGCACTGGCAGAAGACGCTGCAATTCCTCGACATCGTCACCCGTGCGTGGCCGGAGTGGCTGGCCGCGAACGGGCTGGCGAACCCGGCCGCCCGATCGGTGGCGCTGCTGCGCGCCCAGGCGCGCGCGTGGGAGGCGGCGGCGCCGCCCGAGCCGGTCTGGATCGCCGGCACCACCGCCGCGATCCCGGCCGTCGCGGCCCTGCTGCGCGCGGTGGCGCGGCTGCCGGGCGGGCTGGTGGTGCTGCCCGGCCTCGACACCGATCTGCCGGAGGCGGCGTGGGAGGCGCTGGACGACAGCCACCCGCAGGCGGCGCTGCGGCATCTGCTGGCCGGCCTCGGCGCCACCCGCGCCGACGTGCAGCCGTGGGACGTGCAGCCGTGGGACGTGCAGCCGTCGGACGGGCCGCCCGCCGCGCCGGCCGGGCGGGTCGGGACGTTGCATCGGGCATTGCTGCCGGCGGCAAGCCTGTCCGCCTGGCGCACGCCATCGCCAACCGACCTGACCGGCCTCACCCGCCTCTCCCCCGCCGACGTGCAGGAGGAAGCGGTGGCGATCGCGATGCTGCTGCGCGACGCGCTGGAAGTGCCGGGGCGCCGCGCCGCGCTGGTCACGCCGGACCGTGCGCTCGCCGGGCGGGTCGCGGCGGAGCTGCTGCGCTGGGGCGTCGTCGCCGACGACTCCGCCGGCGAAAAACTGGCGGACTCGCCGCCGGCCGTGTTCCTGCGGCTGCTGGCGCGGGCGGTGGAGGCGCGGCTGGCGCCGGTGGCGCTGCTCTCCCTGCTCAAACATCCGCTCGCCGGCGCCGGACTTTCCACCGCCGCGTGCCGGGCGGCGGCGCGCGACCTGGAGCGCGCGGCGTTGCGCGGGCCGCGCCCGCCGCCGGGCCTGACCGGCCTGCGCGAGCGGCTCGACGGTGCGGCCAATGTGCCGGAGCCGGCGCGCGGGCTGCTCGACCGGCTGGGGGCGGCGCTGGCGCCGTCGCTGCGGGTGGCGGCAAGCGTGAGCGCCCCGCCGGCCGATGCGCTCGCGGCGCTGATCGAATCCGCCGAGGCGCTCGCGGCCACCGACACGGAGGGCGGCCCCGAGCGCCTGTGGGCGCATGAGGAGGGGGAGGCGCTGGCGGCGCTGCTGTCGGAGGCACTGGTGGCGCTCGCGCTGCTGCCGGACCAGCCGCCGGGCGCCCTGCCCGGCCTGCTCGACGCGCTGCTGGAGGGCGAAGTCGTGCGCAGCCGGCGCGCCTTGCGCGGGCGGGACGCGGTGGCCGAGCATCCGCGCATTTTCATCTGGGGCCTGCTGGAAGCGCGGCTGCAAAGCGTCGACGTGGTCGTGCTGGGTGGGCTGGCCGAGGGCGTCTGGCCGCCGGCGACCGACCCCGGCCCATGGCTGAGCCGGCCGATGCGCAAGGCGGCCGGGCTGCCGAGCCCGGAGGAGCGGATCGGCCTCGCCGCGCACGATTTCGTCGCTGCCGCGTGCGCCGCGCCGGTCGCCGTGCTCTCCTGCCCGCGCCGGCGGGACAATGCGCCGGCGGTGCCGTCACGCTGGCTGGTGCGGCTCGATGCGTTTCTGACCGGCCAGGGCCTCGCGCTGCCGGCGAATCCGGCCGTTGCGTGGGCGCGCGGCCTCGATCTGCCGACGCGCGTCACGCCCGCCGCGCCGCCGCGACCCCGCCCGCCGCTGCACCTGCGCCCGCGCAAGCTGAACGTGACCGAGATCGAAACGCTGCTCGCCGATCCGTTCGCGATCTACGCCCGGCATGTGCTGCGGCTGCGCCCGCTCGATCCGCTGGAGCAGGAGACCGACGCGCTCGACTACGGCAAGCTCGTGCATCACGGGCTGGAACTGTTCTACCGCGACGTAGGCGCCGCGTGGCCGGCGCGCGCGGACGAAAAGCTGCGGCAGTCGATGGAGGTTGCGCTCGGGCTGGCGAAGGTGCGCCCGGCGCTGGCGGAATGGTGGCTGCCGCGCCTGCACCGGATCGCCAACTGGATCGCCGAGCAGGAACCGAAACGCCGCGCCGACGCCCTTGCGCGCGTCGTTCCCGAGCATCGCGGCGTCTGGCGGTTGCCGGAGCTGAATTTCGAGTTGCACGGCCGCGCCGACCGGATCGAGCAACATGCGAGCGGCCGTATCGCGATCCTCGACTACAAGACCGGCGCATTGCCCTCGCAGAAGGACGTCGATACCGGATTTGCGCCGCAATTGCTGCTGGAGGCGGCGATGGCACGGGCCGGCGCGTTCGGCGCCGATCTGGCGGGCGAGGTCGCGGAACTGACCTACCTGCACCTGACCGGCGGCTTCGTCCCCGGCGAGTCGCTGACCCTGTTCAAGCGCAACCCCGCGCTGATCGCCGAGGCGGTCGCCAACGCGGAGGAAAAACTGCGCGAACTGATCACGCATTTCGACAATCCGGCGACACCGTACCTCAGCGTCCCCCACCCATCGCGCGCGCCCCGTTTCTCCGACTACGCGCAGTTGGCGCGCCGGGCGGAGTGGGCGGAGGTGGGGGAGGAGGGGTGATGGGGCGCGAACGTTCGCTTATGTAGGATGCGCTAGCTTTCGAGTCAGCGCTACCGGCGGAAGCGTTCGAAGAATGCTGGCTCGGTGACGAGAATTGTTTGCTCTACGAGGCCAATGGAATAATTCTCGCAAATCTCCAATATCCTATCAAGGTCAACAAGCTCGATCTCAATTTTCCCGGGGGCTCTCGCTTCGCGCTTTGCATCCTCAGAAAAAGTCGTGGTCGTAAATAGGATTCCTTTCGCTATATTTCCGCCGATGGCGCCGCGAAAACGCTGTATCTCTTCGGACGAAACTTTGCGACCTGATGCATCGAATTTCTTGGATTGAAAGGCTATGGGCTGGGATACGAATTCGTTGATCCGCAAGCGCCCCGTCCCATCAATGCCACCGTCCTTGGAATACCTTGTCGTCTGAACATCCTCTACGCCGACACGCGCAAGCAGCTCAGAACAGAAATCTTCAAAACCAGCAGGAGTCATGCTTGCGATCAGGGCAATAAGGGAGGGGCGGTGATCGCTGTAGGGCGAAGTTTGGGGTGAAGGCGCGATGATCTCGTCTTCTTCCTCTTCAGTACGGATTTCGGGTTCAGGAAGAGACCCCGCCGAAACCTCCGTCGTCGTATCAACCTTGGCCTTGACGAGCGCGTTCATTTCCATGACGCGCCGAAAAATCAAGTCGATATCAGGTCCGTCTAGGTGTGCCTCCTTGCCCTTGTCGGTAAGCCTCCATACGCCCCTGGAGGGAGAATCCATGTATCCTGTCTTGACCAAGTATGAGCGTGCCCACGCGATCTGGTTCTCGAACCTCGGGTAGCCGTTTTTGTTCGTGACGGTGCGTTCTTGATCGGACAGATTGAGATTTTGCGAGATAGCATCGTAGATTTCTCGAGGGCGGGCTTGGCCACCCTTCTCGCGCATCGCGTCCAACAGCGGGTTCATGAACCGGAGGAACACACCCTCATATGTCGGGCGTGTTTTAACACCGGGGAATTCCGATACGGACATGAGATGACCTACTGATGAAAGTCCATATTTGATAGCTTCCCAGTTCCGTGGCCGCCGAAGCGCAACTAGTCGACGCGGAAGGCTTGCATGTATGTTTCGCTTATCATTCGCGCGGAATCAGGCGCGTCTTACCACAGCGGCGCAATTCGTCGAACGCCATGACCACCTGGTTGAAGAAACGCGGCGGCAGGAGGCCGTAATCGTAGCGCTCTGCGCCGGGGACTTTCCGCAGGTCATAGCCGGGCCACAGAAACTCATTGCCTTCGGCGACGATAATCCATGAGCGAGCCTCATCGAGCCCGAGATGACGCTTGACCGCAGGGGGTATCTCTACCGCCCAACTTTGGTCGCCCGGCGAGCGATGCGTGATAGGCAGAACGATGACCTCGATGGCCTCACCGCTCCGCTGCCGCGTGACAAGCACAACCACCGCCGGGCGGTTCTTGCGCCCTTCGTCCTTCCCGGTGAGTTGTTCATGGTGCCACAGATAGGCGTAAGAAATCACAAGACCGACCTCGGGGGTCGGGATCGGCACGGGTCGCGCTATTCGTCAAGCATCGCGTCAAGATGCGCATGTCTCTCGTCCATACGCGAGGAACTGATGGCGTTGGCCTTGTCTTCCGGCAGATCGGCCGTGGCGAAGCTGCGGCGGGATTCCTGGAAGCGCTTGAACGCCTCGTAGTCCTCGGCGGCGATGAAATACCCGGTCGTGCGGCCATGGCTGGTCACCGCGACCGGCTCCCGCTGTGCCAGCATCTGGTAGCGCCCGAAATTGCGGGTGAATTCGGAAGCAGGAATGACGTGTTCCATCAGCTAAGCCCGATACGTTAGTTGCGTCATACGTAAATTCGGCAATCTGTGCAAGTCGCTTAATTTACGTAAATTCCTGACGAGATAGGGTCGCTGCGGCATCTCTCACTCCAACTTCCGCTTGGGCAATGGCGGCGCGGGAGTGCGCCCGAGCTTCAGATGCCAATACGCCCAGGAACGCGGCCCGATGATGCCCGGCGGCGCTGCTGCGAGCGCCTCCCCGATGTCGGCCTCGGTCAAGAAGCGGCCAAGCGTCTGGATGTCCTCGCGGGTCGCCGATTCCAGCGCGCAGGCGACAAAGCGGATCGGGTCGGCCAATGCGTGCGCGGGCTCCTCGAACCAGACAAGGCGACGCGCGTGCGCCTCGGTTTCGGGTGTGAGCGGGATCTGGTTCACAGCGCCCGCCCCGTCGTCGCGATCACCGGCAGACGGGCGACCGCGCGGCCCAACCCCTACCTTCCCGCCAGCGCCCAGGCCAGCACGCCCTTCTGCGCGTGCAGCCGGTTTTCCGCTTCGTCGAACACCACCGATTGCGGGCCGTCGATGACGCCGGCCGTCACTTCCTCGCCGCGATGGGCGGGGAGGCAATGCATGAAGATCGCGTCTGGCGCGGCGCGCGCCATCAGCGCCTCGTCGACGCGGAACGGCACCAGAAGGTTGTGGCGGTTCGACTTCGGATCGTCGGACATGCTGACCCAGGTGTCCGTCACGACGCAGCGCGCGCCAGCCACCGCCGCCGCCGCGTCCTCCGTCACCTCGATCCGTCCGCCCTGCGCCCGGGCCCAGGCCAGCACGTCCTCCGGCGGGCGCAGCGCCTCGGGCGTGGCGAGGCGGAGGGTGAAGCCGAACCGCACCGCCGCCTCGATCCAGCTTCGCGCCACGTTGTTGCCGTCGCCGCACCAGGCGACCACCTGGCCGGCGATCGGGCCGCGATGCTCCTCGAACGTCAGCACGTCGGCCATGATCTGGCACGGGTGGCCCTCGGCGGTCAGGCCGTTGATCACCGGCACGGTCGCGTAATCCGCCATCTCCTGCAATTTCGCGTGCGCGTCCGTGCGCAGCATGATCGCGTCGACGAAGCGGGACAGCACCCGCGCGGTGTCCGCCACCGTCTCCCCGCGCCCGAGCTGCATGTCCTTGCCGGACAGCACCACCGGCTCGCCGCCGAGCTGGCGGACACCGACCTCGAAACTGACGCGGGTACGGGTGCTCGGCTTCTCGAACACCAGCGCCACCGACTTGCCGGCGAGCGGGCGGGACGTGACCCCGCCCGCCGCCTTGAAGCCGGAGGCGATGTCCAGCATGTGGCGCAGCGTCGCCGTGTCGAAGTCGCGGACGTTGATGAAATGGCGGGGCGCCTCGCGCGCCTCGCCTTCCTCGCTGGCGCCGGCGGGCGGGGAGCGTCGCAGCGCCCGGCTCATTTCGCCGCGACCTTGATCGTGGACGGAAGGCAGCGCAGCGCCCCGCGCCGCATCATCGCCAGGGCCTCGGCCACCTCGGCCTCGCCCACGATCAGCGGCGGCGCGAGGCGCACCACGTTGTCGCCGGCGCCGACCGAGAGCAGGCCTTCCGCCATGAACGCCGCCTGCACCTCGGTGTTCGGCACGACGCATTTGAGGCCCAGCAGCAGGCCGGCGCCGCGCGCATCCTCGAACACTTCCGGAAATTCGGCGGCCAGGGCCACCAGGCCGCGCCACAGCACGCGCGCGTTGCGGTCGACCTGCGCCAGGAATCCCGGCGCGAGCAGGACATCCAGCACCGCGTTGGCGGCGGCGCAGGCGAGCGGGTTGCCGCCGAACGTGGTGCCGTGCGTGCCGGCGGTCAGGTATTTCGCCACGCTCTCGCGCGCCAGGATCGCACCCATCGGGAAGCCGCCGGCGATGCCCTTCGCCGCCGACATCACGTCCGGCGTGATCCCCGCCCACTCATGCGCGAACAACTTGCCGGATCGGCCCATGCCGCACTGGATCTCGTCCATGCCGAGCAGCAGGCCGAACTCGTCGCAGGTCGCGCGCAGGTCGCGCAGGAATTGCAGATGCGCGGGGCGGATGCCGCCCTCGCCCTGCACCGGCTCGACCAGGATGCCGGCGGTGCGCGGACCGATCGCGTCGCGCAGCGCGTTCAGGTTGTTGAACGGGACATGGTCGAACCCGTCCACCTCCGGCCCGAAGCCCTTCAGGTACTTCGCGTTGCCGGTGGCGGCGAGCATGGCCAGCGTGCGGCCGTGGAAGGCGCCGTCGAAGCAGATCACCCGGTAGCGCTCCGGATGGCCGATTTCGTACTGTGCGCGGCGGATCATCTTCACCATGCCCTCGTTCGCTTCCGCGCCCGAGTTGCAGAAGAACACGCTGTCGGCAAACGTCGCCGCCACCAGCCGCGCCGCGAGCTTCTCGGCCTGCGGCACCCGATACAGGTTGGAGACGTGCATCACCTTGTGGACCTGCTCGGTGATCGCCGCCGTCAGATGCGCGTGGTCGTGGCCGAGCGAGGACGTGGCGATGCCGGCGCCGAAATCGAGGAATCGTCGGCCGTCGCCCGTATACAGCCAGCAGCCCTCGCCCCGCTCGAACGCGAGGTCGGCGCGGTTGTAGGTCGGCATCAGGGCGGCGATCATTTGTTCGGGTTCCTCGGCTGTCCTGTGAGGCAAATCACCACTCACAGGCCGGAAACAATGGGCTGCGCGGGGGGCGGGAGTCAAACCACGAGAAAGCGTTTGCAACCCTGCGTCGCGGTGGCATCGTCGCTGTCATGTCCAAGGACGAACCCGGTGGCGCGGCGCCGGACGCGGCGAGCCTGCACGCGGCGGCGGTCGCCTACCTGGCCCGCTACAGCGCGACACGGGCAACGCTGGCGCGGGCGCTGAACCGCATCGTCGACCGCTGGCTGCGCGGGGCGGACCATGCGGAGGCGGCCACGGCGGCGGCGGAAGCCAAGCGGGCGGTGGCGGGGGTGGTTTCCAGGCTGGCGGCGGCGGGCGCGCTGGACGACGCGGCCTTCGCCGAGGCGCGGGCGCGGAAACTCAGCCGCACCGGCCATTCCCGGAAAGCCACCGCCGCCCACCTCGCCGCGCGCGGTGTGCCGGCGGAAGTCGTGACATCGACGCTTGTGGCCGACGAGGCGGAGGAACTGGCCGCCGCCGTCACCTACATGCGCCGCCGCCGGCTCGGCCCGTTCCGCACGTCGGCGGCCCCGCCGGAAGCGCGGCTGAAGGATCTCGGCGCGATGGCCCGCGCCGGGTTCGGGGGCGCGCTGGCGCGGCGGGCGCTGGCCCTCGCGGCACCGGAGGCCGAGGAATTGCTGCGGCAGAGCCGGAAGCGGGAGTAGCGACCCCGCCAAAAAAAACGGGCGGCACGCCTTGGCGCGCCGCCCTTGAGTGTCCGCATGGCCCGAGCAAGACCCGCAAGCCGGACCCGCGGAGGGGGGAGGGAGTCCGAAGCCAACCGTCGCTTCCCCGTCAGAATGACCTACGGTTGTCACCAAATCATTAACGGGAGGCCATAAAGCGCGCGAAAAAGTGAGAAGCCGCGTTTTTTTGCCAGCCTATTTCGACAAGTCCATCCGCAACCAAAACGTCCCGCCCGATGGGATGGCGGCCGACGCGCAGATCAGTTCCCGACCGCCTCGCCCGGATCGGTGCCGTAGAACTGGGTGCGGCGCAGCCAGCCCTTGTAGTCGGCCACCTGCACTTCGCACCAATCCGCCCCGGCGTCGCACCGTCGCACTCGGCCGACGACGCCGGGCTTGAGGCGTGCGACGGCGGCGGACTCGTCGGCGGCGGCGGCGCGCAACGTCGCCTCGTAGTTGGTCACGATGAAGCCGCGATGGCCGGCCAGCGTCGCGGAATGCACCCAGCCCTTGGTGCCGTCCTGATCCTCGATCAGGCGCCAGACATCGAGTTCCCGCAGAATCCGCACCGGCAGGTCGCGGCGGTGGTATTGCCAGTCGATCGGGAAGTTCATGCCGGGGCCGACGCGCATGTTCACCTCGTCGGCGCGCAGCGCCGCCCAGCGCGGCAGCGGCAGGTTGGTCACGCTGCCCTTGGTCTCCGCCGGGCGGGGCGACGGTTCCGCCGCCGCCGCGACGGCGGGGGCGGCAACGGCCGGCACGGCGGCGACCGGCGGGGTTGCGGCCGCCGGCGGCGGCGCCGATGGCGCGGGTTTGGCGGAAGCGGCCGGTGCCGCGCCGGGCGGGCGCTGCGCGTGGACGTGCGCCGGAGCCGCGACCACGGGCGTCGGCTTCTTCAGCTTGTGCAGCGGCGCCGGTGTCGCCGGCGCGATGGCCGAGGGAACGTAGGGCGCCACCGGCGGCACCGGCAGCGGCGGCGAGGAGAACGGGGCCACCTGGCTGACCGGGCTCGTCGGCGCCGCTTGCGGCGGCTTCGAGGCGGGCGCGGGCGTTTTGCTTCTCTGCTGGGTCGGCAGCGCCAGCACGCTCGGTGGCGGACTGGTTTGCGCCCGCGCCGCCGCCGACCAGACGAGACCGGCGAGGAGCAGACAACAACAGCCGACGACCCGCGCACGCATCATGCTGTCCTCGTGCCAACCCGGCGCGCATCGGGTCAAGGGGCGGCCCGCCGGCTACAACGAGATCGTCTGCCCGCCCGTCGTCGCTGACAGGAACGTGACGACGCCGGCAACATCGACGCCTGGCATCAGCAGCGCGGGCGACAGATTGGCGATGCGCAGCCCCGCCTCGCAGGCGAGCAGCCGAACGCCGAGATCGAGCGCGGCGGCGCGCAATTCCTCGAGCCCGGCGACGCCGCTGGCGCGCACGGCGCTGTCGCTGTGGGCGCCCGGCAGCCGCGTCGAGAAATCCGCCGTCAGTGCCAGGCATCCCGCATTGGTCGCGAACAGCACCGTCGGCCGGCCGATCGCGGCGGCGGCGGTGGCGAGCACGAACGCATAATGCGCGCGCTCGTAGCCGCCGGAGATCAGCAGGATGCCGAGCGGTTCAGACGGCACAGGCGAGCGCCGGGGCGGCGACATGGCCGGACAGGTCGCGCAGCGTCGCCGCCGGCCCGCAGGCGGCGCAGGCCGGGTCCGGGTTGAGCCTGATGCTGCGGAAGCGCGCCGCCAGCGCGTCCCACACCAGCAGCCGGCCGGCCATGCCTTCGCCGATGCCGAGGATTTCCTTCAGCACCTCGGTCGCCTGCAACGTTCCCATCACACCCGTCACCGCCCCGAACACGCCGGCTTCCGAGCAGGTCGGCACCATCCCCTCCGGCGGCGCCTCCGGGTAGAGGCAGCGGTAGCAGGGGCCGCCGGCGTGCGGCTTGAACGTCGAAAGCTGGCCCTCGAACCGCAGCACGGCGGCGGACACCAGCGTCCGCCGCGCCAGCACGCAGGCGTCGGCAACCAGGAACCGGGTGGCGAAATTGTCGGTGCCGTCGCAGACGATGTCGTAGCCCGCGACCAGGTCCAGCGCATTGGCCGGGGTCAGCCGCTCCTGCATGATTTCCAGCTTCACGCCGGGGTTCAGCGCCCGCGCGGCCTCGGCGGCGGAGGCGGCCTTCGGGTGGCCGACGCGCGCGGTGGTGTGCGCGATCTGGCGTTGCAGGTTCGACAGATCGACCGCGTCACCGTCGACGATGCCGATCGTGCCGATCCCGGCGGCGGCGAGATACAGGATCAGCGGGCTGCCCAGTCCGCCCGCGCCAACCACCAGCACCCGCGCCACCCGCAGCCGCGCCTGACCGATGCCGCCGACCTCGGCCAGCAGTATGTGGCGGGAATACCGCTCGACGTCGTCGTCCGAGAAATCGAGGTCCATGCCGGGCATATGGGGCGACCCGGCCGCCGCCGCCACTACGGCAGGACTTTGCCCGGATTGAGCAGCCCGTGCGGGTCGAGCGCCTGCTTGATCCGCCGCATCGTCTCCAACTCGGCGCCCCCGCGCCAGAGCGGCATCATGTAGGGTTTCAGCTTCCCCACCCCGTGCTCCGCCGAGAAACTGCCGTCGAGGTCGCGGACCACCTCGCCGACCGCGTCCATGATCTCGTGGTCGCGGGCGAGGAACGCTTCGGCTTCCATTCCCTCCGGCTGTTCCAGGTTGAAGTGGATGTTGCCGTCGCCGAAATGGCCGAACGGGACGACGCGAATGCCGGGCATCAGCGCCTCGCACGCGGCGGCGGCCCGGCTGATCAGTTCCGGAACGCGCGAGACGGGGACGGACACGTCGTTCTTGACGCTGGCGCCCTCGCGCTTCTGCGCCTCCGCGTGCTCCTCCCGCAGTTTCCACATCGCCGCCCGCTGAGCGCCGCTTTCGGCGATGACGGCGTCGGTGATCTCCTCCGCCTCGAATGCGTTCTCCAGCGCCACCTCCAACGCCGCGCGCAGGCCGGCGTATTTGCGGGGTGTCGCCAGTTCGACGAGCGCATAGTGCGGCGACGGCGCGGCGAGCGGCATCACCGCGCCGGGAATGTGGCGGAGCACGAACGCCATGCCGGTGCCGGACATGTATTCGAATGCCTGCACGGCGGCCGGGTCCTGTCGGTGCAGCCGGGTGAACAGCTTCAGCGCGGCCTCCGGCGAGGGCACGGCGCACAGCGCCACCTCGGTCTCCAGCGCCCGCGGCACCAGCTTCAGCACGGCGGCGGTGATGATGCCGAGCGTCCCCTCCGACCCCACGAACAACTGGCGCAGGCAGTAGCCGGTGTTGTCTTTGCGGAGACGGCGCAGGCCGTTCCACACCGTTCCGTCGGCCAGCACGACCTCCAGCCCGAGCACGAGGTCGCGGGCGTTGCCGTAGCGCACCGTATTGTTGCCGCCGGCGTTGGTGGCGAGCACGCCGCCGATCTGGGCGCTCCCCTCCGCCGCGATCGACAGCGGCAGCAGGCACTCGGCCTCGGCTGCCGCGTCCTGCGCGGCTTTCAGCGTGATTCCCGCCTCCAGCGTCACGGACAGATCCACCGGGTCGATGGCACGGACGCGGTTCATGCGGGCAAGGCTGACGACGATCTCGCTGCCGTCCTCGGCCGGCACCGCGCCGCCGACCATCGACGTGTTGCCGCCCTGCGGCACCAGCGCCACTCCGGCCTCGCCCGCCAGCCGGACGATCTCGGCGAGATCGGCCGTGTTCGCCGGCCGCACCACGGCGGCGGCACGCCCGCGATACAGTCCGCGCCAGTCGCGTGAAAACGGCGCCACGTCCTGCGCCTCGGTCAGCATCCCGGCCTCGCCGACGAGGGCGCGCAGCTTCGGGATCAGTGACGCGGTCGCATCGGTCATGTTTCGTGTCCCGACGTCATGAGCTAGGGACGCTAGCCGCGCCGTGAAACAGGCGCAACGGAGTGGGCGCCGGCCTACCCCGAAAACTGGACATCGTGCAGCCGGCGATAGGCGCCGCCGGCGGCCAGCAGGTCGGCGTGCCGGCCCTGCTCGATGACGCCCTGCGCGTCCACGACAACGATCCGGTCGGCGTCGCGGATCGTGGCCAGCCGGTGCGCGATCACGAGGCTCGTGCGCCCGGCCGCAAGTTCCGCGAGCGAACGCTGGATCGCCCGCTCCGTCTCGGTGTCGAGCGCGCTGGTGGCTTCGTCGAGGATCAGAATCGGCGGGTTCTTCAGGAACATGCGGGCAATCGCCACGCGCTGCCGCTGGCCGCCCGAAAGCTTCACGCCGCGCTCGCCGATCACGGTGTCGAGCCCGTCCGGCAGGTCCGCGATCATCGCGGACAGCCGCGCCCGCTCGGCCGCCTCGACGATGTCGGCGTGGCTCGCGCCGAGCCTGCCGTAGCCGATATTCTCGCGCAGCGTGCCGGCGAACAGGAACACGTCCTGCTGCACCACGCCGATCTGCCGGCGCAGCGATTGCAGCGTCATCGCGCCGACCTCGATCCCGTCGATCGTGATGCGGCCTGCCTGCGGATCGTAGAATCGCGGCAGCAGCGCGCACAGCGTGCTCTTGCCGGCGCCGGAGGGGCCGACGAACGCCACCGTCTCACCGGCGGCGATGCGCAGGCTGACATCGCGCAGCACCGGGCGCGCCGGGTCGTAGCCGAACGTGACGTGCTCGTAGGCGATGTCCCCGGCAAGCGGTGGCGCGGGGCGGGCGCCGGGCCGGTCGACCAGCGTCGGTTCGGTGTCGATCAGCTCGCAGTAGCGGCGGAAGCCGGCGATGCCTTTCGGATAGGTCTCAAGCACCGCGCTGATCTTTTCGACCGGCCGGAAGAACACGCCGACGAGCAGCAGGAAGCCGACGAAGCCGCCGGGCGAGAGTTCGCCGTGCAGCACGAACCAGGTGCCGGCGACCATCACGATCATCTGCGTCGCGCGCATCGCGAGGTAGGTCAGCGCGGTGCTCGCCGCCATCAGCCGGTAGCCTTGCAGCTTGGTGCGCCGGTAGGAGTCGTTGTCGCGCTCGAACAGCCGCCGCTCGTGCGCCTCGTTGGCGAACGCCTGCACCACGCGCATCCCGCCGATATTCTCCTCGACCCGCGCGTTGAACGCACCGATGCCGGCGAAGATCGCGCGGAAATTCTGCGTCAGCCGCTGGCCGTAGCGGGTGGCGACGAACAGGATCGGCGGTACCACCAGCACGGTCAGCAGCGCCAGATCGACGTTGACGGTGAACATCAGCACGAAGCCGCCGGCGAACGTCATGATCGCGATGAACAGATCCTCGGGGCCGTGATGCGCGACCTCGCCGATATCCTCCAGATCCTTGGTGACGCGGGCGATCAGGTGGCCGGTCTTCTGCTCGTCGTAGAACGAGAACGACAGCCGTTGCAGATGGTCGAACGCACGCCGCCGCATCTCGGTCTCGAGCGCGATGCCGAGCACGTGGCCCCAGTATGTCACCACCGCGATCAGGCCGGTGTTGAACAGATACAGCGCCACCAGCCCGGCGGCGCAGGCGGCGATCAGGCCCCAGTCGTGGCCGGGCAGCAGCCGGTCGACGAAGGCGCGCACGGCCAGCGGGAACGCCAGTTCCAGCAGCCCGGACAGCACGGCGCAGCCGAAATCGAGGGCGAACAGACCCTTGTGCGGACGATAGTAGCTGGCGAAGCGGCGGAGCGGCGACATCGGGTGCCGCGTGTAGCAGGGGGGCGGGCCCCGGTCGATGAACGCTTCCGGGCGGCAGGCCCTACTCCACGACCACCCGCACCGCCCGCGACCGCTCCGGGCGGAGCGGCAGGCCGATCTGGAAGCGATGCTCGCCTGGAGTCAGTTGCCACGCGACATGCTCGTCCGGGTCGGCGAGGGCGAACGGCGCGTCGTCGACATACCAGACCACCTGCCGGACATGCGGCACCGCCAGCGCGGTCAGGATCAGGCGATTGGCGGCCGGGGGGCTTTCCGGGTTGCGCCAGATATGGCTGTCGGCTGCGGGAGCGGCGATGCTGAGGCGGATGGTTGGCTCGGCCGGCGTCGGCACCGCCGCCTGCGACCGGCGCGGCAGATATTCCAGCAGGGTGCGGTTGCATGTGCCCGCCGCTGGGGTTGCGTCCGGCCCGGCGCAGACCGGCGCGGGCGCGGTGTCGTCGGGTGCGGCGAACCCGGCCTCGGCAAGCTCGCCCGGCCGCGTCGCGTGCAGCCTTAGCATGATCTCGCGCACGATGCCGGCGGCGCTGTTGGCGCCGCCGAGGCCGGCCATCGGCGCGCCATCCGGCCGCCCGACCCAGGCGGCGACGACGAAATCGGCCGACCACGCCACCGTCCAGGCATCGCGGTAGCCCTGCGACGTGCCCGTTTTCACCGCGACCGTGAACGGATACTCGGTGCTGCCGTAGCGCCCGAAACTCGGCAGCCGGGCGAGCGGGTCGGAGAGGTACAGCGCCACCTGCCGCGCCGATGCGGCGCTGACCACGCGCACCGGCGGCGATGCCGGCTGGCCGCGATACCAGACCAGGTCGCTCATCACCCCGTCGTCGGCGAGCGCGTCGTAGGCGCGGACCAGCAGGTCCATCCGCGTCGGCAGGCCGCCGATCGCCATCGACAGGCCGAAATCGACGGCCGCGCCGTCGCGGTCGTGCAGGCCGAGATCGGCGAACAGATCGAACGCCCGGCCGACGCCGATCCGCCGCAAAAGGTCGGCAGCGGGCACGTTGCGCGAATTGCCGAGCGCCTGCCGCGCCGGCAGCCGGCCGAGATAGGCGGAGTCGGCATTGGCGATCGTGGCGATCACGCTGGCGCTGTCGTCGAGCAGTTCGGCCGGGCGCAAAAGTCCGCGCCGCAGCGCATCGGCGTAGATGAACGGCTTGAGTGTGCTGCCCGGCGAGCGGAGCGCGCGGGTGAAGTCGATGCGCCCGCCCGGCGTGTCCCGCCAGCCGACGGAGCCGACGGAGGCGAGCACCTCGTGCGTGTCCCGGCGGACCACCAGCGCCGCCGCCTGCCGCGCGCCACGCTCGCGCCAGCCGGCGACATCCTTGCGGAGCAGGGCCGCGATCCGACGCTGCCAGCCGAGGTCGATCGCGGCGACGATCCGCGCGTCGCTCGGGTCCGGCACGGACGGCGCAAGGGCTTGCAGGCGAAGGATTGCGTGCATCGCCCCGGGCGGGCGTTGCGGCGCCGGCGCCGGGCGCAGCGCCGCCAGTTGCGTCCACGCGGCATCGCGTTCGGGGCCGCTCAGCGTCCCCTCCCGCCGCAGTGCGTCGAGCAGGAAGTCGGCGCGGGCCCGGGCACGTTGCAGGCCGGCGGGGCGCAGCGGGTTGTGGGTTGCCGGCGCCTGCGGGACGGCGGCGAGCAGCGCCGCCTCCGCCCAGCTCAGATCGGCCGCCGGCTTGCCGAAATACCAGCGGGCGGCGTGGGCGATGCCGTGGCTGCCGTTGCCGTAGGGGACCAGCCGGAAATACTGCGCCAGCACCGCCGCGCGGCCGTAGCGGGCGGTCAGCGCCAGCGCGGTCCCGGCCTCGACCGCCTTCGCCCACATCGTGCGCGGCGCCGGGTGCTGCATCCGCGCGACCTGCATCGCGATCGTCGACGCGCCCGAGCGATGGCTGCCGCCGCGCACCCGCTGCCACACCGCCCGCAGCACCGCGCGCGGGTCGACGCCGGGATGCGACCAGAAGCGCCGATCCTCCAGCGCCAGCGTCGCCCGCACGACGCGCTCGGGCGGCGCGTCGGCGTGCCAGAACCCGTATTCGGTCCGCCCGTCCCGCACCGTGCCGAACTGCGCGAGGAACGTGCCGTTGCGGTCATAGACGATCGGCGTCGGCGCCGGGTCGTCCAGATGCGCGCGCAGGGCGACGCTGCCGAGATACGACGCCGCCAGCGCCGCGAACCCGCAGGCCAGCACCCGCCGCAGGATGGCGTCAGGGCGCAATCACCACCCGCGCGCCGGCGCTGGCGGCATAGAGGCCGGCGCGGTACATCGTCTCCACCGTGCCCGGCGGTTCGGTGAAGCTGCCGGTGGCGGCGGCCTGGGCGCGAAAGCGGACATGGTACGTGCCCTTCGGCAGCGCCTCGTAGACATACAGCACGCTGTCGTCGCCGAGCGCCATGTAGGTCGGCGGCGCCGTCGGCGGTTCGGAAGGGGTGGCCGCCGCGACGGCGGTCGCCAGCGCCGGATTGAGCGGCTCGAACCCCGCCGCGAACGGCAGCACGAGGGCGACCATCGTGCGATCCTCCGGCACGACGAGTTCGGCCACTTCCTCGACGATGTCGCCGCTGGACAGATGCTCGGAGCCGTCGGCACCGCGAGAGATCAGCTCCATCGGCCCGGTCTGGGGAACGCGGTAGCGGCTGCGCGTCAGCACGAAGCCCTGCTGCACCGCAGGCGCCCGCGCGCCCGGCGCGGTCGGTACGTAGCTGGCCTGCTGCAACGCCAGCACCGGGCGTGCGCCCTGGTTGCGCACCTCCATCCTGCCGGCCTTGCTCACGGTCCAGCGCTGCATCGGCAGGTCGTGGCCGAGAGTCGCCGCGTGCGGGCCGTCCGGCAGCGTCACGCTCACCGGCACGTCGGCCGCGCCCTCGTCCCATCCCGCCGCCAGCGCGCGCAGGGCGGCCGCGTCCGCATTCGTGCTGCCCCAGCCATCCGCGCCGCCGAGCGACAGCAGCCCGTCGCGCAGCAGCGCCAGCCGCGGCTCGTTCGGCGTGACCTTGGCGACGGCGGTGATCACGTCGGCCAGCCCGCGCGTCTCCGACGGCAGGATCAGCGGATCGCCGCCATCGTCGGACAGGCCCGCGTAGGTCGGCCGCCCGTTGCGCGCGAGGATGCGCACCCGCGTCCACATCACGTTCGTCAGGTTGTCGAGCAGCGCGCGGTCGCTGCCGGGCGCATCGGCGAGCACCGCAATCACCATCGCCAGCCCGCTGGTGGAGAGGGAGCCGGCGAAGCGCGCCAGTTCGCCGGCATACGCCGTGTCGAGCTTGCCGCCCGCCGCCAGCGCATACAGCGCCGCCGCCCGTTCCAGCAGTGCCGAGTCGCTGAGCAGGTGCGGATAGTCGGAGCGCAGCGACTGGGCCAGCACGTCGGCCAGCCGGTCCCGCAGCGCCGCATCGACCGGCAACTCGGCGTCCCGCGCGCGGATCATCAGTTCGTACGACCACGCGGTCAGCGAGACCAGCCCGCGCGTGTGCGGCCAGAACGCGACCAGCCCGTTCTCGTCGACCGATTGGGCGATGGCGGCGAGTGCCGAGGCGACATCGGTGGCGACGCGCGCGCGCACGTTGGCGGTGTTGGCCAGCGGCGCGAACGGCAATATCGCGAGGTCGGCGGAAGCGAGCGCGATGCGCTGCTCGGTGCAGCCGAACGGGTAGGCGAACAGGTAATCGAGCGCGCCGATCGCGCGGGCCAGCGCCGGATCGGTGGCGAGCGTCAGCGAGGCGCTCAGCGTGCCGGGCCGGATGTCGGCGGGCAGCGTCGGCAGCGTCAACGCGGCGTTGGCGGTCACATCGGCGAGCGTGCGGATGCGCAGCAGCGGCCGATCCGGGCGGATCGGCAGCAGCAGTTCCACCGCGTCGCCGACATGGTCGGAGTCGCGCCGGACCGTCATCCGCACCTTGACGCTGTCGTGCCCCGCGACCGGCGCGCCGGTGGGGCCGAGGGGCGGCTGATCGACCGAGACAGCGAAGCGCGCCGGGGCGGGCGCCGGGCCGGTCCAGGTGATATGCCGCTCCGTGCCATCGACCGGCGTCAGCCCCTCGAACGCCGCCTGCGCGGTACCGGCGCCGAACGGGCCTTCCACGACGCGGCCGAGCACGGTCGCATCGAACGCATCGCCCGGCCGGACGAAGCGCGGCAGCACCGGCTGGGCCAGCACCGGCAGGCGCACCTTCAGGTCGGCGGTGGCGAAGCCGAAGCGGTCCGGCCCGCTCGTCACCTCGGCGCGCAGCTTGAACACGGTCAGCGAGTCCGGGAGCTTGACCTTGATGTGCGCCAGTCCGTCCGCTCCGACCTGGACGTGCGGCAGGTAGATCGGCACCGGCGTGGAGTTGCGCCGCACCGAGATGTTGGGCGTGCCCTCCAGGGCATTCGCATCGCTGCCGCCCGGCATCTCACTGAGCGGGATCACGCCGAACGCCATGTTGCGCGTGTCGCGCGCCGCCAGCGTGCTGGGCCGCTGCACCACGAACGCCGGCAGCGGATCGAGCGGCGCCTCGGTCGCGAGCGCCAGCACCGCCTGATCGACCATCCAGAACGTCGCCTCGCCGGACAGCGGCTTCTGCCGCGCGTCGGTCAGCCGCAGCGTCACGTCGATCGTCTCCCCGGGCAGCGCCTCCGCCTGGGTCGCGAGTGCGACCTGCACGCGGTTCTCGACCGGGCGGACCTTGATCCAGGTGCTGGCCGCGAGCGTCGTCGGCTTGCCCTGGTCGAACGGCGCCGTCGCGGCCGGCGCCGGGCCGGGCAGGCGGCCGCGCATCAGCAGCACATGCACCGCGAGCTGCGGCATCTGCTCCTTGCGCACCGGCACCTGCACGCGGCCGACGCCGTTCTCCACGTCGATCCAGCGGTAGTCGAACTCGCCCTCCGGCTGCTCCGTCACCACCAGCGCGCGGGCCGACTGGAACGGGCTTTCGATCAGCAGCGTCGCGGTTTCGCCCGGCGCGTAGTCGGCGCGGTCCTGCGTGACCGTGACCGTCTTGGCCGGCGGACGCGCCCACGTGACCGGCGTGCCACCGGCCATGAACAGGTCGGCGCGCAGCACCTGCCTGCGGCCGAGCCGGTCGGAGGCGGAGAGTTCAAGCTGATAGACGCCGGCATCCGTGGCGGCGAAGTCGAGCGTCTGCACCGTGCCGTTGGTGGTGACGTGCCGTTCCTCGACGACGCTGTCGATTTCCTGGGTGACGTATTTCGCGCTGCCCTGGCTGAAGTCGCTCGCTTGCAGCGTCGAACTCCAGTCCCGCTTGGTCAGCTTGACCGCGACATCGATGCCGGGGCGCGGCCTGCCCTCCGCATCCAGCGCCAGCAGGTTGGCGGTGATGTTGCCGGGATGGTCGATGTAGCGCGGCAGCTTCATGCCGAGCACGAACGGCGGTAGTGCGGCGATCCGCGCGACATTGCGGATCTGCGTGCCGTCGTCCCCGGTGACGGTGGCTTCCACCATGTAGGTGCGCGGCTGCGCCGTCGGCTCCTGCGACGGATCGAGCTTGAGCTTCGCCGCACCGCCGGCATCGGTCTTGTCGTCGCTGACCAGCACCGGCGTCGTGCGGAACGGCTCGTCGCCGGAGAAGCGGGAATCCGACGAGAACAGGAAGCCGTCGCGGCCGGGCGGCGTCCAGGAATACGGATACTGCGTCACCCGCCATTTGATCGGCCGGCCGCCGACCATGCCGCCGGCGTAGTAGCGGGCCAGCAGCCCGACCGGAAATGTCGCGTCGAGCGGGACGTGCGGTTCGGCGTTGAGCAGAACCTCGAACGTCGGCAGCTTGTAGGCGTCCTTGCGGAAGCTCGCGGTGCCGCAGGCCTGCTCCTGGTCGGGCTCGAAGGCCACGGTGTAGTCGCCGGTCGCGTCCGTCTTGGCGTCGAAATGCACGGTGAAGCCGCTGGTGTCGTCGAGTGTCAGCGGAAAGCGCCACTCCTGATGGTCCGGCCCGGTCACCAGCACGGTGCCGGCGATCGGCGCGTAGCTGAGCGCGCCGTGCCGCCAGTGGCGCACGAAGCCACGGATCTCCACCGCCTCCTCCGGCCGGTAGATCGGCCGCTCGGTGAACACGTGGCAGAGGGTGCGCCGCTTCTCCTCCCGGCTCTCCGGGCCGAGCGCCTCGAACGCCCAGCCGAGCCACGTCGCGGCCGTATCCTCCCAGCCGTTCTCGACATAGCGCGGCGGCGCGGGGGAGGTGGACAGCACCAGCGTGTCGTTGCCCTTGACCACGACGACGCGCTCGGGCGCGGCGGAGCGGAGGAATTCGGGTTCGAGCGTCCAGGTGCCCTCGGCGTCGGTCACGCCTTCGGCAAGGGTGCGCCAGTCTCGCCCGTCCGGCCCCTCCACCCGCACCTGCGCGCCTGCCACCGGCCGGGCGGTGGAAAGCGAGGTGATCTGGAAGCGCACCTTCGCCGGTGCCTCGACAGCGGTCAGCGCCAGGTCGGTCACCTGCACGCGCAGCCATTGTCGCTCGTTCGATTGCAGCGGGCGCAGGCCGACGAGATACGTGCCGGGCTGCCCCGCGCCGCTGATGCGGGTGAGCCAGGGCGCGAGGTCCAGGCCGAATTTCGCCTCCGCCCCGCCGCTGGTGCGCGGCAGCGTGGTGAGTTCCGAGATCGCCGGCGAGCCGAGCGCCTTGATCCGCGCGGCGACCTCGGAAAGGCTGACGCCGCGCGCGCCGGTCCAGGGCTGCGGCTCGTTGCCCGGCAGCGGCGGTGCCTGCTCGTCGACGGTCGTCACCGGGCGGTTCGGGAACGGCCAGAAGTCGCGCGAGAGCGGGTCGATGCGATGGATGCGGATGTCGGCACGGTCGTAGCCGTGGCCGCGCAACGGGACCATCTGCGGGCCGAGCCGCTCGACGATGCCTTGCGCGGCATCCCACTCCAGCGCCGGCGGCACCGGGCGGAAGGCGAAGCGCTGCGGCGGGGTCGCCGGATCGAGCGGGCGGCCCCGGCTGTCCGCCAGCACACCGCCGGCGATCCGCAGCGTGTATTCGGTGTCGGCGGCGAAATTGCCGGAGACGCTCAGCCGCCCGTCCGTGCCGTCGTTGCTGACCGAGAGATCGTCGACCGGGGGCGAAATGCGCAGCGCGTCGCGGGCGGCGACGATGTCGAGCTTGCGGGGCGATGCCGAGAAGCTCAGCACCATGCCGCGCCGCCGCGGGTTGGCGCCGGCCGGCTGGCATTGCGTGACCCCGTCCGCCGTCGTCGCGCTGAATCCGTCGCCGCAGGCGAGGCCGGTGAGCGTGAACGGCGTCGCCGTGTGCAGCCGCTTTTCGTAGATCGGATCGTCCAGGCCGACCGCGTCCGACAGGCGCAGCCGCAGGATCGCCAGCCGGCTGTCCGGCAGCGGCGCGTGCAGCAGCACCAGATACGTCTGCGGCTCGTCGTGCGACGCGCGGGGCTGCGGCCGGATGTCGAAATCGAGCGCGGTCAGAATTTGCGCGCCGGTGGCGTCGATCCCCGGCAGGCGGCGCAGCTCGATGGTCAGCAGCCGCGCCAGCGCCGCCGGATCGACCGGCTCGGCGAAGGTCAGCGCGATCGTGTCGAGGGCGGCGATGCCTTCCGGCGCGTCGGCCGGCGACACCTGCGTCGGCTCGGCGAGCAGCGGCACCAGCGTCGTGCCGTGGCCGGCCACCGTGACCGTCACGCGCGCGAGCGGCGTCCATGGCTCGGCCGGGCGGAATTGCAGGGTGCGCGGCCCGAGCCAGCGCCACTGTCCCGGCGTCGGCGGCGAGAGCGTGACGTACCGCTCCGGCCCATCCTCGGCGGCGGCCTCCGCCGGCCCGGTGTCCGCCGGGAACAGCACCGTCACCGGGTCCCAGCGGCGCAGGAAATGCTCGGGCACGACCACGGTGCCGTCGGCGCGCGCCACCTCGTCGAGCGGCGCCTGCGCCCGCGCCGGGACGGCCATCCCCAGCAGCAGGCCGAGCATCAGAACCAGGCGGATGGTCATGGGGTTTCCTGCCTCAGCGGGCGGCGTCGGGTGGGACGAGTCCGGCGGCGAGCATCAGGTCGCGCACCAGCTCGCGCGGCGGCGGGGTCGGGTGCGGCAGGGTGCCGATGACGGCCGGGCGCAGCATCGTCGTCGGCGCATCCGGCGGCACCGTCGCCTCGATCAGATAGTGCCCGGGCCTGAGCCGCCGCATCAGCGTCACGCCGTGGTCGAGTTCGCGGCCGGACTCGTCGAGCAGCCGCACCGCGACAGTGTCCGGGTCGGCGCGCACCCCGAGGCCGACGAGGTCGGTCGCGATCATGCGAAAGCCGAACAGCGCGGCGCCGCCCGGCCCGACCTCGACCGGCGCGCCCACCCCTTCGGCCAGTTCCGTCACCGGCGTCGCGCTGAGGTCCACCGCGCCGGTCAGCGGCCCGTCCTGCGGGGAGAGCAGGCGCAGCACCGTCTCCCCGGCGGGCATGTAGCGGTTCTGGGTGGCGCCCTGGCCGAACAGCGCCGGCCGCCCGTCCCCGGCCGCGAGGATCAGCGGCGCCGAACTGCGGAGATTGACCAGCGCCGGGGACGGCAGCTTGAGCCGCAGCACCATCGCCTTGCCGCCGAGCACGAGATGCGCCGGCAGCGTCACCGGCTGCGCGGGGACGCCGGCCCACGGCGAGGCGCCTGCGCCTTCCAGCCATGCCGCGACCGCGCCGGTGCGGTGCGTGACGATCGCGGTCGCGGCGCCGTCGCCGAGCGGAAGGTCGGTCCCCTCCCGCACCTGCCCATCGGCGCGCAGCACGGTGGCGAAGGCGTCGCCGGCGATCAGCAGCCGCTGGCCGGGCAGCGGCTTGAGCGGCAGCACGAACGAGCCGTCGGCGCCGAAGAACCGCCCGCTGACCGCGCCGCCCGCCAGCGGCGCCACCGGGTCGGTCGGGAGCGCCGTCACCGCGACCGGCACGGGCGCGTCGGTGGTGTTGACCGCGAGAAGGTCGGTCCATTCGCCGGTCATGTCGCGCGTCAGCGGCGCGTCGCCGGCCCACATCGTCAGCGCACCCGGCTGCGTCCAGTCGGCGACCAGCGCGCTGCCGGCGGCGAGGCTGGCATCGACGCGCTTGCCGCCCGCCGGCAGACGCAGCGGCAGCGCCGTGTGCGCCGGCAGTGTGCCGGTGAACGCCGTATCGAGCGGGCGCGCCGGCAGCAGCGCCAGCGTCTCCCGCCGCAGTGTGAGTCGCAGCGGGTCGGCGCCGCCCGCGTTCCACGCCGCCAGCCGGTCGCCGCCGCACAGTGCGAGGGCGCTGCCGCTCGCGACACCCATGCCGCGCCCCGCCTGCAAGCCCGGTTGGCCGACGGCGGAGGCGATGACGGCGCAGGTTGCGGAGCCCGCCGGCATCGACATCGGGAAGCTCGCCCGCCCGCCCGGCGGGATGTCGAGGCCGGTCTGCCGGTCGCCCGGCAAATCCGCCGTCCGCGCGCTGCCCGCGTGCGCCGCGTCCGCCTGTCGCGCGACCAGCCACACGGTCTCGGCCGTCGCGTAGATGCGCACCGGGCGGCCCGGATCGACCGCCGTCACCGCCCCCGCCGCCTCGCTCGCGCCGGTCGTCGCGAGCAGCGGCGCGTCCGGCCACGCCAGATCGAGCGTCGCGGCACCCGGGTCGGCCAGCTTTGCCACCGCCCACGGCGTGGCGAGGCCGGCGAGCCCGGCCGGGCGAAACGTCACCGCGCCGAGCGGCTGCGGCTCGGCTTCGGTGGCGGTCGTGGCCAGCCGGATCGGCGCGTCCGCCCCATCGACCGACCACACCAGCGCGCGCCACGCGCCGCCATCGCCCGGGATCGCGACGATGGGCGCGATGCCCTGGTCCTGCCCGATCCGCCGCCACGCGCCGTCGGCCGCTCGCGCCTCGACCGCGAGCGTGATCTCGATCGGCGATTCGGCGGCGACCAGCGCCAGCGTGCCGGGCGCGGCGGCGGGCAGCGTCAGGCGATGCACGCCGACCCCCGCCAGCCGCGCACTGCCGTCGGTGGCAAGCGACTCCTCCGGCATTTCGTCGGCGAGCGCCAGCGTGACTTCGGTGCTGCCGCTGCTGACCTGGGGTGCCGGCGCGTCGGTCTGGTCCCCGCTGTCCGAGCTGTCCGGCGCGGCGAGCGCGGACAGCTCCAGCCGGTAGCGGCCGGCGGGCAGCGGCCGGGTCAGCGCGATGTTCCAATCGTCCGTGCGTTCGGCGACGCGCGCGAGCTCCATGCCGTCCTCCGCCCGCAGCACCGCGCGCAGCGGGATGTCGCCGAAGCTCGTCACGCTGACCACGCGCGGCGCGGCGATGGCGAAGCTCTGGACGGACGGCAGTTCGACCACGCGCGGCACCGCCGGCTGCAATTCGTCGCTGTGCAGCGTCAGCCGGTAATCGACGCGGTCGTTGCGCACGGCGGCGCGCGCCTCGACCACATAGCGCCCGGCCGGCAGGCTGCGCGCGAGCGAGGCGCCGCCCTCGACATGGCCGAGCGGCCGCGCGCCCGGCGCGTCGGGGCGCAACACCGCCTGCATTCCGGCGCCGGCCAGATCGAGCGTGACGGAGGCGGGGCCGGCGAGAGCGAAACGCCAGACATCGGGCGCGCGGGCATCGTCCACGCCCGCCGGCTCCCGCCACGTCGCCGATTGCGCGGCCTCGAACGGGAGCGGGTGCGGGCCGTGGCCCCGGATCGGCGGAGGCGGCGGCAGGATGCGGGTCAGCCGCGCCACCGCGCGGGCCGCGACCGAAGGCGGCTGCACGATCAGCCGGTAGCTGCCGGCCGCGAGGTCGGTGTCGAGCGATGTGAGGTCGCCGTCGGCCAGCAGCGGCCAGCCCTCCGCATCCTCCAGCCGCGCGGCGAAGCGGCCGCCGAGGCCGCGCAGGTCCAGATGGTAGTCGCCCTCCTCGGCGATCTGGATCGGAAAGGCGACGCCGGTGCCGGCGGGCAGGCTCGCGCGGACCGACAGGCCGGGCAGCAGCGGCGCGCCCTGCGCCAGCGACGCGGGCGCGACGGCCACGCCGACGCGCCCCGCCGACCCGTGCGCGGTCACGTTCAGCCGGTAGCGCCCGGCGCGGAGGTAGCGCTGCAACAGCATGTTGGCGCCGACCCCGTTGCCGTCGGCGCTGTCGAGCGTCGGCACGAACGAGGTGCCGATGGTGGAGGCGGTGTGCAGCCGCCCCAGCGTGGTGGCGCGGAACAGGCCGCCTTGCGCCAACTGCAACGAAAAGCTGGCGGTGCGGTCGCGCCCCAGGTCGAGGAACGAGGCCGCCCCGTCCGCGAGCGCCGGCAGGTCCGGCGGCGGCTCGGGCGACGGCATCGGCGCGGCCGGTTCCGGGGGGAGAAGGCCAATGACGAGCGTGCGCGCGTGATCGCTCGCGGGCAGCTCGACCGTGGCGTAACCGTCGTCGCCAAGCTCGCGCTGTTCCAGCGGTGCGCCGCCGGCGAGGTCGCGCGTGATCAGCGTGCCGGCGGTCGCGACATGCACGTTCACGCTCTCCGACTGGCCGGGCGCCAGCGTCAGCGCCATCGGCCCGTCGGCGAGTTCGACCGGGGTCGCGCGGGCGATCGGCCGGACCCGCTCGCCGGGCGCCTCGTTGCCCGACAGCCGCAACCGCTCGGTGCCGACCGATTGCAGCCCGAGCAGCAGGAACGGGTCGGCGGGCCCCGGCGGCGCCGGCTCCGCCGGGTTCAGATCGGGGGGGCCGAGCGTCAGGTCGAGAATGCCCTCCGCGTGATGCGGTTCGTCGAGCACGACCTGATACCAGCCGGGCGACAGCGACCAGCGTTTCGCCGCCCGGCCGTCGCCGGTCGCGTTCATTTCGTGGCGTTCGATCGTGGTGATCCGCGCCTCGACCGGCGGCCCGTCCGCCTTCACCGCGACGGTCGTCGCCTCGACGACATGGAACAGCAGGGAGGTCTGGCCGCGATAGTTGAAGCGGACGCGCCAGGCTTTCGCCGGCCCGATCTCCGGCACGCCGGGCGAGGCCAGCACGTCACCGCTGCCGTCGCGGTGCATCCGGGTCAGCAGCGCGGCGGCCGGCACTTCGTCGCCGCCACGCCCGAGTTCGACCGACGAGAACCAGAAGTCGCCGCCCCGGCTGACCGAGACGGACCGGCGCGGAACGGCGCGCAGATTGAACGCGGTGCCGACGGCCGCCGACACCTCCAGGAAGCGGTGCGCCGCCGGGCCGGTGCCGAGTGCCACCATCGCGGTCGCCGCGCGCTGTTTGCGCGACATCGAGGCTCCGCCGCTCGGGCTGTCGCCGGACAGCGGTCGCAGGCTGAGATCGGCCGGCGCCGGCAACCGCACCTGCGCGTCGGCCGCGTTCGGCGGGACGGCATAGACCTCCCGCCCGAACGGCCCGATGGACAAATCACCGCCGCCGGCGAGCAGGTCGCGAGCATGTCCCGTGCGGATCAGCAGCGGCTGGTCCTCGGCGCCGTCCGACCATTTCAGCGCCGGGCCGCCATAGATCGTCACCAGATAGCTGCCCGCCGGCAGATGTCCCGAGAGCAGGTAGCGGGCCATCGGGTGCGCCGCCACCGGCGCGATCGTGTCCCGCTGCGCCGGGATCTCGACGAGGTCGCGGCCGTTCTGCCAGACGCGGATGTCGGCGACGCTGCGGCCCGCCGCCTCGATGCGGATGTCGTCGGCGGGGTCGTCGACGACGTACCAGAAGGATTGCTGATGCAGATCGGTCAGCGCCAGCGTTGCCGGCGCGTAGCCGGGCGCCAGCAGCGGCGGCGTCATGTCGGCGAAGGCGGTGACCGTCAGCCTGGTCTCGCCGGTCGCGGCCTTGTCGCCGAAGGCGCGCAGCTTGTAGGTGCCGGCATCGAGCAGCGCGTCGATGCGCGTGTCGGTCTGGCCGGGCGCCGGGCCGGTACGCTCGCCCGGGCCGGTCATCATGTCGACCAGTTGCAGCACGGTGTCGGTGGCACTTGCGGCGCGGATGGCGAAGCGGCCGGGGACATTGACGTGCAGCAGGGTGTCGTGCCGGCCGGCGGTCGGGAAATGGTCGTGATCCAGCGTCGCGGGTGCTGGTCGCGTCACCGGCGCGTCGGCCTGGGGCGATTGTGCGGAGGCACAGATCAGCGCGCGCTCGATGCCGGCCTGCGCGGTGGCGCAATCGAGGCCCTGAGCGCGCGCGCCGGGAGCGATGCCGGTCAGCAGACCCCCCAGGACCGCGCCGTACAGTGCGGAACGAAGCTGGCGCGGCGGCATCATGCTCCCCGGCGTTGATGTCCCGATCGAAGAAGGGTCGCGCCACGAACCGGCGCGCGGTGCGGGCCGAGTCCTGGTCGGGAAGCGATAAGAAAGTGTGGACAGGCGAGCACGATCGTCACCACGCCGCAGACGACCCTATACGCCCGGTCCCATCCCGGCGCCGCCCAAATCCGCGTGTTACGCGAACAGGTGAGCCGACCCCTCCCGCAGAACTGATCCGCGAAGCGGGTCAACGCGGGCATCGCAGCCTCACGTTAGAAAGTATGTTATTCCCACTTGACAACACGCGCCCGTTGCGATACATAACCCCCATGCCGCCTCCCACCCCGCTCCCCGTTCTCACCGCACTGATCGGACTGTTCCGCCAGGGCTTCTGGCGGCGGCTGGCCGGGCGGCTTTTCGGGCGCAGAGCCACCGAGCAAGCGGAAGATCCGGTCGAGGAGTTCCTCCTCCCGCTCCTGGAGGCGATCTCCCGGATCGCCGAGGCGGTCCAGAACGGGACTTACCGGGAGCCGGAATACTCCTCCGAGCCACCCGACGAGCCGCCGGAAACCTCCGGCCGGACCCCGCCGCCAAAGCCGGCGAAACCTCCCCCGATCCGGGAGCCGGAGCCCCCGTGGCTCTACGGGCCGATTCCCGCCAGGCCCCGAGCGCCCAGGCCTCCGCCCGCCCCGGAGCCGGCGGAGCAAACCTCCACCGCACCCAAGCCATCCCGGCCGCCGCAGAGGCAGCGCCCTTCGTGGCCGCACGCCCATCCCGCCGCCCGGCCACCGCTCCCGCCGCCCCCGGTTTGCATCCCTCCAAAAAAAGCCCGACCGGAGCCTGTGAAGAAGCGCGCCCATATTGTTCCGATATCGTAACAATAACAGTCATATCGTGCGTTCGCCCGCGTGCGGGTGTCGGAGGCGGCACCGAATCGCGCTATGTATGGGCGCGTTGGAGCGAGGGAGTGGCGAGAGGTTGAGTACCACCACGCGGGACCCGATCGAGCAGCGGCTGGAACGCGCGGCAGAACTGTGCGGGCGCGACGGCGCGCGGCTGACGGACATCAGGCGGCAGGTCCTCGGGCTGGTGCTTCGGTCCGGGGAACCGATGGGCGCGTACGCGCTGCTCGACCGGCTGAAGGCGGACAAGGCGAACGCCACGCCGGCAACGATCTACCGCGCGCTCGAATTTCTTCAGGCGCATGGCCTGATCCACAAGCTCGAACGCCTCAATGCCTTCATCGGCTGCGCCGACGCCGGGGAGCATCATCACCACGCCGTGCAGTTCCTGATCTGCCGGACTTGCGGTACGGTCGCGGAGATGGAGGATGACGGCATCGCCGCCTCGGTCGAGCGGGCCGCGCAATCAACAGGGTTCCGCCCGGCCCGCGCCACCGTCGAAGTCGAAGGCACCTGCGCCGCCTGCGCGGCCGTGGCGTAAACAGAGGGCGAGGATCGTGATGCCGCCGTCATCCCGGCAAACCATGCTGCTCACGAATGTCCGGCCGATGGGCGGTGCCGCGACCGACATGCTGATCGAGAGTGGCCGCATCGCGCGGATCGGCGCGGGCCTCGCGGCCGATCCGTCGGTTCCGGTCGAGGATGGCGGCGGCGCGATCCTGCTGCCGGGACTGGTCGAGGCGCACACGCATCTCGACAAGAACCTGCTCGGGCTGCCGTGGCATCCCAACAGCGCCGGCCCGACCATCCGCGACACGATCGACAACGAACGGCGGCTGAAGCAGGGGCTGGACATGCAGCCGGCCCGCCAGTCCGCGCGGCAGGTGGCGCTGTCGGTCGCCAACGGCTCGACCCACATCCGCAGCCACATCGACATCGACACGCAGTACAAACTCTCCGGCGTCGAGGGCGTGATGGCGACGCGGGAGCGGTATCGCGATCTGGTCGATATCGAACTGGTGGCGTTCCCGCAGTCCGGGATGCTCACCCGCCCGGGCACGGTGGAGCTGATGGAGGAGGCGTTGCGCCTCGGCGCCGAGGTGGTCGGCGGCATCGACCCGTGCTCGATCGACCTCGACCCGAAAGGTCACATCGACACGGTGTTCGCGCTGGCGGAGAAGTTCGGCCGGCCGGTCGACATCCATCTGCATGAGCCGAACGAGCTTGGCCTGTTCTCGATGGGGCTGATCATCGACCGCGCCCGCGCGCTGGGCATGGCCGGCCGCGTCACCATCAGCCACGCCTTCTGCCTCGGCATGAACGACTGGCTGGGCGTCGGCGCGATGCTGGATCGGCTCGCCGCCAACGGCATCGCGCTGATGACGACCGGGCCCGCCGGCTGGCCCGCGCCACCGGTGAAACGGGTTCACGCCGCCGGCGTGGTGATCTGCTCCGGCTCCGACGGGATGCGCGATCTCTGGCACCCGTGGGGCAACGCCGACATGCTGGATCGCGCCCGCATCGTCGCCATGCGCAACGGCCTCGACAAGGACGAGGAAGTCGCACTCGCGCTCGACGTCTGCACCCTCGGCGGCGCGAAGGTCATGGGCCTGTCCGGCTACGGCCTCGCGGTCGGCGACCACGCCGATCTGGTGCTGGTCGAGGCGCGCAACCTGCCGGAGGCCGTCGTGCTGTGCCCGCCCCGCAAGCTCGTGCTCAAGCGCGGCCGGGTCGTGGCCCGCGACGGCCGCGCCCTGTGCGAGGTGCCGTGAGCGGCGGCGCTGGCATAGCGCGTGCTTCGCTTCCGCCCTTTCTCGCAGGACAAGCAGCATGAGCGCCGACCCGTTTCACCTCGCCTGGTTCCTCCAGGGCTCGAGCATCCAGGCATGGGGGGAGCAATGGACCGGGAATATCAGCGAGGAATGGATGTCGGCGGACATGTTCCTCGATCTCGCCCGGTCGATCGAGCGCGCCTGCTTCGACTATCTGCTGATCGAGGACTCCATCTATATCGGCCAGAACTGGCAGAATTCGCGGGACATGTTCCTCAAGAACGGCATGTCCGTGCCGCGCCAGGAGCCTTCGGTGGTGGCGTCGCTGATGATGGCCGCGACCTCGCGGCTCGGCATCGTGCCGACGCTGTCCACGTTTGCCTATCATCCCTATCTGACTGCCCGGATCGTCGGCACGCTCGACCAGATTTCCGGGGGGCGGGCCGGCTGGAACATGGTGACCGGCAGCTCCGACTATTCCGCCCAGAATTTCGGGCTGGAGCGGTTGCCCGAGCATGACACGCGCTACGAGATGGCCGCCGAATACATCGACGTGGTGACGAAGCTGTGGGATTCGTGGGAGCCGGGCGCGATCGTCGCCGACCGCAAGACCGGCGTGCTGATCGATCCCGCAAAAGTCCACACCATCGACTATCGGGGCGATTATTACGCTAGCCGTGGCCCGCTGAATTCCGGCCCGTGCCCGCAGGGCCGCCCGGTGATCGCGCAGGCCGGCGGCTCCGCCAAGGGCCGCGCCATCGCCGCGCAGTATGCGGACACGGTCGTCGCGCACCCGAAGGGCATCGAGGCGATGAAGGAGTACCGCCGCGACGTGCGCGCCCGGATGGCGGCGGCGGGGCGCGACCCGGACACCTGCAAGGTGCTGTTCATGGCCTCCCCGATCCTCGCGAACACCGACGCGGAGGCGCAGGCCCGCGCCGCCAAGCGCGGCATCGCCACGACCGAGGAGGTCAACCGCCGCCTCGCGCAGATGGGCTGGGTCACCAACATCGACTTCTCCGGCTACGACCTCGACGCGCCGGTCGGCGAACTGACGACCAACGGGCATCAGTCGAGCTTGACCAACTTCATGAAGAAGGCCGGCGGCCGGACGCTGCGGGAGGCGATCCTCGCCTACACCAGCCACGGCGCCTGCGTCGATCTGGTCGGCACGCCGGAGACGGTCGCGGCGCAGATGGACGAGGCGATGCAGGAAGTCGGCGGCGACGGCTTCCTGCTGGTGCTGCCCGATGTCAGCCGCAAGACGGTGGTGGAAGTGACCGACGGCCTGATCCCCGCGTTGCAGCAGCGCGGCCTCGTGCGGAAGGCCTACACGCACAAGCATTTCCGCGACAATCTGCTGGAGTTCTAGCCGCTCACGCTCCCGACTTGGCCAGCGCCGCCGCCAGCGCGTCGAGCTGCCCGGTCATCCAGCCCTGATAGGTCGTGCCCGGCGGCTCGGTCTCGGTCACGCCGACCACCGGCACGTTCGACTGCTCGGCGATCCGCATCAGGCGTTGCGCGGAACTGTCGGTCGCCTGGCTGTTATACAGCAGCACGCGGACGCGATGGTGCCGCAGGTCGCCTTCGAAGGCGACCATGTCGGACGGTGTCGGCTCGGTGTCGTTCATCACCGCGATCTGGAACCGCTCGTTGCGCATGGTCAGCCCCAGCGCCGCCGCCATGTAGCCGAACACCGGCTCGGTCGCGGTCACGCTGGTGCCGTGGTAGCTGGCCCGCAGCGCCGCGACCTTCGCCTCGATCGGCTGGAGCGAGGCGAGGAACATGTGCAGCCGCTGCTCGTACAGCGCCTTCCGCGCCGGGTCCGCCGCGACCAGGGCGCCCGACAGCGCGCGCGCGGCGGCGGCGGCATTGGCCGTGTCGTACCACAGATGCGGGTTGTCGCCGGCCTTCTTGTGGACGAGGTCGGCGACCACGATCACCCGCCGGTGCGCGGACGCAGCCGCCGCCAGCAGCTTTTCCATCCACGGATCGTAGTCCGCCCCGTTGTAGATCACGATGCCGGCGCCGGAGAGCGCGCGCGCGACGGAGGGGCTCGCCTCGAACATGTGCGGGTCCTGGTCCGGATTGCTCAGCACGCTGGTGATCCGCGCGTCCGGTGCTGCGACCTGGGCCGCGATGTCGCCATAGAAATTCTCGGCCGCGACGATTGTGACCGGCACGGCCGTCTGGGCGCGCAGCGGCGACGCTACGAGCAGCCCAAGCGCCGCGAGCCAGTAGATCTTCGTCATGTCCGCCCCCCCCTGCGAAACCCGGCGCCATCGCGCCGGGCGAGAGACTGCTATGATATAACATATCATGCAAGAGATTTTTTGGTCACGGCCCGAGGCAGTTGTCAGCCCGATCCGGCGGGCGCCACTATGCCGGCGCAGGGGAAAGGGCGCGACGCATGAGCGAGCACGGGACCATCATCGTGACCGGGGGCAGCCGGGGGCTGGGGGCGGCGATCTGCTACCGGCTCGCCTCGGCCGGCTACGCGGTCGCGGTGAACTACGCGAGCAACGCCGAAGCGGCCGGCACGGTCGTCGATGGCATCGTTGCGCGCGGCGGCCGGGCCAAGGCATTCGCCGGCAACGTCGCCGAGGAAGCCGATGTGCTGCGGCTGTTCGACTCCGCCGTGGCGGACCTCGGGCCGCTGTACGGCCTGGTCAACAGCGCCGGCATCATCGGCGGCAACAGCCGGCTGGCCGATCTCGGCGCCGCCGCCATGCACGCCACGTTCGCCACCAACGTCATCGGCACCATGCTGTGCGCGCGGGAAGCGGTGCGGCGCCTGTCCACCGCGCAGGGCGGCACGGGCGGGTCGATCGTCAATCTGTCCTCGGTCGCCGCCCGGCTCGGCGGCCCCGGCGAGTTCGTGCATTACGCGGCGAGCAAAGGCGCGATCGACAGCTTCACGCTCGGCCTGTCGCGCGAGGTCGCGGCGGAGGGCATCCGCGTCAACGCGGTCGCCCCCGGCCTGATCGCGACCGACATGAACCCCCCTGCCCGTCTGGCCCGCATCGCCCCCCTGGTCCCGATCGGCCGCGCCGGCGAACCGCACGAGGTCGCCGAAGCGGTCGCCTGGCTGATGCAGCCGGCGGCGAGTTATGTGACTGGGACGATATTGACGGTTTCGGGGGGGAGGTGAGGAAAAGCGCAAATATAGCTATTCTTCTGCGTCTGTCTCGCGTGCCATGAACGCATCGCGGGCGCCGTGCCGGATATGCAGCACCGTAATGACATTCGAGGGCTCGTCGATGGCGTAAATGATCCTGTAGCGGTGGCGCCGCCGTCCGTAAATTATGTGCCGAAGGCTCGGATCTTCAGGGGTAGGCGTGCCTCTCGCGGGGAATTCGTCGAGGCTCAGCACGGCTTCCTCCAGACCGTTGAACCATAGCATCGCCTGCGAGGCATCCTCGGCGTTGATGGTGCGGTAGATGCGACGAAGATCGCGGGCAGCGCGGTTCGTGAGGTCAACGCGGTATGTCATGCGCCGCGCGGATGTCGGCAAAGACGTCGCGCGCGGGCCGGGTGTGCCCGGCCTTCACATCCTCGAGCCCCTGCCGGATCCCCTCGGCCGCGTTGGCTTCGGCGGCCAGATCGAGCAGGTGCTGGTAAGCCTCCGCGTCCTGCACGACGGCCGCTGCCCTGCCGTTCACCGTCAGGATCACCGGGCGCTTGGTGTCCCTGAGATGCTTCATGATCTCCGCCGAGTGGTTGCGGAAGGTGGTCATCGGTTGGATGTCTTTGGTGATGTCCAAGGGCCGCTTCCCATGCAATTAAATTACCTAATTCGGTAATATCAAACCTGACGAGTGGCCGACAAGAATTTATGGGATCGCTCTGACACGCCGACCATTCCATCCCCCTTATCCACAGTTACCCACAGCCCCGCCGCTCCCCCCGACGCAGCCGGTTCGGCTATGCTCACAAAACCATGAACCAGATCGAATCCGGCGGCCCATTGATGGGCCTGTCTCAGCGGCTGCCGCCCGCGAACCTCCAGGCCGAGCAGGCGCTGCTCGGTGCGTTGCTCGCCAACAACCGGGCCTATGAGCGGGTCAGCGAGTTCCTCGCCCCCGAGCATTTCGCCGATCCCATCCATGGCCGCATCTTCACCGCCATCCAGCGCCGCGTGGAGGCGGGGCAACTGGCCGACGCGGTCACGCTGCGGGGGGAGTTCGATCATAACGGCGTGCTCGACGAAGTCGGGGGCACCGCCTATCTGGCGCAACTGCTCTCGGCGATGGTCGGCATCATCAACGCCGGCGAGTATGGCCGCGCCATTCACGACGCCTGGCTGCGCCGGCAACTGATCGACATCGGCGAGACGGTCGTCAACAACGCCTTCGGCGCCGACCCGGAACTCGACGGCGGCAAGCAGGTGGAAGCGGCGGAGCAGTCGCTGTTCGACCTCGCCGTCAAGGGCGGCAGCGACGGCGCGGTGATGACGTTCGAGCGGGCGCTGGCCCAGGCGATCGAGGGAGCGGAGCGGGCGTTCCACCGCTCCGGCGGTGTCTCCGGCCTGTCGACCGGGCTGCGCGACCTCGACAACAAGACCGGCGGGCTGCACCCCTCCGACCTGATCATCGTCGCCGGCCGGCCGGGCATGGGCAAGACCGCGCTGGCGACGAAGATCGCCTACGGCGCGGCGCGGGCGCTGCTGGCGGAGGCGCGGGCGACGGACCCGAACGCGCTGGCCCGGAAGGCCGTGGTGATCTTCTCGCTGGAAATGAGCGCCGAGCAGTTGGCGACGCGCCTGCTGGCGGAGGAGGCGCGGATCTCCGGCGACCGCATCCGCCGGGGCGACATCGGCCAGAAGGAATTCGACCGGTTCGTCCAGGTCAGTCGCGAGTTGCAGGGGCTGCCGCTGCACATCGACGATACCGCCGCGATCACCTTGTCGGCGCTGCGCACCCGCTGCCGGCGATTGAAGCGCACGGCGGGCTTGGCTTTGGTGGTGGTGGACTATCTTCAGTTGATGCGCCCGGCCGCCGGGACGCGGCCGGAGAACAGGGTGCTGGAAATCAGCATGATCACGCAGGGCCTGAAGGCGATCGCGAAGGAACTGGCGGTCCCGGTGATCGCGCTGTCGCAGCTCTCCCGCGCCGTCGAGAGCCGGGAGGACAAGCGCCCCCAGCTTGCCGACCTGCGCGAATCGGGCTCGATCGAGCAGGATGCCGACGTGGTCATGTTCATCTATCGCGACGAGTATTACCTGCAACAACGCGCGCCGAAGCAGATTGCCTTCGACAACGAAGATAAATTCCACGGCGCGGTCGAGAAGTGGCAGCGCGACATGGAGCTGGTGCATAACCGCGCCGAACTCCTGATCGAAAAGCAGCGGCATGGCCCGACCGGAAAGATCGACCTTTTCTTCGAGGGTGAGTTCACCCGCTTCGCCGACATCGACCTGCATCACGGTGGGCAGGACGCTGACTGAGCCGCGGGCCGCCTACGCGACGCTGGAGATCGACCTCGGCGCGATCGTCGCCAACTGGCGGACTCTCAAGGCCGCGCATGGCGGGCGGCCGACGGCTTCGGTGCTGAAGGCGGACGCCTACGGCACCGGCGCCGTGCAGGCCGCCGCCGCGCTGCACGAGGCGGGCTGCGCCCATTTCTTCACCGCGCATCTGGCCGAGGCGGTGGCGCTGCGGCCATTGCTCGGCGGCGCGATGATCGGCGTGCTGAACGGCCCGCTGCCGGGCACCGAGGCCGACTATTCGGACTCGCGGATCATGCCGGTGCTCGGCTCGCTGGCCGATATCCGGCTGTGGGCGGCGCACGGCGGCCGGCTCGGCCGCAAGCTGCCGGCCCTGTTGCACCTCGATACCGGCATGGCACGGCTCGGGCTGGCGCTGGCGGACGTGCAGGCGCTCGCCGCAGACCCGGCGCTGCTGGCCGGCATCGACATCCTATACACGATGACCCACCTGATCGCCGCCGACGAGCCGGCGAGTGGCATCAACCGTGAGCAGCTTGGGCGCTTCTCGGCAGCGCGCGCGCTGCTGCCGCCGACGCCGGCCAGCATCGCCAACTCGTCGGGCCTGTTCCTCGGGCCGGCGTTCCACAGCGACCTCGCCCGCCCCGGCGCCGCGTTGTATGGCATCAACCCGACCGCCGGCCGGCCGAACCCGATGCGGCCGGTGGTCCGGCTGACCGCGCCGGTGCTGCAACTTCGCGACATCGCGGCGGGCGCCAGCGTCGGCTACAACGAGACGTGGCGCGCCGCCCGGCCGAGCCGGATCGCGGTGCTCGGGGTCGGCTACGCGGACGGGCTTCCGCGCGCCCTCTCCAACACCGGCGCCGCGTTTTTTGACGGGGTACGGCTTCCGCTGGTAGGCCGTGTCTCCATGGATTTGACGACATTCGACGTGACCGATCACCCCGGCATCGCCGTCGGGGACCGGCTGGAACTGCTCGGCCCGCACCGCGACGTCGCCGAGGTGGCGGCGGAGGCGGGGGAGAGCCCCTACGAACTGCTGACCCGCCTCGGACGGCGCTATGCGCGCACGTGGTTCGCGTGACCTCCCCGCTCGATCTGCTGGCCGCGCTCGGGCGCGGGGCAATCCGCCTGTGCCGGGCGATCGGCGACATCACGCTGTTCGGGCTGACCGGCCTGTTGGACATCGTGCGCCCGCCGTTCTACTGGCGGCTGTTCGTCCGCGCGCTGATGGAGATCGGCTATTACAGCCTGCCGGTCGTGGCATTGACGGCGTTGTTCACCGGCATGGTTTTGGCGCTGCAATCCTCGACCGGCCTCTCCCGCTTCTCCGCCGAGACGGCGATGCCGACGCTGGTGGTGCTGTCGATCACCCGCGAACTGGGGCCGGTGCTGGCGGGGCTGATGGTGTCGGGCCGCGTCGGCGCCGCGATGGCGGCCGAGATCGGGACGATGCGCGTGACCGACCAGATCGACGCGCTGACGACGCTTTCGACCGATCCGATGCGCTACCTCGTCGCACCCCGCCTGCTCGCCGGGATCATCGCGCTGCCGCTGCTGGTGGTGATCGCCGACATTCTGGGCGTGTTCGGCGGGTTCTTCGTCGCCACGATCAAGCTCGGGTTCGGGCCTTCCACCTACATCACCACGACGCTGACCAACATGCAGACGCAGGACGTCGTCTCCGGCCTGACCAAGGCGGCGGTGTTCGGGTTCCTGATCTCGCTGATGGGCTGCTACCACGGCTACAACAGCCGCGGCGGCGCGCAGGGCGTGGGGGCGGCGACCACGCTCGCGGTGGTCAGCGCATCGGTGCTGATTCTCGCGTTCGACTATCTGCTGTCCGAACTGTTCTTCGTGCGATGAGCGGCGCGGTCCCGAAAATCCGCGTGCGCGGCTTGCGCAAGGCGTTCGGCGACAAGGTCGTGCTCGACGGCGTCGACCTCGACATCATGCCCGGCACGTCGATGGTGGTGATCGGCGGCTCCGGCACCGGCAAGTCCGTGCTGCTGAAATGCATTCTGGGATTGCTCGACCCGGACGAGGGCACGATCGAGATCGACGGCAAGGATCTGCTGGCGATGGACAGCGCCGCGCGGGCGGCCACACGGGCAAAAATCGGGATGCTGTTCCAGAACGGCGCGCTGTTCGATTCGATCTCGGTCTGGGAGAATGTGTCCTTCGCGTTGCTGGCGCAGCATCGGGTGACGCGCGGCGGCGCGCGCGCGAAGGCAGGCGAGGTGCTCGGACAGGTCGGCCTGTCGCCGAGCGTGGGCGACCTGTCACCGTCGGAATTGTCGGGCGGGATGCAGAAGCGCGTCGGCCTCGCCCGCGCCATCGCCGCGCAGCCGGAAATTTTGTTCTTCGACGAGCCGACGACGGGCCTCGACCCGATCATGGGCGCGGTGATCGACGGGCTGATCGTCGATTGCGTCAAGCGGTTGGGCAGCACCGCGCTCGCGATCACCCACGACATGGCCAGCGCCACCCGCATCGGCGACCGAGCGGCGATGCTCTACAACGGCCGCATCGTCTGGACGGGACCAGCGGGCGAGTTGCTTGGGAGCGGCAACGAAGTGGTGGACCAGTTCACCCACGGGCGGCGGGACGGGCCGATCAAGATGGAGTTGCGGCGGTAGGTGAAGGAGCAAGTCAACCGCGTTCCTGGCCGCAAAGCCCGCGCGAGCGGGGGAAATTCACGCGGTCCTGAATTCGTACGTTGGTTTGCGCCGTTGCTTAAAGTCTTGCAGGAACTTGGAGATAGCGCCCGGCCGAAGGAAGCAAGCGAGCGAATCGCCGTGAGTCTTGGTATTGACGACAAACGTCTAAACGAGACGCTGAAAAGCGGGCAAAGCCGATTTTTGAACCAAGTCCATTGGGCCAGATTTTACCTCGACAAGGCGGGCTATATTCAGTCGACGACACGGGGCATCTGGACGCTCACCGATAAGGGGCGAAAAGCCCATCTCACCGAAACTGATGCACTGAAAATTTTTGCAGACGTTCAAGCTGGATTCGATCATGACGGACCGACCAATGTTTCGGATGAATCGGGCACATCGGATAGTGGGCCATCCGCTAGCGATTCGGTCCTTTCCGATGACGATACATTCGAAGCGGAACTGGCACGTACATTGCGTGGCCTATCGCCGAAAGGCTTCGAACGTCTGTGCCAGTTGATTTTACGTTCGGTCGGCTTCGATAACGTCGAAGTAACTGGCCGAAGTGGCGACGGGGGCATCGATGGTGTCAGAACGTTACGGATAAACCCTCTGTTGACGAGCCGCGTCGTGTTTCAGTGCAAGCGCTATGGAGCGCCCGTTGGCCCAGGCGCGATTCGTGAGCTTCGCGGCGCGATGGACGAGGGAATAGACCACGGAATTTTCCTTGCAACCAGCACGTTTACCGCCGAAGCGAAGCGTGACGCTGCCAGCGCTGGAAAGCGGCGAATTCAGTTAGTCGATATCGATGATCTGATTATACTTCTCAAACAATATGAAATAGGCGTCAAGCAAAGAATGATCACAGAGGTGGATCGATCATTTTTTGCGGAATATGAACTTCCTTCAAAGGAACCATAGCCCTGTGGCGAGCCCAAGGTCGCGCGATATCTACTCCACGAGCGAGGGCACAGCTTGCGATCCACCCGACCTTTCCGGCTGGACTTTCCCCGCAAACTGCGACATTATGATGTTATGTCGATATCTTTGACGCCTCAGCAGCACGCTTGGCTTACCGCCCGCGTCACGCGTGGCGAGTTTGCGTCCGTAGCGGACGCCGTCAGGCAACTGATCGACGACCGCATGGCGGAAGAGAGCGATGACCTCACGTGGGCAAAGCCATACGTCGAGGAAGCTCTTGCGGCTGTCGCAAAGGGCGAAGTGATCACCCGCGAAGAACACAAGGCCCGTAAAGCTCAGCGTCTGGCTGCCTTGCGAGGGTGATAGCGAGACTGGTCTTTACCGCTCTCGCTGACGCCGACAGTGCCGAAATCTTCGTTGACTTGGCTGCGACAGCCAGCGCGAAGACCGCGCTGCGATACGATAGCGCGTTTGAAAGATTGTACGATCGCCTATCGACATTCCCCGAGAGCGGCGCACTGCGACCCGCGTTGGGCGAGCACCTCCGGATTTGTGTCGTTTCGCCGTTCGTCATCATTTATCGCTATTTGCCAGGCGACGACACCTTGACGGTACTCCGCATAGTCCATGGCCGTCGGCGAATCAGCGGACTGTTGCTCACGCGTCGCGACTGACCAGCGGGCAGACGGTCGCGACAGGCCAGACAAAACGGCATATGACGTAGCCGAACCGGAGCGCGTCCAGGACCCCCACCCTTGCCCAAACCCGCCACCCGATTCGTCTGCCAGGCCTGCGGTGCCGTCGTGCCGCGGTGGGCGGGGCGGTGCGAGACGTGCGGGGAGTGGAATTCCATCGTTGAGGAATCCGTCGACGCCGGCCCGGGCATCGCCAAGGCGCCGATGAAGCCGGGCGCGTCGAAGAAAATCGCCTTCGTGCCGCTGGCCGGCGAAGCGGCACCCCCGCCGCGCGTGGCGATCGGGATTGCCGAACTCGACCGGGTGCTGGGCGGCGGGCTGGTGCCGGGGTCGGCGGTGTTGCTCGGCGGCGACCCGGGCATCGGCAAATCGACGCTGCTGCTGCAAGCCGCCGCCAGCCTCGCGCGCGCGGGGCGGCGGGTTCTGTACGTCTCGGGCGAGGAGGCGATCGAGCAGGTGCGGCTGCGCGCCCGCCGGCTCGGCGTGACCGACGCGGCGCTCGGCCTCGCCGCCGCGATCAACCTGCGCGACATCGCCGCCTCGCTGGAGGCGGAGGCGGACACGACGATGGTCGTGATCGACAGCATCCAGACGATGTGGCTCGACAGCATCGAGTCCGCACCCGGCACCGTCTCCCAGGTCCGCGCCTCGGCGTTCGAGCTGATCCGGTTGGCCAAGCTTCGCGGTTTCTCCGTCGTGCTGGTTGGGCACGTGACCAAGGAGGGCGCCATCGCCGGGCCCCGCGTGTTGGAGCACATGGTCGACGCGGTGCTGTATTTCGAAGGCGACCGGGGGCACCAGTTCCGCATCCTGCGGGGCGTGAAGAACCGCTTCGGCGCCACCGACGAAATCGGCGTGTTCGAGATGACGGACCGGGGGCTGGCCGAGGTGCTGAACCCGTCCGCGCTGTTCCTGGCGGAGCGGCGGGGCAACGTTTCGGGCAGTGCGGTGTTCGCCGGGCTGGAGGGATCGCGCCCGGTGCTGGTGGAGGTGCAGGCGCTGTTGTCGGCCAACCCGAGCGGGGCGCCCCGGCGGTCGGTGATCGGGTGGGACGGCGGGCGGCTGTCGATGCTGCTGGCGGTGCTGGAGGCGCGGTGCGGCCTCCGCCTCGGGTCGCACGACGTTTACCTCAATGTCGCGGGCGGCCTGCGCATCACGGAGCCGGCGGCGGATCTGGCAATCGCCGCCGCCCTCGCCTCCGCCGCCGCCGACCAGCCGACCGATCCAGGGCGGGTCTATTTCGGCGAGGTCGGCCTGTCCGGCGAGGTGCGGCAGGTGGCGCAGGCGGAGGCACGGCTGAAGGAGGCGCAGAAGCTCGGATTCGAGGGGGCCTGCCTGCCACGGCGGCTGGCCCGGGGCAACCGGCCGCTGGCCGCCCCGGACGGCATGGCGCTGCACGAAATCGGCCATCTCGCCGACCTCGTGGCCGAATTCGGGCCGCCGAAGCCGGCCTCGGCCCGCTGATGCGGGCACGCTGATGCCGGAGCGGGGACCGCTGGCGCGACACGGCGCCGGGGGGATATATCGCACCCAGTTGTACGGACGGTTGCCGCGTGAACTGGGTCGATCTCGTCGTTATGCTGCTGATGCTGGTTTCCGCGCTGCTCGCTTTCTCCCGCGGGTTCGTGCGCGAGGTGCTGGGCATCGGCTCCTGGGCGGCTGCCGGCGCATTCGCGATCTGGGCGTTTTCGTCCGCCCGGGACCGATTTCGGGTCTGGATTCCCGACAGCGAGTTTGCCGACGTCGCCGCCTTCGGCACCCTGTTCGTGATCGCCCTGTTCTTTCTGACGGTCGCGGCGAGTTGGGGCGCCCGCCTCGTCCAGGATTCCGTCCTGAGCGGCATTGACCGGACCTTTGGCCTGCTATTCGGTCTGGTGAGGGGTGCGGCGTTGCTCGTGGCCGCCTATATCATCGTCGGGCTGGTGGTGCCGCTGGATCACTGGCCCGATGACGTGCAAGAGGCGCGTTGTATGCCGCTGATCTATCGTGGCGCCGCGTTTGTCGCGGAAATCATGCCCGAAGGCTATCGGCCGTCGGTCAGTATGCCGCCGGGCGTGCATGAAACGCCGGCCGCCGACCTGTTGCGACTACTCCCCCAGGGCCGAGCCGTCGTTCGGCCCTGACGCGGTCAGGAGACCACGCGAGATGCCACTTCCCGCCGACCAAGCCGATACCCAGCCGGGTGACGACGACAAGCTGCATGAGGAATGCGGCGTGTTCGGCGTCTGGGACAGCGTCGACGCCGCCGCTGTCACCGCGCTGGGGCTGCACGCGCTCCAGCACCGGGGGCAGGAGGCGACCGGCATCGTCAGCTACGATGGCAACCGCTTCCATTCGCATCGCGGCCTCGGGCTGGTCGGCGACAATTTCTCCGAGCCGCGGGTGATCGCGGGGCTGCCCGGCAGCCGGGCGGTCGGCCACAACCGCTATGCCACGACCGGCGACACGGTGCTGCGCAACGTGCAGCCGCTGTATGCCGATTTCGAGTTCGGCGGGCTCGCCGTCGGGCACAATGGCAACCTGACCAACGCCACCGCGCTGCGTCGTGCGCTGGTCCGGCGCGGCTGCCTGTTCCAGTCCACCACCGACAGCGAGGTGTTCATCCACCTGATCGCGATCAGCCTGTATTCCACCGTGGTGGACCGGCTGATCGACGCGCTCAAGCAGGTGGTCGGCGCCTATTCGCTGATCGCGCTGACCTCCGAGGCGCTGATCGGCGTGCGTGACCCGCTCGGCGTGCGCCCGCTGATCCTCGGCCGGCTCGGCGAGGGGACCGGCGGGTGGGTGCTGGCCAGCGAGACCTGCGCGCTCGACATCGTCGGGGCGAGCTTCGTGCGCGATGTTCAGCCCGGTGAGATCGTCGTGATCGACGACACCGGCGTGCGCAGCATTCGCCCGTTCAACGCGGCGCCCTCGCGGTTCTGCGTGTTCGAGTACATCTATTTTGCCCGGCCGGATTCGATGGTCGAAGGGCGTCCCGTCTACGACGCCCGCAAGCAGATCGGCCGCGAGCTGGCGCGCGAAAGCCATGTGCCGGCCGACGTGATCGTGCCGGTGCCGGATTCCGGCGTGCCGGCCGCGATGGGCTACTCGCTGGAAAGCGGCGTGCCGTTCGAGCTCGGCATCATCCGCAACCACTATGTCGGCCGCACCTTCATCGAACCGACCGATGTGATCCGCCATCTCGGCGTGAAGCTGAAGCACTCGGCCAACCGCGCCGTGCTGGAAGGAAGGCGCGTGGTCCTGGTCGACGACAGCATCGTGCGCGGCACGACAAGCAAGAAGATCGTCGAGATGGTGCGGCAGGCGGGTGCCGCGGAGGTGCATTTGCGCATCTCCTCGCCGCCGACCACGCATTCCTGCTTCTACGGCATCGACACGCCGGAGCGCAGCAAGCTGCTGGCCGCGCGGCACAGCGTGGCGGAGATGGCGGAGCAGATCGGCGTCGACAGCCTCGCGTTCATTTCCATCAACGGCCTGTATCGCGCGCTGGGCGAGGGCGCCCGCCGGGGCGAACTGCCGCAGTTCTGCGACGCCTGTTTCACCGGCGACTACCCGATCCCGCTGCCGGACGCGATGCAGAACGACAACCGGGAACTGAGCCTGCTGACCGAATCGCGGTAGGCGCGGCGCTCCGCCGCGCGCCCATGTCCGCTACGGCAAGCCGCCCGACATGGCTGCTGGCCGGCGCCGGCGCGTTCGCGCTGCCCGCGTGGCTGTTCTACCGCCTCGTCATGTACCACTTCTACATTCGCGGCGGCTTCGTCGAGGACACCGGGCTGCTTGCCGCGCTTGCGTGGCACAACGGGCTCGCGCTGCACCTGCCGCCGACGATCGGCAGCGGCTCGTTCTTCGCCATTCACGTGGCGCCCGTGCTGGTCCTGGTCTCGGCGGTCAGCGATGTTCTGCCGGTCACACTGCCGCGGATGTTTTCCGGTTTCATCGGCGTCAGCCATGGGCTGCTGGCGCTGTCCGTGTTCTGGCTGCTGACCAGCGGATACGATGTGCGGCGTGGCTGGCCGCTGCTGCTTGCCGCACTCGCCGCCGTCGGGTTCGCGTGCAGCGGGCTCGCCATCGCGATTGCCCGCTATCCGCATTTCGAGCCGTTCGGCGCCGCCTGCCTTCTACTCAGTTTCGTGGCGCTGGCGCTGCGGCATCGCACTGTCGCCCTGGTCGCCTTCGCGCTCGCGCTGGCCACGCGCGAGGATTTGGGGCTGCACGCCTTCGGCTTCCTGTCGCTATGGGTCGTCGCCGAGCGATTGCGGGGCGTGCGGTGGCGGCGCAATGCGTGGGAGATCGGATTCGCCTGCGTCGGGCTCGCCTATTCCGCCGTGGCGCTGGCTGCGCAGCACTCGGCGTTCCCGGGTAACTCGTCGTTGGCGCGCATCTATCTCGGCGATCCGCCATTCGCGCATCTGACCGGCGGGCTGCTGGCCGACCGGTTGGCCGGCTGGCCGGCGGTTCATGCCTGCATCCTCTTGCCGGCAATGGGGGCGCTTCTGTGGGCGGGGCGGACGCGCGATCCGTTCGTCCTGGTCGGCTACGCCGCATGTCTGCCATGGGCGCTGCTGCACCTGCTCGCCGTCGCTCCGCTGGCCGGATGGATGGTGGGGTATTACGGCTTTCCGTTCCTGATCGCGATGGCGTGGCCGGCGCTGGCGGGCGTCATCGGCCGACGCCACGCCGTAACGGTGCTCGGCCCGCCATGGGCACCGGCGGCGGCCATGCTCGCGCTGGTGGCGCTGAGCCTGGCTCCGGTCGGATGGGACTACGATCCCGGCCGGATTGCGCTGCCAGATGCGTTCCTGGATCAACCGAGCGCCGAACAGCAGATCGAGACCGATCGCGCGATTGCGGCGCTGGCCGGTGCGCGCGACGTGCTCGGGCCGTTCGTCGTCGACAACAGCGTGGCGGCACTCGCCCCCTCCGCGTTCGCCAGCAGCGAGCTTCTGGCGTGGGCGAAGGCCCCGCCGCACACGGTGCTGTTTCTCGCCGAGGGCTACGATGCCCCCAGGCTGCGGGCGATGCCCGGTCTGCCCGAACGCTACGCGGTTCCCGGCACGACGCTGCGCATCGCCACCGATCGGCCGGAGGCCCTGTTGCAGTCTCTTGGCATTCCGCTCGTGCCGAGCCGGTAGCTCAAATCCTGTCCGCCGGCCGCGCCAGGATCTTCACGTCGCCCGCCCCGCCGTCGTCGGTCCATCCGGCGTCGCGCAGCGTCGAGAGGATGTGCGGCGACCAGGCGACGACGCGGTCCACTTTCCAGCGGTCGAGCAAGGCGGCACGCTCGGAGTCGTCCCATTGGATGGCAGAGCCGTCCGCGATGATGTTCGTCGGGTAGCAATCCACGCGCGGGTCCCAGAACACCGGCACGCCGTGGTCGCCGAGGAAGCCCCCCAACTGGTATTCATTCCACACGCGGTGCCCCGCCAGCCGGGCAAACGGGAAATCCGCCGGGAAGCGCGCCGGTTCGAACCGGGGTGGCGGCAGGACGAAGGCGGCGACGGCGAGGATCATCGCGCCGGGCAGGAAAGGCGACGGCACGCGCAGCGGGGCCATCCAGCGCGCCAGACCGGCGCTGACCCAGGGGAGCAGCCCGATCGCGGCGATGTCGGTGAAGCGGGCGTGGCGGAAAGCCATGACCGAGAACGCCGCCCACAGCAGCACCGGGCGCCACCGCAGCGGCCACACCACCGGCAGGGCCAGCAGCAGCAGTGCGGCCTGGAGCGCGCCATGCGGCGTCGCGAGCGGCAAAGGCTGCCATTCCGGGATCACCGTCTTGATCACGTCGCCCACGGAGGACGCCGGAAGATACTGGCTCAGCAGGCCCCAGATATGGGGACCATGCGGATTCGCCAGTGTCAGCAGCGCCGCGACGATGCCCCACCGCCAGTCGGCCAGACCGACGAGCACGATCCCGATCGGGAACGAGCCGTGCAGGTTCGCCCAAAGCATCGCCGTCACGGCCGCCAACGCCATCCGCTGCGGGCTCGGCGCGGCACCGCGCCCGCCGATCAGCCTTTCCTCGCCGGTCAGCAGGCGGGCCGGCGTGGTCAGTGCCACGGTGATCGCCATCATCAGGTTGCCCCAGCTCAACGCCCGCTCGGACACCCCCCACGACACCAGGACCATGGCCCACAGCAACACCAGCGGCATCGCCCGCCCGCCGTCGGGCCGCCATGCCGCATAGGCCAGCACCAGCCATGTCGCGCCGAGCAGCAGGCAGCGGAGCAGGCCGACCCGGTCCGGCCCGGCGACCGCGTCGATCAGGCCGACGCCGGCCTCGTGGGTGATCCACGGCGTGTCGGGCGCGGTCCAGGAGAAGCTGTTGGTGACTGGCATCGGCCCGTGCAGCCAATGCTCGCCGAACCAGGACAGCCACCAGAAATCCGGGTCGCCAAGCGGCTGCGACCACGGCGGCAGCAACCGGACGGAGAGCGCCACGACCGCCACCGCGAACCACAGCACCCTGTCGCGCGTTGCCCCCCGCGCGTGTCTCATGCCAATGCCGTTCCCCCTGTCAGACGGGGTGGCTCAGGACTTTCCCACTGCCCCCGGCACGCCGGCCGCCGCCAGCGCCGCCGCCTGCCGCTCGGCCAGCGACTCGACGCTGAAATCGGCGATCAGATCGTGGAACAGGCGCGACCAGTTCAGTTCGGCCTTGAGGCGGAGGAACACGCCGCCCAGCCCGATGGCACTGCGGTCCATCAGCACGAACTCGCGCGGCGGCGTCACGCCGCCGGTGCGCTTCAGGCCGGCATGGACGCGCTCCGCCACCTTGCGGCCGTACATCGGGTCGTCGGTCTCCTGGATGCGCCGCACCCGGTCGTCCGTCAGCGGCTCGTACAGGAACTGCGCCCACTCGTTCAGCACCGCCAGTTGCTCGGCGCTGACTTCCGGGAAGCCCCAGGTGCGGTAGGCCGAGCGTGCCTTCTCGTCGTCGCTGTCGCGCACCGCCTCGAACAACTCGATCACGCCGCGCACGAACTTGGGCGGGAACACGCGGATCACGCCGAAATCCAGCAGGTTCACGCTGCCGTCCGGCCGCACCTGATAGTTGCCGAGATGCGGGTCGCCGTGGATCACGCCGTAGCGGTAGAACGGCACGTACCAGGCGCGGAACAGCGACTCGGCGATCCGGTTGCGCTCCTCCTGCGGCGGGTCTTCCTCCAACCGCTGCATCAGCGGGCGGCCGTCGAGCCACGTCATCGTCAGCAGGCGCCTGGTGGTGAGTTCCGGAACCGGCGTGGGCACATGCACCATGTCCTCGTGCCCGAGCATCGCCCCGTAGAGCCGCATCTGCGCCGCCTCGCGCGTGTAGTCCAGTTCCTCGCGCAGGCGTTCGGACAGTTCCTGGAAAATCTCGTCCTGCTTGATGGCGCCGTCCATCCGCTGATAGACGGCCATGCCGAGCTTCAACTGGCGCAGGTCGGCTTCGACCGTGCTGGCCATGTCGGGATATTGCAGCTTGCAGGCGACCGGGGTGCCGTCGTGCAGCACCGCCTTGTGGACCTGCCCGAGGCTCGCCGCCGCCGCCGCCGTGTCGCTGAAGCTGTTGAACTTCGCGCGCCAGTCCGCCCCGAGTTCGCTGACCATGCGCCGGCGCACGAACGCCGTTCCCATCGCCGGCGCGTTGGACTGCAACTGCGCGAGTTCCAGCGCGTATTCCGCCGGCAGCGCATCCGGCACGGTGGACAGGAATTGCGCGACCTTCATCAGCGGGCCTTTCAGCCCGCCGAGGATCGTTTTCAGGTCTTCCGCGTGCGCCGCGCGGTCGTTGCGGATGCCGAAGGCGCGCGCGCCCACCACCCGCGCCGCGATCCCGCCCACCGCGCCCGAGGTGCGGGCGAAGCGGCGGATTTCGCCGAACAGGGTCGAACGGTCTTCGGCTTCCGACATCTATGATCCCGCCTGCAATTCGTCGATGAAGCCCGAAATCACGTCGAGCCCGCGCTTCCAGAACGCCGGATCGGTTGCATCGAGGCCGAACGGCGCCAGCAATTCCTTGTGCCGCTTGGTCCCGCCGGCGCGCAGCATGTCGAGATACTTCGCCTGGAAGCCCGGATGCCCGTCCTGGAACACCGAATACAGCGCGTTCACCAGGCAATCGCCGAACGCATAGGCGTAGACGTAGAACGGCGAGTGGATGAAGTGCGGGACGTAGGACCAGAACACGCTGTATTCCGGCGTGAACTCGAACGCCGGGCCGAGGCTCGTCGTCTGCACGTCCATCCAGATCTCGCCGATCCGCTCGGGCACCAGTTCGCCGGTGCGCCGTTCGTCGTGCAGCTTCGTCTCGAACTGATAGAAGGCGATCTGCCGGACCACCGTGTTCAGCATGTCCTCGACCTTGCCGGTCAGCATGATGCGCCGCCGCTTCGGGTCGGTCTCCGCGTCCAGCAGCGCGCGGAATGTCAGCATCTCGCCGAACACGCTCGCGGTCTCGGCCAGCGTCAGCGGCGTGCCGGACATCAGGTAGCCCTGGTCGCCCGCCAGCACCTGATGGACGCCATGCCCGAGTTCGTGCGCGAGCGTCATCACGTCGCGGGTGCGGCCGTGATAGTTCATCAGGATATACGGGTGCGCCGAGGGAACGGTGGGGTGGGAGAAGGCGCCGCCCGCCTTGCCCGGGCGCAGATCGGCGTCGATCCAGGGCCGGTCGAAGAAGCGGGCGCCGACGCCGGCCAGATCGGGCGAGAACGCGCCGTAGGCGCCCAGCACCCGGGCGCGCGCCTCCGCCCACGGAATCGTCCGGTCGTCGTCCTCCGGCAAGGGCGCGTTGCGGTCCCAGTGCTGCAACTTCGGCAGGCCGAGCCAGCGCGCCTTCAGCAGGTAGTAGCGATGCGCGAGCCGAGGGTAGTCGGCGGTCACGGCCGCGACCAGCGCGTCCACCACCTCGTCCTCGACCATGTTGGCGCGATTGCGCACGCTGGCCGGGCGCGGATAGTGGCGCCACGTGTCGATGATCTCCTTGTCCTTGGCGAGGGTGTTGGTGACGAGGGCGAACAGCTTGATGTTGTTGCCGAACGCCTCGCCGATCGCCTTGCCCGCCGCTTCCCGCACCGAGCGGGTGGGGTCGGACAGCTTGTTGAGCGCGGCGCTGACGGTCAGGTCCTCGCCGCCGAGCGGCACGCGCATTCCCGCGACCGTTTCGTCGAACAGCCGCGACCAGGCGGAGCGGCCGGTCACTTCCTTTTCGTGCAGCAGCTTCTCCAGCTCGTCGGAAAGCTGATGCGGCCGGAACACCCGAAGGTCGCGCAGCCATGGCGCCCAGTGCGCGAGCGACGGGTCGGCGAGCTTGGCCTCCAGCGCCGCCTCCTCCAGCCGGTTGATGTCGAGCGTGAAGAAGATCAGGTCGCTGCTGATCGCGGTGACGCGCTCGGTCATCGACTGGCTGAAGCGGCCGATTTCGGAATTGGTCGAATCGCCGCTGAATAGCAGTTGCGAATACGACATCACGCGGCCGAGGATTTCCTCGATGCGCTCATATTCGGCGATCGCGCCGGCCAGCGCCGCGCCCGGCAGCGACGCGATCCGCCCGGTGTAGGTCGCGGCGAATGTCTTGGCGGCGGCTTCCGCGCTGGCCAGATCCGCCTTCAGTTCCGGGCTGTCGGGGCCGGGATAGAGGTCGGCGAGGTCCCAGGTGGGAAGGTCGGAGCTGTTATGCCCTGCGCCTGCCGTGGCGGCTTGTCCGTCTGGCATGGACTTCTGTATCCCGTTCTGATCGATCACACTGCACATAAGCGACGCGGGCCAGCCGTCAAAGGTCCGTGCATGGGAGCAGCCAGCCTTGGACCCCTATCCGCAGTGGCCGAACCTCGCGGCGATGATGTTCGACCGGGCCCGGCAATGGCCGGAACGGCCGATGTTACGCCATTTCAGCGGCGGCGAATGGCACGGCATGAGCTGGGGGAAATTCGGCGGCCTGGTCGGCGCGGTCGCGCGCAATCTGCTGGCGGCCGGCGTGTCCGCCGGCGACCGGGTGCTGATCGTTTCGGAAAACCGGCCGGAATACCCGATCATCGAGACCGCGCTGATGGCCATACGGGCGGTGCCGGTGCCGACCTACGTGACCAACACGCCGGACGACCACGCCCACATCCTGCGCGACTCGGGCGCGCGGGTGGCGGTGTGCGCGAACGCCGCCCTCGCCGCGAAGGTTGCCGCGACGGGGCTTCTCGACCTGATGGTCACGCTGGACGGTTCGGTTGTCCCGGGCCTGCGCACGCTGGCATGGGCGACGCTTGCCGAAGGTGCCGTCCGGTTCGACGATCTGGCGGCTGCGGCGATGGAGATCCCGTCGGGCGCGCTCGCGTGCCTGATCTATACGTCGGGGACCGGCGGCACGCCGAAGGGCGTCATGCTGTCGCACCGCGCCATCCTCTCCAACTGCCGGGGCGCGGCGAAGATGGTGCGGTCGTTACGCCTGAAGGACGAGATCTACCTCTCGTTCCTGCCGCTGTCGCATTCCTACGAGCACACCGCCGGCCAGTTCTTCCTGCTGAGCATCGGCACCGAAGTGGTCTATTCCCGGGGCGTCGAGCATCTGGCGGCCGATCTGCTCGCGGTCCGGCCGACCATCGTGACCATCGTTCCGCGCGTGCTCGAGACGATTCAGAGCCGCGTCCTGCTCCAGGTGCGGCGCCAGCCGGCATGGCGGCAGCGGCTGTTCGACGCCGCCGTTGCGATCGGGCGCAAGCGCGCCGAGGGGGAGCCGCTCGGCCTGTTCGAGCGTCTGGCCGATCCGCTGCTCGATCGACTGGTGCGGCAGAAGGTGCGGGCGCGGTTCGGCGGGCGGCTGAAGACCGCGATGTCCGGCGGCGCGCGGCTGGAGCCGGAGGTGTGGCGCTTCTTTCTCGGCATCGGGCTGGAGCTGCTGCAAGGCTATGGCCAGACCGAGGCCGGGCCGGTCGTGTCGGCGAACACGCGCGGCGCCACCCGGGTCGGCACGGTCGGGCGGCCGCTGGAAGGGGTGGACCTGCGGATCGCCGAGGACGGCGAGATCCTGGTGCGCGGCGATCTGGTGATGGAAGGGTACTGGGGCCGGCCCGCCGAGACGGCGGCAGTGATCCGCGACGGCTGGCTGCACACCGGAGACGTCGGCCACCTGGATGCCGGCGGCTATCTGAGCATCACCGATCGCAAGAAGGACATGATCGTCCTGAGCGGCGGCGAGAACGTATCGCCGGCCCGCATCGAGGGGCTGCTGGTCGCCCAGCCTGCCATCGCCCAGGCGGTCGTGCTCGGCGAGGGCCGCGCCAGCCTGATGGCGCTTCTGGTCGCCGCCGAGGGCTACGACGAGCCGGCGGTGGCGGCGGCGCTGGCCGACGTCAACAAGGGGCTGTCAGTGACCGAACGCATCCGCCGGCACGCCGTGGTGCCGCCGTTCACGATCGACAACGGGATGCTGACCGCGACCCAGAAGGTCCGCCGGCACATCGTGATGGAACAGCACAAGGCGGCGCTGGCGGGGTTGCTCGTCTAAGCAAACATTCATTGATGGTCCAACGCTTGCCTTCCGCCGTAGATGAGCCCCCTCCCCTTGCGGGAGGGGGTTGGGGGAGGGGTGTTGGCGCTCCGACTCTGGTGCGGTTGCACCCCTCCCCCCAGCCCCCTCCCACAAGGGGAGGGGGAGCATTTGTTGGCCGTGTCAATGGAAGCTGCTTAGTCCGCGATCGCGAACCGCCGGACCCTACTTCGCGGCTTCGACGGAGGACATCGCGGCGCGCACGCGGGTGGCGTCGAAGGTTTCCTCCACCTTGCGCTTGCCGGAGATGATGTCCGCCTGGGCGGCCATCAGTTCGGTCCACACCGCCTCGGGGATGTGCGGCGTCTTCAGCAGGTGGATCGAGCCGCTGGCGAGGCTGAGATGGTAGTCGTGCGTTCCGAAGGTATCGGCCTTGATGTCCTGCACCATCTGCTCGAACACCGGCGTGTAGTCCCAGACGACGGAACTGAGCAGGTGGCCGTGGTCGATGCTGGTCTTGTCGCCGATCACGTCGATGAACCAGACTTTTCCGCCGCCGGGCGGCGTGGCGGTTTCGACCGCCTGCAACATGCCGAACGAGGCGCCGTTGCCCTGGCCGAAGATCACGTCGGCGCCGGCGGCGATGGCGGCCTCGGTGACGCGCTTGGCGCCGGCGGCATCCGAATAGGCGGCGGGGCCGATCACCGCGTAGCGGATCTTGATGTTCGGCGAGGCTGCCTTGGCGCCCTGAGCGAACCCGAACGACTGGGAATTCCACGCCGGCGGCTCGCCGGAAACGACGATGGCGATCGTTCCCGTCTTCGTCGTCCGGGCGGCGAGGATGCCGGCGAGGAACGCGCCCTCATGCCCACTCAGCGTGTAGTCGGCAACGAGGCCGGGCACGAGTGCCTTCGGGTTGTCCACCACCGCGACCCGCGTGTGCGTCTCGGCCGCGATTTCCGGGGCGGCGGTGTTGTAGCCGCTGGCGTGGGCGATGATCAGGCCGGTCTTGTCGTCGGCCAGCTCGCGCAGCGTGGCGCGGACGTCGCCGTAGCCGAGGCCCTGCGCGAGGGTGAATTTCAGCCCGAACTTCTTGGCCACCGCCGCCGCCGCCGTCGCGCCCTGCTGGTTCCAGCCGAAATCGTTGGCTTCCTCGGGCGTCATGATCGCCAGAGACGAAATCTCCGCCGCGCGGGCCGCACTGGCGGCGAGAGACGCTGTCACGGCAATCGCGGCAGCCAAGCGGGCAAAACGGACGAACATCTCGGAAGCTCCCCAGGCCGGACGAAGATGCCGAGACGGATGGCATGTCTCGGGCGAGCGAGAACTGCCCTTACACGCGCCTGGGGTCGAACGAAAGGGGCAGCGAAGCTGACCTGCGTGCCGCGATGACGGCCCGGCGGGTCAGACCGGTTCGAGTTGCCGGACCGGCCGAGCCTGCGGCAGGCGCGGCGGCAGGTTCGGGACCAGGCAGGCCGGCAACGGGCGCATCGGCTGATCCGCGTTCGGCGAGGGCGGCGGCGGGACGATGTGCGGCACATGCTCGCCGCCCGGGCCATCGTTGCCCGGCTTGAGCATGATCAGTTCACGCACCCCGATCAGCAGCGGAACGCCGAACGTCAACGACCCGCTGAGAACGACCCAAAGGCCAGCGTCCATGACCAAACCTCCCGTTCGAGAATGCCCTCGTGACAATCCTGCCGTGGCGCCGTGACGAATGCCACCGAAATGCGACACTATGCCGCGAGGCGGAACGCGCGCGCCGCGAGGCGGGCGGCGAGCGCGCGCGGAATCTGCCGGGACGCGCGGGCGCGCGGGTAGGGCAGTTCGCTGAGCGACGCGACATCCGCCACCGGCGGCCGGCCGGCGGCGTTGTCGAACGGGTGGGTCTCGTGCGCGGGCAGGTAGCTCTCCGCCGCGGCCCCTTCGGCGAGGATCAGCGCGTGGCGCGGCAATTCGACATGGTAGTAGCGGAATGTCGGCGGCATCGCGTCTTCCGCCGTGATCGAGCCGCCGTTCAGCAGCGCCGATGCGTGGACCATGATCCCGCCGAGCAGCAACGCATGGCCCGGCGAAAGCAGCAGGTCGCGGCTCGGCACGCCGTCACCCAGCGCCCCCGCGCGCACCCGGATGGGAAGCGTCCGCACCGGATCGTGCCGTGACCGCACGATCGTCTGGACGCCGAGCCAGCGCAGCGGCGCCGTCTCGCCCTCCATGGTGACGATCTCGTCACCGGGCCGGAGCGTCTCGACCGCCCGCTCCCCGTCGGCGGTCAGGATGCGGGTGCCTTCCAGGAAGCACGCGACGAACGGCGGCGAGGTGTCGAGCACCGGCTCGGTCGCCAGGAACACCGTGCCGGAGATGTCGGCCGGCCCCACGGAAATCTGGCCCGAGGTGAGGCCGTAGACATCGTTGTCGGTGATGCTCGCGGTCACCGAGGTGTCGTTGACGACGGCGACCGGACTCTCGACCGACTGATCGTACAGGATCGTGTTGCCGCTGACGGTCAGGCTGGAGGAGGCATAGGTGTCGCCCTCCTCGCCATACGACATCATGTTCCAGTTTTCGGATTGCGGTCCCTTCTCGATGACGTTGCCGCTGATCGTGGCGTTGCCGCCGTTCGGCAGGTCGATCTCGTAGCTGGCGGTGCCGGCCGGCCCGTCCTGGATGCGGTTGTTTTCGATGATCGTGGTCTGCGCGAGGCTTCTGATCTCGTGGCCGACGACGGCGCCGGTGAAGTAGCTGTTGGTGACGGTCAGCGTGCCGATCTGGCCGACATCGAGGTTGTGGTTGACGGCGTTCGGGTCGCCGTTGTCGGCGAACTCGGTGTGGTTGATCGTGATGCTGCCGGATGGGTCCGGGTTGGCGAGCAGGCCGTCCTGGTTGCCGTAGAAATAATCGTTGTTCAGCAGCAGCGTCCCGCCCTCGTAGCGGACGCCCGAGCCATTGCCGTCCGGGCTGACGGCGCCGGAGAACGAAAAGTTGCTGATGGAAACGGTAACGCCAGGGCCGCCCTCGTCGATGATGCCCTTCCCGTTCGGCGGCGGCACGGTGGCGACCATGTTCACCATGCCGCCGACACCCACCAGCGTCAGGTCTTCCGAGATGCCTTCAGGGAAATCGTCGATGTAGGTGCCGGCCTGCACCTCGATCGTATCGCCGGATGCGGCGGCGGCAACGGCGGCGGAGATGGTGGTGAAGCCACCATTCGCCCCCACGGTAAGGATGGCCACGGCAAGGCTCCCTTACTTCGGGGTTCATTGCATCGGCGCGATAACATAACCTGTGTACGAAACATATGTGCCGGCCGGACGGCCGTGCAACTTAAATCGGCGCCACGAATTTGGTTTCGACTCAGTGCCGGAAATGTCGCATCCCGGTCAGCACCATCGCCACGCCCGCCGCGTCCGCCGCCGCGATCACCTCGTCGTCGCGCATCGAGCCGCCGGGCTGGATCACGGCGGTCGCACCGGCGGCGATGGCGGCTTCCAGCCCGTCGGCGAACGGGAAGAAGGCGTCGGAGGCGACGACGCTGCCGTGCGTCAGCGGCTCCGCCAGGCCCGCCGCCTTCGCGGCTTCGGCGCCCTTCCAGGCGGCGATGCGGGCGGAATCGACCCGGCTCATCTGCCCCGCGCCGATGCCGACGGTGGCGCGGTCCTTCGCGTAGACGATGGCGTTGGACTTGACGTGCTTGCAGACGCGAAACGCGAAGACGAGGTCGGCGAGTTCGGCCCTGGTCGGCGCCCGCCGGGTCACCACGCGCAGCGCCGCCGGATCGACGCGGCCGGCGTCGCGGGTCTGCGCGAGGAACCCGCCGGCAACGCTGCGGATCACGAGCCCCGGCGCCGCCGGGTCGGGGAGGCCACCGGTCAGCAGCACGCGGAGATTCTTCTTACGGGCGAGCAGTGCCAGGGCCTCCGGCGTCGCGTCCGGCGCGACAATGACCTCGGTGAAGATCGCGGCGATCCGCTCGGCCGTCGCTTCGTCGAGCGGGCGGTTGACGGCCACGATGCCGCCGAACGCCGAGACCGGGTCGCAGCGCAGCGCTGCCACCCACGCATCGGCGAGGCTTGCCGCCGAGGCGACGCCGCACGGGTTGGCGTGCTTGACGATCACGACGGTCGGCTCGGCGAACTCCGCCACCGCCTCGACCGCCGCGTCGGTGTCGTTGAGATTGTTGTAGGACAGTTCCTTGCCCTGCACCTGCCGCGCCGTCGCGACGCCGGGGCGGCCGCCGTTGGCGTAGAACGCCGCCTGCTGGTGCGGGTTCTCGCCGTAGCGGAGCGACTGGCGCAGCGCCCCGCCGATCGTCAGCCGCTGCGGAAACACATCGCCGCGCTGGTCCGCGAACCACGCGGCGATGGCGGCGTCGTAGGCGGCGGTGCGGGCATAGGCGGCACCGGCCAGCCGGCGGCGCAGCGCCAGCGTGGTGCCGCCGTGGGCGGCGAGTTCCGCGAGGATGTCGGCGTAGTGCGCGGGCTCCGTCAGCACCGCGACGAAATCGTGGTTCTTCGCGGCGGCGCGGATCAGCGCGGGGCCGCCGATGTCGATGTTCTCCACGCAATCGTCGAACGCCGCGCCGCGCGCCACCGTCGCCTCGAACGGATAGAGGTTGACCGCCACAAGGTCGATCGGCGCAATCCCGTGCGCCTGCATCTGCACCAGATGATCCGGCAGGTCGCGGCGGCCGAGGATGCCGCCGTGGATTTGCGGCACCAGGGTTTTCACCCGGCCGTCGAGAATCTCCGGGAAGCCGGTGTGGTCGGAGACCTCGACCACCGCGACGCCGGCGTCCCGCAGCGCCTTGGCGGTGCCGCCGGTCGACAGGATTTCCACGCCCCGCTCCGCCAGCGCGCGGCCGAATTCCAGCAGCCCCGTCTTGTCGCTGACGGATATCAGGGCGCGGCGGATTGGAACGATGTCGGTCATGACGGCAGCCTCCGGCGACGGAAGCGCGGCCATAGACCTAGAGCCCGAGCAGGTCCAGCGTGCGGGCGACGACCCTGCCCTCGTCATAAAGGTCGAGCGCCCGTGCCCGCCCCGCCGCGCCCATGCGGGCACGCAGGCCGGAATCTTCGGCCAGCCGCCGCAGAGCCGCCGCCAGCGGTGCCACTTGCCGCGCCGGCACCAGCAGCCCGGTGGTCCCGTCGATCACCTGCTCCCGCGGCCCCCGGATGTTGGTGGCGACGACCGGGAGCGATGACAGCATGGCCTCGATCACCGACATCGGCAGCCCCTCGAAATGGCTCGGGAGCACGAAGATGTCGGCGGCGGCGAGCAGCGCTGGCACATCCTCCCGATAGCCGAGCCGGCGCAGGCGAGTGCCGAGGCCGCACCCGGCGAAATGCGGCTCCATGTCCTCGCCGTGGTCGGAGGGCAGCCGCTCGCCCGCCACCCACAGCTCCGCGTCGACATCGCGCATGGCGGCGAGCAGTTCCGGGTAGCCCTTGTGCCGCACGAGCCGCGAGACGGCGATCACGACGACCCGGTCCTCCGGCACGCCGAGTGTTGCCCGGATGCGGGCGCGCGCCGCCGGATCGGGATGGAAGCGCGCCGGATCGCGGCCGTTGCCGGCGGCCTCGGCGTGGCGGTGGAGGCCGAACCGCCGCGCGTCCGCCGCCTCGTCGCGCGAAACCGTCAGGTAGACGTCGGTCAAACGCCCTCCGACCCACTCCATCGCCAGCGAGGCCGCGCGGCGGAGGAGCGGTCCCGGCTGATTGAACAGGAACCCGTGCCCGGTGTAGGCGACGCGCGGCACGCCGGCGACGCGGGCGGCGAGGCGGGCGAGGAAGCCGCTGATCGGCATGTGCGCATGGACCATGTCCGGCCGCTCCGCGCGGAACAATGCCAGCAGCGCCCGGAACGCCCGCCACTGCGCGCGCGGCGACAGGCTGCGCGCGAGCGGCAGCGGCACGACGCGAAACCCCTCCGCCCGCGCGACATCGAGCAGCGGCCCATCGGCCGACACCCCGATCACCTCATGCCCCCGCGCCCGCACCCCCCGCATCAGCGGCAACAGAAAATGCCGCAGCGAGAAATCGACGTTCGTTACCTCGATGATTTTCATGGGCGGGTGTCAAGGCGCGGTGTGAGGCTCACCCCAGCTTCGTGATCGCCCACTTCACGTGCTGCGGGCCGTCCTGGGTGCCGGTCAACACCACCTGTTCGGTGCGGCGCAAGTGCGGGCCGCCGAGATAGACGCTTTCCTCCAGCGTCAGTTTCGCCCCCTCCGCCTTCAGCCGCCAGCCGCTGCCGGAGGGCAGGCGCAGCAGCACAGCCTCGCCGTCCTGTTGCAGGTTGGCGTCGACGGCCGGGTGCAAATGGAAGCGCACCGTGTAGGGCTGCGGCCCGACATCCCCCGACGCCGGCTCCACCGCGTCCTCGCCCCGAATGTCCTCGCCGCTCTCGCTGATATACAGCCGGCGGCGGTGCCGCGCGCCGAACGGCTTGAGGTAGCCGTCGTGGCTCGCTTCCAGCCAGTGCGCGCCGTTCGCCTCCTGCCGCTGCACCTCGACCTTCGCCGGCCGGCGGCCCAGACCCTCCGGCTTCAGTTCGGAGGATGAGATGTCGGCGATCACCAGCGCGGAGTGCGCGGCGGTGGCGCGGGTGGCGTCGCGCCATTCCGGGCCGGCGGCGGGGGCGGCGCCGACATTGACGATCATCCGGTCGCGGCCGACCGACAGCTCGAACGAAAGCGTCCCGGCATGGGCGAAGCGGTCGAGCCGGGCCGGCGCCGGGGCGCCGCAATCGACGATCAGCACGCTGCGGCCGGCCTGCATCCGGTGGAACCCGCCGTCCGCGAGCACCATCGGCGCCCGCCCGGCGCGACCCGCATGCGTCAGCACGAGGTCGATCAGCGGCCCGCTTTCCTCTTTCGAGCCGTTGAACAGCGCGAGCCCGAAATCGCCGTGCCGTAACGCCCGCAGCGCCGGTGCCATCCGCTCGATCGCGGGCCCGAGCACGGCCGGCGCCGGCGTCTGCGCCGCCTGCAACATCGCGCGGATCTCGGTCAGTTCCTGCAAGGCGGCCAGCAGTTGCGCCGGGCTGCGCTCGCAATGGCTGCCGTCCGGCAACACCTGCCGCGCGATCTCCTGCGGCAGCACACGGAGCGCGCGGGTCAGCAGCGCCGCGTGCTCCGGGAGTGCGACCGACGCCGCGATCAGGCCCTTGACGGCGGTCAGCGCGCGCGCGTCGAGTTCCTCGGTCGGCAGCGCCGCCGCGAGGCCGCGCGCGTCGGCAACGAGGCGCGCCATCAGCCGCTGGCGGAATCCGTCGTCGGCGCTGGCGGCGAAGAAATCGTAGTGGCCGAGCCACGCCGCGATCCGGGCGCCGGCCACGTCCGGGCGATGCGCCAGCGGCTCCAGCGCGGGGGCCGCGATCCATTCCTGCACCAGCGCCCGCGCCCGCAGCCGCGCGCCGTCCGTGCCGAGGGCCCGCAGGTCGCGCAGCCAGGTGAAGCCGTGCGCGCTGGCCCGCAGCAGGTCGGAGCCGCCGACCTCGGCGAACCCGCCCGGCCGCAGCGTGCCGGGCGTGCCGGCGAGGTCGAGCTCGCCTTTCAGCAGATTGGCGCCGCGATTGGGATCGCCCGGCCAGAGGTCGCGCACCGGCACCGCCGGCGCGTCGGGCACGCGCGCCATGCGCAGGCTCGGCAGCCGCGCCAGGGTCAGGCGGGCACCGCGCATCCAACGGCCGGCGCTCATTGCCAACAAGATTCGTATCTCACGCCGCCGCCTTGGCCGGCCCGCGCAGCGCGGTGACGGCGGCGGCGTAGTCGGGCGCGGCGAAAATGGCGGTGCCGGCGACCAGCGTGTCGGCCCCGGCGGCAAGGGCGCGCGGCGCCGTCTCCGGCGTGATCCCGCCATCCACCTGCAACGCGATCGCCCGGCCGCTCCCGGCGATCATGCTTCGAACCGCCGCGATCTTCGGCAACTGGCTGTCGAGGAACGACTGGCCGCCGAAGCCGGGATTGACCGTCATCACCAGCACCAGATCGACGAGGTCGAGCACCCAGGCCAGCGCCTCCACCGGCGTTCCCGGGTTCAGCACCACGCCGGGGCGTTTGCCGAGCGCGCGGATGGCTTGCAGCGAACGATGCAGATGCGGCCCGGCTTCCGCGTGAACGCTGATGTGGTCGGCGCCGGCGTGGGCGAACGCTTCCAGGAACGGATCGGCCGGCGCGATCATCAGATGCACGTCGAACGGCAGCCGCGAATGCGGGCGCAGGCTTTTCACCACGCTCGGGCCGAAGCTGATGTTCGGCACGAAATGGCCGTCCATGATGTCGAGATGGACCCAGTCGGCGCCTGCGTCTTCGACCGCGCGCACTTCCTCCCGCAGACGCGAGAAATCGGCCGCCAGAATGCTTGGCGCGACGACGACGGGCCGATCCTGGGGCGTGGGCATCCGCTGTTTGTAAACGCCGGAGTCAGCGGCGCACAAGCAGGAGAACCCGCCGCGCGCAACGGCTCACGGGCGCTGCCAGCAGAAGGTGAGTTCGTGCTTGTTGTGCCACAAATGCAGCAGCCGGCCGCCTTGGATCGCGGCGAACGCGGCGGCGGCGGCGTGGTCGGTCTCGCCTTGGAACTTCACGGTGCATACGATCCGCCGCGCCGCGTCGGCTTCGATCCAGCGCCGCACCAGCGCGAGCAGCCGGTCCGGGTAGGCGATCACGTCGCTGCACAGCCAATCCACCGGCTCGGGCGGCAGCGCGAAGGCGCTCCCCTCCCGCCAAACGACACCCGGCATCGCCGCCACGCGCGGGTCGAGCGGCGCCTTGTCGATCGCGGTCACGCGGGCGCCGAGGCTGGCGAGGACGAACGTCCAGCCGCCAGGCGCGGCGCCGAGGTCGAGGCAGGTCTCGCCCTGTCGCGGCCAGTCGCCGAGCCGGGTCAGCGCCTCCCACAGTTTCAGGTAGGCGCGGCTGGGCGGGCCGATATGGTCTTCCTCGAACACGCATTCGCCGTTGACGAACGGGCTGGTTTTTGTCGCGCTGGCGAGCATCCGGTCCGGCGCCAGCAGCGTCCAGGCGCCGAGGTGGGAAGCGGGTGCGGGCTCCGGGAACACCAGCGGGCGCGCCTTGACCGGCGGCAGGCGCTCCGTGATCAGCGCCATGCGGCGATGGTAGGCGATGCCGTAGGCGGACCAGTTGCGCTGGATCGCCCGCAGCGCGTCGGCCGCCGCTTTCACCGACCCCACCGCGATCTCCAGTGGCGCGGTCCAGACATCGAGCGCCCAGGCGGCGGCGACCGGCGGGTCGGGCGACAGGGCCAGCCTTCCGTGCCAGGAATCGATGTGCGCACCAAGTCGGAGAAGCTCCTCGGCGAGCGTCGCCTCCAGCCCTTCCGGCGCCAGATATGCGGCCAGGATCACCGGGCGGCGCGGAGGGCGGACAGCCCGAGCAGCGCCCAGCCGAGCATCAGCAGAAACCCCCCGGTCGGCGCCAGCGGGCCGGAATGGACGCCGGCGAGAGCGAGCGCGTAGACGGCGCCGCAGAACGCCAGCAGCCCGAGCACGAACGCCGCCCCCGCCGCGTCGGCGAGCCGGCCGCCGCGCGGCGCCCACAGGCCTGTGCCGAGCAGCGCCAGCGCGTGCCAGGCCTGCATCTCGACGGCGCTGTGCCCGATCTGCCGCGCCGCCTCGGCCGGGATGGCGTGCGCCGTCACCGCCCCCATCGCCACCGCCAGCAGCCCGGCCAACGCGCCGAGCCCGATCCAGAGTCGCGTCATCATGCCCTCCGCTCCCAGCGTATCGGAGCGCCAAAGCGGCGGCCAGTGATGTTTATTCCGACAATGAATTAACATTGCTGTTCAACGGCGCGGGGAAGATGGCCTCGCGCGGAAGTTCTGCGCCTTCGCCGCGATGACATCGGCGTCGAACACGACGCATAGCGACGACAGCACGAACGCGACAGTCGAGCCCTCGTAGATTTTCGACGCCACGAGGGACCAGTCCGGCGGGATGATTCCGGAGAACGACAGAAACGCCGCCGGCAAAAGCACCAACAGGCTGGTGATGGCACAGGCGAACAAAGCAACCTCCTATTGCGGCTGCCGAGGCGTCGTCGCCACGCCGCCGACCGCACCGGCCGCGCCACCGATCAGCGCACCGGCGGCCGCACCTCCGCCACCCGCCACGATGCCGCCAACCGCCGCACCCGCGCCGGCACCGAGCAATCCGCCACCAACTGCGCGGTCGCCCGGATTGTTCGGATCGCAGGCGGCCAAGGAAATCAGGCAAAGGGAAACGGCCCCGAGACGCACAATGATTTTCATGTTTGCCTCCTCGTTTATCGTTCGCAAAACCAACGCTTGCGTTCCGACGGGGTTCCAGGATGACGGCTACACGTGCGCGGGACCGCGTTCCGTCTCAGAGGTGCTGTCTTATCAACGGCTCTCTCTCAATCCTTTCTCGTCATGCCCGCGAAGGCGCTAGGGGATTCACAGATCTGGCTTGTGTCCGTTTCGCACGGAAATCAGCCGCAGCGTCCCCTCTCCGCCCGCGCTTGCGGGGGGAGAGGGTCAGGGAGAGGTGGGTGGTCGGGCCGCTACCCTGTCGCAAACTTGTAGCGCCACTCGACAACTTCGGAGTTTCCCCCACCTCACCCT